>Ga0209922_100070_pt1 | contig 370805 bp, 346 predicted proteins | sample ThiBiot_500_biof_FD_183946 | JGI IMG/M metagenome (GOLD analysis project Ga0209922, IMG submission 183946) | Wastewater bioreactor microbial communities from Cape Town, South Africa - Thiocy_expt_500_biof (SPAdes) | ecosystem: Engineered > Bioreactor > Thiocyanate-remediating >... | reverse complement strand
AAAGTCATCATCGGCGCCATGATGCGCAAGCTCGTTCAGGTCGTATTCGGTGTTCTCAAATCGGGGAAACCTTTCGACTCCAGCTTGCATATGGCTTGACACGCATAACAGTATCTTCAGCCGCGAAAGGGCGATTCGCGGCTGAAGCCGCTCCCACAGGGGGTCACCTCGTTCATCGCGGATGACCGAGCGTTCGATGCACCCCATAATCAAAAACCAGTTTACAAGCCAAATCGGCCTCCAACGCTTTACCATCAAGCGGTATTAGCTATCGTAAGCAAAGCACGTCCGTGATCACCGCCAGCCAGTTCATCGCCAAATGGGGCCCCGGTGGCACCTGCGCCCAGCTCAATGAAGAGCAGGGCGCGCAAAGCCACTTCCTCGATCTGTGCGAGCTGCTGGCCGTGCCCAAGCCGGGCGAGGACGTGGGCACGGACTACCTGTTCGAGCAGAAGTCGCTCGTGCTGGGCGAGACGCGCGGCTATGCCGACGTGTTTTACCGCGACCACTTCGCGTGGGAGAACAAGGCGCCGGGCAAGAACCTGGACGCCGCGCTCAAGCAGCTCTTGCAGTACAGCCTGGCGCTGGCCAACCCGCCGCTGCTCGTCGTCTGCGACCGGCTCACGATCCGCATCCACACGCAGTTCAACGGCCACCCGAGCGAGACGCACCTCGTGCGCGTGCAAGACCTCGCCGACCCCAATGCGCAGGCGCTGCTGCGCCGCCTGTGGCTGGCACCCGAATCGTTCCGGCCGCGCCAGAGCACGCGCGACATCACCGAGGCCGCCGCGCAAAGCTTCGCCACCCTGGCCGCGCAACTGGCCGCGCGCGGCGCCCCGGGCGAGCAGGTGGCGCACTTCCTCACGCAGTGCGTGTTCTGCCTGTTCGCCGAAGACGTGGGGCTGCTGCCCGAACGCATGTTCGAGCGCCTGGTGGACAACCGCCACCTCACCAGCGAACGCCTGACCGACGGCCTGCGCCAGCTCTTCGCCACCATGCAGACCGGCGGGCTGTACGGGCCCGACGACATCCCCTGGTTCAACGGCGGGCTGTTCGCGCACATCGACCTGCCGCGCCTGCAGATCACCGACGTGACCGAGCTGCGCAACGCCGCGCGGCTGAACTGGAGCGCGATCGACGTCAGCATCTTCGGCACGCTGTTCGAACGCGGCCTGGACCCCGCCAAGCGCAGCCAGCTCGGCGCGCACTACACCGACCCGGCGACGATTGCCCGCCTGATCGAGCCCGTCATCACCCGCCCGCTGCTACGCGAATGGGAGCAGGTGGCGCGGGAACTGCAAGCGCTGACGGCCAAAATCAAGCGCCACGGCGACGCCGCGTACAAGAAGGCGCACGCGCGCTTCGTGCAGTGGCTGGAGCGCCTGCGGGCGTTTCGCGTGCTCGATCCGGCCTGCGGCAGCGGCAACTTTCTCTTCCTGGGCCTGAAGGCGCTCAAGGACATCGAGCTGCACGGCATCACCGCCGCGGCCGGCCTGGGGCTGGACCGCGAGCAGGACCTCGTCACCGGCGTGCACAACCTGCTGGGCATCGAGCTCAACCGCTACGCGGCGGAACTCGCGCGCATCTCCATCTGGATCGGCGAAATCCAGTGGCGCATCGCCCACGGCTACCCGCCCAAGACCAACCCGGTGCTGGAGCCGCTGGAGCAGATCGAATGCCGTGATGCGCTGCTGGCGTGGCAGGGCGATTGCGACGCGCGGCAGGCAAGCGAGGCGCAGTGGCCGAAGGCCGATGTGGTGGTCGGCAATCCGCCGTTTTTGGGAACCAAGAAGCAATGGGGAGAACTCGGCGTCGAGTATTCCGAGCAACTGCGCGGAACCTACGCGGCGCGCGTGCCCGGTTTCGCCGACCTCGTCTGCTACTGGTTCGAGAAAGCGAGAGCGCAGATGGAAGCCGGGCAGTTGGACCGCGCGGGCCTGGTCGCGACGAACTCCATACGCGGAGGGAAGAATCGCGAAGTCCTCGATCGCGTGCTGAAGACCACACGCATCTTCGAGGCCTGGAGCGACGAGGAATGGGTCAACGAAGGCGCGGCGGTGCGCGTGTCGCTCGTGGTCTTTGGCCAGAGCACGCAGCCGTCGACACTCAATGGCGAGCCGGTGGCAGACATCCACGCCGACCTCACCAGTGACGTCAACCTCACGAGCGCCTCGAAGCTCGTGCAGAACGTGAATGCCGGCTTCGTTGCCACCGTCAAGGCCGGCGCGTTCGACATTCCCGGCCAACTCGCCCGGCAATGGCTGATGCTCCCCAACCCCAATGGCCGCTCGAACGCCGAAGTCGTGAAGCCGTGGGCCAACGGCATGGACATGACACGGCGCTGGTCGGATACGTGGATCATTGATTTCGGCGTGGACATGTCGGAGGGCGATGCAGCGCTATTTGAAACACCGTTCGCCCACGTTGCCAGACACGTCAAACCACTGCGCGACCAAAACAAGCGCAAGAGCTATCGGGAGCGATGGTGGCTCATGGCGGAGCCGATACCGAAAATGCGTCGCGCGCTCATACCGTTGCCGCGTTTCGCTGCTACGCCCGTAGTGGCAAAACATCGACTGTTCGTCTGGATGGACAAATCCGTTCTGCCCGATCACCAACTTGTCGTCATCGCTCGCGCCGACGACGCCACCTTCGGCATCCTGCACAGCCGCTTTCACGAACTCTGGTCGCTGCGCATGTGTACCTGGCTGGGCGTAGGCAACGACCCGCGCTACACCCCCACCACCTGCTTCGAAACCTTCCCCTTCCCCACCGGCCTCACCCCCTTTGACACCGCCCACCAGCGCACCGAGCCACTCGCCAGCGGCGCGCTGATCCCGGCGGGGCTGGATGAAACGTCCAATTCAAATCAGCCTCTAGCACAAGTGGAGCGGGTGCTAGAAGCTATCAAATCAGAAGCCCCCCCCCCCCCCCCCCCCCACCCCCCCTCCCCCCCCCCCCCCCCCCCCCCCGCCCAACACACACTGCGCCCGCACGCCAGCGCCATCGCCGAGGCCGCGCACCGGCTCGACACGCTGCGCCGCCAGTGGCTCAACCCGCCCGAATGGACGCGCGCCGTGCCCGAGGTGGTGCCGCTGGGCCTGGCGCGCTCGCCCTACCCCGACCGGATCGAGCCGCGCACCGACCTCAGCGAAGCCGACGCCAAGGCGCTGCAAAAGCGCACACTGACGAACCTCTACAACCAGCGCCCCGCCTGGCTCGCGCAGGCGCACGCGCAGCTTGACGCCGCGGTGGCCGCCGCCTACGGCTGGGCCGACTACACCCCCGCGATGGCCGACGACGAAATCCTGCGGCGCCTGCTGGCGCTGAACCTGGCGCGCGCGGCGGATTGAGTTGCGTCAAGGCAGGCGCTTCCACGCCGTGCCGATCAACTGCCACTGCCGTGCGATGTCTTGCGGGGATTCGAGGGCCATCAAGCCGTCCAACAACGCGCAGAGTTCGTTCTTGCTCGCCAGTGCGGCCTCGGAAAAAAGAGCGTCGAAGCGATGCGGGCCGCCTCTGACGGCTTCTTCGGGTGGCCACATGGAGCGGGTGGCCTCGAAGTTGCGCCGCGCCTGGCTCAGGCTCACTCCGTGGTTGGGGCCGCTCCCCCATGCTTCGTCGGCATCGGGGTCGTCTTGACCTTCGCACTCCCATTGGCACACCCTGCACATGTCATGACTCTGTCGGTTGCCCAGGGTTGGATAACCGCAGACAGGGCAGGCCCAGTGGCCCTCGTTGTGCGTTTTCCGGTGGCGCTCGAAGAACATGCGCCGGGTGGCGAACGCGCTGCCTTCCCACTCCTTCGGGGGAGTCCAGTGTTCAAGATGGCCCAGCGTTTCCCACCAACTCTTGAATGGATAGGCGTTGCGGTCTTCGGGTGGGGTGATGCTCATGGAATGTTGCACGTGGCTGCGCGGGCGGAAAACGGCACGACGGTGCTGCGCAAGGCCACCCGCGAAAAGCGCGCCGCCTTGAGAGGATCGGACGGCAGGCGGGGGACTTGAACCCCATCGACATCCGCAGTTGCGGCGCCTCGCCTCCAGGGAGCGAATCTACCTGCCGAAGCCCGAGGGTAAGGCGCGGCCGCGATCGAAGTCAACGACCGCCCGGTGCTCCCTCCTCACCCAGCTCTGAAACCAGCGCCCCGCCTGGCTCGCGCAGGCGCAGCTTGATGCCGCGGTGGCGGAGGCCTTCTAAAATGAACCTCGCACCGGGCGCGAAAGCGGCTGGCGACTGGGCCTATAGCCGCCTGGAAAATGACCCCTGCCCCAGTTGGCTGCGGGAGCTTTATCCCCGGTGCACCTCATTTTCTCCTGGTGAGCGGCATGTCTCAGACTCCTTCCCCAGAGGGGGAGGGAGCAAGGCGCAGGGCGTTCATGCCCTTGCGATCGCGGCTGATCAGGTTCCAGAGAATCCGGCCGCTTTCCATCTGCCGGTTCACCAGCAGAACGCCCTGTTTGCTGTCAACCTCTTGCAAAGGAGCCGCCCATGTCCAGAGCCGTCCCCGCCACCCCCGAGCAGATCGGCGACGGCGAAGACCATCTGGTGGATGTGCACGACCCCGAGGTGCCCGCGGGCGTGCGCGACAAAGTGCTCGGGCTAATGCAGCCCGGCGATCAGCTCTGGCGCTGCCCGCGACGGGACGCGCCGCGCGGGCTGCCGGGTGTGTTGGGCATGGGCACGCGCGGCGTGGTCATCGAATGGTGGTTGGTGGATGCCCAGGGTGAACTGATCGAGGCGTTCTGGGAAAAGGCGCAAGCAAGCGATCACGCCGTCTGATACGGCTCAGGCGCTGGCGGCGCCGTCCCAGGCGATGCGCAGCCGCCGCGTGGCCGCGGTCACATCCGGCTGTCCGCAGATGGCGCTGACCACGGCCACGCCGGCCGCGCCGCGGCGGCGTACCTCGCCCACGCGGCTGGCGTCGATGCCGCCGATGGCAACGCACGGCCAGGGGCTGGCGCGCGCGATGTCGGCCAGCACCTCGGGGCCACCCGCGGGCGCGGCGTCGGGCTTGGTGCGCTGCGCCCAGACCGGTCCGACGCCCAGATAGTCGAGCGTGCCCTCGGGCAGCGCGAGCGCGGCCTGCAGGTGCGCCGGGGTCTGCACCGACAAACCGAGCCAGTGTCGATCGCCCAGAATGCGCCGCGCCTGTACCGGGCTGATGTCGCCCTGGCCGACGTGCGCGCCGGCGGCGCCGATCTCGGCCACGAGATGCACGCGGTCGTTGACGATCAGCGGCACGCCGCTGCCCGCGAGCACCTGCATGAGTTCGCGCCCGAGCGCGACGAAGGCGGCGTCGCTCGCCTGCGGCTCGCGCAGCTGCACCAGCGTCGCGCCCGCCGCCACGGCCTCGGCCACGGTGCGCGCCACGCCGTGTGCGCCGCACAGGCGCGTGTCGGTGATGAGGTACAGCCGCAGATCGAGCGGCGCGCGCGCCATGGGCGGTCTCAGGCGAGCTTCAGGCGCTGCGCGAGCGCCTCGGGCGTGAGCAGGTGGAGTTGGTCGATCAGCGCGACGGCAAAGCTGCCCGGGCCGTGGCTGGCCCGCGCCGCCTCGTCGGCCGCCACGGTGAGCAGCGCGGTGGCCGCCGCCGCCGCCAGCAGCGCATCGTCGGTGACGCCTGCGAAACCGGCCATCAGCGCACCGAGCGCGCAGCCCGCGCCGGTCACGCGCGTGAGGTGCGGGTGGCCGTTGGCGATGCGCACGAGCCGCACGCCGTCGGTGATCTGATCGACCGCGCCGCTCACGGCCACCACCGTGTGGCGCTCACGCGCCAGAAGCGCGGCGACCTCGACGGCCTGGTCGGCCCCGGCCGTGGATTCCACGCCCTTGCCGCCACTGCCGCCGGCCAGCGCCAGGATTTCCGAGCCGTTGCCGCGCACGATGGTGGGCGGGAGCCCGGCCAGCAGTTCCAGCGCGATCGACGTGCGCCAGGGCACGGCGCCCGCGGCCACCGGGTCGAGCACCCAGGGCACGCCCGCGCCATGTGCCCCGCGCACGGCGGCGCGCATGGCCTGCGCGGTCTCCTGATACGGCGTGCCCAGGTTGACGAGCACGCCCGCGCTGATCGCGGCAAAGCCCTCGGCCTCCTGCGCGTTGTCCACCATCGCCGGAGCGCAGCCCGCCGCCAGCAGCACGTTGGCGGTGAAGTTGGCGACGACGATGTTGGTCAGGCACTGCACCAGCGGCGCGCGCTCGCGCAGGCTGCGCAGCGCCTCGGCGAAGCGCTGTGGCGCCAGGGGATTGAGATTCAGGGAGCGGGTCATGAGGACATTCCTACGCCAGGATGATCTGGATCAGGTTCAACGGGTGTGCTCTCAGCACGGAAGGCTCCGTGCACCCCGCGTCAAAGGGGGAATCTTAGCGCGGCCTCGCCCGTCAGCAGAGCCGCCAGCGCGCTCAGCGCCGCGCCCACGGGCTGCTCGACCTTGAGCGCCAGCGATGCGTCGGCACGCGTGCAGCCCAGATTCACGGCGGCCACGGGCTTGCCCGCCTGCACCGCCGCGCGCACGAAGCGCAAGCCCGAATACACCATGAGCGATGAACCGGCCACGAGCAGCGCGTCCGCGCGCTCCAGCGCCTGCAGCACGGCCTGCACGCGCTCGCGCGGCACGTTTTCGCCGAAGAACACCACGTCGGGCTTGAGCACGCCCGCGCACGCGGGGCAGGCGGGCACCTCGAAACCCGAAAAATCCAGCTCCTGCACCAGCGCATCTCCATCGGGCGCGGTGGCCACGTCCTGCGGCAGATGCGCGCGCAGCCAGCCGTCGTTGGCCGCGTGCAGCATCTGCTGCAGGCGCTGGCGCGGCCAGTGCGCCTGGCAGCCCAGGCAGCGCACGCGGTCGAGCCGGCCATGCAGATCGATCACGCGCCGGCTGCCGGCCGCGTCGTGCAGGCCATCGACGTTCTGCGTGACCAGCAGCCGCACATGCCCCGCCGCCTCCAGTTGCGCCAGCGCCGCATGCGCCGGGCCGGGGCGGCTGGCGGCGATGCGCGGCCAGCCGATCATGCTGCGCACCCAGTAGCGCCGGCGCGCCGCTGCATCGCCGACGAAGGCCTGGTAATTCATCGGTGCGGGGCGCTTCCACCGGCCCTGCAGATCGCGGTAATCGGGGATGCCGCTCTCGGTGCTGCAGCCCGCGCCGGTGAGCACGAGCAGCCGCGGGTGGCGGCGGATGAATTCGGCCAGGGCGGGAATGTCGGCGGGCATGGCCCGGCCATGATGCCGCAAACGCGGGCTGCGCGTCAGCGAGCCAGCGCGCACATCTGCGTGGCCAGCCTGAGCAGCGCCTGCCACGGCTCGGTCGGCCAGCCGGGGGCCTTCAGTCCCTTGACGATGCCGTCCACACGGTGTGCCGCCACCAGCAGGCGCGTGAGCTGGCGCCGCTGCAGACGCGGCAGCACGCGTTCGTACAGGCGCTCCTTCCTGCCCCAGACGCGCGCCTCGCGCAGCGCCATCGGCAGCGGGCGGCCGGCGTCCATCGCATCCTTCACGCGCTTGAGCCCGCGGATGTCCTCGGCCAGCGCCCAGTGCACGAGCACCTCGGCCTCACCCTCGGCGCGCAGGCCGTCGAGCATGCGCTGCACGCGCGCCACCTGCCCGGCGAGCACCGCCTCGCTCAGTTGAAACACGTCGTAGCGCGCGACGTTGAGCACCGCCGATTCCACCTGTTCGGCCGAAAGCTCGCCCGCCGGATACAGCAGGGCGAGCTTCTGGATCTCCTGGTGCGCCGCGAGCAGGTTGCCCTCGACGCGGTCGGCGAAGAACTGCAGCGTGTGCTGGCCCTCGGCGCCCGCGGCCACGCGCTGGCCCTGGGCCGCCAGGCGCTCGGCGATCCAGCCGGGCAGGCGCTCGCGCGCGATGGGCTCGATGGCGATGCTCACGCCCGCGCCTTCAAGCGCCGAGAACCACGCCCCCGAGCGCGTGGCTTTATCGAGGCGCGGCAGGCTCACGAGCGTGAGCACGCTGTCGCCGCCTGCGCTGGCCTGCGCGATCTGCTGCAGCGCGCTGGAGCCGTCCTTGCCGGGTTTGCCGCCGGGGATGCGGATGTCGATGATCTGCCGGTCGGCGAACAGGCTCAAGGACCCGCCCGCGGCCAGCACCGCGCTCCAGTCGAAGTGCGCGCCGCTCACGGTGTAGCTCGTGCGCTCGGTGTAGCCGCGCTCGCGCGCCGCGCCGCGGATCGCGTCCTGCGCCTCCTGCTGCAGCAGCGGCTCGTCGCCGTGCAGCACGTACAGCGGCTTCACGCCCTTTTGCAGGTGGGCGGCCAACTGGTTCAGCGCAAGCTGCATGGACGCCCCTGACTCAGTGATCCATGGCGCTGAGCACCATCCGCATCGCATGAAACTGGCGCGGCCCTTGCGCGGGCAGCCGCGCAAGGGCCGCCCCGCCGCGCTGGCTGCGTCCCCCTGCCCGCAACGCACAGCGTTGCGAGAGCGGGGGGAAGGCGCGAAGCGACTCAGGGGGGTGTTTCATTTCACTGCGGCACCTTCACGGCCGCGAGGCGTCGCACGATCTGCTGCACCAGGTCGATGCGCATGTTGCGGTACAGCAGCGCCTCTTCCGACTCCTTGGCGAGCGAGACCGATTCGGCGTAGCTCACGTCCTCGGTGCGCGCCAGGCGCGTATCGCCGATCCACTCGCGCCCATGGGCGTCCTTGAGGCGAAAGTGCACCGCCAGGCCCAGCTGCAGCTCGCGCACCTGCCCGGCCGTGGTCAGGCCCACGACGGTGCGCGTGCGCTCTTCGCCGAAGAGTTCGAGCATGGCCTCGGCCTGCTTGATCTGCGCCGGGTCGGTGATGAGCACGAGGCGCCCTCCCGCGCCCTGCAGGGTGCGGATCATGTCCTTGTTCAGCGACGTGCCGCCGGTGGGCACGTACAGCGAGTTGAACGCGAAATCGGGCGCGCCACGCAGGTGAAAGCCGCAGCCCGCCAGGGGCGCGGCAGCAAGCGTGGCAAGCAGGGTGCGGCGGTGCATCTCGAATGTGCTCAGACGACGATGTTCACCAGGCGCCCGGGCACGATGATGATCTTCTTCGGCGCCGCGCCCTGCATGAATTTCTGCGCCTCGGGGTTGGCCAGCGCCGCCGCCTCGATCGTGGCCTTGTCCGCGCCCGCGCTCACGTGGATCGCGCCGCGCAGCTTGCCGCCCACCTGCAGCATGAGCTCGATCTCGTCCTGGCGCAGCGCCTCGGGATCGACCTTGGGCCAGGGCGCATCGAGCAGGTCGCCGAGCACGCCGGCGTAGCCCAGCTCCTGCCAAAGCACGTGCGTGAGGTGCGGCGTGGCCGGGTAGAGCACGCGCAGCAGGATGGAATAGCCTTCGATCAGCGCCACCTGCGCGCCCGCATCCTCCAGCGCCTTGAAGCTTTCGAGCGCGTTGAGCATCTTCATCGCGCCCGAGACCACGGTGTTGTACTGCATGCGCTGGTAGTCGTAGTCCACCTGCTTGAGCACGCCGTGGATCTCCAGGCGCAGCGCCTTCGCGGCCTTGCCGAACTCGACGTCGCGCAGGCTCGCGGCACCGGTCGCGCTGGCGATGGCGGCGCTCGGGTCCATGGTGGACAGCCGATGGCCGAAGCCCCAGACGCGGCGCAGGAAGCGGCTGCTGCCCTCCACGGCCGAGTCGTTCCATTCGAGCGTGAGCTCGGGCGGCGAGGTGAACATGGTGTACAGGCGCGCGGTGTCGGCGCCGTACTTCTCGATCAGCTCCTGCGGATCGACGCCGTTGTTCTTGGACTTGGACATCGTGCCCACGCCCTCGTAGTCGATCGCCGCGCCCACGGGGAGCAGCCCGTCGCCGCTTTCGGCCGGATGAATGAGCCGCGCGCCCACGATCTTGCCCGAGGCGTCGAGCACATGCTCCACGTCCCTGGGCCAGAAATAGTCCTTGCCGCCCTTGGCGGTGCGCCGGCTGTAGATGTGGTTGAGCACCATGCCCTGCGTGAGCAGCCGCGTGAAGGGTTCGTCGACCTTCACCAGGCCCAGGTCGCGCATCACCTTGGTCCAGAAGCGCGCGTACAGCAGGTGCAGGATGGCGTGCTCGATGCCGCCGATGTACTGGTCCATCGGCATCCAGTAGTCCGTGCCCGCGGCCACCATCTGCTCGCTGTTCTTCGCATCGCAGTAGCGCATGAAGTACCACGAGCTGTCGACGAAGGTGTCCATGGTGTCGGTCTCGCGCCGCGCGGGTTTGCCGCAGCACGGACAGGGCACGTTCAGGAAGGCCGCGCTCTTGTTCAGCGGGTTGCCGCTGCCGTCGGGCACGAGGTCCTGCGGCAGCACCACGGGCAGATCCTTCTCGGGCACCGGCACCACGCCGCAGTCGTCGCAATGGATGATGGGAATCGGCGTGCCCCAGTAGCGCTGGCGCGAGATGCCCCAGTCGCGCAGGCGCCAGGTGGTCTTCTTCTCGCCCAGACCCTTCTCGGCCAGCAGCGCGGCGACCTTGTCCACCGCCTGCGCCTGGCCGAGGCCGTCGAGCACGCCGGAGTTCACGCACACGCATTTCTGCTTGTCGCCGTACCACTCCTGCCAGCCGGCCAGCGAGAAGCTTTCGCCCTCCACGGCCACGACCTGCTCGATGGCGATGCCGTATTTTTTGGCGAAGGCGAAGTCGCGCTCGTCGTGCGCGGGCACGCCCATGACGGCGCCGTCGCCGTAGCTCATGAGCACGTAGTTGCCGACCCAGACGTCGACCGGCTTGCCGGTCAGCGGGTGCGTCACGCTCAATCCCGTGGGCAGGCCCTCTTTTTCCTTCAGCGCCAGCTCCGCCTCGGTCGTGCCGCCTTCCTTGCAGTGCTGGATGAATGCGGCAAGCTCGGGGTTGGTGGCCGCCGCGTGCGTCGCCAGCGGATGCTCGGGCGCGACGGCGCAGAAGGTCACGCCCATGATGGTGTCGGCTCGCGTCGTGAAGACGTACATGCGGCCGTCCTGGATCAACTGGCCGTTGGCGCCCTTGATGTCGTGCGTGAATGCAAAGCGCACGCCGCTGGACTTGCCGATCCAGTTCTCCTGCATCAGCCGCACCTTGTCGGGCCAGCCGGTCAAGGTCGCCTTCTCGCCGTCGAGCTGCACGTGGTCGAGCAGCTCCTGCGCGTAGTCGGTGATCTTCAGGTAATAGCCGGGAATCTCGCGCTTTTCCACCAGCGCGCCGGTGCGCCAGCCGCGCCCGTCGATCACCTGCTCATTCGCCAGCACCGTCTGATCGACCGGGTCCCAGTTGACCACCTGCGTCTTGCGGTAGGCGATGCCTTTTTCGAGCATTTTCAGGAACAGCCACTGGTTCCACTTGTAGTACGTCGGGTCGCAGGTGGCGACCTCGCGGCTCCAGTCGATGGCCAGGCCCATGGCCTGCATCTGCTGCTTCATGTAGGCGATGTTCTCGTAGGTCCACTTCGCGGGCGGCACCTTGTGCTTGAGCGCGGCGTTCTCGGCCGGCAGGCCGAAGGCGTCCCAGCCCATGGGCATGAGCACGTTCATGCCCTGCATGCGCAGGCTGCGCGTGAGCATGTCGTTGATGGTGTAGTTGCGCACATGACCCATGTGCAGCTTGCCGCTGGGGTAGGGCAGCATGGAGCAGGCGTAGAACTTCTTCTTGTTCTCGTCTTCGCTCACGCGGTAGGCATCGGTGGCGTTCCAGTGGGCGTGCGCGGCGCGCTCCACGGCAGCGGGGTCGTATCGGTCTTGCATGGAAGCTGGGAAAGGGGAAAGCCGCGTTCACGGGCGCGGACGGTCACAAGCCGGTCATTCTAGTAGCGCGACTGCCGCGCACCCGCCCGCACACGGATGGCCCCGTGGGCGCACGCGGATGGTCATTAAAAACAAGAGCTGCCCACGCGCTGCAGCAAATGGTTTCAAATGGCTTTGTATCTGAAACCCAGTATCAACATTCGCTTGCAGCTCCTGTTTTCAGATATGCTCACCCTGCTTGAAAACCACGCGGCCGATGGGCACGCAATCCGGCCCGGCGCAAGCCTTGCGCGGGTAGCGCGCCTGGTCGGGATGGTCCGCCACCAGCCACCAGCCGCCGTCGCGCTGGATGCGGCGCACCAGCACCTCGCCGTAGAAGTTGATGGCGAACACCTGGCCGTCGCGCAGCAGGGTCTCGGCGGTGTCGATCACGAAGACGTCGCCCACGTGCAGCGACGGCTCCATGCCGCCCGTCTTGACGCGCAGCGCCAGCAGCCGTGCGGGCACGTGGCTGCGGCGCGCCAGCCAGCGCCGGTGCAGTAACAGCGGCGCATCCTCGTCGTTGTCGTCGGGCAAGACGGTGTAGCCGATGAGGCCGGGACGCACGCGCAGTTGCACGGGGCGTAATTCGTACACCTCGGGTCCGGCACCGAAGTCGTACTCGGCTGATGCCTCGTGCACGGCGGGCGTGGGCGCGAGCGAGAACCAGCCCTGCATGCCGCGCAGGTTCTCGATGTGGCGCACGGTCTTGTCAGAGATGGCGCGGTTGCCCTGCAGCATCTGGCGCACGAAGGCGCCGCCGCGATAGCCCAGCAGCCGGCCGAAGGACGCCACGTTGCCCTCGGCCAGCTTCCTCACGGCATCGGCCAGACGTGCGCGGCGCGACTCCTGAATCTGACTTTCGTCCATCAGGACAACGTAGCATCCATGATTTATTCATTTGCTATCATGTTGTCGTAGCAATTGCTAACATTCCATGCCCGTATTTTCTGGTCATCCGGACGTCTCAGGCAACGCCATCGCCATCATGGACGGCGAGTTGCGCATCGCCCGCGTCAATACCGGTTTCGCGCGGCTGCTGGGACACGACGGCGTTCAGGCGCTGGGCCGGCGCCCGAGCGAACTGCTGTGCGGACCCGATACCGACGCCAGCGCCCTGGACGCGCTGCGCACCGCCGCCGCCAGCGGGCAGGAACTGCAGACCCCCGTGCGGGTGTACGCCGGCGACGGGCGCGCGCTGTGGGTCACGGCCACGGTCAGCGCGCTGCACGGCGCCATGGGCGCACCACGACGGGTGGCGCTGGTGCTGCGCGACACGGCGCGCGCGCCCGTCCACGAAGCCCTGCGGCACAAGGTGCTCGATGCCATGGCGCATGGCGTGCCGCTGCGCGACGCGGCCCTGCTGCTGTGCCGCGAGGTGGAAAAATCCGCGCCCGACGTCATCGCCGTGCTGCTGCAGGCCGATGCCGACGGCCACCTGCGCCTCATCGCCGCGCCCAGCCTGCCGCCGGAGCTCGATTGCCTGGCCCCCATGGCCAATAACGGCCAGGCCCAGATCGCGCTGTGCGACTGCCACGCCGCCGCGGCTGCCGGCGAGCCCGTGCTGACCACCGACATCGCCAGCGATCCGCGCTGGGCGCCCGTGCGCGAGCGCTTCATGGCCCACGGCCTTCAGGCCTGCAGCGCCCACCCCATCATCGCCCATGACGGCACCGTGATCGGCGTGCTGGTGTTCTACTACCGCGATCGACACCGCCAGGATGCGCTGCACGAGCCGCTGGCGCACGCCAGCCTGCACCTGTGCGCGCTGCTGCTGGAGCGCGAACGCGAGCGCGCCCACATCCATCAGCTCGCCTACTACGACGCCCTCACGGGCCTGGCCAACCGCGGCATGCTCAACGCACAGGCCGCGCGCATGCTGCACGAGGCCCAGCGCAACGCCGCGCCGCTGGCGCTGGTGTTCATCGACCTGGACCACTTCAAGCAGACCAACGACACGCAAGGCCACCTGGCCGGCGACGCGCTGCTGCGCGCCGTGGCCCAGCGGCTGCAGGACGGCGCCCGCGCCAGCGACGTGGCCGCGCGCCTGGGCGGCGACGAATTCGTGCTGCTGCTCACGCACTGCGACACGCGCCAGGCCGCCGTCACCGTCGAACGGCTGCTCGCCGCCATCGCTCAACCGGTACCGGTGAACGGCGTCACGCTGTGCCCGCGCGCCAGTGTGGGCATCGCCATGTTCCCCGAGGACGGCGACAACCCCGACACCCTGCTGCACTGCGCCGACGTGGCCATGTACCGGGCCAAGACCGCGGGTGGCCAGCGCTGGTGCTTTCACAGCACGACCATGGACGACCGGGCCCGCAAACTCTCACTGCTGGAGGCCGACCTGTGCCAGGCCCTGCGCACCGGCGCCCTGGCGCTGCACTACCAGCCGCAACTGCGCGGCGCGGCGCTGCACGGCGTGGAGGCGCTGCTGCGCTGGACGCACCCGCTGCTCGGCCCCATCGCGCCCGAGCACCTGGCGCGCACCGCCGGGGAATGCGGCCTGAGCGCCGCGCTCACGCAATGGGTGCTGCGCGAAGCCTGCCGCCAGATGGCCGACTGGCACGCGCGCGCCGTCGCCGTCCCCCGCGTGGCGGTGAACCTGCAGGCGAGCGACTTCCTCGACCCCGACCTGCCCGAAACGATCACGCACGCGCTCGCGGCCCATGGCCTGCCGCCCTCGGCCCTGGTGGTGGAGACGACCGAAGAGGCTCTGTCCACGCCCGACGCGCACGCCCTGGCCACCGCCCGGGCCGTGCGCGAGCGCGGCATCGCGCTGGCGCTGGACAACTTCGGCACCGGCTACTCCAGCCTGGGCACGCTGCACCTGCTGCCCATCAGCGAGCTCAAGCTCGACAGAAGCTTCGTGCGCGACATCGAAACCAGCGCCACGGCCCGCGCGCTCACGGGGGCGATGCTGCACATCGCCCGCGGCCTCGATCTGGACGTGGTGGCCGAAGGCGTGGAAACCGCCGCCCAGCAGCAATTCCTGCGTGCGCACGGCTGCAAGGTGCTGCAGGGCTACCTGCTGTCGCCGCCGCTGCCCGCCGAGGCACTCGAAAGCTGGCTTGCGCAGCACGGCCGCAGGGCACGAATTTCAAAATAAAAGCAGCCGAAATCCTTTTCCATCAAGCGTCATAAGCTATCTTTTTCGTGAATATTCGGGCTGCGCCGCAAAGCCGATGCGCGCCAGCCCCGCAGCCTGCGCCATGCCGATGATCTCGACCACGCGGCCATAGGGCACGGCGGCGTCGGCGCGCAGCTGCAGTTCGGCGTCGGGCTGCTGTGCGGCCAGGTTTTTGAGGCGCTCGGCCAGCGCATCCGCCGCGACGGGCGCGTCGTTGACGAAGACCTCTCCCGCCTTGTCCAGCACCACGGAAATGGCCGAGGCGGCCACCCCCGGCTGCGCCGAGGCAGCGCGCGGCAGTTCGAGCCGGATGCTGCTCGCGAGCAGCGGCGCCGCGAGGATGAAGATCACCACCAGCACCAGCATCACGTCCACCAGCGGCGTGACGTTGATCTCGCTCATGGGGCGAGATGCCGCGGGCTCGCTCAGGCGGCCGAAGGCCATGTCAGCGCGGCCCCGGCGCATCGGCCACGAAGGCGCGCAGGTCATGCGCCAGGCCTTCGAGCTCGGCCTCGATCTCCCCCACGGAGCGCCCGAACCCGTTGTAGGCCAGCACGGCCGGGATCGCCGCCGCCAAGCCCGCCGCCGTCATGATGAGCGCTTCACCCACCGGGCCCGCGAGGCGCTCGATGCTGATCTGGCCGCTGCCCGCGAGCTGCGTGAGCGCGTGCTGGATGCCCCACACGGTGCCCAGCAGCCCGACGAAGGGCGCGGTGGCACCCACGGTGGCAAGCAGCACCTGGCCGTGACGCAGGCGCGCGAGCGCCGCATGCAGCGCCCCCCGCAGCGCGCGCGTGGCGCGCTGCAGGGGCGTGACCTGCTGCGCCAGCGCCGCCGAGCCACCGCCGTTCTGCAGCGCTGCGGCCGCCTGTACCAGCGGCCACACCAGCGCGTGGCGATCGAGCGCGCGCACACGCTCGACAGCCTGCGCCAGCGCGGGCGCGGCCCAGAGCGCCTCGGCCGCGCGCGCCACGTCGGTGCGGGCATGCGCCATCAGGCGCAGCTTGGCGAGAATGACGACCCAGCTCGCGACCGACATCGCCAGCAGCACCGCGGCACAGGCCTGGATGACCGCGTCGGCCTCGGCCAGCCACTGCAGCGCGTTCATGGCCGGGTCATGGGCAAATCAGGGGCAAATGGCGGTGCCGTTCAGCGCAGGCCGAGCACGTCGAACATGTCGAACAGCCCGCGCGGCTTGTCCGCGAGCCAGCGCACGGCGCGCAGGCTCCCCTGCGCATACCCGGCACGGCTGCCCGAGCGGTGCGTGATCTCCACGCGCTCTCCGGTGCCCGCGAACAGCACCGTGTGGTCGCCCACGATGTCGCCGCCGCGCACCGTGGCGAAGCCGATGCTGCCGCTCTTGCGCTCACCGGTATAGCCGTAGCGCTCGTAGACCGCGCGGTCCTGCAGCTTGGTGCCCTGCGCGGTGGCGATCACCTCGCCCATCTTCAGCGCCGTGCCCGAGGGCGCATCGACCTTGTGCTTGTGGTGCGCCTCGATGATCTCGATGTCATAGCCGTCATCGAGCGCCTTCGCGGCCAGCTCCAGCAGCTTCATCGTCACGTTCACGCCCACGCTCATGTTGGGCGAAAACACGATCGCCACCCGCTCGGCCGCCTGCGCCAGCGCCGCCTTGCCCGCGTCATCGAACCCCGTGGTGCCGATCACCATCTGCACGCCGAGCTCGGCGCAGATGCGGGCGTGCGCCAGCGTGCCTTCGGGGCGGGTGAAGTCGATCAGCACGTCGCAGCCGGCCAGGCCCGCGCGCGGGTCGGCCGTGACGGCCACGCCGCTCGTGCGTCCGAGAAACGCCGTCGCGTCCTGCCCGATGGCGGGGCTCGCGGCCACGTCCAGCGCCCCGGCGAGCACGGCGTCCGCGCTTTCGCCCACGGCCTCGATCAGCATGCGGCCCATGCGGCCGCTGGCTCCGGCAACGGCGATGCGCCGCGCAGTGGTGGAAGTCATGCCATCCTCATTCAATCAAAAACGGACAGGGGCCGGACGCCGCACGATGCGCCAGAGCGCGTTCAACGGCTCCCCGGGTCCAGCGGCGGGTAGGACGACGGCGCGGGCTCCGCAGCCTCCACGGGCTTGCCGGTGCTTTCCGGTGCCTTGGCCTTGGGGTAGCGCGCCAGCTGCGCCTCGGTGGCCTCCAGCGGCGGCACCTTGGCATTCTTGACCTTGGACGCGAGCGAGGCGACGAATTCCTGCTCGGTCGGCATCTCGTCACCCTCGATGCGATCGAACCGGTCGCCGTCGAAGAACACCGTCAGGTGGCGCGACTGATCCGCCACGCCCTGGCGGCGGATCGTGAACACGTATTCCCAGCGGTTGTCGTGAAACAGGCTGGTCATCAGCGGCGTGCCCAGGATTTCGCGCACCTGCTGGCGGCTCATGCCGGGCTTGAGGGCATCGACCTGCTCGCTCGAGACGAAATTGCCCTGCACGATGTCGGCTCGGTAGGGCGTGACCATGGTGGCAAGGCGCTCTCCCGAACCCGCGCAGCCTGCGACGAGGCCCACGGCAAGCACGACGGCGGCGCTCAGGCGCACATCCCAACGGGGGGTGACTGGCATGGTTATGGCTATCCGGACTATGATCGGTTTCATTGTAGCGACAGGCACCGGCCTGCCATGCCGCCCGACACCACACCATGACGACGAACATCGAAGAGCTCAAGAGCACCGGCCTGAAGGCGACGCTGCCGCGTCTGAAGATCATGGAGATCTTCCAGCAGGGCAAACAGCGCCACATGACGGCCGAGGACGTGTTTCGCGTGCTGCTCGAAGATCGCTCGGACATAGGTCTCGCCACCGTCTACCGCGTGCTCACGCAGTTCGAGCAGGCCGGCATCCTGATGCGCAGCAACTTCGATGGCGGCAAGGCGGTGTACGAACTCAACGAGGGCCAGCACCACGACCACTTCGTCTGCACCGGCTGCGGCAAGGTGGAGGAATTCTTCGACGGCGAAATCGAAAAGCGCCAGCAGCGCATCGCCAAGGATCGCGGCTGGCAGGTGCACGACCACGCCATGGCGCTCTACGGCCTGTGCGCCGAGTGCGCCGCCAAGCACTGACCCGGCGGCCGACGCGGCCTACTGCGGCTCCTTGCCGCTGGCCATCGCGTCGCGGTGGCGCGCGATGAACTCCTGGTAGGTGTCGATGCCGCGAAACTGCAGGATGGTGTTGCGCACGGCCGCTTCCACCAGCACGGCGATGTTGCGCCCCGCCACCACCTCGACAACGACCTTGCGGATGGGCACGCCCAGCACGTCCTGCGTGAGCGGCTCGCCCGGCAGGCGCTCGTAGTCGCGCTCCAGCGTCTCCTTGCGCACCAGGTGCACGATCAGGCGCAGCCGCATGCGCCGGCGCACCGCGTTTTCGCCGAAGATCGCGCGGATGTCGAGCAGCCCGATGCCGCGCACCTCCATGAGATTGCGCAGCAGCTCGGGGCAACGCCCCTCGATCGTGCTCTGGTTGATGCGCGAGAGGTCGACCACGTCGTCGGCCACGAGGCCGTTGCCGCGCGTGATCAGCTCCAGCCCCAGCTCGCTCTTGCCCAGGCCCGATTCCCCGGTGATGAGCACGCCCAGGCCCAGGATGTCCATGAACACGCCGTGCAGCGAGGTGCGTTCGGCGAAGTGCTTGGCAAGAAACCCGCGCAGCACGTCGATCACGAACGCCGAGGACTCGGCCGTGGCGAACAGCGGCAGCTGTCCCCGGTCGCACATCTGCAGCAGCTCGCCGGGCGGCTCCTTGCCGTCAGCCAGCACCAGCACGGGCGGCTCCAGCGTCAGGATGCGCGCCAGGCGCCGCTGGCAATCGGCCGCGCTGCCCCGCGTGAGGTAGGCCACCTCGCGCTCGCCGATGATCTGCATGCGATAGGGGTGGATGTAGTTCAGGTGCCCGACGAGGTCGGCGCTGGAGCTGGCCGCGCGCACCGCGACGTCCTCGAAACGGCGCTCGCCCGCGCCCTGCCCCGCGAGCCACTGCCAGCGCAGCAGCGTGGAAAACTCCTGAAAGAGAGCGTCGGCGTTGACGACGTTGGCTTTCATGGTGCCCGTCGCGTGCCTGAGGAAATCAGGCGCTCTGTACCGCCTGTGTGCTTTGCCAGCCCGCGATCAGGCCATGCAGCTCGGCGGCATCGGTGCAGCCCTTGATGCGCTCGCGCAGCGGCGTGTCGCCCAGCAGCTCGGCGATCTCGGAGAGGATCTCCAGGTGCTTCTGCGTCGCCGCCTCAGGCACCAGCAGAAAGATGAGCAGGCTCACCGGCTGCTCGTCGGGGGCGTCGAATCCTATGGGCTGCGCCAGGCGGAATACCGCGGCCATCGGCGCCTTCAGCCCCTTGATGCGTCCGTGCGGGATCGCCACGCCGTAGCCCAGCCCGGTCGAGCCCAGGCGCTCGCGCGCAAACAGGCTGTCGGTGATCAGGGCGCGCGAGAGCCCGTGCTGGCTCTCGAAAAGCAGGCCGGCCTCTTCAAACGCACGCTTCTTGCTGGTGGCATCAACGCCCACGAGCACCTGCGCGGGAGGCAATATGGAAGCTAGTCGATTCATGGCGATGGGCCGCAATTATGCACAATCAGCGTAAACCCTGACAAAGGATACATCCAGGCACAAAAAACCGCCCTTGGTCGGGAGGCGGGAGGCGGCCTGCACGACCGTTGGCGCCGAGCAGGCACAGGGGCTCGATGTCGAACCGAGGGCGCGCGTGCTCGCGCTGAACACGCGGTGCCGGTGCTATGCTGCGCCGCCCTCCCCCGCAAACCCCATGCAAGACGGAACACTGCTGGCGGCCGTGGACCTCGGGTCCAACAGCTTTCGCCTCGAAATCGGCCGTGTCGAACACGGCCATATCCACCGCATCGAATACCTCAAGGAAACCGTGCGCCAGGGCGCCGGGCTCGATGCCGAGCGCAACCTCACGCCCGACGCCATGCAGCGCGGCTGGGACTGCCTGGCGCGTTTCGCCGAGCGCCTGGCCGGTTTCAAGCGCCACCATGTGCGCGCCGTCGCCACGCAGACGCTGCGCGAGGCCCGCAACCGCGAGGAGTTCCTTCGCCGCGGCAGCCAGATTCTGGGCTTTCCCATCGACGTGGTCTCCGGTCCTGAAGAGGCGCGCCTGATCTACCAGGGCGTGACGCGCCTGTTGCCGCAATCGGATGAGCGGCGGCTGGTGGCGGACATCGGCGGGCGCTCGACCGAGCTGATCGTGGGGCAGCAGTTCACGCCCGGCGCCGTCGCCTCCTTCCGGGTGGGCAGCGTCTCATGGTCTGCGCGCTACTTCCCGAACGGCGCGCTCACGCCGCGCGCCTTCCAGGACGCGGAAATCGCCGCTGGCGCGGTGCTCGACGAAGCCGCGCAAACCTTCCGCAACGAGCTGTGGGACGTGGCCTACGGTTCCTCGGGCACGATAGGCGCCGTGGGCTCCATCCTCGCGGCGGCCGGCTGGGAAGAAGGACACATCACGCGCGAGGGCCTCGAATGGCTGCACGCCGAGCTGCTGCGCGCGCGCCACGTCGATCGCGTGCGCCTGCCGGGCCTGAAGGACGAGCGGCGCCCGGTGATCGGCGGCGGCCTGAGCATCGTGCGCGCGCTGTTCGCGCTGCTGGGCATCGACCGGATGACGGTGGCGCAGGGCGCGCTGCGCCAGGGCGCGCTGTACGACCTGCTGGAGCGCGAACAGCCGGACACCGACCTGCGCGCGAGCACCGTGCGCGCGCTGATGCAGCGCTTCGCCGTGGACGAGGGACACGCCGGGCGCGTGGCGCAACTGGCCGTGCGGCTGTTCACCGAGGCGGCCGCGCCCGGCGGCGAACGCGCCGCGCGCAAGCTCGATTGGGCCGCGCGCCTGCACGAGATCGGCTGCCGCATCTCGCACGACGACTACCACCGCCACGGCGCCTACATCCTCGACCACACCGACGCCGCCGGCTTCGCGCTGCCCGAGCTGCACGCGCTGAGCCTGCTGGTGCTGGGCCACCGCGGCAAACCGCGCAAGCTGGAGGCCGACCTGGACGATCCGGTGCTCGCGCTGCAACTGATGTGCCTGCGCACCGCCGTCGCCCTGTGCCACGCGCGCCGCGAACCCGACGTTCAGGGCCTGACGCTGCGGCTGGAGGGCCACCGCTGCACCGTGCATTCGCGCCCCGGCTGGGCCGCGGCCTTCCCGCAATCGGCCCACCTGCTGCGCGAGGAGGCACAGGCCTGGCAGAAGACACCCTGGGAATACATCGTCGAGCCGACGTGATGGCGCACGCGGAAAAAACGATATAAACTGTTTATACCGTTTACAACTCCGCTTTCATCATGCCTCGCACACCTGCCGCCAAAACCCCATCGAAGGCCGTGCCCGCCCAGACCGCCGCAGTCAAGAAGGCCGCCGCGCCCGCCCCCGCGCCCGCGCCTGCACCGGCGGACAAGGAAGTCAAAACCCGCAAGCCCAAGCTGGTGCGCGACGGCTTCACCATGCCCAAGGATGAATACGCCGCCATCGATGCGCTCAAGCAGCGCGCGGCCACGCTGGGGCGCCCGGTGAAGAAGAGCGAACTGCTGCGCGCGGGCCTGAAGCTGCTGCTCGGGCTGGACGACGCCGCGCTGATCACGACCCTGCAGGCGCTGACGACCATCAAGACCGGCCGCCCGAAGGCGGCACGCAAATAGACACATCGAGGCACTGCCGAAGCTCTCCCATCAAGCGCCGGCAGCTCGCCTGTCGATGGCGAATCAGAAAAAATCCGGCGAACGCACCGCCAGCAGGATGGTCTCCTCGGTCTCCTGGCGGCGGCGGTGGCGCAGCCACCAGACGGCCCCCTTGCGGATTGCGCAGTCGGACGCCTTCAGGCCCAGCAGACGCGCGGCCGTCTGGCCCAGCATGGGCTGGTGGCCGATGACCAGCACCGCGCTGCGGGAGTCGGGCCACTGGGCCAGCGCCAGCAGTTCGTCGGGGCTGCCGCCGGGCAGCAGCTCGGCGCGCAGCTTGATCTTGCGGCCCAGCGCGCGCGCCGTCTGCTCGGCGCGCCGCGCGGGACTGGCCAGCACGCGCAGGCCATCGGGCAGTTGCTGCTCCAGCCAGACGGCCATGCGCGCGGCCTGCTTCTCGCCGCGGTGCGTCAGCGGCCGGGACATGTACTCGCTGTCGTTGTCGCCGCTTTTGGCTTCGGCGTGGCGCCAGAGTATGAGATCCATCACTGTTCCTGCGGCGGCGTGGCCGTGGGGGGCGGCGCGTAACGTGCCATGAGCGCGTTCTGCGCGCCCGTGCCGTCCAGCGCGCGCGGCGCGCGGGCGTAGTGGCCATCGGGCTTGAGTGTCCAGGCATCGCGGTCATCGTGCAGATAGGCCACCAGGCACTCGTCGATGATGCGCTGGCGCAGCTTGCGGTCGGTCACTGGCCAGGCCAGCTCCACGCGGCGCAACATGTTGCGGTTCATCCAGTCGGCGCTGGAGAGATACAACTCTTCCTGCGTGCCGGCGCAGAAGTAGAACACCCGCGTGTGCTCCAGAAAGCGCCCGATGACCGAGCGCACGCGGATGCGGTCGGTGACACCAGGCACCTGGGCGGGCAGCATGCAGGCGCCGCGCACGATGAGGTCGATGCGCGCGCCGCGCTGCCCCGCGCGCACCAGCGCCCGAATCAGGTCTTCGTCGGTCAGCGCGTTCATCTTGGCAACGATGCGCCCGCCCTCGCCGCGCTCGGCCGCCAGGCCCGCGGCGTCGATCTTTCCGATCAGGCTGCGATGCAGGTCGAACGGCGCCAGCAGCAACCGCGACAGTTTCGGCCTGCGGTTCTGGTTGGCCAGATGATCGAACACGGCGTCCATGTCGGCCGTGATCTGCTCGTCGGCGGTGAGATGGCTCAGGTCGGTGTACAGGCGCGCGGTGCGCGGGTTGTAGTTGCCGGTCGAAAGATGCCCGTAGCGACGCAGCCGGGCGCCTTCGCGGCGCGTGACGAGCAGCATCTTGGCGTGCGTCTTCAGACCGACCACGCCATAGACCACCTGCGCGCCGACGGATTCCAGCGCCTCGGCCCAGTTGATGTTGGCCTCCTCGTCGAAGCGCGCCTTCAGTTCCACCACCGCCGTCACCTCCTTGCCGCGCAGCATCGCCTCGCGCAGCAGCTCCAGCAGCTCGGAATCGGCGCCGGTGCGGTAGATGGTCTGCTTGATGGCCAGCACCTGGGGGTCGTTCACCGCCTCGCGCAGGAAGGCCAGCACGCCGTCGAAACTCTCGAACGGCTGGTGGATCAGCACGTCGCGCCGGCGCAGTTGCGCCATGATCGCGCCGGGCCGCGGCAGCTTGGCGGGCCAGGCCGGGCGCCAGGGCGGAAACAGCAGCGCCGGATCGTCGACCAGCTCCACGAGCTGCCCCATGCGTACCAGATTGACCGGGCCCTGCACGCGGTACAGCGCGGCTGCGGGCAGCGCGAACTGGGTCTGCAGGAAGTCCGCGAGAAAGGGCGTGCAACCGGCCGAGACCTCCAGCCGCACGGCCTGCCCGTAGTGGCGATGCTGCAGCTCCTGGCGCAGCGCCGTGCGCAGGTTGCGCACGTCCTCCTCGTCCACCGCCATGTCCGAATGGCGCGTCACGCGAAACTGCGAGAACTCGCACACCTGCCGCCCCGGAAACAGCTCGGCCAGGTGCGTGCGGATCATGCTCGACAGACTGGCGAAGTGCCGCCCCCGCCGCGCCACCTTGGTCGGCAGGCGCATCAGCCGCGGCAGCGCACGCGGCACCTTGACGATGGCAATTTCATTCTCGCGCCCGAAGGCATCGCTGCCGCGCAGGCGCACGATGAAGTTCAGCGACTTGTTGGCCACCTGCGGGAACGGGTGCGCCGGGTCCAGCCCGACGGGGATCAGGAGCGGGCGCACCTCGCGGCGGAAATGCTCGCCCGCCCAGCGTCGCTGCGCGGCCGTGCGCTGGCCGTGAGAGAGGATGCGGATGCCTCGCGCCGCGAGCGCGGGCACCAGCGCGTCGTTGAACAGCGTGTACTGGCGCGCCACCAGTTCGTGCGCCTTGCGCGCCAGCGCGTCAAAGGAGGCGGCGGTGCTGGCATGCCCGTCATCGCCCCCTCGGGCCGCGTCGAGATGGGCCGCGGCCCGCACCTCGAAGAACTCGTCGAGATTGGACGAGACGATGCACAGATAGCGCAGGCGTTCCAGCAGCGGAACGTCCTCGCGCACCGCCCAGTCCAGCACCCGCTCGTTGAACGCCAGAATGCTGTGGTCTCGGTCGAGCAGCACCAGGTACGCCGACGAGTTGGGCGCCGCCGGTGAACTGAATGCGGCCGGCGAGCCCCATGCGACCGCCGGGTCGGATGCCGCCGACGCGGGCTCTGCGCCTGCCACCACCTCCGCCGCGGCGCATCCGGGGGCGGCGGGGACGGTCAGCGAAATCTTCATGTCGGCACAAGGGCAAAAAAGGATGCCGACAGTATTGGGCGCGACCGTGACAGACTCGTGACATCGGCCGGCGCACAAAAAAACCGCCCCTCGGGGCGGTTGCGTGGATGAAGGGAACGCTCAGGCGGCGGCCCCGGCGGCCTGCATCAGGCTGCGGTGCACCTCGGCCTGGTGATCCTGCACCCGCGTCTTGTGGCGCACCACCTGGCGATCGAGCTTGTCCACGAGCGCGTCGATCGCGGCATAGAGATCGAAGTGACTGGCCTCGGCAAACAGGTCCGAGCCCTTGACGCGCACGCTGCATTCGGCGCGCTGGCGTTTTTCCTTCTCTTTCTGCTTCTCCACCGTGAGCAGCACCTTGATGTCGACCATCTGGTCGAAATGCCGCATGAGCCGATCGAGCTTGGACGTGACGTAGCCGCGCAAGGCGGGGGTCACTTCGAGGTGATGGCCACTGATCGTCAAATTCATGGGAATCTCCTGTGATTGCACCGTTGGACAATGTCACCGGCGGCAAAGCCGGAGACGGCTGACGAAGCTGTCTGGCGAATTGGAGCCACTATGCGCCGCAAAGTTGCCCCGCGCAAACCCTCATCCGAGCAGCGCGCATGGCCTTGTCCCGCAAAACCGGCAAAACGCTGCACAATGGCGGGATTGCCAGCCCAACGACCCGCGCCGCTTGAGAGGCTGAGACTCTTTCCCCCATGCCCGCCTCGCATGCCCAAACACCCCTGCTCATCGTTGCAAATGCTCGCCATAGCCCGTGCTATGTCTGCGCTTTGCGCCTCGATCAGAGGTGTTTGGGCACGCCTTTCTGGCACGGCGGAAAAACCCTCAACCTCTGACTGGGCGGCGCGCCTTTTTCCATGACCGTTTCCGCCCCCGACGCCCTGCACACCTCCTCCCTCACGTCCCTGAAGCTGCTGGCGCGCGGCAAGGTGCGCGACAACTACGCCGTGGGCGAGGACCGCATCCTGATGGTCGCGAGCGACCGCCTCTCGGCCTTCGACGTGATCATGGGCGAGCCCATCCCCGGCAAGGGCCAGCTGCTCACGCAGATGGCGCTGTTCTGGTTCGCCCGGCTCGGCCACATCATCCCCAACCACCTCACGGGCGAGGCGCCCGAGAGCGTGGTCACGCCCGCCGAGGTGGCCCAGGTGCAGGGCCGCGCCATGCTGGTGCGGCGCCTTGAGCCCATCGCCATCGAGGCCGTGGTGCGCGGCTACCTGGCGGGCAGCGGCTGGAAGGAATACCAGGCGAGCCGCAGCGTCTGCGGCGTGGCGCTGCCGGGCGGCTTGACGAACGCCGCGCGCCTGCCCCGGCCCATCTACACGCCCGCGGCCAAGGCCACGTCGGGGCACGACGAGAACATCACCTACGAGAAGACGGTGGCGATGGTGGGCGAGGCGCTGGCCGGCCAAATCCGCGACACCGCCATCGCGCTGTACGAAGCCGCGGCCGCCTATGCGCTCACGCGCGGCCTGATCATTGCCGACACCAAGTTCGAATTCGGCCTGGCCAAGGACGGCACGCTGGTGCTGATGGACGAGGTGCTCACGCCCGACAGCTCGCGCTACTGGCCCGTGGAGGGCTACGAGGCGGCGCTGGCGGCGGGCAGCAACCCGCCGAGCTACGACAAGCAGTTCGTGCGCGACTGGCTGGAGCAGGCGCAGGTGAACGGCCGGCCCTGGAACAAGACCGCGCCCGCGCCGCACCTGCCGCAGGACGTGATCGAGAAAACCGCCGCCAAGTACCGCGAGGCTTTCGAGCGGCTCACTGGCTGATCTGCGCCGCGGGCGGCAGGGGCGCCAGGCCCCGCTCCTCGGCCTGCAGGCGCAAGAGCGGCGTGCCGTCGCTGGCGCGCAGCTCCAGCATCCGGCCGCGCTGCCGGTACGACGCAACCTTGGGCAGGCGCTCGAAAAACGCCGCCTCGGCCAGGCCGCCATCCAGGCAAAGCTTGAGCGACGCGCTCAAACCGATGAACCGCAGGCGGGCGCCGTCCAGCTGGTACCGCCCCGCCAGGCGATTGCACCCGCCCGAGCCGCTCAGACGCGCCTCACCCGCATGCAGCAGCAGGTGTGCGGGCTGGGCATGGGCGGCCGGCGCACCCACGGCCCCGGGAGCATCCACGATGTCCACGAGCCGCCACCAGGTCTGGCGCAGCGCCACCGTGGCCTGCGCCGTGGCCGCCAGCGGCGGCACGCGCGCCAGCAGCACGTCGGCGCGGCGCAGCCCGGGGTCAAGCAGCACGGGCACGTCGCGCTCGGTGGCGAGCAGCCGCTGCTCATCGGTCGACACGCTGGCACGCACACGGTAGCGCGCGCCTGGCTCGATCTGCGCCTGCCGGTACGCCAGACGCAGGGCATAGGGCGGCGCGCCTGCGTCATCCAGGCGCTGGCGCGCGAGCACCGTGGGCGGCGCGCCGTCGCTGTCCCAGCGCAGCAGCGCCGCCTCGAAGACGACCGGCGCGGGGAGAGCGACCGGCTGGCGCGTGACGGCCGCGCCCGTGATCCACGCATCGGGCGGCGGCACGCTCGCGCAGCCGACGAGCCAGAGCGCCGCGAGCAGCGCCCCGGCGCCTGCCCGGCGTGCGCGCATCAGCTCAGCACGACGCTGGACAGCCGCCGGCGGTAAGTGGCCACCACAGGGTCTTGCGGCGGAATCTGGCCATCGGCCACCTTGACCTCGGGCGGCTCGATCAGGTCGAGGATGGCGACATAGGCCTTGCGCGCCGCGCCCTCGTTCCAGCCCTTGTCGCGCATGAGGATTTCCAGCAGTTCATCCATCGCGTCCGTGAAGCGGTGCACGGCCAGCAGGATGCGCGCGCGGTCCAGGCGCGCCTCGAAGTCGCGCTTGTTGGCCGCGATCCGGCCGTCGAGCGCGACGATGGCGCTCTCGCCCGCAGGCTGGGCCGCGAGGAAGTCGATCGCATTGATCCACAACTGCAGGGCCGCAAGCCGCCGCGAGATCTCCACCTTCGCGGCCACGGGCGCGAACGCCACCTTGGCGGCATCGAGCTCGCCGCGCTGCAGCAGCAGCTTGACGAGCCCGAAGCGCGCATCGTCGTTGGCCGGGTCGGCCGCCACGGCGTCCTGCAGCCGCTGCAGGGCATCGCCCGCCTCGGGCGCGTCCTGCACTGCATCCTCCTGCGCCTCCTCGGCCGGGGGCAGGTGCTTGTCCAGGAAGGCGCGCACCTGGCTTTCGGGCAGCGCGCCCATGAAGCCATCGACCGGCTGGCCGTCCATCATCAGCACCACGGTGGGGATGCTGCGCACGCCGAACATCGCGGCGAGCTGCTGCTCTTGGTCGGAGTCGATCTTGGCGAGCTTGAAGCGCCCGGCGTAGTCGGTCTCGAGCTTTTCGAGAATGGGGCCCAGCGTCTTGCACGGGCCGCACCACGGGGCCCAGAAATCCACCAACACGGGGACCGCGCTGGATGCGGCGATCACCTCTGCTTCAAAATTCGCGACGGTGACGTCAATCATGGGTTCGCTCCTGAAAACACCCCGGCAAACCACCTGCCGGAGGAAATGCGTCGATTGTCCGGCAAGCGGGCGATCGTGATGGCGCAGGAGGACGCCAAAACCGCTCCCACGCCCCGCAGGCGTCAGGCAGGTGGGCGCGCACGCACGTAAAATCAAGGGCCTTTGACCGTCTGGCGTGCCGCGCGCCGCCCAGCCCCATGAATTCCATCCAGATCGGCGTCGTCATGGGCTCTTCCAGTGACTGGGAGACCCTGCAGCACGCCGTCGCCATCCTGCAGCACTTCGGCATCGCGCACGAGGCGCGCGTCGTCTCCGCGCACCGCATGCCCGACGAGATGTTCGCGTACGCCGAGCAGGCGGCGGCGCGCGGCCTCAAGGCCATCATCGCGGGCGCCGGGGGCGCGGCGCACCTGCCCGGCATGCTCGCGGCCAAGACCACGGTGCCGGTGCTGGGTGTGCCGGTGGCCAGCCGCCACCTGCAGGGCGTGGATTCGCTGTACTCCATCGTGCAGATGCCCAAGGGCGTGCCGGTGGCCACCTTCGCCATCGGCCCGGCCGGTGCGGCCAATGCGGCGCTGTTCGCCGTGGCGCTGCTGGCGGGTGAGCAGCCGGCGCTGCGCGAGCGGCTTGAAGCCTACCGGCGCGAGCAGACCGCGGCCGCGCAGGCCATGCGGCTGCCACCGGCCGCGCCATGACGCAAGGCGTGATCCTGCCGGGCGCGACGCTCGGCGCGAGCCGTCAAAGCACGCTGGGCGTGCTGGGCGGCGGGCAGCTCGGGCGCATGTTCGTGCATGCTGCGCAGGCCATGGGCTACTTCACCGCCGTGCTCGACCCCGACGCCGACAGCCCCGCCGGGCGCGTAAGCCACCACCATATCCGCGCCGGTTACGAAGACGCGCAGGGTCTGGACGAACTCGCCCGGCTGTGCGCCGCCGTCACCACCGAATTCGAGAACGTGCCCGCGGGCGCGCTGCGCACGCTCGCGCAGCGCATCGCCGTCTCACCCGACGCTCACGCCGTGGCCGTGGCGCAGCACCGAGCGCGCGAGAAGGCGCATTTCATGCACTGCGGCGTGCCGGTGGCGCCGCATGCGGTGATCGAAACCGCCGAACAGCTTGCGGCCGTGGCGGACGAGCTGCTGCCCGGCATCCTCAAAACCGCCACGCTGGGCTACGACGGCAAGGGCCAGGCGCGCGTGGCCACGCGGGCGCAGCTCGCAGCGGCGTGGGAGCAGCTGCATCGCGCGCCCTGCGTGCTCGAAAAGATGCTGCCGCTGGCGCTCGAATGCTCGGTGGTGCTGGCGCGCGGGCGCGATGGCACCGTGGTGAACCTGCCCGTGCAGCGCAACCTGCACCGCGAGGGCATTCTGGCGGTCACCGAAGTTTTCGAAGGAAATGTGACTCCAGCCCTTGCACAACAAGCGTTAACAGCTGCGCAATCGATAGCGCAAGAGCTTCACTACGTGGGCGTGCTCTGCGTCGAATTCTTCGTACTGCAGGACGGGCGGCTCGTGGTCAACGAGATCGCGCCGCGCCCGCACAACAGCGGGCACTGGAGCATCGACGGCTCGGACGTCTCGCAGTTCGAGCTGCAGGTGCGCGCCATGACCGGCCTGCCGCTCACGGCGCCGCGCCAGCACAGCCCGGCCATCATGCTCAACCTGCTGGGCGACCTGTGGTTCGCGCATTCGGCCAGCGCCGCCACGCCGCCGTGGGACGCGGTGCTGCGCCTGGAAGGCGCCCACCTGCACCTGTACGGCAAGCGCGAGGCGCGGCGCGGGCGCAAGATGGGGCACCTGACCCTCACCGGCGCCACGCCCGAGGCGGCGCGCGCCACGGCACTGCAAGCCGCGCGCATCCTCGGCATCGACGCCTTCTGAACCATGATCCTGGACGGCACGCTCGAAAGCTCCGTGCAGGCCGCCGTCGCGGCGCTGGCGCGCGGCGAGCTGCTGGGCCTGCCGACCGAAACCGTCTACGGCCTTGCGGCCAACGCCGATGACGAGGCGGCCGTGGCGCGCATCTTCAGCACCAAGGGCCGTCCCGCCAACCACCCGCTGATCGTGCATGTGGCCAGCCCCGAGGGCGTGGCGCACTACGCGCGCGAGGTGCCTGGCTTCGCGCAGCGGCTGATCGATGCCTTCTGGCCCGGCCCGCTCACGCTCATCCTGCCGCGGCGCGACGGGGTCGCCCGCGCCGCCGCCGGCGGGCAGGAGAGCATCGGCCTGCGCTGCCCCTCGCACCCGGTGGCGCGGCGCGTGCTGGCGGCCTGCGCCGCGCACGAGCCGCCGCTGCACGGCCTGGCGGCGCCCAGCGCCAACCGATTCGGGCGCGTGAGCCCGACGACGGCGGCACACGTGCGGGAGGAATTCGGCGAGGCGCTGCTCGTGCTCGACGGCGGGGCGTGCGCGGTCGGCATCGAATCGACCATCGTCGACTGCACGCGCGGCCAGCCCGTGCTGCTGCGCCCCGGCGTGCTCGATCCCGTCGATCTGGCCCGCGCCTGCGGCCAGCGCATTCTCTCGAAAGAGGAGCTGAGCGCGCATACCCCACGGGCCTCAGGAACGCTTTTGGCTCATTACGCACCCAAGGCGACGCTGCGGCTGATGAGTGCCAGGGAGCTGCAGGCGGGCCTGAACGTGCTGGGCGACGATGCCGTGCACGTGGCCGTCTATGCCCGCAGCCGCCTGCGCCTGCCCACGCCGCGCATGCCCTTCGTCCAGATGCCCGAAGCCCCGGCCGACGCGGCGCACGAGCTCTTTGCCCAGCTGCGCGCGTTCGACGAGCGCGGCGCGCGCCTGATCTGGGTCGAGGTGCCGCCCGAAGACCCGTCCTGGGACGGCGTGCGCGACCGCCTTCAGCGCGCCGCCGCCGCGGGCTGACCCCTCCCGAGTCCTTTACACTCGCTCCCAATCTTTTGGAGAACCATCTCATGGCAGCACTTTGGTTGCGCCGCTCCCTCCTGGCCGCGGCCTGCGTCTCGACCGCCTGGCTGGCCGCCTGCGGCTCCAGCGTCGAGAAAGCCTTCGTCCCCCAACGCATGATCGCCTTCGGCGACAGCATGGCCTACCTGGGCGACGCCACGGGCAGCGGCCGCTACACCGTCAACGACGGCAGCGTGAACAACTGGACGATCCAGGTCGCGCAGCACTACGGCCTGACGCTCGCCTCTGCCGCCGCCGGCGGCATGAGCTACGCGCAAGGCAACGCCCGCATCAACGCCAAGCCCGACGCGGCCGGCAATGCCGCCACCGCAACGATTGCCGAGCAGGTGGACCATTTCCTTGCCACCCAGACGGTGCAGCCCAAGGACATGGCGCTGATGAGCGCCGGCACGGCCGACCTCATCGTGGGCATGCAGGCGGTGCGGACCGGCACCCAGACCGCCGCCCAGTACGTCGCGCAGGCCACCCAGGCCGGCGCCGATCTGGCCGCGCAGGTCCGCCGCCTGTCGGGCGCGAATCTGCACGTGGTCGTCGCCGGGGTCTACCGCCTCGGACGCACGCCCTGGGCCACGACGCTGGGGCAGCCGGACCTGCTCACCAGCGCCAGCGACGCCTTCAACAACAGCCTGCTGCTGAACATCCAGGACCTGGGCGCGAACGTGCGCTACATCGAGATGGCCGGCTACGTGAACCCGATCAACGACACCTACCACCGTCCCTGGAACTACATCGGCTTCGTCAACAGCACGAGCCCGGTCTGCACCTCGGTCGATGCGGGGCCGGGCATAGGCACAGGCGCGGGCCAGGTCAATTCCTCGCTGTGCACCAGCGGCACGCTGGTCGGCGGCGCAGACCCCAACACCTACGAATTCGCCGATCAGGTCTATGTCACGCCCGCCTCGCAGCGCCAGCTGGGCGATCACGCCTACAACGACGTGCTGCGCGAGACCTGGTAGCACAAGAATCCGCCTTCGATTCTCCCCTTGCGGGAGCGGCTTCTGCCGCGAAGGTCATGCACCGGCATTCGCGGCTGAAGCCGCTCCCACAATTTCCATCAACCCACAAAAAACGCACCCGAGGGTGCGTTTTTTGATGTCTGCGTGCCGCGCCTACTTGCGCGCCATCACGCGCATCATCTCCAGGCACTTGTTCGAGTAACCCCACTCGTTGTCGTACCAGACAACGAGCTTGACGAAGTTGTCGTCCAGCGCGATGCCCGCGTCGGCGTCGAAGATGGAGGTGCGCGCGTCGCCGCGGAAGTCGGTGGCCACCACCTTGTCCTCGGTGTAGCCGAGCACGCCCTTGAGCGCACCCTGGCTCTGCGCCTTCATCTCGGCCTTGATCTCGTCGTACGTGGCGCCCTTTTCCAGCTCCACCGTCAGGTCCACGACCGAGACATCGGACGTGGGCACGCGAAAGCTCATGCCGGTGAGCTTCTTGTCGAGCGCCGGAATCACCTTGCCCACCGCCTTGGCCGCGCCGGTGCTGCTGGGGATGATGTTTTCCAGAATGCCGCGCCCGCCGCGCCAGTCCTTGTTGCTCGGGCCGTCCACGGTCTTCTGCGTGGCCGTGGCCGCGTGCACCGTGGTCATCAGGCCGCGCTTGATGCCCCACTTGTCGTGCAGCACCTTGGCCACGGGCGCGAGGCAGTTGGTGGTGCACGAGGCGTTGGAGGCAATCGCCTGCCCGGCGTATTCCTTCTCGTTCACGCCGAAGACGAACATCGGCGTGTCGTCCTTGCTGGGGGCGGACATCAGCACCTTCCTCGCGCCCGCATCGATGTGCTTCTGCGCCGCTTCCTTGGTGAGGAACAGGCCCGTGGATTCGAGCACGATCTCGGCGCCCACGTCGCCCCACTTGAGGCTGGCCGGGTCTTTTTCGGCCGTCAGGCGGATCTTCCTGCCGTTGACGATAAGCGTGTGGCCATCGACCGAGACCTCGCCGTCGAAGCGCCCGTGCACGCTGTCGTGCTTGAGCATGTAGGCGAGGTAGTCGGGTTCGAGCAGGTCGTTGATGCCCACGACCTCGATGTCGGGGAAGTTCTGCACCGCCGCGCGCAGCACGTTGCGACCGATGCGGCCAAAGCCGTTGATGCCAATCTTGATCGTCATAGCCTCAATCACTCCAGGAGTTGCCTAAAAATCATTTGCGCCTGAGCGCCGCCCGCACCGTGGCGGCGACATTCTCGGCCGTGAAGCCGAAGTGCGGCAGCAGCACCTTGGCCGGGGCCGATTCACCAAAGCGGTCCAGCCCCACCACCGCCGCGCAGCCGTACTTCCACCAGCCGTCGGTCACGCCCATCTCCACGGCAATGCGCGGCAGGCCCTCGGGCAGCACCAGCTTCTTGTATTTGACGCTTTCGCGGTCAAACGCGGTTGTACTCGGCATGGAGACCACACGCACGGCGATTTTTTGGCTGGCAAGCAATTTTTGTGCGGCCAGCGCCAATTGCACCTCGGAGCCCGTCGCGATGATCACCGCCTGCGCCTTTTTCTTCAGGCCCGCGTCCTGCGGCTCGGCCAGGATGTAGGCGCCGCGCGAGATGTCGCCCAGCGCCTTCTTGGGCAGATAGGGCAGGTTCTGGCGCGACAGCAGCAGCGCCGTGGGCCGCTGCGCGTTGGTCAGCGCCACGCTCCAGGCCACCGCCGTCTCGGCCGTATCGGCCGGGCGCCAGACGTCCAGCCCCGGAATCAGGCGCAGGCTGGCCGCGTGCTCCACCGGCTGGTGCGTGGGGCCGTCCTCGCCCAGGCCGATCGAGTCGTGCGTGAGCACGTGCACCACGCGCACTTTCATCAGCGCCGCCATGCGGATCGCGTTGCGGCTGTAGTCGGAAAACGTCGCGAAGGTGCCGCCGTAGGGGATGAAGCCGCCGTGCAGCGTGATGCCGTTCATGATCGCGGCCATGCCGAACTCGCGCACGCCGTAGTTGATGTGCCGGCCCGTGCTGCCGTCTTCGCCCCGCACCACGGCGCCCGTGGCGTCGAAGCGCAGTTGCGGCGTGCTCCTGGTGTTCGTGAGGTTGGAGCCCGTGAGGTCGGCGCTGCCGCCCAGCAGCTCGGGCAACTTCGCGGTGAAGGCTTCGAGCGTGATCTGGCTCGCCTTGCGGCTGGCCACGGTCTCGGCCTTGGTGTGCGCCTCGACGACGGCGTCCACCGCCGTCTGCGCGAAGTGTTTCGGCAGCTCGCCCGCCATGCGGCGCGTGAACTCGGCCGCGAGTTCGGGGTAGGCCTTGGCATAGGCGGCAAAGCGCTTGTTCCACGCGGCTTCGCGCTGGGCGCCCGCAGCCCTAGCGTCCCAGTCGGCATAGACCCCGGCCGGAATCTCGAACGGCCCGTGCGTCCAACCCAGACGCTCGCGCGTGAGCGCGATTTCGTCCGCGCCCAGCGGTTCGCCGTGCGCCTTGGCGGTGTTCGCGCGGTTGGGGCTGCCCTGGCCGATGTGCGTCTTGCAGATGATGAGCGTGGGACGGTCGGTTTCCTCGCGCGCCTGCGCGATCGCCGCATCGACGATGTCGGGGTTGTGCCCGTCGATCGGGCCGATCACGTTCCACTGGTAGGCGTTGAAGCGCTGCGCCACGTCGTCCACGTACCAGGGGCTGACCTTGCCGTCGATGCTGATGCCGTTGTCGTCGTAGAGCGCGATCAGCTTGTTCAATTTCCACGCGCCCGCGAGCGCGCAGGCCTCGTGGCTGATGCCTTCCATCAGGCAGCCGTCGCCCAGGAACACATAGGTGTGGTGATCGACCACCGTGTGCCCCTCGCGGTTGAACTCGGCCGCCAGCAGTTTCTCGGCCAGCGCCATGCCCACGGCGTTGGCCGTACCCTGGCCCAGCGGCCCGGTGGTGGTTTCCACGCCCGGCGTCACGCCCACCTCGGGATGCCCGGCGGTGCGGCTGTGCAACTGGCGGAAGTGCTTGAGTTCGTCCATCGGCAGGTCGTAGCCGGTGAGGTGCAAGAGCGCGTACAGCAGCATCGAACCGTGGCCGTTGGAGAGCACGAAGCGGTCGCGATTGGCCCAATGCGGGTGGGCCGGGTTGTGCGACAGGTGCCGCCCCCACAGCGCCACGGCCATGTCGGCCATGCCCATGGGCGCGCCGGGGTGGCCCGAATTGGCGAGTTGAACGGCATCCATTGCGAGCGCGCGGATCGCGTTCGCCATCAGTGAGGCATTGGCCATGCGGGAAACGCGCCACGCGGCGCGCGGGGGAAAAGGACGGCGGGTATTTTACCGGCGCGGTCGCCTCAGGCCGGGTCGACGTCCTTGGAACTTGCCAACCACCTCACCTGGGCCACAGCGCCCACAGCCGCAGCCCCTGCTTGAGCCGCCCCGCAAGCTCCCCCGCCTCGGCGCCCGAGCCGGCGAAGTAATCGGCCCGCACCGCGCCGACGATGGCGCTGCCGGTGTCCTGCGCCATCACCAGGCGTTCGAGCCGCGCCGTCGGCCCGTTGCTCACCAGCCAGACCGGCGTGCCGTAGGGGATGCTGCTGCGATCGACGGCGATCGAGCGGCCGGACGTGAGCGGCACGCCCTGCGCGCCGCGCGGGCCGGATTCGGCGGTGACGGCGTCCAGCGGTTCCTCGCGAAAGAACACGTAGCGCGGGTTGGCCCAGAGCATCTCCTGCACGCGGCCCGGGTTGGCCTGCGCCCACGCGCTGATGCCGGGCCAGGTGGCGTCGCGCACCAGGCCGCGCTCGAGCAGCCAGCGGCCCACGCTCTGGTAGGGCTGGTTGTTGGTGCCGGCAAACGCCAGGCGCACCAGGCGCGTGCTGCCGTCCGCCTCGTGCAGGCGCAGGCGCCCCGTGCCCTGGATGTGCAGCACCATGGCCTCGATGGGGTCGCGCACCCAGGCGATCACGCGGCCCGCGAGCTGCGCCTGCGCCTCGGGCAGCGTGTCGATCTGCCGGCGCGTGTACCAGGGGGCCTTGGCAGGCAGGCCGGGCGGGGGGGCGTAGATCGGCACCTCGTAGCCGTTGCCGCGCACGCGCGCGCCGTCCAGCTCGGGCTCGAAGTAGCTCGTCAGCAGCCCGTCGGGGTTGCCATCGGCCGCCTCGATGCGGTAGGGGCGCAGGCGCTCCTGTATCCAGGCGCGCTGCTCGTCGTCGCTGGCGATCGACAGGCGCCGCACCTCGGGACACAGCGGCGCGAATGCTGGCGCGGGGCGCTCGCAATTGCGCAGCCACGCGTCCCAGGCTTCATGTAGGGGATCGCGCGGCCAGCCGGGCAGCTCGCTCCAGTCCACCGGCACCCAGCGGCTGCGGTAGGCCGCAAGCGTGCCGGGTACGGCCGTGGGGCCGCCCAGAGGGCCTAGCTGGGGCGGGCCAACCGTGCCGACGGCCTCTGCCCCGCCCGCGGGCGCGGGAGGACGCGTGCCACATGCGGCAAGCACTCCTACAATGAAGAATCCGATGGTGAGACGCAAGAGGCGCAACGACATGCTGCTGATTTTCCTTGAAGCGATGCTCGCGCTCGTGTTGTTCCTGCTGCTGATCTGGTGGACGATGTTCTCGGGACGCAAGGGCGGCGAACTGCACCGCGATGCCGACGAGGCGCCAGACGCCCAACCACCGGGCAAGAATCCCAAGCCATAGCGAAAGGAAAACATCATGCGCCACAACGCCACACTTTCGATCATCGCCGCAGCCGCCCTGCTCGCGGGCTGCGCCAACATGAGCGACACCCAGCGACACACCGCCACGGGCGCGGGCATAGGCGCGCTAGGCGGCGCGGCCCTGGGGGCGATCGCGGGCGACTCGGCGGGCACGGGGGCCGTGGTGGGCGCGGGCCTGGGCGCGCTGGGCGGCTACATCTGGTCACAGCACATGGAGCAGCAAAAGCGCGACATGCAGGCGGCCACGCAGGGCAGCGGCGTGACGGTGTCGCAGACAGCGGACAACCAGCTCAAGCTGGACATCCCGAGCGACATTTCGTTCGCCACCGGCCGCGCGGACATCGAACCCAATCTGCGCACCGTGCTCGACCGCTTCGCGCAGAGCCTGCGCGCCAACCCCGGCACCGAGGTGCGCATCATCGGCCACACCGACTCCACGGGTTCGGACGCGGTCAACGACCCGCTCTCGGTGGCGCGCGCCAGCAGCACGCGCAACTACCTGACCGATCGCGGAGTAGACCCCGCGCGCATCCAGGTGGCGGGGCGCGGCTCGCACGAACCCATTGCCAGCAACGCCACGGCCGAGGGCCGCGCGCGCAACCGCCGCGTCGAGATTTACGTGGGCGAGCGTCAACGCGGGTAGGCGCGTCCGGGGGGGCGCCCATGCAAGCGCCGCCCTACAACACGCGGTGGTCGAGCGCGGGCAGTTGAGCGCGCACCTCGCGCAGGCGTCCCGCATCGAGCTCGGCCAGCACCACGGCGGCGCCCTCGGCCTGCTGCGCCAGCACCTCGCCCCAGGGGTCGACGATCATGCTGTGGCCCCAGGTGCGTCGGCCGTTTTCATGCTGGCCGCCCTGCGCAGCCGCGAGCACGAAGGCCTGGTTCTCGATCGCGCGGGCGCGCAGCAGCACCTCCCAGTGCGCGCGCCCCGTGGTCCAGGTGAAGGCGCTGGGCACCAGCAGCAGATCGCACCCCGCCCGCGCATGCGCACGGTACAGCTCGGGAAAGCGCAAGTCGTAGCAGACCGAGAGCCCCACGCGCCAGGTTGAGCCGTCACGCGCGGCGAGGTCGAAATGCACCGGCGCATCGCCCGGCTCGATGCTGCGCGCCTCGTGAAAGTGCTCGTCGCCACGGTCGAAGCCGAAAAGGTGGATCTTGTCGTAGCGCGCCACGCACACGCCCAGCGGGTCGAAGACCAGCGAGCTGTTGCGCACGCGCACCGCATCGCCGCTGGTGAGCGGCAGCGTGCCGCCCACGAGCCACAGCCCGCACTCGCGCGCGGCCTGAGCCAGAAAACGCTGCACCGGGCCGTCGCCAAAGGGCTCGGCCAGCGCCAGCTTGTCCTGGTCGCTCGCGCCCATGAGGCAGAAGTACTCGGGCAGCACCGCCAGCTCGGCGCCCGCCTGCGCGGCCTGCTCCAGCAGGGCGCGCGCATGCGCGAGGTTGTCGGCCAGCACCTGGCCGGAGACCATCTGCAGGGATGCGGCTTTCATGGGGTGTCTCCTTTCCCGGTTGGCGCATCGGCGCCGCCCGGTTCGATCTGCGTCACCTGCGGATCGCTCCAGGTGCCCTCGATGCGGAACTCCCGCGTCGCGGCCTTCACGAGTTTGTCACCAAGCACGGCCTGTGCCAGGAAGCTGCTCAGACCCACCACGGGATTGATGACCGTGGCGATGAGCGAGGCGGTGAGCGTGTTGAGCTGCGGCACCACCACCACATGCAGGTCCTCGGTCTCGTTGGCGATGTCGGCGTGGCCTTCCATCAGCACGGCGGCGTTCACGCCCTTCATCTGCAGATTGTTGGTGCGCGCGATGCCCTTGTCGACCTGCACGTCGGCACGCACGAAGTCGAAGGAAAACCCGGCGCTGAAAATGTCGCGGAAGTCCAGCGTCAGGCGCCGGGGCAGCGCCTGCAGGCTGAGCACGCCCAGCAGCTTGGAGATACCCGGGTCGGCCTTGAGGAACTGGCCGGCCGTCATGTCCAGCTTCATCTGCCCGGTCATGCTCGCGTAGTCAGGGGTGACCGGCGAGCCGAGCCAGCCGATCTGCCCATCGAGCTCGCCCGCGCCCCGGCTCACCACGCCGGGCATGCCCATGCGGGTCAGCAGCTCGCCCGAGTCGCGCACCTTCAGCGCGAACTTGAGCACGGTGCGCCGCCGCTCGTTGGGCCCGGCGTTGCCCAGCAGTGCCCAGTTGCCGCTGGAGGTGAAGCTGGCCTCGGGCATCTCCAGGTTCAGGCTGGAGAGGCGCCACTCGCGCTGGCCGTCGGCGCTGACGCGATTGTTCGCCTGCAGCGTGAGCCGGCCCAGACGCTTGCCGCGCAGCTCGAAATCCTGCGCCTGCACATCCAGCGCGGGCAGCTCGCTGAGGTCGCCCTCGTCCAGCAGCGCATCGACCTGCGTCTCCTCCGTCCTGGGCAGTGCCAGGCGCGACAGGCGCGCATGCACCAGCCCCTGCGGCGCGGCCGCATCGGGCGCGCGGTAGGCGATCCGGCCTTCGAGCTCGCGCGCCGACACCTGCGCGCTCCAGCTTTTGTCCTGCGCCTGCGCCTGCGCCACGACGTCATGCAGCGTGCGCTGCTTCCAGGTGAGCGCGCCCACGCGCAGATCGACGCTGCGCGGCTCCCAGGGCGAGGGGGGCGCGGCGGAGGAACCACCCGCCAGGGCGCTCCAGGCATCGAGGTCCAGCGTCTGCAGCGCCACATGCGCCTGCACGCCACGGCCCATGGGCTGCGCCGCCACGCCCGGCCCGAGCACGATGGTGCCCGCCAGCACCGGCGGCACGCCCGCCCCGTCGGCCGAGATCGCGCGCAGGTAATTGAAGGCGAAGACCCCGCCCACCGTGAGCCGCAGGTTCTCCCGCGCGGGCTCGCCCTTGCCGGTGCTGGCCAGCAGCCGGGTTTCGTAGCGCACCGGCAGGGCCTGGTCGGCCGGCTTGGCCAGGGGCGCGGGCAGATCGAGCGCCATGCCTTGCAGGTCGGTGGTGACGAGCAGCTCGGGCACGCCCTCGCGCACGCCGAGCGTCAGCGCATAGCGGCTGGCGCCGTGCGAGCGCGCCGCCAGCGCGGCCAGCGTCCGGTCGCCCGCCGCGGCCTGGCGCAGGCCCTCGGCCGTGGCCGCGCCATCGGCCTGAATGCGCAGCTGTGGCACCGCGCCCTTGACCTGTGGGCGCAGCCCACCGCTGAGCTGCACCTCGCCGCCGAGCGCCTGGGCGCGCACCTGCTCCAGCTCGAAACCGCGCTCGGAAAATTTCACGACGCCACGCGTTTGCGTCAGCGCCGGCGCCTCGCGCGCCACGCGCACCTCATTGCCTGACAGCGTGATGCGGCCCTGCACCTGGCTTTTCGCCATGGCCTCGATGGGCAGGCGCAGCTGCAGCCGCAGCGAGGCGTCTCCCGTGCCGGTCATCGCGTCGAACATGCCTTCGGTGAGCTGCGCCACCTGCGAGCCGCGCACGAAGGACAGCATGTCGGCGAGTGGCCCGCGCACGTCACCCTGAACCTCCACCAGCGGCCGGGACAGGTCCGCGATCCGGGCGCTGACCTGCTGCACTTTCAGCAGCTTCGCCCCCTGGACGTGCCCCGTCGCGCCCTCCACGCGCATGCCCGCGCGGTCGAACACCAGCGAACCCGACAGCCCCGCCAGCGCCGGCCAGGGCTTGTCGCCCGGCTCGGCGAGCGCCGGCGGCACGTAGACCAGCGTGGTGTCCCTGACCTGCGCGGCGATGTGGAATTCACCGCTCCTGTCCTCGTCGAAGGGCAGATGGCGCAGATCGCCCTTGACGCGGAATTTCACGTCGCTGCTCGTGCCCGCGGTGATGGCATCGCGCACGTAGTGGCGCGCGTCGTCTCCGACGGCCAGCGGCAGGTAGCGGTACACGCGCGTGCCGTCGGCGCGCGTGAGGCTGCCCGAGAGATCGAGCACCCCGGGCAGGTAGGCCTCGTCGCCTTCGCCCGTGTGCCAATGCAGCCGCGCCTGGCCCTGCGCATCGGCGTTGGCAAAGCGCAGATCGTCGCTCTGCACCGCGATGCGCGCGCCGTCGATCTGCCAGCGCACCGTGGCGCCGAGAGTCTGCACCGGCACGCACGGGTCTTCAAAGACGCCCGGCAGCAGCAGCGCGCCGTCGGCGATCGACAGGCTCGCGCTGCCGCCCGCCTGCGTGAGCTCGAAGCTGCCGGCGGCGCCGCGCAGGCCGAACGCCTTGGGCGAGCAATCGGCGGCGTTGGCGGCCAGCGCCAGCGCCGACACGCGCCCCTTGGCGCTGTAGCCGGTCAACGCATCCGGCGCGCCCTGCCAGCTCGCCTGCAGCTGCTGCACGCGCCCCTCCGGGGTGTAGCGCTCCAGCGCCTCGCGCAACTCGCGATCGAGCGGCACGCGTGTGGCAATGCGCGTGAGCAAGGCCAGATCCAGCACGTCGGCACGCAGCTCGCCGTGCTGCGCCGCGCCCGTGCCCTGCGTGCGCAAGGCCAGCGAGCCGCTTTGCCAGGCCAGCCCGTCATCGGTGAGGAAATGCAGGTCCCGCGCCGACAGATCGAGCCCCCCCGGGAGGGGCCGCAGCGTCACTCGCGCGCCCAGCTCATCGAGCGCCAGCGGCTGCAAGGCCCGGCTCCACTGCATGCGCACCTGCCGCAGCGCCACGTCGGAAACCACGCGCTCGAGCCGCCCCTGGCGCATGTCGGCCCAGGCGCGCAGCGCGCCCTGACCCGCATCCACCTTCATGCCACGCAAGTCCACATGGGGCGCGAGCTGCGCCAGATCGACATGGGGCCACTCGGCGTACCACTGGCCGCTCCAATGCGTCCAGGCCCTGCCCAAGGGGTCCCACAGCGGCTCCTGCAGCTGCGCCCTGAGCGACAGTCGGTCGCCCCAGGACGCGGGCGGCGTCGCGTCCACGCGCAGCGCGTGGCGCCACGGCCCGCCACGCAGCACCAGATCGACGCCGTCAAACACCACGGCGGGCAGCGCGCGCTGCTCGTCCAGCCACTGCACCTCGCCGCCGCGCACCACCACCTCGGCCTGCGAGAGCAGCCAGTCGAGCGCCGACGCGTCGCCCGCGGCCCCCTGCACCGGCAGGCCCGCCACGAACAGGCGCCCCGCCGCGTCGCGGCGCAGCTGCAGCCGGGGCGCCTCGACATAGAGCTGCTGCAGCCCCAGGCGCAGCACCGAGCGCGGCGAGAGCGTGATCACCACGCGCGGCAGGCGCAGGGCTTCCTGCCCCTGCGCATCCAGCAGTTGCACACCGTCGAGCTCGATCGTGGGGAACACGCCCTCGCTGCGGGCCGAAAGGCGCTGCACCCGCACGTCCACGCCCAGCAGCCGCTGCGCCCTCTCCTGCAGCAGCGGGCGGAAATTGTCGATACGCGGCACAATCCAGAAATGCAGCCCCGCCCATGCCAGCGCCAGCAGCAGCCAGAACGTCAGCACGCCTGCCAGGGCCCATCGCGCCACGCTCGCGAGAAGGCCGAGCCAGCGGGGGAAATGTGTGGACGCCTCGGTCATGACGTTGGGTTGCAATGTCAGGAATTATGACCCGCCGCCATTGAAGAGAGAGGCCACTCGCACCACCGCGCGGGCCAACCCGATGATGACCCATGCCACAGAGGCCACCACCCATGCCGGCGGCCTGGCCGCCCATTCGCGCCTGTACCAGCGCCTGCACCGGCGCTACGACACGGCGTGGTCGCTGCTGGCGCCCGGCATGCCCGGCCGCGCGGCGATGGCGGCCGCGTGCGAGCAGTTGCTGGCGCAGGGCAAGGATCTCCCCACCAGCCTGCGCATCCTGCGCCAACTGGTGGTCGAGCGTCTCATGGTGCTCGATTGCGAGCACGGCGCGCCGCTCGACGCCGTCTGCACGGCGCTCACCACGCTGGCCGAGGTGGCGCTCGACCGCGCCTGCCGGCAGGCGCGCACGGAGCTGGACGCGCTGCACGGCGCGCCGCTGGCGCCCGGCGGCGCGCCCGCGCAGCTCTGGTGCATCGGCATGGGCAAGCTCGGCGCGCGCGAGCTCAACGTCTCCAGCGACGTGGACCTGATCTTCATCTACGAGAACGACGGCGAAACCACGGGCCTGGCCGACGGACGCGGCCGGATCTCCAACCATGAGTACTTCGTGCGCGCGGTCAAGCGCGTCGGCGCGCTCATCGGCGACCAGACGGCCGATGGCTTCGTCTTCCGCGTCGATCTGGCGCTGCGCCCGCACGGCCATTCGGGGCCGCTGGCGATCTCGCTGCCCGCGCTCGAGGACTACCTGCGCCTGCACGGGCGCGAGTGGGAGCGCTTCGCCTGGCTCAAGAGCCGCGTGGTGGCGCCCGCCGAGTGCGTCGCCCAGCCCCAGGTGCAGGCGCTGCGCCAGGTGGTCCTGCCCTTCGTGTTCCGGCGCTACCTGGACTACGCGGTCTTCGATGCGCTCAGGGCGCTGCACCGGCAGATCCGCCAGGACGCGCAGCGCCGCTGCGCCGGCCACCCCGAGCGCGCCAACGATGTCAAGCTCTCGCGCGGCGGCATCCGCGAGATCGAGTTCACCGTGCAGCTCGTGCAGGTGGTGCGCGGCGGGCAGTTCCCCGAGCTGCGCTGCCGCCCGACGCTGGAGGCGCTCGAACGCCTGGCCCGCGCCGGCCTGATGCCGCCCGAGAGCAGCGAGGCGCTGGCGCAGGCCTACGTCTTCCTGCGCCGCGTCGAGCACCGCATCCAGTACCTGGACGACCAGCAGACCCACGTGCTGCCCGTGAGCGACGAGGACATCACCTGGATCGCCCACACCATGGGCCTGGGCTGCTGCGAGTTCCTGCGCCAGCTCGACGCCCACCGTGAGCGCGTGGCGCACGAGTTCGACGAACTGCTCGGCGGCCCGCCCAAGAAGACCTGCTCCGGACCCGGCTGCAAACAGGCCGACGACGCGCCCGCCGACTGGGACGCGGTCATCCAGGCCCAGCCCGCCGCCGTGGCCGAGCGCATGCGCCAGTGGCGCGAGCAGCCGCGCGTGCAGCAGCTCAGCGACAAGGCGACGGGCCGCCTGCTGCGCATCCTGCGCCAGACCGGACTGTGGCTGCAGGACGGCAGCGCCACCGAGGCCGGAGCGCTGCGCCTGATAGCCTGGCTGGAGTTGCTGCTGCGCCGCGAGAGCTATCTGGCGCTGCTCGTGGAGCGTCCGCTGGTGCTGAACCGGCTCATTTCCCTGCTGGGCGCGGCGCGCTGGCCCGCGCACTACCTGCAGCAGCACCCCGGCGTGATCGACGAACTGGCGAGCGAGGCCCTGTTCGGCGAGCGCTTCGACGCGCAGGCCTTCCGCCAGGAGCTGCACGAGCGCCGCGCGGCGCTGGCCTCCACCAGCGAGGACGACGAGGAGGCGCTGCTGAACCTGCTGCGCCGCGCCCACCATGCCGAGGTGTTCCGCACGCTGGCGCGCGACGTGGAAGGGCGCCTCACGGTGGAGCAGGTGGCCGACGATCTTTCGCTGCTGGCCGACACGCTGCTCAGCATCACCGTGCACTGGTGCTGGGAGCACTTCAAGGGCCGCCACCGCGAGGCGCCACAGCTGGCCATCATCGGCTACGGCAAGCTCGGCGGCAAGGAGCTCGGCTACGGCAGCGACCTCGATATCGTCTTCGCGTTCGACGACACGGCCGACAACGCCCCGGAGTTGTACGCCGCGTTCGTGCGCAAGCTCATGTCTTGGCTCACCGTCAAGACCGGCGAGGGTGACCTCTACGAAATCGACACCCAACTGCGCCCCAACGGCAATTCGGGGCTGCTCGTCACCTCGTTCGACGCCTACGCCGCCTACCAGCAGCAGCGCGGCAGCAACACCGCCTGGACCTGGGAGCACCAGGCGATGACGCGCGCGCGCTGCGTGCTCGGCTCGGACGCCCTGCACGCGCGCTTCGACGCCGTGCGCGAGGCCGTGATCACCGCGCCGCGCGAACGGGCGCAACTGGCGCATGAAATCCTCGCGATGCGCGAGCGCCTGCGTGAGGCCCATCGCGCGAGCGGCGCGCTGTTCGACCTCAAGCATGGCCAGGGCGGCATGGTGGATGTGGAATTCGCCGTGCAATACCTCGTGCTCGCGCATTCGGCCACGCACGCCGGGCTGCGCGAGAACAAGGGCAACATCGGCCTGCTGGAGCGTGCCGAGCAGGCGGGCCTGTTGCCGCCCGGCGTCGGGCATGCGGCCGCCGACGCCTACCGCACGCTGCGCCAGGCGCAGCATCGCGCGCGGCTGAACGAGGAGCCCACGCGCGTGCCGCCGCAGCAACTGGCGCAGGAGCGCCGGGCCGTGCTGGCGCTGTGGAACGCCGTGTTCACCGCCCGGGAGAACGCACCGGGCTGACCAGCCGAGGGTTTCCATGGTTGCCGCGCCCATGATGCGAGCGCAAGGATGCGCGACGCCGGCGACACCCGGGCCGCCGTTGTTTGCTGCAGCGCAACAACGCACCTCGTAAAATCCGCTGTTTGGCTGCGACCACGTCTGCACGCCTGATTCGGCGCACCCACGAGGCGCGCCCGTACCGCGATAGGCATACATGATCGAACTGCGGGACATCACCCAGATCTACCCCGGCCCGAACGGCCCCGTGACGGCGCTGCACGGCGTCAGCCTGCGGATCGCCGCGGGCGAGGTGTTCGGCATCATCGGGCGCTCGGGCGCGGGCAAGAGCTCGCTCGTGCGCGTCATCAATCTGCTCAACCGCCCGACGCACGGACAGGTGCGGGTGGACGGGCGCGAGCTCACGCGGCTGCCCGAGGCCGAGTTGCGCGCCGCGCGCCGCGAGATCGGCATGGTGTTCCAGCATTTCAACCTGCTGTCCTCGCGCACGGTGTACGACAACGCGGCGCTGCCGCTGGAGCTCGCGGGCATGGACAAGGCAGCGATCCGTGAACGTGTGACACCGCTGCTGGAACTGGTGGGCCTGGCCGAACTGGCCGAGCGCTACCCGGCGCAGATTTCGGGGGGGCAGAAGCAGCGCGTGGGCATTGCGCGAGCGCTGGCGAGCCGCCCCAAGGTGCTGCTCTCGGACGAGGCCACGAGCGCGCTCGACCCCGAAACCACGCGCTCCATCCTCGATCTGCTGCGCCGCGTCAACCGTGAGCTGGGCGTGACGGTGGTGCTCATCACGCACCAGATGCAGGTGATCAAGCAGATCGCCGACCGCGTGGCGGTGATCGACGCCGGGCGCATCGTGGAAATGGGCCCGGTGCTGGAGCTGTTCACGCGCCCGCGCGAGGCGATCACGCGCAGCCTGATCGACGAGATCGTGCCGCAGACCCTGCCCGCCGCCGTGCTCGCCCGCGTGCGCGAACTCGACCAGGGCCTGGCGCAGGGCCGGGTCGGGCGCCTCGTGCGCCTGTCGTACGCGGGTGACCAGGCCTACGAGCCCATCCTCTCGCACCTGATCCGCGAGCGCGGGCTGGAGCTGTCCATCCTGCACGGGCAGATCGATGAAATCCAGGGGCAGGCGTTCGGCTCGCTGGCCATTTACCTGAGCGGCACGCCCACGGACATCGAACGCGCCACCGAGGACCTGCAGGCACGCGGCGTGCTTGCACAGGTGCAGGAAGCAGCGGTGACGGAGGATCGCCATGTTTGACAACTTCACTCCCATGATGCTCGCGCTCTTTGGCACATCGCTGTGGGAAACCGTGATCATGGTCGGCATTTCGGGCGCAATCGGCGGCCTGCTGGGCATCCCGCTGGGCGTGTTCCTGCGCCTGACGGACCACAAGGGCATCCTGGGCAACCGCCCGGCCAACGTGGTGGTGGGCGGCCTCGTGAACGCGGTTCGCTCCACGCCCTTCATCATCCTGCTCGTGGCCATCATTCCGTTCACGCGCCTCGTCACCGGCACGTCGATCGGCACCTGGGCCGCGATCGTGCCGATGACCCTCGCGGCGGCGCCCTTCATCGCACGCCTGGTGGAGACGGCGCTGCGCGAGGTCGACGCGGGGCTGATCGAAGCGGCGCAATCGATGGGCGCGAGCACCTGGCAGATCGTCTGGAAAGTGCTGCTGCCCGAGGCGCTGCCCGGCATCGTCGCGGGGCTGACCATCGCGCTCGTGAGCCTGACCGGCTACTCGGCGATGGCGGGCGCCGTGGGCGGCGGCGGCCTGGGGGATCTCGGCATCCGCTACGGCTACCAGCGCTTCCTGCCCGACGTGATGCTGGCCGTGGTGCTGATTCTCATCGTCTTCGTGCAGGGGCTGCAGAGCCTCGGCGACTGGCTGGTGCGGCGCCTCACGCACCGCTGATCACAACCACGCGTCATGTACTCATGGCGCATGGTTTGTTGTGTGGTGCAACATCAACGACTAGCATCTGGTGCACCAACCCGAAGATATCGAAACATGAAAGCGCGCCTTCGCACCGATGGCGGCGTTGCAAATCCTCGCGATACCACCCGGTATCGCTGTGGTTTGCGCCTTGCCCTCGGCACGAATCCATCCCTTTCATCTTGTTCCGATACCTTCGGGTTGGTGCACTTGTCTGATTTTTCCCGAGGTTCATTCATGTATTCCAAGCGTTCCTTCCTGCAAGCCGCCCTGGCGCTCACCGGCGCCGCCGCCCTGGGGCATGCCGCCCATGCCCAGGACAAGACCATCAAGATCGGCGTCACGGCCGGTCCGCACGCGCAGATCATGGAGCGGGTCAAGCAGGTGGCGGCAAAGGACGGGCTCAAGATCGACATCGTCGAATTCAGCGACTACGTGCAGCCGAACGCGGCACTGGCCTCGGGCGACCTGGACGCCAACAGCTACCAGCACAAGCCCTACCTGGACGCGCAGATCAAGGACCGCGGCTACAAGTTCACCGTGGCGGCCAACACCGTGACCTTCCCGATCGGGCTGTATTCCAGGAAGATCAAGAAGCTCGCCGAGCTCAAGGAAGGCGCGCGCTTCGGCATCCCGAACGACCCGACCAACGGCGGGCGCGTGCTGCTGCTGCTGCAGTCGCAGGGCCTCATCAAGCTCAAGGACGGCGCGGGCCTGAAGGCGACGCCGCTGGACATCGTCTCCAACCCGAAGCAGCTCAAGTTCATCGAGCTCGACGCCGCGCAACTGCCGCGCTCGCTCGACGACCTGGACGCCTCGGCGATCAACACCAACTTCGCGATCTCCGCCGGGCTCGATCCCAAGCGCGACGCCATCGCCATGGAAGACCCGGACGGCCCCTACGTGAACATCCTCGTGGTGCGCAGCGCCGACAAGGATGCGCCCTGGGTCGCCAAGCTGGTCAAGGCCTACCACAGCGACGAAATCCGCCGGTTCATCGACACCCAGTTCAAGGGTTCGATCATCGCGGGCTGGTGACCGGTGCGGGGCTGTCGCCCCGTCACGTACGCTGCAGGCCGCCGGGGCCGTCCATGCGACACTTGGCGCTTTTGCCAAACCGACGGCCCATGCAGCGCCTCCTACCGCCCTTCATCGCCCTGCTCACCTCGCTCTGGCTGGCCACCGGCCAGGCGGCCGAGCCTGCCGCCAAGGCGCAGCCGGCGCTCACGGTGAGCACCACCACGCCGGTGCGCGGCCTGCTGGCCGAGCACCTTTCGGCCAACGGCAACATCGCCGCGTGGCAGGAAGCGAGCGTGGGCGCGGAGATCGGCGGCCTGCGCATCGCCGACGTGCTGGTGAACGTGGGCGATGCGGTGCGCAAGGGCCAGGTGCTCGCCCGTTTCGCCACCGACCTCGTGCAGGGCGACGTGGCGCAGGCGCGCGCCGCGCTCCGGCAGGCGCAGGCCGCCGTGGCCGAGGCGCAGGCCAACGCCGCGCGCGCCCAGGCCCTGAGCGGCAGCGGCGCGATGAGCGCGCAGCAGATCCAGCAGTACGCCACCGCCGAGCAGAGCGCCGCCGCGAGCGTGGCCGCGGCCGAGGCGGCGCTGGGTACCCAGTTGCTGCGCCTGAAGCACACCGAGGTCCTGGCCCCCGACGGCGGCATCATCTCCTCGCGCACGGCCACCGTGGGCGCCGTGGTCAACGTCGGTGCCGAGCTGTTTCGCATGGTGCGCCAGGGGCGCCTGGAGTGGCGCGCCGAGGTCAACGCCTCCGACCTCGCGCGCCTGCGCGCGGGCACCCAGGCCCTGATCACGACCACGAGCGGCGCGCAGGTGCGGGGCCGGGTGCGCATGCTCGGGCCGACGGTGGACGTGAACACGCGCAACGCGCTCGTCTACGTGGACGTGCCGGGCCAGGCCGGCCTGCGCGCCGGCCTGTACGCCAGCGGCGAATTCCTGCTGGGCGACAAGCAGGCGCTGTCGGTGCCGCTGTCGGCCGTGGTCGTGCGCGACGGCTTCCCCAGCGTGTTCGAGCTGCAGGGGAACGACCACGTGGTGCTGCGCCGCGTGCGCACCGGCCAGCGCGTGGGCGAGCGCATCGAGGTCACCGAGGGCCTGGCCGATCACGCGCGCATCGTCGAGCGCGGCGGGACGTTCCTGAACGACGGCGACTTGGTGCAGGTGGTCGAGAATTCAGAACAAAAACAGGCTGAGAGCGGCTCCAGCCAAGCGCAAGCAGCTACGAAAACAAAGTAATCATGAACGTCTCTGCCTGGAGCATCCGCAACCCCGTTCCGGCGGCGATGCTGTTCGTGCTGCTCACGCTCGCGGGGCTGATGTCGTTCCGCTCCATGAAGGTGCAGAACTTTCCCGACATGGACCTGCCGGTGGTGATCGTCACCGCCCTCTTGCCCGGCGCCGCGCCCGAGCAGCTCGAGAGCGACATCGCGCAGCGCCTGGAAAACGCCATCGCCACGACGCAGGGGCTCAAGCACATCACGAGCACACTGACCGATGGGCTCGTCACCATCGCCGCCGAGTACGTGCTGGAAAAGCCCGGGCAGGAGGCGGTGGACGACGTGCGCACGGCCGTGGCGCGCGTGCGCGCCGACCTGCCGGCGGACGTGCGCGACCCCATCGTCGCCAAGTTCGACCTCAACAGCCAGCCCATCCTCGCCTACGCGATCGCCTCCAGCCGCTGGGACGACGAGGCGCTGTCGTGGTTCGTCGACGACACGCTGCAGCGGCGCCTGCTGGCGGTGCCCGGCGTGGGCGCGGTCACGCGCGTGGGCGGCGTCACGCGCGAGGTGCGCGTGCTGCTCGATCCGCTCAAGCTGCAGGCGCTGGGCGCGACGGCGGCCGAGGTCTCGCGCCAGTTGCGCCAGGTGCAGTTGGAGAGCGCCGGCGGGCGCGCCGACCTGGGAACGGGCGAGCAGGCGGTACGCACGCTGGCCACGGTGCGCACGGCCGAGGAGGTGGCGCGCATCCAGATCGCGCTCGCGGGCGGGCGCACGGTGCGCCTGGACCAGCTCGCCAGCGTGAGCGACACCTTCGCCGAGCCGCGCGCCGCCGCGCTGCTGGGCGACGAGAAGGTCATCGGCTTCGAGGTCTCGCGCAGCAAGGGCGCGAGCGAAGTGGAAGTGGGCGCGGGCGTGCAGCAGGTGCTCGCCAAGCTGCAGGCCGACTACCCGCACCTCTCGCTCACCAAGACGGTGGACTTCGTGGACATCGCGCAGGACGAGTACGACAGCTCCATGCGCCTGCTCTACGAAGGCGCGCTGCTGGCGGTGGTGGTGGTCTGGCTGTTCCTGCATTCGGCGCGCGCCACGCTGATCTCGGCCGTGGCGCTGCCGCTGTCGATGATTCCGGCCTTCGTCGGCATGCAGTACTTCGGCTTCACGATCAACATCCTCACGCTGCTCGCGCTCTCGCTCGTCGTCGGCATCCTGGTGGACGACGCCATCGTCGAGGTCGAGAACATCGTGCGCCACCAGGGCATGGGCAAGACGCCCTACCAGGCGGCGATGGAGGCGGCCGACGAGATCGGCCTGGCGGTCGTCGCCACCACCTTCACGCTGATCGCGGTGTTCCTGCCCACGGCCTTCATGAGCGGCATTCCGGGGCGCTTCTTCAAGCAGTTCGGCTGGACGGCGGCGCTCGCGGTGTTCGCCTCGCTCGTGGTCGCGCGGCTGCTCACGCCGATGATGTGCGCCTACCTGCTCAAGCCGGTGAAGAACGCGCACAGGGAGCCGGGCTGGCTCAAACTCTACATGCACGCCGTCGGCTGGTGCCTGCACCACCGCTTCACCACGCTGGTGCTGGCGCTGCTGTTCTTCGCCGGGTCGCTCGCGCTCATTCCGCTGCTGCCCTCGGGCTTCATGCCCGCCGACAACAACGCGCAGACGCAGGTGAGCCTGGAGCTGCCCCCGGGCACGCTGCTGCCCGAGACCGAGGCGCTGGTGAAGGAAGCCACCCAGCGCGCCATGGGCGTGGGCCACATCCAGACCATCTACAGCACCATCGGCGGCGGCAGCGCGGGCTCGGACCCCATCACCGGCAGCGGCGCGGCCGATCCGCGCAAGGCCACGCTCACGCTGCGCATGACGCCGCGCGAGCAGCGCCCGCCCAAGCAGGAGATCGAGAAGCGCCTGCGCGAGGCCATGCGCGACCTGCCCGGCGCGCGCGTGCGCGTGGGCCTGGGCGGCTCCAACGACAAATACATCATGACGCTCAGCAGCGACGACCCGGCCATGCTCGACCGCGTGGCGCGCGACGTGGAGCGCGGCATCCGCACCATCCCCGGCATCGGCGGCGTGACCTCCACCGCCAGCCTGGTGCGCCCCGAGATCTACGTGCGCCCCGACTTCGCGCGCGCCGCCGACCTGGGCGTGACGAGCAGCGCGATCGCCGAGACGCTGCGCGTGGCCACGGTGGGCGACTACGAGCAGAACCTGGCCAAGCTCAACGTCGCGCAGCGCCAGATCCCCATCCTGGTGCGCCTCGACGACGCCGCGCGCGAGGACCTGCACGTGCTCGAACGCCTCACCGTGCCGGGCCAGAAGGGACCGGTGCGCCTGGGCGAGGTGGCCACGCTCACGATGTCGGGCGGCCCGGCCGTGATCCGGCGCTACGACCGCTCGCGCAACGTGCGCTTCGAGATCGAGCTGGGCAGCCGCGGCCTGGGCGAAGTCACGCAGGCCGTGCGCGCGCTGCCCGCCGTGGCGCAGATGCCGTCGAGCGTGCACCTCGTGGACGTGGGCGACGCGGAGATGATGACTGAGCTCTTCGGCAGCTTCGGCATCGCCATGCTCACCGGCGTGGTGTGCATCTACATCGTGCTCGTGATGCTGTTCAAGGATCTGCTGCAGCCCTTCACCATCCTCGTGGCGCTGCCGCTGTCGCTCGGCGGCGCCTTCGTCGCGCTGATGCTCGCGCACCAGAGCTTTTCCATGCCCTCGCTCATCGGTCTGGTAATGCTCATGGGCATCGCCACCAAGAACTCCATCCTGCTCGTCGAATACGCGATCACGGCGCGCCGCGAGCTCGGCATGGCGCGGCTCGACGCGCTGCTGGACGCCTGCCACAAGAGGGCGCGCCCCATCATCATGACGACGCTGGCCATGGGCGCGGGCATGATGCCGATCGCGCTCGGCCTGGGCAGCGCCGACATGAGCTTTCGCGCGCCCATGGCCATGGCGGTGATCGGCGGGCTGCTGACCTCCACGGTGCTGAGCCTGCTCGTGGTGCCGGCGGTGTTCACCTACGTCGACGATTTCGAGCACTGGATCAGGCGCCTCGCCAGCCCGCGCGGCCACGCGCGCGGCGCGCCGGCGCACCCGGCCGGGGATAATGCCCCGCCGGGTACACCGACATGAACCTGGTTGCGATCGACATCGATTCCCTGCCCGTGGGCCAGCCGCTGCCGTTCGCGCTGCGTTCGGCCAAGGGCGCGCTGCTGGCGCCGCGCGGCTACACCATCGCCTCGCGCGAGGAGCTCGACGGCCTCAGGGGACGCGGCATCGACATCTGCGTGGACACCGACGAGGCCTCGGCGAGCCACCGCCACTTCATGAACCAGTTGCAGCAGATGCTGCGCAAGGACACCCCGCTGGGGCAGATCGCGGCGCTGAAGCTCTCGCTCTCGGGGCGCTCGGCCCGGGCCGCCACGAGCGGCGGCCCGCCCGACTGGCGCGGACTGCAGCAGCGCACCACCCAGCTGCTCTACACGCCGACGCAGCCGGAGTTCCTGGACCACCTCGCCCGCCTGGCCGCGGAGCTGGACCAGCTCTGCCGCGAGGGCCCGGACGCGACGCTGCTGGCGTTGATCTTCCTCTCGGGCCAGCAGCCGCACCAGTACAGCGCCACGCATGCCATGCTCGTGGCCTGCGCCGGCATGCTGACCGCGCGCCAGACGCTGCAGTGGCCCGAGCCCCAGGTGCTGCAATTGGGCCACGCCGCACTCACGATGAACGTCGCCATGGCCGAGCTGCAGGACACGCTGGCGCAGCAGACCGAGGCGCTGACGCCCGGGCAGTTGCAGGCCATCCACGATCACGCCCGGCAGTCCGAGGCGCTGCTGCGCCAATGCGGCGTGCGCGACGCGGTCTGGCTGCGGGCGGTGAGCCAGCACCACCAGCTCGCCAGCGGCGCGCTCGACGCGCAGGACGCCGCCGGGCAGATGGCGCGCCTCATCCAGCGCGCCGACGTGTTCGGCGCCCGCATCGCACCGCGCGCCACGCGCCGCGCCATGCCCGTGACCGCCGCGGTTCAGGCCAGCTACTACAACGACCGGCGCGAGGTGGACGAGGCCGGCGCGGCGCTGCTGCGCACGCTGGGCGTGTACCCGCCGGGGGCCTTCGTGCGCCTGGCGAGCGACGAGGTGGCCGTGGTGCTGCGCCGCGGCGCCAGCGCCACCACGCCGCGCGTGGCCGTGGTGATCGGCCGCTCGGGCATGCCCACGGGCGAGCCCATCCCGCGCGACACAGCGCAGGCCGCATACAAGATCACCGCCTCCCTGGCGCCCCACGAGGTGCGCCTGCAGGTGTCGCTCGAGCGACTCCTGAAACTGCCCTGACCCCCCGGAAATCACGCGCAATCCACGGAACTTTCCGTTTTCTGAACACTCGTAAACCGAGTGAACCGCAGCAGGCATTCTGCGGTAGCATATGTAAGGGGTAGTAAACGATTTATAGCTGTGAAGTCTTCCGGTTCGTCCGGTTGCCCTCCTGAGGCGGCCTCTCCTCCCTCCCTCTCTTCTTTCGTTTCAGGACGCTTCGCAGCTTTTTTATGCAACGCAAAGCCCGCCACCCGGTCCCGGGGGCGGGCTTTGCGCATCAGGCGCAGCCGCCGCTACTGCACGCGCGGCTGGGTGTCGGCGAAACTCTGGCGCTGCGCCAGCTTGTCGAAGAGACGCGCCAGGTTGGCATGCTCGCCGCGCCAGTCGATCTCGGGCAGGCGAAACGCCAGCCAGCCGAGCGCGCAGCCCACCGCCACGTCCGCCAAGCTCAGGTAGATGCCGGTGCAGAACGGCTTGTCGCCCAGGCCCTGGTCGATGGCGCGCAGGCTCGCACGCACCTTGCCGAGCTGGCGGTCCATCCACGCCTGACTGCGCTCGCCCTCCTGGCGCCCGGGCCAGTGGGCTTCCAGCCAGGCGAGCACGCCCGCGTCCAGCAGCCCGTCGGCCAGCGCCTCCCAGGTCTTGACCTCGGCGCGCTCGCGCCCCGAGGCCGGTATCAGCCGCTGCACCGGCGAGAGCGTATCGAGGTATTCGACGATCACGCGCGAATCGAACATCGCATCGCCCCCGTCGAGCACCAGGCAGGGCACCTTGCCCAGCGGGTTGGAGCGGCCGACCGCCGCCTGATCGGACCAGACGTTGTCCAGCTCGAACTGATAGTCCAGCTTCTTCTCGGCCAGCACCACGCGCACCTTGCGCACATAGGGGCTGGTCAGGGTTCCGATGAGCTTCATGGGGCGGTGGCCGAGCGCAGGGGCGCGGCCGCGGCTGTTGGCGAAGCAGTCATTCTAGGGGGATGTCCCTCCTACAATCGCGGCCCATGGAACTCTCGCAGCTCACCGCCCTTTCGCCCCTGGACGGGCGCTACGCCGCCAAGCTCGCTGCCCTGCGCCCCCTGATGAGCGAAACCGGCTACATGCACCGGCGCGTGCAGGTGGAGGTCGCCTGGTTCATCGCGCTCTCGGATGCGGGGTTTGCCGAATTCGCTCCTTTGTCAAGAGCTGCCCGCGCTTACCTGCAGGGCCTTGCAACCCGATTCGATGCCGAAGACTGCGCCGCGATCAAGGCGATCGAGAAAACCACCAACCACGACGTGAAGGCGGTCGAATACTGGCTCAAGGCCCGGTTCGAAGGCCACCCGGAGCTGCTGGCCGCCGCCGAATTCGTGCACTTCGCCTGCACCAGCGAGGACATCAACAACACCAGCCACGCGCTGCAGATCAAGAGCGCGCGCGACGCGGTGCTGCTGCCGGCCCTGCAGGCCCTCGTCGACAGGCTGCGCACCATGGCGCGCCAGTACGCGGCCGTGCCCATGCTCAGCCGCACCCACGGCCAGACCGCCAGCCCCACCACCGTGGGCAAGGAGATCGCCAACGTGCTGGTGCGCCTGGAGCGCGCCGTGCACCAGATCGCCGAGGTGCGGATCCTCGCAAAGATGAACGGCGCCGTCGGCAACTACAACGCCCACTTGGCCGCCTGGCCCGAGTTCGACTGGGAGGCGTTCAGCAAGAAAGTGGTCGAAACGCCCGAGCCGCAGGGCCTGGGCCTCGCCTTCCAGCCCTACAGCATCCAGATCGAGCCGCACGACTACATGGCCGAGCTGTTCGATGCCATCGCGCGTGCCAACACCATCCTGATCGACCTCTCGCGCGACGTCTGGGGCTACGTGAGCCTGGGCTACTTCAAGCAGAAGCTCAAGGAAGGCGAGATCGGCTCGTCCACCATGCCGCACAAGGTCAACCCGATCGACTTCGAGAACGCCGAGGGCAACCTGGGCCTGGCCAACGCACTGCTGCGCCACCTGGCCGAGAAGCTGCCGATCAGCCGCTGGCAGCGCGACCTCACCGACTCCACCGTGCTGCGCAACATCGGCGTGGCGCTGGGCTACGCGGTGCTGGCCTACGGCTCTTTGACGACGGGGCTCGCCAAGCTCGAACTCAACGAGGCGAAGCTCGCCGAAGACCTCGACCACGCCTGGGAAGTGCTCGCCGAGCCCATCCAAACCGTGATGCGCCGCTTCGCCGTGCCCGGCGCCTACGAAAAACTCAAGGCCGTGACGCGCGGCCACGCCGTGACGCGCGAGGCCCTGCACGAACTGATCCGCGCGCTGGAGATTCCGCAAACCGAGAAAGACCGGCTGCTGACGCTGACGCCGGCGGCGTACGTGGGCAAGGCGGCGGTGCTGGCGGCACGCGCGTGAGGCGCGCGCCGTCCGCTACCATGCGCCGCATATCCACCGGCGCAGGCCGCAAGGAGGCAGCATGGCACTCGTCGCATTCAGCGTGATCCTGATTTTTCTCGGCATCGTCTGCGGGGCGGCGCTGGTGGCCGCGGCGCTGGGCTGGGCGGCGGTGACCGGGGCGGCCCTCTGGGTGCTGTTTCCGCTGCTGGTCATCGGCGGCTTCACGCTGCTGGCGATGGGCGCGAGCCACGCGGCGGTGCGCCAGGTCTCGCGCCCGGCGGCCCTGGCGCTGCTGGCGCTGGCATTGCTCGCCGCCGTGGCGCTGGTGGCGGGCGCCATCGGGCTGGCCCCGCGGGATGCGGCCGGCGCGAGCGCCTGGCCCATGTGGTACGTGCTGATCGTGGCGGGCGGCATCGGCGTGACGGGTGCGGCGGCGTTCCGCGGCCGCGCCGCCCCGGCGCACGAAGACTGAGCGGCCTGCCGATGGCGCTCAAATCCACCGTCTTCAAGGCCGAGCTGCAGCTCGCCGACATCGACCACGGCTGCTACACCGACCTCTCGCTCACGCTCGCGCGCCACCCCAGCGAAACCGACGAGCGCATGATGGTGCGCCTCGCGGCCCTGGCGCTCAACGCGCATCAGGTGCAGGACGTGTGTAGCGGCGACGCGCGCATCGGCTTCGGCGCGGGCCTGTCCAGCCCCGACGAGCCCGACGTGCAGATGCAGGACTACACCGGCCGCACGCGGCTGTGGACCGAGGTCGGCCAACCTGACGAGAAGGCGCTCGCCAAGGCCTGCAGCAAGGCGGACGCCGTGCTCGTCTACGCCTACGGCCCGGCGGCCGAGGTCTGGTGGCGCGGCGCGCAGGCCAAACTCGCGCGCCTGGACAGGCTCGGCGTCTGGCGCATCCCCGCCGACCAGGCCCGGGCGCTGGCGCCGCTGGCCGAGCGCAGCATGCAGTTGCAGGCCACGATCCAGGAAGGGCAGCTCACGCTGTCGGGCCGCGCCGCCAGCGCGACGCTGGAGCCCGTGCGCTGGAAATAGGCCCCGAGGCCATCCGCTGAAATATCAGGCTTTTCGGCCTGAAAGGCAGGGCAGGCAAGCGCGGGAAGCTATGGAATTCATCAGCCTCGCGGCAGTTTCCAGAACGCGAACGCCCCCGCCAGCAGCAGGGCGCTCATCGACAGCAGCGCGGCGGTGAACGGCTCCAGGCCCACGCTCGGCGCGAGGCTGGCGGCCATGCCGCTGACCGATTGCATCAGCGAGACGCCGAGGAACATCGCCATGGTCAGCAGCGAAAGCGCCCGCCCGCGCACCTCGGGCGGGTAGCTCGCGTGCACGTAGCCGTACTGCAGCACCATGTAGCCGGACATCAGCCCGAAGACGATGGCGAGCAGCGCATCGACCCACGCGACGCGCACCAGGGCCATGGCGGCCACGAGCAGCGCGGCGAGTACGGCCAGCGCGATGAGCCAGTGCTGGCGCCCGCGTCCGCCGGGCGCGATGCGGCCGAAGAGCATGGGGCTGCCGATGCTCGCCGCGGTCATCGCGAACGCGACGTTGCCGCTCTGCACCAGCGAGAAATCGAAGCGCTGCACCAGCAGCGGCCCGAGCCACAGCCCCCGGATGGTGATGTAGGTGGCGTAGGCGACGAGCGCGTAGGCCACCAGGCCGCGCGTCTGCGGCAGCCTGAAGAGCGCGAGCATCCCGGCGAGCGCGGCCCGCGGCGAAGGGCGCGGGGCCGCTGCGCCGCCGGCCAGGAGGGGCGGCTCGCGCACGCGCCAGGCGATCAGCAGCCAGGTGGCGAGCGCCGCCAGCGCCAGCGCGCCGAAGCCCCAGCGCCACGAGCTGCGCTCGATCAGCCAGGCCAGCGGCGTGGCCGTGAGCAGCATGCCGGCGTAGCCTATGCTCATCACCGCGCCCGAGACCGGCGTGAAGCGCTCGGGCGCGAAATGGCGGCTGATGAACACGGTGCAGACGAGGAAGGCGGGCGAGCAGCCCGTGCCGATCAGCAACTGCCCCAGCATGAGCGCGCCGTAGCCGTCGGTCTGCGAGGAGAGCGCCGCGCCGGCGATGGTGAGCGGAAACGCCAGCATGATGGTGCGGCGCACGCCCCAGACGTCGAGCGACACGCCCATGGCCACCTGCATCACGCCGAACGCGAGGTGGTAGGCGGCCGACCAGTTGCCCAGTTGCTGCGCGCCCAGCCGCAGTTCCTGCGTGAGCGGCGGCCCCATGATGGCCGCGAGCGAGCGGAACGCCTGGCTCAGGACGAAGGCGAACGAGAGCGCCAGCAGCATGCCCCAGGCGGCACGCGCGGCCAGCGGCGAAGCGGGGCGGGCGGCGCTCATCGCGGCATCAGCGTGCCGCAGTTCCAGCACTGCTCGAAACCCCCTTCGATCATCTCGCCGCACGCGGGGCAGCACCAGCGCCGCTGCGGCAGGCGCTGGAGTTCATCGAGCAGGGCCCGGGCGCGCGGCACGTGCTCGTCGTGTTCCAGCCAGATCTCGGGCAGGCACTCGCTGGGCGGCAACTGCCCCGCGGCCGAGCTCAGGTACTGGCGCTGCACGGTGGCGGGCAGGCCGGCCTCGCACAGCAGGTCGCGCCAGACGGTGGCGATCGCGATGTTGGGGGCTTGGGTGAGGCGTTGCACGACGGTGGCCGATGGGCGGTTCCGGCGATCATAGGCCGCTTGTGGTCTAATCCGTCTCCTTCAAGGGGGAGTAGCTCCCCGCCGATGCGGTGGCCGCCACCGGCCGTCGGCGGTTGGCCCGGCCGTCATCACGAAGCGTTCGCGCTTCCGGCCCGCCAGACGCGGCATGCGCCGCGCCGAGCAAGACCTTTGAGCCCCGGGACAACCGTGCGCGGCTCAAGGTGCCTCTGCCTGCAGGAAGGCGGCCCATCGCAAGCCGCCGCAGTGGCCCATAACCACCGGCCAGGCGGCTGCCGTCAGCGGCCTGCCGGACTTTCAGGACAGCCACCATGGATTTGGAATTCTTCCTGCACGCGCCCTTCTGGATCGCGCTCGGCCAGCTCATCATCATCGACATCCTGCTCGGCGGCGACAACGCGGTCGTGATCGCGCTCGCCTGCCACAAGCTGCCGCCCGCGCAGCGCACCCAGGGCATCGTCTGGGGCACGGCGGCGGCGATCGGGCTGCGCGTGGTGCTCATCGTCTTCGCGATGACGCTGCTCACGCTGCCCTTCCTCAAGCTCGTGGGCGCGGTGCTGCTGATCTGGATCGGCGTCAAGCTCATCGCCCCGCAGGAAGAAGGGCACGAGAACATCCAGAGCAGCGACAAGCTGCTGGCGGCGATCAAGACCATCGTCGTGGCCGACGTGGTGATGAGCCTGGACAACGTCATCGCCATCGCCGCCGCCGCCAAGAACGCGGGGCAGTCGCACGAGCTGGTGCTGGTGATCCTGGGCCTCCTGATCTCGGTGCCCATCATCGTCGGCGGCTCGCAGCTCGTGATGCGCATCATGGAGCGCTTCCCGATCGTGATCGTGCTCGGCGGCATGCTGCTGGGCTGGATCGCCGGCGGCATGCTGGTGACCGACCCGGTCTTCACCCACCCGGATGAATGGCTCTGGGCGCCCAAGCTCGGCACGCTGAACGCCGACGGCCTGGCCGACGTGCATGGTGCGATCTACTACGGCGCCCACCTGGCGGGCGCGCTGCTGGTGCTGGCGATCGGCAAGTGGCTGGCCGCGCGCCATGCGGCCAGGGCTAGCGCCTGAGCGCCGCGCCCTGCTATGCTGGCGTGATGCGCATTCTCTTCAAATGGGCCCTGCACGCGGTGGCGCTGCTGTGCGTGGCCTACCTCTACAGCGGCGTCGAAGTGCACAGCTTCGCCAGCGCGCTGGGCGCCGCCTTCGTGATCGGGCTGCTCAACACCCTGCTGCGCCCGGTGCTGGTCATCCTGACGCTGCCGGTCACCATCGTCACGATCGGGCTGTTCCTGTTCGTGATCAACGCGCTGATGTTCTGGGCCGCTTCGGGCCTGCTGGGCCAGGGCTTTCAGGTGCACGGCTTCGGCGCCGCGCTGATCGGCTCGGTGATCTACTCGCTGCTCGGGCTACTGATCGAGGCGGCGCTCGCGCGTCTGTTCGTCCAGCAGTGATTTCACGGCGCGCAGGCGCGTGTCGATGACCGAGGCCTCGATGTAGTCCTGCGAGCTGCTGCTCTTGCGCGCCAGGTCCTGCCCCGCGCGAAAGCGGTCCACGGCCCCCGCGTAGTCGTAGTGCGCCACCTGCGCCTCGGCCTCGGCGCGGATGGAGCGCAGCACCTGCCCCTCATCGCGCCAGACCTGCGCCAGCGCCTGCCAGACGGCCCCATCGTGCGGGTGCAGCGTCACCCAGGTCTGCATCGCGCCCACGACGGAGGCGGCATCGCCCGTGGCCAGCAGCGCCTGCGCGCGCAGCAGCATCTCGGGCCGCGGCTCCTTGTCCGCCGCCGGCCCCAGCGCCTTGAGCGCCGCAGGCGCGTCGCCGCCGGCCAGCGCCAGCTCCGCCTCCATCAGCCGCGCCTGCCGCTCGGCCGCCGCGTGGCCGCGCACATCGGCCTGCAGCGCCGTGAAGATCGTGCGCGCGAGCTTGTATTCCTTCAGTTGCTCGGCGGCCAGCACCGCCTGCGTGCGCGCGCCGACGCGCTCGATCAGGGAACGCCCGGACAGGCGCGCCTCCTGCGCCTCGGCGATCCACTGGCGCCAGCGCTCGACGCCGGGGCGCATCAGCACGCCGGCGCGCGCCACCATCATCGCGTGCTCCAGCGGCTCGGGCGGCGCGGGCGGCAGGTCCTTGGGCAGGCGGGCGTGCATGTCGGCGATGCGCTGGCTCGTGAGCGGGTGGCTGCGCAGCCAGGGCCAGCTACCGTTGTCGTTCAGGCGATTGGCTGTCTGCAGCTTGTCGAACATCTGCACGAAGCCCTGGGGCGCGAAGCCCGCGGGCTGCATCAGCGAGAAGCCCATGCGGTCGGCCTCCTGCTCCATGCCGCGCGAGAAATTGAGCTGGTTCTGCACCGCCAGCGCCTGCCCGCCCACCATCAGCGCCTGCCCGGCATCGGGGCTACGCCCGGCGATGATGGCGCCCAGGATCATCGTGCCGATCATCAAGGGCGTGGCGCGCTTGTCCTGCGCGATCAGGCGCGAGATGTGCCGCTGCGTGACGTGCGAGAGCTCGTGCGCGAGCACCGAGGCGAGCTGGTCGGGCGTGTCGACCACCGCCAGCAGCCCCAGGTGCAGGCCGAAGAAGCCGCCGGGCAGCGCGAAGGCGTTCACCGTGCGGTCGCGGATCAGGAGGATCTTCCAGGCATAGCGCTCGTGCATCTCCGGCGTCATCTCGCCGCGCGCGAGCGCCGCGCGCACCAGCCGGTCGAACACGCCCTGGGCGTATTCCTGCAGCACCGCATCCTGGACGTAGCTCGGGTCGCGGTAGAGCTCGGCCACGATGCGCTCGCCGAGCTGGCGCTCGCTCGCGAGCGACATCTCGTCCCCATCGCCCAGCGCCGGCAGGCCCTGCGCCCGGGCCGCCAGGGGCGAGAGCGCCAGCCATGCTGCAAGGGCAATAGCTGTCAGCGCTTGCCAATATTGGGCCAGAGCCGATTTTTGCTTGAAACTTTTCACACCGTGCCTCGGGGCGTGCCACCACGCAGAGCCGTATGATGCCCGCTCCGTGTGAAGGTTTCCCCACTGCCGCGCGCCATGCCCGATTCCCCGCTCACCCACTTCGACGCCCAGGGCCAGGCCCACATGGTCGACGTCGGCGCCAAGGCCGCGACGCACCGCATCGCCATCGCCACCGGCCGCATCCGCATGCAGGCCGCCACCTTCGCGCTGATCGCCTCGGGCGGCGCGAAGAAGGGCGACGTGCTGGGCGTGGCGCGCATCGCCGGCCTCATGGCGAGCAAGAAGACGGGTGAGCTCATCCCGCTGTGCCACCCGATCGCGCTCACGCGCGCGGCGGTGGACTTCGAGCTGCTCGCCGGCCAGCACGCCGTGCAGTGCACCGCCCGCGCCGAGACCGTGGGCCCGACGGGCGTGGAAATGGAAGCGCTCACCGCCGTGCAGGTGGCGCTGCTGACCATCTACGACATGTGCAAGGCGGTCGATCGCGCCATGGTGATCGAGGACGTGCGCCTGCTGGAAAAGCGCGGGGGCAAGTCGGGGAGCTATGTGGCGGCAAGCGCCTAGCGGCAACGCAAGGGCCGTTCAACGCTCGTTCTTGCCGATGCCCGCAACCAGCTTGCGCGCCATGCTCCAGCGGTGCACCTCGCTGGGGCCGTCGTAGATCCGAAACGCGCGCATGTCCATGAAGATGCGCATCACGGCCGCTTCGCCCGTCACGCCCTGCCCACCCAGAATCTGCACGCAGCGGTCCACCACTCTCCACTCGGCTTCCGAGCACACCACCTTGGCGCGACTGGACTCGAAGTTGCACTTCTCCCCTTTGTCCAGCAGCCAGGCGGTATGCCAGATGTGCAGCCGGGCGGTCTGCAGATCCATGTCGTTGTCAGCCAGCATGAAGCCGACGCCTTCATGTTCAGCCAGCGGTTTCCCGAAGGCGCGGCGCCGGGCCGCATAGGCGAGCGCCACATCGTGGGCGCGTCGCGCCTGCCCCAGCCAGCGCATGCAATGCGTCAGGCGCGCGGGTGCAAGCCGTATCTGCGCATAGCGAAATCCCTTGCCCACCTCCCCCAGGACGTCTTGCGCAGGAATCCGCACGCTGTCGAAGCGAAGCACGCCATGCCCTCCCGTGAAGCAGCGGTCCATGCTGTCCATGTTGCGCTCCAAGGTGATCCCCAGGCGATCCATGTCGGTGAGGAACATCGTCGCGGAACCGTCCTCCATGCGCGCCATGACAATCGCGTAATCAGCCCCATCTGCCCCCGTAATGAACCACTTCGCCCCGCTGATCACGTAGTCCTGGCCATCGCGCCGAGCGACCGTCTGCAGCATGGACGGGTCGGCCCCCGCTCCGGGGGAGGGTTCGGTCATGGCAAAGCAGGACCGTGTCTTCCCGCTCACCTGGGGGCGCAGCCAGCGCTCCTTCTGTGCCGGCGTGGCCACCTCTTGCATGAGGTGGATGTTCCCTTCGTCAGGCGCGTGGATGTTCAGGGCCGTCGGTCCCAGCCAGGAGTAGCCCGCCTCCTCGAAAACCACGGCTTTGCCCACATGGCTCAAACCCATGCCGCCCATTTCGACGCAAGCATGCGGCGTCAACAGGCCCGCCGCCCTGGCCCGCCCGACCAGCTCGCGGCGCAAGCTTTCGCTCGGGCCATGGGGGCCCGCGCCCTCGTCATTCTCGAGCGGTATCACCTCCCGGGCGATGAAAGCGCGGACGCGATCACGAAGATCGAGCAACTCACGGGGTAGTTCAAAGTCCATCGGAAGTTCTCCGGAATGCGCAAACTCAATGATGGATGGCGCGCTCCCACGCGTCCAGCGTGGATTCGAGGATCGCTTCGCTCAGTGTCGGATGCGGAAACACCGTATGCATCAACTCCGCCTCCGTCGCTTCCATCGTCCGCGCCATCGCAATGCTGTGAATCAACTCCGTCACCTCGGCGCCGACCATGTGCGCGCCCAGCAGCTCACCGCTCTGCGCGTCGAACACCATCTTGACGAGCCCTTCGGGCTCGCCCAGCGCCAAGGCCTTCCCATTGGCGGCAAAGCGGTGGCGCCCCACTTTCACGGCGCGGCCTTGCGCCTTTGCCTGCGCTTCGGTGAGACCGACGCTGGCCACCTGGGGCGAGCTGTAGGTACAGCCTGGAACACGGCCCGGCTCCAACGGCGCCACCCCGGGAACACCGGCGATGTGCTCCACGCAAGCCACCGCTTCATGGCTGGCCTTGTGTGCCAGCCACGGGGCGCCGGCCAGATCCCCGATGGCATGGATACCGGGCTCGTCCGTCTCGTTGAAGGACCCCGTCAGCACGTGCGTTCCCTCGACGCGCACCTTCGTCCGCTCCAGCCCGAGATTCTCAACGTTCCCGCGGATACCGATCGCCTGGATGACCCGTTCGGCGCTGACCTGCAGCCGTTCGCCAGATGCGGTCCGTAAAGTCGCTTTCACGCCGGAGCCTGCGTCCTCGACGGCTTCCACCCTGGTGCCCACGAAAAAACGAAGCCCCTGGCGCTCGAAGGCCGCTTGCGCCACAGCGGAAATCTCGTCGTCCTCCGCAGGCAGAATGCGTTCCATCATTTCGACGACCGTGACCTCCGCTCCGAGAGCACGGTAAAAGCAACCCAATTCGATCCCGATGGCCCCCGATCCGATCACCAGCAACGAACGCGGCAGGGCCTCTGGCGTAATCGCTTCCTTATAAGTCCACAACCGAGCGGGGGAGGCGGCCAGCCCGGGGAGTGTTCGCGCCCGCGCGCCCGTGGCAAGGATCACGCGCTTGGCCACCAGCGTCATCGGGCCGGCGGCACGCTGCACATGGACCTCGTGCCGTCCGTCCCCCAAGGCCCCCCCGAGCCGGGCCGTGCCCTCGATCACCGTGATACGGTTCTTCTTCATGAGGTACCGGACACCCGCCGACAGTTGTCCCGCGATGGCACGGGAGCGCCCCACCAGCCGCGCCATATCGACCGAAACCGGACCCGCCAGGTCGAAGCCATGCGCGGCCACATCCTGCATATCCCTGAACAACTGCGCCGAGCGCAACAACGCCTTGGTCGGGATGCATCCCCAATTCAGGCAGACTCCGCCCAGATGCTCACGCTCGACGAGCACCGTCCTCATGCCGAGCTGCGAGGCCCGGATGGCGGCGGTATAGCCGCCCGGACCGCCGCCGATGACGGCGAGGTCGAAAGAACGATCGGCAAGATCAGCCGGCATGGCTAAGCATCCTTGGATGAAGCGAAGCCGCGCGCACCCTGCGGCGCCTCCGCGGCACGAATTTCAGGCGACGAAGACGCCCCCCGAAAGCAATTGCCGGTAGAGGCGCACGGCATCGCCGACCTCCACCGATTTCGGAGGACTGGCGTCGAGGTACATCTGCGACACGTAGTTGCGGATACCGGTCAAAAAATGCGCCGCCAGCGGCAAATCCTTTTCGCCGATCTTCAGGAACCCCTTGCGACACTGCACCCGGAGCGCGCTTTCAAAATCGCGCAACGTCCTGTCGAAGTTCCGCGCATAGGCCGCAGGCGCATACACCCGCGCCTCGGAAAACACCCGATAGAACTCCGGGTTGTCAGCCAGGTACTCCAGATAGGCCCGGAAGCTGGCCACCTCGCGCTCCAGCCCCCACGGCAGATGCTTGATATGGTCAACCACATAGGCCACCATCTGCTCGCCGAGCGACGGCAGCAGTTCATCGAGCAGCGCCTGGCGAGTCCCGAAGTGGTAGTACAGCCCCCCAGCCGCAATTCCCGCTTCCTCGGCAATGCGCGAAGACGAGGCCTTGTCGTATCCGACGCGTCCCACTACTTTGGCGGCGGCCAGGATCAGACGCTCGCGCGTCAGTTCCGACTTCCTCCGCGGCACCACTGGCTCGGCCGCGGCTGGCGTTTTGGCAAGATCAGAGGTCATAGGTAGGCAGCAGAGAGTTCGGCGAAGGCGCCTCGTTCCAGGAAATCCGCACTGGCGCCGCGCAATGCCACCGTACCGCGGCGTAGTACAAAGGCATGATGCGATGCCTTGAGCGCCAGCATGGCCATCTGCTCGGTCAGGACCACAGTGACGCCGGAAGCACGTGCGAACGCATCGATGAATTCGTAGATCTGCGTGACGATGATCGGAGCCAGGCCCAACGAGGGCTCATCGAGCAGCAGCAAACGTGGTGACCGTATGGTCGCGCACGACAGAATCAGCATCTGCTGTTGCCCGCCGCTCAGCAGACCACAAGCAAGGTTTGCGCGATCCCCAAGAATGGGGAAGCGGGCGTACACCTCGTCCAGCGAGGCGCGCAAAGGCGCCCCTCGGCGGCCGAAATTCCAGGCCAGCTCCAGATTCTCCTGCACGGTGAGCTGGCGAAACAGGCGACGCCCCTCCATCGCGTGGGCAATGCCGAATCGTGACCGCTCGGTGGCCGACATGGGGCCGAGATCCCGCCCGTCGAATCGAATCCGGCCTGCATAGTCTCCCGCCAGCCCGGAAATCGCGCGCAGGAGCGACGACTTGCCCGCGCCGTTCGCCCCCAGGACCGCAGCCTTGCTTCCCGAGGGAACACTCAGTGACACATCCGCAAGAGCCTGGATGGCCCCGTATCGCACGGTCAGGTGCTCGATCTCAAGCATGTCCGGCCGCCTCATCGCCAAGGTAGGCGCCGATGACTTCAGCGTTCTCGCGCATCCCTTTCATATCGCCGCGGTAGATGATGCGTCCACTATCGAGGACGACCACATCGTCTACCAGGCTTGCCAGGAAATCCATGTGGTGTTCGATGAGCAGCAAGGACAGGCCCATCCCCTTGAGCCGGGTTATCACCGTGGCCAAGCGTACCATTTCGACATCCGTCAAACCGGCCGCAGGCTCGTCGAGCATCAGAATGCGCGGCTCGGCAAGCAGCATGCGGCCCAGCTCGGCCATGCGGCGATGCCCATAGGGCAGGCTCTCGACCACGGCATCTGCGATACCTTCGAGTTCGAGCAAGGCGAGAATCGCGTTGCAGCGCTCCAGCTCGCGCACTTCAGCCGCGCGTGCACCGGGCAGCGCCAATGCGGCCTCGATCCAGCCGTAACCCAGGCTTCGATGGGCTCCCAGCATGAGGTTCTCGCGCACGGTGAAGTGCGGAATCAGCCGGGGATCCTGGAACGTCCTGACCACCCCATGCGAGGCCATCTGGTAATCCGCCAAACCCGTCACGTCACGGGAACCCAGCGCGATCGTTCCCCCTGTCGGCTTGTAGATGCCGCTGATCACGTTGACCAGGGTGCTCTTGCCCGACCCGTTGGGCCCAACGAGTCCCGTGATATGTCCGGCCCGAATCTCCAGCGATACCGAGTCCAGGGCCGTCAACCCACCGAACCGCATGGTGACGTCGCGCACCGACAACGACTCCGCGCCTTCTTCCACCGGCAGCGGTCGAGCCCCCTCGGCATGCCGGCGCCCGGCATCGCGCAAAGCTCGGGGACGCACGAATCGCGGAGGGGAAAACAGAAGACCGCCCAACCCCTTGGGCAGCACGATCAGGGAGAACGCCAGGATGAGGCCATAGACGATGTACTGGTATTCGGCGAACGCCTGCAGGCGCTCCGGCAAGAACGCAAAGAACACAGCGCTGACCACTTGTCCTGCACTGCTCAGCAGGCCGCCCACGATGGAGATGACCAGAACCTCCACCGAACGGGATATCCCGAAACTATCGGGGCCGATGTAGCCCACGAGATGCGCGTAAAAAACGCCGGCAAGCCCGGCAAGCCCGCCGCTGATGGCATAAGCGAACTGCCTGGCGCGCCCACGCGCTATCCCGACGCTCCCGGCGGCATATTCGCTATGGTGAATGGCGCACAGGGCCCGGCCAAACCGGCTCTGCGACAGATTCCGCACGAAAATCAGCACGCCCGCGGCGACGACCACCAGCACACGGAAAAAGTCGCCCTCATCCAAATTCATCCCCAGCACCGAAAGCGTGCGCAGGCTCGCGGAAGGGATGCCGCTGAATCCACTGACGCCACCTGTCAGGCTCGTCCACTCGCGCGCGACCTCGAAAAAGATCTGCCCGAACCCCAAGGTCATCATCGCGAGATAGACCTCGCGTACCCGGCCGGCCGGAAAGGACAGCAAGTAGGCTGCAAGCGCACCGGCGACCGTCGCGGCCGGGATGGAAAGCAGCAGGCTCAACCCGAGCGTCTTGGTCAGCAGGGCGGAACCGTAGGCGCCCATGCCGAAAAAGGCTGCATGCCCCAGAGAAATTTGTCCCGCGAGGCCGGTGAGGACCAACAGGCTCTGCGCGAAGATCGTGGATACCAGCGCGAACGCAAGGATCTGTATGGTCGCGGTGCTCGACACCGCAGGCGCACCCAGGAGCACAGCGACAAGAACGAGCAAGGTGGCCGGGTGCATGACCGCCCGGGTCAACCGCCCGCGCAGCGGGGACACGGCACCGCAATGCCGCATGCCGTCTTGGGGCGTCGTGTCCATCATGCCTTCGTCACCTCGGGACGGCCGAAGAGCCCCTGCGGACGCAGCGCCAGCACCAGGACCAGCACGGCGAAAGCGATACCGTGTTCGGCGGCCGTAGAGATGTATCCCCCGACCAGTTTGCTCAGAATGCCAACGGCGATCCCCCCCACGAGCGCGCCGACCGAACTGCCCATCCCTCCGACGACGGCGGCAACGAAGCCGAGAAGAACCAGTTCGAAGCCGAACGCGGGATCGATGGTGCCACCGATCTGCGCCACGAGAACCCCGGCAATTCCGGCAAGTACGCTCGATGCGATGAAAGAGCCGGTCACGATCCACTTCACGGGCAACCCTTGCACCTCGCCCAGCTCCGCGTCCTGCGCCACCGCGCGCACCGCGGAGCCGAACACGGTACGGCGCATCAACAGCTCCAGGAGGCCAATGGTCATCACGGACACCGCGAAGACGGCCGCGTACTGCAGTGAAAGCGGTTGACCCGCGACACTCATCACGTCCGACGCGCGAAACAGCATCTCGGGAAAAGCGAGCGCCTGCGAGCCGAAAAGCCGGGCCGCTATGCCCTGCAGCAGAATGCCGAAACCCAGCGTGGAGATCACCCAACCCAGACTTCCCGCTGCCTTCAGGGCAGGGCGCACCGCCAATCGCTCCACCATGACGCCGATCGCGGCCACGATCCCGATCCCCACGAGAAGCGAAGCCCACAGATTCCAGCCCCTGGACGCGAGGATCGCCGTCGTGATGGCACAGATCATCATGACCGCGCCCTGGCCGAAATTGAGCGTTCGCGTGGTCCAGAAAGTGAAATTCAGACCCACCGCCACAAGGGCGTAGACCGAACCGACGCAGGCGCCGGCGATAAGGAGGGAAAAGAGGAAGTCCATGGGCAGGTTCACGGCTTGGCGCGCGGCAGCGCGCCCCTGACCGCTTACTCCTTCACCAGCTCTAGCACGACACGGTTATCGCGCTTGACCATCTGGAACAGGCCCAGATCCTCTGGGCGAAGCGCTTCATGCTGCGTCGGCGAGAAAGTGATCGCTCCGATCGAAGCTCCGGGCAGGTCCTTGGTCTGATCGATGGCCCGAATCACTGCGGCAGGTTCCGTGGAGCCCGCGCGACGAATGCCGTCGACCAGAATGTTCACGCAGTCGTAGCCAGTTCCAACGACCGACGCCATTGAAATGGAGGGATTCGCGGCATCCGGCCCGTACCAGCGATCCGTACCATACTGCGCGCGATACGCATCGACAAAGCGCTGGGACACCTCGGGCATGGGCCGGCGGCCAAACGTGAGGGTGCTGACAGAGCGGGTGCCCAGTGCGAGATCGCCTGCTCCTTCGATGTAGGGCGCCGTGGCCGCCCCGTTGGTGCCGTAGATCGGTACGTTCAGATTCAGGCGACTCAGATTTTTCCGGATCATGGCGAAATCGGCGCCGAGGCCGATCACCAGCACGCTATCGACGCCAGCCCTCTGCAAACGCACCACCTGCGCCGTCATGTCCTGACTGCGCTGGTTGTACGACTCCAGACTCACCTTCACACTGCCATTGATATCCGAAATATCCTCCTTCACCATCTCCGCACCGGTGGTGCCGTACGCAGTGCTTTCGTGCAGGATCCCCACGTTCTTGTGGGAATGTGCCAGGACTTCTGCCAGGCGCCGCGCCTCGGCCGCGTTGGTGATGGCCACGGAGAACACGTTCTTGCGCGGTGGCTGATGAATGCCCTTGGGATAGACAATGGTGGGCGACTGCGCCATCGGATTGCACATGGGCCGCCCATCAGCTTCGACCATGTCGACCGTCGCCAGTACGGGACCGCTTCCCGCAGGGGCGATCACGCCGACAATTTCCTTGTTGTCCAGGATACGGCGCATATTCTGCACGGCGCGATCAGGGACCAGTTGGTCGTCGAGCACCTCCGCCAGTTCTACCTTGCGGCCGTCGACGCCCCCTCTGCGATTCCACTCCTCCACCGCCAGCGCGGCGCCACGACGAATGCCCTCTCCGAACTCGTTGAACGGCCCAGTCAACGCGGCAGTCAGGCCAAGTTTGATGGGCGCCTGCTGGCTGAGGGCAGGCTGCGCCGCAAGCAGCGCGGTCGTGAACACGGAAAGGGCGAAAGTAGCTTTGATGCAGTTCATGCTTTGTCTCCAAGGTTGGTTTGGTCACTTTCGAGGCGCCCTGAAACGCGCAGCACGCGCGCGCCCAGGCTGCTGCTGCGCAGACCTTCGACACTCAGTAGTTGCAGCAGGGTCATGATTTCGGCCGGGCTCGCTCCATGGCCAAGGGCATTTCGGATATGGATACGCAGGCCGGGCTCAAATAAATGATGCGTCGCTGCGTCGATGGCGATATAGACGAATTCCTTGACCTTCGGCTCCAGTACACCTGTGAACCACGGATGCGAGGAATAAGCCGTGTACGCTTCGAAGAAATCCGGCGAACTACGCAGGAGGTCATCCCACAAGGGGCTCCAATAGCCCCTCTGGCGAACGAAGTCCTGCTTGATCTGCTCGCGGCGCGCATCGTTCTGCGCTGGTCCCAGTTCGCCCTCGCGACCCAGCGCTCGTAATTCCTCTGCCAGCATCGGTACGCCGACCGAGCAGCTATGGATGCCGAGCACGGCGCTCAAATGGCACACTTCCAGCACTTCTTCACGGCTGGCGCCCGACTGCAGCGCATGAGCAATGTCCTGCTGCACCGCCTCGTCGTCCAGGTGCGTGACTGAAACATCGAACGCCAGGCGCAACAACGCGCACAGTTTGGAAGAGAGCATGCCCGAAGCGATCGGGGCTTCAGCAAGACGGACTGCGCAAGCAAAGAACTCCGCGTCCAGCTCGAGCAGCGCTTCACTGCCCGCGTCCCAGTACCCGCGCGCGGCCATGAAGCGGTTTTTCAATTCAGTCCGGTCGTGGGTCACGATGAATCCCGGGTCGTGGGGTGGAGAAGCGAGCTGTCTGCATACATCCGGCGCAACTCGCGCTTGAGGACCTTGCCCGTGGCATTGCGCGGCAGCTCCGCCACCAGCAGCAATTCCTTGGGAACCTTGAAACCACCCAGATGCGCCCGACAATGGGCCGTCAACGCCTGCAGATCGAGCACAGCCCCCGGTGTCAGCGCCACGATGGCCACCGGACGTTCTCCCCAGTGGTCGTCCGGCACGCCAATCACCGCGGCATCGCGCACTTGCGGCAACAAATAAATCACGCGCTCGATCTCCGAGGAGGCAATGTTCTCGCCGCCCGAGATGATCATGTCCTTGATGCGATCCGTGAGGTACAGGAATCCGTCCGCGTCCAGGTGCCCGGCGTCTCCCGTCCGGAACCAGTCTCCATGGAAAGATGCACGGGTCTTCTCCGGATCGTTCCAATAGCCCCGCGTGATCTTCGGTCCACGCAGGCAGATCTCACCCGTTCGACCAGGCGGCAGGATCTCGCCATCCACGCTACGGATCTGGATTTCCACATGCAGTGTCGCCCGGCCGGCCGAGCCGATCTTCTCGATCTCCCGCCCAGCCGCCATGAAGGTGTCGCCGCTGCAGGATTCGGTGAGACCGTAGGCATCGATGTAGCGAGCGTTGCGGAAATAGTCCGAGAAGGCCCGGATGCGGGATTCCGGGGTCTTCTCGCCGCCCCCGCAGACCCAGCGGAGGGAAGAGACGTCGTACCGGTCCCGCTCCGGGCACGCCAGCAGCATTCCGGTCATGACCGGGACCAGGGCCACGCCAGTGATCCGCTCGGAGTCGAAAGCCGCCAGCACGGCCTGCGGGTCGAAGTCCCGGTGCAACACGATCGTGCCGCCACACCACAGGACGGCGATTCCCGGCAAATCGTAGGCGCCCACATGGTAAAGAGGAAGCGTCACCAGAAGGCGCGTATCGGGAGACAGACCGAACTCCATCTGGTGAGCCGCGTTCTTCCAGTAGAAATTCCCATACGAGTGCATGACCCCCTTGGGGCGTGCGGTCGTCCCGGACGTATACATCAGGCGCATCAGGTCGTCGGGCCAACGAACGGCCACCTCCGCAGGAGCACACGCTCCAGTCAGCCGCCCCATGTCCTGCTGGGCATCCGCATCCACCGCCACGATCCTATCGACTCCCCCCGCGCGAGACAGCAGATCGTCGTCGACCAATAGCAGCCGTGCGCCCGCGTCCCTGGCGATGTACGTCACCTCTTCCGCCGAAAGACGGTAGTTCACGGGCAACAGCACCGCGCCCACATGGCTGGTCGCAAAGGCAATTTCCAGGAACGCAGCGCTGTTCTTCATCAGGACGGCGACCACGTCGCCGGTACCGACGCCTTGCCGCACCAACCAACCACCGAGTCGCTCGATGCGGCGCAGGAACTCCATGTAGGAAATGCGTTGATTCCCGTACACAAGCGCCGTCTTCCCGGGCGTTCGCTGCGCATGAAAACGGATGAAGCCGGAGAGGTTGACCATTGCAGTGTCAATAGGAGCGCGGCATGCCAAGGTCGTGCATGGCGATGAAATTCAGGATCATTTCCTGCGGTACAGGCGCAAACTGGGAAAGACGTGCATCGCGCCAGAGGCGTTCGACATGGCTTTCACGCGCGAAGCCCATGCCGCCCATCGAATGCATGGCACGCTCCGTGGCCTGCGCAAGCGCTTCCGCGGCCAGGTATTTGGCGGTATTGGCCTCGGTGGCGTAGGGCCGCTTGTTGTCGCACAGCCAGGCCGCCTTGAAGTTCATCTCACGTGCGCACGACAGCATGGCGTGGGCCTCGGCCAGAGGGAATTGCACCCCCTGGTAACTGCTGATGGCCCGATTGCCGAAAACCCTGCGCTGATTGGCGTACTCCACGCCGAGCCGGATGGCCAGCCTCGCGGAGCCGATAGCCGCGGCCGTGGTGACCAGCCGCTCCGTGTTGAGAACGTCGAACAGCTCGACCCAGGCCATGTGCTCGGTGCCCACCAGCTCGTCCTCGGTCACCTCTACGTCGTCGAAAAAAACGCTGCTCGAGCTGAGCGTGTGCGTGCCGAGCTTGTCGATGGGATGGCAGGTCAACCCCTTGCGCTGCGTATCAATCATGAACAGCGAAATGCCGTGCGTCTTGCGCTCCACCTCTTCCAGCTTGCGGGTACGCGCCACGACCAGCATCTTGTGGGAATCGGGTACCGCCGTGATCCAGATCTTCCGCCCGTTGATCTTCCATCCCGATGAAGTACGTTCGGCGAACGTCTTGATATGGGTCGTATTCACACCCGCGTCCGGTTCGGTCAGCGCCATGCAGAAGCGCATCTCGCCGGCCACCATCTTGGGCAGATACTCTCGCCGCGCTGCTTCCTGGCCGTGTTCCGCCAGGGCCACGCCCCCGAATACCGGGTTCAGGATGAACAGTTGCCCCACGGTCGAACCTGCTCCGGCCGCAGCCAGTTCTTCGATCGCCAGCACCAGTTCCAGCATGCCCAGGCCGGAGCCGCCATAGGCTTCAGGCAGGGCGATGCCACAAAGACCGGTGTCGCAGACCGCCCGCCAGAGCTCACCCGGGAATTCGTGCGCCGCATCCTTCGCGCGCCAGTAGTCGACACCGAAGTCCGCGCCGACGCGGCGCGCCGTCTCCTGGATCATCCGCTGTTCTTCACCCAGATCAAAATTCACTTGCGATCCTTGCTGCTATATGCCTGCCAAAAGCGCCACCGGCCGCTGCACGATGGACTTCAGTCGATTGAGGAACCCGAGGGCAGAGACACCGGTGTGGATCCGATGGTCCGCAGACAGCACAAGCCCCAGTTCGCGCCGCAATACTGGCCTGCCGTCCGCATCCGGGCGGAAGCACGACTGAACACTGCCGACGCCAAGAATGGCGCTCTGCCCTGGCACGATGATCGAGCTCATATAACGAACGTCATGCATGCCCGCGTTGGAGATGGTGATGGCGCCGCCCTGGACATCCGCCGCGCGCAGCGACGCGGTTCTTGCGCGCCCTATCGCCGCATCGACCGAGCGAACGATGCCGAAGAAGGATTGCGAGGCCAGGTCACGGATCACCGGACTCATCAGCCCGTGGGATGTATCGACCGCAAGCCCCACATCCACCGTCGGCAGATCCAGCAAGCCGCCCTCCAGCCACACGCGATTCATCGCGGGGGTCTGACGCAATGCCTCGACGACGGCTGCGACCAGGAAATGCGTGACCGAGACTCGGGGCCGCCCCGGAAGCTCATTGATGGAGCGCCTCAGAACGAACAGTTCCCCTACATCCACGTCGATGCTGAGATAGAAGTGCGGAATCTCGCGCTTGGAGGCGGTCACTCGCGCAGCCATCGTCCGCTGGCTGGCGGTAGGCGCGACCGGACCAGCAGCAGACTCCGGGGCATGCGCGCGCGCACTGAAATCGGACGACGTGCGCTCGCGCGCGTCTTCGTGCGCCTGGAGCGCTGCCTCGACGTCAGCCGCCAACACGCGCCCGCGAGGCCCCGACCCCGTAACCCCTGTCAGATCCAACCCATGGGTGGCCGCACGACGACGCGCCAATGGCGTCGCAACGACTCGTGGAAATGATGCCTCGTCTTTGGCTACTGGGGTAGAGGACTGACGCACCTGATGAGCCTTACGCGGCGACGCGGCGGCAACCGGAGACGTTGGCGCGCTTGCCGGTGGCCTTTCGCTGTCGGTAGGCCCGGCCATGGTGTCGTCGCCATCGAGCGACCATCTGCCGATTTCCGTTCCCACCGGAACCGTCTCGCCGGCCGGCACCAGGATTTCATGGAGGACACCGTCCGCGGGTGCATCGAATTCCACCGCAGCCTTGTCACTCTCGACGACGAATATCGTCTGGCCAGCCGTGAACCGCGCACCGGGCACGATGCACCACTCCAATACGGCCCCCTCCGTCATGGTGAGGCCGAGTTTGGGCAGAACGAGTTGGCGGTTCGCAGCCATGTTTCAAACACCCTTGAATTGCGCGGGCCGCTTCTCGAGGAACGCACGGCAGCCTTCGTGCATGTCATGGCTTTCGAACGCCAGGGCAATCAGACTGTGCTCATACGCCAGCGCGGCATTCAACGGCATATCGCCGCCTTGCAGCAGTGCCCGCTTGATCAATTTCAACGCGAGCGGAGACTTGGTTGCCATCTTTTGCGCGAAAGCCAATGCGTTTTCCATGACGATCTCCTTCGCAACCACCCGATTGGCGATGCCGAGCGCCAGGGCTTCCTGGGCGGTGATCCACTCCCCGGTGAACATCAGCTCCTTGGCCTTGCACAAGGGAATCTGGCGCAACAGGCGCTGCGTGCCACCCGCGCCCGGGAACATGCCCAGGTTGATTTCCGGCAATCCAAGGCGGACGTGCTCTCCAAGAATGCGGATGTCCACGCACAGCAGGATCTCGGTTCCACCGCCCAGGGCCAGCCCGTTGACCGCGGCAATGGTCACCTTGTCGTAGGTTTCGAAGCGGCGGAACACCCGGTGGATGATCTCGCCCATGTCGTTGTAATGGTCGATGCTGCGGCGCGATTCCAGGTCCGCGATGTCGCCGCCGGCGATGAATGCCTTTTCACCGGCGCCGGTGAGGATCACCGCGTGCACTTCGGGATCGACCGCAAACTGGTCGAGCGCTTGCTCGACGCACAAGAGCTGCTCGCGGCCCCATGCGTTATGCACGTCGGGGCGGTTGATGGTGATGACGCCAGCCGCACCTTTGCGCTCGACGAGCACCCATTCATCGCGCATTTGCCACCCCTTCTCGTCCCATGAGTTCGTGCACGGCGTCGACCACGTCCTTCGCGCCCGGCATGAATGCCTCCTCCAGGGACGGCGCGAATGGCGAAGGCGTGAAGGGGGCGCCCACCCGAAGCACCGGCGCGTCGAGTTCATCGAAACCTTCGTGGGCGATCGTGGCGGCGATTTCAGCACCGACCCCGAACGACATCACGGCCTCGTGCGCGACCACCACGCGATGGGTGCGCGCAACCGATCCCAGCACGGCCTGCTTGTCCCAGGGCTGCAGGCTGCGCAGATCCATCACCTCCAGATCGATCCCATCGGCCGCAAGCGTGTCGGCCGCCTCCAGGGCGCGGTGCACCATCGCTCCGTAAGCGACCACGCTCGCGTCGCGCCCGGCGCGGGCGATCCTCGCCTTGCCGATGGGCACTGTCTCGGCCGGTGCCGCGATGGCCCCCTTGATCCCATAGAGGGCCTTGTTCTCGACGAAGACCACCGGGTTCGGGTCGTCGATCGCTGAACGCAACAGCGCATAGGCATCCGCGGGCGTCGCAGGGCATACGACCTTCAGCCCCGGGACATGAGCGAGCCACGCCTCCAGGCACTGCGAGTGCTGGGGACCGGCGTTCTGGCCGCCGCCGTGGGGCGTGCGCAGGACCATGGGCACTCGCGCCTGCCCTCCAAACATGAAATGCGCTTTCGCCGCCTGGTTCACCAACTGATCCATGGCCAGGGTGATGAAATCCATGAACATGATCTCGACCACAGGCTTCAACCCGCTGAGGGCCGCTCCAAGGGCCGCTCCGGTCATCGCAGCTTCTGAAATCGGCGTGTCGATCACGCGCTCGGCGAAACGCTCCCGAAGCCCCCGCGTCACATTGAAGGGGCCACCTGCTCGTCCGATGTCCTCCCCCATCAAAACCACGGTCTCATCTGCATCCATGGCGTCGGCAAGCGCCTGATTCAGCGCTCGCACCATGCGCAATTCAGTACTGGTGCTCATGCGTAGACACCCTTCGAAGCTTCTTCGAATACCGGACGCGTGCCGACCGCAGCGGCTTGGGCTGCCGTGTCGACAAGCGCCTTCACCCGCGTCTCGATCTCGACGATGGGGCCGCTGGAAATCGTTTCCAATTTTTTCCGGGCCGCGGCGAGAGGATCGGTCGCTTCCCTTGAGTCCTCGACGCCTTTGCGATAGGCCTGCGGGTCGCCTTCGTAGTGCCCCTTCACGCGCAAGGTCATGCACTCGAGAGCCGCGGGACCTTTGCCAGCACGCATCTGGCCAACCAGATCGAGAGACGCCGCGTGCACGGCCTCGACATCGTTTCCATCCACCAGCCGATACGGGATGTCGAATGTTCCTGCGAGCTTCTCGAACGTGCCAACGTATTGGGAATTCGTCGGGGAAAACTCGGACCAGCCGTTGTTTTCGCAAACGAACAATACTGGCAGCCGTTTCAGCGCAGCCAGGTTCATCGACTCATATAAGACACCTTCGGCCAACGCACCATCGCCGAAAAACACACCAGAGATGTTGTCCGTGCCCAGTCTGGCGTGCGCCAAGGCACTGCCGACCGCGATGGGGATCCCTCCTCCGACAATGCCGTTGGCACCGAGCATGCCGACCGAGAAGTCGGCAACGTGCAATGACCCTCCGCGCCCGCGGCATGGGCCCTCTTGATTTCCGCTGATCTCGTGGAACAGATCCAGCGGAGCCATCCCTTTCGCGATGCCATGCCCATGACCCCGATGGGTAGACGCCACTGTATCGGTCTTGCGCATGGCGGCGGTCACCCCCACGGCCACGGCCTCCTGACCGATGCTGAGATGAATGAAGCCAGGGATTTTCCCGTCGTTGAATCGCTCGGCCAACCGTATCTCGCACTCACGCACCAGAAGCATGCGCCGGTACAGATCGATCAGAGGGAGCGGCTGTGGGGTGTCGTCTCGTACCGCAGCGGATTTAAGTTTGGCCATGTCGCACAGTTCGACGCTGAAAGTGCCGCAACTTTAGATGTATTTGATTTTTGAGTCAATATTCAATATATTATGGGAAACCCTAGGGTGTGGCATCGTGTCGTGACAGCCTACGGACAGAAAGAAAGGACGTCTCCAATGACCAGGCAAGTGGCTCTATTGACGGGCGCTGGCGGCGGTATTGGTCGGGCTTGCGCGCGCAGGCTGGTTGCGCAGGGCCTCGCCGTAGTCCTCGTGGATCTGGACAAACGTCGCCTGGAAGCGGTTGCACACGACATAGGAGGTGAGTCCCTGTGCGTGGCCGCCGATGTGAGTGACGAGCAGCAAGCCGTTGACTACGTCAAGGCAGCGCTGGACCATTACGGACGGATCGATCAGGCCTTCCTGAACGCCGGCATCGAAGGTCCTGCCGGGCTCATCATGGATACCTCCGTGGAGTCATTCGACCGCGTGATGCAGGTCAACGTACGCGGCGTTTGGCTGGGGCTGGCGCAATTGATACCAGCGATGGGACGGGCCGGTGGCGGTAGCATCGTGATCACCTCCTCGATCGCCGGCATTCGAGGCTCGGCGCGCCACGCACCCTATGTAGCGAGCAAACATGCTGTCATTGGCCTGATGAGGTCCGCTTCCATCGAGAGTGCACCGCAAGGGATTCGTGTCAATGCGGTGTGCCCTGGCGCCGTAGACACACGGATGATGGAAGCCATTCAAGTAGGCGCGAATCCAGCTCAGCCACTCGAAGTACGCGCAAAGATCGAAGCCGCTATTCCTCAGAAACGCTATGCCAGCCCCGACGAAGTGGCTGCAATGATGTGTTTCATCGCCGGATCCGAGGCGAGATACTGCACCGGCTCGGTGTTCACGGTCGATGGCGGCGCAACGGCCGGACCCATCCGCTGAATCACTGCGGCAGCGCCCGCTCCAGGATCGCCTGCACGCCAGCACCGCGCAGGTCCACCGCCCCGGCCACGCGCCCGCCCAGATCGCCTTGGCCGAGCCGCGTGGCGATGAAGGCCTCGGCAACGAAGGCCGGTGCGTGCTGGCGCAGCAGGCAGCCCTGGGCCAGCAGCACCAGCCGCTGCACGAAGACGCGGCCGAGCGCTTCCAATTCCTCGGGCGCCGTGGCCACCATCGCGGCGAGCGACTGCATCAGCGCCTTCAGGCGCGGCTCGCCCTGCGCGACGGGGGCCAGTTCCGCGAGCAGCGCCTGCGCCGCCTCGGGCTCGCGCGAGAGCGCGCGCAGCACGTCGAGGCACATGACGTTGCCCGAGCCTTCCCAGATCGAGTTGACCGGCGCCTCCAGGAACAGCCGCCCGACGATGCCGTCCAGGATGTAGCCGTTGCCACCCAGCACCTCCATGGTCTCGCCGGTGAGTTCCACGCCGCGCTTGCAGACCCAGAACTTGGCCGCGGGCGTCATCATGCGCTTCCAGGCGCGCTCGGCGGGCGTGTCGTCGCGCTCGTAGGCGCGCGCCAGGCGCATCAGGAGCACCAGCGCGGCCTCGCTCTCCAGCGCCATGTCCGCGAGCACCGTGCGCATCAGCGGCTGCTCCGCGAGCGCCTTGCCGAATGCATGGCGCCTGCGGGTGTAGGCGATCGCCTGCACCAGCGCCTGGCGCAGGATCGCTGCACTGCCGACGACGCAGTTGAGCCGCGTGAACGTGGCCATCTCGATGATGGTGCGTATGCCCTTGCCTTCCTCGCCCATGAGGATGCCCCAGGCATCGTTGAATTCCACCTCGCTGCTGGAGTTGCTGCGGTTGCCCACCTTGTCCTTCAGGCGCTGGATGTTCACCGCGTTCTTCGTGCCGTCCGGGCGCCAGCGCGGCACGTAGAAGCACGCGAACGGCCCGCCCTCGCCCACGCGTGCGACGACCAGGTGCGCGTCGCACATCGGCGCCGAGAAGAACCACTTGTGCCCGCGCAGCAGGTAGCCCTGCCCGCGCCCGCCCGCCCCGACGGGCGTGGCCACGGTGGTGTTGGCGCGTACGTCCGAGCCGCCCTGCTTTTCCGTCATGCCCATGCCGACCCAGATGCTTTCCTTTTGCGCCGCCGGCAGGTCGCGCGGGTCGTAGGCATCGCTGTAGAGCTTGCCGCCCAGCTCGGCCCAGAGCGCCTCCTCCCGCTTGATGAGCGGGATGCAGGCCTGCGTCATCGTCGCCGGGCACAGCGTGCCCTGCTCGACCTGGCCGTGCAGATAGAAACCGGCCGCCCACGCCGTCCAGCGGCCCGCGCGGCGTTCCTTGAATGGGAGCGAAATCAGGCCCTCGCCGCGGTACATCGCCATGAGCTGGTGCCAGCCCGGGTGGAACTCCACCTGGTCGATACGCCGCCCGCGTGCGTCGAACGCATGCAGCTCGGGCGTATGGCGATTGGCCATGGCCGCCAGCTCGTAGGTGTCGGACTGGCCGAGCAGCCGCGCGTAGCCCGAGAGCTGGGGCAGCGCCCATTCGGCGCCGTCGCGCACGATGGCTGCGGCCAGCGCCGGGTCGGTGGCCAGCAGATCGTAGTCGCGCAGCTCCGAGACCTGGTTGAAAACATCGTGGGTATGCCAGTTCATGTCCTGTCTCCTTCATGCGCCTGGAAGCGCCGCGCAAGCGCCGCGCACGTCATCAACTGCACCTGGTGATACACCATCAAGGGCAGCAGCAAGGCCCCCATGGTGCCACCGGCGAACAGCACCTGGGCAATAGGCACACCGGTCGCCAGGCTTTTCTGCGAACCGCCGAAGAGCACCGTGATGCGGTCGGGCAGCGCAAAGCCCAGTCGCCCCGTGGCCCAGTGGCACAGCCCCAGGGCCAGCGCCAGCATCACGCCGCACACCAGCACGAGCAGCAGCAGGCGCTGCAGCGGCAACTGCCGCCAGAGGCCATCGACCACCGCCTGGCTGAACGCGGTGTAGATCACGAGGTAGATCGAGGACTGGTCGACATGCCTGAGCACGCCCCGGTGGCGGCCGACCCAGCCCGCGATCCAGCGGCGCACCAGTTGCCCGGCGGCGAAGGGCAGCAGCAACTGCACCATCACCCGCATGAGCGCCTGGCCGAAATCGATGCCCTGCACGGCCGAGCCCAGCAGCACGAGCACCAGCGCGGGCGTGAGAAACACCCCCAGCAGGCTGGAAACCGCCGCCGCGCAGACCGCCGCCGAGACGTTGCCGCGCGCCATGGACGTGAGCGCGATCGCCGACTGCACGGTGGACGGCAGCACGCAGAAGTAGAGCACACCGCGCGCCAGTTCCGGCCCCAGCACGGCCGTGAGCAGCGGCTGGGCCGCCCAGCCCAGCAGCGGAAAGCCGATGAAGGTGACCGCCAGCACGAAGCCGTGCAGCCGCCAGTGCGCAAGGCCCTGCAGCACCGCCGAAAACGAGAGTTTGGCGCCATGCAGGAAGAACAGCAGCGCGATGGCCGCGTTGGTGAGGCCGCCCGCCCAGCGCGCCGCCTCGCCCCTCACCGGCACCACGCTCGCGAGCGCGATGAGCGCGACCAGCGTCAGGACGAACGCGTCCGGCAGCCAGCTCGGTCGGCGCATCGCGGGGACGGCTCAGGGCGCCAGCGGCAGGCTGCGCTTGTGGCCGCTCGCGTCGTAGGTCGCGATGATGCGCGCCGCCGCCCGCTCGCTCACGGGCTCACCGTGCAGGAAGGCGTCGATCTCGGCATAGGTGACGCCGTACGCCACCTCGTCGGGCTTGCCCGGCGCGAGGTTCTCCAGATCGGCCGTGGGCGTCTTGTCCACCAGATGCGCCGGGGCGCCCAGGTGGCGCGCAATGGCGCGGACCTGCCCCTTCACGAGGCCCGTGAGCGGCGCCAGATCGCAGGCACCATCGCCGAACTTGGTGAAAAAGCCCATTACCGCCTCGGCCGCGTGGTCGGTGCCGATCACGAGACCGTTGTGCGCGTTCGCGATCGCGTACTGCGCCACCATGCGGCAGCGCGCCTTGATGTTGCCGAGCACGAAGTCGCGTCGCGCGGACGCCAGTTGCGCCAGCGCGGCAATCGGCGCCGCCAGCGCGCTCACCGCAGGTTCGATCGGCACCGTGAGTGTTTCGTCGGCACGGATGAAGTCCAGCGCCATGCGCGCGTCCGCCTCGTCGAACTGCACACCGTAGGGCAGGCGCACCGCGATGAAGCGATAAGCGGCGTCGCCCGTGTCGGCGCGCAGCGCCTGCACCGCCAGCTGCGCCAGCCGCCCCGCGAGCGTGGAATCGATGCCGCCGCTGATGCCCAGCACCAGCGTGTGCAGGCCGCTCGCGCGCAGCGTTTCGGCGATGAAGGCGAGGCGGCGCTCGCACTCGGCCACAAGCGCCGCCTCGCCCGCAAACGGCGGCACGACCCTGAGCGCCGCGGCGATTTCACGCTGGCGATCCATCATGGCCTTTCCTCCCTCAACGCCCGGCGCCGCGCCAGACCCTGGGCTCGAACTGCAGCGTGGCGAAGTGATCCTGCAGCGTCTCGGCGCGGCGGATGCGCTCGACCTGGCCATTGGCCCCCAGCAGCAGCTCCTGCGGACGCAGGCGCCCGTTGTAGTTGAAGCCCATGGCGTGGCCGTGCGCGCCGGTGTCGTGGATGACGAGCAGATCGCCGTTGTCCACCGAGGGCAGCGGGCGCTCGATGGCGAACTTGTCGTTGTTCTCGCACAGCGAGCCGACGACATCGACCGGCGCATCCGCGGCCGTCGGCGTCTTGCCCAGCACGTCGATGTGGTGGTAGGCGCCATACATGCCGGGGCGCATCAGCGCCGACATGCAGGCATCGACGCCGACGAAATGGCGGTAAGTGTCCTTGCGATTGATCGCGCGCGTGACGAGCACGCCATGCGGCCCGGTGATGTAGCGCCCGCTTTCCATGAACACCGCGGGCGCGTAGCCCTCGCGCTGGCGAAAGGCCGCGAGCAGGGCGCCGGCCTCGTTGCCGAGCGCCGCCACGTCGAACGCCTCGTCCTCGGGCCGGTAGGGAATGCCCAGGCCGCCGCCCATGTTGATGAACTCGAAGCGGATGGACAGCTCCTTGCCCGCCCAGGCGATGACGCCCAGCAGCATGCGCACCGTCTGCACCACGTAGCGGTAATCGCGCTCGTTGGACGCGAGCATGGTGTGCAGGCCGAAGCGCCGCGCGCCACGCGCCTGCGCGGCGCGAAAGGCGTCGAGCAGCTGATCGTGCGCCACGCCGTACTTGGCCTCCACGGGGTTGCCGATGATGCTGTTGCCGCTGCGCGCCGGACCCGGGTTGTAGCGAAAGCACACCAGCTCGGGCATCCGCGGCACCTTGGCGACGAGGCTGATGTCGTCCAGGTTCAGGATGCAGCCGCCGTCCAGGGCGGCCGCCTCGAACTCCTCGGCCGAGGTGTTGTTGGACGTGAACATGATGTCCTCGCCCCGCGCGCCGGCGGCACGCGCGAGCTCGAGCTCGGCCACCGAGCTGCAGTCGAAGCCGAAGCCCAGCTCGCGCATCAGGGCAAGGATGCGCGGATTGGGCAACGCCTTGACGGCGTAATACTCGCGAAAGCGCGGCACGCCCGCGAAGGCGCGCTGGAGCGCGGCGCCGGTCTCGCGGATGCCGGCTTCGTCGTAGATGTGAAACGGCGTGCCGAAATGCTCGGCCAGCTGCGGCAGCACAGGAAACAGGCGCTCCTTGAAGGCATGGGACATGGGCATGGTGTCTGACCTCGATCGTGACTTACTTCAGCGCGTCGGCCATGCGCTGCATGGCGGTGCGCACATTCTCGAAACTGTTGAACGCGCTGATGCGGATGTGCTTCTCGCCACAACGCCCGAAGCCCACGCCCGGCGTACAGACCACGCCCGCATCGCGCAGCAGCAGATCGAAGAACTCCCACGCGTCGCGCCCGGTATCGACCCAGATGTAGGGCGAGTTGTCGCCGCCCGTGCACGCCAGGCCCATGCCCTGCAGCGACTTGCGGATGTAGGCGGCGTTGTTCAGGTAGAAGTCGATCAGCTCGCGCACCTGCGGCCGGCCCTCGGCGCTGTAAACGGCCTCGGCCGCGCGCTGCACCGGGTACGAGACACCGTTGAACTTGGTGGTGTGCCGGCGGCTCCAGAGATCGCGCACCGAGACCGGCTTGCCCGCGTCGTCCCAGGCCGTGCATGCCTCGGGCACGACGGTGTAGGCGCAGCGCACGCCGGTGAAGCCCGCCGTCTTGGAGAAGCTGCGAAACTCGATCGCCACTTCCTTGGCACCGGCAATCTCGTAGATGGAATGCGGCAGGCGCTCATCGCGGATGAAGGCCTCGTAGGCCGCATCGAACAGGATCAGTGCCTTGTGCGCGCGGGCCCAGTCCACCCAGGCCTGCAACTGCTCGCGCGTGGCCGTCGCCCCCGTGGGGTTGTTCGGAAAGCACAGGTAGATCAGGTCCACGTCCTGCGTCGGCAGTGCGGGCACGTAGCCATTGGCCGCCGTGCAGTCCAGGTAGGTGAAGCCCGGATAACGCCCGTCCCGCGCCGCGCCGGTGCGCCCGGCCATGACGTTGGTGTCCACATACACCGGATAGACCGGGTCGGGAATGGCCACGCGCACATCCTGTGCGAACAGCTCCTGGATGTTGCCGGTGTCGCACTTGGCGCCGTCGCTGACGAAGATCTCGTCGGCCGAAATGTCGGCGCCGCGCGCGCGAAAGTCGTGCTCTGCGATCGTCTCGCGCAGGAAGTCGTAGCCCTGTTCGGGGCCGTAGCCGCGGAACGTCGCCTCGCTCGCTAGCTCGTCGGCCGCCTTGTGCATGGCGGCGATGCAGGCGGGTGGCAGCGCCCGCGTCACGTCGCCTATGCCCAGGCGGATGATCTCGCGCCCGGGGTGCTCGGCCTGGAAGGTCCGCACGCGGCGGGCGATGTCGGCAAACAGGTAGTTCGCCTGCAATTTCTGGTAGTTGCTGTTGATCCTGATCATGGAGTGCCCCTGCCGCCGCGGTGTCGTGGCGGGCGGGCGATTGTGCGCCAAGCGCGAAGGAGATGCCACGCAGCCGACGATCGCTCACGGCCGGCGCGGTGGGCCGTCCGCTCCAGGGCAGGTATTTCACTATACTTGTTGAAGCGCATTGTGGCCTTCCAGCGAGCTCTCATGACCATACCGCTTCCTTTGGACACGCCGACAATGATGGTCATGGTGACCGCGGGCACCATGGCCTTGGCCGTTGCCATGGCCGTGGTGCGCCCGGATCGGCGAGAAGGCATCGGCCTGTGGGCGCTCGCGCTCGTGGCGCACGCGGTGACGTATCTGCTGTTCATGACGCACGGGTGGGCGCCGAACTGGATCAGCATGGTTCTGGCCAACACGCTGCTCGCGGTTGCGTTCGCGCTGCTGCTGGCCGCCGTGAGCCAGTTCCACGGCCGCACCCCGCAACGCTTGTCCGTCCTCCTTCCCATCGCCCTGACGGCCGTGTTGCTGGTGATCTTCCAGGGCCACGATCAAATGCGGCGACTGGTCATCAGTTTCCTGCTGGCCGTCCAGATCGGCCTGATCCTGTGGGCCTTGTGGCGCCCCGAGCCACCGCGCCAGCGGCGCGGTGCCCTGCTCATCAGTGCGGCGCTGGGCATCGAGGGAGTACTGCTGCTGGGGCGTGGCATCTGGTACGCGGTGCACGATGGCCCGCCCCGGATCATCACGAGCAACGGCCTGGGCCAGAGCCTGACCTTCCTCACCTCCTTCATCGTCGTGCAGCTGGCGACGCTCGGTTTCATCCTCATGACCAAGGACAGGGCCGAGGCAGTCAACCACGAACTCGCCAACTACGACATGCTGACCGGCATTGCCAACCGCCGCCTGCTGCAGCAGACCCTGCGGCGCGATGCCGAGCGCGCGATGCGCGAACACGCGCCCTACGCCGTGATGATGGCGGATATCGACCATTTCAAGGCCGTGAACGACACGCACGGCCACCTCGCCGGCGACGCGGTGCTGCGCCACATCGCGCACCTGCTGCAGGCGCGCGTGCGTGGGCAGGACATGGTGGGGCGCTGGGGCGGCGAGGAATTCCTGGTGCTGCTGCCCGCCACCACGCTCGAAGGTGCGCGCCACCTGGCCGAGGCCGTGCGCGCCGGCGTCTGCGACGCGCCCGGCCACTACGACGGCATCCCCCTGCCCGTGACCATCAGCATCGGCATCTGCGCCGACATCCTGCAACCGGGCGATCGACCACGCCTGCTCGTCGACGCGGCCGACAAGGCGCTGTACGCGGCCAAGCAGGGCGGGCGCAACCGTGTGGAGCATGCGCCGCTGACGCGCCCACACGAATTGCGCGGCGCGCGGCCAGCACCTGTCCGCAGCTGAGCTGCTGCGCAGTTCTCGACAAAGACGTCACGAATGGTTACATTCTGACCACACTCGCGCAAGGTGTACCAGCGCCCTCTGCATCACCCATCATGGCCGTCATGCCGCCCCTCGACACCGCGACGATCCTCGTGATGAGCATCGTCGCCACGACGGCCATGGCGCTGGCCCTGGCAGTCATGCGGCCGCGACGCAGCGAAGGGTTGGGGCTGTGGGCGCTCGCCCTCGTGGTGTACGCGATCACCCACGGCCTGGTGCTGATGCGCGGGGCGATGCCGCTCACGCTCAACATCGTGCTCTCCAACACCTTGATGAGTCTCGCCCTGGCTCTGCTGCTGTGCGCCATCGCGCAATTCCAGGCGCAGCCTGCGCCGCGCCTGACCGCCGCTCTTCCTGTCGTGGCCACCGCCGCGCTGATGTTCGCCAGCATCGACAGCTACCACGCCCGGTTGCTGTTCGCCGGCGTCATCTGGGCCGCACAACTGGCGCTGACCGTGCGGGCGTTGTGGCGTCCGCGCGCGCCCAACCAGCGGCGCGGCGCGCTGCTCATCAGCGCGGCGCTCGGGTTTCAATGCGTACTGCTGCTGGCGCGTGCTCTCTGGTTCATGGTGAACCCCCTGCCTTTCACCGATTTCATGCACGGGGACGACACCGGCAAGCTGGCGCTGGTATCATCGCTCGCGGCGCTGGTGATGGCTTCGCTGGGGTTCGTGCTGCTGGCCAAGGATCGCGCCGACGCCGTCAACGAGCATCTGGCCAGCAGCGACAGTCTCACGGGCATCGCCAACCGGCGCCAGCTGCTGCAGACGCTCACGCGCGACGTCGCGTGCGCGGCGCGCCTGAACCAACCCTACGCCGTGCTCATGGTGGACGTGGACCACTTCAAGGACGTCAACGACCGGCTCGGGCACGCGGGCGGCGACGCGGTGCTCTGCCACATTGCCCGGCTGCTGCAGCGGCATCTGCGGGCGCAGGATCTGGTCGGCCGCTGGGGCGGCGAAGAGTTCGTGCTGCTGCTGCCTCACACCTCGCCCGAGGCGGCCCGGGGCGTGGCCGAGAAGCTGCGCCAGCTGGTGGAGGAAACCCCCTGCAGCCACAAGGGCCAGTCCATCGACGTCACCGTCAGCGTGGGCTGCTGCGCCGAGGAACTCGGCCCCGGTGACGAAGCCGGGCAACTGATCGAAGCCGCCGACAGGGCGCTGTACGCCGCCAAGCGCGCGGGGCGCAACCGCGTCGAGAGCGCACCCCTCACGCGCATGCATGTTCTGGAGGGCGCGCTCGCCATCCCCGGCCGGGTGCGGTAAGTTACCGGTCTTTGCATCACCCCGCGAGGGCATTCCATGCACGCCTTTGACAGCACGCTCGCCGGCCGACGCCTGGCGCAGGCCTGGGACGAGGACATCACGCGCCAGATCACCGACTACATCGCCATTCCGGCCAAATCCCCGGCCTTTGCCGCAGACTGGCGCGAGCTCGGGCACATCGATACCGTGGTGCGCAACGCCGCGGCCTGGGCCGAGCACCAGCAGGTGGCGGGCCTGAAGCTCGAAGTGGTGCGCCTGCCGGGGCGCACGCCGCTGATCTTCTTCGAGGTGCCGGCCGCGCACAGCGCGGGCACGCAGACCGCGCTGATGTACGGGCACCTGGACAAGCAGCCCGAGTTCGAGGGCTGGAGGAGCGAGCTCGGTCCCTGGACGCCCGTGATCCAGGACGACAGGCTCTACGGCCGTGGCGGCGCCGACGACGGCTATGCGATCTACGCCAGCATTGCCGCGATCAAGGAGCTGCAGCGCCAGGGCGTGGCACACCCGCGCATCGTCGGCCTGTTCGAGACCTGCGAGGAAAGCGGCTCGGGCGATCTGTTGCCCTACGTGGATGCGCTGCGCACGCGTCTGGGCGACGTAGCGCTCGTCGTGTGCCTGGATTCGGGCGCGGGCAACTACGACCAGCTCTGGCTCACCACCAGCCTGCGCGGCATGGCCAGCGGCACGCTGAAGGTGCAGATCCTCACCGAAGGCGTGCACTCGGGCGACTCCTCGGGCCTCGTGCCTTCGTCGTTTCGCATCGTGCGCCAGGTGCTCGACCGACTCGAAGACTCGGCCACCGGACGTTTGCTGCCCGAGAGCTTTCACTGCGACATTCCGCCCGAGCGCATCGCGCAGGCCCGGGCCACGGCCACGATCCTGGGCGACTCGGTGATCCGCAACTATCCCTGGGCGCACTACGACTGCGGCGCCGGAGAGCAAACGGCGCTGCCCACGACGGACGACCCGGCGCAGGCGCTGCTGCGCCGCACCTGGGAGCCCACGCTCTCGATCACCGGCGCCGAAGGCCTGCCGGCACTCAAGGACGCGGGCAACGTGCTGCGTCCCTACACCGCGTTCAAGCTCAGCCTGCGCGTGCCGCCGCTGGTGGACGCCGGAGCCTGCGTGGCCGAGATGAAGCGCCTCCTCGAAGACAACGCGCCGTATCAGGCGCGCGTGACCTTCCACGCCGACGGCGCGGCCAACGGCTGGAATGCGCCGGCCGTCGCGCCGTGGCTCGCCGGCGCGCTCGACGCAGCCAGCCAGGCGCAGTTCGGCGCGCCCTGCGGCTACATCGGCCAGGGCGGAACAATTCCGCTGATGAACATCCTGAGCCAGGGCTTTCCCAAGGCGCAGATGATGGTCTGCGGCGTGCTCGGGCCCCACAGCAACGCGCACGGCCCCAATGAGTTCCTGCACCTGCCCTACGCCAAGCGGCTCACCGCCGCCGTGGCGCAGGTGCTCGCCAACATGCCCTGAAGACACGGCGGCGACGCCGCTCTTTCGCGGACGCGCCGCTTCCAGACGGCCTTCTCCCTTGTTTCAAAAAGGTTGTTGACACGTCTGTTGCGTTTCCATAAGATAGTAATAACTTACTTTCTTAAGAAGCCATGGAAACGCCATCCCCTTCCAAACACCTGCCGGCCGATGAGCGCCGGGCCGCGACGGTCGAAGCCGTCGTGGCGCTGGCCGCGCAAACCAACCCCAGCGACATCTCCACCACCGCGATCGCCAAACACATGGGCGTGACGCAGGGCGCGCTGTTCAAGCACTTCCCGACCAAGGAATCGATCATTGAAGCGGTGATGGGCTGGGTGGCCGACCGGCTGCTCGCGCGCATCGACGCAGCGACGCGCAAGGCGGCCACGCCGCTGGCCGCGCTGGAAGCGGTCTTCATGACGCACGTGGAGTTCGTCACCATCCACCCGGGCGTGCCGCGCATGCTCTTTGGCGAGTTGCAACGCGCCGAGATGAACGGCCCCAAGCGCCTGGTGCAGGCGCTGATCGCACGCTACAGCGAGCGCGTACGCGCTCTGCTCGCGCAGGGCAAGGCCGCGGGCGAGATCCGCGCCAACATGGACGAAGGCTCGGCCGCGCTGCTGTTCGTCGGCATGGTGCAGGGCCTGGTCATGCAGTCGCTGCTCGCGGGTGACGTGCGGCAGATGAGCGACCAGGCCGCCGGAGTCTTCGCCTTGTTTCGTGATGCCTTGACGGGAGCGCAAGCATGAAATTTCCTCTTCCCAGGCGCCGCACGCTGGCGCTCTTCGCCGTGCTCGTGCCGCTGGCCGTGCTGCTGGGCTACGTGGCCCTGCGCTCGGGGCCGCTCGCGCCCGTGAACGTGACCGAAGCCAGGGTACAGGCCCGGGCGATCGAGCCCGCGCTTTTCGGCATCGGCACGGTCCAGGCGCGCCACACGCAGAACCTGGGCGCGACACTGCCGGCGCGCGTGCGCAGCCTGAGCGTGGACGTGGGCGACGCGGTGCGCGCCGGGCAGGTGCTGGGCGAGCTCGACCCCGTGGACCTGGACGAGCGCCTGCGCGCCCAGGATGCGGTGCGCGCACGGGCGCAGGCCAGCCTGCGCGAGGCTCAGGCACGCCAGGCCTTTGCAGCCGAGCAGGCCAGGCGCTACGCCGATCTGCTGGCCGCGCGTTCCACGAGCGAAGAAGCGGCGCGCGCCAAGCAGCAGGAACTGGCCAGCGCCGACGCGCAGCTCACCGCCGCGCGCGAAGAGGTGCGGCGCATGGACGCCGAGCTGGCTGCGCTGCGCGCGCAGCGCAGCCACTGGCGCCTGGTGGCCGCGAGCGATGGCGTGGTCACCGCGCGCGAGGTCGAGCCGGGCAGCACCGTGGTCGCGGGGCAGACGGTGCTGGAGATCGTGGATCCGCGCAGCCTGTGGATCAACGTGCGGCTCGATCAGGTGCATGCCGCGGGGCTCACGCGCGACCTGCCCGCGCGCGTGGCGCTGCGCTCGAGCGCCGGGCGTGAGCTTGCGGCGCACGTGCTGCGCGTCGAGCCCAAGGCCGACGCCATCACCGAGGAGATGCTGGCCAAGGTGGTGTTCAATCAAGCTCCGGTAGCGCTGCCGCCGCTGGGTGAACTGGCCGAGGTGACGATCCACCTGCCGCCGCTCCCCAGCACCCCGGTCGTGCCCAACGCCGCGCTGCAGCGCCAGGACGGGCGAACGGGCGTGTGGAAGATCGTCGATGGCCGCGCGCGGTTCGCACCCGTGCGGATCGGCGACGCCGACCTCGAAGGCCACGTGCAGGTGCTCGACGGCCTGAGCGAGGGCGACCGGATCATCGTCTACAGCGAGAAGGCCCTGGCACGCAACGCCCGCGTGCACGTGGTGGCCGAACTCGCACGGACCGCATCATGATCTCGCTCGCAGGGCGCGACATCCTGCACAGCTGGGGCAAGTTCGTCTTCACCGGCGTCGGATTGGGCCTCTTGATCGGCGTCACGCTGGTGATGGCGGGCGTGTACCGCGGCATGGTGGACGACGGGCAGGCGCTGCTGGACAACAGCCGCGCCGACCTCTGGGTGGTGCAGCAGGACACCATGGGGCCGTACGCCGAATCGTCCAACCTCGCCGACGACGCCTGGCGCCAGCTGATGGCGCTGCCCGGCGTGGCGCGCGCGGCCAACGTGACCTACTTCACGATGCAGGTGCGCAAACCCGAGCACGCCGGCGGGCGCGACGTGCGCGCCATGGTCGTGGGCATCGCCGCCGACGCCACGCCCGGAACTCCGGGCGCGCCGCCCTACCTCGTCGCCGGGCGCCAGCTCACGCGCGGGCACTACGAGGCCGTGGCCGACATCGCCAGCGGTTTCGCGCTGGGCGACGTCATCACCATCCGCCGGCACCGCTACACCGTGGTCGGCCTGACGCGGCGCATGGTCTCCTCCAGCGGCGATCCCATGGTCTTCATCCCGCTCAAGGATGCGCAGCAGGCGCAGTTTCTCAAGGACAACGACGCGATCGAAGCGGGGCGGCGGCGCACCGCGGACAACCCCGCGTTCAACCGCCCGGGCGTGCCCGGCCTGCTCGATGCGGTGAACGCCGCGCAGTCGGCCAGCACCTCGGTCAATGCGGTGCTGGTGCGCCTGACGCCCGGCGCGAATGCCGACGCGGTGGCGCGCGACATCGAACACTCGCTGCGCTTCACAGTGCATACGCGCGCGCAGATGCAGGAGATTCTGGTGAGCAAACTCATCGCCACGTCGGCCAAGCAGATCGGCATGTTCCTCGTGATCCTCGCGATCGTGAGCGCGGCGATCGTCGCCTTCATCATCTACACGCTCACCATGGACAAGATCCGCGAGATCGCCGTGCTCAAGCTCATCGGCACCCGCAACCGCACCATCGCCGCGATGATCCTGCAGCAGGCCCTGGCGCTGGGCGCGATCGGCTTTGCCGTGGGCAAGATCAGCGCCACCTGGTCGGCGCCGATCTTCCCAAAGTATGTGTTGCTGGTGCCGCAGGACTCGATGGCGGGATTTCTGGCGGTGATGGGCATCTGCGCGTTGGCGAGCATCGTCGCGATCCGCGTGGCGCTGCGCATCGACCCGGCCGAGGCGATCGGAGGCTGAAATGGCAGGATATGGCATCCACATCGAAGGCCTCTCCAAGCGCTACGGCAGCGGCGACACCGCGGTGCTCGCGCTCAAGGACGTGAACATGCGCGTGGCGCCGGGCGAGGTCGTGGGGCTGATCGGCCCCTCGGGCTCGGGCAAGAGCACGCTGCTCAAGTGCCTGGGCGCGGTGATCGACCCCACCACCGGGCGCATGACCCTGGGCGACGAGGTGATCTTCGACGGCGGCTGGAAGGTGCGCGACCTACGCGCGCTGCGCCGCGACAAGATCGGCTTCGTCTTCCAGGCGCCCTACCTGATCCCGTTCCTGGACGTGATCGACAACGTCGCGCTGCTGCCCATGCTCGCGGGCGTGCCCAACGGCCAGGCGCGCGAGCGGGCGCTGGAGCTGCTCACGGCGCTGGACGTGCAGCACCGCGCGCAGGCGATGCCGACGCAGCTCTCGGGCGGCGAGCAGCAGCGCGTGGCGATCGCGCGCGGGCTGGTGAACCGCCCGCCGGTGATCCTGGCCGACGAGCCCACGGCGCCGCTCGATTCCGAGCGCGCGCTGGCGGTGGTGCGCATCCTCAACGAGATGGCGCGCCAGTACCAGACAGCCATCATCGTCGTGACGCACGACGAAAAAATCATCCCGACATTCAAGCGCCTGTACCACATCCGCGATGGCGTGACCCACGAGGAAGCGGGCGAAGGAAGGAGTTTCTGATGCAGGCCATCCCCCACACGCTCGCGGCCGCGGCGCTCGCTGCCGTGCTCGCCGGTTGCGCCAGCGGCCCGGAGTTCATCGCCCCGGCCGCGCCCGCGGTCACGCACTACACGAGCACCCCGAGCCGCACGCCAACGGTGCAGGCCGACGTGCCCCTGGGCAACGCGCAGCGCATCGCCGAGGACCTGCCGGTCGAGGCCACTTGGTGGCGCGCGTTCGGCTCGGCGGCGCTCGACGACACCATCGCCCGTGCGCTGCAGGCCAGCCCGACGCTGGCCGCGGCGCAGGCGCGCCTGGCCGAAGCGCAGGCGCTGCAGCAGGCGCGAAGCGGCGCCACCGAACTGCCGCGGGTCGATCTCGGCGCGGGCGTGCAGCGCCAGCACGCGAGCCCGGCGGCGCAGGGACAAAGCGGCGACGGCCGCACCTTCGGCCTGTACAGCGCAAGCGTCGGCGTGCACTACCAGCTCGATCTCTCGGGCGCCAACCGGCGCACGCTGGAGGCACTGGCCGCGCGCAGCGACTGGCGCCGCCACGAACTCGCCGCTGCGCGGCTCACGCTGGCCGGGCAGATCGCCGGCACGGCCATCGCGCGTGCCCGGCTCGCCGCGCAGATCGACGCGAACCACACGCTTCTGCTCTCGCAAGAAGAACAGGTGGCGCTGGCACAGCGGCGCGTCACGCTCGGTCAGGCCGCACCCGACGAGGCCATGGCGCTGCAGAGCCAGGCCGCGCAGACTCGCGCCACGCTGCCGCTGCTGCGCCTGCAGCTGGAGCAGGCAGAGCACCTGCTCGCCGTGCTCGCGGGCCAGGCGCCGGGCACAGCCGAGATCCACGCGTTCACGCTGCGGGACTTCACGCTGCCGGCCGATCTGCCGCTCGTCGTGCCCTCTGAGCTCGTGCGCCAGCGCCCCGACATCCAGGCCAGCGAAGCACTGCTGCACGCCGCGCACGCCGAACGCGGCGCGACCATCGCCGGGCGCTACCCGCAACTGAACCTGAGCGCGGCAATCGGCAGCCAGGCGCTCACCAGCGGCGCGCTGTTCGGCGGAGGATCAGCGCTGTGGTCGCTGGCCGGACAGCTCACCCAGCCGCTGTTCAACGCCGCGCAACCAGCACAGGAGCGCGCAGCCGACGCGGCACTGGACGCCGCCACCGCCCAATACCAGAGCGTGGTGCTGCAGGCCCTGCGCAGCGTAGCCGACGCGCTGCGCGCCATAGCCAACGACGCCCAGGCGCTGCAGGCCTTGGCCGACGCCGACACCGCCGCGCAGGCCGCGCTGCAAACCGCCAGCGAGCGCCACCGCCTGGGCTCGATCAGCTACGCGCAGCTGCTGCTGACCCAGCAGCAGGCGCAGCAGGTGCACATGCAGCTCGCGAGCGCGCAGGCACAGCGGCTCACCGACACCGTGGCGCTGTACCAGGCGATCGGCAGCGATCCGCTGAGGGAATGATCCATGGCGCCTCCCGCGCCACAGGCGGGCGGGAGGCTGCCGATATGATTTCGCGAACGATGTCGTCACCCTCGCACGCCACCACCATGCTGCAGCCTCCCCGCCCCCAGGGCCTGAGCGAAGGTGAGGCGCGCCGGCGCCTGGTCGAGCACGGCCCCAACGCCATCGAGGACCGCGAACGGCACTCCTTCGCCGACACGCTGCGCGAGGTGATGCGCGAGCCGATGTTCCTGCTGCTGCTGGTGGCTTCGGCCATCTACCTGCTGGTGGGCGATCTGGGTGAGGGCCTGCTGCTGGTCGGCTTCGCGCTGCTGTCGGTGGGACTGGTGATCTTTCAGCAGCGGCGCGGCGAGCGCGCGCTCGATGCGCTGCGCGAACTGGCCGAGCCGCAGACGCGCGTGCTGCGCGGCGGCCAGCTGCGCCGCGTACCCACGCGCGAGATCGTGCCGGGCGACTGGATCGCGCTGGGCGAGGGCGAACGCGTGGCCGCCGACGCCGTGCTGCGTCAGGCTCAGGCGCTGACGGTGGACGAGTCGCTGCTAACTGGCGAATCGGTGCCGGTGCGCAAGCTGCCCAGCGACGCCACGGCAGCCGATGTGGCGGCCGGCCCGCCGGGCGGCGACGACCTGCCGCAGGTCTACGCCGGTACCTTGGTCACCGCAGGTCACGGACTGGCCGAGGTCAGCGCCACCGGCCGCCACACGCAGGTGGGGCGCATCGGATCTTCGCTCGCGGCCATCGAGCCGGCACCGACACCGCTGCAGCAGAGCCTGCACGGGGTGGTGCGGCTGTTCGGCACGCTGGCGCTGGGCGGCAGTGCGCTGCTGTTACTGTGGTATGGGCTGCGCAGCGGCGACTGGGTGCAGGGGGTGCTGTCCGGCATCGCCCTGGGCATGGCCATGCTGCCCGAGGAATTTCCGATGGCGATGGCGGTATTCCTGGCCATGGGCAGCTGGCGCCTCGCGCGCATCCAGGTGCTGGCGCGCCAGCCCGCCGTGGTCGAGGCGCTGGGCGCTGTCACGGTGCTGTGCGTGGACAAGACCGGCACGCTGACCGAAAACCGCATGGCCCTGCGCCGCCTGGTCACGCCCGAGGCCGACGCCGTCGCCCAACCCGGCGCGCCGCTGCCCGAGCCGGTGCACCGGCTGCTCGAATACGCCATGCTAGCCTCGCGCCGCGGCAGCACCGATCCGATGGACCGCGCCCTGCTGGCGCACGGCGACCAGGCGCTGGACGACACCGAGCACCTGCACCCCGACTGGCGGCTGGAGCAGGAATACGCGCTCACGCCCGAGCTGCTGGCCATGTCGCAGGCCTGGCTGGACAAGGACGGCCGGCGCCGCGTGGCCGCCAAGGGCGCGCCCGAGGCGGTGATCGACCTGTGCCACCTGGCCCCCGAGGCGGGCGCGGCCATCCTGGCGCAGATGCGTGCGCTCGCCGAATCCGGCCTGCGCGTGCTGGCCGTGGCCGAGGGCAGCGCCGCCGGGGCAGCGCCAGCGCCCGAACAGCACGACTACGACTTCCGCTTCCTGGGCCTGGTCGGCTTCGAGGACCCGCTGCGCGCCAGCGTGCCAGCGGCAGTGGCGCAGGCGCGCGGCGCAGGCATCGCGGTGGCCATGATCACCGGCGACCACGCCGCCACCGCGCTGGCCATCGCGCGCCAGGCCGGCATCGACGCAGACGCCGGCGCGCTCACGGGCGAGCAGATCGCCGCACTGGACGACGTCGCACTGGCCGAGGCGGTGCGCCGCGTGCGCGTGTTCGCGCGCGTGCTGCCCGAGCAGAAGCTGCGCCTGGTGCAGGCGCTGCAGAGCGACGGCGAGACCGTAGCCATGACCGGCGACGGCGTCAACGACGCGCCGGCGCTGAAGGCGGCGCACATCGGCATCGCCATGGGCGTGCGCGGCACGGACGTGGCGCGCGAGGCGGCCGACCTGGTGCTGCTGGACGAGGAGTTCGGGCGCATCGTCGGCGGCGTGCGCATGGGCCGGCGCATCTTCGACAACCTGCGCAAGGTGATGCGCTACATCGTCGCCATCCACGTGCCGATCGCCGGCCTCGCGCTGCTGCCGGTGCTGCTGGGCCTGCCGCCCCTGATGCTGCCGGCGCACGTGGTGCTGACCGAGATGGTGATTGACCCGATCTGCTCGCTGGCCTTCGAGGGCGCGCCCGAGGACTCGCGCCTGATGCAGCGCCCGCCACGCAGCACGCGCGAGGGCCTGGTGGGCTGGCCGATGCTGCTGCAGGGGCTGGTGCAGGGCGGCAGCGTGCTGGTCGCCACCCTGCTGGCCTACCTGCTGGCGCTGCGCGCCGGCCAGGACGCCGACGTGGCGCGCACGCTCGCGGTGATCGGACTGATGGCGGGCAACCTGCTGCTGGTGGCCGCCAATCTGAGCACTGGCCTGGGCTGGCGCGCCCTGCTGGCGCCGGGCGCACGTGTGTTCTGGGTCGTTGCCGCCATCGCCTCCGCGGTACTGGCGCTGGCCATCGTCGCGCCACCGGTGCGCGCGCTGCTGCACTTCGGCCAGCCGCCGCTGCCGGAGCTGGGTCTGGCCCTGGCTGCCGTGGCCGTGGCCGTGGGTGCAGGGGTGCTGCTGAGCAACGCGCTGGCGCGCCGATCGGGGGGCACGGCGCCGGAGGGTGGCTCAGCGCCGCGCAAGAGCGGCAAATCCTGAAACCATAGCTGCTAGCGCTTTTTGGATAAGGGCTTGAGCCCGATTCTTCTTGAAATTCGACCGCAGATTTTGCAGCGGCAGGCCCTCATCTCTGCCCTCTCCCAGAGGAAGAGGGTGAAGGTTCAGAACGTGCCGGGATACAACCCGCCGTCCAGCAGCAGGTTCTGCCCCGTGAGGTAGCCCGCCTGCTGGCTGCAGACGAAGGCGCAGAGCGCGCCGAATTCCGCGGGCGTACCGAAGCGCCGGGCGGGCACCTGCGCGGCCTGGGCCTGGCGCACCTCGGCCAGCGATTGGCCGGTTTTCCGCGCGGCGGCCTCCAGCGTGGCGTTCAGGCGGTCGGTGTCGAACTTGCCGGGCAGCAGATTGTTCACCGTCACGCCGCGCGCGGCCAGCCCCGAGCGCGCCAGGCCCGCGACGAAGCCGGTAAGGCCGCTGCGCGCGCCGTTGGACAGCGCCAGGATGTCGATCGGCGCCTTCACCGCGCTGGACGTGATGTTCAGGATGCGGCCAAAGCCGCGCTCGGCCATGCCGTCGACCACGGCCTTGATGAGCTCGATCGGCGTGAGCATGTTGGCGTTCACGGCACGCTGCCAGTCCTCGCTCGTGAAGTGGCGAAAGTCCCCGGTGGGCGGGCCGCCGGCGTTGGTCAGCACAATGTCGAAATCGCGCCCCGGCCCGCCCGGCGCGCTCCACACGGCCTCGCGCCCCTCGGGCGTGGTGATGTCGCAGGCAACGGCGAGCACTTCAGGTTCTTTTTGGCCTGCAGCGCTTGTCCAGCGGGCGCTAATAGCTCTTAATTCAGTAGCTGTCTGCCGCAGCGGCGCCTCGGTGCGGGCGTTGATGAGCACGTTCACGCCTTCGCTCACCAGGGCCTCGGCGCAGCCACGGCCCAGTCCCTTGCTCGCGCCGCAGACCAGCGCCCAGCGCCCGGCGATTCCCAGATCCATGGTGGTTTCTCCTTGCTTCGTGAGCCCCGATCATGCCCCGATCGCGGCGCAAGGGTCATGCGCTGGCGGGGAGCACCAGGCGCATGCGCAGACCGCCCAGCGGCGAGGCGAGCGCCTCGATGCGTCCGCCATAGGTCTGCGCCAGCGTGCGCACGATGTCCAGGCCCAGGCCCGCGCCGCCGTTGGTGTCGCTGAGCTGCGCGCCGCGCTCGAACATGCGCTCGCGCTCGGCCTCGGGGATGCCGGGGCCGTCGTCGTCGATGGTGAAGACGATCTGGGCGCCCTCTTGCCGCGCATCGGCGAGCACGCGCGAGCGCGCCCACTTGCCGGCGTTGTCGAGCAGGTTGCCGAGCATTTCGTAGAGGTCCTGCGCCTCGCCGCGAAAGCGCGCCTCCTGCGCGCCGGGCGCCACTTCGAAGCTGACGCCGCGCGCCGCGTGCAGCCGCGCCATGGTGCGTGCGAGCGCAGCCAGCGGTTCGAGCACCGGCGTGGCCAGACCCGTGGCACGCACGGCGGCGCTGGCGCGGGCACGCGCCAGATGCCAGTCGACCTGGCGGCGCGCGATCTCGGCCTGCTCGCGCACCAGGGTCGCGAGCGGCGTGTCCTGCCCGCCCGCGGCATTGGCCAGGATGGTGAGCGGCGTATTGACCGCGTGCGCGAGGTTGCCGGCCTGCGCGCGGGCGCGCTGCACCATCTCGGCGTTCTCGCTCAGCACATGGTTGAACTCATCCACGAGCGGCGTCAGCTCCTGCGGGAAGCGCCCGGCCAGCGCGCTCGCGCCGCCACTCCTCACGGCCGCGAGCTTTTCGCGCAGCAGCGCCAGCGGCGCCAGCAGCAGGCGCAGCTGCAGCGCCACCGCCGCGAGCAGGCCGACGGCCAGCACCGCCAGCGCAAACAGCAGCAGACGCGTGAAGCGCGCAATGGGCTCGGCCACCAGCTGTTCATCGACCGCCACCGCGACCCGCAGCGGCGGCGCACCGTCCTCGGGCAGTTCAAGCGTGCGCGCCAGCGCGAGCAGGGCACGGCCCTGGGCGCCGCTCAGGTGCAGCAGGCGGTCTCCGCGGCCCGGATCTGCGGGCAGGGCCAGGGTTTCGTCCCAGAGCGAGCGCGAACGCGCCGCGGCCGCCCGGGGCGAGGCCCCGCGCGTGTCGATCTGCCAGTACCAGCCCGAAAGCGGCTGCGCAAAACGCGCCTCGGGCATCGCCCCCACCTCAAGCTGCCCGTCGACCCAGTCGATGGCGCCGCTCAATTCGTCGAGCTGCATCGTGAGCTGCGCCTGCCACTGCTGCGTGATGTGGTCGCGAAACAGCGCCGTGAGGCCCCAGCCCGTGCCCGCGAGCGTGAGCGCCACCCAGGCGAGCGTGCCCGCGAGCAGCCGCCAGCGCAGCGACGCCATCATGCGCCGCTGTCCGCCTGCACCAGCCGGTAGCCCAGGCCGCGCACGGTCTCGATGCTGCCCTCGGGCAGTTTCTTGCGCAGGCGGGCGATGAAGACCTCGATGGTGTTGGAGTCGCGGTCGCTCCCTTCGGAGTAGATGTGCTCGGACAGTTCGGTGCGCGAGAGCACCTCGCCCTTGCGCTGCATCAGGAGCTGCAGCAGCTTGAATTCATGGCTCGTGAGCACCAGCGGCTGGCCGTCGACGAGCACGCGCGCGCTGCGCGTGTCGAGCACGATGGCGCCGCAGTGCCACACGCTGCTCGCGTGTTCGCTGCCGCGGCGCAAGAGCGCGCGCAAGCGCGCCAGCAGCTCTTCCATGTGAAACGGCTTGGCCAGGTAGTCGTCCGCCCCCGCGTCCATGCCCTGCACCTTCTCCTGCCAGCTCGAGCGCGCGGTGAGAATCAGCACCGGCATGCCGCGCCCGGCCGCGCGCCAGTGGCGCAACGCCGAAAGGCCATCGAGCACCGGCAGGCCCAGGTCGAGCACCACCGCGTCGAAGTCCTCCACCTCGCCCAGGTATTGCGCCTCGCGGCCATCGGCGGCCTGTTCCACGGTGTGGCCGGCCGCCGCGATCGCCTGCACGAGCTGCGCCCGCAGGGTCGGTTCATCTTCCACCACGAGGATGCGCATCAGTGTTTGCCCTTCTGCCTGACCTTGAGGACCTGCGCATTTTGCGCGTCCACGTCCAGCTTGGCCACGCGGCCATCGGGCTGCAGCAGGCGGATTTCGTAGATGTATTGCCCTTGCTCGTGCTCGAACTCCACCTTGAGCACCTGCCCCGGCCAGCCCTGCTCCTGCAGTCGGGCGAGCACGGTGCTCAGCGGCAGCACCAGCCCCTCGGCCAGCGCCTGGCGCGCGCGTTCGTGATCGTCATCGGCGTGCAGGGCGCCCCAGGGCAGCAGCATGGCCAGACCCACGGCGCAGACGGCGAAGTGGCGGCGGCGAATGAGGGTGGACGTGTTCATGACCGCAAGGTATAGCGCAGCCATGATGAACGGCGGCTGAATGCCCGCGCCATGCCTCACATCATGCGCAGCACGTGGCCCGAGCGGTCGAACGCCACCATGTCCCGCAACCGGCCGCCGTTGATCGCGTTGACCATGAAGCGCAACGGCTGCTCGGCCGCATCGCTGCCGGGGGCGATGCCGGCGCGCCCCGACAGCGTGCTGACGAAGACCACGTCCCAATGCATGCCGGTCTGCTCCGACTCGGCGCGCAGCGCGGCAAAACTCGCGACCTCTTCAGGCGCCTTGTCCACGCACAGGCGCGGCTGCAGGTGGCCGCCCTCGCCGCGCTCGAAGCGCTCGCGCTGTGCCGCGCTGGCGTCCGCCGCGAGCTCGCGCTCGGCGAACACGAACAGCAGGCGCTGCGGCTCGTCCTGCCGGTGCGCGGCCTGAAGCAAATCGTCAAAACTTTCAAGCGAGTCCGTGCTGGCCATGGTGCAGATTCCTGTAGGGCGAGAGGGGTCCACGGCGAACTGTAGCGTGACGGCGCCCGCACGCGGCCGTTCATCATGCCCATGCCCCCTGCACGACGTCACATGAACGCCACATGAACGCCGGCTTCAGGATCGGTTCACACCACTCTTTCCACAATGCCTGCAGGCCCGACACGGTTCGAGCCCGGAACACCAACAAGACGGAATTCATCATGGCGACCACCCCACGCACACGCTACCCCACGGCGCTCATCACCCTGCACTGGCTCACGCTGGCGCTGATGCTGGGCGTGTACGCGCTCATCGAGCTGCACGACCTGCTGCCCAAGGGCAGCGACGCGCGCGCGCTGGTCAAGGCCTGGCACGAAACGCTGGGCGTGACGGTCTTTGCCGTGGTGCTGGCGCGCCTGCCGCTGCGCCTCGTGCTGGGCGTGCCGCCCGCGCTGGCCAACACGCCACGCTGGCAGCACCAGCTCGCAAGCGCCATGCACTGGGCGCTCTATGGCCTGCTGATCGCCGCGCCCCTGCTCGGCTACCTGAGCCTGAACGCGAAGGGCACGCCGGTGCCGTTCTTCGGCCTGCAGATGCCGGCGTTCATCGGCCCCGATCGCACCCTGATGCGCCAGATCAAGGAAATCCATGAAACCGTGGGCACAATGGGTTACTGGCTCATCGGTCTGCACGCCGGCGCCGCGCTGGCACACCACTACCTGATGCATGACGACACACTGCGCCGCATGGGGCTCTCGCGCCCGACCCCGGCGGCGCTCACGTCCACCCCGGGCATGCACAGGAGCACGCCATGACATCCAGGACCCCTCTCTTCGTCGCCGCGCTCGCGCTGGCCGCGCTGCCCGCCCTGGCCAGCGACGACTGCGATGCGCCCGTCGAGCGCTGGCAATCGCGCGAGGCGGTGCAGCAGATGGCGGCCAGCCAGGGTTGGACGGTGCAGCGCCTGAAGATCGACGACGGCTGCTACGAACTGCACGCCACCGACGCACAGGGGCGCAGCCTCAAGGCCAAGGTGGACCCCGAGACGCTGCAGATCATCAAGATCAAGCAGCGCAAGGAGCGCCGCCGCGATCAGCGCCGCGACCATGAGGAACGCGGCGATGCCGGCGCGCAGGCACCGGCTGCATCCCCCTCCACACCGGACGCACCGGCCGTGGCCCCCATCTTCACGCCGGGCGCCACGCCGCGGGCCCGCATCGAGTGAATCCCCTTCGTCCCAACAGGAGCCTGTCATGTCCAAACCCCTGCTCACCACCCTTGCCGCCGCCTGCGTGCTGGCCGTGCCCGCGCTGGCGCACAGCCGCCAGGTGACGCTGACCACCCAGCTCAAGAGCTACGGCGGCGACGGCGCCTACCTCGCCATCTATCTGACCGACGCCAAGGGCGCCTACGCCGGCACCCTGTGGGTGGCGGGCGGCAAGGCCAAGTACTACAAGCACCTGTCGGACTGGAACCGGCTGTCCGCGCGCGACATCAAGCGTCTCGCGGGCGTGACGGGCGCGAGCGTGGGCGCGGGGCGCAAGCTCACCGTCACCGCCGACCTGGCCGATGCGCTGATCGACGCGGGCTACGAAATCCGCATCGACGCGGCGGTGGAAGACCAGCGCGACAGCCCATCCGAAGTCCGCGTGCCGCTGACCCGCGCCAACGCCAGCCAGCCGCAGGCGGGCAAGCAGTACATCCAGTCGCTGACGTATCAACTGCAGTAAGAAGGGGCGCACGCATGGGCTGGAAGGCAATCCACCGCTGGCTCGGCCTGGTGCTGGGCACGCTTGCCATGGTGCTGGGTCTGAGCGGCGCGCTGCTGGCCTTTGACCCGCTGCAGCAGGCCTGGCAGGCACCGGCCACCGCCGACGATCTGCCCGTGGCCGCGCTGGTGCAGCGCGTGCAGCAGACCATTCCCCGCATCGAGGAAGTGCGCCGCCTGCCTTCGGGCGTGGTCGTGGTCTATTCCTTCGAGGGCGACCAGGCGCGCGCCGTGCGCGTCGATCCGGCCGACGGCACCATCCTCGGCCCCTACCAGGCCTCGGCCCTGCCACGCTGGGTCAAGAACCTGCACCGCACGCTGCTCGCGGGCGACACGGGGCGCTGGGGCGCGGCCCTCACGGCGCTGGCCATGCTGGTGCTCAGCGGCTCGGGCCTGGCGCTGCTGCTGCGGCGCATGGGCGGCTGGCGCCGCCTGGGCGCCCGCGTGCGCGGCACGCTGGCGCAGCGCGTGCACGTGGTGAGCGGGCGCATCGTGCTGGCGGTGCTGCTGCTGACCTCGGTGACGGCGCTCTACATGAGCTCGACCACGCTGGGGCTGGTGTCGCTGGACGCCGCGCCCGAGCCCGAGGTCGCATCGGCCGTCACCGGCCAGGGCGAACGCGCGGCCGCCGACATCGCGCTGCTGCGGCAGGTGACGCTCAAGGACCTGCGCGCGCTCAGCTTCCCCGACGCCTCCGACCCCGAGGACACCTGGAAACTCACCACACACGGCGGCACCACCTGGCTCGACCGCACCTCCGGCGAGCCGCTGGCCACGCAGCCCGCCGCGACGGCGCAACGGCTGTACGACCTGGCGCTGATGCTGCACGCGGGCGAGGGCGCGTGGTGGTTCTGGGCCGTGGTGCTGGGCCTGGTGGGCGCGAGCGTGCCGCTGTTCTGGGTTTCGGGCGTGCTGATCTGGTGGCGCGCGCGCCAGGACCGTCCACACCTCACGAACAACAGCGCGCTCGCGCAGGCCGACATGCTGATCTTCGTGGCCAGCGAAGGCGGCAGCACCTGGGGCTTCGCGCAGGCGCTGCATGACGCGCTGGTGCGCGCCGGGCACCGCGTGCACAGCGCGCCGCTGGAGCAGTTCGCCAGTGGCCCCAGGGCGCGCCAGATCTTCGTGCTCGCGGCCACCTACGGCGAGGGCCAGGCGCCCGCGCACGCCAGCGGCGCGCTCGCGCGCATCGCCGCGCTCAAGGCGGGCGCGGCGCCGGTGACGGTGCTCGGGTTTGGTGACCGGCAGTTCCCCGCGTACTGCGCGTTCGCCAACGATCTCGATGCACTGCTGCGCGAGCGGGGCTGGCCCGCTCTGCTGCCGCTGGAGCGCATCCACCAGCAATCGGCGCAGCAGTTCGCGCGCTGGGGCGAGGCGCTGGCCAACGCGCTGGGCGAGGCGCTGACGCTCGACTACCGCCCGCGCCTGCCCGCGACCACCGCGCTCACGCTGGTCTCGCGCCAGGACTACGCGGGCATCGATGGCCAGAACGCGGCCATCCTGCGCTTTGCCTGGCCCGCGCAAAGTGCCTGGGACCGGCTGCGCGGGCGCGGCCTGGCGCGCTTCGCCGCGGGCGACCTGATCGCCATCGTGCCGCCGGGCTCGCCCGTGCCGCGCTACTACTCGCTGGCCTCGGGCCGCGAGGACGGCTTCGTCGAAATCTGCGTGCGCCATCTGGCGGGCGGCCTGTGCTCGACCTTCCTGCTGGGCCTCAAGCCCGGCGAACACGCGCAGGCCTTCATCCGCGAAAACCCCGGCTTCGCCCTGCCCGCGGGCAGGCGCCCGGTGCTGCTGATCGGCGCGGGCACCGGGGTGGCGCCGCTGGCCGGTTTCATCCGCCGCAACGACAGGCGTGTGCCCATGCACCTGTGGTTCGGCGCGCGCGACCCGGCGCGTGACTATTACTTCCAGCCCGAGATCGAACGCTGGCAGGGCGAAGGCCGCGTGGCCAGCGTGCGCACCGCGTTCTCGCGCGTGCCGGACGGCGGCGGCTACGTGCAGGACGCGCTGCGGCGCGACGCCGAGCGCGTGCGCACCCTGGTGGCCCAGGGCTCACTGGTGCGCGTGTGCGGAAGCCGCCCGATGGCACACGGCGTGGCCGAGGCGCTGGACGACATCCTCGGCCCGCTGCACCTGAGCGTGGCACAACTCAAGGCCAGGGACCGCTATGCCGAAGACGTCTTCTGAAGCGGCCACGCGCCTGACCCTGCACGGCCCGACCATGGGCACGCGCTGGTCGGCCACGATCGATGCGCCGCCCGGGCTCGATCGCGCCGCGCTGCAGCGCGATCTGGCCGCCGCCGTGCAGCGGGTGGATGCGCAGATGTCGCCCTGGAAGCGCGAGAGCGACCTCGCGCGCCTGAACCAGGCCGCGCCCGATCACTGGGTGAGCCTGCCGCCCGAGATGCTGGCCGTGCTGGCGCGGGCGCTGCAGATCGCGCGACTGAGCGCGGGCGCGTTCGACCCCACCGTGGGCGCGCTGGTCGATGCCTGGGGCTTTGGCGCGGCGCGCGAGCAGCCCGACCCGGCGGCCATCGAGGCCGCGCGCGGCGCGGCTGCGGCTGCGGGCCACACCCAGCTCGAACTCGACGAGGCCGCGGGCCGGGTGCGCAAGCACGCGCCGATGCAGCTCGACCTGTGCGGCATCGCCAAGGGCTACGCCGTGGACTGCATGGCGGCGGTGCTGCGGCGTCACGGCGTGGCGCATGCCCTGGCGGCGCTCGACGGCGAGCTGCGCGCCGTGGGCAGCCAGGCCGGTGGCCAGCCCTGGCCCGTGGCGCTGGAGAGCCCCGAGCCGGGCCGCCGCGCCGTGCAGGGCGTGATCGAGCTGCAGGACCTCGCCGTCGCCACCTCGGGCGACTACCGGCGCTTCTGGCAGGTCGGCGAAGCCCGCCTGGCGCACACCATGGATCCGCGCCGCGGCGCGCCGCTGAACAACGCCGTGGCCTCGGTCACGGTGCTGGCCGAGGACTGCATGGACGCCGACGCCTGGGCCACCGCGCTGCTCGTGGCCGGGCCGGGCGAGGGGCTGGCGCTGGCGCAGCGCCTCAAGCTGGAGGCGCTGTGGCTGCTGCGCCGCGAAGGCCAGCTGGTGCAGCTCGGGCTGGGACGGTTCGCCAGCGTGAACGACGGCTGAACCCGGCGTTCAGCACCGGTTCATGACCCGCGCCGCACACTGCAGTCACAGTCACTTTCGACTGGCATACAGGCAAAGGAGAGCACCATGAAATCGACCACACTGCTGGCTTGCACCCTCGTCCTCGCCACCCTGGGCAGCAGCCCGCTGCTGGCCCGGGACCGGTCCGACGACCACGCAAAACGGCCTCACGCCACGGCGCAGACACAGCAACAGCAGCCGGGCGGATTCGATCACGACATGCAGGCCGTGGCGCACACCGCCGCCGACGGCGAACCCGGCTGGGGCTGGCAATATTTCTGCGACCCCGTCCATGCGCGCGCCGTCGTGATCAGCCCCGACGGTCAGTACTACCTGAGCCGCGGCAAGGGGCTGCGCTGGGTGGCGGGAGTGCAGAGTTGAGGAAAGCGCCGAGCGCCCGGCGCCTGCGGCTTCAGCGCAGCGCGGGTGTCTCGGTCAGCGCGGCCGCGAGGTCGGTCTCACCGCCGACAACGCGGCGCGCGCCGTTGAAGCGCTTCTTCCAGTAACTGCCCTGCATGTCTTCGACCCGTACCCTGAGGCCGCTGCGCGGGGAATGGATGAACTTGCCGTCGCCGATGTAGATGCCCACGTGGCTGAAGGCATGGCGCATGGTGTTGAAGAACACCAGATCGCCGGGCTGCAGATCCTTCTTGTCGATCTTTTCGGTGCTGCGGGCCTGATCGGCCGCCTTGCGCGGCAGCACGAGGCCGCGCGTCTGCTCGAAGATGCTGCGCACGAAGCCGCTGCAGTCGAAACCGGTTTCGGCGCTCGTGCCGCCACGGCGGTAGGGCACGCCCAGGAAGCCCATGGCCGTGGACACGAGATTGGTGGTGCGGTCGGCCACGTCGTGCGCCTGCCCGGCCATGCTGTGACCCAGATCGGCCAGCTGACCGGAGACGTTTTCCGCCCACGTCAGCGGCGCCGTTGCCTCCGCCGGGGCCAATTCAGGCGCGGCAAAGACGCTCGTGCTGCAGGTCAGCAGCAAGGTGAGGAACCAACGGGGCATAGGGGCGCAAGGTTAACCGACTTCGTGGGCCATCCGCCGCCCGCGATGTGTAATTTAATGAAAATCCACGGCAACGCAGACCATCCATGCGCTATAAGCTATTAACTAAATAGCGTCATGCGGTCCATGGAATGCTCGGCCGTCCGACGGCGCTTCCCCGGGCCGATGCGAGTCACCCAGGCAGCGGATCGGCAAAGCCCCTGGAATCGACGTGCACCATCGCCCCGTCCGCATTGAACTGCACGCTGCCCGCGCGCAGGTCGTGGCGCAGGTGAATGCGCTGTCCGCACAGGGTGAAATCGACCGCGCCCTGCAGCGCCACACCGATCTCGAGCCGGGCTCCGCGCGCGCGCGCCAGCTGCTGCTCCAGGGCATCGCGCTGCTGCTGCAGCCGCGTCAACTGCGCCAGCGCGTCCTGCAGCGACGCCTCGGCGCGCTCAAGCAGCCCCTTGGGGTCGCCGTGCTGGCGCAGGTGGTCGATGACCTTGCGCAGGCTGGGCGCGCGCTGCTGCTGCGTGTCCTGCTCGTGCACGGTCAGGCGCAGCTGTTCCTCCAGCACCGGGTTCGCGCCCAGCACCAGCCGCGTCACTCCCACGTCGGCAGAGCCGACGTAAGGCGCGGCAATGCTCATCATGGCGCTGGCGCTGCCGCCCAGCAGCCGTCCGCGCTGCGGCACCTCGCGGCCGACGCTGATGCGGTCGAGCGCATGCAGCTCGCATTCGAGCGCGTTCTGGCGGATCACGAGTTCGGTGCCCGCGCGCAGCTCGGAGATTTCGGCAAACCGCACGTCGATGGCGCCCTCGGCCTGAAGGCGCGCACGCGCGATCACGCCGCCCTTGACGACGATGCTGCCGCGCGCCTGCACGATGCCTCCATCGACCGCGCCGCCCACGATGACGTCGCCGCTGGCCTGCACCTGCATGCCCTGCGCGATGTCGCCATCGACGTGCACGCTGCCGTCGTAGCGGATGTTGCCGGCCGCGATGTCCACCTCGGCCAGATGCAGCACAGGCTCGACCATGACGCCGGCGCGCACCAGCACGGGCTGTCCGGTGATGGCCGCCACAAGCAGATTGGGGTCTTTCTCGCTGATGGCCACGCCGCTGAGCTTGTCGGCGAAGGGCACGTCGCGCCCCGGACGCGGCGCCAGCACCTTGCCCAGCACCGTCACGCCGGGCGTGCCGGGCGTGGCGGGCTTGCGGCGCATGAGCAGCGCGCCCGACTCCACCAGCACAATGACGCCGCCGTGCTCGCGGTAGTTGATGCGCCCGTCGGCATCGACCTTGGGCGCGCGGTCGGGCGCGGCGGCGATGAGTTCGAGAAATTCGGCGTCCTCGCCATCGACAGCCAGCACGCCACGGGCCGCGATCACGGGTTGCGCCCCCTGCGTCAGCACGGCCTGCGCGATGGCCGCCGCGTCGATGCCGGCCACCACGCCCGCGCCCGTGAGCGCCTCGCGCACGGCCTCTTCGCTGGCCGGGGCACCGCCCTGCGCCGCGGTGATGCTGACCTGGGCCTGCATCGCATCGCGCGCGACCTCCACCCGCACGACCGCATCGACCGGATGGGCCAGCAGCAGCACGACGCGCTCCTGCGGGCCCGTGCCCATCTGCACCGCACGCTCGATGGCCTCTTCGTTGATCTGGCAGGCGCCAAAACCCTGCTCCGTCATCCACCGCAGCAGGGCCGCCCGATCGAACGGCGCACGCTCGGCACTGGGCTCCATGGTGAGAACCACGTCGCCTGCCGCCGATGTGCTCAGTTGCATGCCACGGGCGTCCAAACGTATCTCCTGTTGCGTGTCGCGCGCCGATTCACCGGCGCGCCGGTTCTATGCTACATGGTATATGGCACCAATGGTCGCCTGGCACCAGCACGAATTGCTGCCCCTGCATGCGGGGAAGACCTCGTCTACACAGGCGCGTCACGCGCTCAGCAGGCCCGCCCCCGTGCCGCGCGTGAACGCTTCCTCGAACACCGAATAGCCCGACCAGTCGGCATGCGCGAACGCCAGGCGCGCCGTGGCGGGCGTGGGCGGCAAGGGGATTCGCTCTCCGTTCAATAGCTTGTAACGCTTGTCTGACAATGTTTTCAGGCCAATTTGGCTTAAAAACTGCTGTTCACCCGGCCGCGGGATGGACATGGCATGCCCGTAGCGCGTGATCTCCATGCGCGTGGCACGTTCGCCGATGTCGGGGTGGGGGCGCGCCAGCGCCGCGAGGATGGCGTCGCGCCACGCCGTCCAGGGGCGCGCGAGCAGCGCGGCGCGGCCCTCGGGCCCGTCGCCCAGCGCCTGGTAGTAGCTGAGCACCGTGGGGCCGGCGATCTGCGCGCCCACGTTCAGGCGCTGGTGTCCGGCATCGACGTAGCCCAGACCGCCGCGCGTCTCATGGTCGTACAGCACGTTGTCCCACGCGGGCGCGGCGCCGGGATGGTCCTGCAGCGGCCGGTCGATGTGGATGTTGGCCACGAGCCAGGGCGCCCAGGCCAGGCGCCGGGCCGCCTCGCTCAGGAAGTCGGGCGGGTTTTGCACCACCCGCGCCGCCATGAAGACCGGCAGCGCGACGATGCAGCGCGCGGCCTGCCAGCGCACGACTTCGCCGCTGGCGTGCACCAGTGCATCCACCTCCACGCCATGGCGGCCCTCGGCGATCCGCAGCACGCTCGCGCCGGTGCGCAGCTGCGTGCCCGGCTGCAGCGCGGCGGCCAGGCGCCGCGTGAGCCAGCCATTGCCCTCGGACCAGGTGAGCACCGCGTCGCGCTCTTCGCTCGACGCATTGCCCTGTGCATCGTCCGGCGCCTGAAAGCCGTGGCGGCTGGCGAAGTAGTGGATGCCGGCCCAGGCCGAAACCACGCGGCTGCCCGCGCCGTAGTCGTCGCGGCAGCAGTAGTCGAGGTACCAGCGCAGGTGCGCGTCGTCCAAGCCTTCCTGCGCCAGCCAGTCCTCGAAGACGAGCGCATCGAGCGACGCCACCGCGGGCGACAGGGGCGCATCGGCCCGCCAGGTGCGCAGCGTGGGCATGGCGAAGCGGGCGGCGCGCGAGAGCTCGTCCACGCGCCGCGCGAAACGCCGGTACTGCGCCAGCGTGCTGCTACTCACGCCATCGACGGGCAGCAGCCCCTCGTGCCAGTGCCCCTGCCAGTACAGGCGCTCCTGCGGACTGTGGCACAGCGTGCGCTCGTCGTAGCGCCAGCGCCCGGCCACGCGCCGGCGCAGGCCCAGTTCCTCCAGGAAATCCTGCACCTCGCGCGCCTCGTCGCCCGGCACGGGCAGGTAGTGCGCGCCGCGCGGGCAGGCGATGCCCCGCACCTGCGTGGCGCGGCTGTTGCCGCCGGCTTCGTCCTCCAGCTCCAGCAGCACGAGGTCTTCGACGCCCGCCAGGCGCAGCGCCCGCGCGGCCGCGAGCCCCGCGACGCCGCCCCCGGCGATCACGACACGCGCGCGCTCGGTGCGCGAGGGCGGTGGCAGGCGCCCCTGCGCCAGCGCATCGCGCAGCGCGTGGCCGCGGCGCACGTCGATGCCGGTGAAGCCGCCCGGGAGCTCCCGCGCCGCGGGCGTGCAGGCCGCGAGCGCGCCGGCGGCCGTCAGGCAAAGAAAGGGGCGGCGCTGCATGAACGCGAGAGGGACGCGCGGGACGCCCCGGGGCGCCTACTGCACCTGGCGCACGTCCAGCCCCGCCGCGCGCAGGCGCTCGATCACCTCGGCGGAGTGCTCGCGGCTCCTCGTCTGCAGCACCATCTCGATCTCGACGTTCTGCGCCGCCAGCAGCGTGAAGGCGCGCTGGTGATGCACCTCGTCCACATTGGCGCCGGCCTGCGCCACGAGCGAGGTGATGCGCGCCAGGCTCCCGGGCACGTCGCGCGCGCTCACCACCACGCGCGCCAGACGCCCGGAGCGCACCATGGCGCGGCCGATGATCTGCGCCAGCAGCTGCGGGTCCATGTTGCCGCCCGAGAGCACCATGCCGACCTTCTTGCCCTCAAAGCGGGCCTTGTGGCGCACCAGCGCCGCCAGCGCCGCGGCACCCGCGCCCTCGGCCAGGGTCTTCTCGATTTCCAGCAGCAGCACGATGGCCTGCTCGACATCGCCCTCATCGACGAGCAGCAGATCGTCCACGCGCTCGCGGATCACCTCCACGCAATGCACGCCCGGCGCGCCCACGGCGATGCCCTCGGCGATGGTGCTCGCGCCCTGTTCGTAGCTGGTGCCCTGGATGGCGTTGACCATGGCCGGAAAACGCTGCACCTGCACGCCCACGATCTCGATCGCCGGCTTGATCGCCTTGGCCGCCGTGGCGATGCCCGAGATCAGGCCGCCGCCGCCCACGGGCACCACGATCACTTCCAGATCGGGCTGCGCCGCGAGCATCTCGATGGCGAGCGTGCCCTGCCCGGCCATGATGGCTTCGTCGTCGTAGGGATGGATCAGCGTGAGCTGCTCGCGAGCGGCGAGTTCACGCGCGTGCACTGCCGCCTCTTCCAGCGTATTGCCATGCAGGATCACGCGGGCGCCAAAGCCCTGGGTGCGCGCCACCTTCACGCTCGGGGTAAAGCTCGGCATGACAATGGTGGCAGGAATGCCCAGCTGCAGAGCGTGGTAGGCCACGCCCTGCGCATGGTTGCCCGCGCTCATGGCGATGACGCCGCGCTGGCGCTCGTCCTGCGACAGTTGCACGAGCTTGTTGCACGCGCCGCGCTCCTTGAACGAGCCGGTGAACTGCAGGTTTTCCATCTTGAGGAACACCTGCGCCCCGGTGATTTCCGAGAGCGTACGCGACTCCACGCATGGGGTATTGAGCACCTGGCCGGCCACGCGGGTCGCGGCCTGTTCGACATCGGCAAATTGCAGCATTTCTGTTTCCTTGTGGGATGGAACCGGGGGTCAGTGCGATACACGCCCCCATTCCTGCTCGTAAGTGTGCACCAGGACCTGGTTGGACAGGCGGTTGACCTCGGCGGGCACGCGCGCCATGTCGCGCGGAAAATCCAGCATCGCCGCCAGCGCGCCCGCGTCCAGGAAACGCAGGCCCGCGGGCAGCGCGGCGGGCGCGCGCCACGGCCGGCGGCTGGCGATGACGAAGCCCCATTCGCCAAAACTCGGCACGTGCGCGTGGTAGGGCACGGCCGCCAGGCCCACCGATTCGATCGTGCGCACCACGGTCCAGAAGCTCTGGCGCGCGACCAGCGGCGAGGTGGTCTGCACCACCGCGTAGCCGCTCGCCGCCAGGCGCTCGGCCAGCAGCGCGTAGAAGCTGTTGGTGTAGAGCTTGCCGATCGCGAAATTGGTGGGATCGGGGAAGTCGACCACGATCACGTCGAAGGTGTCCTTGCCGTGCTGCAGCCACTGGAAGGCGTCCTCGTTGACCACATGCACGCGCGGGTCGGTCAGCGCGTGGTGGTTGAGCCGCGCCAGTTGCGGCGTATCGGAAAAGAGCCGCGTCATCGCCGGGTCGAGCTCCACCAGCGTGACCGACTCGACCCCCGGGTACTTGAGGATCTCGCGCACCGCCATGCCGTCGCCGCCGCCCAGCACCGCCACCTTTTTCGGTGCGCCGTGCGCCGCCATCGCCGGGTGCACCAGCGCCTCATGGTAGCGGTATTCGTCGCTCTCGGCGAACTGCAGGTTGCCGTTGAGGTACAGCCGGTAGCCGCCCCGCCCGTGCGTGACGACGATGCGCTGGTAGGGCGTGGTAGCGGCGAACGCGATCGGGCTCTGGTAGAAGTGGTCCTCGGCCAGCGTGGTGATTTTTTCCGCGCCCGCCATGCCCGCGCCCAGCAGCGCCAGCACCATCACGCATGCGGCGACGTGCTCGGCGCGGCGCGGCAGTTCACGGCGGAACAGCCACAACGCCCACACGGCGACTAGCGCATTCATGATGCCGAACAGCAGCCCCGAGCGCACCAGCCCCAGCCGCGGCACCAGCAGCAGCGGAAACGCCAGCGACACCGCCAGCGCGCCGAGGTAGTCGAAGGTGAGCACCTGGCTCACCAGGTCCTTGAACTTCACGTCGCGCTGCAGGATGCGCATCACCAGCGGAATCTCCAGCCCCACCAGCGTGCCCACCGCCATCACCATGAGGTAGAGCAGGAAGTGAAACGCCCCCGGCAGCCAGGCATTGGCGGCGAAGAGCGCCCCGGGCATGGTGCCGCCCACCAGCGCCACCAGCAGCTCGATGCGCAGGAAGTGCGCGGCCAGCGGCCGGTTCAGATAGCGCGACAGCCACGAGCCCACGCCCATGGCGAAGAGGTAGGTGCCGATGACGGTGGAGAACTGCAGGATCGAGTCGCCCAGCAGGTAGGACGCGAGCGCCCCCGCCGCCAGCTCGTACAGCAGCCCGCAGGCGGCGATGACGAAGACGCTGATGAACAGCGCGACGGCAATGGGGCGGGGCGCGGGTGCAGCGTCCGTCATGCGAGCACGGCATCCAGCTGCCGGGCGAGTCCCTCGGCTGTGAGCCAGCCGAACACTGCGCGCCCCGCGCTGACACGCGCCCAGAGCTCGCCGACCTGGCGCTTTTCGATTTCGTAAGGGTCGTTCAGCAGATGCGCACCCTTGTATTCGAGCAGCGCCACGCGCCCATCCACCAGCTCGGCGACGAAGTCGGCGTAGAAGTGCCCACGCGAGGTCGGCAGGGCAAAGCCGCACGGGGCAGTGTCGAGGTTGCGCACCCAGTGGCGCACGCGCGGATGACGGTCGATGAGCTGGGCGCAGGTGAATTCCTCGCCGCTGTCCTTCAAATCGGCCAGCACCGGAAAGTAGTGTCTGGAAAACCGGTAGCGCCCCGCGTAGCGCGTGGCCACGGGCGCGGGGTAGCGGTCGGGCTCGAAGACATGCGGATGCGCCCAGTCGGGCTCGACCAGCCAGGCGCCGCCCGTATCGCCCTCGCCCAGCACCTTTTGCCGAAAGGCGCGCCGCGCCGCGCTCTGGCCCAGATCGGCGGCGTGATGTTCGATGGCCCGCGCCAGGCGAAAACGCCCCTGCGCCAACGCCACCAGCGGCACGCCACGGCTGTGCAACTGGTAATCGATCACGGCCGCCAGCCAGGCGCGACGTTGCGGCTGCGTCAGGCCCGCCAGGTGTTCCGACTTGAACAACGACTGGTCGAGCCAGCCCACCAGCGTCTGCGCGTCGATGCTGCTCGCGTGCCAGTCCATCGGCATTTGGGCGCCATCGGCCAGGCGCAGGGTCACGCGCTGGTCCTGCACATCGATCTCGATCACGTCGGGCTCTTGCGCCGTCTGAAAGCCGGGCAATTGCACCGCCGCCGGCGCAAGCCAGTCGATTTCCACCGTCTCCAGCACCGCCTCGCGCTCCAGCGGCCACAACGGCGCCTGCGCCTGCGCGCGCCAGGCCAGATGCGGCAGCGGCGCGAACGGCAGGCCATGCGAGGCAGGCGCGGCCTGCGCCGCCACCAGCGCGCCGTGCTGCGCCAGCTGCTGGCGCAGCTGCGCCTGTTTCCTGGCGCCTCGCACCAGGGTCAGCAGCAGCGCTTCAGTCTCCTGCCCGATGGGGCCGACCAGCATCACCCCGCGCGCGTCACCCTCGGGCGCCCGTTGCACGCCAGGCTGCGCCAGCAATTCGGGGGTGGCCGCCAGACCCTCAAGGAACGTAGCTATCGGCGCTTGCCTGGTGGGCGCTGGAGACTGATTTGAATCAGAAACATCCCACAAAGACAGGCTGCCTTGCGCAGCGATCATGCTGGCCACGTCCAGCGCCTCGAAGCCCATGTGGCCAATCAAGCGGTCCGCCAACGCGTGGGCCGCCTGAGAAAACTCCGCCGCGCACACATGAGCGTAGGCACGATTGAGCGCCTCGCGCCCGCGCCGCGCTGCGTAGGGCATGCGCAGCACGCGGCCCAGCAGTTGCTCCACGGCCGTGGCGCTGCCGAGTTTTTGCAGGCTGCACAGCACGTAGGCAAACGAGCAGTCCCAGCCCTCGCGCAGCGCCTGCACGGTGATGACGTAGCGCACCGGGCAGTCGCGAGCGGCCAGCCGGATGTCTTCCAACCCGCGCTCCTTGCCCGTCGCCACCACGATCTGGCTGGCGGGCAGCTTCAATTCATCGACCAGGTGGTCGCGCAGCTTCTCGGGCGGCATCTCCTCGTCCGCGCTCGTGGCCTGAAAGAGCACGATGGGCCGCACATAGCCCGCGCCCGCGGCTTCGTCCTTGAGCGCCTCGGCCTCCAGCTGCCGCTGCGTCTGCACGGCGGCGAACACGGCAGCGGGCCAGCCCTCGGGGTGCTCGGCCAGCACGATGGGCAGCTTGATCATGTCCTCGGCCGCCAGCTCCTGCGCGCTCACGTGGTAGAGCACATTGGTCTGCGCGGGCAGGGGCGTGGCGGTCAGCTCCAGGATGAAAGAAGGCTGAAGGCGCTTGAGCGCGGTGAAGCTCTTGTCCGTCTTGGTGTTGTGCGCCTCATCCACGATGACGAGGGGCTGCTGCAGCGCCAGCCAGTTGGCCAGGCTCCAGCGCGGCTGATCGATGAAACCGGCCAGCACGCCGGTCGCATCGCGCGCCACATCCTCGGTCGTGACCCGCGCGTCGGGCAGCTCACGCAGCGGCGCCAGCGCCTCTTGCGCCACGCCCTTGAAATGGCGCTCGAAACTCTCGGAGAAGCTGTACACATTGCGCTGGCCCGCGTCCTCGATGCGAAAGCTCTGGATGGTGGCCACCACCACCACGGCCCTGCGGCCCCAGTCCGGCGGGGCGATCTGCGCCACCTCGTCGAGCGTGCAGACCCGCAGCCCCTCGCCATATGCCGCCACCAGCGCCGCGCGGTAGGGGTGGCCGGGCGTCTGCAGGCTGCGGAGGGTTTGCATGCGGATGGCGTCGCTGGGCACCAGCCACAGCGCCACCGGCGCCTCCACCGCGGCCCAGTCACGCGCCAGCAGCGGCACGGCGTGCGCGGCCAGCACCGTTTTGCCCCCGCCCGTGGGAATGCGCAGGCACACGCAGGGCACGCGGCCAAAGGCCTCGCCCTGATAGGCATGCCCGGCCTGCGCCGCGAACGCCTGCGCCGCACCCCGCAGGCGCGCGGCCTGGGCGTAGGTGGACAAGGCGGCGAGCGCCTGTTCCTGGTAGGACTTGAGGGTGATGGGGGTCATGACTCATCCATTGGGTCGCTGCGGCATTGGCTAGCAAAAACCCCAAAAGCCAATGCAAGTTGTTGATAAATAATGAATCAATTCACGTGTTTGGCTGCTCATTGGCTGCTCATTGGCTGCTCATTGGCTGCTCATTGGCTGAGGCCAACGCCCAGATCGCACCCCGGGTTGGCTTGCCGATGTTGCGAATCGTCCCCTGCTGCGCCATGTTCCAGAGCAGATCCTTGATGTACTTCTTGCGCCGTGCCGCATCAGGAAACCACATCATCAACTTGGGCAGCAGCAGATCGTCGATCTTGGCCCGGGGCTGGGGCGCCAAGGCCAGCAAACGGGACACCGCATCCTGGTAATCCTGTGCCACGGGGCCGACCTGATTGATGTACGCCACCTCCGCCCCCATCGCCACGGCCACCTGGGCCGATATTCGCAGCCTGGGGCTGCGCCCCTCCACCAGACCTCTGGCACGCAAGCGCTGCGACTGGCTGGCAGCCAACGGGTGGCCCTTTTGGATTTGATCGAGCAGCACCGCCTCGTCCAGGCTCAGATCGGTGCGCGCCATCAACGCACCCACATAGCGCTCATCCAGCGTGCGGCCATGAAGGGTGACGCCGACCGATGCGGGTTGACTCTCGATGGCGTAGTCGGGTAACGGGAAAAAGCGCTCGCGCTGCTTGCGGAACATGCCCTTGACGCCGCTGTTGATCGTCTCCATCAAGTCCAGTTCCACCATGGCATTGGCCAGACAGGCATTGCGGTAACGCTGCTCGGGCTGCGGGGCATGCAACACCTTGTCCACCGAACCGGGCAGAAACTCCCCGTAGTTGAAAAACCGCAGGGTGTCCGGGCTCTCGGTCACCAGGATGCGCCCGCCCTGCGTGTAGTCCTGGTGAGCCACGCAGTTGTGCAAGGCTTCGCGCAGCACCCAGTCGTCGTAATTGGGCAGGTTCAGCGGCGCCACCTCACGCGGCGGCAGCAGGTTGACGTCGATGATGCGGATGCGGGCAATCAGCGCGTCGATGGCCAGAACCAGGGGCAGCTCGAAATGCTGGTGCGTCACATGCTCGCCCCGGTGATCGACCAGCTGCCAGCTGATGCGTGGCGTCGGCCCGCCCAGCAGATGCGTGGCCTGGGGATTGCCCAGCAGCACCAGCGCCGCCCGCGTCAGGCCGCCGCCCACAGCCAGCCGCAGGCCATGCACAAACGCCGTATCCGTCTGCGCCCGCATCTGCGCCACGATGTCCGGCTTGGGCGCGTATCGACGCGCATACAGCTCGCGCGCCCGGGCGATGGCGGGAGCAGACAGCAGCATCCAGTCGTTGGTCACCACGGTGGCCGACCAGTCGTGCAACGCTGACTGCGCACGCAGCGCATCGAGTTTGTGCAGCGCCAGCGCCCCCAGCTTTTCCCCCGCGCGTCCCCAGTAGTGCCCCTTGCAGGCCACCGGCACGCCCCGGGGCGCGGCCGGTATGCGCCACAGCAGCACCCGGGCGGGTGCGCCCTGGGCACCAGGCACGTGCAGCACGTCAGGCGCCCGCAGCACCACGGGCGGTGAAGTCTGCGCCGCAATCGATTCCTTGACGCGGTTGACCTCCTGCATGGCTTGCGCAAACTCGGTGCCCGTGGCCGCACGCAAGCCGCTGGCCCGGTTGATCTTGTCGTCTATGCCCATCACCAGCCAGCCCTCTTCGCGCCGGGCCAGATTGGCCTCGTTGGCCAGGGCCGACACGTACTGCGCCATCTGCTCGAAACTGAACGAGTGTTCGGCGCGCTTGAACTCCAGCCACTCCGTCTCGGTGGGCATGCGCCGCAGATCGTCCAGAAAATCTCCGGTGATTTCAACCATCGCGCCTACCTCGCCTTCACGTCGTAGGGAATGTGCCTGAACGTGACCCGCGCGCGCGCCAGCGTCTCGGGGCCGAGCCGGTTGGCCTCGCCGTAGACCACCAGCGGCGCCTCGGGATGAGGCGTGCTGGCGTGCAGCGCCAGCAGGGCTTCAAGCACGGCACGCGTGAGCACGTTGCCGCTGGCGGGGCGCTTGTCGCCCAGGATGCCGTTGAACAGCAGGTAGTAGGCGGTGCGGCTTTGCAGCACGGGCTCTGGCGTGGTTTCAGGCGAAATCTGCGTCTCACGCTCATCTGTCAAGCGTGGACAGCTCTCAAAAACGGAGTTTGTTCCCAACCACGGCGTCCCCAACCGCCCCTGGGCGGGGTCGTAAGCGCCACCCGTCTCCTGCTGCCAGACGAAGGCCGCGAGCGTGGCGAAGCGCACCTCGGGGTGGATGGCGCCGCTGGCATCGAAGATGGGCGCGCCCAGGGTGCAGAAGCGAAAGCCGCCGCCACCCTGCCAGCCCACGGCCTGGCTGATGCCGCCTGGCTCGCCTTCGATGACTTTCAGCAGGCGTGGCAGGCAATGCGTGGCGGCGTGCTCGCCCATTTCGATGCCGATCCAGCGCCGGCCCAACTTGTGCGCGACGGCGGCCGTGGTGCCCGAGCCGAGAAAGCTGTCGAGGACGAGGTCGCCGGGGTGGGTGGCGATGTCTAGCACTCGCTTTAGTAACGCTTCAGGTTTTGGTGTCGTGAATGACGCCGCATCCGGGAACAACGCACGCATTTCATTCTTCGACGTTCGGTTACTGCCAACAGCATCTTTTGACCAGAACGTACGAGGAACCAAGTCCCCAACCTCGGACAGATACCGCTTGATGCTAGGCCGCGCATCGCCTGTTGGCCCCCACCAAATTCGTCCGTTCGCGTCCAGCTCTCTCAGCCGATCCTCGGAAACGCGCCAAAACCTCCCAGGTGGTGGCTGGAACATCCGCCCAGTCGGGCCAGTGACTGTATAGAGCCCTCGCGAGTACGGCTTATTTGCATACGGGTCACCCGGAAGCCAAGGCCCACGATCGTCGTTATCAGGGTTGGAATAGATGGAATTTGACTCTTCAGTTCTTGCGAGTTTGATGGGAATCCAGTCCGGTGCCTTGCTGTAGACCAGCATGTAATCATGGTCGGACGAAAACTGTCTCGCCGAATTGCGAGGGGAATCGGCTTTTTGCCAAATGACGGTATCTACAAAATTCCCCCGCCCAAACACCTCATCCATCAACACCTTGAGGTAATGCCCCTCGTGGTCGTCGATGGTGACCCAGATCGATCCATCCTCGCTCAGCAGCTCACGCAGCAGCTGCAGGCGCGGCAGCATCATGGAGAGCCACTGGCTGTGCTCCAGCTTGTCGTCGTAATGCTCGAACGCGCTTTGCGTGTTGTAGGGCGGGTCGATGAAGATGCATTTCACCCGGCCGCGGTAGAACGGCAGCAGGGCCTTGAGGGCCGCGAGGTTGTCGCCCTGGATCAGCAGGTTGTCGGTACTCGCGACGGCGTCGCCGTGGCGGGAGACGGTTTGCAGCAGGCGGTAGGGCACCTGGGCGGCGGTGGTGAAGGCGGCGGTGCGGTTGAGCCAGGCTAGCGTGGGCATGTCGTGTTCTGAATGAGCCTGCTATTGTGGTGCAGGCCCCGCCCCGGCCCGCGCCCCGGCGCCTGTCAATGAATCGCCGCCGCCACGATGATGCTGATGCCCAGGCACATCGCCGCCACCACCAGCGCGAGCGCGCGGTTCTGCTTCTCGACGATCTCGCCCCAGAGGTCGTAGGGCGTGATCTTGTCGACGATGATGAAGCACACCCAGAAGACGACGACACCGATGACGGCGTAGGCGATGGAGCCGAAGAAGGCCGCCGGTTTGAGCCATTGCATGTCCATGATGAATCTCCTTGGAAATCGCTATTTGTGAAAACCGCCGCTGGAAGCGCCGCCGAATGAGCCGCCGCTGGTGCGGTTGTAGCCGCCCGAGCCCGAGGAGCAGGTGCCGAGCAGGAACAGCACGATGATGAGCACGATGACGATGAGCGCGATGGTGCCGCAGCCCACGCCCCTGGCGGCGACGAAGGGCCCGACTTCGTCGCGCTTGAAGCGTTCGGCGTCGGCCTCGCGGCCCAGCGCCTGCGCCACCGTCAGGCTGGCCATGCGGCTGCCATAGGACCACGTCACCTCGCTGCCGCCCCTTTCCATCGACAGCAGCCCCTTGCCGGTGCCGGCCGCGTAATCGGCGTTCTCGGTGCGCTGCCCGCGCACCACGGGCCAGTAGAACTCGCCGGCCACGTAGGTGGTTTCGGCACTGTAGCTGCTAGTGCGCGTGTAGTTCACGCCCAGGTAGCGCGCATTCAGGCCGCCCGGCCCCGAGACTGCGGGCGCGCCCGTCGCGGGGCGCACCAGGCTCCAGCCGTCGCTCGCGTCGACGAGGAAGGTGAAGCCCTTTTTCTGGTTGTAGAGCAGGTACTCTTCCCAGCCGAACTGCTCGTCGTCGCCCGGCTCCTGCCCCATGCGGTGCTGAAAGCCCACCACCTGCCAGGGCACGCCCTCGAAGGTGCCGATGCTGCCCAGCGCGATCAGCGGGCGCACCGGCTCGTCCTGCGTCGCGCTCACGAGCTCGGCGCCGATGCCGCGCGTGAGGTCGATCAGGCTGTGACACGAGCCGCAGGTGACGCTCTTGCTGGTTTCAAGCTGCACCGCTACTGGCGCGCCGCAGTGCGGGCAGTCGAACTGGCGCCCATGCTCGTGCTTGACCGACTCGTCCCTCAGGCCCTTGAGCTGCAGGTCTTCGAGCTGCACGGAGCGGCCGATCTCGGCCCGCGGCTCCTGGGCGCCGTAGTCGATGGAGAGCACCTGGCCGTCGTCGCTGCGCAGCTCCACCACGGTGAAGGGCTGGCCCAGCGGCGGCAGCTTGGGCAGCTCGCCCTCGGCCGCCGCCAGATGCGCCTGCAGGTGCGCGGCCACGCTCCAGGCCCGGCCCGCGAGCGTGACGCGCGCGCCCAGCGGCAGCCGGTCCGCGGGCGGCAGCGCCTCGCCCGCGAGCTCGAGCGCCCGGGTGAAGACATAGGCGCCGTTGTCCTCGCCCAGCGTGGCGCCGCGGCCATCGTCGAGCCAGGCGTTCCACTCGGTCCAGCCGCCTTCCTCGCCGCGAAACTGCAGGCGCCCGATCAGCGTGAAGCTCACGCCCTCCCACGTGCCCGTGGCAAAGAGCTGCAGCGGGCTGTGGTCCTCGAACAGCTCGGCCATGCGGCCCACGCGCGAGAGCACGTCGCCGCTGCGCGCCACGGTGCTGTGGCAATAGGCGCAGACCGCGTGCGTGGACTGGGCGCTGCGAAACGCCACCGGCGCGCCGCAGCCGGGGCAGGGCGCGCTGTACTGGCGTTGCGTGGGGCCCGTGGCCATGCTTTATAGGTGTTATCGGCCCCCAGCGCTTGCTGCACAAGCGCTGACAGCTCTCAAAACAAAAGCTAAACGAGCTTCTTGAGCAGCTCGGCCTTCTTGGCGCTGAACTCTTCCTCGGTCAGGATACCCTTGGTCTTGAGCTCGCCGAGTTTTTCCAGCAGCGCCATCACGTCCTCGGGCTTGACGCCCGCCTCGGCTGCGGCCGCCGCAGGCGCGGCGCCGGGCTGCAGGGCCGATTGCATGTTCTGCGCCAGGATCTGCCCCATGGCCACGCCCGCGCCCATACCCAGGCCGGCGCCCGCGAGTCCCCCGCCGTCGCCCCCGGCGCCCACGCCCTTGGCCATCTCGGGAATCGCCTGCGCGGTCTGGTACTGCATGAACTTGCCCATGTCGCCGCCGACCATGCCCATGCCGATCTTCTGGTCGAGCACCTTCTGCAGGTCTTCGGGCAGCGACAGGTTCTGCACCGTCACCTGTTCGACCTTCAGGCCCAGTTTGGCGAATTCCGGTTCAAGCTGTTTGGCCAGCGCGGCGGCGAACATGGTCTGGTTCGCCGCCAGGTCGAGGAAGGCCACGCCGCTGGCGGCGATCGCGTTGCTGATGTTCTGCAGCACCAGGCCGCGCAGCTGCCCTTCGATATCGCCCACCAGGTAGCTCTCGCGCGTACCCGAGACCTCGGTGTAGAAGAGGCGTGGGTCCACGATGCGCCAGGCGTAGTTGCCGAAGGCGCGCAGGCGCACCGCGCCGAATTCCGCGTCGCGGATGGTGATGGGCTGGGGCGTGCCCCACTTCTGGTCGAGCTGCTGGCGCGTGCTGAAGAAGTACACGTCGCTCTTGAACGGCGACTCGAACAGCTTGTCCCAGTGCTTCAGGTTGGTGAGCAGTGGCAGGTTCTGCGTGACCAGCTTGTGCGTGCCCGCGCCGAACACGTCGGCCACCTGGCCTTCGTTGACGAACATTGCCATCTGCGACTCGCGCACCACGAGCTGGCCGCCGTTCTGGATTTCCATGTCGCGCATGGGGTAGCGCCACGCCAGCGTGCCATCGCCGTCCTCGGTCCATTGCAGGACGTCGATGAACTGTTTCTTGAGGAAATCCATCAGGGCCATGGTGGTGCTCCAGCGTCCGGGGACAGAACCGGCGGAGGGCCATCATAGCGACGTGCATCGGTGCCGGCTATGACCGCCGTAGCGAAAATCCATTGGCCAAACACAATGAGAACGATTATCATTTACGCATCCAATGGAGGAAGACGCCATGTCCCGCCTGCGCCACATCGCCCACGACAACCTGCCGACCCTGATGAAAACCGCCACCTACTACGTGATCCACGTCTGCGTGGCCGCGATCGTCGCCTACCTGGTGACGGGCAATCTCTGGGCCTCGCTCACGCTGAGTCTGCTGGAGCCCAGCGTGCAGGCGCTGGCTTTCTTCTTTCACGAAAAAGCCTGGGCGCGCGCGCTCGCGCGGCGGGCTCAGGCCAGGATGTCCAGCAGCGTGCCGGTCGTGGCCTGAGCCATGCGCAGCACGAAGACATTGGCCTTGTAGGCGAGGCTGGCGGCGATCTGCTCGACCGCCTCACGCTCCAGCGCCACGCCGGGATGGTCGGCGCGCACCACCTGCGCGCTCACGCCCGCGCGCGGCGCCAGCGCCTGCTCGCGCACGCGCTGCGGCGTGAAGCCCGGCGTGTTCATGTTGGCGATGTTGTGCGCGCTCACGTCCATGCGCAGTTGCGCGGCCTGCAGACCGGTTTGCGCGATGGCGGCGAGAGAGGACATGCCCGGCTCATCGGCAGCCTGGCGCAAAACTTGAGGGCTTTCAGCGTCGCGCCTGCGCCCGGTACTGCCCCGGCCCCACACCCTGCCAGTGCTTGAACGCGTGATGGAACGCCGGAACCTCCTGGTAGCCGAGCAGCGCGGCGATGCGCGCGATCGGCAGCTCGGAACCTTCAAGGTAGTGGCGGGCAAGCTCGTGGCGCGTGCCGTCCAGCAGCGCCTGGAAGGCCAGTCCCGCCTGCGCCAGGCGCCGTTGCAGCGTGCGCGTGGACAGGTGCAGTTCGCCCGCCACGTCCGCCAGCCGCACCTCCTCGTGCCCCAGCCGGCGCAGCACGCACTGGCGCACCTGCGCCGCGATCGCCGGCTCATGCGGGCGCCGCGCCTGCAGCAGCGCCTGCGCGTGGCGGCTGAGCAGCGGCAGCAGCGCCTGGTCGGCCTGCGGAATCGGCCAGTCAAGCACCTGCGCGGGAAAGACCGCGCGGTTGGCCGCGCAGCCGCCGCGCACGCGCGCGCCACTGGCCTCTTCGATGGCGCGCGCCGTGGCCGCGTCGCAGCGGTGCATGAACTCCAGCGTGAACCCGGCGATGGCGCGCCCCGCGAGCCACTGGGCACAGGTGTGGATGCCCGCGAAGACCGACTCCGTGAGCGCCTCGCCCGCCGGATGGCCGCCGCAGTGGCTGACCCAGCCATATTCGACCGCGGCGCCCCGGCGCGCGAAAGACGAACGCCCGAGGTCGTGCACCAGCGACTCGAAGCGCAGCACCTGCGCCAGCGCCTCGCCCAGCGTCGGGCAAGCCAACAGCAGAATGCCGTTGACGCCGTAGCTCGTCGGCTTGACGCTCTGCCCCAGCCGCCAGCCAAAGCCGCGCCCGGCCGTTTGCAGCGCGCATTGCAGCAGCGCGAGGTAGCTGGCGACGGGCAGGTCCTCGTCGCCCGGCGCCTCGCGCCCGAGCGCCCGCGCCAACGCGTGGCGCGGCACGTCGGCGGCCAAGGCCGCATCCCAGAGCGTGCGCGCATACGGCGCGATGACGCGCGGTGCCGGTGCGTTTGGCGTGATCGAACAAGCGGATGGCGGCATGGCGAAATGGCAAACAGGCGGCACGCGCCTACAGTGGCGGGCGCAACCACGGGAGTATGCAGGCATGCGACGCTGGAACGGCTGGGGCGACGAGGCCACCTCGATGGCGCTGGGCGAATCCGCCCGCGCCATGCTCGCCGAGCACCTGGGGCCGGGGCATCCCACGCCCGATGTGCCACGCGAGGCGCTGCTGGCGCGCATCCCGGCGTCCCGCCTGCCCGAGCACCTTCTGATCGACCGCACGCCCGATGCGCGCCTGGCCGCCGCCTGGGGCGAGAGCTACGCCGACTGGATCCGAAAACGCCTGGGCCACCTGCCGCCCGTGCCCGACGGCGTGGCCCACCCTGTCTCGGATGAAGAGGTGCGCGCGCTGCTCGACCTGGCCCACGCCCGGCACTGGGTGGTGATCCCCATCGGCGGCGGCACCAGCGTGGCGGGGCACCTCGATTGCCCGCTCGGCGAGCTCCCGGTGCTGGCGATCGCGCTCACGCGCCTGAACCGGCTGGTGCATCTGGATACGGCGAGCCAGCTCGCCACCTTCGGCGCAGGCACGCCCGGCCCGCTGGTGGAGGCGCAGCTGCGCGCGCACGGCTACACGCTGGGGCATTTTCCGCAGTCGTTCGAATACTCGACCGTGGGCGGCTGGGTCGTCACGCGCTCCAGCGGCCAGCAGTCGCTGCGCTACGGACGCATCGAGCAGCTCTTCGCCGGAGGGCGGCTACAGACCCCCGTGGGGCCGCTCTTGCTGCCGACCTTCCCGGCCGCCAGCGCCGGGCCCGATCTGCGCGAGATCGTGCTCGGCAGCGAAGGGCGCCTCGGCATCCTGACCGAGGCGGTGATGCGCGTGACGCGCCTGCCCGGGCACGAGCGCTTTCACGCCTTCTTCCTGCCCGACTGGGCGCGCGCCGAAGAGGCGGTGCGCACGCTGGTGCAGCAGCGCCTGCCGCTGTCGATGCTGCGCCTCTCGAACGCCGTTGAAACCGAGACCAACCTGCGCCTGGCCGGGCACGAGCGCGCCATCGCCTGGCTGGAAAAATACCTGGCCTGGCGCGGCTGCGGCGCGGGCAAATGCCTGCTGATGCTGGGCGTGAGCGCCGACCCCGCCACCGCCCGCCACGCGCTACGCCAGGCGCGCCGCTGGCTGGCGCGCCACGGCGCCGTCTTCATCGGCCCGGCGCTGGGGAGCAAATGGGCGACGAATCGCTTCAAGGGCCCGTATCTGCGCAACACGCTCTGGGATCTGGGCTACAGCGTGGACACGATAGAGACCGCCGTCGACTGGCCGCGCGTCACGCCGCTGATGCAGGCGATGGAGCAGGCCGCGCGCGACGCCTTCGCGCCCTCTGGCACGCCGGTGCACGCCTTCACGCACCTCTCGCACGTCTACCCCGAGGGCAGCAGCATCTACGCGCAGTACGTCTGGCCGACGGCCGAGGGCGGGTTCGAGCCGAATTTCGCGCGCTGGCGCGCGCTCAAGACCGCCGTGGCGGCGCAGATCGCCGCGCACGGCGCCACCGTGAGCCACCAGCACGGCGTGGGGCGCGACCACGCCGCGCATCTGGCGCAGGAGAAGGGCCCGCTGGGCATGGCCACGCTTGCGCGCCTGTGCGAGCAGTTCGACCCGCACGGCATCATGAACCCCGGCAAGCTGCTGCAGGACGGCGGGCCATGGGCCGATTGAGCGACGCGCCGCAGGGCGCCTTTCCACCGCGCGAAGCCACGCTGGCGCGCCTCGGTGACGAGGTGTGGGACCTGCTCGTGATCGGCGGCGGCATCAGCGGCGCGGGCGTGGCGCAGCAGGCGGCGCAGGCGGGCTGGCGCGTGCTGCTCGCCGAGCAGCGCGACTTCGCCTGGGGCGCATCGAGCCGCTCGTCCAAACTCGTGCACGGCGGCCTGCGCTACCTCAAGCAGGGCGACCTCAAGACCACGCTGCACGCGGTGCGCGAGCGCGAGCGCCTGCTGCGCGAGGCCCCGGCGCTGGTGCGCTTGCAGAGCTTCCTCTGGGCCGATTGCGCGCGCCGCCCCACGGGGCGCTGGCTGATGCAGGCCGGCCTCATGGTGTACGACCGCATGGCGCGCCAGCACAGCCACCACCGGGCCGACTTGGCCGCGACGCAGTGGCTCGCCCCGGGCCTCGCGCCTCCAGGATTGCGCGGCAGCCTCGTCTTCCACGACGCGAGCACCGACGACGCGCGCCTGGTGCTGCGCGTGCTGCAGGAGGCAAGGCAGCAGGGCGCCGTCACGCTCAACGACCTGGGCGTGCGAGGGGTGCACGGGCAGGGCGGCGGCTTCAGTGTGCAACTGCACGATGCGCTCACGGGGCGCGAGCACACCGTGCGGGCGCGCTGCGTCGTCAACACCACCGGCGCCTGGGGCGACCGGCTGCGCGGCGCCGGCCGCACGCTGCTGCGCCCGCTGCGCGGCAGCCACCTCATCGTGCCCTTCTGGCGCCTGCCGGTGGCGCAGGCGATCAGCTTCATGCACCCGGCCGACGGCCGCCCGGTGTTCTTCTACCCCTGGGAGGGCGCGACGCTGATCGGCACCACCGATCTCGATCACGGCGACGACCTCGACCAGGAGGCGCGCATCAGCGCCGCCGAGGCGCGCTACCTGCTGGATGCCGTGAACGGCCAGTTTCCGGATGCGCGGCTGACGGCGGCGGATGTGCTCTCGTGCTTCTCGGGCGTGCGCCCCGTCATCGCCGATGGCCACGCGCAGGCCTCGCGCGCCACGCGCGAGCACCTGGTGCGCGACGAGGGCGGTTTCATCACGCTCGCGGGCGGCAAGCTCACCACCTTCCGCCTGATGGCGCAGGATGCGCTGGCGCTGGCCGCGCGCCACGTGGGCCGCGCCTGGACCGCCAGCGATGCGCCGGTTTTCCAGCCCGCAAGCCGCTTGAACCCGGCGCTTTCCCCCGCCGTGCAGGCACGGCTGCAGGCGCGCTACGGCAATGGCGCCGGGGCGCTGTGCGCGGGCGCCACGGCGGCGCAGCTCGAACGCATCGCGGGCACGCCCACGCTCTGGATCGAACTGCGGGTGGCTGCGCGCCACGAGGCCGTGCACCACCTGGACGACCTGCTGCTGCGCCGCACCCGCCTGGGCCTGCTGCTGCCGCGTGGCGGCGAGGCGCTGCTCGATCAGGTGCAGGCGCTGTGCGCCCCGGCGCTGGGCTGGTCGCCCGCGCGCTGGGACCAGGAGCGCCAGCGCTACCGTGCCCTCATCGCCCGGCACTACCAGTTGCCGGATATGGGTCAAATCGGCCTCCAGCCCTTGTCAGTCAAGCGCGGGTAGCTACACCCTTCATAGTCATCGCACGATGCCCCCGCCCTGCCTGCTCGCCATCGACCACGGCACGCAAAGCGTGCGCGCGCTGCTGTTCGACCTGCGGGGCAATCTGCTGGACAAGGCGCAGGTGGCCATCACCCACTACCGCTCGCCCGAGCCCGGCTGGATGGAATGCGAGCCCGAGGACTTCTGGCAGACGCTGTGCACGGCGACGCGCGAACTCATGGCGCGCACCACGGTGCCACCGGCCTCGATCGCGGGCGTGGTCGTCACCACGCAGCGCGCCGTGCCCGTCACGCTCGACGCACACGGCCAGCCGCTGCGCCCCTCGATGATCTGGCTGGACCAGCGCCGTGCGGCCCGCGCGCCGCGCCTGCCCTGGTGGTGGGAGGCGGCCTTCGCCGGCATCGGCATGCGCGCCACGGTGCGGCACTTCCAGCACGAGGCCGAGGCCAACTGGATCGCGCAGCACCAGCCCGAGCTCTGGGCGCGCGTGGACAAGTTCCTGCTGCTCCCGGGCTGGCTGCACTGGCGCCTGGCGGGGCGCATGGTCGATTCGGTGGCCTCGCAGGTCGGCTACGTGCCCTTCGACTACAAGCACGGGCGCTGGGCGGGCGCGCACGACTGGAAGTGGCACGCGCTGCCGGTGCGCCGCGCGATGCTGCCCGAACTCGTGCCCGCGGGCACGGTGATCGGCCGCGTCACGCCCGAGGCGGCGGCGCAGACCGGCCTCCCGGCGGGGCTGCCCGTGATTGCCGGCGCGGCCGACAAGGCCTGCGAGGTGCTCGGCGCGGGCTGCCTCACGCCCGAGATCGGATGCCTCTCTTACGGCACGGCCGCCACCTTCAACACCACCACCGCACGCTATCTGGAGGCCACGCGCTTCATCCCGCCCTACCCGGCGGCGATCCCCGGCCACTACAACACCGAAATCCAGATCACGCGCGGCTTCTGGATGGTCAACTGGTTCAAGGAGCAGTTCGGCCAGAACGAGGCGATGGAGGCCACGCGCCTGGGCGTCACGCCCGAGAGCCTGTTCGACGCCCTCGTGGGCCGCGTGCCCGCCGGGTCGCTGGGCCTGACACTGCAGCCCTTCTGGAACCCCGGCATCAAGGTGCCCGGCCCCGAGGCCAAGGGCGCCGTGATCGGCTTCGGCGACGTGCACACGCGCGCACACCTGTACCGCGCCATCCTCGAAGGACTGGCCTACGCGCTGCGCGAGGCCAGGGAGCGCATCGAGCGGCGCGGTGGCGCGCGCATCACGCGCCTGCGCGTGGCGGGCGGCGGCTCGCAGAGCGACGCGGCGATGCAGATCACCGCCGACGTCTTCAACCTGCCGTGCGAGCGCGCGCACCTGTACGAGACCAGCGGCCTGGGCGCGGCCATCATCGCCAGCGTCGGCCTGGGCCTGCACGCCAATTTCGCCAGCGCCGCGCAGGCGATGACGCGCGTGGGCCGCGTCTTCACGCCCGACCCCGCACACGTGCGCACCTACGAGCAGCTCTACCGGCGCGTCTACCGGCGCATGTACGATCGCCTGAAGCCGCTGTACGCCGACATCCGTGCCATCACCGGCTACCCCTCCACCGACTGAAGCCGGGACCCCACGATGTTCCCATCCTCATCCCCTGTGGGAGCGGCTTCAGCCGCGAAGGCCTGCACGGAGCCATTCGCGGCTGAAGCCGCTCCCACCACAAAGCGTCACCCCATCAAGCGCCTGCTGCTCGCCGCCCTGCTCGCCCTGTGCGCCAGCCCCGCCGCCTGGGCCTGGAGCAACCATGCGCTGGCCTCCTACCGCGCCTTCGAGGTATTGCCCGAAGTCAGCCAGGCCGCGCCCGTGACGGCCGAGCCGCTGGAAGACTTCCTCGCCGACCAGGCCCCGGCCATCGCCCGGCTGATCGATGCGCAGGACGCCTGGGCGCGCGCGCACATCGTCCACTACCCGCCGCTGCCCGCCGCGCTGCGTCTGGACCCTGCCGTGGCCAGCCAGGGCCCGCAGGCGCTGCGCAAGGCCTTCCTGATGGCGCTGCGCGTCTCACCCGAAAGCCGCCTGGCGCTCTACGTGCAGCCCGACCCCTGGGGGCCCGAGCCCACAGCCGCGCGCATGCCGCACGACGCCGTGAGCGCGCTGCCGCTGAGCGCCGAAGACGGCGAAAAGCACCGCTTCGTGCGCCTGGAGCCGGGCGAGAAGGTGGCGCCGCTCGCCGTGCTCGCCAGCGCCAGCGACGAGCCCGACTACGGCATGGACGTGAACCTCTGGGAAGACAGCCCCTCGGCCTGGGGGCCGCTCTACGGCTTCGGCAAGCTGCCGTTCGGCAACCCGAGCCTGAGCTTCGCCACGCAGGCGCCGTTTCACATGGGCTATTACCACGAGTCGGCGCTGATCTACGCCGCCGCCGGTTTTCTCAAGCGCACCTACCCCGAACTGCGGCTGCACCAGTACATGGGCCTTGCCGAGCTGGCCTTCCAAAGCGGCCATCCGTACTGGGGCTGGCGCTTCACGGGCCTGGCGTCGCACTACGCGCAGGACCTGACCCAGCCCTACCACGCGAGTCTCGCGCCGGGGTTCTCGACGGCGCGGCTCATCGGCATCCAGTTGCTGGCGGTGCTCGGCCTGCCCGCGCGCAAGAACGACATGGTGGTGCTGCTGTCCAACCGCCACTTCGTGCTCGAACGCTATGAAAGCCAGATGATCCAGGCCAGCGCCAGGGCGCGCCAGACGACGGCGCTGGAGAACGCGCTGCACGACACGAAGACCGACGCGAGCTATGGCTCATGGAACGACGACACGCTGCGCGATGTGGTCTCGCTGGAATCGTCTTCCATGGGCAAGGCCGTCACCGACCAGATGCTCGCCTCGGTGCCGTCCAGATATGTGGACGACCCGACGTTCGACTTCGGCGTGCACGCGGGCCGGATCGACCTCATGGCCGAGGTCGCTCGCCAGGGACCGGCATCGCGCGCGGCGCTGGAGACCAGCATCGCCACGCTGATGCGCCACTTCGGCGCACACAGCCGCAACCTCGTTCGCGCCATCCTGCAGCCACCGCGCCAGCCCTGAGGCATGTGCGGGCCCGTCATCACCCGCCCACGAAAAAGGGCACACGGCGAACCGCGTGCCCCTGCGTCTGACGGCCGGCAGCGACCGGCCTCATCGCGCCATCCGATCAGGACTGATAGCCGCTGGCCGGACGGAAGCCGTGGGTCAGCGCTTCACGCGTGGCTTCGCGCACCTGCGCACGGCTCAGATCGCTCGTCGTGGCCGTTTGAGCGACCGGCAGATTGCCTGCGAGCGGCGCCTGTGCCGACACAGTGGCACGCTGCACCTGGCTGGCGCCCGCGGCGACGCTCTGTGCCTGGAAGAAGGGCGCTTCGCCCGCGGCAGGCTGCGAGCCCGCGGCAAAAGCGGTGCCGGAAGCGAGCAGCACGGCGGCGACGGAAGCAAAAGCGAAATTCTTGCGGATCATGGTCTTTCTCCTGAAAACGTGACAAACCAAACAAAAAAACATTCGGTCAATGGGTGGCCTGAGCCACTTCCCTTACCGGAGGAGCGCTGTGGCGCCCTTCGATGACTCGTAGTGTGAGGGTTTTCCCTAGTCTTTAAAAGACTGGTTTTTGAATTTGATTGTTTCCAATAAAGAAACAATCTGCCTGGCAACTCGCTTGCCCTGCACCCGCAAGGGCTACCCACGGCGCTGCCGCCAAGCCACTGCGACGAGCCTCGCAACCGCGGGCGTCCCGCAGCCGGTGGGCACGGGTCCGCCGTTTCTTCCGCGGGGGAAACGGCAACTCAGCGGGTCGCGACGATTTCAGGGGCCAAGGCACACCCTCGATGCGAAGCACCAAGGCAACGCTGATCCACCGGCGCACCAGGAACCTGCGTGCCATGCAGCTGCTCCTGCGGTACGCCAAGATAGAGTGGACGAGCTTGACACCGCATGGCGAAGGCTCGAGGCTCGACCTCCAGCCCACCAGCATCTGCCAATCGCCCGGAGAGGGTTGTTTTGATCGAGAGATTGTTCAGTTCCATCCTGCCATTCATCGAGCACCTCCATATGCTCGGTTATTGGGCGGCCTTCTTGGCTGCTCTGCTGGAAACGGCGCTTGTGGTCGGACTTTTTCTGCCCGGCTCGACGTTGCTTCTGATGCTGGGGGCCCTGGCGGCCGGCAGTTACCTGGACTTCGGCGATCTGTTGTTATTCGCCATTGCTGGCGCTGTCGTTGGTGATAATTTCAATTACTGGCTGGGAGAGCGTTATGGCAATAAATGGACGCGTGATGGCATCTGGTTCCTGACCCCTGGTCATTTCGAGCAGGCTCACCGATTTTTTGACCGGCATGGCGCCAGGAGCGTTTTTCTGGGGCGCTTCATACCCAGCGTCAAGGAAATTGCGCCATTCGTCGCCGGTACCGTGGGAATGAGATACCGCACCTTCCTTTTCTGGAACTTCCTGGGAGCGATCGGCTGGGGAGCACAGTGGGTCGGCGGCGGCTATCTGTTCGGACAGTCGCTAAAGGTTGCGCAAACGTGGATGTCACGGGCCGGAATGGTGTTGGTGGCTGTGCTTGTCACTTGGGCGCTGCTTTGGCTCCTGCAACGCTTCGTTGCGCGCAGGGGTCGTGACATATGGCGGGTCGCAGGTTCTCTCATTCGCTCGACAAAGGCGGCTCTGGGTCGCAATGCCTACGTTCGGCGATGGGTACACGAACATCCAGACAGCATCCGCTTCCTCACGGAACGGATCGATCGCACCCATTTTCAAGGCCTGCCGCTGACGGTTCTCGCCTTGGCATTCACCTATGTTCTGGCCTTGTTCGCCGGCATCGTCGAGGATGTTGTCACTTCCGATCCGATTGTCGCGATTGATCACGCAACGTCCCAGCTGGTTGCCGCTTTTCGCGTGCCGGAGATCATTCCTCCGTTCGTTTGGATCACCGATCTGGGCCAGTCGTCGGTGGTCGGGGTGCTGTTGGCTGCGGTGGCGCTGCTGCTCTGGCTTTTGAACCGGAAATACGCGATTGTGGGTTTGTTGGTGTCTGGCCTGGGGGCGGCAGCTTTTAGCGCCCTGAGCAAGTTGGCGTTCGAGCGACCCAGGCCGACCGAAGCCGCCCTGCTTGAAACTTCTTATTCGTTTCCGAGCGGACACGCAACCGCCGCTGTCGCCTTTTACGGGTTCCTTGGCTACCTGCTCATGCGCTCTGCAACCCGATGGAAGGTGCGGCTCAACCTGTTCTTTTGGACTGTCGGGCTTGTGCTCCTGATCGGCCTCAGTCGCATCATTCTCGGCGTGCACTATTTAAGTGACATCTGGGCGGGTTACCTGGTTGGTGCACTTTGGCTTATTGTGGGCATCAGCCTGACGGAATGGCTGACTGCAAGCGGGAAAATTGATTGGAATATGCCAACCAGACGCCACCAGAAAACGGTGGCTTTCGGCTTGATCGCGATCACGATCGCCGGGTTTGTTGCCTATGCCGCCACTCGCACGCTGCCAGTCCCGGCTCCTGCACCGGAAGCAATCATCCACGTCAATCATCCTTTGGATGACATGCTGCGCGCTCAAAAACTCGCGAGCACATCGTCTCTTTTCGGCGCACCGGAACAACCGCTTTCGTTTGCCATCGCCACGCCAAGTGCGCAAGCATTGTCCGGTCTTTTGAGCCGAGCGGGCTGGCTCCCGGCCGATACTCCTGATCTGAAGAATTTGCTGCGCCTTGCCCGACAGGGTTTGGACTACACCACGGCACCGCTCGCGCCGGCGCTCTGGAATGACCGTGTCAATGAGCTGGCTTTCGAGCGGCCGATCGAGAACCCGCAAGGCAAGGAGGTCGTCACCGTCAGGCTATGGCAAACGCCTTTTCGTGTCGGTGCGCAACAGGTCTTCGTGGGGGTGGCACGGACATACAACGGTATTCGCTGGAGCGTTCTGCACACGGTCTCACCCGATGTGGATGCAGCAGCAGAACGATTCATTCAATCGCTCAAGCAGTCGATGCCACCATTGAACCTCTGCCAACGTTCGTTGACCGCTCCGATGACGGGTTCGTATCTGATGGGCGAATCTTTCTTCACACGGGGGCAGTTATGGCTGCTCGATCAGGGTGACCGCATCGGCGCCGCAGGTCTTTGTGATGTTCAAGGGGCGAGACAATGAAAAATCAGTCATTCCAAAAAAGTACGCATGTGCTTTTTGGTATCCGTTCCCCACGGGCGGAAGAAACAAATTAACAGACGCGGCCGCCAAGATCACGAAAACCGAAACATGACCAAGCACTTTGATTTCATCGTCGTCGGCGGTGGCCTGGCCGGCGCCACGGCGGTGGAAACCCTGCGGACCGAGGGCGCCGAGGGAAGCATTCTCCTGCTCGGTGCCGAGTCGCATCTGCCCTACCACCGGCCGCCGCTGTCGAAGATCGCCCTCACGGCCGAGCAGGCGCCGCCACCCAGGCAGGTGCTCAGCAAGGCTCGATACGGCGAGTTGGCGGTCGAACTGCTTCTCGGCACCCCTGTTTCCGCCATCGATCCCGGGCGGAAATCCGTTCGTACCAAGCCCGGCGCGGAGATCCACTACGAGCAACTGCTCGTCGCCACCGGGGCATCGCCCAAGCGCTTGTCGCTGCCCGGCGCAGCACTGCCGGGCGTCTTCTATCTTCGATCGCTGGACGACGCTGAAGCCATCCGCGCCCGTGCGCGAGATGCACGGCGGGCCGTGGTGGTCGGCGGCAGCTTCATCGGCCTGGAGGTCGCGGCCTCGCTGCGGCAGATCGGCCTGGAAGTCACCTTGCTCGAACGCAGCGAATTGCTCGGGAAACTCCACATGCCGGGGGTTTCGGTTTTTCTCCAGCGCGGCTTCGACCAGCATGGCGTGGACATCATCGTCGGCGACAGTCCGGCGGCATTTCACGGCGAAACGGCGGTCGAGGCGGTACGAACGCAGGGTGGCCGGACCATCTCCTGCGACATGGTGGTGATCGGCGTCGGCGTGAACCCGGAAACCGGTTTCCTGCAGGGCAGCGGCATCGCAGTGGACAACGGCATCGTCGTCGATCGCTTCCTGCAGTCGAGTCAGCCCGGGGTCTTCGCCGCTGGTGACGTGGCCAATTTCTTCGACCCCATCTTCAGCCGCCAGCGCCGCGTCGAACATTGGGACAACGCCATCCGGCAGGGCCGCACCGCGGCCCGCAACATGCTCGGCCAGCGCGTGCCTTACGACGAAGTCACCTATTTCTACAGCGAGATGTTCGATCTGAGCTTCAACATGCTCGGTCACATCGACGCCAGTGATGAAAGGATAGAGCGCGGATCACTGCAGTCGAAATCCTTCGCGACCTTCTATCTGCAGGGTGACGTGCCCCGCGCGCTGTTCTCGTTCGGGCGGCCGACGGAAGAGACCAAGGTGACCGAGCTGCTCATCAAGCACCGGGTGAACCTCAAGTCGAGCAAGGCGCGCCTGTCCGATCCGGACTACACGCTGAGCCACATCCCCAACCAGACCATCTACATCCTGCAGGGCGGGGGCGCCTTTGGCGGGTTCGAATGCGGCGCGGTCCGGGCGTTGCAAGAGTCCGGCGTCCGCCCGGACGTGGTCGCCGGCGTGTCGATCGGCGCCTTCAATGGCGCCATCATCGCCGGCAATCCCGACCGCGCTGCAGAGGCACTGACCGCCTTCTGGAACGATCTGGCCATCGCCACGCCGTTCATTGCAGACGAGAATTTGCGCCGGGACTTGGCGTGCGGGCAGATCGCGCTGTTCGGCGTGCCTCAATTTTTCACGCCGCGCTGGTTCCAGCCGATGCTTGGCCCGGAGCAGTGGCCGCACCGCTGGGCCAGCCTTTACGACAACGCGCCCGCCGTCAAGCTGCTTGAAAAATACGTCGACTTCGGCAAGCTGAGGTCCAGCCCGGTTCGGCTCATGGTGAGCGCGGTCGATGTGCAGACCAGCGAACTCGTCGTCTTCGACAGCTATGTGGACGACCTGACGTCCGCGCACATCATCGCCAGCGGCAGCCTGCCGCCCGGCTTCCCGTGGACGACGATCGACGGCAGGCATTACTGGGACGGCGGCATCGTCAGCAATTCACCGCTGGATCTGGTCGTGCAGCGCTGCGGATCGGCCGGCAAGCGCGTCTTCATCATCGACCTGTTCCCCGGCAAGCGCAACGCCATGCCCGCCAACCTCGCCGAAACCATGGCCCGGCAGAGCGAAATCCTCTACTCGGAACGCATTCACAATGACCTGAGAACACGCACCCTGGTGCGCGATTTCCGCAGACTGGTCGACGAAATCGTCGCCGATCTGCCGGCCACAGCCGCCGAGCGCATCCGCCATCGCCCGCGCTTCATCGCGATGATGGGCGAGGATGCGCCGATGACGATCACCCGCATCGTCCGCGAAAACAGCGAGGATGAACCGTCATCCAGGGACTACGACTTCTCGCGCCAGACCATCGACCAACTGATCGAGTCGGGCTACCGCATGACGCGCAAGGCGCTGCAGCGTTGAGCTTGATCACCGGTGTGATGAAAGGAGTCGCGGAACGCGGATGACCGCAGCGGCCTCCTGCTTCGTGCAGAACTCGTCAAGCAACACGTTCACACGTCGATATTGCCCGCGTGCAGCGCATTGGTCTCGATGAACTCGCGCCGCGGCTCGACGTCGTCGCCCATCAGCATGGTGAAGACCTGGTCGGCCTCGACCGCGTCGGTCACCTGCACGCGCAGCATGCGGCGCGTGGCGGGGTCCATGGTGGTTTCCCAGAGCTGCTCGGGGTTCATTTCGCCCAGGCCCTTGTAGCGCTGGCGGCTGGTGGTGCGCTCGGCTTCGGAGAGCAGCCAGCGCATGGCCTGGCGGAAGTCGCTGACCTTTTCTTCCTTCTTCTTGTCGCCCTCGCCGCGCATCACGCGGGCGCCTTCGGCGAGCAGGCCGTGAAAATTCTTGGCGCCTTCGGCCAGCGCCTCGTAGTCGCTGCCGGCGATGAAGTCCTGCGCCACGATGCTGCTCTTGATGTTGCCGTGGTGGTGGCGGCTGATGCGCAGCAGCAGGCCGCCGTGGCGCGGGTCGGTTTCAGCGGTCACTTCGGCCTCGGTGCCCGCGTGGTCGAGTTCGCGCAGCTTGGCCTGCAGCTTGTCGGCGCTGGCCCGCGCCGCCTCCAGGCTGGAGAGGTCGAGCACCACGCCATCGGCCACCGCGCGCAGCGCCTCGGCGTCCATGTAGGCCGAGAGGCGCTCGATGATGGCTTCCATGCGCTGGTGCTGGCGCGCCAGATCGGCCAGCTCCGTGCCTTCGAGCGTGCGCGGCTCGGCCCCGCCGGTGTTCACCGCCGCGCCGACCAGCGCCACGCGCAACAGGAACTGGTCCAGCGCCGGACCGTCCTTCAGGTACAGCTCTTCCTTGCCGTTCTTCACCTTGTACAGCGGCGGCTGCGCGATGTAGACGTGGCCGCGCTCGACCAGCTCGGGCATCTGGCGGTAGAAGAAGGTGAGCAGCAGCGTGCGGATGTGCGCGCCGTCCACGTCGGCGTCGGTCATGAGGATGACGCGGTGGTAGCGCAGCTTGGCGATGTCGAAATCATCCGCGCCACTCTTGCCGTTGCCATTGCCGTTCTCGTCGTCGCTCGCCGCCTTGCCGATGCCGGTGCCCAGCGCCGTGATGAGGGTGATGATTTCCTGGCTGGACAGCAGCTTTTCGTAGCGCGCCTTCTCCACGTTCAGGATCTTGCCGCGCAGCGGCAGGATGGCCTGGAACTTGCGGTCGCGCCCCTGCTTGGCGCTGCCGCCGGCGCTGTCGCCCTCGACGATGTAGATCTCGCACAGCGCCGGGTCTTTTTCCTGGCAGTCGGCGAGCTTGCCGGGCATGCCCATGCCGTCGAGCACGCCCTTGCGCCGCGTCATCTCGCGCGCCTTGCGCGCGGCCTCGCGCGCGCGCGCCGCCTCGACGATCTTGCCGCAGAGGATCTTGGCGTCGTTGGGCTTTTCTTCGAGGTAGTCGGCCAGCAGCTTGCCGACGATGTCCTCCACCGGCGCGCGCACTTCGCTGCTCACCAGTTTGTCCTTGGTCTGGCTGCTGAACTTGGGCTCGGGCACCTTGACCGAGAGCACGCAGCACAGGCCCTCGCGCATGTCGTCGCCGGTGACTTCCACCTTGGCCTTCTTGGCCAGTTCGTTGTCGGCGATGTACTTGCCGATCACCCGCGTCATCGCCGCGCGCAGGCCCGTGAGGTGCGTGCCGCCGTCGCGCTGCGGGATGTTGTTGGTGAAACAGAGGACCTGTTCGTTGTAGCCGTCGTTCCACTGCATCGCCACCTCGACGCCGATCTCGGTGCCGGGGATGCCGCCGTAGGTTTCGGCCGGGCGCGAACCGCTGGCGTAGAACGGCGTGGGGTGCAGCACCTTCTTGCCGGTGCTGATGAACTTGACGAAGCCGAGCACGCCGCCCGCGCCCGAGAAGTCGTCTTCCTTGCCGGTGCGCTCGTCGATCAGGCGGATGCGCACGCCGTTGTTCAGGAACGAAAGCTCGCGCAGACGCTTGGCCAGCGTCTCGTAATGGAAGTCGTGGTTGTCGCCGAAGATTTCCACGTCGGGCAGGAAGCGCACGCTGGTGCCGCGGTCCTCGGTGGTGCCGGTAATCTTCATCGGCGAGGTCTCGAAGCCGTCGACCACCTCGATCTGGCGGTTCTGCGCCGCGCCGCGCGCGAACTCGATCTGATGCACCTGGCCATCGCGGCGCACCGTCAGGCGCAGCCACTTGCTGAGCGCGTTCACGCACGAAACGCCCACGCCGTGCAGCCCGCCCGAGACCTTGTAGCTGTTCTGGTTGAACTTGCCGCCCGCGTGCAGTTCAGTGAGCGCGATCTCGGCGGCCGAGCGCTTGGGCTCGTGCTTGTCGTCCATCTTCACGCCGGTGGGAATGCCGCGGCCGTTGTCGGTCACGCTCAAGCTGCCGTCGGCGTGGATGGTGACGGCGATGTCGTCGCAGTAACCGGCGAGCGCCTCGTCGATGGAGTTGTCCACCACCTCGAACACCAGGTGGTGCAGCCCGGTGCCATCGGACGTGTCGCCGATGTACATGCCGGGGCGCTTGCGCACCGCCTCCAGCCCTTCGAGGATCTGGATGGCGGATTCGCCGTAGCCGCTGGCGTTGCCGGGCCCTGCGGGCGCGGCATGGTGGTTCTCGTGGTTCTCGTTGGTCATCGCAGCAGCTTCGGGGAAACGCGGTGCGTCTCCGCAAATGTTCAATATCAAAAGCAGCTCCGGCGCTTTACAGACAAGCGCCAGAAGCTATCAAATTCGCATGGGCATCACGACATACTTGAAGTGCTCGTTGCCCGGAATCTGAAAGACCACCGAGCTGCTGCCATCCATCATGTCGATGCGCACCATCTCCTGGCTCATGTTGGTGAGCACGTCGATGAGGTACGTGACGTTGAAGCCGATCTCGATCGGTTCGCCGTCGTAATCGATGTCGAGTTCATCGACGGCCTCTTCCTGCTCGGCGTTGTTGCTGGAGACGCGCAAGGATCCCGGCTCGATGTTCAGGCGCACGCCCTTGAACTTCTCGCTCGTCATGATGGCCGAGCGCTGCAGGCTCGCGAGCAACGGCGCGCGCCCGAGCGTGATGCTCTGCGTGTAGTTGCGCGGGATCACGCGGTTGTAGTCGGGGAACTTGCCCTCGACAAGCTTGGTGACGAACTCCATGCCGCCGAAGGTGAAGCGAGCCTGGTTGCCCGCGAACTGCATCTGGATCGCACCCTCGGCGTCCGAGAGCAGGCGCTGCAATTCGAGCACCGTCTTGCGCGGCAGGATCACCTCCTGCTTGGGCACTTCCACTTCCAGCTCGGCGGCGGTGAACGCGAGGCGGTGACCGTCGGTGGCCACGAGCGAGAGCGTCTTGCCCTCGGCGACGAACAGGATGCCGTTCAAGTAGTAGCGGATGTCCTGCACCGCCATCGCGAACGAGACCTGCGCCAGCAGTTCCTTGAGCACCTTCTGCGGCACGCTGAACGCCGGGCCGAAGCTGCTCGATTCCTGCACCAGCGGGAAATCCTCGGCCGGCAGCGTGTGCAGCGTGAAGCGGCTCTTGCCGCCCTTGAGCACGAGTCTGGAGGCGCCCGAATCCAGGCTCACCGTCTGGTCGGCGGGCAGGGTCTTGAGGATGTCGATCAACTTGCGAGCGCCCACGGTGGTGGCGAAGTCGCCCACGTCGCCGCCGAGTTCCACCACGGTGCGGATCTGGATTTCCTGGTCGCTCGTGGTGAACTGCAGCGCGCTGGCGGTCTTGCGAATGAGCACGTTGGCCAGAATGGGCACCGTGTGACGGCGCTCGACGATGCCGGATACCGCTTGCAGAACCGCCAGAAATTTGTCTTGGGTGCTCTTCAGGACAATCATCGGGTGAACCTCGGTGAAATGAATGACGAAAAAACAGAGGCTGGCGAAACAGGACTGCGCATGGGTTCTTTCACGCCCACTCAGCCCTTGAGGGTCTGTTCGAGCACGTGCAACTCCTGGTTGAGCTCGGTGAGCTGCTGGCGTTCGCCGCCGATCTTGCGCACCGCGTGCAGCACGGTGGTGTGGTCACGTCCGCCGAAGAGCTCGCCGATCTCGGGCAGGCTCTTCTGCGTGAGCTCCTTGGCCAGGTACATCGCGATCTGGCGCGGGCGCGCGATGCTCGCCGGGCGCTTCTTGCTGTACATGTCGGCGACCTTGATCTTGTAGTAGTCGGCCACCGTCTTCTGGATGTTCTCGACGCTGATCTGGCGGTTCTGGATGCTGAGCAGATCGCGCAGCGCCTCGCGCGCGGCGGCAATCGAGATTTCCTTGGCATTGAAGCGCGCGTAGGCCAGCACCTTGCGCAGCGCGCCTTCGAGCTCGCGCACGTTGGAGCGCACGTTCTTGGCCACGAAGAACGCCACCTCCTCGGGCATCTGCGCGCCCTCGGCCTGCGCCTTGTTGATGAGAATGGCCACGCGCATCTCCAGTTCGGGCGGCTCGATCGCGACCGACAGGCCCGCGTCGAAGCGCGACACCAGCCGCTCGTGGATGTTGGTCAGGCCCTTGGGATAGGTGTCCGACGTCATCACGATATGGCTCTTCTTGGCCAGCAGCGCCTCGAAGGCGTTGAAGAACTCCTCCTGCGTGCGGTCCTTGTTGGCGAAGAACTGCACATCGTCGATCAGGAGCAGATCGAGCGAGTGGTAGCTTTCCTTGAACGATTCGAAGGCGTTGTGCCGCACCGCGCGCACCACGTCGGAGACGAACTGCTCGGCGTGGATGTAGCGCACTTTCGCCGTCGCGCGCTCGGCCAGCAACTGGTTGCCCACGGCGTGCATCAGATGGGTCTTGCCCAGGCCCACGCCGCCGTAGATGAACAGCGGGTTGTACATCTGCCCCGGCTGCGCGGCCACATGCATCGCCGCCGAACGCGCCATGCGGTTGGCCGTTCCCTCGACCAGCGTGGCGAAGGTGAGCGCCGGATTCAGGCGCGAATGCGGCGCCGGCGTGGGCGCGGGCATGACCTCGGGCTCCTCAAAGGCCATCTCGTCCGCCAGCGGCTGGGCTGGCGCGCGCGGCGCGTGCTCGGCCACCACCCTGGGCGTGGCGCGCCGGGGCGCCAGCGCAAGCTCCAGCTGCACGGGCTCGCCCACGGCCGCCTGCAGCGCGGCGGCAATCTGCGCGCCATACTGGGCGCGCACCCCATCGAGCTTGAAGCGATTGGCGACGAACAGGGTGACGCGCGAGAGATCGGGCGCGACCTCCACCTTCAGAGGCTTGATCCAGGTGTTGAACTGCTGCTCGGGCAGCTGCTGCGCCAGCTGCGTGAGACAGGCCTGCCACAACTCCTGCGCAGCAGGGTCTTGCGCATTCGCGGCGGCGGTTTTCACGGTGGCGGAAAAGGGGACTCCCTCGTACATCGGGGCGATTCTTTTGGGGAAAGTGCTTCAAACCCCGTACGAACCGCACAGGGTTTGGAGGCGCTTCCTTGGTTGTCTGTAAAGCACGAAACAAGACCGGCCATTCTAGCCTGCGAGGAAGTTATCCACAACCCGGAGCGGGCGACGCGCACGCTCCCCGCCCGAAGCTTTCCGTGAAAAAATTTGCCGCGCATCATGAGTGCTGCGATAATCGCCCGTTTCCCTGAAGAGTCTTTTCGGGGCCGTCCGTGCGTGGCGCCGTGCAGGCGTTTGATGGTGCGTGCTCTTCGCTCTTGCCGCAAGAGCGCACCTGCCTGGCTTTGGCGCTACCGAATTTCCAAGGATCGATCATGAAACGTACCTATCAGCCCTCCAAGACGCGCCGCGCGCGCACTCACGGTTTCCTCGTGCGCATGAAGACGCGCGGCGGCCGCGCCGTGATCAACGCACGCCGCGCCAAGGGTCGCAAGCGCCTGGCGGTCTGAGCGGGCGCCGCGCGCGCAGCCTCTGCTCGTGCAGCCCTGACAGCGCTTGCGCCGCGCCGTTGCCCCATGCATCGGCTGAAAACCCGTCCCCAATTCCAGGCCACGATGACCGCAGGCACCCTGGCCCGTACGGCGCATTTCGCGCTGCATGGCCTAGCGCTGGACGCGCCGCATCCCCTGTTTGCCCACGGCGAGCTCTGGCTGGGCGCGCTGGTGCCCAAGCGCTGGGCGCGCCGCGCCGTCACGCGCAACGCCATTCGCCGGCAGATCTACGCCGTGGCTGAGCAGCAGGCGCCCACGCTGGCCCACGCGGCCTACGTGGTGCGGCTGCGCACGGCCTTCGATCGCGAGCAGTTCGTGAGCGCGGCCTCGCACGCGCTCAAGCGCGCCGTGCGCGCCGAGCTGCTGCTGCTCTTCGCCCGCCTGCCCAGGCCGGACGCCCGGTCATGATGCGGCGCCTGCTCATGGCGATGGTGCGCGGCTACCAGCTGCTGCTGAGCCCCTGGCTGGGCAACAGCTGCCGCTTCGAGCCGACCTGCTCCAATTACGCCTTGCAGGCCCTGCAGCGCCACGGCGCGGCGGTCGGCGGCTACCTCACCCTCAAGCGCATCGCGCGCTGCCACCCATGGTGCGACGGCGGACACGATCCCGTGCCCGATACGATGCCGCGCGAGCTGCGCCTGTTCTCCCGCCTGAACAGCGCCGCCCAACCTCCTTCTTCCCGCACAAGCGAACACTCATGAACGACATTCGCCGCACCATCCTGTGGGTGATCTTTGGCTTTTCCATGGTTCTGCTGTGGGACAAATGGCAGGTCTACAACGGCAGGCAGGCCACCTTCTTCCCGTCACCGGCCACGCAGACGACCGCGAGCACATCCTCCGCGCACCCGGCCAGCAGCCCGGCGAGCATGCCCGCGGCCAGTCCGAGCGCGGCCCAGCCGCCGCAGCCTGCCGCGCCAAGCGCCAGCGCCGCGGCCGTGCCCACCACCGCGCCCGCGCAGCCCGCGATCGCGCATGAGCTCGTGACCGTCTCGACCGATGTGCTCAAGCTCACCTTCGACAACGAGGGCGGCTCGCTCGTGAAGGGCGAGCTGCTGCACCACAAGGGCAGCCAGGACGACCCCAAGCCCTTCGTGCTGCTGGAAGAAGACGCCAGGCACCTGTACGTCGCGCAGACCGGCCTGATCGGCGGGCCCTTCCCCACCCACAAGACCATCATGCACGTGGCCCCCGGCCCGCGCGAGCTGGGCAGCGCGGACAACGAACTCACCGTGCGCTTCGAGTCGCCCGATCTGGGCGGCGTGAAGCTCGTGAAGACCTACACGCTCAAGCGCGGCGCCTACGACATCGCGGTGCGCCATGAGGTGGTCAACACCGGCACGGCCGCCGTGGCGCCGCAGCTGTACCTGCAGCTGGTGCGCGATGGCAACGAGCCCGATGGCGCCGTGCCGTTTTATTCCACCTTCACCGGCCCGGCGGTCTACACCAGCGCCAAGAAGTATCAGAAGATCACCTTCAAGGCGATCCGGGAAAAGAAGGTCGAGATCCCCGCCGAATCGACCGACGGCTACATCGCCATGGTGCAGCATTACTTCGCCACCGCCTGGCTGCTGCCCGAAGGCACGCCGCGCCAGCTGCATGTGAATGCCGCCGACATCGGCTCGCAGGTGCCCGACTGCTGCTACCGGGCGCAGGAAATCACCCCCTTCGGCGAACTGGCGCCCGGGCAGACCAAGACCATAGACGCGCGGCTGTTCGTCGGCCCCCAGGTGGAGACCGTGCTCGAAGGCCTCACCCCGGGGCTGGAGCTGATCAAGGATTACGGCTACCTCACCATCCTCGCCAAGCCGCTGTACTGGCTGCTCGAGAAGATCCACAACCTCCTGGGCAACTGGGGCTGGTCCATCGTCGGCCTGGTGGTGCTGCTCAAGCTGGCGTTCTACTGGCTCAACGCCAAGGCGTATTCGAGCATGGCCAAGATGAAGGCGCTGAATCCGCGCATCCAGGACCTGCGCACCCGCCTCAAGGACAAGCCGCAGCAGATGCAGCAGGAGATGATGCGCATCTACCGCGAGGAAAAGGTCAATCCGCTGGGCGGGTGTCTGCCGATCGCGATCCAGATCCCGGTGTTCATCGCGCTGTACTGGGTGCTGCTGTCGAGCGTGGAAATGCGCCACGCGCCATGGATAGGCTGGGTGACGGACCTCTCGACCAAGGACCCGTACTTCATCCTGCCCATCCTGATGACGATCTCCACGCTGTTCCAGACGGCACTCAACCCCGCGCCGCCCGATCCGATGCAGGCCAAGCTGATGTGGATCATGCCGCTGGCATTCAGCTTCATGTTCTTCATGTTCCCGGCGGGCCTGGTGCTCTACTGGCTCACGAACAACATCCTGTCGATCGCGCAGCAGTGGGTGATCAACACCCGCCTGGGCGTGCCGCCGCGCCTGCACCTGCCCAAGTTCCGCTGACGGACGGGAAAGCCCGCGTATGCCTTCAGGCGCGGTCGATCGCTGGAAGCCGCACGTCACCGTCGCGGCGGTGGCCGAGCAGGACGGGCGTTTTCTGCTGGTGGAAGAAGAAACGAGCGACGGCCTCAAGCTCAACAACCCGGCCGGCCACCTGGAGCCGGGCGAAACCCCGGCGCAGGGCTGCGCGCGCGAGGTGCTGGAAGAGGCCGCCTGGGATTTCGAGCCGCTCTCGCTCGTCGGCGTCTACCTGAACCGGTTCACCAAGACACGTACCGGCGAGGACATCACCTACCTGCGCTTTGCCTTCTGCGGGCGCCTGCTCGCGCATCACGGCTGGCGTGCGCTCGACACCGGCATCGTGCGCACCGTGTGGATGACCCCCGAGGAGATCCGCTCCTGCCGCGAGCGCCACAGGAGCCCGCTGCTGCTCAGGAGCCTGGAAGACTACCTTGCGGGCCAGCGCTTCGACCTGTCGCTGATGCACGTGGACCCGAGCGTGCTTGGCCGGTGAGCCAGTGACGCGGGGCGTCGGCGGGCATCACTGGCCATTCGACAGCTGCGTGATCAGGCGGTGATAGAAGCGGATCGCATCCGCATAGCCCTTGACCGACAGGCGCTCGTTGGTGCCGTGAAAGCGCTTCAGATCCTCGCTGTTGGCGCGCACCGGCGAGAACTTGAAGATGTGGTCGCTGATGGGCTCGTAGTGCACCGAATCGGTCGCCGCCACCATCAGGCCGGGCGCGACCAGCGCATCGGGGAAGACCTCGCGGATGGTCTGGTTCAGCCTCCGGTACTGCACCGAACCCGTCGGCGCCACCTTGGAAGCCTCCTTGGCACCGGGCAGGGCTTCGACCTTGACGTGAGCCATGTCCACCACCTTGCCCACGGCCGAGCGCACATGCGCCATCACACCGTCCCGCGTGTCGCCGGGCAGGATGCGGAAGTTCACCGTCGCGTCGGCGCGCCCGGGCAGTACGTTCTCCTTGTTGCCGGCGCGGGCGATGGTCAGTGCCGTGGTGGTGCGCAGCATGGCGTTGGTGCTGCCCGCCGCCTCGAGCTGCTTTTGCACCAGCGGGCCGAAGAGCCAGAGGTTGGACAGCGCGACGCGCGAGAAGCCCCCCATCTCGGGCGCGAGCACGTCGAACATCTCACCCGCCACGCCGCGGATGGCCGCGGGCATCTGGTCGTTTTCCAGCGCGTTCAGCGCCGCGGCCATCATCGCGATCGCGCTGGTGCCGTGTTTCGGCGGCATCGACGAGTGCCCCGGTGTCGCCGTGGTAGCGAGCGCCACCGACATGTAGCCCTTCTCGGCCACGCCGATGAGCGCCGCCGGTTTTTTCAGCCCCGGCATCACGCCGTCGAGCACCAGCAGGCCCTCGTCGAGCACGAAATCGAGCTGCGCGCCCCGGCTCTTGAGCAGCGCGGCGATCTGGGCCGCGCCGCGCAGACCGCTCACCTCCTCGTCGGCGCCGTAGGCGAGGTAAATGGTGCGCGGCGGTTTGTAGCCGCTGGCGATCAGCATTTCCACCGCTTCCATCTGCGAAAACAGATTGCCCTTGTCGTCCCACGAGCCCCGGCCCCAGATGTAGCCGTCCTTGACAAAACCGGCAAACGGCGGCTCCTGCCAGTCGCCCTCGGTGCCGGGCGCCACCGGCACCACGTCCTGGTGCGCGGCCAGCAGGATGGCCTTGGCCTTCGGGTCCTGCCCTTCCCACGTGTACAGCAGCGACAGGCCGTTCACCACCTCACGCCTGAGCGTGGCATGCACCTTGGGGAATTCTTTTTCCAGCAGCGCATGCAGCGCGAGGAACTGGTCCTGATTCAGGTTGGCATCGGTGGCCGACGAGATGGTTTTGAGCCGCACCGCCTGCGCCAGGCGCTCGGCCGCCGCCGCTTCGTCGATGGCCAGCGGCGCGAGCGGCGCCACCTGCAACTGGCGCGAGCCCTTGCGCCAAGTGTTGACGGCAACCGCCACCACCAGGGCGAGGACGAAGATCAGCAGGGCACCGAGGGTTTTCTTCCACATATGAACTGGTCTCCTTGATTGGTGATGGTTCTGCATGCCCTCGTGACTCATGCTGCGGCACCCTGTTCGCGCACGGGCAAGGCCTGGGCCTCGACGGGCATCAACTGCAATATGCCAAAAAGCAATTCGAACGCAGTGAACCCGAGAATGATGGCGCTGGCTCCAGAGAAGACCGCATGGATTTGCCACGTCATGAAAAGCAGTCTTGCCACAGCATCCAGCCTTCCCAAGGGCACCGACGGGTAAAGAATGCGCGCCAGCGCCCAGACCACGACCACCGACCCCAGCAGGTTGGCGAACAGTACGTGCATGGGCTCCAATTCAGGGGCCGCTCCCGGAAGGCCCAGGCTCCCGGCCGTCCAGGCGAGCAACGTGTAAATCCAAGTGAATGTCCATGGCAAAACGAACAACCAGGTGGCCAGCAGGTCGTACCATGCGCTGTACCGTACCATGCGGATGAAGCGGTCTTGTTGCATCGCGAGCTCCCGTGAAGTGCAAAGACCGCAGTGTCAACCTTGAACCATGCTTCAATGTCAAGCGTTTTCGAAGGCAACCCATGCTCATCGGCGAATTGGCCACCACCAGCGGCCTGTCTCGTGAGACGCTGCGGTTCTACGAGAAACTCGGTCTGATTCATTCCCGAAGGCTGCCCAACGGCTACCGTCGGTACTCTCCCGAGACTCTGACCCTCGTCATGTACATCAGGACCGCTCAACAACTCGGCTTCAGCTTGTCCGAGATCGGGCGCGAAATCCCTCGACTTTGGCAAGGCGCGGTTTCAGACGCTGACATCGCGCAGGTTTTGCAGAACAAATTGGCCGACATCGATCAACGCATTGAGGCGCTGCAATCCCTGCGCGACGATCTGGCCGCACGCCTGGCCTCGGCATGCCCGTTGCGCACGCCATCGTCCACCTCACCGCATCCGGCTACCATGGCCGACGGCTCCACCCGTGGTGCAGCACGGCGGGCATGACGTCGATTCCCTCCACGGCCAGGGCGGTACGGCACATCCCATCCACGCGCCGCAGAGGTCAGCATTCGGGCCGCCGATAATCCGACGCATGCACAAGCACCGCATCGTGGTGGGCCTGTCGGGCGGCGTCGATTCCGCCGTCACCGCCCATCTACTCCAAGCGCAGGGTCACGAGGTCGTCGGTATCTTCATGAAGAACTGGGAAGATGACGACGACGATGAATACTGCTCCAGCCGCCAGGATTTCCTGGACGCCGCCAGCGTCGCCGACGTGCTCGGCATCGAGATCGAGCACGTGAACTTCGCTGCCGAGTACAAGGATCGCGTGTTCGCCGAGTTCCTGCGCGAATACCAGGCCGGGCGCACGCCCAACCCCGACGTGCTGTGCAACGCCGAGATCAAGTTCAAGGCCTTCCTCGACCACGCGATGCGCCTGGGGGCCGAGAAAATCGCCACCGGCCACTACGCGCGCGTGCGCTTGAACGAAGAGACCCAACGGCACGAACTGCTCAAGGGCGTGGACCCGGCCAAGGACCAGAGCTATTTCCTGCATCGCCTGAATCAGGCGCAGCTCGCGAAGACGCTGTTCCCCGTGGGTGAGCTGAAGAAAACCGAGGTGCGCCGCATTGCGGCCGAGCTCAAGCTGCCGAACGCGAAGAAGAAGGATTCGACCGGCATCTGCTTCATCGGAGAACGGCCCTTTCGCGAATTCCTGAACCGCTACATCGCACGCGAGCCGGGGCCCATCCAGGATGACCGCGGGCGCACGCTCGGGCGCCACATGGGCCTGTCGTTTTACACGCTGGGCCAGCGCCAGGGCCTAGGCATCGGTGGCGTGAAGGACAAGGGCGCGCCGCGCGGCGGGGGCGATCACGCGCCGTGGTTCGTCGCGAGGAAGGACCTCGCCACGCACACGCTGCGCGTGGTGCAGGGGCACGACCACCCGTGGCTGCTGTCGCATGAACTCACCGCGCAGGACGCTAGCTGGGTGGCGGGCCGCGCGCCCGCGCCGGGCCGCTACAGCGCCAAGACGCGCTACCGCCAGCAGGATGCGGCCTGCACGCTGGCGCTCGCTGGAGACGGCGCGTTCGCGCTGGCCTTCGAGCAGGCGCAGTGGGCCGTCACCCCGGGCCAGTCGGCCGTGCTCTACGACGGCGAGGTGTGCCTGGGCGGCGGCGTGATCGACACCGCTAGAACGAACTGCCCGGCTGCCTGAGAAACTCGATTTCCTCGGGCGTGCTCGCGCGCCCCAGCGCCGCGTTGCGGTGCGGGTAGCGGCCGAAGCGCACGATGATGTCCGCGTGCCGCTGCGCGAAATCGAGGTTCACGGGCTGCGCCAGCGCGGTGTACAGGCGCAGCGACTCCCGCTGCACCACGCCCGATTCGCTGTGCATGAAAGGCAGATAGGCGAACGCGCGCTGCACCACCGGCAGGCGCCGGTCCAGCCCCTGCGCCACGAGTTCCTGTGCCAGCACCAGCGCCATCGCATCCTGCGCAAAGGCCAGGCCACTGCCACGGTGCAGATTGCGCGAGAACTGGTCGAGCACAATGATCTCCGCGAGGCGCCCCGGCGCATCCACGCGCCAGCGCCACAGCTCACCGCGCGCGGCGGCCTCGTGCAGCGCGGCAAAGCGCACGCGGATCGCGGCGTCGAAGGCCTCGTCCCTGGCAAACCATTGTTGGGGTGTGCTCTCGTCGAACCAGAAGGCCAGCACGCTGGCCGCGGGGATCGTCGTGTCGTTCATGGGGCGAGTATGGTCCTGGTTCATGAATAATAACGAAATATGGCTCAAACGCTTTTCAGGTAAGCGCTGTCAGCTATACCAATAGGAGTAAACCGTATGCAGACCTGGGATGTCGCCATCGTCGGTGCGGGCATGGCGGGCGCCTCGCTCGCCTGGGAGCTGACGCGCGCGGGCGTGTCGGTGCTGCTGCTGGAACGCGAATCGCAGCCCGGCACCCACAGCACCGGCCGCTCGGCCGCGCTGTTCATCGAGACCTATGGCACCGAGGCGATCCGCGCGCTCACGCGCGCCAGCCGCGCCTTCTACGAGACACCGCCCGCGGGTTTCGCCGACACCCCCATCCTCACGCCGCGCGGCGTCGCCTACGTGGCCACATCGGACGAACAGACGGAGCTGGCAGCGCTGCGGGCCGAACTGCAACCGCACGCGCCCGACCTGCAGGCCCTGGACCGCGAGGCGCTGCTCGGACTCCTGCCCTGCCTGCGCCCGGAGGTGGTCGCCGAGGGCCTGCTCGATCCCGGCGCCGCCGACATCGACGTGCACGCGCTGCACCAGGGCTATCTGCGCGGCCTGCGCCAGCAGGGCGGCACGCTGCGCTGCGACAGCGAAGTGCTGGGCCTGCGGCGCGAGGATGACCGCTGGCTGCTGCAATTGCCTCAGGGCGCCACGGTGGCCGCGCGCCGCGTGGTCAACGCCGCCGGCGCCTGGGCCGACGTGCTGGCGCAGCGCGCAGGCGCGGCGCCCGTGGGGCTCGTTCCCAAGCGGCGCACCGCCTTCACCTTTCCCGTGCCCGCGGGCATGGACGCCACGCACTGGCCGGCCGCGATCGGCGTGGCGGAAGACTGGTACTTCAAGCCCGACGCGGGCCAGTTGCTCGGCTCACCGGCCAACGCCGACCCCGTACAGCCGCACGACGTGGTGGCCGAGGAGCTGGACGTGGCCATGGCCATCGCGCGCATCGAGGAAGTGAGCCTGCTCACCATCCGCCGACCCACGCACACCTGGGCGGGCCTGCGCTCCTTCGTCGCCGACGGCGAATTCGTGATCGGCGAGGACGACGCGCTGGAGGGCTTTTTCTGGCTCGCCGCGCAAGGCGGCTACGGCATCCAGAGCGCCGCGGGTTATGCGCTGCTGGCGCGCAACCTGCTGCTGGGCGAACCGCTCGACGAGCGTCTGCGGGCCCAGGGCATCACGCCCGCCATGGCCACGCGACTCGCGCCCGCGCGCTTCAGGTGAGCGGGCGCGCGGCGTTGAGCTGCTCGCGCGTGGACTGCGCGGCGGCACGCGCCGCTGCGGCGAAATCCGCCTCGCCAGAGGCGTAGAGGATGGCGCGCGAGGAATTGACGACGATGGGGCCGCTCTCGCGCCAGCCCGCGCGCACCGTGGCGCGCACGTCGCCCCCCTGCGCGCCCACGCCGGGGATCAGCAGCGGCACCGTGGGCGCGAGCGCGCGCACGCGTTCGATTTCGGCGGGGTAGGTGGCGCCGACCACCAGGCCCAGCTGGCCGTTGGTGTTCCATGGCCCCTGCACCAACTGCGCCAGATGTTCGTACAGCAGCGGCTGGCCCGGCACATCGGCCAGGCGCTGCGCCTGCAGATCGCTGCCCCCGGGGTTAGAGGTGCGGCACAGCAGGAAGGCGCCCTTGCCGGGGTAGCGCAGGTAGGGCTCGACCGAATCCTGCCCCATGAAGGGCGAGAGCGTGACGGCGTCGGCGCCATAGCGCTCGAAGGCCTCGCGCGCGTACTGCTCGGCGGTGGAGCCGATGTCGCCGCGCTTGGCGTCCAGGATCACGGGCACGTGCGGCGCGTTGCAGCGAATGTGCTGCATCAGGCGTTCGAGCTGGTCTTCGGCGCGCTGCGCGGCAAAGTAGGCGATCTGCGGCTTGAAGGCGCACACGAGGTCGGCCGTGGCATCGACGATGGCGGCGCAGAAGTCGTAGATCCTGCGCGCATCCCCCTGCAGCGCCGCTGGAAAGCGCGCCGGGTCGGGATCGAGCCCCACGCAGAGCATCGAGTCGTTGCGGCGGCTGGCGCCCTGCAGCAGTTCGAGGAAGTCCATGGGGCGGATTCTATGGCGCCCATCACCCGCGCGGTCACGCTGCACAATCGCCCTCCATGCCCGCCTTTTCACGCCGCCAGCTCATCGTCCTGCTGCTGCTCACCATCGTCTGGGGCCTGAACTGGCCCATCCTCAAGATCAGCGTCGCGGACTTCCCTCCGCTCACCTTCCGCACCGTCTCGCTGTGGCTGAGCCTGCCGGTCTACGCGCTGGTGCTGACGTGGCAGCGCACGGGGTTTGCGATCGCGCGCGCGCACTGGCCGCGCGTGGCCTGGCTCGCACTCTTCAACGTGGCCGGCTGGAACGCGCTGATGATCCTCGCCATCCCGCTGCTCACCAGCGGACGCGCGGCCATCCTCGGCTACACCATGCCGATCTTCTCGGCGGTGATCGGGCAGATCGTGTTCCGCGACCGGCTGAGCGCGCGCGGCTGGATGGGCGTGGCGGGGGCCGCCGCCGGGGTGATCCTGCTGCTGTGGAACGAAATCGCGCGGCTCACGGGCAGCGGCGCGGGCGTGGCGTTGATGCTGGCCGCGGCGCTGTCGTGGGCGCTGGGCACGCAGCTGCTGCGCCGCTCCACGCTGGCGGTGCCGCTCATCACGCTCACGTTCTGGATGACGGTGCTCTCGGTGATCGCGCTCACGCCGCTGGCCTGGTTCGTCGAGGGCGGGCGCTGGCACCTGCCCGGCTCCGTCACCACCTTCGGCATCCTCTACAACGCGGTGCTGGCGCTCGCGTTCGCCCAGACGGCCTGGTTCTTTCTTGCGCGCACACTGCCGCCGATCGCCTCCACGCTCAGTGTGATGATGATTCCGGTGATCGGCGTGTTCGTCGGCGCCTGGTGGCTGCGCGAAACGCTGCACTGGCAGGACTGGAGCGCGATGGCGCTGATCCTGCTGGCGATCGCCTCGGTGCTCTGGCCCGCGCGAGCGCCATCGCCGCCTCAATGAAAAAACCGCCCGAAGGCGGTCTTTGACATGGCGCGAAACGCTCAGCGCGCCTGCACGAGCAGTTGCCGCACGTCGCGGTCCACCGGCAAGGCGTAGTCGTGGCCGCGGATGATGCGGCTGTCTTCCATGCGCACGAGCTTGAGGCTCACATAGGTGAAATTGGCCGCGGGGGAATACGTGCCCACCAGCACCATGGAAGCATTGTGCTGGCGCGCGATGTCCTTGATCTCGCGCGAAAGCAGCAGCTCGCCCGCGTCCTGCTTGATGAAGACGGCGCCGCGCAGCTTGATTTCCTTGACGTCGAAACCGCTCATCGCCATGGAATTGGCGTACTGCTCGGACAGCGTGCGCCCCAGGGGAGCCGCGCTGTTCAGGTCATTGACGTTGACCACGGTGGCCACGAGCACCGGACCGGGTCCGGTGGCGGAAATATCGAGCCCCGCCAGCAGCTGACGCACGGCGTCACGGCTGCTTTGCAGCATGGGCGCCTCGGCCGCCTGCTTGTAAGTGGGTTCGAGACGGATCTGCGCCGACTGCTGCGCGCAACCCGCGGCGAACAGCGTGGCGACCAGGCTCAGGGCAAGTGCGCGTTTCATTGCGAGACCACCTTCATGTTGACGGCGCGGTAGTACGAAGGCCGCATGAACAGCGGCGTATCGACGTTTTCGAGGTAATACACGTCGGTCTTGCGCGCCACGTACTGGCCATCGCGCGTGACGGTGGTCGTGAGGATCAGCTCGGTGTTGGTCGGGCCGCCCGAATTGATGCTGGCGGCGTAATCCATGCCCACGGCCAGACCCAGACCGGCGACGATCTTGGTGTCGATGTGCTCCAGGCGCAGGCCGTAGGCCGCGGCCAAGCCGCCCGCGAGCATGGTGAACGCGCCCGGGATGAAGTGCGGGCGATCGCTGTTGTGGCGCACCACCTGCGTGCCGTAGCTCACCGCCAGCGCCGCGGCGGGATCGGTGCGCACGACGGCGCCGTCATGCACCAGCTGCGTGATCAGGAAATCGCGGAAACCCAGGTCGAAGGCGCTGGGGTTGCTGGGCGCGACCACGTGCAGCGGCGTGGCGTCGCCGATGCCGGCGGATTCGAGCATGGCACGGGTCTGGAACGCCACATCGCGCGCCACCAGATCCCAATGCCCGGCCGAGCGCACCTTGTACTGGCTGGTGTATTCGAAATTCTTCGCCACCGGGATCGGTGCGGTTTCGCAGCCGACCAGCGCCGTGAGGGCAGCGGCGGCGGCGGTCCATATGAGAACCCTGGTCAGGGGCATGATCCTCTCCTCTATTGATGACGCCGCGAGGCGCAATCACGCGCGTCCCGCTGGCTTGAAGGCGGTTTTTAGCACCAAATGTGTCAAAAACAAACATTCACGCGACGATTGCCAGCTGGACACGCGGCATTGTGTTGTTTCATTCGCACGTCCCCGCAAGTCATGGCTGCAACTGCGCGCGGCGCTGCAGAACCTCGAAGGCTGGCAAGGTTTTTCCTTCGAGCACTTCGAGAAACGCCCCGCCGCCGGTCGAGATGTAGCTCACATCCTTCTCGATGCCGAAGCGGGCGATGGCGGCCAGAGTATCGCCGCCGCCCGCGATGCTGAAGGCCGGGCTGGCCGCGATCGCGCGGGCGATGGTCTCGGTGCCATGGGCGAAGGCATCGAATTCAAAGACGCCGACGGGGCCGTTCCAGACGATCGTGCCCGCGCTCTCGAGTTGCGCGGCCAGCAGCGCCGCCGTCTCGGGGCCGATGTCCAGGATCATGTCCTGCGCCGTCACTGCGCTCGCCGCCTTGAGAGTCGCTGGCGCCTGGGCACTGAACTCGCCGGCCACCACGACGTCGGTCGGAATCGGCACCTCGGCGCCACGCGCGGCCATCGCGGCCATGACGGCCTTCGCTTCCTCGACCAGCGCCGGTTCGGCCAGGCTCTTGCCGATCGGCAGGCCCGCGGCCAGCATGAAGGTGTTGGCGATGCCGCCGCCCACGATGAGCCGGTCGACCTTGTCCGCCAGGCTCTTGAGGATGGTGAGCTTGGTCGACACCTTGGAACCGGCGACGATGGCCACGAGCGGACGCCTGGGATGCGCCAGCGCCTGCGTGAGCGCGTCGATCTCGGCCGCCAGCAGCGGCCCGGCGCAGGCCACGGGTGCGTATTCGGCGATGCCGTAGGTCGTTCCCTCGGCGCGGTGGGCGGTGCCGAAGGCGTCGTTCACGTAGATGTCGCACAGCCGCGCCATCTGCCGCGCCAGTTCGGGATCGTTCTTTTTCTCGCCCTTGTTCACACGGCAGTTTTCCAGCAGCACCACCTCACCCGGTGCCACGCTCACCCCGCCGAGCCAGTCGGCCACGAGCGGCACCTCGCGTCCGAGCAGCTCGCCCAGGCGCGCGGCCACCGGGGCCAGCGAATCCTCGGGGCGCAGCACCCCCTCGGTCGGGCGGCCCAGGTGGCTCGTGACCATGACGGCCGCGCCCGCGTCCAGCGCCATGCGGATGCACGGCAGCGAGGCGCGGATGCGCGTGTCCTCGGTGATGCGCGCACCATCGAGCGGCACGTTCAGGTCGGCGCGGATGAACACGCGCCGGCCACGGGCCTGGCCCTGGGCGCAGAGGTCGGAGAAACGAAGAATGTCCATGGTGAGTGTCCAAATGGGTCGAAAGCAGCGCGCGGATTGTAGGAAGCGCGGCCTGGAGCGTGTCTACCCTCCTACCAGCCCATGGCGATGTGCAGCGGCAGGTAGACGGCCATGCCGACGACGATGGTGCCCAGGATGCTGCGCCGCCAGAAGTACCACGCGCTGGCCAGAAGCACCGCGGGCACGCGGGCGTCGGCCAGCGTCTGGATCAGGTGGCCGTCCTTCATCAGCACCTCGGGTGCGACGACGGCCGCGATCGCCGCCAGCGGCGCGTACTTGAGCCCGCGGCGCAGCCAGTCGGGCAGGGGCAGTTCCCGATTGGCGATGAGAAAGAACGCGCGCGTCACCACCGTCACCACCGTGAGGCCGGCGATGGTGATGAGCGTGAGCCACCACGGCTGGTTCATGGGTCACTCCGTTCCTGCGTCGGTGCCAGCGCCGCGCGCTCTTGCGTGCGTCGCCGGGCGCGATCCATGGATTCCGTCGCCAGCCCCACGGTCACCGCGACCGCCACCGCCAGCAGGATGTTGAGCTTGAGCGGCAGTGCATAGGCGGCCACGGCCGCGGTGCAGCCCGTGATCGTCGCGAGCCAGCTGGCGCGATCGACGAGCATGGCCAGCAGGATGCCCAGCAGCGCCAGCACCCCGGCAAAGCCCAGGCCCCATTCGAGCGGCACCGCATCGGCCAGGATGATGCCGGCAATCGACGCCACCTGCCACGCCAGCCACAGCACGCTGGCCGCGCCCCAGAAGTAGGGCAGCTGTCCCGGCTGGCGCTCGGTCGTCGGAAAACGCTTGAGGAAGCCGACGAAGATCACGTCGCCGCTCAGATACCCGATGAGGATGCGGTGCCAGCGCGGCAGGTGCCCGAAATAATCGCGCCACAGGCTGCTGAAGATCACGAAGCGCAGGTTCACGCAGGTGGCGGTGAGCCAGATCACCCACAGCGGCGCGCCCGTGGCCATGAGCGGCAGTACCGCCAGCTGCGCGCTGCCGGCGAACACCGTGAGGGACATGATGAGCGCCATGGTCACCGACATGCCGGTCTTGACCATGGCCACGCCCGTGACCAGCGCCCAGGCGGCGATGCCCAGCGCCAGTCCCGCCATGTCCAGCGCGCCCAGGCGGTAGTGCGGACTGCGCACCACGTCCAGCACGGCGTGCAGGGACATGGCCGGCCGCGTCACGCGCTGCTCGCGCCCAGCACGTCGCCGGGTGTCAGGCCATGGCCACGCAGGAAATCCGCCGCAGGCAGGCGCTTGCCGCCCGCGCGCTGCAGCATGGTGAGCCTGAGCACCGAGCCCGCGCCACAAACCACGCCGATACCGCGATCATCCGCATACAGAATATGGCCGCAGGGCTTGTCTGGTATGCGCTGGCTACTCTCAATTTCGCAGTTCCAGATTTTGAGCGTCTCCCCTGCATGCGAGGTGTGCGCGCCCGGTGCAGGGTTGAAGGCGTGCACCCGGCGCATCAGCGTAGCCGCGGGCAGGGCCCAGTCGATTGCGGCTTCGGCCTTCTCGACCTTGCGCGCGTAAGTCACGCCTTCCGCGGGCTGCGTCGTCGCCTGCAGCTCGCCCTGCTCCAGCTCCTTGAGCGCACGCACGATGAGCGCGGCGCCCAGCGTGGCAAGCTCGTCGTGCAGATGGCCCGTGGTGTCTGCGGGCCCGATGGACAGCGCTTCGCGCAGCAGCATGTCTCCGGTATCGAGCCCGGCGTCCATGCGCATGATGGTCACGCCCGTCTCGCCGTCGCCCGCTTCGATGGCGCGATGGATGGGCGCGGCGCCGCGCCAGCGCGGCAGCAGGCTCGCGTGGATGTTCAGGCAGCCGTGGCGCGGCAGATCGAGCACCCATTGCGGCAGGATCAGGCCGTAGGCGGCCACCACCATCGCATCGGGGTGCGCCGCGACCAGCAGATCACGGGCCAGACGCGCGTCCTCGGGGTACTTGCCATCCAGGCGCAGGCCGCGCGGCTGCGCGAGCGCCAGGCCGCGGCCCTGCGCGTACTGCTTGACCGGCGAAGCCTGAAGCTGCATGCCACGCCCGGCCGGGCGATCGGGCTGGGTCAGCACCAGCACCACCTCGTGCCCCGCATCGACCAGGGCCTGCAGCGCCACCCGCGCGAATTGCGGCGTGCCCGCGAAAACGATGCGCATGCCTTGCCTCCTCAGCGCGCCGGATCGAAATCGCCGAGGATCTCGTCGGTGAACATCACGCGCCGCACGATGCCCTCGGGGTCCAGGTGCACGTGCGCCTGGCGCGGCGTGAGATTCTCCATGAGTCGATAAGTCCAGATGTCACCATCGAAACGCGCCACGCGCTCCACCAGCGCCGGAGGGCCGAAAGTGGCGAGCACCGTGGCGCGCGTATCCACGCCGTCGCGCAGCGCCTGAAACCGCGCCTCGGTCAGCACCTGCGTGACCGACACCAGACGGCGTTGCGCATCGAAATCCAGGTGATAGACCTGCTGCCCGGCCGGCTGGCGGCTGTAGAGCAGGCGCTCGCCGCCCCCGGCCAGGGGCTCGGTCAGCGTCGGCTGCCCCAGAGCCTGGCGCACCGCATCCAGCGATGTCCCCGGCTTCTGCCACTGAGGCGATGCACACCCCGCGAGCACGAAGACGATGCTGACCAGCAGCGCGCGGCGCAGGGAGGTCATGCGTTCACCGGCGCTTGCCTGGCCTCTTTTTCCTGCTTGAGCAGCTTGGTCTTGATGCGCCCGCGCTTGAGCGCCGAAAGATAGTCGACGAACACGCGGCCCATGAGGTGATCCATCTCGTGCTGGATGCACACGGCCAGCAGACCCTCGGCCTCGATCACGCGCGAGACGCCGTCGGCATCGAGCGCCTGCACGCGCACCGCGGCCGAGCGCTCCACGCGCTCGTAGATACCAGGCACCGACAGGCAGCCTTCATCGCCCAGATGTTTTTCCTCGCTCAGCCACAGGGTCTGCGGATTGATCAGCACCGTAGGCTGATCGCGCGTCTCCGAGACGTCGATCACGATGACGCGCTCATGCACGTCCACCTGGGTGGCCGCGAGACCGATGCCGTCCGCGGCATACATCGTGGCGATCATGTCGGCCACCAGCATGCGGATGCGCGCGTCCACGGACTGAACCGGCCGGGCCACCTTGTGCAGCCGCGCATCGGGATAACGGAGGATGGGAAGAATTGCCATGGGAAGTACCAAATATGTCGTTATTCTCGCCACTTTCGAGCGCGAGAGTCGCGCGAGGGGGCAATAATCGTTGCTCGATCAAGAGCTTGGACTGAAAATCTCTCTTGATTTGTGCTCATCGCGCACGCGGGCCGAGGCTCACGCTGCGGCAAGAGGGATTTTCCACATGCAAGACAAAAGCAACGCAACGACAGCCGCCACGCCGGGCCACACGGCGATCGCCGCGTCGATCATCGCAGCGGCGCTGCTGTCCACATTGCCTTCGGGGGCCGTCTGGGCACAAAAGTTTCCGATCTCGCCCCAGCAGCGCGCCACGGCCCAGCAGACGGCCGCGCGCGGCGTGCCCGTTGCGGACCTTGCCCCGAACGCACCTGACACCTACGTGGTCAAGCGCGGCGACACCCTCTGGGCCATTTCCGGCATCTACCTCAAGCAGCCGTGGCGCTGGCCCGAACTCTGGGGCATGAACCTCAAGGCCATCGCCAATCCGCATCTCATCTATCCGGGGCAGACGCTGTATCTGGACCGGACCGGCGGCTACGCGCGTCTGCGCACGGGTGGAGCGAATGAGACCATCCGCGTCTCCCCGCGCACGCGCTACGAGAGCCTCTCCGACACGGCGCTGCCCACGCTCAATCCGCAGTTGATCGAGCCCTTCCTGGTCGAGCCCGAGGTCGTCGACGAGCTCTCGTTCGAGCAGGCGCCGCGCATCGTGGCCACGCGCGGCGAGCACACCATCATGGGCAACGGCGAACGCGCCTATGCGCGCGGGTCCGATGGCAAGCCGCTCGGGATGAATGCGGACACACCGCGCCAGTGGCGCGTCTACCGCAACGTGGTCGCCATGAAAGACCCCGGCACCGGAGAGATTCTGGGCTACGAGGCGCAATACGTCGCCCGCGCCACGCTGGTGCGCGGCGAATCCGAGCAGGAAAGCCCGGCGGGCGAGGGCAAGGTTCAGGTCGATCTCGTGCCCGCCACCGTGGAACTTTCCGGCGCCAAGGAGGAAGTGCGCCCTGGTGACCGGCTGCTGCCCGCGGCCAAGCAGGGCTTCGTGAACTACGTGCCGCGCGCGCCCAAACAAGCGGTGGACGCGCAGGTGGTGTCGCTGTACGGCAGCTCGGTCCTGCGGTATGCGGGGCAGAACCAGGTGGTGGCCATCAACCGCGGCACACAGGACGGGATGGAAGTCGGCCAGGTGCTCACCGTGCTCAGCGGCGGCGAGCACATCCAGGACAAGACCGACGAGCACAAGGCCACGATCAAGCTGCCCAGCGAGGTCAACGGCACCGCAATGGTGTTTCGCACCTTCGAGCGCGTGTCCTACGCCCTGCTGCTGCGCGTGAACGACACGGTGCAGGTAGGCGACCATCTGGTCAACCCGAAGTAAGCGCACCCGCCACAGGCCGCCGTGGAGCAAGGCGAACTCGCCGCGTGGTTGCGCCTGACGACGGCGCCCGGCATCGGAGCGAGCGCCGCGCGCAGGCTGCTGGCGCGGTTCGGCCTGCCGCAGGCCCTCTTCGAGCAACGGGCCGACGATTGGCGCGACTGCCTGAGCCCCGTGCAGTGGCGGGCACTGCAGGACCATTGCGGCGACACACTGAACGCGCACATCGAGCGCACACTGCAGTGGCTGGGCGCATCACCCGGGGCAGGTGTGGCGCGCACGATCATCACCCTGGCCGACACGCGCTACCCGCCCGCGCTGCTGGCCACGCCTGACCCGCCCGTGCTGCTGTACGTCGAGGGTGCCGAGCGCTTTCTGCGGGAGGATGCACCGCCTTCCGCCACGCGACTTGCCATCGTCGGCAGCCGCAACCCCACGGCGCAGGGCCGGGAAAATGCCCGCCGTTTCGCCCAGGCGCTGCGCGAGGCGGGGCTGTGCATCGTCTCCGGCCTGGCGCGCGGCGTGGACGGCGCGGCGCACGAGGGCGCCCTGGCGGCCGCCCCCGACGAGGCCAGCCCCGCCACGATCGCCATCGTCGGCACCGGGCTCGACCAGGTCTATCCCCGCGCCCATGAGGCGCTGGCCGCGCGCATCGCCGAGCACGGCCTGATGATGAGCGAATACCCGCTGGGCACGCCGCCGCTGGCGGGCAATTTCCCCCGGCGCAACCGCATCATCTCCGGGCTCTCGGCGGGCACGCTGGTGGTCGAAGCCGCGCTCGCCTCCGGCTCGCTCATCACCGCGCGGCTCGCAAGCGAACAGGGGCGCGAGGTCTTCGCCATCCCCGGCTCCATCCACGCGCCGCAATCGCGCGGCTGCCACGCACTGATCCGCCAGGGCGCGAAGCTCGTGGAGACGGCGCAGGACATCCTCGAAGAACTGCAACTGCCCCACCCGGCGCCCGTGCACGGTGAAATGACGAACGACGCCGAGCCCCTCGCGGACGACCCCCTGATGCAGGCCCTGGGGTTCGACCCCATCGGCATCGATGCGCTGGTCGAGCGCACCGGCATGGACGCCGCAAGCGTGCAGGCGCGCCTGCTCGAACTGGAGCTCGCGGGCAGCGTCGCGCGCCTGCCGGGCGCGCGGTTCCAGCGTACCGGCGCGGCCTGAAGCCACACGGCCATCGCCGCTTCGCGTTACACTCGGGCGCAGCACGCAGTCACGAAAAGAAGTCGAGGAGCCCACACCATGTCGGATCAACCCAGCACCGCCCACGAATCCACGGCCGAAGCCGATCCCGTTGAAGCGGTGACCTCGGTCATTCCCTTCATCATCCCCGCCTACGGCGTGATGCTGATCTTCATTCTGGCGATGATCGCGGTCACCGTCGGCTGAACGAGCCCCCGACCTGCGCACAAGCCCCGCAACGCGGGGCTTTTTCATGCGTGCGACAGATTGATGGCGCATAACGTTATGCGTCGTTTTCATAGTTTTCCCGGCATGGCTCCGGACAAATTCGCGGGCGCTTCCTAGAATCGGGCTCCGGACCGGCGCATGCTGTGCACGCTGGCTGATGGAAAGCCTTTTTTCAAAGGCAGCGCGCATGCACCTCGCCAGGCGACGGCCCAGGCCGGGTGCCCCTTGGTTCGCTTCCTTTGAAAAGACCGTTTTCAACTCCAGGAAGCCCGCCGATGAACGCCCCCTCCGATCCCGACCTGAACATCCAGGCCCCCGCCTACGTGAAGAATGCCAGGCTCATCGCCTGGGTCGCCGACATGGCCGCGCTGTGCAAGCCCGCGCGCATTCACTGGTGTGACGGCAGTCAAGAAGAGTACGAGCGGTTGTGCCAGGAGCTCGTCGACGCGGGCACCTTCAAGCGCCTGAACCCCGCCAAACGCCCCGGCTCCTACCTGGCCTGGTCCGACCCCTCGGACGTGGCGCGCGTCGAAGGCCGCACCTTCATCTGCTCCGAGAAGAAGGAAGATGCGGGCCCGACCAACAACTGGATGGCGCCCGCCGAGATGCGCGCCACGCTGGCGCCGCTGTTCGATGGGTGCATGGCCGGGCGCACGATGTACGTGATTGCGTTTTCCATGGGGCCACTGGGCAGTCCGATCGCACAGATCGGCGTGGAACTCTCCGACAGCGCCTACGTGGCCGTGAACATGAAGCTGATGACTCGCATGGGCCGAGCGGTGCATGACGTGATCGGCACGGACGGTGCCTTCGTGCCCTGCATGCACACGGTGGGCGTGCCACTTGCGCCCGGCGAGAAGGACCGGACCGCCTGGCCGTGCAACGAAACCAAGTACATCGTGCACTACCCCGAAACGCGCGAGATCTGGAGCTACGGCTCGGGCTACGGCGGCAACGCGCTGCTGGGCAAGAAATGCCTGGCACTGCGCATCGCCTCGACCATGGGACGCGACGAAGGCTGGCTGGCCGAGCACATGCTGATCCTGGGCGTGCAGAACCCCGAGGGCAAAAAGTACCATGTGGCTGCCGCCTTCCCCAGCGCCTGCGGCAAGACCAATTTCTCCATGCTCGTGCCGCCCAAGGCGTTCGAGGGCTGGAAGGTCACGACCATCGGCGACGACATCGCCTGGATCAAGCCGCAGGCCGACGGTTCGCTGCGCGCGATCAACCCCGAAGCGGGCTATTTCGGCGTGGCACCGGGCACGAACATGCAGACCAATCCCAACTGCATGCTGAGCCTGAAGCGCGACGTGATCTTCACCAACGTGGCGCTGACCGACGACGGCGACGTCTGGTGGGAAGGCATGGAGAAGGACACCGGCCACTTGCCCGAACACCTGCTCGACTGGAAGGGCCAGGACTGGACGCCACGGATTGCTAGGGAAACCGGCGCCAAGGCCGCGCACCCGAACGCGCGCTTCACCGCGGCCGCCACCAACAACCCGGCACTGGACGCGGCCTGGGACGACCCCGCCGGCGTGCGGATCGACACCATCATCTTCGGCGGGCGGCGCTCGACCACCGTGCCGCTCGTGACCGAGGCGCGCAACTGGCAGGAAGGCGTGTACATGGCCGCCACCATGGGCAGCGAAACGACGGCCGCGGCCGTCGGCCAGCAGGGCGTGGTGCGCCGAGATCCGTTTGCCATGCTGCCGTTCACCGGCTACAACATGAGCGACTACTTCCAGCACTGGCTCGACCTGGGCCGCCAGCTCAAGGCGCGGGGCGCGACGCTGCCGCTCATCTATTGCGTGAACTGGTTTCGCAAGGACGCGGACGGCAAATTCGTCTGGCCGGGCTACGGCGAGAACATGCGCGTGCTCAAGTGGATGCTCGATCGGCTCGAAGGCCGGGTTCAGGGGCACGAAACCGCCTTCGGCGTGGCGCCACGGTACAGCGAAATCAACTGGCAGGGGCTGGAATTTTCGCCGGCGCAGTTCGAGACCGTGACGCGCCTGGATACGGCCGACTGGGACGAAGAACTCAAGCTGCACGACGCGCATTTCGACAAGCTCGCCCATCACCTGCCCCAGGAGCTGCTGGACATCCGGGCAGCGCTGGCGCAGCGCATCCACGCCTGAAGCGGCCGCACGCGCTCCGGGGGCGGCGATTCCCGGCGCGCGCGCGGGGCTATCGCGCAAAACCCTCGCGGCGAGGCCGCTACCATCCCTGCCTTGCGCGGCCCATCGACTGCGCGATGTTCACCCTTTGCGCGATGAAACTCCGCTCTTTCCTTCTCGCCGCCGCGCTTGTCGCGGCCAGCGCCCTCGCTCCCGCGCGGGCGGCCGCCCCCACGGTTCAGGGCCGGATCCACTTTCTCTTTCTCGACGGCAACGAGCTGCCCATGGCGGGCCTGACCCTCTCGGGCACCTGTGAATCGCGCCTGGGTTCGTTCTGGAACCCCACCAGGCACCAGGCGTCCTGGTCGTGCACCACCGGCAGCGACGGCGCCTGCAACGCCGCCATAGAGACGCTGGCCGCCCCCGACGGCACGCCCGTGCCGTGCCGGGGAACGGATCGCAGCACGGTGCAGGAAAAGGGCGCGGCCCCCGAGCGCATCAGCTATCTCGCCTTCTTCGCCAAGGGCGCTACGGACAACTACGCGCTGGTGCAGAAACGCACGGGCTGGAAGGACGGGCAATACAGCTTCAAATCGGTGGACAGCACCGAACTCTTCGACGCGCTGGCCCTGCGCTACCGCAGCAGCTATTACGCCGGGCACCTGCAGAAAACGTCGACGCCGCAGGGCACCACCGTCTGGAGCCTGCAGACCGCACACCCGCAGGAAAACCCGGACGAGCAGAACCTCGTGTACCTGTACGCCCAGCGCGGCCCGGACGAGTCGGCGGCGCACGTCAGCGTGATGATGGTCCTCACCTACGTCGACGAGGTGATCCACCGCTACGACAAGGCGCAGTTCGAGGGCATGAAGGGCGAAGAGACCGTGCCGCTCAAGACCTTGTCGGACAGCAACACCTGCAGCGTGCGCGACCTGCTCTCGGGTCAATGCAAGTACCGCGAGGAGCTGAGCCTGCCGCTGCCAATGGCCCTGGTGAACCAGCTGGCAGGCCAATACCGCGAAGGCGTGCCCGGCAACTGGCGCCTGCGCATCACGACGCCGCGCGGCCAGCAGCTCGACTTCCTGATCGCCCATGCCGAATTCGCCGCGCTCGCGCAGGCACTGAAGCCATGAACGCGCGGGCGCACACCGTATGATGGTGCCCACACCCTGCCTGCAACCCACGTCGGAGGTCCGATGAACATCCTGCTCGCTGTCGATGGCAGCGCCTACACCCGCAAGATGCTGGACTACCTCGCCAGCCACGATGAAATGCTGGGGCCCGAGCACCAGTACACCGCGATCACTGTGCAGCTGCCCCTGCCGCCGCGTGCCCGTGGGGCACTGAGCAAGGAAGCCGTCGATCAATACTATGCCGACGAGGCCGAAGCGGTGATGCAGCCCGTGCGTGAATTTCTCACACGCAAGGGCGTTCAGGCGCAGACCCTCGCCAAGGTCGGCCTGATCGCCGACACCATCGCCGACGTGGCCACGCAGACGCCGTTCGACCTCATCGTCATGGGCACGCACGGCCACGGCGCGCTGGGCAAGCTGGTGATGGGCTCGGTCAGTACCAAGGTACTGGCCAAGTGCAGCGTGCCGGTGCTGCTGGTGCGCTGACAGAGCGCGATGAACCCACTGCGCCAGACGCTCCCGCTGCTGGCCTTGAGCGCTGCAGTGGTACTGGCGGGCTGCGCCGCGATGAGCCAGGAAGAATGCCGCACCGCCGACTGGGGCGAACAAGGCATGCGCGACGCGCTCGATGGCTACCCGCGCTCGCGCCTGGCGGATATCCGCGAGGCCTGCGCCAAAGCAGGCGTGGCGCCCATCGAATCGCTGTACTGGAACGGCTGGAATGCGGGCATCACGCGCTTCTGCACCCCGGAAAACGGCGAACGCTGGGGACGTGAGGGCCGCGGCTACCACAACTCCTGTCCGCCACAAATCGAAGCCGGGTTTCTGGATCGCTATCGGGCGGGGCGGCGCGTGCACGACGCCGAGCAGGTCCTCGAGCAGTTGCAACGCGAGCAGGACCGCGTGCAGTGGCGGTTGAATGGCGAAAGAGACGAGGCGCGGCGCCAATGGCTGCGCGCCAGCCTGCGTGACCTGGATCTGCGCCTGGCCATGGCACGCGACGACCTGGCACGCGCCGAATGGCGCCTGCGCACGGGCCGCTGAGCACTGCCCCGGCGAGCAACGCGGGCGGCAGTCCGCGCGACAGCATGAGGGGCGCAAGGCCGGGATAATCACAGGCCAGACCTTCTCCACCCCCAAGCCACTCCATCGTGAAACCTCTGCACCCCGCGCACCTTGCCATGCCTGCCGACGAGCAGCGCGCGCTGCGTGACGCGCTGGGCATGTTCGCCACGGGCGTGACCATCGTGACGACGCTCGCGCCCGACGGCACGCCGGTGGGGCTCACGGTCAATTCGTTCAACTCCGTCTCGCTCGCGCCGCCCCTGGTGCTCTGGAGCCTGGCGCACAAGGCGTTGTCGCTGGAGGTGTTCACGCAGGCGACGCACTACGCCATTCACGTGCTCACCGCCGCACAGCACGAACTGGCGGTGCGTTTTGCCACGCGCAACGCCGACCGCTGGATCGGCACCGCCTGGCACCCCGGCAAGACCGGTGTGCCGGTGCTCGCAGGGGCTGCGGCCGTCTTCGAATGCGCAAGCCGCCACCAGTACCCCGGGGGCGATCACACGATTCTGGTGGGCGAGGTGCTGCACAGCACGCACCACACAGGCAGCGCGCCCCTGCTCTATCACAGCGGCCTGTTCTACACCGAGCACCCCCTGGGCAACAGCGCGGATGCCGCGGATGCCGCGGATGGCGCGGGCGTGCGGACCCGGTCATGAACAAGGCGTTCACCCGGGAAAGCGACGGCGACGAGGACGACGATGCCGCCCCCGCGCCGCAGATTCCTGCGGGAGCGAAGAACTACATCACCCCGCAGGGCTGCGCGCGCCTGCGTGCCGAGCTGCTGCAGCTCATCGACGAGGAGCGCCCCAAGGTGGTGGACGTGGTGCACTGGGCCGCGCTCAACGGCGACCGCTCGGAAAACGGCGACTATCTCTATGGCAAGAAACGCCTGCGCGAGATCGACCGGCGCATCCGCTTCCTGACCAAGCGCCTGGAGATCGCCGAGGTGGTCGACCCGAGCGCGCACGCGGGCAGCGACCAGGTGTTCTTCGGCGCGACGGTGACCTACGCCGACGACCTGGGCGAAGAGCGCACCGTGACCATCCTGGGCATCGACGAGGTGGACACGAGCCGCCAGCAGGTGAGTTGGGTCTCGCCGGTGGCGCGTGCGCTGCTCAAGGCGCGCGAGGGCGACGAAGTGCCGCTGCAGACACCCGCCGGACCGCGCACGCTGGAGGTGCTGGCGGTGCGCTATCCAGAGCCGCCCCGGGCCTGATCAGCCCCGCGCGGCCTCGGGCAGTTCGATCTTGACTTCCAGCACCTCGAGTTCATCCTGGCGCTCGAAGTGCACCTTCAGGTCCTCGGGGTTGATGCGCACGTACTTGGAGATCACGGCCACGAGCTCGCGCTGCAGCGCCGGCAGGTAGTCGGGCTGGCCGGGATTGCGCCCGCTTCGCTCGTGCGCGAGGATGATCTGCAGCCGCTCCTTGGCGACGGCGGCCGATTTCTTCTTCTCGCCCAGCAGAAATGACAGCAGGGACATGACGATTCACCTCCCTCCGAAGATGCGTTTGAAGAAGCCGGGCTTCACGGCATCGGTGAAGCGCAGCGGCTTGTCTTCGCCGAGAAAGCGCGCGATCACGTCCTTGTAGGCCTCGGAAACGTCCGAGCCCGCCATGTGGATCGCCGGCATGCCCTGGTTGGAGGCCTGCAGCACGGTTTCCGACTCGGGAATCACGCCGATCAGCTTGATGCGCAGGATGTCCTGGATGTCCTGCAGGCTCAGCATCTGGCCGTCTTCCACGCGATTGGCGTTGTAGCGGGTGATGAGCAGGTGTTCCTTGATCGGCTCGGCGCCTTCGACGGCGCGCTTGGTCTTGCTTGAAAGCATGCCCAGGATGCGGTCGGAGTCGCGCACCGAGGAAACCTCGGGATTGGTGACGAGCAGCGCCTCGTCGGCAAAGTGCATCGCGGCGAGCGCCCCGCTTTCGATGCCCGCGGGCGAATCGCAGACGATGTACTCGAAACCCATCTCCGCCAGGTCCTTGAGCACTTTTTCGACGCCCTCGATGGTGAGCGCTTCCTTGTCGCGCGTCTGGCTGGCGGCGAGGATGAAGAGGTTTTCGAGCTGCTTGTCCTTGATCAGCGCCTGGTTGAGGTTGGCCTCGCCCTGGATGACGTTGATGAAGTCGTAGACCACACGGCGCTCGCAGCCCATGATGAGGTCGAGGTTGCGCAGACCGACGTCGAAGTCGATCACGGCGGTCTTGTGCCCGGCAAGCGCCAGGCCAGCAGCGAAGGCGGCGCTGGTGGTGGTCTTGCCCACGCCTCCCTTGCCGGAGGTGACGACGACGATCTTGGCCATGTGTGCGGTTTCCTTGCGTTGTGTGCCCGCTGCCCTACAGCGGTTCAAAAATCAGTTTCTCGCCTTCCAGACGCACCTGCGCGGCCTTGCCGCGCACGTTCTCCGGCAGCTCATTGTCGGTGGTGCGGTACATGCCGGCGATCGAGACCAGCTGCGGCTCCAGGCAGGTGGTGTAGATGCGCGCGGTGGCGTCGCCGCGCGCGCCCGCCATCGCCCGCCCGCGCAGCGGCGCATAGACGTGGATGCTGCCGTCGGCGATCACCTCGGCGCCAAAATTCACGATGGCCAGCACCACGAGATCGCCGCCGCGCGCATAGATCTGCTGCCCCGAGCGCACGGGCTTGTCGATCACCAGCGTGGGCACGGACGCGGCGGGGAGTTCCTGCGCTCCCCGCGCCTCGTGGACCTCATGCACGGTCTCGACCGGGACGGGCGCCGGGCGCTGGGGCGCCTCGGGGGCCGCCGCCAGGCCGGCCTCGAACGCGGCCTGCATCTGTGTCTCGCTGCCGCCGCGCACGGCCACGGGGCGGGTGCGGTGCTCCTTGAGCAGCGCCACGAGCGCGGGAAAGTCAATGGGGCGTGTCTCGTCCCTGACGGCCGCGAGATCGATGACCACCAGGTCGTCATCGAAGAAAGACTGGTCATCGCCCAGCTGGCGCCGGAACTCGGCTTCGATCTGCGCGCCGTCGCTGCTCTTGAGCACCACCGCCACCACGGGCAACTGGGTGCTTTTGAGATCAAAGCTGGTACGGGCGGCGCCCGGGGTTTCAACGGCCATGGATCGCGAAGGGAAACTGCCAGGAGTCTGTCGGACCTGGGAATCGTGAAAGTGTACTGTGACGGCCCGGACGATCACCCGCGCGACGCACGCATTTTCATGGCGTCCGGATAATCGCGCGATGCCCGCGTCGCGAAAAAATCACCTCGATACCCTGGCCACCGCTCTGCTGCTCGCCTGCAGCCTGTACTGGGGGTTTCAACAAGTGCTCTCCAAGGCGACGGTGACCGAGGTGGCGCCGATCTACCAGGCCTTCTGGCGCTTTGCACTGGGCACGCTGGCGCTGCTGCTGTGGTGCCGCCTGCGCGGCATTTCGCTCTCGGGCGCGCGCGAGCCGCCGGGCGTGACGCGCGCCGCGGTGCTCTCGGGGCTGCTGTTCGCCGCGGAATTCACCGGGCTGTTTCTCGCCTTCAAGTACACCACGGCCTCGCGCGCCACGATCTTCCTGTACTGCTCGCCCTTCTGGGTGGCGCTGGTGCTGCCGCACTTCGTCAGGAGCGAGAGGCTCAATCGCGTGCAATGGCTGGGCCTGGTTTGTGCGTTTTTCGGCGTGCTGCTGGCGCTGAGCGATGGCTGGCGCACGCCCGATGCCGCGCACGCCAGTGCCTGGATGGGCGACCTGCTGGCCCTGGCCGGGGGCCTGTTCTGGGGCCTCACCACCTGCATGCTGCGCGCATCAAAGCTGCAGCACGCGCGCCCGGAAAAGCAGCTGCTGTGGCAGATGGGCGTGACCTCGGCCGTGCTGCCGCTGGTCTCGTGGCTGCTGGGCGAGCGCTGGCAGCTCGGCTTCAGCGCCTTTGCCTGGTCGTCGCTGCTGGTTCAGGGGCTGATCGGCGCCTTCGCGAGCTACCTCGTGTGGATGTGGATGCTCTCGCGCTACCCGGCCACGCGCATGTCGGTCTTCGTCTTCCTCACGCCGGTGTTCACGCTCGTCGTCGGGGCGCTGTGGCTGCACGAGCCGGTGACGGCGACGCTGCTGGCGGCGCTCGTGCTCGTGGCCGGCGGCATCGTGCTCGTCAACCGCCGGGGTGCCGCTGCGGGCACGGACCCCGAGGCGGAGGCCGTCGCATGAACCGCGCCCTGCTGCTGCTCACGCTGTGCCAGGGCCTGTTCCTGATCAACAACGTCACCTTCATCGCGATCAACGGGCTCGTGGGCCTGCAACTCGCGCCGTTCAGCTGGATGGCGACGCTGCCGGTGATGGGCTATGTGGTGGGCGGGGCGATCGCGGCGCCGCTGGTGGCACGATCGCAGGCGCGTTTCGGGCGCCGGGGGTCGTTCCAGATCGGCCTGCTGGTGGCGCTCGGCTCGGCGCTGCTGGCCGCGTACGCGGCGCAGACGCGCCAGTTCTGGCTGCTGATGCTGGCCACCGTGGTCGCGGGCTACTACAACGCCAACGGGCAGCTGTACCGCTTCGCGGCGGCCGAACTCACGCGGCCCGACTGGCACGAGAAGGCGGTCTCGCTGGTGCTCGCGGGCGGGCTGCTGGGCGCGGTGGTCGGCCCCAACATGGCGGCGTGGACACGCACGCTGCTGCCCACGCCCTTCGTCGCGGCCTACCTCACGCTGGCCCTCGTCGCGCTGCTCGCCATGGGCGTGATGGCGCTGATCGACTTCCCGCCCGCTCCAGTACTGGCCCCCCATGCGCCCCGGGGCCGGCCGCTCGCGCAGATCATGCGCCAGCCGGTGTTCATCGTCGCCACGCTGGGCGCGGCGATCGGCTACGGCGTGATGAACCTGCTGATGGCGGCGACGCCGCTGGCGATGCAGGTCTGCGGCTTCGAGTTCGGCGCCACCGCCACGGTGCTGCAGTGGCACGTGATCGGCATGTACGCACCGGGCTTTTTTACCGGGCACCTGATCCGGCGCTTCGGCGTGCTCTCCGTCATGGGCGTGGGCGTGCTGCTGAACGCGGCGTGCGTGGCGATCGCGCTCTCGGGCGTCGATCTGCAGCATTTCCTCGCGGCGCTGATCCTGCTGGGCGTGGGCTGGAATTTTCTCTTCACCGGCAGCACCACGCTGGCGCTGCAGGCCTACCAGCCCGAGGAAAAGGATCGCGCGCAGGCGGCGATCAACTTCTGCGTGTTCGCCACCATGGCGGTGACCTCGTTCTCGTCGGGCGCGCTCGTGACCACGCAGGGCTGGAACTGGCTGAACGTCGGCTCGGTGCCCGCGCTGGTGCTGATGGCGGCGGCGCTGGCGTGGCTGGGGGCACGGCGCGCCTCCATTCGCGCCACATAAACCATAGCCACCAACGCACGCCCATCAAGCGCTGGGGTCGATTTTCGCCATCAACTCTCCTGCCTGCAGCAAGGCTCCCGCGCGCGCGATTGGCGCGAGGCGCCCGGCGCACGGTGCGGCCACGGCCGTTTCCATCTTCATGGCTTCGAGCGTGGCGATGACCTCGCCCGCCCGTACCGCGTCGCCCTCGGCACGGTGCCAGCGCACCAGACTGCCCGTGAGCGGCGCGAGCACGTCGCCCGGCTGACTCGCGGCGGGCGCGGGAGGAGATGGCGCTTGGCCCTGCGATGCGCCGGCCGCGGCCAGCGCCAGGTCGGCGGGCAGGCCGAGCCGCATGCGCTTGCCGTCGAGCTCGATCCAGCTGCGGCGCAGCGCCGCAGGCGCGGGCGGGCCGGGGCGCTCGGCGGGCTCGAACGTCGCGGCCATCTCGGTCTCGATCCAGCGCGTGTGCACCGCAAAGCCCTGCTCGGCGGTGAAGGCCGGGGCCTGCAGCACCGCGCGGTGAAACGCCAGCACGCTGGCCACGCCCTCGATGGTGAACTCCGAAAGCGCCCGGCGCGCGCGCGCCAGCGCCTGTTCGCGCGTGGCGCCGGTGACGATCAGCTTGGCCATCAGCGAATCGAAGCTGCCGGGAACGACCGAGCCTTGCGCCACGCCCGTTTCCAGCCGCACACCGGGGCCGCCGGGCGCGTCGAAGCGCGTGATCCGGCCTGGCGTGGGCAGGTAGCCGCGCCCCGGATCTTCGGCGTTGATGCGAAATTCGATGCTGTGTCCGCGCGCGGGCGGCGTCTCGGTGAACGACAGCGGCAGGCCGTCGGCCACGCGCAGTTGTTCGATCACGAGATCGACGCCCGTGGTCTCCTCGGTCACCGGGTGCTCGACCTGCAGGCGGGTGTTCACTTCCAGGAAGGAGATCTGGCCGCCCTGCCCGAGCAGGAATTCCACCGTGCCCACGCTCTCGTAGCCTGCGGCGGCGCAGATGTCGCGCGCCGCGCGGCACACCGCCTCGCGCTGCGCGTCGTTGAGAAACGGCGCGGGCGCCTCCTCGACCAGCTTCTGGTTGCGCCGCTGCAGCGAGCAGTCGCGCGTGCCGACCACGACCACGTGACCGTGCCGGTCGGCGAGGATCTGCGCCTCGATGTGGCGCGGCCGATCCAGGAACTGCTCGATGAAGCACTCGCCGCGGCCGAACGCCGCCGTGGCCTCGCGCACCGCCGAGGCGTAGAGCTCGGCCACCTCGTCCATGCGCCACGCGACCTTCAGGCCGCGGCCACCGCCGCCAAACGCCGCCTTGATCGCGATCGGCAGACCATGCGCGGCCGCAAAGGCCACGGCCTCCTCGGCGCCGTGCACCGGCCCGTCGGTGCCCGCCACCAGCGGCGCGCCCACCCGCAGCGCGATGGCGCGCGCGGCCACCTTGTCGCCGAGCGCGGCCATGGTCTCGGGGCGCGGACCGATCCAGACCAGACCCGCATCCAGCACCGCCTGCGCGAACTCGGCGCGCTCGGAGAGAAAGCCGTAGCCCGGGTGCACCGCATCGGCGCCGCTCTTTCGGGCGATGGCCAGCAGCTTGTCGATGGCGAGATAGGTCTCGGCTGGGCGCGTGCCTTCGAGCGCCCAGGCCTCGTCGGCGGCGCGCACATGCAGCGCGTCGGCGTCCGGGTCGGCATAGACGGCGACCGAACGCGCGCCGTAATCGCGGCAGGCGCGGGCCACCCGGATGGCGATTTCGCCCCGGTTGGCGATCAATACTTTGCGGATCATCACAGACCTCCGCAGCAGCCAGGGGATGGGCCGGCGAAATCACCATGGCCTGCTGCGCAGGCCCGGCGATGTGCAGAAACACCCGCTGCGCGGCTGTTTTCGCCCCGGTTGGCAATCGGCACTTTCTGAATCATCTTCAGCTCTCCTCGAACGGCGCCACGACGCGAAAACGCACCTGGCAGCCCACCGGAATCTGCGCCGCCAGCGCCAGGTGGTGGCTGGCCACGACGGCGATCACCGGGTAGCCGCCGGTGAGCGGGTGATCGGCCAGGAACAGCACCGACTGCCCCCCTGCGGGCACCTGGATCGCGCCGGTGACGGTGCCTTCGCTCGGCAACTCGTCATGGCGGCTGCGCGCGAGCGCCTGGGCGCCCTGCAGCCGCATGCCGATGCGGTTGGACTGCGGCGTGACCCGCCAGGGCTGGCTCTGCAGCAGCGCCAGCGCCTCGGGCGTGAACCAGTCGGTGCGCGGGCCGGCGAGCACGTCCAGCAGCACCGTCTCGCCGGCGCGGGGCAGGTCGGGCGGCGCCGCTTCCAGTGGCTGCACCGCGCGCAGCAGGTGCGCGGGCAGCGCCGTGCCCACGGCGATGCGCTGCCCGGCTTGCAGCGCGGGCGGACCGACCTGCGCCAGCGTGTCGGTGGCGCAACTGCCGAGCACGGGCGCCACGTCCCAGCCGCCGCGCACCGCCAGGTAGCAGCGCACCCCGGCCACGGGCGTGCCCAGGGCCAGCACATCGCCATCGTCAAGCGCCACCGGCGCGTGCGGTTCGACCGGCCAGGCGCGGCCGTCGGCGGCATGCAGCGTGAGCGGAGTCTGCGCGCCGCACACGGCCAGCAGCGTGCGCCCATGGCTGCGCAGGCGCAAACCGCCGAGCAGGTGCTCGAGCACCGGCGCGTCGATGGGGTTGCCCACGAGACGGTTGGCGCGGTGCATGGCCTGCGGGTCGAGCGCGCCCGAGGGCGAGATGCCGAGCCCGGCGAGACCGTGGCGGCCGCCATCCTGCACCAGGGTCTGCAGTCCGGTGGCCTCGAATTCAATAGCTGCTTGCGCTTGATGAGATTGGGTTTGAGTCGAATTTGGCTCTGATACTCCGGGGGCGGAGAAGGGCTCGCGCTCGTGCGCACGCGCGGGGGGCGCGGCCGCCGCATCCGCCGCATCCGCATCGACGAAGCGCACCTCGAAGCCCGGTTGCACCAGCGCCGGCTCGGCGCGCGCCAGGTCCCACATCGGCACGTCGGTCACGCCGATCAACTGCCAGCCGCCGGGCGAGGCCGCGGGATAGACCGCGCTGAAGCCGCCCGCGAGCGCCACCGAACCGGCGGGCACCCGGGTGCGCGGGCTCTGGCGGCGCGCGATGGCGCCAAAACTCGGGTGCCCGCCGGTCAGGTAGACGAAGCCGGGTGCGAAGCCCGCGAACGCCGCCTGCCAGGGCACGGCGGTGTGGCGCGCGACGACTTCCGACGCCGTGATGCCCATGAGGCGGGCCACGTCGGCGAGGTCTTCACCGCGGTAGTGCACCGGGATGTGCACCACGCGCGCGGGCGCGGCGTCGCTCTGCCCCACGTCGGCACCGTCGGCGCGCTCGCGCAGCGCCGCCACCAGCGCCGCACGCGCGATGGCGTGCGGGTGGTAATGCACCAGCAGCGTGCGCGCCGCCGGAATCAGCTCGTGCACGCCCGCAACGGGACGCGCCTGCACCGCGCGGTACAGCGCGAGCGTGTGCGCGAGGTCGGCCAGTTCGACCAGCAGCGCCGCGTCGCCCGCAGGCAGAAAGCGCATGTCAGCGGCCACCGGCAAACGCGGCCAGCGGCACGCCCGCCGTCGACAGGCGCTCACGGATGCGCCGCGCCATGTCCACCGCGCCCGGGCTGTCGCCGTGCACGCAGATCGAATCGGCCGCAATGCGCACCGGCTGGCCGGTGATCGACGTCAGCGTGCCACTTTCGGCCCAGCGCAGCATGCGCTCGGCGACCGCGTCGGCATCGTGCAGCACTGCGCCCGGCAGGCGGCGCGAGACCAGCGTGCCATCGTCGTTGTAGGCGCGGTCGGCGAAGGCCTCGGCCACCACCGTCAGGCCCCGCGAACGCGCGCGCGCGATCAGCGGCGAGCCCGCCAGCGCCAGCAGCGTGAGCGCCGGGTCGACGGCAAGCAGCGCCTCGATCACGTCGCTGCCCTGGCGCTCGTCGTGCGCGATGGTGTTGTACAGCGCGCCGTGCGGCTTGACATAGGCCACGCGCGTGCCCGCGGCCGCGGCCAGGCCCTGCAGCGCACCGATCTGGTAGATCACGTCGGCCACGAGTTCGCGGCTCGTCGGGTCCATGTTGCGCCGGCCAAAGCCGACGAGATCGGGGTAGGCCACGTGCGCGCCCACCACCACGCCGCGCCCCGCGGCGGCCTTCAGGGTCTGCAGGATGCCGGCCGGGTCGCCCGCGTGAAACCCGCAGGCCACGTTGGCGCTGGTGACGATGGCCAGCATGGCCGCGTCGTCGCCCATGCGCCAGGCGCCGTAGCTCTCGCCCAGATCGCTGTTGATGTCCATGACTCACTCCATCGCCGCCACGAAGGGCTGGAATTGTTGAACAATTGGCACATTGCCGCCAGACACGAATCCGCCATGCCACCGCTCCCGTCCCATGACCGCGCCACGGCGCCGAACCTGGCCGACTCCGTCGCCGACACCATCCGCGCGCAGCTGATCGACGGCCAGCTCAAGGCCGGCCAGCGCCTGTCGGAAGCGACCCTCAGCGACCAGTTGGGCATCTCGCGCAACACGCTGCGCGAGGTCTTCCGCAGCCTGATCAAGGAGGGGTTGCTGCGCCACGAACCCCATCGCGGCGTGTCCGTGGTCGTGCCCACGATTGCCGACATCATCGACATCTACCGCGTGCGCCGGCTCATCGAAGGCCAGGCGCTGGAAAAATCCTGGCCCCTGCACCCCGCGCACAAGCGCATGCAGCAGGCGGTGGCCGCAGGCATGGCCGCGCGCGACGCGGACGACTGGCGCCAGGTGGGCTCGGCCAACATGGCGTTTCACGCGGGCATCGTGGCGCTGGGCGACAGCGTGCGCCTGAGCACCATGTTCTCGCACATCGCCGCCGAGCTGCGCCTGGCCTTCGGCCTGCTCGACGACGCCGAATACCTGCACGCCCCCTTCGTCGACTACAACGCCCGGCTGCTGCAACTGTTCATGGACGGGCAGCCCGCGGCCGCCGCGCGCGAGCTGGAAGCCTACCTGGTGCAGTCCGAGCGCATGGTGCTGGCGGTCTACACGGGCGAGGGGCACTGAACGCCGGCGGCGTGTCATGGCACGAATCGCATCCTGTGATTGTTCAACAATGTGAGCATATTCAATCAACAAAATATTTGCATTGTTGGAAACCCTAAGGTGACGCTGAGCAAGTCCCCGCTGCGTTGACCCTCGCCCCGCATGCTGCACTACCTCAACGAGATCCGCCGCCGCGCCACGCGCATGTTCCTCACCGTGACCAAAATCATGCTGCCGGTCATGGTGCTGGTGTATGTGGCCGAGCGCCTGGGGCTGGTCGCGCTGGCGGGCCGGGCGCTGCAGCCCGCGATGGCCTGGATCGGGCTGCCCGCGCAGGCCGGCATCGTCTGGGCCACCACGGTGCTGACCAACATCTATGGCGGCATCGCCGTCATCGCCGCGCTCTCGGGCGAGCTGCACCTCACCACCGCGCAGATCAGCGCGCTGGGCGCGATGATGCTGTTCGCGCACAACCTGCCCACCGAGCAGGCCGTGGTGCGCCGCGCCGGGGCCAGCGCGCTCTTCACCGGTGGCCTGCGCCTGGTCGTGGGCGCGGCCTACGGCGCGGCCGTGGCCTGGGCGTGCCGCCTGGGCGGCTGGCTGCAGGAGCCGGTGTCGCTCGCCTGGCTGTCCAGCGGCGGCCAGGCGCGCACCGGGCCGCTGGATGTGGGGCCGTGGCTGGTCTCCACCGCACGCTCGCTGCTGCTGATCTGGCTCATCATCTGCGTGCTCGTCATCGTGCTGGACGCGCTGCAGCGCCTGGGCTTCACGCGCTGGCTCACGCGCCAGCTCGCGCCGGTACTGCGCCTCACGGGCCTGACCGAGGCCGCCGCGCCGCTCACCACCATCGGCATGCTCATGGGCCTGGCCTATGGCGGCGCGCTCATCATTGAGGCCAGCGAGCGGGAAAACTACGACCGGCGCACGCTGCTGCTGGCGCTGTGCTGGCTCTCGCTGTTCCACGCGGTGCTGGAGGACACCCTGCTCATCGCGGCGCTGGGCGCCAACGTCTGGATCATCCTGGTGCTGCGCGGCCTGACCGTGCTGCTCATCATGATGATGCTGGCCGCCGCCACGCAGGCGCACACGCGCTGGGGCCGGCGGCTGGCGCGGATGCCCGCGCCCTGAGGCCAGCGTCAAGGACGTACATCAAGGCACGGGGGCTCACCACGTCTCGCCGAAGGGCCGCGCCTCGATCTCGAAGGACCAGGCCGAGCGCGGCTGGTGCGTGAGCCACCAGGCCGATTCGGCCACGGCCGCGGGCTGCACGAAGAAGCTCTCGGGCTTGTCCGGCCGCTGCGCGCGCGTGCGCGGCAGGTCCACGATGCCGTCGATGATGATGAGCGCCACATGGATGCCCTGCGGCCAGAGCTGGCGCGCCATCGATTCGGCCAGCGCGCGCTGCGCCGCCTTGGCCTGCGCGAACGCCGCCGCGCCCGCGCCGCCGCGCCGCGAAGCCGTCGCGCCGATGATCACGATGGCGCCGCCGCCGCGCTGCTTCATGCCCGGCAGCACCGCCTGCATGGCCGTGAACAGGCCCAGCGTGTTCACGCGCCAGCACTGCTCCAGATCGGCGCCGCTCACCTGCTCCACGCTGCCCCAGGCGCCCGAGCCCGCGTTGTAGATGAGCGTGCCCACCGGCCCCTGCTGCGCCGCCACCTGCGCGAACGCGGCCTGCACCGCTTCGGGCTGGCTCGCGTCGCACGCATAGGCGCGTGCCGCAGGCAGCTCCCGCGCGAGCTGCGACGAAAAATCCGTGCCGCGCGACAGCAGCGCCACGGGGCTGCCGTCCGCGGCAAAACGCCGTGCCAGTGCGGCACCATTGCCGGGGCCCATGCCGACGATGGCGCTGACCGCCCGCGTCACGCGCCCGCCCCCACCCGGCGAAACCCGGTGCACGCCAGCGCGGCGCGCAAGGCCTCAGCGCCTTCGGGCGCGGCCTGCGGCACATCCAGACATTGGGTCATGATGATTCACTCCTGCGGCCGATGGTAGTGCCTTGAGCGCCGCATCGCCCGGCGCATCCGTCTTCACCACGAAAACGACTTAAAGCCATAGCTATCGTCGCCTGTCTGTATTGGCCTGCGGGCATGAAGCACCATGAATCCCGCAGGGATGTACCCATCCCGCTCCCGAGCCACTTGCTCTTCTTGGGCGGACCATCGCAGGCGATTCAATCAATGCTCTGGGTCCGACCACGGTTGCCACCTGCAGAACCCAAAGGCACCGACAGACTCAGCCGTGTTCCGATATCTGGCGCACTGCGGATGCTCAGATGCCCTCCCAATGCTGCAGCACGCTGGCGCATCCCGCCAAGCCCCTTGCCCATGGCATGGTGCGCGTTCCCTTCGGGTGTACTCGCCAGCCCTTTCCCGTTGTCGTTGATTTCCAATTCAAGCGTCTGACGCGATTTCATACAGCGCAGACAGAGTCGGACCTGACTCGCCCCTGAGTGGCGCACCACGTTGCCCAGAGCCTCCTGGGCAATGCGCAACACCTCTCGCGCACGCGCACCGTCGAACTGCTCGAGCTCCTGTGCAAATGCCACATGCCAGTGCAGTTCGATCCCGGAGGCCTGCAATAGCGGTTGCAGGCGATAGCGCAGACTGGCCAGCAACTGCACAACCGATGCTGCCTCATCGGCTCCGTCCACCAAAAGCTTGAGTTCGAGCAGGCACTCGTGCAATGCCGCCGCAGTCGCTCGCTCCTGAGGTGTGTTGCGGCCCAGCGAAGACAAAATCGCGCTCAGCTGCGAGCCCAAACCATCATGCAAGTCCTGAGCCCATTGCTGGCGGACATGCAAGTCCGCCTCTGTCCCTCTCCGCCCCGGATGACCCAGGCGCCGGGTCATGAGCAACCACGGCACAGCCAGCGCGGGCAGAACAAAAACCTGCGCCCAGGAAACCGTCAGTACGCCGTCACTGCCCTCTCCGAGCAGATCGGAGGCCATGGCATTGAGCGCGGCCGTGGCGGCAAGAAACACCGTCCAGCCGCGCGAAGACACCTTGTAACGCCATAAGGCATGGGCCAGCAGCGCCACCAAAACACCGGCACAGCCCATATTGAACCACGCCCACGCCGCAACCATCAATCCAGCGGCCGAGCCGGCCAATCCCGGTGACACCGCCAGAGCCAGCCCCAGCCACAGCTGCACACCGAGCAGCTGGCGATACACACGCAGCGCGCCCTTGAACAAGGCCATCAAAAACAGGGCAACACCAGAGATCAGGCATTGGTAGAGCAAGCGCATGGGTAAGGCGTAGGCTGCAGCGGGCCAGCCTCTGCCATGGGCCCAAAGCTCCAGTGCCGCGAAAGCAGCAAACGGAATGGCCGCCCCCAGGTACAGCCAATCCAGACGCTGCTGCCGGCGCAAGGCGCCCACCAAGGCGCTTCCCCACAGCGTCAGAGCCGTCAACAAAAGAGACCATTGCGCCGCCATGATGGATCCGTGTCCAAAGCGACCTTCGCCAGCGCAGGCCGGCAAGGGTCAGCCGAGCAGGCCCCATTGCGAAGCCTGGATGACAGCCTGTATTCGGGTGCGCACCTGGAGCTTTCGGTAGACGTTTTTGACGTGCGCATTGACGGTCTGATCGCTGATGCCCAGGCGTTTGCCGATCTCACAGCTGGTGTAGCCCGATGCCACGAGATGCAGAATTTCCCGTTCACGCCCGGTGAGCTTTTCCCCTCCCTGCTGTGCCCGGGGCCCCGGTGCCGACGCAGGTGAAGCGACGCCATCGATGCGCTTGAGCAAACGCCGCGCCAGGCTTGGCGTAATGGCTGCTCCTCCATGGACCACTTGCAGCACTGCCTGAGGAAAGTTGTCAAACCAGGAGTTCTTCACCAGATAGCCTGCCGCCCCCAGTTCGAAGGCACGGATGGCATGCTGCTCGTCCTCCGTGGCCGAGATCACGATCGCCTCGGCGCGCGGGTGCGTGGCCTTCATGTGTTCGATCAACTCGTACCCCGAACCATCGCCCAGGTTCAGATCCACAAGCATCACACTGAATGCATGCTGTGCCATCAAGCGCTTGCCTGTGCGCAGAGAATCGGCCTGCCCCAGCAGATCGATGCGCGCATCGGCCAGCAACTCCTGCGAAATGACACGACGGATATGTGCATCGTCATCGACCACGATGACGCCAACGGCAGGTTGCAACGGCCCGTCCAGATAGTACGTCCAGGCCGCAGTTGCGGTGTGTGTATCCGATCCGGCCATAGCGCCCGGGGTAGTTCCCTCTTGCGCCAGGTTGGCGAATCGATGAATGGAATTGGCCATGGCGTTCCCCCCCTTTTGAGAAAGAGCAAGACCTGATCTGCCGCTGGCGGCGGTACGGGTTTGCACTCCAGCGACTACTGCCTGGCCGGCAAACGTGGGCACAGACTGGAAGCAAGAAAATCCAAACATTCAACACAATCGTGGATCGGTGACCCAGTCGCTGACGTGGCGCATGAGGTGCGTTTTGGCCACCGGCTCGATCCCGGTCAGATCCGCCTTCACTGGATCGACGCCACGCAATCGCCCTGCGCAAACTCTGGAGTGCGCTGCCGCGCTGGCCAGCAGTGTTTGCAGGCGCTGGCGTTGCCGCGCCGGCGGCGCTGTGCGAGAAGTCGATATGGGGCAGCATGCATGCGATTACAGACGGCGGTGCGCATGTGAATCTTGCGCCAGCGCAAGGCGGAGTGCCGTGCAGTGCACGAAGCTCCCGCGCAATGTGATGGAGGAGGGCGCGCGCGCGCCGGCCGGGCGATGGCAAAACACCTCGGCAAACCCCGCCCCGGACCATGCCGGACATCGTTGCCAAACCGGGCGTCCTGGGCTGCCGCGCGGCGGTGGTGATCACGGCCGGCCCGACGGTGGACAGCCAACACGCACACGGGCGCGCTGTTGGGTTAACACCGCGCCGCCGGCGCAGCGTTTTCCAGCGCCGGCACCTTCTTCGCCAACTTTTCTGCCGTGGCACGGACGAATCCGGATTCCAAGACCGCGAAACCGCTTTCGGGCACTTGCGCCCTGGCGGACCCGGACCCTCAAAAAAGCATTCGCTCCTTTGACGCGGGACGACTTTTGGAAAGTCGCCATGTCTTTCGTCGCAAATTTAAGAAAAAACTATCGATTCCAAGAACATTTGCAATAAAAACATTTGGATGCATTTAACACCTGGGTACGAATACAGCAATTTTGAGAGCAAACAATTCTTTGAATAAGGTCGGGAGCAGAGAAGTCCTCCAATGAACAGGATGTTCATCCCCTTTTGGTTGTACCCACTTGAAGCGATTGGTAAGCGGCTGAAAGAGTCAGAAACTGGACCCCGACAAAGCCGGACACCGCACACTTCGAGGCACACAGGAGATCGGTGGCAGGCAGCGTCACAGCACCCGGCAAGCGCCCTCCATGGGCACCGGCCGGACATCGTGGAGCCACACCTTTTGGAGGATAGCCATCATGAAACATCTTCTTACGCTACTCGTGATTGCCGGCGCATCGAACTTCGCCTTTGCCTTTGGAGGCGGTGGCGGCAACCCGCCGCCCCCCACCAACAACACCCCGCCTGCCTGCGACGTTTGCACCCACCAGGTGATCATCAAGGCGCCTCTGAACCAGAGCACCAGCCTGACATGGAGCTCTTCGGTCGCCACCGCCAGTGGCAATGACTCGAGCGCGAACAACAACATGTCGAGCAACACGGCCGGGGTGTTGATCGACGCCGCGACCAACCAGGGCACTTCGCTGTCCATGAGCCACGTCGAAGCCACCGCCAGCGGCAACAGCAGCAAGGCGCAGAACAACATCGCCAGCAACATTGGCTCCGTCGGTGTGGGCGCAGCGCTGAACCAGTACGCATCGCTCAGCGGTTCGTATGTCAAGGCACTGGCCTCGGGCAACAACTCGCGCGCGGTGCAGAACATCTCCAGCAACAACGGCTGCCAGACCTGCCAGTGACGGGCTGGTATTGACCTGATACGGCTTTTTCATCCTGCCCATCACCGACGGCAAGCCTGTGCCGGTGCGTCAGCACCTCACGGCTACCCGACGGCGTGAAGCGAACGATGGGAAAGCGGCATCAGCCAAAACAACGGCGGCGGGGTAGTGGCTTTTCACGCTCCGCCGTCTCTTCACGCTGCAAAGGAGAGAAATGATGACATCCGGCACTTTGCATACCGGGTTGCTCACAGCCGCTCTGACACTGACAGCCACCGCCTGGGCCCAGGGAGCCCCTGGCAGCGACCCCATCGTCCTCGGCGGTGCGGTGAGCTACCAGGCCTTGCCCACGCCCACAGTACAAGCCTCAGGCCAGATCGACGGCAACATCGGCATCCCCTCGTGGATGCAAGCCAAGATTTCCCGCTACGAAGCCAAGGCCTTCGCTCAGCTCGAGGGAGAAAGCGGCGTGGTGAAGACGGAGAACGACGTCATCAGCGTCCAGAAAGGCAATGCGCTGGCGCGTACCTGCACGACCAACGTCTCCAGCAACACCGGCGCAGCCGCTGCCGGCCCCAGTGGCCACTATGGCCCCAATGGCAGCGCGGACCAGATCACGGTACTGCGCGGCGATCTCGTGACCATTTGCAAATAGGCGTCACGGGAGCATGCCGCCCCGTCAAACCATGCCCGGCCAGCAGCGCGCAGCGCCGGGCATGGTGCGCCCTCATAGCGGGTGAGCCACCCTTCAGCACAGAGAAAACGACAACGCGGCGACAGACAGGAGGACACCATGACAAGCAATCATGCAGTGCAACGCCCGGTCACACAGGGACACGACTCTCAAGGTCGCAGCATGCGCTCGGCGCTTTTGCTGCTCGCTGCAGCGAGCCTGATCGCCGGCTGCGCCACGCCCCTGTCACCCAAGGAGGATGCGCCCTTCCAGTCCTACGCCAGCGCCAACGATCATCCTGCCCATCGCCCGTCGCGCTCGATGTCGAGCTTCAGCAACTCGCTGGCCTGCATGGACGAGATGATGCGCGAGGCCGAAGTGCCCACCACACTGATCACCAGCAAATTCATCGCCGACTACACCGGCAGAGTGCCCGTGGCAGCCAAGGAGATGGTGATCACGGCCTTGTCGCAAATGTCCCGACGTTCGAACGCCTTTCGCTACGTCGACTTCGAGGTGGACATCGCGCGCCAGGATACGGTGCAAAACCTCTCGACCATCTTGCTCAACAACAATCAGATGGAGCTGCAACGCCCCGCGCTCTATGTCTCCGGCGGCGTCTCCTTCGTCGATCAGAACGTGATCTCCACACGCCACGGCGCCGGCATATCGGGCCCGCGCGTGGAAATTGGCTACGACCGCAATCGAGGCGCGACGATCGTCGGGCTGGAAATGCACCTGGGTGATTTCCGTACGCGCACCATCATCCCCGGTCTGGATTCCGCCAACGAAGTCATCATCGGCAGCTCTGGGCAGGGGCTGGATCTGGCTGGCCGCATCGGCACTTACGGCGTGCAATTCAACGTCGGCCGCGACCTGACACAAGGCACGGGTGCAGCGATGCGCACGCTGGTCGATCTGGCATTGATCGAGCTTGCGGGCAAATGGACCCACTTGCCCTACTGGAGCTGCCTGACGCTGGACAACACACACCCCGAATTCCAGCGCCAGCTGCGTGAATGGTACGACCAGGGTGATCCGATGACGCGCCAACGCCTGGTCGAAAATTACCTGGTCAGTCGCGGTTACCTCACCGCTTCCGAGCTTCCGCTATCGAGCAGCAGTACCTTGCTGCGCGAAGCGATCGGGCGATTCCAGGCCGACAAGGGTGCCGTCGTCACCGGCGTGATCGACTTCTCCGTCTATGAACGTGCGCTGCGCGACTTTGTCGCCATCGACGCCGACGGCAACCTGACGCGCGTCGGCTGGCCCGAGCTGGAAGCCGGGCGTCAGCCAGTGTCCCCCCTGGCCATCGACATGCAGATAGAGAACATGGTCAAGGACCGCAGCGCCTTCACGCCCGGAACACAAATCTTTGCCTCGGTCACGGTCTCGCGAGCGGCGCATCTGTTCTGCTACATCAATGACGCCAATGGCAACATCGTCAGGCTTCAGCCCAACCATCTGAGCGCCTCTTCCCTGGTGTCGGCCAACCAGGCCATACGCCTGCCTGACTGGATGGTGCCCTTCCCAGCCTATGTGATCAACGCCGGAGCCAAGGGACATGAAGCATTGATGTGCATCGCCAGCGACGAAGACCCGATGACGCGCATGCCGACACAGCTGAACATGCCTGCCCTCACCCCCATCACGGCAGTCCAGACCCTGGATCAGCTGCGCCGGGAGTTTGAGTCCGCCGTAGGCGAGAAACACATGGCCGCACAGACCCTGGAGTGGAACATTCTGCCGCCGCCACCGCAGCCCGCAGCCAAGGCCGATGCAGCCGCAACCAGCGCCAAGCCGCAATAAGGCATTGCCATGCCCAGCCCCTTCGCCTGGTGTCCGTGGCACGCCATTAGCGCCCTGCCCGGTCGGCGTCGGCATCTGAGCGCCATCGCTCTGTGCATCGCTGCCGTCTCGGCACAGGCCGCCATGGTGCGCGCTGCCACCTTGCCCGAGATTCAGGCTCCCGCCGTCCCTGGCGCGAAAAAGACGGTGCTGCTGGCCCAGAGGCCCGAGATTCGCTTACCCCAAACACCCGCTCAAGAAGGACCTCAAACGGATGGCACGATGACGCCCCAAGGGCCTCAGGTGCCTGCCAACGCCCAGCCATCCGGCCCCACCATGCCCAGTGCGCGCAGCTCTTTGGCGAGCGCCGCGCCCCTGGATCCGGCTCTGCAAAAGGAGTTGGCGCAACTGCAAAGACAGGCTTCACCCAAGTCGGGCTACGGCAGCACCTCCGTTTCGGCCAATGCCGCCTGGCTGCTTGGCTTGATCGCATTGCACGAGAACACAGCCCCTCGCAGCACTGCACAGGCGCTGGTATGGTTTGAGAGAGCGGCGCGCCATGGTCGCCAGCCGCTGGCCTGGTCAGGTGTCGCCTGGTGCGAGATGCAAGGATGTGCCGGCCCTCCTGACCCCTCCCTCGCCCGTCAAGCCATTGATCGCTTGCGGCCGGCATACCGTCCACGCGCCCTGTATCTGCAGTGGCTGCTGGACACTCGTCAGCACGCTTCCAGCAGCGCGGCTGTCAGTGGTCCCGAAGGCGTCAGCAATCTGCGTCTGCCGCTGCACGACCTTCTGGAGCAGGCGGCAGGGGAAGGCGATGCACAAGCACGCGTGGAACTCGGCATCGAGGCCGTGGTCAATGGCGATCTCCAGGGGGCGCGCGCCTATTTTCAGGCGGCCGCCACCCATTCACCCGCCGCAGCCGACAATCTTCAGTTGCTCGATGGCCAAGTCGCCAAGCCGGCGCAGCAGCAGACCACGGCCTCGAGCGAGGCCGAGAAGCTGCTCGAACGCGCACGCATGGCACACCGTGGCACGGGCCGCCCACCCGACTACGCCCAGGCCTTGCGCCTCTACCAGGCCGCCGCCGCCCAGGGCAGCGCCAGCGCCAGGCGCATGCTGGCTCTGATCTTCTCCCGGCCCCAGCCCGATGGCACGATCAACCTGGCGTGGATGGCTCAACTGGCCTGGCTCGATACGTCCAACACCTTGCCACAGCTGCAGGCGCACACCCTCTCGCGCATGATGCGCCGTGATCCCACACCGCTGTTTGATCTGCTGCCTCCGGCATGGCAGCGCGCACTGGCCTCTTCCGCGCCGTGAGCGCAAGTGAGCCGCACCGGCCATCGAGGAGGCCGCGCAGTGCTCTTGAAAACATAGCTATTGGCGCTCCCTGCGTATGCGTTGGAAGCCAAAAATACCGCAAGCCAACGCAGCGCGTCCAGGCGAAGGCCAGCCAAGCTGAACTCAAAGTCGGCACGGAGCATTGACGATCCCACACCAGATGCCGGATATACGACTGCAGGTGCTCTACCCACTGGTCCCCAATATCTGCCGCAACAGGGACACTGCCCGAGACGAGCGATCAGCAGGTAGCCGAGCTGGTGACGCAACATCGTGATCGACGTCGCCACATGGCGCTGCGCTCGCAGGACTGCCACGGGGGACGCAATCCTCGGGAAGAGCCGGCACCTTGCCTTCGATGAAGTTTCTTTTGCCACCGAGCGGCTTGCGGGCGACGAGACGTTCAGCCATCAGGAATCCGCAGGCAGCGATGCTCAAGGCCGCATGGTGGTCAGGCATCGAGGCCGGCGGCCGTTTCCTCGGTTGTGCGCAGGTGCCCGGCCACGTCGCAGGCGCGGCCGGGGCTTCAGAGAGGGCGGGTTGCGCGATGCTTTGACGCCCTCACACCCGCTCGAAGATCGCCGCGATCCCCTGCCCGCCGCCGATGCACAGGGTCACGAGCGCGTAGCGCCCGCCCGTGCGGTGCAGCTCGGCGATGGCCTTGGTGGTGATGATCGCGCCCGTCGCGCCCACGGGGTGGCCGAGCGAGATGCCCGAGCCGTTGGGGTTGACCTTGGCCGGATCCATGCCCAGCTCCTGCGTGACGGCGCAGGCCTGCGCGGCAAAGGCTTCGTTGGCTTCGATCACGTCGAGGTCGGCGAGCTTCATGCCCGTGCGCTTCAAGACCATCTGCGTCGCCGGCACCGGGCCGATGCCCATGTAGTTGGGGTCCACGCCCGCGTGCGCGTAGCCGACGAGGCGCGCCAGGGGCTTGACGCCCAGCGCCTGCACCCGGTCGCCGCCCACCAGCACCACGGCGCCCGCGCCGTCGTTGATGCCGGAGGCGTTGCCCGCGGTCACCGTGCCGCCTTCCTTCTTGAACACCGGCTTCATGCCGGCCAGCGCCTGCACCGTGGTGTCGGCGCGCACGTGCTCGTCGGTGTCGAAGACCGTCACGCCCTTGCGCGTCTTGATCTCGATCGGGACGATCTGCTCCTTGAAGTAGCCCGCGGCCTGCGCGGCGGCAGCGCGCCTGTGGCTCTCGGCGGCAAGCTGGTCCTGCATCTCGCGGCTGATGTGGTAGCGCTCGGCGATGTTCTCGGCCGTCACGCCCATGTGCAGCTTCTGCCACGGGTCGTGCAGGATGCCGATCATGTAGTCGACGAGCTTGGCGTCGCCCATGCGCGTGCCCCAGCGTGCGGCGGTGTCGAAGAAGGGGCCGCGGCTCATCGATTCGGAGCCGCCGCCCACGGCGACGTCGCAGTCGCCCAAGGCAATGGCCTGCGCCGCCGAGACGATGGCCTGCAGGCCCGAGCCGCACAGGCGGTTGACGTTGAACGCGGGCGTCTCGATGGGGCAGCCCGCGTCGATCGCCGCCACGCGCGAGAGGTAGGCGTCGCGCACGTCGGTAGGAATCACGTTGCCGATGACCACATGGCCCACCGCCTTGGGGTCGACCCCCGCGCGGGCCATCGCGGCCTTGACCACGGTGGTGGCGAGCTGGGTGTTGGGTACGTCCTTCAAGGCGCCGCCAAAGCTGCCGACCGCAGTGCGGGCGGTGCCGATCACGAAAACTTCACGTGGGGACATGGAAAACTCCTGGGTTCAAGAATCAGTGGCCGTGAAACTGCGGTGCGCGCCGCTCGAAGAAGGCTGCCAGCCCTTCGCGCAGATCGGCGCCCCGCGCACAGTCTTCAAAGGATTGTGCTTCAGCCTGCAGCGCACCGGCCAGGTCGCGGTCGAAGCTGCCGCGCATCAGGCGGCGCATGTGGCCGTAGGCCCGGGTGGGGCCGCTGGCGAGCCGCTCGGCGAAGGCGCGCGTGGCCGCTTCCAGCTCGGCGGCGGGCAGCACGCGGTTGACGAGGCCCAGGCGCAGCGCGTCCTCGCAACTGATGTTCTCGCCCAGCAGCGCGATCTCCAGCGCGTGGCGCAGGCCCACCAGGCGCGGCAGCGCCCACGAGCCGCCAACATCGCAGTTGGTGCCGAGATTGATATACGCGAGGTTGAACTTCGTGCCCTCGGCCGCGAGCACGAAGTCGCACATCAGCATCAGCGACAGCCCGCCGCCGGCCGAGGCGCCATGCACCTGCGCGATGACGGGCGCGTCGATCCGGTGCATCAGCGAGACCGCTTCGTTCAGCGGCGGGAGCAGATCGCGCACGCCCTGCACCGGATCGGCGCGCAGCGTGGCGAGGTCGCCGCCCGCGATGAAGGCGCGCCCCGCGCCCTTGAGCACCACGGCGCGCACCGCTTTGTCGGCCGCGATTTCGCGCATCGCCGCGAGGAAGGCGTGGGCCATGGCCACGTCGAGCGCGTTGAGCGCCTCGGGGCGGTTGAACTGCAGCGTGACGATGGCGCCGTCGCGCGAGACGAGCAGGGTGCTTTCGGACATGCGTACTCCTTGATCAATAGCTGTCAGCGCTTGGATGACGGGCGTTTCAGCCTCATTTGGCTTGAATAGCTTGGTGCCGCGCCGGCATCCGTCAACGATACATCGCCTCGATCTCCGGCGCATACGCCTGGTAGATGCTGGCGCGGCGCACCTTCATCGTGGCGGTGACTTCGCCGTCGTCGTGGTCCAGCTCTTTCGTCAGCAGATGGAACCTGCGGATCTGCGCCACCTGCGCCAGGTGGGCGTTGCCACGCGCGATCTCTTCATCGATGAGCTGGCGCACCTCGGGCGTTTGCACCAGCGAGCGGAAATGCGTGAACGCCAGGCGCCGCGCCTCGGCCCATTTGCCGACGGTCTCGAAGTCGATCATCACCAGCGCGCCGACGAACTTGCGCGCATCGGCGACGATGATGCATTCCTTGATGAAGGGACTGGCCTTCATGGTGTTCTCGATCTCCGACGGCGTGATGTTCTTGCCGCCCGCGGTGATCATGATGTCCTTGAGGCGATCGACGATCTTGAGCTGCCCGCCCTCCTCGCGCACCACGTCGCCGGTGTGCAGCCACCCATGGACGATGGTCTGCGCCGTCGCCTCGGGGTTCTTGTAGTAGCCGGCGAAGACCATGTCGCCGCGGATCTGGAACTCGCCGTTGTCGGCGATGCGGTACTCGACGCCCTCGGTCACCGGGCCGACGGTGCCGATCGCCACGTCGTCGAGCCTGTGGCCGGTGACCATGCCGGTCGATTCGGTCAGGCCATAGACTTCGATGAGCGGCACGCCCAGCGTGCGAAAGAACCGCACCACGTCGGGCGCGATGGGCGCCGCGCCGGTGAGCGCCACGCTCGCTTCGCGCAGGCCGATGAAGTTTTGCAGTGCGCGCAGGATCAGCCAGTAATACGCGCCAAAGCGCAGCTTCTGCGCCAGCGACCAGCTTTTGCGCGGCTGGTCGGCCAGCGGCGCGCAGGCGGCCATGGCGCGCGCAAAGAGCACCCGGCGCAGCGCGCCCGTCTCCTGCATCTTGATGCTGATGGCCGCGTGCAGCTTCTCCCAGATGCGCGGCACGCCCAGGAACATGCTGGGCGCGACTTCGCGCAGGTCTTCCTGCACGGTGCGGATGGATTCGCCGAAGTTCACCGTGGAGCCGAGATAGATCGGCGTGAAGGTGGTCAGCATCTGCTCGGCCACGTGGCACAGCGGCAGGTACGACAGGTGCGAGGCGCGCGCATCCAGGCGCAGGCGCTCCACGATGCCGGGCACCACGCCGCGGATGTTACGCCACGAGATCATCGCGCCCTTGGGCTTGCCGGTGGACCCCGACGTGTAGATCATCAGGCCGATGTCGTCCATCGTCTGGCGCGCCAGCGCCTCGTCGATGAGGTGCGCTTGGGCGCTCTCGCGCCCCAGCCGCTGCACCTCGTCAAAGGTGGCGATGAGCGCGCGCTGCTCGGGCGTGAAGCTGCGCAGGCCCTTGGTTTCGATGACGATGATTTTCCTGAGGCGCGGCAGTTCGGAGAGCGCATCGAGCACCTTGTCCGTCTGCTCCTGGTCTTCGCAGACCACCATGTCCACGTCGGCGTGGCCGATCACATAGGACACCTCGGGCGAGGGGCTGGTCGGGTACACGCCCACGGTGATGGCGCCCAGCAGCCCCGCACCCATCTGCGCCAGCACCCATTCGATGCGGTTCTCGGAAATCACGCCCAGGCGAGCGCCCGGCTCCAGCCCCAGTGCCGCCAGGCCGAGTGCGAACTGGCACGCGCGTTCGTGGTACTGCGCCCAGGTGAAGGGCTTCCAGATGCCGAAATCCTTTTGCCGGATGGCCACGCGCGTGGCGTCGGTGCGCGCGCGTTCACGCAGCATCTGCGGCAAAGTAAGCTCAGGAAGGTTCATATCTTCTGCGTTCCATGGCGCTGCGCACGTGGCACAACATCGAAAACTGGCGCAACCAAGGCCAGCGGCCACCGCGCAAGGGCCGCCCCGCCGCGCTGGTGGCGTCCCCCTTCCCGCGCGCAGCGCGAGAGAAGGGGGAAGGCGCGCAGCGCCTCAGGGGGATGCGCTTTATTACGACAGCCACCGCTTCCTGCGCTTGTAGTGTTTGATGTCCTTGAAGCTCCTGGCCTCGCCGCCGCCGCCCATGCCGAGGTAGAACTCGCGCACGTCGGCGTCGCCCGCCAGGCGCTCGGCCGTGCCGTCGATCACGATCTTGCCGCCCTCCATGATGTAACCGCGATGCGCCACCGCGAGCGCCACGGTGGCGTTCTGCTCCACCAGCAGCATGCTGGTGCCGTGCTCGGCGTTGATGCGCGCGATGATGGTGAAGATGTCCTCGGTCAGCATGGGCGAGATGCCAAGCGAGGGCTCGTCGAGCAGCATCAGCGTGGGCCGGGCGATCAGCGCGCGCCCGATCGCCAGCATCTGCTGCTCGCCGCCCGAGAGATAACCCGCCAGGCCCTTGCGGCGTTCGAACAGGCGCGGAAAGTACTGATAGACCAGATCGAAATCGGGCTTGCCCACGCCCTCGCGGCCGCTGAGCGCATAGGTCGAGGCGACGAGGTTTTCCTCCACCGTCAGGTCCTCGAAGACGTGGCGCCCCTCCATCACGTGCGAGACGCCCCGGCGCACGAGCTGCTGCGGCGCCAGGCGCGCCGTGTCCTGCCCGCAAAAGCGGATGCTGCCCGAGGCCAGCAGCCCGTCTTCCAGCGGCAGCAGGTTGGAGATCGCCTTGAGCGTGGTGCTCTTGCCCGCGCCGTTGCTGCCCAGGAGCGCCACGATCTCGCCGCGCGGCACCGCGAGCGACAGGCCGCGCAGGGCCTGCACGACCTTGTTGTAGACGACCTCGATGTTGTTGACTTCGAGGACGAGGTCCGTGGCGTTCTGGGTCATGTCCCGTCGTTACAGCTTGATCCAGTCCGACGCGGGCACCATCTTCTGCGCCTTCATGTCGGCCTTGTACACGCGCCCCACGGGAATGGAGTTGCCGGCGATGGTGATCGGCACGCCGATCAGGCCGCCGGTGTCGAAGTCCTTGAGCGTGTTCAGCGCCGCCTTCATGTTGCCGCCCGTGAGCGGTTTGCCGGCATCCAGGCAGCGCTTGACCGATTCGAGGAACAGCATCGCCGCGAGCATGCCCTGCGTGTAGGCCGTGCTCTGGTACTGCGGGCGCATCGCGCGGATCTTCTCCAGCATGGGCGCGGGCTCGGTGTCGTAGTAGTAGCGGTAGGGCATCACGCCCATGAAGCCGTCGCCGTCGGGCCCCATCTTCATCACGGTGGAGCTGTCCATGGTCCAGAAGGTGCCCATCCACTTGGTCGTCATGCCCTGCTGCTTGCCCTGGGTGATGAACTCGGGAATGGGCGCGAGGATGTAGCCGTGAAAGATGGTGTAGTCGGGCGCGGCGCGGCGCAGCTTGATTACCTCGCCCGAGACGTCCACGCTGCCCGCGGCCGTCATGATCTTGATGGGCACCGTCAGGCCCAGCGCCTTGGCCGCGGCCTCGCTCTTTTCGATCGGGTCGCGCCCGAACTCGGAATCGGAATAGACGAAGGCCACCTTGGCGCCGGGTTTTTCCTTGGCGATGTGCTTGAGCAGGATGCCGAACATTTCGGTGTAGTCCGGGCCGACGAGGAACTGGTGCGGGTACTTCTTCGGGTCGTTGAGCTCGCTGGCGAACGAGGCGCCGGCCATCAGGATGTTGCCGTTGCGGTCGAGCTCGGGGTTGATGGTCTTGGCAAAGCCGGTGGAATCGCCGTAGTAGACGTTGACCTTGTTCTGGCTCGTGATCTTCTTGAAGGCCGCGACCGACACGTCCACCTTGTACGCGGTGTCCTCGGGAACGTAGCGCACCTTGCGGCCCTTGATGCCGCCCGCGTCGTTGATGATCTTGACGTAATCCTGCATGCCGTCGTTGATGCCCACGCCGGCGAAGGCGAACACGCCGGTCATGGGGATCGAGCCACCGATGACGATCTCGCTCGCGTCCTGCGCCAGCACCGTGAGCGGCGGCGTGAGCGCGGCGAGGCCGGTGGCGGCCGCGCCCAGCATCAGGCTGCGGCGGCGCGGGGAAAGGGTTTGCGGGTTCATGTCAGTCTCCTTGCGATGGATGAAGCGTGGCTAGTTTTTGAAAGGCCACAGGTGAAAGAACCGGCGCGTGCGCCGCCACATTTCCGCGAGCCCCAGCGGCTCGAAGACCAGAAAAACGATGATGAGCAGCCCGAAGATCACGAGGCGCACCGGCGCAAGAAACACGGTGAGATCGGCGCCGCCGGGCAGCAGGTCGAAGATGAGCTTGAGCAGCTCGGGCACCATGGTCATGAAGGCCGCGCCCAGGATGGAGCCCAGCGTCGAGCCCATGCCGCCGACGATGATCGCCGCGAGGAAAAAGATCGACATCGACAGCGGAAAGCTCTCGGGCGTGATCACGCGAAAGAAGTAGGCGAACAAGCCCCCCGCCACGCCCGCGTAGAACGATGACAGGCCGAACGAGAGCAGCTTGTACTTGAGCAGCGGGATGCCCAGCACCTCGGCCGAGATGTCGCGGTCGCGAATGGCGATGAAGGCGCGGCCGATGCGCGTGCGAAACAGGTTGGCCGCGCCCAGCAGCATCAGCACGGTGACGGGCACGATCAGCCAGTACAGCCGAAACGACGTGTCCAGATCGACGCCGAAGGCGCGCGCCGGGCGCATCGACAGGCCCGTGGTGCCGCCGGTGAACTGGAAGTTGGCGAACAGGAAGTGCGCGATGAAGGTCGCCGCGATGGTGACGATGGCCAGATACAGGCCCTTGACGCGCAGCGAGGGCACGCCGACGATGACACCGCCCAGCATGGCCACCACGCCCGCTGCCAAGAGATTCAGTGCCAGCGGCGTGCCCCAACGCAACTGCAGGATGGCCACCGTGTAGGCCCCCAGGCCCATGAAGGCCGCCTGCCCCAGGCTCACGAGCCCGGTGTAGCCCGTGAGGATGTTCAGCCCCGCGCTGCTCGCGACGTTGATGGCGACGAGGCAGGCCATGTAGAGCCAGTAGTCGTTGGCTACGAAGGGAAAGAGCAGCAGCGCCGCCGCCGCGATGGCGAGCCACGCATGCTGCGTGCGCGAGTCGAACAGCGCGGCATCGGCGACGTAGCTTTCCTTGAAGGTTCCTATGCGCATGGCTCTGGCCTACAGCCTTTCGATCTCGTGCGTGCCGAACAGCCCGTAGGGCCGCACCATCAGGATGGTGACGAGCACGATGAAGGTGGCAAGCAGCTTGTATTCGCCGCCCAGGTAGGCGCCCGCGAGCCCCTCCACCAGCCCCATCAGGAGGCCCGCCACCAGCGCGCCGAGCACGCTGTCCAGCCCGCCCACGATCACCACCACCAGCACCGTGAGGCCGAACACGCCCATGGATGAGGAGATGCCGCCGATCGAGCCGACGATGATCCCCGAGACCGCCGCGAGCATGGCGGACACCACCCACGAGAGCGAGAACACGCGCGGCACGTTGATGCCCACCGCATAGGCCGCGGCCTGGTCGCTCGCGGTGGCGCGCAGGGCCACGCCGCCGCGCCAGAAGCGAAACACCAGCAGCACCGCCGCGATGAAGACCGCCGCGATGACCGCGCCCCAGAACACCTTGGGCGCGAGGAAGGCGTCGCCGATCATGATCGCCTGGGTCGGCATGAAATCCGGCAGGCGCTTCTGGTCGGCCGACCAGATCATCTCCACCAGGCCCACGAGCACCGAGCCCAGGCCTATCGTGACCATGAAGGCCGAGATCGGCGGCTCGCCCAGCAGCGGGCGGATCATGCTGCGCTCGATCACCGCGCCCAGCACGCCGCTCGCGAGCACCGCCGCGGCAATCGCCAGCCACAGCGGCAGCGCCCACATCGCGGCGAAGGTGAAGAACAGGTAGGCGCCGGCCATCAGCATCTCGCCGATGGCCAGGTTGACCACGCGCGTGGCCTTGTAGACCATGACGAAGGCCAGGCCCGCCAGCGCGTACAGGCCGCCGCTGGCGATGCCGGTGAGGCCGATCTCGAAGAGGTAGCCCCAGTCCATCAGACGGCCTCCGCGCGGGCGCTACCTGCGGCGCGCAGCTTGCGCCGAAGCGCATCCACGTCGCCCGAGCCGAGGTAGGCGCGCGCCACCTCGGGGTCGGCCTGCACCTGGCCGGGCGTGCCACGCGCGATCACCTGGCCGAAGTTGAGCACGACCACGTGGTCGGACAGGTCCATCACCATGCCCATGTCGTGCTCGACCATCAGCACCGTCACACCCCATTCGGCGCGCACGTCCAGGATGAAGCGCGCCATGTCCTCGGTCTCCTCGCGGTTCATGCCGGCCACAGGCTCGTCGAGCATGAGGATTTCGGGCTGCATGGCGAGCGCCCGCGCCATCTCCACGCGCTTTTGCAGGCCGTAGGACAGCGCCGAGACCGGCGCGTGGCGGATGTGGTCGATCTCCAGGAAATCGATGATGCGTTCCTCCACATCGCGGCGCAGTTCGGCCTCTTCGCGGCGCGCGCGCCCCAGGTACAGCAGCGCGTCGAACACGTTGGTCTTCAGGTGCGCATGGCGGCCGAGCTTGATGTTGTCCAGCACCGTCATGCCGCGAAACAGCGCGATGTTCTGAAAGCTGCGCGCCAGCCCCATCTTCGCGCGCCGGGGCGCGGGAATGCGCGTGATGTCCTGGCCCCTGAAGGTGATGCGGCCCTGCGACGGGCGGTAAAAGCCCGAGATGGTGTTGAAGAGCGAGGTCTTGCCCGCGCCGTTGGGCCCGATCACGGCGGTGATCGAGCCCGGGCGCACCGCGAAGCTCACGTCCGAGAGCGCGCGCACGCCGCCGAACGCCAGCGTCACGCCCTGCGCTTCAAGCAGGGGGGCGGGGCTGTCAGAAGTGGCGCCGGCGTGCATCTCAGGGTTTGTTCGCGTGTTGAAGTTGGCTACTCGTGCGTAAACTAGTTACTTGAAAGTAAATTCTGGACAAAATCTCCCCCGTGGACATCAGGACTTACCCGAATGAAGGCAAGGCCGACGTCAGGAAAGCGACATGACTGCTGAACACAAGGCGGGCGCGCAGCCCGGCAAGGCGAGCAGCGCGCGGCGCGCGCGCGCCGTGGTCTCTCCGTGGGCCGCGCCTTCGGCGCGCGAGCAGCAGCGCGAGGCCAAGCGCAACGCGGTGCTGACCACGGCCGCTCGCATGTTCAATGAGCGCGGCTTTCATGCCACCTCGCTCGACGACATCGCCGCCAGCCTGAACGTGACCAAGCCCACGCTGTACTACTACGTCAAGAACAAGGACGAGATCCTGCTGGCCTGCGTGAACAAGGGCCTGCGCATGACGCTCGATGGCATCGAGGCCTCGCGCCAGGCGGGCGGCAACGCGCTCGACCAGCTGCGCGCGTGCATGCAGGTCTATGCCGAAATCGTCGTGCAGCCCTTCGGCATGTGCCTGATCCGCGTGGGCGACGAGGAGGTGCCCGAGCCCAGCCGCACCGAGCTCAGGCGCATGAAGTCCGAGATCGACCTGGCGTTTCGCCGCCTGGTGGCGCGGGGCGTGCAGGAAGGCTCGATCGCGCCGTGCGACCCCAAGATCATGGCCTTCGTCATCGCCGGGGCGCTGAGCTGGATCGGGCGCTGGTACCAGCCCGAGGGCAGCTACAGCGCGCAGCAGGTGATCGAGCAGTGCCTGGCGGCGCTGCTCGGCGGGGTGCTCACACGAGCGTCTGAGCCGAAGCGGGCAGCCCGAAAAAGCGGTCGAACACCCAGTTGAAGAGATAGGTGTAGACGAGAAAGAACACCAGCAGCGCCGCCTCCATCGCGAGCGCCTGCCAGAGCGTGACGCCGAACCACCACGCCATGACCGGCACGAGGATGAGCGCAAGCCCGCCCTCGAAGCCGATGGCATGCGCCACGCGCCGTCCGATCGAGCGGCCCTTGACGCTCTGACGCGCCTCCCACCATTCGAAGGCGCTGTTGAAGCTGACGTTCCAGATCACGGCGACGGCCGAGGCCACCACGGCCATCACACCCGATTCGCCCGGCTGCTGGCCGATCACGACGAACAGCAGGCTGGACGCGATGATGGCGACGATTTCGTAGATGGTGACGTAGATCACCCGCCGCCAGGGGCCTTGCAGGCCGCTGGCCTGGTGTGGTTCAGACATCGCGCAAGTATAAAAAGACGGCTGGCGTGCTGTTAGGCTCGCGATCTCCGACGGGGCAAGAGATGGCGAGAGGTGGCGAGAGGTGAACGGGAGTGAAGGTCTGATGTCTATGCGTTGCACTCTGGTGGGCATGCCGGGTTCGGGCAAATCGACCGTGGGCCGCCATCTTGCGCGGCGCCTGGCCTGCCCCTTCGTGGACATGGATCAGCTGCTCGAAGAACGTCTGGGCTGCAGCATCCGCGACTACTTCGACGCCCATGGCGAAGCCGCGTTTCGCGACCGCGAGGCCGCGCTGCTGGCCGAACTGGCCGCCAATGGCGCGGGCGCGGTGCTCTCCACCGGCGGCGGCACGGTGCTGCGCGAGGGCAACCGCGCGCTGCTGCGCACCGCCTGCGCCCCGGTGTTCTATCTGCGCGCGAGCGCCGACGAGATCTGGCGCCGCCTGCGCCACGACCACAAACGCCCGCTGCTGCAGGTGGACGACCCGCAGGAGCGCCTGCGCGCGCTCTACCAGACGCGCGATCCGCTGTACCGGGAGGTGGCGCACTACGTGATCGAGACGCGCCGCGCCACGGTGCAGGGGCTGGTCAACATGGTGCAGATGCAGCTGGAGCTGGCGGAGGCGGGTGCGGGAACCGCGCCGCGCTGAAAGACACGGCTCACACCGTGAGAGCGGACGGCAAAGTTTGTGCAAATGCCGCTGGTCCGCGTGTTCAGAGCTCGTCCGACCGACCGCCGCGCACCACCCGGCGCACCACGTCGGCGGCGAACCCCCGGCTGGCGAGAAAGCGCATCTGCCGGGCGCGCTCCTGAGGAGTGTCCGCGGCGGGTGCGCTGCCAAAACGCCGGGTCCAGACGGCGCGGGCGCGCTCGAGCTCGCTGCCCGTCAGCTGCGCGGCGGCCCTTTGAACCAGGTCGTCGCCCAGGCCCTTGCGCCTGAGTTCCTGCAGCACACGCTGCGTGCCCAGCAGCGGCGCGCGCCGGTGCAGCACCGATTCGGCCACGCGCGCCTCGTCGATGAACCCCTTGGCCTGCAGCGCATCGAGCAGCGCGCCAAGGTCATCGCCTTCCTGTACGTGCCGACCCAGCTTGGCGACGAGTTCACTGCGCGAATGCTCGCGCTGGGCCAGCAGGCGCAGCGCGCGGGCCTTGAGACTCAGGGCTGAAGCTGTCATTCATTGAAAAGTGAGCTACTCACGCTTGTCTGGCAAGCGTTTGAGCCACTTTTATCAAATCATTCGCCCTTGGCCGGTTTTTCGGCGGCCTTGGGTTCATCGGCCGCGGGCCGCAGCGAGACGCCCAGCGATTCGCGCACCTTGTTCTCGATCTCGCGCGCGAGGTCGGGGTTTTCGCGCAGGAACTCGCGCGCGTTGTCGCGTCCCTGGCCGATCTTCTCGCCATTGTAGGCGTACCAGGCACCGCTTTTTTCGAGGATGCGCGCGTTCACGCCCATGTCGATGACTTCGCCCTCGCGCGAGATGCCGGCGCCGAACAGGATGTCGAATTCGGCCGTCTTGAACGGCGGGCTGACCTTGTTCTTCACCACCTTGACCCGGGTCTCGTTGCCGATGGCTTCGTCGCCCTTCTTGATCGTGCCGATGCGCCGGATATCGAGGCGCACCGAGGCATAGAACTTCAGCGCGTTGCCGCCCGTCGTGGTCTCGGGGCTGCCGAACATGACGCCGATCTTCATGCGGATCTGGTTGATGAAGATGACCATGCAGTTGGTCTTCTTGATGGTGGCCGTGAGCTTGCGCAGCGCCTGGCTCATGAGGCGCGCCTGCAGGCCGGGCAGGGCGTCGCCCATCTCGCCCTCGATCTCGGCCTTTGGCACCAGGGCGGCAACCGAGTCCACGACGATGAGATCGACCGCGCCCGAGCGCACCAGGCTGTCGACGATCTCCAGCGCCTGCTCGCCGGTGTCGGGCTGGCTGATGAGGATCTCGTTGACGTTGACGCCGAGCTTTTGCGCGTAGGCGGTATCGAGCGCGTGCTCGGCGTCGATGAAGGCGCAGGTGCCGCCGAGCTTCTGCATCTCGGCAATCACCTGCAGCGTGAGCGTGGTCTTGCCCGAACTCTCGGGCCCGTAGATCTCGACGACGCGTCCGCGCGGCAGGCCGCCCACGCCCAGCGCGATATCCAGGCCGAGCGAGCCGGTGGAGACGACCTGGATGTCTTCAATGGCCTCGCCCTCGCCCAGCCGCATGATGGTGCCCTTGCCGAACTGCTTTTCGATCTGCGCGAGCGCGGCCGCGAGGGCCTTGGCCTTCTCGGTCTGGGCGGGGGTGGTCTTGACGGCGGTGTCCATGCAAACTCCTTTTGAAAACTGGATGGTTGAACAGTAGTTTAGAGGGTGTTCTGTAAATTTCCATGAATTTTTGGTCAGTTTGCCTGACAATCTACGCATGCCACTGGACAAGCTCCCCGACGACCGCTGGCGCCAGTCGCACCTGGGACGACTGCTGGGTCATGCGCTGCGGCGTTTCGACGCCCGCGTGCTGCAGCTGATGGCGCGCGACGTGCGCGTGCCGCTGTCGCTGTCGAACCTGGCGGCGCGCGAGAAGGTGGGGGCGGCGCACATCCACATCACGCGCCACCTGTCGCTCGCGGGTGATCGCCTCACCGACCTGGCCGATCGCGCGGGCATGACCAAGCAGGCCATGGCCGCGCTGGTGGCGCAGTGCGAGGCCTGGGGCCTCGTCACGCGCGAGGCCGATGCGCACGACGCCCGCGCGCGCATCGTGCGCTTCACCGACACGGGGCTGGCCTGGCTCGAAGCCTTCCGCACCAGCGTGGCGCAGGCGCAGGCCGAGCTGCGCGCCGAAGTGGGCGAGGAGGTGGCCACCGTCGTGACGCTCGGGCTGGAGATTTACGGCGCGGGCGACGGGCAATGACCCCGACGGGGACTCGCCTAAAATTTCACCACCCCGCGCACCCCAGACCCAGATCAGGGGGCCGATCTCGGGCGCCGATACCAGGAGACAGCCGCATGCGCATCCTCATTGCCGAAGACGATCAGGTTCTCGCCGATGCGCTCCTGCGCTCGCTGCGCGCGGCGGGCGCGGTCGTGGACCACGTGGCCAATGGCAGCGAAGCCGATGCCGCCTTGATGACCAACCATGAATTCGACCTGCTCATCCTCGACCTGGGCCTGCCGCGCATGCACGGGCTGGAGGTGCTCAGGCGCCTCAGAAGCCGCTCCTCGCCCCTGCCGGTGCTGATCCTCACGGCGGCCGACAGCGTCGAAGAACGGGTCAAGGGCCTGGATCTGGGCGCGGACGACTACATGGCCAAGCCCTTTTCGCTGCAGGAGATGGAGGCGCGTGTGCGTGCGCTCACGCGCCGCAGCCTGGGCACCACCACCAACGTGCTGCGCCACGGGCCGCTCACCTACGACCCGGTGGGCCGCATGGCGAGCATCGATGGCGAAGTGGTGGAACTGTCGGGGCGCGAACTCGGCCTGCTCGAAGTGCTGCTGCAGCGCGCCGGGCGCCTGGTTTCCAAGGATCAGCTCGTCGAGCACCTGTGCGAATGGGGCGAGGAGGTGAGCAACAACGCCATCGAGGTCTACGTGCACCGCCTGCGCAAGAAGATCGAGCGCGGCCCGCTGCGCATCGCCACCGTGCGCGGGCTGGGCTACTGCCTGCAGAAGATCGATTCGCCGTCGGCCTGAATGTCCACCCCTGGCGGCGGCCCGGTGACTGCCCCTCGGCTACCATTGCCCGGCCATGAGCCGCCTGCGCCGCCTCCCCTTCGCTGAATGAAACACCCTCGCGCGCCTGGCACGGATTCACGATGAAGCGGCACGAGCAGCGCTCCCTCTTCGGCGAGATCCTCGACTGGATGCTCACGCCGCTGCTGCTGCTGTGGCCCATCAGCCTGGCGCTGACCTGGTTCGTGGCACAGGGCCTGGCGAACAAGCCGTTCGACCGGACGCTGGAGTACAACGCCTACGCGCTTGCCGAGCTGCTGTCGGTGCAGGACGGCCATGTGCGCGTGAACCTCACCCCTTCCGGCACCGGCGTGCTGCGCGCCGACGAATCGGACGTGGTGTACTTTCAGGTGCTTGCGCCCAGCGGCGCGCTGCTCGCGGGCGAGCGCGATCTGCCGGCGCCGCCGCCCGGCGCCGTGGTCTCCGGCGACGAAGTGCACCTGCGCGACGCCGAACTGCACGGCACCGATGTGCGCGTCGCCTACATCTGGGTGCATCTGATGGAAGCGGATTTCCGCCCCGCGCTGGTGCAGGTGGCCGAGACGCGCAACAAGCGCAGCGTGCTGGCCACGGAGATCATCAAGGGCGTGCTGCTGCCCCAGGTCTTCGTGCTGCCGCTGGCGCTGCTGCTCGTGTGGCTGGCGCTCACGCGCGGCATCAAGCCCCTGCACCAGCTCGAAGAGCGTATCCGCCGCCGCAAACCGGGCGATCTTTCGCCGCTGGACAACAAGGCCGTGCCCATCGAAGTGGCGCCGCTGGTGGAGTCGGTCAACGACCTGCTCGATCGTCTGCACGACTCGGTCGCGACGCAAAAGCGCTTCCTCGCCGATGCGGCGCACCAGCTCAAGACGCCACTGGCGGGCCTGCGCATGCAGGCCGATCTGGCGCAGCGCGGCAGCACCAGCACCGAGGAGCTGAAGAAGTCACTGCTGCAGATCGGCCGGGCCTCGGTGCGCGCCACGCACGCCGTCAACCAGCTGCTGGCGCTGGCCCGCGCCGAGGGCGGCGCCGCGACGCTGCAGCGCGAGCACGTGAACCTGGCCGAGATCGTGATCGAGGCCGTGCACGACAGCGTGCCTCATGCCCTGGAAAAGCACATCGACCTGGGCTACGACGGCGCCAGCGTCGAGGATATCCACGCCCGGCTCGAAGGCAACGCCACCCTGCTCGCGGAGCTGGTGCGCAACCTGCTGGACAACGCGATCAACTACACGCCTTCGAGCCGGAACCAGCCGGGCGTGGTGACCGCGCGCGTCGTCACCGACCCGTTCGGCCAGGTCCTGCTCCTGCAGGTGGAAAACTCCGGGCCGGGGATTCCCGCATCCGAACGGGAACTCATTTTCCAGCCCTTTTACCGCTCGCTGGGCCACGAGGCCGACGGCTCGGGCCTGGGTCTGTCCATCGTGCGCGAGATCGCCCGCCAGCACGGCGCGCAGATCACGGTCGATGCGCTGCAACCCGGGGCGCCGCAGCCGGGCACGCGCTTCACCGTTCGCTTTGCTCCGCTGGCGCTGCCGCAGGGGCTGCCGATCGCATAGTCCGGTCCGGCCTACCTGCAGGGCTGCAGGGGCGTGTCGCCCCAGTTGATGGTGAGGCCCGCGATCTGCGAGCGCACCGCGCTCGTGGCGGCGGGCAGACGCAGCAGGTGGCGCGTTTCAGCAGCCCGCTCCTGCACCACCCGGGCCGTCTTGATGCCGTTCGAGGTCAGATCCGCCAGACCGCGCTGGGCCGCCTCCTCGGTGGAGAAGCGCCCCAGCGCCAGACCGGGCTCGAACGCCTGCCCGGGCCGGTCGAACGCCACCTTGAGCGCGCGCAGTTCGGTGCGCTTCCTGGCCACCGTTTCCTCGTCCGCGAAGCGCCCCATGTAGACCATCCAGCGCCCGGAGATTTCCACGGGGTCCAGCGTCCAGCTGCCGGCGGGCAGCACGGCCAGCGCGCTGCGCAGCGCCGCGGCGCGCGCGTCGTTCATGGGGCCCGCCTGCAGGCAGACGCCGGCCTGCACGCGACCATCGGAGCCCGCACTGGCGGTGCCGCCCGCGCTGCCTGGCGCATCGGCGCTCCCGGCGGGGACGGGCACGGGTGCGACGGGCGCCATGGCGGGAGCGGTCGGGGGCGTCGGAGGCTTCTGCGCCTGACCGGCATTCACCGCGCCACCAGGCGCCACGATCTGCAGCGATTGCGGCGCGATCTGCTGCTTCAGGCGCTCGGGCTCGCGCTCGGTGTGCGGCGCGAACCCCCAGGGCGCGAGCAGGCCATTGCTCCAGCCGTAGTAGCCCACGTTGGCGAGGATCAGCACGAGGACGGCGAGGCGCAGCATCGCGGGTCAGCTCCCGTGGGCCGTCAGTGCCGAGGGGCGCACGCTCACTTCGGCGCTCGTGATGCGCTGCACGCCCTGCGCGGTCTGCACCCGCAGCGCGCCGTCGTCGTCCACGCCGCGCGCCGTGCCCTGCACGCCGTTGCTCAGCGTCACGGCGCGGCCCTTGAGGTGGTCGCGCCGCTCAAAGCGCGCCTGAAACGGTGCGAAGCCCGACTCGGCAAAGCCCAGCAGCGTGCGCACCAGCGGCAGGGCGTAGCGCAGCAGGGCCGCGGGGCCGTCCAGGCGCTCGTCCACATCCTGCAGGCAGGCGGGGGGGGTACGCAGGCCGTCCCCCGGCGGGGGCCGCAGGTTCAGGCCGATGCCGACGATGACGCAGCGCCTGCCGCTGCCGTCGGCGATCTCGGTGGTTTCGATCAGGATGCCCGCGAGCTTGCGCCCGTCATCGAGCCACAGATCGTTGGGCCACTTGAGCTGCAGGCGCGGCGCCGCACCGGCACGCGCGGGTAGCTGCGGCTGCAGGCTCTCGGCCAGCGCCACGCCCACCGCCAGCGACAGGCCCGACCAGTCGCGCGGCGCGTAGGGCAAGGCGAGCGAGACGGCAAGCACATCGCCCGCGCCGCTGTACCAGGTGCGGCCCTGACGCCCGCGGCCGGCGGTCTGTTCCTCGGCGATGAGCAGCGTGGGCACGAGCGCCCCGCGGCGCGCGCGGCGCAGCAGTTCGGTGTTGCTCGAATCGATGCTCGCCAGCACCTCGACCACCAGACCGGGCAGCAGCGGCGCGAGCTGCTCGCGCAGCGCATCGAGCGGCCAGTCGGTGCGGCTCATGCGCCCTTGCCTTCAACTTTGCCCTTGCGCCCGGGCACGTAGGGCCGCCAGCCGCGCTTGGGCGCGAGCAGGGTGCCGCGGCAGTGCCTGCTGCCGCAGCGGCAGGGGTACTCGGCCTTGAGCCTGGGGGTGTAGCGCTCTTCGATGATCAGGCCGTAGTCGTAGTTCAGCTCCTCGCCCGCTTTGATGCCGCGCAGCGCGGTGATGAAGATGCGTCCATCCACTTCGTCGGCCCAGCAGTTGGGCTCGCACGAATGGTTGATCCAGCGCGCGGCGTTGCCGCCGACCTTGGCGTCGATCACGTGGTCTTCATCGACGTGAAAGTAGAAGGTATGGTTGGGGTCGCTCGGGTCGTGCGGGTGGCGCCGCTGCGCCTCGTCCCAGGAGATCACCTCGCCCACGTATTCGATCACCACCTCGCCCTCGGCGATGGGCCGCAGCGCGAACACGCCCTTGCCGTGCACGCCCGAGCGGCGCACCTGGATGCGCCTGCCGCGCGGGGCTTGACGAGTGCCGGAAGAGGCCATGCTGAAAATCTCTGCTACCTTGTATGCATACACACCTGCGCGCGCGTGCGCGTGGGGTCGCCCATTGTAGAAGTGCTTCACCCACAGTCATGAGCAAAACTCTCGTCATCGCGGAAAAACCCTCGGTCGCGCAGGACATCGTGCGCGCCCTCACCCCCACCACGGGCAAATTCGACAAACACGACGACCATTTCGAGAACGAACACTATGTGGTCACCAGTGCGGTCGGCCACCTGGTCGAGATCCAGGCGCCCGAGGAGTTCGACGTCAAGCGCGGCAAATGGAGCTTCGCCCACCTGCCGGTGATCCCGCCGCGCTTTGACCTCAAGCCCGTGGACAAGACCAAGAGCCGCCTGGCCGCCGTCGTGCGCCTGGCCAAACGCAAGGACGTGGGCGAGCTCATCAACGCCTGCGACGCGGGGCGCGAGGGCGAGTTGATCTTTCGCCTGATCGAGCAGTACGCGGGGGGCAGCAAGGGCACGCTGGGCAAGCCCATGCGCCGCCTGTGGCTGCAGAGCATGACGCCGCAGGCGATCCGCGACGGCTTCGACAAGCTGCGCAGCGAGCAGCAGATGCAGGGCCTGGCCGACGCCGCGAGGAGCCGCAGCGAGGCCGACTGGCTCGTGGGCATCAACGGCACGCGCGCGATGACCGCGTTCAATTCGCAGGGCGGCGGCTTCTTCCTGACCACCGTCGGCCGCGTGCAGACGCCCACCCTCTCGCTCGTGGTCGAGCGCGAGGAAAAAATCCGCGCCTTCGTGAGCCGCGACTACTGGGAAATCCACGGCACGTTCGCCGCGCAGGCGGGCGAGTACCTGGGCAAGTGGTTCGACCCGCACTTCAAGAAGGGCGACGATCCCGAGGCCCGCGCCGACCGCGTCTGGAGCGCGCAGCAAGCCCGGCAGATCGCCGACGCGGTGCGCGGCAAACCCGCCACGGTGACGGAAGAGTCCAAGCCCAGCACGCAGGCCAGCCCGCTGCTGTTCGACCTCACCAGCCTGCAGCGCGAGGCCAACGGCAAATTCGGCTTTTCCGCCAAGACCACGCTGGCGCTGGCGCAGGCGCTGTATGAAAAGCACAAGGCGCTGACCTACCCGCGTACCGACGCGCGCGCGCTGCCCGAGGACTACCTGCCCACCACGCGCCAGACGCTTGCGATGCTGGCCGAGTCGCACATGGCGCATCTGGCGCCGTTCGCGCGCCAGGCGCTCGATGGCGACTACGTGCGCCCGAGCAAGCGCATCTTCGACAACAGCAAGATCAGCGACCACTTCGCCATCATCCCGACGACGCAGGCGCCGCACGGCCTCTCGGACGCCGAGCAGAAGCTCTACGACCTGGTGGCGCGCCGCTTCATGGCGGTGTTCTTTCCCAGCGCCGAGTACCAGATCACCACGCGCATCTCGACGGTGGAGCAGCACCCGTTCAAGACAGAAGGCAAGGTGCTGGTCAGGCCCGGCTGGCTCGCGATCTACGGCAAGGAGGCCGCCGCCGAAACCGAGGGCGGCAAGGACGGCGACAAGGGCCAGCCGCTGGTGGCTGTGCAGCCCGGCGAGCGCCCCGTGGCCGAGCACGCCGAGGCCAAGGGCCTGAAAACCAAGCCGCCCGCGCGCTACTCCGAAGCCACGCTGCTGGGCGCGATGGAGAGCGCGGGCAAGCAGATCGACGACGACGAACTGCGCGAGGCCATGCAGGAAAAAGGCCTGGGCACGCCCGCCACGCGCGCGGCCATCATCGAAGGCCTGCTCACCGAAAAATACATGCTGCGCGAAGGCCGCGAGCTCATCCCCACGGCCAAGGCCTTCCAGCTCATGACCCTGCTGCGCGGGCTGGAGGTCGAGGAGCTGTGCCGCGCCGACCTCACCGGCGAATGGGAATACAAGCTCGCGCAGATGGAAAAGGGCCAGCTCTCGCGCGCCGCCTTCATGCGGCAGATCGCCGACATGACCGAGCGCATGGTGAAAAAGGCCAAGGAATACGACCGCGACACCATCCCCGGAGACTACGCCACGCTCTCGGCCCCCTGCCCGAACTGCGGCGGCGTGGTCAAGGAAAACTACCGCCGGTACGCGTGCACGGGCAAGGACGGAGGCGAAGGCTGCGGCTTCTCGTTCGGCAAATCCCCCGCCGGGCGCACCTTCGAGGTGGCCGAGGCCGACGAACTCCTGCGCACGCGGCGCATCGGGCCGCTCTCGGGCTTTCGCTCCAAGGCCGGCTGGCCGTTCACCGCCGAGATCGCCATCGTGCGCGACGAAGAGGCGGGCAACTTCAAGCTCGAATTCGACTTTGGCGACGACAAGAAAGACGAGGAAACCGGCGAGCTGGTGGAATTCACCGACGAAGCCCTCGGCGCCTGCCCGGCCTGCGGCGGCGAGGTGCACGAGCACGGCAGCAACTACGTCTGCGCGCGCGCCGTGCCCACCGCTGCGCAGCTCGTGCCCAGCTGCACCTTCAAGAGCGGCAAGATCATCCTGCAGCAGCCCATCGAACGCGCGCAGATGCAAAAGCTGCTGGCAAGCGGCAAGACCGACGTGCTCGACAAGTTCATCTCCAACCGCACGCGCCGCCCCTTCAAGGCGCGCCTGGCCTGGGACGCGGGCGCGGGCAAGGTGAACTTCGAGTTCGAGCCGCGCGACAGCAAATACCCGCCACGCAAGACGGCAGCAACAAAAACAGGAGCTGTCCGCGCAGGCGCAGCAAGCGCTGCAGCCAAAAAAACCTCAAAACCCGCCGCCAAACCTGCCGCGAAAACCGCTGCCAAAAGGGCACCGCGCAAAACCACCGCCGCCAGCGGCAAGGCGCCGAGCGCGCTGCTCGCGGCCGTGATCGGCGCCGAACCCGTCAGCCGCCCCGAGGCGGTCAAGAAGATCTGGGTCTACATCAAGGAGCACGCGCTGCAGGACCCGCAGGACAAACGCCAGATCGTCGCCGACGACAAGCTGCGCGCCGTCTTCGGCAAGGAGCGCGCGGGCATGTTCGAGCTCGCGGGCATCCTGGGGCAGCATCTCGCATGAATGATTTCGTGGCGCATGACGGGGAGGCGACCGTCATGGCGTCATGCCCGCCGCAGCCGGGCGGTCATGGTTCGCTCCTGCGAACGCAAGACCCGACGCGCGCTCAGCCTGCGCGTGCCATCGGCGCCACGCCTGTCAACGCCGCATGCAGCCAGAACGCAAACGCGGCCCACGCTGCCGCGCCCACCACGATCACCAGCAGCGTGGGCACCGCCTTGCCCGGCGCAACCACCGCGCCCTGCGCCCGGTCGCGCTGGCGTGCGGCGCGAAAATCCAACACGGCCCACAGCAGCACGGCGCCAAACAGCAGCAGGTCGGCAAGCTTGCCGGTGGCCAGCAGATGGCCGAAGGCCCAGAGCTTGACGCCCAGAATCATCGGATGGTGCAGCCGCGCCCGAACGGCATTGCGCGGCACATAGGCCGCCACCACCAGGATGAAGGCCAGCAGCGTGAACAGCGAGTTCAGGTGCTTGAGCGCCACCGGCGGGCTCCAGAGCAGCACCGGCTGCTGGCGCGCCTGCGCGTAGCCCCAGACGATCAGCGCCAGGCCCGCCAGGGCGACGAGGGAATACAGGCCCTTCCAGGCCATGGGGCCGAGCCGCGCCACGGTGCGCGTGCGCCAGCCTTCCGCCACGATGCGCACCGAATGCATGCCGAGAAACAGCAACAGCCCAAGAATCAAGGTGCTCATGATGGAGGAATCGCTTTGGTGAATGAATGGGGCAGGCCATTATCAGTGTCAGCGCAATGCGAGATACTGGGCCAGACCATGCATGCCTTCTTCGTCCCTTGGCTGTGGCGCAAGCCGCGTACCCGGTGGGTGCGCCGCGCCGGGCCTTCGGGCACCTGCCCGCAGACCTTCGCGGGGCGGCCATGCTGAGCCGCGGCGAGCGCACCGCCTGGGCCGTCGTTGCCGCGGCAATCCTCGCTGGCGCCGCCGCTGCCTGGTTCACGCGCGAGGCCTGGCTGCCCGAGGCCGGGCCGTGGCTGCAGCAGCTCTGGCGCAAGAGCACCCGCCCCGGGCTAGAAACCCTGCCGCCGGGCAAGCGGCCCGCGCCGTCAGGAAATGCCGCCAGGGGCGATGCCGCGCTGCCGCCCCCACCGCCGCGCAAATGCGTGGCCACCGATGGGCGCGTGACCTACACCAACGCGCCATGCCCCAAGGGGGCGCAGGAACAGGCGGTGGATGGGGCGGTGAGTGTGTTGCCGCAGTGAGGGTGGGACAGGGTACGCTATCAAGAAATCGTCGTTGATGACTTCTACGAGGCGGCGGATTCAAACATTGCTGAGACGTCATGAATATTAATCTCTCGATCAAACAACCCGGACTTCCGGGAATGTGCCCGATTGCGGATGCGGTCGAGAGACTCGCGCGTGACTCTGATCGCAGTGAACGTGGTGCCATCTTCACACGCCGCGAAGTGGTGGACTTCATGCTGGATTTGGCGGGTTACACGGCAGACCGTCCGCTATACCAAATGCGCCTGTTGGAGCCGTCATTTGGAGGCGGTGAATTCCTCCTTGCCGTGGCTTCACGACTGGTGACAGCCGCAAAAGCAGCGGGCGCGGTCGAGGACTTGGTGGATTGCATCCGCGCCGTGGAACTCCATCGCAACACCTATCTGGATACTCGCTCCAAAATCATCGGTTTTTTGGAACAATCGGGCTTCGCGCCGAAGGAATCACACCGGATTGTTGATGCGTGGTTGCTGCACGGCGACTTTCTGCTCTCGGAGATTCAAGGGCCATTCGACTTCGTGGTGGGCAATCCACCGTATGTCCGTCAGGAACTGATTCCCGTGCCGTTGTTGGCGGAGTACCGACGCCGCTACGAGTCGCTCTATGACAGAGCGGATCTCTACGTTCCATTCATCGAGCGTTCGCTCAGCCTGTTGGCCAAGGGCGGCCAGTTCGTATTCATCTGCGCCAATCGCTGGACGAAAAACAGATACGGCGGGCCTCTTCGTGCCATTGTGGCGAGGGCCTTTCACCTGAAGGCTTATGTGGACATGGTGGACACGCCAGCTTTCGATTCGGATGTGACCGCCTATCCCGCAATCACGCTGATCCAGCGGACGGAGCCCGGTCCGACCCTCGTTGCCAAACAACCAGGGCTTGTGCCCGCTGAACTCGCAAAGCTTGCCCGTGCACTACGGGCGGGGAAGGCGTGCAGTGAACTGGCTATATCGGAAATCGGGCAAGCGGGCATCGGCTCGCAGCCGTGGGTACTCGGTTCGTCGGAAAAACGGGAGCTTTTGCGACGCCTGGAAATGAGGTTCCCCACACTGGAAGAAGCTGGATGCAAGGTCGGCATCGGGGTTGCGACTGGAGCGGACAAGGCTTTCATTGCGCCCATGACCCAGTTGGATGTGGAGCCCTCTCGCAAGGTGCCACTTGCCACGACGAGGGACATCGCAAGCGGCGAGGTGCGCTGGCTCGGCTTGGGCGTGGTCAACCCGTTCGAGGACGATGGCAAGCTTGCCGACCTCGCAAAATATCCCAAGCTGCGTGCCCACCTTGAACGGCACCACGACGTCATTGCAAGTCGCCATGTCGCGCACAAGGCGCCGGCGAACTGGTATCGGACCATAGACAGAATCACACCCTCGCTGGCAAAACGCCCCAAGCTGCTCATCCCGGATATCAAGGGCTCGGCGCACGTGGTCTATGAGAGTGGCGAACTCTACCCGCACCACAACCTGTACTTCGTGATCTCTGACCAATGGAATTTGCGCGCCTTGCAGGCGGTGTTGCTGTCCAGCGTGGCGCGGCAATTCGTTGAGTCATATTCCACGACGATGAGAGGCGGTTTCCTGCGCTTTCAGGCCCAGTATCTGCGCCGAATCCGTTTGCCAAACTGGGCCTCTGTCCCAGAGGCGATGCGCACGCGCCTGGTTCAGGCCGCCGCGTCACTGGACCTTGGAGAATGCGATCGTGCGGCTTGTGAGCTCTTTGGGCTGACAGCAGAAGAAGCGGACATCCTGGCCCGCGAGAGCACAACCTGATAGAGCGAACGGCATGGCATTGAATCTCTGTGATTTCGAGAAAAAGGCAAACACGGCCGTGAAGGCTTTTTGGCGAACGCGGGATGACGCAAAACGTAAACAGAAGGAATCGGGCAAGTCGGACCAGGGAGAGCGAGCGGGTGTCACCGGCGGCAAGAACATGGACGGTTTCGCGAATCTGGTCACTGACCTAGTGAAGGCGAATGGCCTGCCGAACGCCCAGATTCATCTGAAACGTGCCGTTCTGACGCTGCCGGGGTTCTTTCGTCCGACCAAGTTGTGGGACATGCTCGTGATCGACAAAGGGCGGCTTATCGCTGCACTGGAATTCAAAAGCCACGTCGGCCCTTCATTCGGGAACAACTTCAACAACCGGACGGAGGAGGCCATCGGAACGTCGCACGATCTTTGGACCGCGTACCGCGATGGAGCTTTCGGCCAGCAAGAACGGCCGTTCATAGGCTGGCTGATGGTGGTCGAGGATGCTCCGGGATCACGTGCTCCAGTGCGTGACTCATCGCCGCATTTTCCAGTGTTCCCCGAGTTCGCCGGGGCAACTTATCTGCAGCGGTACGACATCCTGTGCAAGAAGCTGGTCAAGGAACAGCTCTACTCGGCAGCTTCGGTGATTGCCACTCCCCGCGCCGCAGTGGCTGATGGAGCCTACGGCGAACTATCGCCCATGACTGGACTGCGCTCCTTTGTGGCATCACTGGCCGGGCATATCGCGGCGGAGTCAGCCAGATCGTAATTTGATGTACCGGTGAGGGGCGTACTCCCGAGTACGGCGGGTTTATTTGACGCAGGACACCTTGCGACCTGCCAGCACCCCGTCTCCAGGCCCACTACGATACGCACACCCGCCACAGCCGTGGCGGCAGTCCGGCCCCACTCTCAGGAAACACACACGCCATGTTCAGCCACGTCATGCTCGGCGCGAGCGATCTCGAAGCCTCCAGGCAGTTCTATGACGCCATGCTCGGCGCGCTCGGCACGGCACCCGGGGTGGCGCACAAGAACCGCTACTTCTATCGCGGCCCCACGGGCACGTTCGCGATTTCCACGCCGATCAATGGCGAGCCGGCCACCTTCGGCAATGGCGCGACCACGGGTTTCGTCGCCACGTCGCCCGAGCAGGTGGACGCGGCGCACGCGGCCGGCGTGGCCACCGGTGGCGTGAGCTGCGAAGACCCGCCGGGCTGGCGCGAGCTCGGCGGCGGCGTGCGCCTGTACCTCGCCTATCTGCGCGACCCCGCGGGCAACAAGCTGTGCCTGTCGCACCGACCCGCCCGGGCCGCCTGAACCGCCGACCGCAGGAATATCAACATGCAATTGGCCAAACAATGGGTGCTGGTCACGGGCGGAGCCCGGGGCCTGGGCGCGGCGATCACGCGCGCGCTGGCACGCGAAGGCGCGGGCGTCATCATCAACTACCACCAGAGTGCGGCGGCGGCGCAAAGCCTGGCGCGCGAGCTGGGGCCGCGCGCCATCGCGCTGCAGGCCGACGTGACCGATGCGGCCGCCGTGCGCGAACTGGTGCGGCAGGCGCGCGAGGCCACCGGCGAGCCCATCAACGCGGTGGTGAACAACGCGCTGGCGCAGTTCAAGTTCGACGGCGATGCGCGTCCCAAGCTGGGCGACATTGCCTGGGAGCGCTTTGCCCAGCAGATCGAGGGTGCGGTCAAGGGCGCGCTCAACACCATGCAGGCACTGCTGCCGGACATGCGCGCGCAGGGCTTCGGGCGCATCGTCAACGTGGGCACCAACCTGTTCCAGAACCCGGTCGTGCCCTACCACGACTACACGGCGGCGAAGGCGGCGCTGCTCTCGCTCACGCGCACGGCCGCGGGCGACCTGGGGCCCGACGGCGTCACGGTGAACATGGTCTCGGGCGGGCTGCTGCGCACCACGGACGCGAGCAGCGCCACGCCCGAGGCGGTGTTCGACCTGATCGCCGGCCTCACGCCGCTGCGCCGCGTGACCACGCCCGCGGAGTTCGCCGACGCGGTGCTGTTCTTCCTCTCGCCCTGGGCACGCGCCGTCACGGGGCAGAACCTGGTCGTCGATGGCGGCCTGGTCAAGGATTGAAAAGGAGTTGCTTATGACCTGGACCCATCCCATCACGGCCAAATGGCCCGCGAAGCACCCCGAGCGCATCCAGCTGTATTCGCTGCCCACGCCCAATGGCGTGAAGGCCTCGATCGTGCTGGAGGAGCTCGGCCTGCCGTACGAGCCGCACCTCGTGAGCTTCGAGACCAACGACCAGCTCACGCCCGAGTTTCTCTCGCTCAACCCGAACAACAAGATCCCGGCCATCCTCGACCCCGACGGGCCGGGCGGGCGGCCGCTGGCACTGTGGGAATCGGGCGCGATCCTCGTTTATCTGGCCGAGAAGACGGGCCGGCTGTTGCCGTCCGAGCCCGCGGCGCGCTACGAGACGCTGCAGTGGCTGATGTGGCAGGTGGGCGGTGTCGGGCCGATGTTCGGGCAGCTGGGGTTTTTCCACAAGTTCGCGGGCAAGGACTTCGAGGACAAGCGCCCACGCGATCGCTACGTGGCCGAGTCCCGGCGCTTGCTCCGGGTGCTGGAGCAGCGCCTCATGGGCCGCGACTGGATCATGGGCAGCGACTACACCATCGCCGACATCGCCGTCTTTCCCTGGGTGCGCAACCTGATCGGCTTCTACGAGGCGGCCGACCTCGTGGGCTGGGGCAGCTACCCGCAGGTGCAGCGCGTGCTCGACATGTTCGTCGCGCGGCCCGCGGTGCAGCGCGGCCTGGCGATCCCTGCGCGCGGCTGAACGCGATGCAAAGACGGGCGGTAGGTGCCGCGGCGCTCGCGCTGCTGCTGGGCGCGGGCGCCTGCACCACGGGGCGCCCCGGCGTGAGGAGCGTGACGCTGTCGCTCGAACGCCTGCAGGCCACGGTGGCCGAGCGCTTTCCGCAGCGCTTCGGCGCGCCCGGCCTGCTCGATCTGACCCTGCAGGCGCCACGGCTCGGTCTGCGGCCCGAGGAGAACCGGCTGGCCGCGCAGCTCGTGCTCGACGCCCGGGGTCCGCTGCTCGCGCGACCGGTCACCGGGCAGGCTGATGTGGACTTCGGTCTGCGCTATGAAAAAAGCGACCACACGCTGCGCGCGACCGATCTGCGCCTGCGCGGCCTGAGCCTGCCCGACGTGCCGCCCGCCACCGCCCAGGCGCTGCGCCAGTGGCTCGCGCAGTGGGTGCGCGAGTCGCTGCACGAGGTGGTGGTGCATCGCCTGCGCGAAAAGGATCTGATGCTGGCCGAGAACCTGGGCCTGCAGCCGGGCGCGATCACCGTCACGCCCGAGGGCCTGCGGGTGGAGCTGGTCCCGGCGCCCCTGTGAGCGCACGGCGGATCACCCAACGCAAGCACGGGCGCATACATCCAGCTAGCATCGAGGTTTACCCCAGACGGCTCTCCCATGCCCCCCATCGCCTCCGCCACCGCACCGGACAGCGCCGCCATCGCCGGCACGCGCTACCGCGTGCTGGGTGCGATCAGCTTCTCGCACATGCTCAACGACATGATCCAGTCGTTGATCCTGGCGATCTACCCGATCCTCAAGGGCGAGTTCAGCCTGAGCTTTCTGCAGATCGGCCTGATCACGCTCACCTACCAGCTCACCGCATCGATGCTGCAGCCGCTCGTGGGCCTGTACACCGACAGGCACCCCAAGCCGCATTCGCTGGCCTTCGGCATGGGCTCGACGCTGTGCGGGCTGCTGCTGCTGTCCGTGGCGCCCAATTTCGGCATGATTCTCGTGGCGGCGGCGCTGGTGGGCACGGGCTCGTCGGTGTTTCACCCCGAGTCCTCGCGCATCGCGCGGCTGGCCTCGGGCGGGCAGCATGGCCTGGCGCAGTCCATCTTCCAGGTGGGCGGCAACACCGGCTCGGCGCTCGGGCCGCTGCTGGCGGCTCTCATCGTGCTGCCGCAGGGGCAGGGCGCGATCGCCTGGTTCGCGCTCGCGGCGCTCGTGGCCATCGCCGTGCTCTGGCAGATCGGCAACTGGTATCAACGCCAGTTTTTGAGCCGCCCGGCCGCCGCCAGGAAGGTGAGCGCGGCCCCGAGCCCCGTGGTGCCGCACCGCCTGGTGGTGCGCGCGATCGCCGTGCTGTTGATCCTGATCTTCTCCAAGTATTTCTACCTGACCAGCATCACGAGCTACTACACCTTTTACCTGATCCATCATTTCGGCGTGTCGGTGCAGTCCTCGCAGATCCACCTCTTCGTCTTCCTGTTCGCGGTGGCGGCGGGCACGCTCGCGGGCGGGCCGATCGGCGACCGGATCGGGCGCAAGCCCGTCATCTGGGTCTCCATCCTGGGCGTGGCGCCGTTCACGCTGGCGCTGCCGCACGTGGGCCTGATGTGGACGGGCGTGCTCACCTTCGTCATCGGCCTGGTGATCGCCTCGGCGTTTTCCGCCATCCTCGTGTACGCGCAGGAGCTGATGCCGGGCAAGATCGGCGCGGTCTCGGGCATGTTCTTCGGCTTTGCCTTCGGCATGGGCGGCATCGGCGCGGCCGTGCTGGGCGTGCTGGCCGACAGCCAGGGCATAGAGTTCGTCTACCAGGTCTGCGCCTTCCTGCCGCTGCTGGGTCTGCTCACCGTGTTCCTGCCCGATATCGAGCACCGCCGCCGCGCCTGATTTCAACTTCCATCACCGAGGTCTCACGCATGCAGATCACCAAGGACAGCGCCGTCACCCTGCAGTACAAACTGAGCGACCCCGCGAGCGGCGCCACGCTCGACACCGGTCACACCGCCTACCTGCATGGCGGCTACGAGGGCATCTTCGCCAGGGTCGAGCAGGCGCTCGAAGGCCAGGAGGTGGGCCACGCCACGGCCATCGAACTGGCGATCGAAGAGGCCTTCGGGCCGCGCGACGAAAGCCTGGTGCTGACCATCCCCAAGAGCGAATTCCCGCCCGGCGTGAAGGTCGGCGGCCACCTGCAGCGCCTGGGCGAGGACGGCCAGCCGCGCTACTACAGCGTCGTCAAGATCAAGGGGCCGGTGGTGCATCTGGATGGCAACCACCCGCTCGCGGGCAAGGCGCTGCGCTTTGCCTGCAAGGTGACGGAGGTGCGCCCCGCGACGGCCGAGGAACTGGCCCACCGCCACGTGCATGGCGGGCACGGCCATCATCACTGAGAAGTATCAAAACAATAGCTGCTCACGCTTGTTTCACAAGCGTTATAGCCTGATTTTTATCAAAACCGCGTCAGCAGCGCCTGGCGCAGCAGGCGCGAGGCGCGATCGCGGATGTGCAACGGGCTGCTGCCCGGCCAGCGGTGGTGGCGCGCGCGCTGGCAGGCATCGAGAAAATCATGCAGCAGGGGCGCGGAGTCCAGCGTCACGTCGGCGCGCGTGCGGAACTCCGGGTGCCACTGCGTCGCGGCGATGTAGCCCTTGCCGTGGCGCGCGGTGCGCCGGATGGCCTCGGGAATGTGGTCGGGCACGCTGTAGGCCTCCACCGTGAAACCCGGCGCCAGCTCCTTGATGCCCTGGTGGTGGATGCTGTTGACCGTGCCCTGCATGTGGGCCGGGTACAGGCGGGCCAGACGCGTGCGCGGCTCGATCTGCACGGCATGCACGTGCCGGTCGTACTGCACCGGGTCGCGGTGGCGCTGCGCGCCCGGCACCTGCGTTTCGATGTCCTGGTAGAGCGAACCGCCGAACGCCACGTTGATGATCTGCAGGCCGCGGCAGACGCCGAAGATGGGCTTGCCCGCCTGCTCGAAGGCTTCGATGAGCGCCAGGTCGTAGAGGTCGCGCACGCGGTCGCCCTCCCACTCGGGCTTGAGCGCGATCTCGCCGTAGTGGCCGGGCCAGACGTCCGAGCCGCCGTGCAGCACCACGCCGTCCAGCCACTGCGCGTAGTGCTTGAGCGTGACGTCGCCACGCGCGGTCTCGCCCATCGGGCAGGGAATGACCACGAGCAACGCCCCCGCGGACATGACCCAGTGCGCGATCGACTGCTCGATGTACTGCAGCGTCTTGCCCGTGAACAGGTGGCGCTGCGGGTCCGCATAGGAAAAACAGGCCGAAAGGCCAATCTTCAGGCGTATCGGTTCAGTCATTTCTGCTTTGTAGCACTGTCCGGGCACGACCGCGCGCGGTGGCGCACCGGCGCGCTCGGATGTTGCTTTGATGCGCCGCGCCGGGGTGCGCGGCGCGGTAAGCTAGCGGGGCAAGGTCCCGCTGTGGGGGCCAGGAGCAAGGAGCCGAGAATGCAAGTGCACGTCAACACCGACCGGCAGATCCAGGGTGGCGAACCGCTCGCGCACTGGGTGGAGCAGGAGACCCTCACACGCCTGGCACGCTTTCGCGAGCAGGTCACGCGCGTGGAGATCTTCCTGAGCGACGAAAACGGTGGCAAGGCCGGCGCCAGCGACAAGCGCTGCCGCATGGAGGCGCGCCCCGCGGGTCTGCCGCCCGTGACCGTCACGGCCACGGCCGACAAGCTTGCCGATGCCTTCACCGGCGCGGCCGAGAAACTCGTTCGCGCGCTCGACGCCGACATCGGCCGCGGCAAGAACCACAAGGGCAGCGAAACCATCCGCACAGGCGAATGAGGCCACGCCGCGCCGCCCGCCGCGGCCTGCGGCCGGGGCGCAAAAAAGCGGTCAGCGGAGTTCCGCTGACCGCCTGTCTGCGGTGCAGGTCTACACGGGAATGGACAGCCCCAGCCCGGACTGCTGCGCGGTACGGCGCGCATCCAGGCTCCAGCCACCGGCGCCGTGTGCGGTGAGCGCCAGCAGGCCGCCGGCCGTGGCCAGCTCGGCCAGCACGATGATCTGGCCCGTCATGTCGCTGAGCGCGGGATGGAAGATCAGGAGGGACAGCAGCGAGAAACCAGCCAGCAGGAAGGCTGCAATGCGCGTATGCCAGCCCAGCAGCACGGCGAAACCGCAGCCGATCTCGGTCACGATGACGAGCGGCAGCAGAAAGCTCGGCACGCCATACGCGTCCATGTACTTCACGAAGCCGGCGTAACCGGTGATCTTCATGAAGCCGAAGATGATGAAGAACGCCGTCAGCATGACGCGCCCCGCCAGATCGGCGGCGTTACCCCACGAACTGCCGCGCGCCACATATTGCTTGGTCATGATGTTCACCTGTAATCAGAAACTGCGCGACGGGTATCTCAGAACGCCACGTTGCCCGAGGCGGCAGGAAAGCCCGAGACGTCATGCGCGGCCTGCACCGCCTCGTGCCTGACCTCGCTGCGGCCCAAGGCGCTGGCGGCGTGATCGACGGCACCGGCGACGGCGCTGTTTTCGCCGGCGGCCGGCAGTTGCCCGCGGATTTGCGCCGAGACTTCAGCGCGCGTCAGCGTGCTGGATGCGGCCGCTGCGTCGCCCGCCAGCGGCAGGTTGCCGGCAGCGGGCTGCCCAGCGTAGGCGCTGGCTGAAGCGACGCCCGCAAAAACAGTGGCCAAAGCGGCGATCGCGATCTTGAAATGGGTCATGGTGATTCTCCAGTAAGTGGCAGCTGGACGGCTGCCGGGTTCAAACGTTGTCCATGACCGTTACTCTATTGGTTTGATATACGCTAATAAATATCCAGGATAGCTATTCATAATCTCATTTTTGAGACGACTGAAAGGCAGGCAGCGGTGAAGCAGCCGGGCTGCCTATTCGGCGACAGACCGCTCCCCGATCACATCCTTCAAGGTCTCGATGAAGGCCTCTGTCCGCTTGGGCAGCAAGCGCCGGCCGGCAGTGACGCACCAGATGGTGGTCGGCGGCAGAGTCCAGCCGGGCAGCACGGGCACCAGCGCTTTCTGGTCGCCGCCAACGCGCTGCGCATGGCGTGCCGACATGCCGACAATGCCCAGGCCACGCAAGGCGAGGGTGCGCAGCAGGCCCACGGAGTTGGCACCGAGCGTGCGCTTGGGCAAGCCTTGCCAACGCTCGTTGCCGCTGCTCAATTCCCAGTCCTGGTGTTCGCCGGTGCCGCCGAGCAAGGTGAGACCCGTATGTTCATGCAATTGCTCGGGCGTCTGCGGCGCCTCGTGGCGACACAGGTAGTCCGGGCTGGCATACAGCCCGTTGTGCAGGACGGCCACGCGCCGGGCCACGAGCGCATTGTCGTCGGGCAGGGTGCTCGCCGCGCGAACCGCCACGTCAAAGCGTTCGGCCACCAGATCCACGCGACGCGCCGACAGATCCAGCTCCAGTTTCACATCGGGGTATCGATCGGTGAAGCGCACCAGCACGTCGGTCAGGGCCAGTTCCTCATAGTCGGGCGGCAGGGTCACGCGCAAGGTGCCTTGTGGCGCCACGCGGCGCTGCTGCGCGTAGGCCACCGCATCGGCCGCCCCGTCCGCCAGGTGCCGGGCGTAGTGCAGCATCTGCTCACCGAACTCGGTGAGCACCAAACGCCTCGTGCTGCGCTGCAACAGACGCTCGCCGAACTCGTTTTCCAGCGCCGCCAGGCGGCGCGAGAGCGTCGCCTTGGGCACGCCGGTGTGCTCGGCCGCCAGCGTGAAGCTGCCGGCATCCACCACCTGGACAAACAGGATCAAGTCGTTGGCATGGAGAGCGTCATCTGGCATGGCTCGCAATTGTTCCACAAACGGAACAGAATCCGATTGATTAACGTATTTATGTGAATAAACAGTGCCAATAGAATTTACCCAGGCAAGGCAGTCGCACATCGGCCGGGAGGCCTGATCGGCGCGCCAAGCCACGTTGGAGCACGAAAGACATGGGACTTCTGGTTGACGGGCATTGGCAGGACAAGTGGTACGACACCCAAAGCACGGGGGGCCGCTTTGTGCGCGGCGAGGCGCAGTTTCGCCACTGGGTCACGGCCGACGGCAGTGCCGGACCCACGGGCGAAGCCGGATTCAAGGCCGAGGCCGGACGCTACCAGCTGTACGTGTCGCTCGCCTGCCCCTGGGCCAGCCGGACCTTGATCTTTCGTGCGATCAAGGGTCTGCGGGACATGATCGGCGCGTCGGTCGTCCATCCCTGCATGGCGGAGCACGGCTGGACGTTTGATCCCGCGCCGGGCGTCACTCAGGATCCGGTGGCCGATTCCAGGTACCTCTACGAGCTGTACCTGCGCGCCGACGCCAGCTACACGGGGCGTGTCACGGTCCCGCTGCTCTGGGATCTGCAGCGGGACACCATCGTGAGCAACGAGTCGGCGGACATCATCCGCATGTTCAATTCGGCCTTCGACGGCGTCGGCGCCAAGGTGGGCGACTACGCGCCGGCTCGTTGGCTGCCGCGCATCGATGCCATCAACGCCGAGATCTACGACCGCGTGAACAACGGCGTGTACAAGGCCGGCTTCGCCACGGAGCAGGCGGTGTACGAACAGGAGGTGCGCGCGCTGTTCGCCGAGCTCGACCGCCTCGAGCGCCTGCTCGGCCGGCAGCGGTACCTGCTGGGCGAGCGTGTGACCGAGGCCGACTGGCGGCTGTTCACGACGCTGATCCGTTTCGACGCGGTGTATTACGGGCACTTCAAGTGCAATCTGCGGCGCCTGGTCGACTACCCCAACCTGTGGAGCTACACACGCGAGCTGTACCAATGGCCCGGCGTTGCACAGACGGTTGACTTCAGCCACATCCAGCAGCACTACTACCGCAGCCACAAGACCATCAATCCCAATGGCATCGTGCCGCTCGGGCCGCTACTGGATCTGAGCCGCCCTGGCGACCGCAAGCTCTAGAGATGGGCCGTCCGAGCGATCAAGAACAAACCCTGCGGGTCAAGCCTGCCTGACCCGTTCAAGCAGGCCGTTCTCGCCATCGACCAGCCATTCACAAAAATCGCGCTTAAAAGGGAATATCGTCTTCCATGTCATCGAACCCGGAGCCCGCCTGGGGCGCCTGCGGGGCGGCCACCGGCGCGGGCGCCGGGCGCTGCACGGGCGCGGGACGCGCACCGGCCGGGGCCTGCCGGCGCTGCGGTGCATCAAAGCTGCCAGCCTCGCCAAACCCTTCCTCATCGGCATAGGCGCCCGCACCGCCCTGCCCCTGACGGCTGCCCAGCATCTGCATCACGTCCACGCGGATATCGGTGCTGTAGCGCTCCTGGCCGTCCTGCCCCTGCCACTTGCGCGTGCGGATGCTGCCTTCCACATAGATCTGGCTGCCCTTGCGCAGGTACTGCGCGGCGATCTCGGCGAGCTTGCCGTTGAACACCAGCCGGTGCCACTCGGTGTGGTCGCGCTGCTCGCCGGTCTGCTTGTCGCGCCATTTGTTGGTGGTGGCCAGCGTGACGTTGGTCACCTGGTCGCCGCTGGGAAAGGTACGGGTTTCCGGGTCGCGCCCGAGATTGCCGACGAGGATGACCTTGTTGACCGATGCCATGGGAATGTGTCCTTGAAAGTAGCCCCGGCGATGACGCAGAGAAGCCCGGGCCAGATGGGTGAAGCGCAGCCCCTGCCAGACCGCAGGTGCGCAGCATACCGGCTTTGCCGCCGTGGGGAAATGGTCTCTTCAGTGCCGCGCCGCGCGCGCGATGGGCTTGAGCGGCCAGGTCCAGGCGAACCACGCGAGTGTGATGAGCGAGGTGGCGGTGAACAGCCCCGTGGCACCCCCCCATTTCACCAGCAGCCCACCCACCGCGCCGCCCAGGAACAGGCCGATCGATTGCAGCGTGTTGTACGTGCCCAGCGCCGCGCCGCGCAGGTTGTCCGGCGACATGCGCGAGGCCAGGCTCGGCTGCGTGGCTTCGAGCACATTGAAACCACAGAAAAACACGAACAGTGTGACGCCCAGCGCCCAGAGCGACGGCGTGGCGCCGCTGGCCGCCAGCACGCCGAAGCCCACCTGCCCGGCCAGCACCAGGCCGATCGAGAGCAGCAGCGCCGCGCGCAGCCTGCCATGGCGCTCCATCGAGAACAGCCCGCCCATCGCGATGAGCGAGAGAACAATGGCCGACAGATAGATCTCCCAGTGCTGCGCCTTGGGCAGCCCCGCCTGCACCAGCATGGCCGGCACCGACACCCACATCGACATCTGCACCGTGTGCAGCGCGCAAACCCCCAGATTCACGCGCATCAGGTCGCCGTGGCGCAGCACCTCGGAATAGTGCCCGCGCGGCGCGTCGGCGTGATGGCGCGGCTCGGGCGGAACCACCCAGAGCACGGTGGCGATGCCCGCGAGCGTGAGCGCGAAGGTCAGCCCGAACAGGCCCGAGAGGCCGATCCACGCGGTGAGCAGCGGCGCCGCCACGAGGGCGATGGCGAACATCAGGCCGATGCTGATGCCCACCAGCGCCATCGCCTTGGTGCGCACCACATCGCGCGTCTGGTCCGCCAGCAGCGCGGTGACGGCGGCCGAGACCGCACCCGCGCCCTGGATCGAGCGGCCGATGAGCAGTCCCGTGAGCGTGGTCGCCAGCGTCGCCACGAGGCTGCCGATGGCAAAGACAGTCAGGCCGATGATGATGACGCGCTTGCGCCCGTAGCGGTCCGAGGCCATGCCCATGGGCAATTGCAGAAAGGCCTGCGTCATGCCGTAGCTGCCCATCGCGAGGCCTACCATCGCGATGTCCTCGCCGCCGGGGTACTTGCGCGCCTCCAGCATGAAGACGGGCAGCACCAGAAACAGCCCCAGCATGCGCAGCGCGAAGATCAGCGCCAGGCTGATGCTGGAGCGCCGCTCGGTGGCGGTCATGCGCCGGTCCGAAGCGTCGGAAAAGGAGGCGGAAGTCGGGATGGAGGAAGCAGACATAGGCGTAGAAGCGCTCGGGCAGGTGAGTCCCCCACCCAGCGGTGTATTGTCGTTTATTGCCGTCATCGTCTCGAGCATGGAGGCATTGACCGCACCGTCGTCATGCAGCAGGGGCCTCTCGTGGAGCATCTCATCGATCAACTGATCGCACATTACGGACTGCTGGCCGTCTTCGTTGGTTCCCTGGCGGAAGGAGAAACCGCTGCCATCCTGGGCGGCTTCTTCGCGCACCAGCAGGCCTTTGCCTGGTGGCAGACGGCCCTGGCCGCGTTTTGCGGCGCCACGCTGGGCGACACCGGGTTCTTTCTCATCGGCCGGCACTTCGCCGACCACCCGTGGGTGCGGCGTCTGCGCACACGCCCGGGATTCGACCGGGCGGATCGGTTCGTGCGCCACCATCCCAATCTGTTCGTGCTCACCAACCGCTATATCTACGGCATGCGCCTGGTGGGAGGCGTGGCCGCCGGTCTTGCGCAAATCGATCTCAGGCGCTTCCTGGTGCTCAACCTTCTTTCCGCCCTGGTGTGGGCCGTGTTGTTCAGCAGTCTCGGTTACCTCTTCGGCCTCGGGGCCCAGCAGTTTCTGGGCCGGGCGCTGCTCGCGCACCAGCGCCTGGGACTGGCTGCGCTCATGCTGCTGGCCGCCGCCGGGCTGGCCTTGGTCGGCCACCTGTACAGGAAACGTTCGCGCAACCGATAATGCCCGGTTGCCCATGAACAAGCCTGCCGAACCCGTGCCGTTTTCCGATCCCGCCCAGGAGTTGCCGCTTGCGCAGGCGCTGCGGCGCCAGTGCATCAGCATTCGCGGGGCGCGCACCCACAATCTCAAAAACATCGACCTGGACATCCCCAGCCACCGGCTCGTCGTGGTCACGGGGCTGTCGGGCTCGGGCAAGTCCTCGCTGGCGTTCGACACGCTCTATGCCGAGGGGCAGAGGCGCTATGTGGAAAGCCTCTCGACCTACGCGCGCCAGTTCCTCGGGCGCCTGGACAAGCCCGACGTGGATCTGATCGAGGGCCTGTCGCCCGCGATCGCGATCGAACAGAAGGCCACGAGCCACAACCCGCGCTCCACCGTGGGCACGGTCACCGAGATCCACGACTACCTGCGCCTGCTCTACGCGCGCGCGGGCACGCCCCGCTGCCCCGAGCACGACCTGCCGCTGGCGGCGCAGACGGTGAGCCAGATGGTCGATGCGCTCATCACGCTGCCCGAAGGCACGCGGCTGATGCTGCTGGCGCCGCTGGCGCGGCAGAAGAAGGGCGAATTCACCGAGACCTTCGCGCAAATGCAGCAGCTCGGCTACGTGCGCTTTCGCATCGACGGGCAGGTCGCGGAGGCGCACGAGCTGCCGCCGCTCAAAAAGAACGAGAAGCATGACATCGACGTCGTGATCGACCGCGTAAAGGTGCGCCCGGACCTCGCGCAGCGCCTCGCGGAGAGCATCGAGGCGGTGCTGCGCGTCGGCGCCCACGAGGGCGCGGGCCGGGTGATTGCGCTGGACATGGACAGCGGCCAGGAGCATCTTTTTTCGAGCAAGTACGCCTGCCCGGTGTGCAGCTATTCGCTGCCCGAACTCGAGCCGCGCCTGTTTTCGTTCAACTCGCCCACCGGCGCGTGCCCGGCCTGCGACGGCCTGGGCCAGCAGGAGGTGTTCGACGCGGCGCGCGTCGTCGCGTTTCCCGGCATCAGCCTGGCCAGCGGCGCCATCGCCGGGTGGGATCGCAGGAACGCACTGTACTTCGGCATGCTCTCGAACCTGGCGGCGCATTACGGTTTCGACGTGGACACGCCCTTCGAAGACCTGCCGCAACGGGTGCGCGACGTGATCCTGCACGGCTCGGGCGAGGAGGAGATCGCCTTCACCTATTTCGCCGATGGCGGCAAGCCCGTCGTCAAGCGTCATCCGTTCGAGGGCGTGCTGCCCAATCTCGCGCGACGCTGGCGCGAAACCGATGCGCCCACCGTGCGCGAGGCGCTGGCCAAGCTGCGCAGCACGCAGACGTGCGGCGAGTGCCATGGCGCGCGCCTGCGTCGCGAAGCGCGCCACGTCTTCATCGGCGAAGGCGGCGAGCGGCGAGCGCTGCACCAGGTCACGCACATGACGCTGCTGGACGCGCACGCCTGGTTTACGCATCTCGATCTCGCCGGAGCGAAGGCCGAGATCGCGCGCAAGATCGTGCACGAGATCGCCACGCGCCTGGCCTTCCTCAACGACGTGGGGCTGCCCTACCTGAGCCTGGCGCGCAGCGCCGAGACACTCTCGGGCGGCGAGGCGCAGCGCATCCGCCTCGCGAGCCAGATCGGCTCGGGCCTCACGGGCGTGATGTACGTGCTCGACGAGCCCAGCATCGGCCTGCACCAGCGCGACAACGACCGGCTGATCGCCACGCTCAAGCACCTGCGCGATCTGGGCAACAGCGTGATCGTGGTCGAGCACGACGAGGACATGATCCGCGCGGCCGATTTCTGCGTGGACATGGGCCCGGGCGCGGGCGTGCACGGCGGGCGCGTGATGGCCCAGGGCACCTGGCAGCAGCTGTGCGCCACGCCCGAATCACCCACGGGGCAATACCTCAGCGGCGCCAGGACCATTGCCGTCCCCGCTGCGCGCGCCCCATGGCTGCCTGCCGCGCGGCCCGGGCAGACGCAACGGCTGCGCGTGCTCGGCGCGAGCGGCCACAACCTCCAGCACGTGAACGTGGATTTCCCCGTGGGGCTGCTGACCTGCGTCACGGGCGTTTCCGGCTCGGGCAAATCGACGCTGGTCAACGACACGCTCTACCGCGCCGCGGCGCGGCGGATTCACCGCACGCACGATGAACCGGCGCCGCACGAGGACATCGAGGGGCTGGAGCTGATCGACAAGGTGATCGCGGTCGATCAATCCCCGATCGGTCGCACCCCGCGCAGCAACCCGGCCACCTACACGGGGCTGTTCACGCCGATCCGCGAGCTCATGGCCGAAACGAACACCGCCAAGGAACGCGGCTACGGCCCCGGGCGCTTTTCCTTCAACGTCGCGGGCGGACGCTGCGAAGCCTGCGAGGGCGATGGCGTGGTGCGCGTGGAGATGCACTTCCTGCCCGACGTCTACGTGCCCTGCGACGTCTGCCACGGCCAGCGCTACAACCGCGAAACGCTGCAGGTGCAGTGGAAGGGCCGCAACATCGCGCAGATCCTGGAAATGACGGTGGAAGAAGCCGCCGCGTTCTTTCAGGACGTGCCCGCCATCGCGAGGAAGCTGCAGACGCTGCTGGATGTGGGTCTGTCCTACATCCGCCTGGGCCAGAGCGCCACCACGCTCTCGGGCGGCGAGGCCCAGCGCGTCAAGCTCGCGCAGGAGCTCTCGCGGCGCGACACGGGCCGCACGCTCTATATCCTGGACGAGCCGACGACGGGCCTGCACTTCGCCGACATCGCCCTGCTGCTCGACGTGCTCAAGCGCCTGCGCGACGCGGGCAACACCATCGTCGTGATCGAGCACAACCTGGACGTGGTCAAGACGGCCGACTGGCTCATCGACATGGGCCCCGAGGGCGGCGCGGGCGGCGGTCGGGTGGTGGCCACCGGCACGCCCGAGGACGTGGCGGCCAACCCTGCGAGCCACACCGGACGCTACTTGCGCCGCTACCTGCCCGGCGCCTGAGAGCGGCCACGCCGCCCCGGCGAGCCGGGCTCCGCTCGCGCAAACTGTTCAGGACGAAGGCGCGCAGCGGCGCGGCCACGCCGGTCGGCGCCCCGTGAGCTGGCTCACGATCACGGCCTTGAGCGGCGGAAAACGCTCGGACGCCGCCAGTACCGCCCGGCGCAGCGCACGCGCTGGCGCGCGCTCGTCGGTGTACAGGCGCACGATGGCGTTGGTGCCGGCAAAGATCGGCCAGGCGTGCAGGCGGTGCGCGCGCTCGTAGCCCGCGAGCTCCCGTGCGTCGCCAATGTCCATGCCGCGCCTGCGCGCGAGCATCACGGTGCGCTGAAGCGCCTGCACGCCCGAAAGACCCAGATTGAAGCCATGTGCCGTAACGGGGTGCGTGCCCACCGCCGCATCGCCCGCCAGCGCGCAGCGCGGCCCGGCGAAGCGGTGCGCCCAGACCGCGACGAGCGGGTAGCTGTGGCGCTCGCCCACCAGCGTCATCGCGCCCAGCCGGTGCTGGAACTGCGTCGCGATGCGCGCGGCGTAGTCCGCAGGCGTGAGCGCGAGCAGCTGCTGCGCCTGCGCGCCATCGACGGTCACCACCGCCGAGACCTGATGACTGCCGCTTTCGGGGTCGGGCGGCAGCGGCAGGATGGCGAGCGTGCTGTCGTGGTCGAAGCATTCGTGGGTAACCTGCGCGGGGTCTTTTTCGACGTGCAGGCGGCAGACGATGACGCTGCGCCCGAAGTCGTGCATCGAAGCGCCGATGCCGAGCTGGCGCCGCACCCCGGAGAAGCGGCTGTCGGCGGCAACGAGCAGCGGCGCGTGCAAGGTCTGCGCCACGCCATTGGCGTCGTTGAATTCCACCGTCGCCGCGTCGGCGTCGACGCGCACGCCCGTGACCTTCGCGCCCGTGAGGATTTCGATACCCGGCGTCTGGCTCGCCACCTCCCACGCGGTGCGCCTGAGCGCATGGTTGGGCACGATCCAGCCCAGGTTGTCCACGCCCGTGCCACCCGCGTGCAGCTGCATGGCGCCTTGCTGCCCGGGCGCGCCGTTGTGCACCTGCGCCTCGCGCAGCAGTCCGATTTCATGCGCCTGCAGGCGCTGCCAGGTGCCAAGCTGCTGCAGCAGCGCGCGGCTGGGATGCGTGAGCGCGATTTCTCTCCCATCGGGCGGGGGATCGGCCAGCACCTCGGCGCTCTGCAGCTCCAGCACCGTGGCGCTCAGGCCCGCCTGGGCCAGCGCGATGGAGAGGCTCAGGCCTGTCGGGCCCGCGCCGACGATGAGGACGTCGCTGTGCTGCATGGGGTGTGCCGCCTTGGGATGAGGGAAAGTCCAGATTGTGGCCGCACCCGCACTGCCATGCCCGGTGGCGCCGCCGCGCGCACACCCAGCCCGGCATTTATGAAACATATTGTCATATACAAGGGCCGAGGTTTCGTGACTCGGACCTTGATCAACGCAGTCTCTTCAGGAAATCTGGTAGAAACCATGATCAACCAGCCGTTCCGAGTCTTGCATTCCTTCTCCGAACGGTATGACAATATATTGACTTAAATATCTGATACACAGGCGTTCCCTGTCCCGTGGCCGCGAATGAAAGGAAAAACCATGCGATTTGCCGATTACCACCAGCTCGCCTTCGAGCGCAAGCCCGACGGCGTGCTGCTCATCACCATGAACCGGCCCGAGAAATACAACGCCACCGACGAGGAGCTGCATGGCGAACTGGCCCGCGTGTGGGACGATGTCTCCAGGGACGAAGAGACCCGCGTGGCCGTGATCACCGGAGCGGGCAAGGCCTTTTCCGCCGGTGGCGATCTGGCCATGGTCGAGCGCCTCGCAGGCAACCATGAGCGCGTGCAGCACATGCTGCGCGAGATGAGCGAGATGGTCTATGGCATGGTCAACTGCGACAAGCCCATCGTCTCGGCGATCAATGGCGTCGCGGTGGGCGCGGGCACGGTGGTCGGTCTGATGGCCGACATTTCCATCTGCGCCGAGGATGCACGCATCGGCGACGGCCACGTCAAGCTCGGCGTGGCCGCGGGCGACCACGCGGCCATCGTCTGGCCGCTGCTCGTGGGTCCGGCCAAGGCCAAGTACTACCTGCTCACCGGCGAAATGATCCTGGGCCGGGAGGCCGAGCGCATCGGGCTCGTGTCCAAGGCCCTGCCCAGGGAGCAGGTGCTGGACGAGGCCTTGCGGGTCGCACAGGTTCTGGGCACCCTGTCGCAACCGGCCGTGCGCCTGACCAAGCGCTCGCTCAATGGCTGGCTTCGCAGCGCCGGCGCGATTTTCGACCAGTCGGCCGCGTACGAGATGCTGTGCTTCATGGGCCCCGACGTGGTCGAGGGCTGCGCCGCCCTGCGTGAAAAGCGCGCGCCGCAATTTCCGTCCACGCGATCGGCGACAGGCGAAGGCAAGGCATGACGGCAGCGGCCTGACCCTGGCGGAATGAGCCGCGCGCGGCGGCGAGAAGGTCCGAAAGCGGCGCTTGTGCGCGCACCCTGGCGCGGCCGATGCGCTGACGGGGACTCACCCCGGTTCAGCGGGCGGCAGCGTCTTCCTGTGCTTCGTCGCTGCCGCCCTGGGCGCGGTCGATGCGCTGCATGTTCTCCAGCAGCTGCAGCAGGTAGTGCAGGGTGTGCGCGGTGTCGTTGACCGAAAACCCCTGGAGTGCGTCCTCGTAGTAGGCAAATATCCTGGGCTGCGCTTCCACCTGCCAGACGCGTCGGCCGGCCTCGGTCATCGAGACCAGGCGCGAGCGGCGGTCTCGCGGATCGGCCACCAGATCGACGTGTCCGTCGCGCTGCATGCGGCCGATCACACCCGAGAGATTCTGCCGGCTCACCATCAGGTAGCGCGCAAGATCGCCCACGCTCATGCCCTGCGCGGCCCGCGGCCGGGAGATCGCCCCAAGGACCGCCCACTGCTGCGTGGTCAGCCCCTGCCCCTCGATGGCCCGCGTGCCGGTCTTGTGCAACATGTTGGCGCATTGGTAGAGCCGAAAGAACACCCGGTTCGCAAGTTCCATGCGCGCATCGTCAAGTCGTGTCATAGGTGGCGGTGGTGAATTTCGCGAAACTTCGCATTGCGGCCCCGGGGTCGATGAGCGGGGGAAATGGCGGCCACGTTCCAGAGTCATGCGTTTCCCTGGAATGTACCGCGCCGGTCAGCGGCAGCCCTTTTGCCACCTGAAAAACACGCCCTGCCACGTCCACCCTGACTGCGTCACCAGTTCGGCCAGCAGGTGCGGCAGCGCGGCGGGGTCGGCGGCGCCGCGTTGGCCGACTTCGACCCGATCACCCGTGATGCGCAGCGCCAGCGCCCGCCGCGCGGTCTCGCTGGGCGGCGTCACGGTCAGGCTGGCGTCGTGAACGGTGAAGGCATCCGGGTGCGTGCCATCGCGCGGCTGGATGCCCTGGCGCATCTGCGTCTCGTCGGCGTTCATCGGCTTGTCGCCGCGCACCAGCGAGGTCTCGCGCGCCAGCACGCAACGGCGTTCGGCCACGAAGTTCAGGCGCACACGCAGGCTGCGCGCGCCGTCTCGAAAGTGCCGGGTGACGGTGATCTGCCCGGGCTCGTCCATCGATGCCTCGACCACCAGATCGAGCCCGGCCTGCGCAAGCGAGAGCATGCGCTGCATCAGCCGGTGTTCGGCCACGGGCAGGGCGCCGGGCGCCGGCGGCACGCGCGCCACCCAGGGGGCGAGCCACGCCGCGTAGCCGGCGAGCAGCACCAGCCACAGTGCGCCATAGGCCAGCAGGAAGCGCCACGGCGTGTCCACACTGCCGCTCAGCACATGCCAGCCGGGCACCATGGAGGCGAGCAGGGTGATCACCCAGACGGTGAGGGCCCACTGCGAGCGCTCGCCACCGCCTTGCACCAGCGCGGCCAGCAGGGGCAGGACGGCGGGCAGGCAGGCGGCAGCGAGCGTGCCGATGGGCAGGGGGCCGGTTTTGCCACCGCGCACCCACACCCAGCCCAGCACCGCGGCGCCGAGGACGGTCAGCACCAGCACCGCGCCGACCAGCGGCGCATTGAAGACCCGGTTCATCGCGCTCCCCCTCGGGCATCAGTGTATCGATGCCGGGGCGCGAACTAGGCGTCCGTGCGCCGCACGCCCTCGTACCCCAGGTGGTGCAGGCATTCACGCAGGATCAGCAGCGCGGCCGCGGCCGGCGCATCGAGCGCCATGCCCGCAGCAGCACCCGGCTGGCCGAGCGCTGCTGCGGCCAGGCGCTCGAAGCGTGCTTCCACCGCATCGCGCGACAGCCGCATGCCGTCGTCCGTCAGGCCCAGCGCAGCCAGGGGCAAGGGGCCGACAATCGCCAGTTCGCCGCGCGCGCCGTGGACCAGGCCGCTTGCGCTCAGCGCGTCTTCGACCAGATCGATGGCGCGCTCGACTTCGACGGCCGTGGGCGGATGGTGGCGAAAGCAGCGCTCCAGGATGTCCTGCACGCCGACACCGATCACCGCCTCGGCGCCGTCGCCACCGGACAGCGTGACGCGGTGGGCATCGAGCCGCAGCAGGGTGGCGGGCCGTGTCATGGCGTCGCCTCGTCAGTCCTGCCGGGCCAGGGCGCGATCCGCCGAATAGCGCCCCGCACCGGTGAACAGCAGCGACAGCGCAGCCGCGCCCAGCGCCAGGGCGTACTCGTAGCCTCCGGCGGCCGCGAAGAAGCCCTTGTCCCAGTGCGCCGCGAAGATCGCGACCAGCATGGCGAAGACCAGCGCCGCCGCGGCCGGACGCACCAGCAGCCCCGCGATCAGCGCCAGCCCGCCGAAGAACTCGGCTAGGCCCGCAAGCAGCGCCAGCAGGTAGCCCGGATTCAGGCCGATCGAGCCAAAGAACTGCCCCGTGCCTTCAAGTCCGTAGCCGCCGAACCAGCCGAACAGCTTTTGCGCGCCGTGCGCCGCGAAGATGATGCCGACGGGAAGGCGCAGCGCCAGCGCCCCGCCGCTGTCGGCCGTGGTCAGCAGGCGATGGAAGAAAGATTTGCTCATGGTGTTGCTCCAGACATGCAGCACATCGCTGCGATGGAAGAACTTTATAGATTCATGATCAGTCAATAAACAGCCATTTGATTTACACATTGTTCCTGATAAAAGGATAATTCGCCATGGACAAGTTTCAGGAAATGAGCGCCTTCGCCGCCGTGGTGGACGCAGGCAGCTTCGTGCGCGCCGCCGACGCGCTCGACCTGTCCAAGACGGCGGTCTCGCGCCTGGTCAGCGACCTGGAGACGCGCCTGGGCACCCGGCTGCTGCACCGCACGACGCGCAAGCTCTCGCTGACCGAGGCGGGCGCGCTCTTTCACGATCGGTGCCGGCAACTGCTCGACGGCGTGGCCGAGGCCGAGGCCGAGCTCAGTTCTCACTCGGGCGAGGCGGTGGGGCGCCTGCGCATCAATGTGCCGGTGACCTTCGGCCTGATGCACCTGGCGCCGCTGTGGCCCGCCTTCATGGCGCAGCACCCGCGCGTGGTGCTGGACGTCACGCTGTCGGATCGCTTCGTCGATCTGGTGGACGAGGGCTACGATCTCGCGGTGCGCATCGCGCGGCTGCCCGCGTCCTCGCTCGTGAGCCGCCAGCTCACCAGCACGCGGATGCTGCTGTGCGCCTCGCCGCAGTACCTGCGCGCGCACGGCACGCCGGCGCAGCCCGAGGATCTGGCGCAGCACGCGTTGATCACCTACACGCTGATGGCCTCGGGCGAGCAGTGGGAGCTGCAGGGGCCCGAGGGTGCGGTCAGCGTCAAGGTCGATCCGCGCATGCGCACCAACAACGGCGACACCTGCTGCGCCGCGGCGCTGCACCACCAGGGCATCATTTTCCAGCCCTCGTTCATGGTGGCCGAGCACCTGGCCTCGGGCGCGCTGGTGCAGGTGCTGCCCCGGTACCGCTCGGCCGACGTCGGCGTCTACGTCGTCTATCCGACACGCAAGCACCTCACGCCCAAGGTGCGCGCACTCATCGACTTCCTGGCCGAGGCGCTTCGCGCGCCGGCGTGGCGGATATGACGGCACGCCGGCCCTCGCGGGCCTGAAGAACCTGCGGCAGACGGGTTTCGATCCAGTCGGCCAGCCCCCGAACCCGCTCGGCGGCCTCGCGGCCCAGCGGCGTCAGGCGGTATTCGACGTGGGGCGGGACCACGTCGAAGGCAATGCGATCAACCAGGCCATCGCTCTCCAGCCACTGCAGCGTCTGTGCCAGCATCCGCTCGCTGACGCCGCCGACGGCGCGGCGCAGTCCGCTGAAGCGATGCACACCGGTGGCCAGCACCAGCAGCACCAGCACGCCCCAGCGGCTGGTGACGTGCTTGAGCACCTCGCGCGACGGACAGGCGGCGTCCAGCAGTTCGCCCCGGCGCAGTTTGCCGGTCAGGGTGGCCTCGTCGTCGCCGAGCGGCGATTTTGCGGATTTCATACTTACCTTTATGTGTGTACTTTAAAAAAGTACGTGTAAATCCTAAACTCGGGCTTTCGATTCGTCAATCCATGGGAACCCATATGAACATCGCCATCACCGGAGCCACCGGCCAGCTCGGCCGCCTCGTCATCGAAGGCCTGCGCGCCACGCTGCCCGCCGACCGATTCATCGCGCTCGCTCGCACCCCCGCCAAAGCGGCGGATCTGGGCGTGCCAGTGCGTGCGGCGGACTACGACCGCCCCGACACGCTGGACCAGGCGCTGGCCGGCATCGACACGCTGCTGATGATTTCCGGCAGCGAGGTCGGCCGGCGCGTGCCGCAGCACCGCAACGTCATCGACGCCGCCCGGCGGGCGGGCGTGCACCACATCGTCTACACCAGCCTGCTGCACGCCGACCGCTCCACCCTGAGCCTGGCGCCCGAGCACCTCGAAACCGAGGCGCTGCTGAAGGCCTCGGGCCTGGCCGTCACGCTGCTGCGCAACGGCTGGTACACCGAGAACTACACCGCCTCGGCCAGGCAGGCGCTCGCGCATGGCGCGCTCATCGGCAGCGCCGGGGCCGGCCGCATCGCCTCGGCCGCGCGCGCCGACTACGCCGCTGCGGCGGTGGCGGTGCTCACCTCCACCGGTCACGAGGGCAAGACCTATGAGCTGGCCGGAGATGCGGCCTGGACGCTGGCCGAGCTGGCTGCGGAAATCTCGCGCCAGAGCGGCAAGGACATCCCTTACCGCGACCTGCCGGTCGCCGACTACACCGCCGCCCTGGTCGCCGCGGGCGTGCCCGTACCCTGGGCCCAGGCGTTGCCCGCCCTCGACGTCGAAGCCGCCAAGGGGGCGCTGTTCGACGACGGGCATGCGCTCTCCCGGCTCATCGGGCGGCCCACCACACCGCTGCGGGTCTCGGTGGCCTCCGCGCTTCAGGACTGAAGCCAAGCCGTTCACCGCTCGCGAAATGATGGCTGATCGCGCTTGATTGACAAGCGCTGGAGCCTGTTCTCAATCTTGCCCTTCGTGGCCGGCGGCGCGGTCCCGGGTTCTCGCCCCGTGACCCAGCCCGATACGGACTCAGGATCAGGCGGGAGAGGGCAGGCGCTGGCCGCTGGCGCTCAGCAGCCCCGAGAGTTCGCGTACGCTCTCTTCGAGCGTCTGGCGCAGGGGCCGCCAGGCGAGCCAGGTCAGGTGCGCCTCCAGCGTGCAGGGGCAATCGTTCTGCGCTGCGGCGATCAGGGCCAGCATGCGCGCCTCGTCGGTCGTCAGCGCGTGCGGGCCGGGGGGGTTCACGGTCAGGCAGCGGCGCTGCGCCACCGCCAGCGCGCACAGGAAGGTGCAGAACGCGCGAAACACCTCGCGGCCCTCGGCGCCGCACGAGCAGCGGAACTGCTGCGCGATCAACGGGCAGTCGATCCCGTGCACCATGGTCATGCGCCACGCGTTCACCAGCAGTTGCGTGCAGTCGTCGTGCCGGGTTCGCGGGCGGGGTTCGGACATGGGCAGCATGGCGTGCGTCTCGGAGATCTGTCGGAAGCACCAGTATATATGCGAATCGTTCTCATTTGCAATAGTTCGGATCATGGTGACGCCTAGGCGTCGCGCCCGATTGGCAGCACTGCGCCGCTTGCCAATAATGGGCCCATGAGCATTTCCTCCACCCGTCCACCCTACGTCCCCCTCATCCGGCTCTACCAGGATTGGCTGCGCCAAAGCCGCGGCCTCGTGTTCGCCGACTACCACGCGCTGTGGCAGTGGTCGGTGAGCGATCTCGAAGCCTTCTGGCAGAGCATCTGGGACTACGCCGATCTGTGCTCGCCCACGCCGCATCGCGCGGCGCTCGGGCGCAACGTCATGCCCGGCGCCGAGTGGTTTCCCGGCGCGCAGGTGAACTACGCGCAGCAGGTGCTGCGCCACGTGGATGCGGCACACGCCGCGGGCCAGCTGGCCCTGATCGCCGAAAACGAATGCGGCCAGCTGCGTGAACTCACCTGGCCCGCGCTGCGCCAGCAGGTCGCCTCGCTCGCGCTGCACCTCAAGGCGCAAGGCGTGCGGCCGGGCGACCGCGTCGCCGCCTACCTGCCCAACATCCCCGAGACCATCATCGCCTTCCTAGCCTGCGCCAGCGTTGGCGCCGTCTGGAGCGTCTGCGCACCGGACATGGGCACCAACGCCGTGCTCGATCGCTTCAGGCAGATCACACCCACGGTGCTGATCACGGTCAACGGCGTGACCTGGGGCGGCCGCGCCATGGACCGCGGCGACGTGGTGGCGCAATTGCGCCGGGAGCTGCCGAGCGTGCGGCATGTGGTCGGCATACGGTATCTCGATGCTTCTGAACCAATAGCTGACAGCGCAGACTGGACAAGCGTTACAAGTCGAAATGATGCGGAAGTAGCGGCCTTTGCCCCGGCCTGGCTGGCGTTCGATCACCCGCTGTGGATCGTCTACTCCAGCGGCACCACGGGCCTGCCCAAGCCCATCGTGCATTCGCACGGCGGCATCCTCGTCGAATCCATGGTCACCGGCATGCACAGCGACGTCGGCTGCAGCTACGCGCCCAACAACTTCGGCGAGCGCTTCTGCTGGTACAGCTCCACGGGCTGGGTGATGTGGAACATCCAGGTGGGGGGCCTGCTCACCGGCACCACCTGCGTGATTTTCGACGGCAGCCCCGCCGGGGCGAAGGACGCGCCCGACTGGAGCACGCTCTGGCGCTTTGCCGCGCGCCACGGCGTCACGTTTCTGGGCAGCGGCGCGGCGTTCTACGGTGGCTGCATGAAGGCCGGGGTCGATCTCGCGCAATGCGGCGATCTCTCGCGCATCCGCGCCATAGGCACCACCGGCTCGCCACTCTCGGCCGAGGTGCAGCAGTGGGGCACGGCGCAGTTCCGCGCCATCGCAAAGACCAAGGCGCAACAGGACATCTGGTGGTTCAACGTCTCGGGCGGCACCGACTTCGCCGGCGGCTTCATCGCCGGCACGCCCGAGCTGCCGCAAGAGCCCGGCGTGATGCAGTGCCGCATGCTCGGCGCGGCCGTTGAAAGCTGGGACGAAAACGGCCACCCGGTGATCGGCCAAGTCGGCGAGCTGGTCTGCACCCAGCCGATTCCGTCGATGCCCCTGCATTTCTGGAACGACCCCGGTCATGCCCGCTATCTGGCCAGCTACTTCGAGATGTTCCCGCCCGGCCATGGCCGCAAGCCCGGCGGCGGCGACCTCGGCCCCGAGGCGGGCAGCGTCTGGCGCCACGGCGATTGGCTGCGCATCGGCGACGAACAGGGCGAGGGCGAGTGGTGCGTGATCTACGGCCGCTCGGATGCCACCATCAACCGCCACGGCCTGCGCATGGGCACGAGCGAGATCTACAGCGCGGTGGAACGCCTGCCCGAGGTGCTCGATTCGATGGTGGTCGATCTCGAATACCTGGGACGCGAAAGCTACATGCCGCTCTTCGTCGTGCTGCGCCCCGGCCATGCGCTCGACGGCGCGCTGAAAAGCCGCATCAACGACGCGATCCGCCAGGCCCTGAGCCCGCGCTTCATGCCCAACGAGATCTTTCAGGTGCCGGAAATCCCGCGCACGCTCTCGGGCAAGAAGCAGGAGCTGCCGATCAAGAAGCTGCTGCTGGGCCAGGCCATCGACAAGGTGGTGAACCGCGAGGCGATGGCCAACCCCGGCGCGCTGCAGTGGTATGTGGAGTTCGCGCAGCGTCGGCCGCGCTGAGGCGCGCCGCTCACAACCAGTTGCCCGACCCCTGCGGCATGCGGATCGTCATCGCCGGATCGCCGCCCGTGACCAGCGCGCCGATGATCACGCTCAGGATCGAGACGAAGAGACTGGCGAGCAGCGCCGTCCAGAAGCCGTCGATGTGAAAGCCGCGCACCAGCGCCGACACCAGCAGGATCACGAGCGCATTGATGACGAGCAGGAACAGCCCGAAGGTCACGAGCGTGAGCGGCAGCGTCAGCATGATCAGGAGCGGGCGCACCAGGGCATTGGCAAAACCCAGCAGCAGCGCCGAGACGATGAGCGCGCCCGTGCCGTCGAACCTCACCCCGCGAAAAACATAGCTTGCCACCCACAGCGCAAGCGCGGTAATGGCCCATTGGGTGAGGAAAGGCGTGAGGTTGGCGAACATGCGCGCCATCATATCCGTGGCCCGCGAAAAAACGCACAGCCGACGAATGCGCCGCGAGGATGCCAGGCATGTCCGCTGCGAACGCGGACAGGTATCCCGCCAGTGATGGCAAGCGGACGGACGCATGCATGCCGCCCCATGCAAGCCTACGATGGGCGATGCCCATGCAGTCACCAGGAGCCACCATGCCCGTCCAGTCCACCCCCGCGCCGAACGCCCAGGTCCAGCGCATGCACGCCGCCATCGACAAGGTCGTGGCCGTCGGTCCCGGATTTCTGCGCGGCGACGTGGACGTCCAGCACATGACGGACACCATGATCGGCGCGGTCCGCGACTACGCCGAACAGGAAAGAACCGCGGGGGGCGACGGCCTGCCGCACGGCGTCGAGGCTGAGCGCCTGCACGAGGTGCTGCGCGAGCTGCTCGGCTGCGGCTCGGGCTTTCAGGCCCGACGCTGCGACGCCGCGTGCGTGGCGCGCACCATCACTTTCATGGTTGACGAGTTCGGCGCGCATTGAGGCGCGCCGCGGCTCACAGCGCGCCTTCCAGGGCCCGTGCCTCCTGCTGCAGCCCGGTGCTTTCACGTTCGCGCGGTCGCGGTTGCGCGATGCGCCGGTCCAGCACGATGCGCGCCGGCGCGCCGCCCATCACGATCACGCGGTCGGCCAGGTAGACCGCTTCTTCGATGTCGTGCGTGACGAAGAGCACGGCCGGCCCAGCGCGCCGCCAGATGCCCAGCAGCTCATCCTGCAGTTTCTGGCGCGTGAGCGCATCCACGGCGCTGAAGGGCTCGTCCATGAGCAGCAATTGCGGATGCAGCGCCAGCGCGCGTGCGATGCCCACGCGCTGCGCCTGCCCGCCCGAGAGTTGAAACGGCCAGCGCTCGCCCAGCTCGGCCACCAGCGCCAGCGCCATGGCCTCGTCGACGCGGTCTTCGATGGCCTTGCGTTCCATGTCCAGCCCCTGTAGCCCGTAGGCCACGTTGGCGCGAACCCGGCGCCAGGGCAGCAGGCGCGTGTCCTGGAACACGAAGGCGCTGGGGCGCTCATTTTCCGTCGGCCGTGCCTGCAGTTGCACCGACCCGGCGCTGGCGCCTGTCAGGCCCGCGCAGCAGCGCAGCAGCGTGGACTTGCCCACGCCGGAGCGGCCGACGATGGCGATGAATTCTCCGGGTTCGACGCTCAGGTGAATGCCCTCGAAGGTGGCCCGTTCGCTGCCCGGGTAGGCGTAGGCGAGGCCGTGCGTCGTCAGGACGGGCGCCATTGCGTGGCCAGCCTTTCCAGCCGCACGAAGACCGCGTCGAACACGGCGTAGATGAGCGAGATCACCAGCATGTAGGCGGCCACGGTGGCGTAATCGCCCACGCCCGCGGCCACGTTCATTTCCTGGCCGATGCCGGGCATGCCGATCAGCTCCGCGGCGATCAGAGCCATGAGCGCCGCGCCGATACCGGTTTCCATGCCCGCGAGGATGCCGGGAGCCGCCGCGGGCAACGTCACGTCCAGCAGCCGCCGCAGCCGCCCGCCCTGCCCGAAGGCGCGCGCCAGCTCGTCATAGCGCGGATCGACGCCACGCACCGCGGCATGCGTGGTGTAGTAGTTGACCCAGAACACGCCGATGCCGATGACGAAGGCCGCGCCCCTGTGGCTGATCTGGAACCAGGCGATCGCAAAGATCACCCATGCCAGCGGCGGGATGGGGCGCAGAACGCGCACCACGCCGGCAAGCAGCTGATCGACCAGCGTCGAAAGCGCCGCGGCCGCGCCCAGCGCACAGCCCAGGGCCGTGCCGAGCAACAGCCCCCAGACATAGTGGACAAGGCTGGACTGGATCGCCGTCTGCAATCGCCCTGCGTCCCATTCCGCCAGCAGCGCCCCGGGGACGGAAAACGGATCGGGGATGGTGCCGTCACCGCCGACGCCCGATGCCTGCGCGATCTTCCAAAGGGCCACGAATGCGACGAGGCCGATCGCGCCCCGGACGCTGCTGCCGCGCAGCCATGCGCGCCATGGGAATCGCGCTCCGGCTGCCGCCGGTGCGCCGGGGGTGGAGACGTTCGCGCCAGCCACCCAGACGGGAGGCGTGGTATGGCTCATTGCCCGCCTCCCTTGACCGCGTCGTAGAAGCTCGCATCGAAGAGCTCATCCACCTTCAACGGCTTCTTGAACACGCCCATGGAGCTTTGAAACTGGTAGAGATCGGCGGTGTCGTGCAGCAGGAAGCGCGGGTCGGCATCGAAGGTGGCGCGCTTGAGCGCGGCGTGGATCACCTCGATGGGCAGGCGCCCTCCACCGATGTGCTTCTGCACGGCCAGGGCCGCTTTTTGCGGCTCGTTTTGCAGCAGCTGCGAGGCCTCGTAGTGCGCCTGCACCAGTTCACGCACGGTGTCCGGATGTTCCTTGATGAGCTTTTCGCGCACCAGCAGGCCGGCGCCGGCCGCGCCGTACTTCACCTGATCGACGATTTTCGCGTCGGGCTTACGCGCCAGCACGATGTCCGCGGCTGGATCGGGCGAGAGCGTGCCATCCACCGCGCCGGTAAGCAGCGACTGCACCACCTGGTTTTCTCCCTGATAGATGATCTGCACGCTGTCCAGGCCCGCCTTGGTCTGATCGCGCAGCCAGTACTGCAGCGAGGCCGCCGGCACCGAACCGATGGGGAAGGTGGTGAGCCTGGGCTTGCGTCCCTGTTCCTTGGTAAATCGCGCGATCGCCTCGGCCGGTGTGACGCCCTTCGTGAAATAGCGCGCCAGGTTGCCCAGCGCCAGAACGTGGGCCGGACCGTATTCATTGCCCGCCACGAAACGCACCTCGGCGCCATTGGCGCGGGCCACCATGGCGGGGCCGGAACCGACGTAAGCCACGTCCAGCTGCCCCGACATCAGCGCCTGGACGATCTCCGGGCCGTTCTGGAACATGACCAGCCTGGCCTGCGCGAGCGGGTTGTGCCGGGTCAGTCCCTCGGTGATCACGAAGGTCTGCGCGTCCGGCATGATGGGCATGTAGCCCACCTGCAACTGCGGGGCCGCGTGGGATGTAAGCGCGGCACACAGCGCCGCGGCGGTGCCGATCAACAGGTGCCGCAGAGGGTGAAGAAAGCGCATCGTGGTTTCCGGAAGCTCGATGCGGCGATTTTATATATTTATTTATGATATAAAATAATTTTTATATATACAAATATATATTAATTCAACTTCAAGACACACGTCCGCGTCCAGCTCTGGCCTTGGCCTGCCACAGCCACAACAGCAGTCCGGCAAGCACAACGTAGACGGTGCTCCAGAGTGCGCTGGCGAGCACCAGATGCGCGGTCGAGGTGCCGCTGATGCGCACGATGGCCGCCACGCCCAGCAGCAACGCGCCGGCGTAGGCCCAGCCCAGCCGGTTGGCGTCCCCGACGCAGCGGAACATGCGCGTGCGCAGCATGACCGTGTAGGTCAGCGTTCCCAGCGCTCCGGCGGTGATGGCGTGCAAGGCCGTGATGGGCGAGTGCCCCAGCAGCAGTGCGCCACCCGTGAGGGCCCAGCCCACGATGAGCCAGAGATAGCCGGTCAGCAGCGCCAGCAGGTCAGGCTGGTCATGGCACCACCAGAACTGCCAGCGCACGATGCGCACCAGCGCCAGCAGCGTGGCGCCCAGCAGCAACGCGCCCGCCCCCTGGCGCATCAGCGGCGCGCCGGTGGCCACCGCGACGATGCCGATCGCCAGCACGCACAGTAGCGTCACTTCCAGGCGCGGCTGCACCACGTGCACGAGCGGCGCGCGCCGGGTACGGATATGCCCCGCCACCGCCGGTGCGAGGATGCGTCCGCCCATGAAGAACATCAGGCTGCTCAGCAGCAGCACCGCGGTGAGCGTGACGGTGTGCAGCTCACGGCTTTGCCGCGCCAGATGAAAGCTCAGCGCCGCCAGCGCCAGCCCCATGACGATGAACGCCACCGAGCGGTTGCTCCATTTGCTCGCGCGCAGGTAGGTGGGCGCAACGAGCAGCGCCAGCCCCGCGACGAACAGACCATTGAGACCGAGCGCCATGCGGCTTGCGGGCGCAAGCAGGAAGGCCAGCCGCGCCAGGAGCCAGGCCAGCAGCAACAGTGCGCTTGCGCCGTGCGTGCCAGGCTTGAGGGTGTATCCCGCGACCACCGCCAGCGCGAAGCCGAAGAGCATTTCATGGGCATGCCCGAGCCCGCTGTGCAGCCCGGGAGGGGCCGCCAGCAAGCCCGCCTGGCCGAGCACGGACCACGGAAGAATGATCGCGCCGTAAAGCGCGGCGATCGGGAACCAGTAAGCGCCGGGAAAGTACCAGGGTCCCTTGGACGGGCTGGGGCGAGCAGGCACACGTGCCATCGTTCGCGGCGCGCGCTCTTACTGTTCGCTCGTGATGGGCTTGACCGAGCCGCAATGGGCCGACAGCCATTTGCCCTGTTGCGTGATGGTCATCTCTTCGGGCTTGCCGTCCCGGGTGGTCTTGACCTTGAACTGACCGCTGTACATCGTGGGGCCATCGAAGGTGATGGTCCCCTCGCCCGAGCTCGGGGCTTCGTTGTCGACCCCTTTGCACTGGAAGTTGATGTGCAGGGTGTTGGCGCCGCTGCGGCTGTTCTTGTAGGTGCAGCCTTCCCTGGATTGCACCCTGTCCATGTCGACATCCTTCTGCGTCATGCAGATCCTGGCCGACTGCCCCGCGTTCGACGGATTTATGCCGCGCGCGGCCATCATCTCCTGCATCTGGCGGCGCTGTTCGGGCGGCATCCCGGCCAGCTGTTCCTGCATCTGCGCCAGGGCGGCTTCCATCTGGCCGCTGCTGCTTTTGACGTGCGCCTGCACTTCCCACAGGCCCGGGCGCATTTTCGTGTTCTGCGCCAGCGCACACGTGCCGGCGCCAGCCAGGAACACCAGGGCGAGCGCGATTCGGTGGGGGGCAGACATCACAACGTACTCCTCGAAAGGCGCCGACGATACGCCAGCACAGTGCCGAAATGGCTATTCTTGCCCATCGGCGCCGCAGAGCACAAGCACCTACATCCGGGACGGCAGTGCGGTCGCCAGGCCCGGGAAGTACCAGAGGATGACGAGCATGCACAGCATCAGCAGGAAGTAAGGCAGGCACACCCGCGCCAGCCAGGTGATCTGCTTGCCCGTCATGCCCTGCAGCACGAAGAGATTGAAGCCCACGGGCGGGGTGATCTGGGCCGTCTCCACCGTGATCACGAGGAAGATGCCGAACCACAGCGGATCGATGCCCGCGGCCTGGATGATGGGCAGCACCACTCCCATGGTGAGCACGATGGTGGAAATGCCATCTAGAAAGCATCCCATCACGATGTAGAAGATGCCCAGCGCCACCATCAGCAGGGCGGGCGACAGGTGCAGGCTGCCCACGTACTGCGCGAGCTGGCGCGGCAGGCCCATGTAGCCCATGGCCAGCGTGAGGAAGGACGCGCCCGCGAGGATGAGCGCGATCATGCAGTACAGGCGCGTGCCGCCCATGAGCGCATCGCGAAAGTTCTGCCAGGTGAGCGACCGCTGCCACGCCGAGAGGATGAGCGCGCCCCCCACGCCGATCGCCGCCGCCTCGGTGGCGGTGGCAATGCCGGTGTACATCGAGGCGATCACGGCGACGATGAGCAGCACCACGGGAATGAGGTGACGCGCCTCGGCGAGCTTCTGTCCGAAACTCATCTCGACGTCCGCCTTGGGCACCTGTTCGGGGTGCCGCAGCGCCCAGAAGATGATCCAGCCACTGAAGAGCGCGGCCAGCAGCAGGCCCGGCAGCACGCCCGCCATGAAGAGTTTGGCGATCGAGAGCTCGGCCGAAACCCCGTAGATGATGAGGATGATGGACGGCGGAATCAGCAGGCCCAGCGTGGCCGGACCGCCCAGGGTACCGATCACCTGCTCCTCGGGGTAGCCGCGGCGCAGCAGCTCGGGCAGATTCATCTTGCCCACCGTGACGCAGGTGGCGGCCGACGAACCCGAGACCGCGGCGAAGATGGTGCAGCCCGCCACGTTGGCGTGCAGCAGCCGCCCGGGCAGCTTGTTCACCCATGGCGCCAGGCCGCGGAACATGTTGGCCGACAGGTTGGTTCGGTAAAGGATTTCGCCCATCCAGACGAACAGCGGCAGTGCGGTGAGCGTCCAGCTGCTGCTCGAGCCCCAGATCGTGACAGCCATCGCGTCGCCCGCCGCGCGCGCGGTGAAGAAGGCCATGCCGAACCAGGCCACGCCCGCGAGCGTGAGCCCGACCCAGATGCCCCCGGCGAGCATCGCGAAAAGCACCACGAGTAGCGTGATGCTGGCGGCGATTTCACTCATGATGTGCATCCTCCTGACTGGCCGCCTCGCGCTTGCCCAGCAGCTCCAGCACCAGCTCGTCGCAGAACGCGATGAAGAAAATCACCGTGCCCACGGCCATGGGAATCTGCGGAATCCACAGCGGCGTGGCGTCGATGCCCACGGAGATGTCATTGATGTCCCGCGACTGCCAGACGAGGTGGCACGAGTAGAACGCGAGAAAGCCCGCAAGCAGCGTGGCGGCGCCGAGCGCCAGCACCTCCGCCACCTTCTGCGCCCGGCCCCTGAGCGCGCTCAGCAGCAGAGTCACGCGAATGTGCTCGCCGTGCTTGAGCGTGCCCGCCAGCGCCATGAAGCCCGCGCCCGCCGTGGCATAGCCCGCATAGGCATCGCTGCCGGTGGCGGAAAAGCCGAAGAAGCGGCTGGCGATGGTCAGGGCCACCATCATGAACACGCTCACCATGAAAGCCCCCGCGAGCCAGCTGCTCGCGTTGTACAGGCCGTCGAGCCATTTGCGCATCGCACTCTCCAGGGTGTGGACGGCGCTCACGCGTGTGGCACCCGTCCAGGCGGCTTACTTGCTCTTGTTGTAGGCCTCGAGCAGCGCCTTGCCGTCCGGCCCGGCCTTCTCCAGCCACTCCTTGACGACGACATCGCCCACCTTGCCCAGATCGCCCATGAGCTGGGCCGAGGGTTCGATGATCTGCATGCCACCCTTCTTCAGGGTATCGAGCGAGCGCTCATCGACCTCGCGCGAGGACTTCCAGCCGCGCTCCTCGGCGGCGGCGGCGGCTTTGCGCACGGCCTCCTGTTCGGCCTTGGGCAAGGCGGCAAAGGCCTTCTTGTTCACGGTGACCGCGTTTTTCGGAATCCACGCCTGCACCTTGTAGAAGTACTTGAGGTTTTCGTAGAGCTTGTTGTCCGCACCCGTGGCGCTGGACGTGATGAGCCCCTCGATCACGCCCGTGGCCAGCGCCTGCGAGAGCTCCGCCTCCTGGATCGTGACCGGCTGCGCGCCGACAAGCTCGCCGATGCGCGCCGTGGTGGGCGAGTACACGCGCCACTTCAGGCCCTTGAGGTCCGCCGCCGAATGGATCTGCTTGTTGCTGTAGATGCTCTGCGGCGGCCAGGCCACCGAATACAGCAGCGTCTGGCCCTGCTTGTCCAGGATGCTTTCAAGGTAGGGCTTTTGCGCCTGGTACAGCTTGAACGCCTCGTCGTAATTCTTTGCAAGAAAAGGCAGGCCATCGGCGCCGAAGATCTGCGCCTCGTTCTGGAAGCTCACGAGGAAGAATTCGCCCATCTGCGCGTTGCCCGTCTGCACCGCCCGCTTGATCTCGGGCATCTTGAAGAGCGAAGCGCCAAAGTGCGGCTGGATCTTGAGCGCGCCGTTCGTGGCCGCGGCCACGTCATCGACGAACTGCTGGTTGTTCCTGGAGTGGAAGTTGATCGCCGGATAGGCCGTGGCGAAATCCCACTTGGTCTCGGCGTGGGCGGAGCCTGCCAGCCCGAAGCCGGTGGCAAGCGCGGCGGTGGCACAAAAGTCGCGACGTTTCATGGGGTCTCCATAGCCAGAAAAGAAATGGAAAGCCGCCAGGTCCATCGTCAGAAGGGGCCCGGCGTTCGGGATGCCGCATCCAGAGCGGTTGGCCAAAGATAGCCGTGGATCACGCTCAAGGCTATTAGGGTTTTCAACAATATGACAAATATGTTCATTCATCAAAACATGATTGTTCAACGATGTTCGATGGCATTCAGATGAGAGGCCGGGCTGGGGCCGCCTGGTTCCATCGCGCATTTCGCGGAGATTGCGGGCGCACGACTGCAGGGAGCGCGTGGCCTGCATACACTGCCTTGTTCTTCTCTTCAGGCGGGCACGGACATGGCGGGTTTTGATTTCGATCTCTTCGTGATAGGGGGTGGTTCGGGCGGCGTGCGGGCGGCGCGCTTTGCCGGTCAGCGCGGCGCGCGCGTGGCCCTGGCCGAGAGCGCGCGCATGGGCGGCACCTGCGTCAACGTGGGCTGCATTCCCAAAAAGCTCTACAGCTACGCCGCCGAATACGCCGAGGGTTTTGTCGATGCGAAAGGCTATGGCTGGCGCCTGGACGCGCCACCCACGCTGGACTGGGAGGCACTCAAGGCCAACCGCGCGAAAGCCATCACCCACCTGAACGGCATCTATGAAAAGCTGATGGTCGGCGCGCAGGTGCGGCGCATGCAGGGCCATGCGCGGCTGCTGGACGGGCACACCGTCGAGGTGCGCCACGACGATGGGCAGATCACGCGCCACAGCGCCGCCACCATCCTGCTGGCCACCGGCGGCGAGCCCTGGGTGCCCGAGCTGCCGGGGCGCGAATGCGTCGTCACCTCCAACGACATCTTCGACCTGCCGCGCTTTCCCCGGCGCCTCGTCGTCGTCGGCGGTGGCTACATCGCCTGTGAGTTCGCCAGCATTTTCCACGGCATGGGCAGTGAGGTGACGCTGCTGTACCGCGGCACCCAGATCCTGCGCGGCTTCGACAACGAGGTGCGTGACTTCGCCGCCGAGGAAATGCGCAAGGCGGGCGTGGACATCCGCGTGCAGGCCGACGTGACGCGCGTCGAGGCGGTAGGCGACGGCCGCCGCGTGCATCTGAAGGACGGCAGCGTGGTGGAGGCCGACGTGGTGCTCTACGCCACCGGTCGGCGCGCGAACGTGCGGGGCCTGGGGCTGGAGGCCGCGGGCGTGCGCCAGACCGAGCACGGCGCCATCGCTGTGGACGAGCACTACGCCACCAGCGCGCCCGGCATCTATGCGCTGGGCGACGTGGTGGGTCGCCTGGAGCTCACGCCCGTGGCGCTGGCCGAGGCCATGGCGCTGGTCGATCATCTCTTTGGCCCCGCACCCGGAAAACCGAAGCGGACCATGGATTACGAGAACGTGCCCACGGCCGTCTTCACCCACCCTCCGATCGGCACGGTGGGCCTTTCGGAGCAGGCGGCGCGCGAAAGATACGGCGCGGTGCGCATCTACCGCAGCGACTTCCGGCCCCTGCAGCACAGCCTCTCGGGGCGCAGCGAGCGCACCATGGTCAAGCTCGTCGTCGACGATGCAAGCGACCGGGTGGTGGGCGCGCACATCGTGGGCGCGGACGCCGGCGAGATCATCCAGGGCTTTGCCGTGGCGCTCAAGTGCGGCGCGACCAAGGCGCAGTTCGATGCCACCATAGGCATCCACCCGACCAGTGCCGAGGAATTCGTCACGCTGCGCGAGGTGAGCCGAACCTGAGTGGCGTTCCGCCATCCGGCATGAACGTGCTGCCACCCGCCCTGCTGCGGGCCTATGAAGAGACCGAGTACCACGTCGGCGGCGACACGCCGCTGGTATTGCGCATCGGCCAGCACAGCGCCGCGCTGAAGGCGCTGCACCAGAGGTACGCGGTGGCGTGCAGTGCGGTTCTGACCGCCGCTAACCCCCACAGCCAGCTCCACGACCCGGCCAGCAACGCGCTGCGCCAGCGGGGACTGGCGCACGACATTGCGGCGCTTGGCCTGCCATGCGTCGATGCCAGGGGCCAGCATCCGGCCAATGGCTGGCCCGCGGAAGCCAGCTTCTGGGTGCCAGGCATTGATATTCAGATGGCCCGGCAGCTCGGCATGCGCTGGGAACAGAACGCCTTCGTTTTCTGCGGCGCCGATGCGGTTGCGCGGCTCGTGCTGCCAGGCTGTGGAAAACCTGGCTCCAAAGCCTGAACAACTTGCGACTTATCCACAGGCCACGCTTGTGGCGGCGACTTGTCCCCATTCGGACCAAGTCGTCCACGGTCTTTCAGGACCGGGTTATCACAGCACCCAATGCATTGAAATTCAAAAGGAAAACCAACTTATCCCATCCCGCCGCGAGGGTCTACTACTACCACTATTTTTTCAACTCCTCTTATTGCGGCTTGATAGTAATGACGGAGGACGAACAAGTCGCGCTCCTCAACGCAACATGGCGTAACCCACGACGATGGCCGCGACCAATCCGACCGCATCGGCCAGCAGGGCACAGACCAGCGCGTGGCGGGTGTGCTGGACGCCGACGCTTCCGAAGTACACGGCAAGCACGTAGAAGGTGGTTTCAGTCGAGCCCTGGATGATGCTGGCCAGGCGCCCGACGAAGGAATCAACGCCGTAGGTCTGCAGCACATCGATCATCAGGCCGCGCGCACCGGCGCCCGAGAGCACTTTCATCAGGCCCACGGGCAGTGCGGGCAGGAAGTCCGTATCCAGGCCCAGCGCGGCGACGATGTGGCCCAGCACGGCAAGGATGGCGTCCATGCCGCCAGAGGCGCGAAACACGGCTATGGCGACCAGGATGGCCACGAGGTAGGGCACGATCTGCACCGCCACGTCAAAGCCCTGGCGCGCGCCCTCGATGAAGGCGTCGTACACGTTGATGCGCCGCCACAGGCCCGTCAGCAGAAACAGCGCGACGATGGCCAGGATGATGGCCGCGCCCGTGGTGCCGGCGATGCGCGCGGCCTGCTCGGCCGGCAGGCGCGCGAGCAGGGCGACGCCGCCCAGCAGCAATCCGCCGACGGCCAGCACCGGCAGCAGCAGGCGCGCGCGCCACAGCGGCAGGCGCTGCGCCACGGCCACCGCGAGCACGCCGGTGAGCAGCCCGATGAAGGTGACGATGAGCGTGGGCAGGAAGATGTCGGCGGCGTTGAAGCCCGCACCCACATGCTGCTGCAGCGCCACACTCTGGCGGATGGCGATGACCGAGGTGGGGATGAGCGTGAGCCCGGCCGTGTTCATCACCACGAACATGATCTGCGCGTTGCTCGCCGTGCCCGGCGCTTCGCGGTTGAGTGTCTGCAGCTCCTGCATGGCGGTCAGGCCCAGGGGCGTGGCGGCGTTGTCCAGGCCCAGCAGGTTGGCCGAGATGTTGAGCGTCATCGCACCCTGCGCGGGGTGGCCCGCGGGCACTTCGGGAAAGAGGCGTCTGAGCAGCGGCTGGGCCAGGCGGGCGAGCCCTTGCACCATGCCTGCCTTTTCGCCGATCTTCATCAGGCCCAGCCACAGCGCCATGATGCCCGCCAGGCCGAGCGAGATTTCAAAGCCCGAACGCGCGCCATCGAACATGGCGGTGAGCAGCTGCTGAAAGATGTCGGCGTCGCCCAGCGCCCAGCGCACGCAGGCGGTGATGAACGCGATGAGGAAAAAGCCGATCCAGACCGCGTTCAGTGCCATGGTTTCACGCGCCGGTCTGCGGGGTGCTCTGTTCGCCACCGAGCGCGGCGATGAGGTCGGGCAGCATCTGGCTCAGCTCGCCGATGGTGAGTGCCACGTCGGCATCGAAGTCGTCGTCGCTGCGCTGGCTTTCCTGCTGCTCGGTTTCGAGCAGCGCCACGCGGCGCAGTTGCAGGCCCTCGGTGAGCACGAAGCTCACGCGGCCCTGCCAGGTCATTGCCAGCCGTGTGGGCAGCTTGCCTGCGCGGATGTGCTCGGGCACTTCGGCGATGTCGAGCGGATGGCGGGCATAGCGCACCACGGCCTTGTCCGCGGCGGAGGACTTGAGCTCGCACTCGTTGTCGATGGAAAAGCCCGCGGGTGCCTGCTGCTCCAGCAGCCAGGTGCTCATGGCTGTCTGTGGGCTTTGCCGGGTATCGAGCAGCGCGAGTGCCAGGCCGTCGACGGACTTGACCAGGGCGGTGACCACGGCGTCGGCCCGGGTCTGGTTGCTGGTGTCCAGCAGAAGCAGGCGCTGGCGTGGATCGATCCAGATCATGATGCTGCGCCGTTGCGTGAAGGCCAGCGGCAGCAGATCGAGGCGCGCTTCGTCCTTGAGGTCGCGCCTTTCCTTGCGCCCCGGGGTTCGCCCGCTCTCCTGGGTGATGCGCTGCACTTTTTCGTCCACGCGTTGTGCCACCACGGCAGCGGGCAGCATGCGGGTTTCAGTCTGCCAGCATGCGACCCAGTGCCCGGCAATGGATTCGACGAACGCCCCATGTTCCTGTCCGCGCGGCGGGCACCAGCCGCCCGATTGCTCCTGCGTGGCGCCACAGGGCGCGAAGGGTGCGGCCGTCAGGGCTGCCTGCAGCCGTTGAAGCTCGAGCTGCGATGAGGGTGCGATGCAATAAACGATGAGATTCTTGAACACGTTGATATGAAAAATCGAGCTGCTCGCGTAATGTGGATCAGTGTTTGAAAGGTATTTGACTTGAAAATTTGTCGATACCCTGAACGGATGCCGAAAAAATTTCCGCAACTTTACACAGTCGCAGCATCGGCTCACGCAGGCCTTACATGGGGCTCGCACACTGACGCCATCAATCACCACCGGGAAAGGACCCGACCATGATGAACGCACGCAAGCCCGTCATCGCCGCCGTGGCGGCAGCGCTGCTGGCCTGGGGCGCGAGCTCCGCCATCGCGGCTTCCGACACGCAGGCGCCCGAGACCCCGTCTGCGGCGACGGCGCCCATGCAGCGCGGCTACATGAACCCGCAGAAGTGGCAGCAGCGGCAGGCCGAGCGTGCACAGGCACTCAAGGCCAAGCTGCAGCTCACGGACGCGCAGCTGCCGGCCTGGGATGCCTTGCAGAAGGCGATGCAGTTGCCGACCCACGCGCGGATCGACCGCGACGACATGCGCAAGCTCACCACGCCGGAACGCATTGACCGCATGCGTGCCCTGCATGAGCAGCGCGCCGCCGAGGCGGATCGGCGCGGAGAGGCAATCAAGACCTTCTATGCCCAGCTCACGCCCGAGCAGCAGAAGGTGTTTGATGCCCAGGCCATGCACGGCCCGCGCATGGGCCACGATGGGCGTCACGGCGCTCGCCATCGCGGCGGCGCGGGCCAGCCGGGAGCAGCCGCTTCCTGATTGGGTGAGCGGCATTGGGCGATGGGGAATGGTTTAGACTGTTACGAATTGATGGATGAACACCCCATTGCCTCATGACCGAAACGAGATCTCTGGTATTTCTTGGTTTGTGTTCCCTGGCCAGCGCCGCCATGGCGCAATTGCCCGCGCAAACGCCTTCGGTTTACCTCCAGAGGGACGTGGCATCGCATGGCACGGACGCGTTCACGCTGGGCGCCACCCTGCCCTGGGGAGAATGGCAGAAGCCGCTGGGCAGCGGGGTACTTTCGGGCTTCTGGGATGCCTACGTCAGCCGCTGGAGCTATGACGGCGTGGGCCGTGATCACCTGTGGCTGCTGGGGCTCACCCCCACGCTGCGCTGGACGCCCGACGAGGGGCGTTCGCCGTGGTTCTTCCAGGCAGGCATTGGTGTCACCGTGAGCGATCACCTCTACCGCAGCGTGGACAAGCAGTTCAGCACCGCCTTCAATTTTGCAAGCCACCTGGGGGTGGGCCTGAGGTTCGGTCAGGAGCGGCGACAGGAAGTGATGCTGCGCGTGCAGCACCTGTCCAACGCCAGCATCAAGTCCCCCAATCCCGGCATCAACTACGTGCAGCTGCGCTACGGCTACCACTGGTAGCGGCGTGCGTCACGGCCTGCGAAAGCTCGCCATCTGGCGCGACCAGTAGGGGCCATCGAGCCGGTCCAGCCGTACCGTGCCACCTGTGGATGGCGCATGCACGAAACGTCCCTGGCCCACGTAGATGCCCGCGTGCGTCGGCTGGCCGCGGCCAAACAGCACCAGGTCGCCACTGCGCAGCTGGGTGCGCGAAAGCGGCTGTCCGTAGCCGTTCAGCTGCGCCACCGTGCGCGGCGGCTTCATGTCGGTCTGGTTGCGGTAGACGTAGCCGATCAGCCCGCTGCAGTCAAATCCCCCCTCGGGCGTGTTGCCACCGTAGCGGTAAGGCGTGCCGACCAGGCCGAGTGCGTTGATGGCGATGTCGCTCGCCTGCCCGTCCGAGATCTCGCTGGTGGGTGCGGGCCCGGTCGTGCTCAGATCGTAGGGGTCATGCGAAGAGACCGGAGGCGCGGAGCCGCAGGCCGCCAGCAGCCATGCGGCTGCAAGGGGCAGAAGGGCGCGTGCGAGCATGACACTAGGGTAGCAGCATGCGCCGCCTTATCCAAGCGTGCGCCTGTCCCAGTTTTCCAAACTGTGGCTGTCTAGCCTCCGGCCCACCAGTTTTTCCCATGAGGCGGGCAGCGGCAGTTTCGACAGCGCGCGCAGGTCGGCCAGATTGAGCACGTCGGTGTAGAGCAGATGGATCACGCGTGACAGCGGCCACTCGGGGTGGGGGCGGGCCATCAGCTGCAGCTCATCGCCGGCTTGGACCATCCCGGGCTTGAGCACACGGTAATACCACCCGGTGCGCCCGCTGCGCTGCACGCGCAGCGCCATGTCGGCCACGCCAAGGCGCACGTTGAGCTTCCAGCAGGGCTGGCGGCTTTGCGAGACTTCGAGCAGGCAGGTGCCCGCGCGCACCTGGTCACCCAGGCAGATGTCCGATTCCGTCACCCCGGTGCTGGAGAAGTTCTCGCCAAACGCTGGAGGCGCGGCCAGCACCGGCAACTCGCCGAGCTCGGCGCGCCAGGCCTCGTAATGCTCGCGGGCGTAGTGATGAATGGCCTTGTCCGGGCCGCCATGCACGCGCAGATCGCCTTGTTCGTCGCCTTCAAGACCCAGCGCGGTCGCCCTGACGGGCCCGGACACCGCTTGCTTGGCGATGGCGCTGAGGCCCCCCGGGCGGCCGTCCATATGCCGATACGGCTGGGCTCGGCCATGCAGGACGGTGTGGATGGTTCCCAGAATCTGGTTGGGCATGGTTTCAATGGGGCTCGGTTGCCCCGGCATTGTCCCCTCGTGGATGCCAGCGGCGCAGCAGCAGCGCATTGCCCATCACGCTCACCGAGCTCATGGCCATCGCGGAACCGGCAATGACCGGGTTCAGGTAGCCCAGCGCCGCCAGCGGAATGCCAGCCACGTTGTAGATGAAGGCCCAGAACAGGTTCTGGCGGATTTTCATCACGGTGCGGTGCGAGATGTCCAGCGCCGCCACCACGAGGGCGGGATCCCCGCGCATCAGCGTGATGCCGGCCGCGTGCATGGCCACGTCCGTGCCGTTGCCCATGGCGATGCCGACATCGGCGGCGGCCAGCGCCGGAGCGTCGTTCACGCCGTCACCCACCATGGCCACCACCGTGGCGCCGGCCTGCAATTGCCGCACGGCAGAGGCCTTGTCGGCGGGGAGCACTTCGGCAAGAACTTCCCCGTGTTCCGGCTGCAGCCCCAGGCGCCTGGCCATGGCCTCGGCCGCGCCGCGGTTGTCGCCCGAAATCATCACGCTGCGCAGGCCGCGCGCGCGCAGTGCGGCAAGGGCTTGCCGGGCGCCGGGTTTGGGCTCGTCGCCGAAGGCGAGCAGCGCGCGGATGCGCAGGCCCTGGGCAGAGCGCTCGGCCACGGCGGAAAGTGTGGCGCCCTGCGCCTGCAGGGAGGCGGCCTTCGCCTCCAGACCGTCAAAATGGGCGTCCAGCTCCCGCATCCAGCGCAGGCTGCCGATGAGGTAGCTCTGGCCCCGCACCTCGCCCTCGGTGCCGCGGCCAGGCACGGCGCGCACGGCATCGGGTGGCACGAATGAGAGCCCGCGTTCGCGCGCCGCGCTCTGAACCGCGCGGGCAAGTGGGTGCTCGCTGCCGCTTTGCACGCTGGCGATGGCCGACAGCAACGCCGCTTCGTCTTCACCGGCGGCGGCGACGAAGTCCGTCAGCCTGGGCTGGCCCACCGTGAGCGTACCCGTCTTGTCGAAGGCGACGGTCGCCACCTTGTGCGCGATCTCCAGCGCCTGCGCGTCCTTGATCAGGATGCCGTGGCGCGCAGCGGCCCCCGTGCCCGCCATGATGGCCGCGGGCGTGGCCAGACCGAGCGCGCAGGGGCAGGCGATGACGAGCACGGCCACGGCGCGGATCAGCGCCGTCTCCAGCCCCGTGCCGAACCACAGCCAGCCGAGCAGCGTGAGACACGCGATCAGGAGGACGGCCGGCACGAACACGGCGGAGACCTGATCGACGAGGCGCTGAATCGGCGCCTTGGCCGCCTGCGCATCCTGCACGAGGCGAATGATGCGCGCCAGCACCGTTTCGCTGCCCGTGGCGGTGACGCTGAGCACGATGCGGCCGTCGCCGTTGATCGAGCCGCCGGTGAGAGGGCCGCCCGCGCCGCGCGCCACCGGCAGCGGCTCGCCCGTGAGCATGGATTCGTCCACCTGGGTTTCGCCCTCGATCAGTCGTCCATCGACCGGGATGCGCTCGCCGGGGCGCACCACGAGGTGATCGCCCACCATGATTTCGGCGACCGGCACATCGACTTCGCCATCGCGCCCGAGCAGATGGACGGTTTCCGGGCGCAGGGCATGCAGGGCGCGTATCGCGGCCGTTGTCTGGTGCTTGGCGCGGGTCTCCAGCCATTTCCCCAGCAGCACCAGGGTGATCACGACGGCGGACGCTTCGAAGTACAGGTGTGGCGTGTGTCCTGCGGGCGCGGTGAGCCACAGCCAGAGCGAGAGGCCATACCCTGCGCTCGTGCCCAGCGCCACGAGCAGATCCATGTTGCCCGTGAGCGCGCGGGCCGCATGCCACCCGGCCTTGTAAAAGCGCGCCCCGAGGATGAATTGCACGGGCGTGGTGAGAAGAAACTGCAGCCAGGCCGGGAGCATCCAGTGCCGGCCCAACAGGTCGCCGAACATGGGCAGCACCAGCGGGGCGGACAGCAGCAGCCCCAGACCCACGGGTGCGAAGCCGGTCCATGGGCCTTCGCGATCGAGCTGTGCCTGCTGTTCGGCGAGCGAGCGCGGCTCGTACCCGGCGTCACGGATGGCGCGGCGCGCGAGCCGGTCGATGTCGGGGGAGGGCGCAGCCAGCTTCAGGTGCACGGACTCCGTGGCCAGATTGACCGCGGCATCGGCGACGCCCGGGACCCTGCGCAGCGCGCGTTCCACGCGCGAGACGCAACTGGCGCAGGTCATGCCGCCCACGCCCAGGTCGAGCGTGTCGGTGGCGGAGGGATCAGCGGTCGTCGTCATGGTGGCTCCACAAGGGTGAACGAACGGTCGGCAGCGTAAACATTGACATCATGAGAGAGTCAAGTCCTGCGCGAGCAGCTGCATGCCACAATCGCGCGCTTGTCCCAGGATGGCCTTGATCGGCCCATTGCAGCTCATGGAACCCATCATCGCAAAGCTGACAGAGCAATTTCAGTTGCCGCTGAACAGCCCGGTTCTGATTTTTTCGCTCATCCTTTTCATCATCCTGCTGGCACCCATTCTGCTGGAGAAGGTGCGCACGCCCGACATCATCGGGCTCATTCTGGCCGGCATATTGATCGGCCCGCACGGCTTCAATCTCCTGGAGAAGAGCCTGTTCGTCGATGTGTTCTCGACCATCGGCCTGCTCTACATCATGTTTCTCGCGGGGCTGGAGCTCAATCTGATCGAGTTCAGGGCCAACGCCAATCGCAGCATCGTCTTCGGCATCGCCACCTTCACGATTCCGTTTGCCCTGGGTTATCCCGTCTGCCACTATCTGCTGGGCATGGATGTCTCGGCGAGTTTGCTCGTTTCCAGCATTTTTGCCACGCACACGCTCGTGACCTATCCGATCGCGAGCAAGTACGGCGTGACCAAGGACCCGAGCGTGCCCATCACCGTGGGCGGCACCATCCTGACCGACACCGGGGTGCTGGTGGTGCTGGCCGTGATTCTGGGCGCGCACAACGGCGATCTCACGTCGCAATTCTGGACGCGCCTCGTGATCTCGCTCGTGGTTTTTGTCGCCTTCATGGCCCTGGTGGTGCCGTGGATCGCCAGGCGTTTCTTCGAAAGGCAGGCGCACCAGAAACACTCGCACTACATCTTCGTGCTGGCCATCGTGTTCCTCTCGGCCTTTCTCTCCGAGGTGGCGAGCCTGGAGCCCATCATCGGCGCGTTCGCCGCGGGCCTGGCGCTCAACCGCCAGATTCCCAATTCCTCGGCGCTGATGAACCGCATCGAGTACCTCGGCAATTCGCTGTTCATTCCCTTCTTCCTCATCAGCGTGGGGATGATCGTCAACGTGCGCGTGGTGTTCGACGGCTTCACCGTGCTTTTGACGGCCGTGGCGCTGGCGATCGTGGCGTTTGCCGGGAAGTACCTGGCCGCAGACCTGACGGCGCGGCTCTTTCGCCTCAGGGCCGAGCAGCGCGACCTGATCTTCGGCCTGAGTTCGGCGCACGCGGCGGCCACGCTGGCGGTGGTGATCGTGGGTTACCGCGCCGGCATCGTCGACGACCGCGTCATCAACGCCATCATCGTGATCATCCTCGTCTCGTGCGTGGTCGCCTCCATCATCACCGAGAAGGCCGCCCGCCAGCTCGAAAGCACGGCCGAGCACGCACAGGACGTGGCGCGCAATGGCAACCACAACGACGAGCAGATACTCATCTCGCTGTCGGACATCACGGAATCTGAAAATCTGGTTCGCCTGGCAGTCCTGGTGCGCGAGAAGAAATCCAGCCACCCGCTGGCGGTGGTGACCGTGGTGCCCAATACCGAAGAAGCCGAGGACAACGTGGCGCGGGCCAAGCAGGCGCTGGAAGACGTGCGCGCCGAGGCGAGCGGGGCGGACGTGGAGCTCAGCGTCATGGCCACGATAGACCACCACCCCGGCGTCGGCATCAGCCGCACGGCGCGCGAGATCGGCGCGGACCTCATCGTCATGGGCTGGCCGCAGAAAACCGGCTTCATCGCCGGCTTCATCGGCAACAAATTCGGCAGCGTGCTCTACCAGACCCGCAAGACCGTGTTTGTCTGCCATCTGGATGCGCCGTCGAGCAAGTACACCGGCATCTTCGTCATCCTTCCACCACTGGCCGAGACGGCGGAGCATTTCGATCTGTACTGGCGCAAGATCGCCAAGCTCGCGGCCGAGCATTCGGTACCCGTGCAGCTGAACTGCGGCAGCGCGACGCATCGGGCGGTTCGTGAAAGTCTGAAGAAGCAAAAGCTCGGGCTGAAGGTGGAGTACACGGAGTTCAGCGATTGGGATGAATTCTTCATCGTGTTCCGCAAGATGTCCGACACCGATCTGCTGATCCTGGTCTCGGCGCGCGAGGGAGAAGCGGCCCATACGCCCTACCTGGACCAGTTGCCGCTCAAGCTCGAAAAGCACTTCCCGGCACTCAACAAGATCCTGATTTATCCCTGACATGCATCAAAACCTTGACCTTATCATCATGTCAAACCACAGAATCGGTACCCGTCATTGATTCAAGCCTGAAGGAGGCACGCACCATGCAATACCAGTTCGATGTCAAGGGCATGACCTGTGGCCACTGCGAGCGGGCCGTCGTGCATGCCGTTCGCGAGGTGGACACCGATGCCGTGGTCAAGGTGGACCTGTCCACGGGGCGGGTGGATGTGGAAAGCGAGAAGTCACGCGACGCGATCGCCAATGCCATCCGCGAGGAGGGCTACGAGGTCGCTGCATGACACCGGGTGGCGCGGGGCACTGGCCGGTGGCCATAGGCGAGGCGGCCGCGCGCTCGCACGTCTCGGCGCGCATGATCCGCCACTATGAATCGCTCGGGCTTCTGCCCAGGGTGGCGCGCACGGACAGCGGCTATCGCCAGTACACCGAGGCGGATGTGCACACGTTGCGCTTCATCCGCCGCGCGCGCGACCTGGGCTTTTCCATCGAAGAGATCTCGGCCCTGCTCGGCCTGTGGCAGGACCGCAGCCGTGCCAGCAGCCAGGTCAAGCAGATCGCTCTCAGGCAAGTCGAAAAGCTGGAGCAGCGCATCGCCGCGATGCAGGACATGCAGCGCAGTCTGCAGGCGCTGGTGAGTTCCTGCCACGGCGATGACCGGCCCGAATGCCCCATCCTGGATGAACTGGCGTCCTGACGGGGCGCGAATTCAGGCCGTGAGTGCCGGGTAGTCGGTATAACCCTTGCTCGTGCCGCCGTAAAACGTGGTCTTGTCCCAGGCGTTGAGCGGCGCACCGCGCTTCAGGCGCTCGGCCAGATCGGGGTTGGCGATTGCGTCGCGGCCGAAGGCCACCACGTCGGCCGCGCCGCTGGCCACGGCCTGCAGCGCCATCTCCCGCGTGTAGCCATTGTTCACCATCCAGGCGCCCGTGCCGCCTGCGTTGCGGTAAGCCGCCTTGAACGCGGCGTTGTCGAAGGGGCGATCCTCGATCACGCGCGGCCCGCCCGTCGCGCCTTCGATCACGTGGATGTAGGCGAGACCGAGCGGGGCCAACGCCTGTACCAGTCGCTCGAACAGGGCCTGCGGATGACTGTCGCGCGCGTCGTTGGCGGGCGTGACGGGTGAGAGACGGATGCCGACGCGCCCGCCGCCCACGGCATCGACCGCAGCACGCACGGCCTGCACGGCGAAGCGGATGCGGTTTTCCACGCTGCCGCCGTACGCGTCGGTGCGATGGTTGCTGCCGTCCTTGAGGAATTGGTCGATCAGGTAGCCGTTGGCGCCGTGCAGCTCCACGCCGTCGAAGCCGGCCACGTGCACCGCGTCATGCGCAGCGCGGGCGTAGGTTTCGATGATCGCGGGCAATTCGTCCAGCAGGAGTGCGCGCGGCTCGGACGTGGGCGCGAAGTGCCCCGCGCCGGTCTGCTCGTCAAGGATGAAAGTGCGCGATTGCGCGGTGATGGCCGAGGGAGCCACCGGCGCCTGGCCGTGGGGTTGCAGGGAAACATGCGAAACCCGGCCCACGTGCCAGAGCTGTGTGACGATGCAGCCGCCTTTTGCATGGACCGCATCGGTAACCCGCCGCCAGCCAGCAAGCTGCTCGGGCGTATAGAGGCCGGGCACGTCGGCATAGCCCTGGCCCTGGTGGCTGATGGCCGTGCCTTCGGTGATGAGCAGCCCGTTGCCCGCGCGCTGCGCGTAGTACTCGGCGTTCATTGCCACCGGGATGCCGCCGGGCGAGCGGTTGCGGGTGCATGGTGCCATGGCGATGCGGTTGGCCAGATGCAGATCACCGGCCTGCAGGGGGTCGAAAAGAGTGGTCATGTCGATGGTTCGAAGGTTCTGTTTCACGTGAAACACACCGAAAGCGGTGCGGTGGGACAATAACGCCCCCTGCCTTTTCATGTGCGCTCAGATGTTGTATCCCGAGGAATTTGATGTCATTGTCGTGGGTGGCGGTCACGCCGGCTCCGAGGCGGCGCTGGCGAGCGCGCGCATGGGTTGCAGAACGCTGCTGCTCACGCACAACATCGAGACGCTGGGGCAGATGAGCTGCAATCCCAGCATCGGCGGCATCGGCAAGGGGCATCTGGTCAAGGAAGTGGATGCGCTGGGTGGCGCGATGGCGCTTGCCACCGACGAGGCGGGCATCCAGTTTCGCATTCTCAACAGCAGCAAGGGCCCGGCGGTGCGTGCGACGCGGGCACAGGCCGACCGGCTGCTGTACAAGGGGGCGATTCGTTCTCGCCTGGAAAACCAGCCCAATTTGCTGCTGTTTCAGCAGGCCGTCGATGATCTGATGCTCGAAGGCGATCGCGTCGTGGGCGCCGTCACGCAAGTGGGGGTGCGCTTTCGTGCGCGCGCCGTGGTGCTCACGGCGGGCACCTTTCTCAACGGCAAGATTCACGTGGGGCTCAATCACTACCAGGGCGGGCGGGCGGGAGACCCTCCGGCGCTGAGCCTGGCCAGCCGCCTGAAGGAATTGCAGTTGCCGCAGGGGCGTCTGAAGACCGGCACGCCGCCGCGCCTCGACGGCCGCACCATCGATTTTTCGCGCTGTGCCGAGCAGCCGGGGGATGGCATGCCGGGTGGGGTGAATGAGGGCGTTCTGCCGGTGTTCAGCACCATGGGCCGGGCGGCGATGCATCCGCGCCAGATGCCGTGCTGGATCACCAACACCAATGCGCGCACGCACGACATCATCCGTTCGGGGCTGGACCGCAGCCCGATGTTCACGGGGGTGATCGAAGGCACGGGCCCGCGCTATTGTCCGAGCGTGGAAGACAAGATCCATCGCTTCGCCGACAAGGAGAGTCATCAGATTTTCCTGGAACCCGAGGGCCTGACCACCCACGAGTTCTACCCCAACGGTATCTCCACCAGCCTGCCGTTCGACATCCAGTACCAGCTGGTGCACAGCATCGAGGGACTGGAGCATGCACACATCCTGCGCCCCGGTTACGCCATCGAATACGACTATTTCGATCCGCGTGCGCTCAAGAGCAGTTTCGAGACGCAGCAGATTCACGGCCTGTATTTCGCTGGACAAATCAACGGCACCACCGGTTATGAAGAGGCGGCGGCCCAGGGCCTGTTCGCCGGACTCAACGCGGCGCTGCAATGCCGTGGTAACGCGCCCTGGCTGCCCCGGCGCGATGAGGCCTATCTGGGTGTGCTGGTCGATGATCTGATCACGAAGGGTGTGACCGAGCCGTACCGCATGTTCACGAGCCGCGCCGAATTCCGCCTGCAGCTGCGCGAGGACAATGCCGACATGCGTCTGACGGAGATCGGTCGGCGCATGGGCTTGGTGGATGATGCGCGCTGGGATGTGTTCTGCCGCAAGCGCGATGCTGTTTCACGTGAAACCGAGCGGCTCAAGTCGTGCTGGGTCAACCCCCGGATCGTCGATGCGCAGGAAAGCGAGAGCCTGCTGGGCAAGGCGTTGGAGCATGAATACAGCCTGTTCGATCTCCTGCGTCGCCCAGGCGTCGATTACGAGGTTTTGATGGGTTTGGGTGACGGGCGCTTCGCCAGTACCGATGTTTCACGTGAAACCCTGGGCGAGCTGCATGGCCCGGTAATCGAGCAGGTGGAAATCGCCGCCAAGTATTCAGGCTATATCGACCGGCAGAAGGAAGAGGTCGAGCGTGCCGCGCATTACGAAAATCTGGCGCTTCCGGCGGATCTGGACTACATGCAGGTGAGTTCACTCTCGTTCGAGGTGCGGCAGAAGCTGCAGAAGCACCGGCCGCAGACGCTGGGACAGGCTTCGCGCATTTCGGGTGTCACGCCGGCGGCCGTGTCGTTGTTGCTGGTGCATCTGAAGAAGGGGCACTTCAAGGACATGCAACGACGAGAGGCTGCATGAGCGCGGCCTTGCGCGAACCGCTCCTGGCAGGCCTGGATGACCTGGGTCTGGTGTTGCATGAGGCACAGCAGGAAAGCCTGTTGGCCTTCCTCTCGTTGCTGCAACAATGGAACCGCGTGTACAACCTCACGTCCGTGCGCGACCCTGGGGAGATGCTCACGCACCATCTGCTGGACAGCCTGACCGCCGTCGTTGCGCTGCGCCGGTGGTTGCAGGAGGCGGGCGCCGACGCGCCTGCGCGCCTGCTCGATGTGGGGTCGGGCGGCGGTCTGCCGGGCGTGGTGTTTGCCATCTGCTTGCCGGAACTGGCGGTGAGCTGTGTCGATGCCGTGGCCAAGAAGGCCGCATTCATTCAGCAGGCGGCAGGCGCCTTGCAATTGCGCAATCTGCGTGGCGTGCACGCCCGGGTGGAGAAGCTGGCCGGGGAATTCGATGTGGTCAGCAGTCGCGCGTTTGCTTCTCTTGCGGATTTCACGAGCTGCTCGCTGCATCTGCTGGCGCCTCGGGGGGTGTGGCTTGCCATGAAGGGAAAGGTGCCCACTGAGGAAATGGCGACCTTGCCGCCCGATGTGGCGGTGTTTCACGTGGAACCATTGCGGGTGCCGCAGCTGGATGCCGAACGTTGCATCGTGTGGATGCGGCCCCGCATGGCACTACACTAGCCGCACCCCTTGGCCCGCATTTCTCGCGGCCGCATTCCCGTTTTCACTGCTGCAGCCATGGCCAAGATTTTCTGCATCGCCAATCAGAAGGGTGGCGTCGGCAAGACCACCACCACCGTCAATCTGGCGGCCGGCCTGGCCCGCATCGGCCAGCGCGTGCTCATGGTTGATCTCGACCCCCAGGGCAACGCGACCATGGGCTCGGGCGTGGACAAGCGGGCCCTGCGGCAGTCGGTGTACGACGTGCTCCTGGGGTCCGCCACGGTGCGGGAGGCGGCCACACATGCCGAGGCGTGTGGCTACCATGTGCTGGGTGCCAATCGCGAGCTTTCGGGTGCGGAAGTCGAACTTGTCGATCTGGATCAACGTGAAAGCCGCCTGAAGCTGGCGCTTGCCGCGGTCGACGGGGAGTACGACTTCGTCCTCATCGACTGCCCGCCCAGCTTGAGTCTGCTCACCCTCAACGGCCTGTGCAGCGCGCACGGCGTGATCGTGCCGATGCAGTGTGAATATTTCGCGCTCGAGGGGTTGACCGACCTTGTCAACACCATCAAGCAGGTACATGCCAATCTCAATCCGGACCTTGAGCTCATCGGCCTGCTGCGTGTGATGTTCGACCCGCGCATCACGCTGCAGCAGCAGGTGGGCGAGCAGCTCAAGGCACATTTCGGCGACAAGGTCTTTGACACCGTGATCCCGCGCAACGTGCGCCTGGCGGAGGCGCCGAGCTATGGTCTGCCCGGCGTGGTGTTCGATCCCGGTGCCAAGGGCAGCCAGGCTTTTGTGGAATTTGCCCGCGAGCTGGTCGCTCGCACGCAACTCAATCGATAAGGACGCACATGGCAACGAAGAAACCCAGAGGCCTGGGTCGTGGGCTGGAAGCGCTGCTCGGCCCCAAAGTTCCTGAACGCACCGATTCGCCTCTGACCGGCGCGGCGGATGGGCCGGGCAGCCTGCCGCTCGATGTCATCGTGCCCGGCGTCTATCAACCCCGCACGCGCATGGATGAGGGTGCGCTGTACGAGCTGGCTGAAAGCATCAAGACGCAGGGCATCATGCAGCCCATTCTGGTGCGCAAGCTCTCGCAGGGCGAGCACGCGGGCAAGTACGAGATCATCGCGGGCGAGCGGCGCTTTCGTGCGGCGCGCCTGGCTGGTTTGGCCGAAGTGCCGGTGCTGGTGCGCGAGGTGCCCGATGAAGCGGCGGCCACCATGGCGCTCATCGAGAACATCCAGCGCGAGGACCTCAATCCGCTGGAAGAAGCGCAGGGTCTGCAGCGGCTGATCCGTGAGTTCGGCTACACGCACGAGCAGGTGGCGCAGGCGGTGGGGCGTTCGCGCAGCGCCGCCAGCAATCTGCTGCGCCTGCTCAACCTCGCCGAACCGGTGCAGACCATGCTGATGGCCGGTGATATCGACATGGGCCACGCCCGGGCGCTGCTGGCGCTGGAGCGGGCGGCGCAGATCACGGCGGGCAACCAGATCGTGGCGAAGAAGCTCTCGGTGCGCGAGGCCGAGCGGCTTGTGAAAAAGCTGGGCGCCGAGTTCACCCTGGTGCCGCAAAAGCCCAAGAAAGAGAAGTCGCGCGACATCCGGCGCGTCGAGGAGGAACTCTCCGATCTGCTCACCGCAGAGGTCGAGGTGCGCGTGAAAAAACGCGTCAAGCGTGGCAGCCGTACCGAGGAGATGGGCGAGATCGCCATCCAGTTCGGGTCGCTCGATGCGCTCGGCGGTCTGATCGAACGCCTGCGTGGATAGCCCTTGACGCGGCTGCGCCCACCCTGGCCGCTGCCCGCGGTGCTGGCGTGGGCGCTGTGCTGGCTCGTGTATCTGACGGCGTTGCGCGCGCTGGCGCCGGTGGCCGCGATGCTGCTGGCATCGGCGGTCGGCGTGCTGGCCAGCCTGGTGGTCGTGCGCTGGTGGCGCCGCGCACTGGTGGCGCTGGGGTTTCCGCTGTCACTCGCGCTCACGGGCAGTGCATTGCTGCCCCCGTGGGCCTGGCTGTTGCCCGTGGCCATGTTGCTGCTGCTCTACCCGGTGCACGCGTGGCGCGATGCGCCGCTTTTCCCCACCCCCGAAGGGGCGCTCGACGGGTTGGCGCAGTGCGTGCCCTTGCCTGATGGTGCGCGTGTGCTCGATGCCGGTTGCGGCGTGGGCGACGGCCTGCGGGCGCTGCGCCGGGCCTACCCGCGGGCGCGGCTCGAAGGCCTGGAGTGGAGCTGGCCGCTGCGCTGGATCTGCGCCTTGCGCTGCCCCTGGGCGCGCGTGCGCCGCAGTGACATCTGGGGCGCCGACTGGAGCGGCTACCAGATGGTTTACCTGTTCCAGCGCCCGGAGAGCATGAGCCGCGCGCTGATCAAAAGCGGCGAAATGGTGCCGGGTAGCTGGCTGGTGAGCCTGGAATTCGCGCTGCCCGATGTGCCCGCGAGCGCGCGGCTGCAGGCGCCGGGAGGGCGTTGCATATGGATTTACCGTGCGCCTTGCCTGGAGACAGCTGCCGCTTTCACTGTTTCTTGACCTTGGGCAAATTTCACTTGCGCAGAGTGTTAAATCTTTCAAAATGTAAAAAAAATCCCGGTATCCTCCGCTCCCAGTCGGCCCCGTAGGGAGAGCGCGGGCTGCGCCAACCCGAAAAGAGGAGAGAGAGATGACCACACCCCGTTCGTACCGGGCGACGCGCGTCTGGGCGGCGCTGATGCTGAGCGCCTTCATGGCTGGTTGCGCCAACATGGCCAGCCACGACGAACTGGCCACCGAGGTGCAGACCGCCAGCCGCGCCGGGGGCATTCCGGCAGCCATCGCGCGGCTCGATGCCTCGGCCACGTCGGACAGCGACAAGAAGGCGCTGCTCTACAACCTGGAACGCGGTGAGCTGCTGCGCCTGGAAAACCACTACGACGAGAGCACGCAATCCTTCATGGTGGCCGACGAGCGCGTGAAGGAGTGGGAAGACACAGCCAGAAGCACCCCCGAAAAACTCATGGGCAACGTGGGCGCGGCGCTGATCAGCGAACGCCTGAAAACCTACGAGGGCGAGGACTACGAGAAGGTGTTTCTCACCACGCGCCTGGCGCTCAATCGCATCGCGCTGGGCGATCTGGATGGCGCGCGGGTGGACGTCAAGCGCACGCACGAGCGCGAGGCGGTGATCGCCGAATTCCGCGCCAAGGAAGTGGCCGAGGCCGAGAAAGAGGCCGAGGGCAAGGGCGCGACCAAGGGCGGCGCCGAGATCAACGGCTACCCGGTGGAAACGCTCAACGACCCCGAGGTGCTGGAACTCAAGAACGGTTATTCCAACGCGCTGAGCCATTACCTCTCGGGCTTTCTCTACGAGGTGCTCAACGAGCCCGACCTGGCCGCGCCCGGCTATCGCCACGCGATCGAGCTCAAGCCCGGCACCGCCGTGCTCGATGAAGGCCTGCGCGGGCTGGACGAGCGCACCAGCTTCACCTGGAAGCGCCGCCAGCAGATGACGGACGTGCTCTTCATCGTCGAGGCCGGTGACGCGCCTGCACGCAAGCCCAAGGGCTTCACGCTGCCCGTGCCCACGGGGCGCGGCCTGGTGACGGCGAGCATTTCCTATCCAGTGATCGATCCTTCTGGCGATGCCCTGCTCACCAAGCTGGCCATGGACCAGCAGGAGCTGGCGCTGGAGCGCGTCGTCGACGTGAACGTGATGGCGCGGCGCGCGCTCAAGGACCAGATGCCTGGCATGGTGCTGCGCGGCTTCACGCGGGCCCTGGCCAAGGGCGTGATGCAGGATCAGTTGCAGAAGAATGCGGGCCTGTTCGGAGCCATCGTCGGCATGGTCGCTTCGGTAGCGACCGAGAAGGCCGACGACCGCATGTGGCGCATGCTGCCGGGGCGCATCTACGTGGCGCGCGGCTATCTGCCGCCGGGGTCGCACCAGCTTGCGATCGACGGGCGAGGCGTCACCGGCAAGGTGGACATCGGCGGTCAGTATGCGCTGGTGCCGCTGCGCATCTATGGCGACCGGGTGCTGGTGGGTGAAGTGGCCAGGATCGGTACGCTCGCGCCCGATGCGGCTGCGGCTGCGGCTGCGCCGGATATGGCAAGCAAGTCCGTGGCCGTACAGAACAAGTGACGTTCGTTATCGAAAAGGAGGGGATCACCATGCGATTTCGTGTGTTGTTGGGTGCCGCCGTGCTCGGCGCCGCCACGCTGAGCGGGCCGGTTCTGGCCCAGCAGGATCCGGCCACGCCGCCGGCCGTTGCCGCCAAAGTGGCGCTACGCGGACCGGCGCAGGGCATTGCCATCACCGAAATGCGCCTTGTGCGGCGCAACGACGTGCTGGTGGTGCAGGCCGATTTCACCAATATGGAGCAGCCCGACCGCACCGTGTTCTACCGCTTCAAGTGGTTGGACGGCGTTGGCAACCAGGTGGGCGATGGCGAGGTGTGGAAGCAGATGCGGATGCTGGGCCTGGCCCAGCAGACGGTCAAGAGCGTCGCGCCCCATGCGGCAGCCGTTGACCTGCGCCTGGAAATGAACGTCGAGTCGCGCTGAGGCGCATCCCTGATGAGAAGAGAGGATCCCATGCAATATTCACTGGGCCGTGTGACGCTGGCAGCTGCCACGCTGGCGCTGGCGGCGTGCCAATCCACCTATGTTTCTTCGCCCGTCGTGCGCTTTGACCGGCAGGTCAGCTACGGCGACACCAAGGCCGTGGAGCTCGTCACCAACGAGTTCGGCTCGACCGACCTGCAGATGATCGCCGAGAGGATGACGGGCAGCCTGCTGGAGACCGGCATCTTCCAGGGGCGCCCGACAGTGACGATCTCGCGCGTGAAGAACAAGACCAGCGAGTACATCGACACGACCAACGTGATGAACTCGATCCAGACCACGCTGGTGAAGTCCGGCAAGGTGCGCTTCACGCGCTCGATTGCCGAGATGCAGGAAGGCGTCGATGAATTGCAGCGGCAGAACCAGAGCGGCCTGTACAAGCAGGGCACGACGGCCAAGGTAGGGCGCATGACGGCGGCCAAATACCAGCTTGAAGGCGAGCTCACGAGCATCGTGAAGCAGAGTGCCAGCACCAAGGACGTGTTCTACAAGTTCACGCTCAAGATGTTCGACGTGGAAGAAGGCACGATCGAATGGCAGGACGAGAAAGAAATCCGCAAGACCAGTCAGCGCTGAAGGAGCAGTGAGCATGCAACGCAGAACCACCCTGGGTCTGGCCTGTGCCGTGTTGGCCACGGGCGCCCTCACGGCCAGCGGCGCAGCCCTGGCGCAAGCGGGCGGCGCGCCGGTGCGCATCGCCGTCACCAACCTCGCTTATGCACAGCAGGTGTCGGAGTATTTCGTCGTCGGCACGCGCCAGAGCAGCAGCCAGGTCAATGCGCGCAGCAACTACCGCGACAGCGGCAGCTACGGTATGACCAGCGGCTCGCATTCGGCATCGGGCAGCGAATCGCTGCAGGCGTCCGAGCAATCGAGCGGCACTTATGTAGGTGGACGCTACAGCTACATCGAGCAGCGCGACCTGGCGGGCTACACCAACGACATCAAGGGCGCGCTGCTGCAGGGCACGTTCTTCAAGCTGGTGCAGGGCAAGGGCTTTGACGCGGGCGCGCCGCAATCGAGCAAGGCCGAACAGGTGCTCAACCAGGTGCAGGGCGGCAAGATGGTCACGCCGCGCGCTCAGCCCTCGGTGACCGACATCATCGCGCGCATCAAAAAGGGCGAGTTCCCGGGTGCCGACTACGTGCTCTTCGGCTCGGTCAGTGCGATCGACTTCACCGATGCGCTCTCGCCGCTGCAGGGTACGGCGAGCGCAACGCGCCAGTACGGGCTGCAGCTGCTCGCGGATTTCTCGCTGATCAATACCAAGACCCATGAGATCAAGGCGGCATTCTCGGCCCAGGGGCAGGGAGATGACACCAAGATCCTCTCCAACCGTGGCGACATCGCGCCGCCCAACCGCGCCAAGGTGATGCGCGAAACATCGCTGTCGTTGGCGCACGATGTGTACTACCAGCTCATGGGGCAGTTGGGCCTGACGGACCCCAATCTCGCGAGTCGCGCGCGGCCCACGGCGCCCATGGCCTACCCGGCCGGGCAGCCGCCGGTGGTCACGCCACAGCCCGAGCAAGTCATCATCCTGCGCTGAGGGCAAAGCCCCTGCGTGCCATTGGCGTGGTGCTCCGGGCGGGGCTGGCGCTGCTGACGCTGGGCTTGTGCGCGGGCGCGTGGGCTTTGGCCTTCACGCCGCACCCCTTGCCGGGGGCGGATGGCACGCCGCTGCAGGCCATCGTGCGCGGGCCGCTAGCGCCGCCGGAACGGTTTCGGGTGGCGGTCATTCCGGGCTCGGGCTGCGCGGGCATGGGCACGGTGGCCGAGCGCTATTTCGCGGGCCTGCTGCATGCGCGCGTACTGGTATTGCACAAGCGCACAGTAGCGGCCGATGCAACGACCGCACCTGCGGACTGTGGAGCCGATTTTGTACGCCACGATGCGCTTGCGCCCTGGCTGGCCGATGCGCAGGCGGCATTGGCCGCGTGGCAGCGCGAGCTGGCATCGCCACCGCTCCCGCTGGTGCTCGTCGGCATCTCCGAAGGGGCCGAATTGCTGCCCGCGCTGGCGGCGCGCTTGCACCCGGCGGCGCTGGTGCTGGTCGGCAGCAGCGGCTTGGACCCCGCGCAGGCCGGTCGGCTGCAGGCCGAGCGCCTGGGCGAACGCGCGGCATGGGATGAACTGGCGCGGGCACAGGCAGGCGCGGCCGACGACGTGAGCGTGGTGCAAGGCCGCAGCCTGCGGTATTGGCGCGACTTCTGGCACTGGCCCGTACAGGTGCTGTTGCTCACGGGGCCGTGGCCGCTGCTGCAGATCTGGGGCGAGGACGATGCGCTGGTGCCGCAGGCCGCCTACCGGCACTTCGAGGCGCTGGCGCAGGGCCGCGCCGCGCCGTACTGCGTGGTGCGCCTCCCCGGTGCCGACCACGGCCTGCAGGCGCCTGGGCACGACGGCGTGCAGTGGCTGTGGGCGCGGCTGGAGCGCTGGGCGCGTGCGCCAGAACGGGGCTGGTGCTCGGTCTTCACTGAGTCTCCCTGAGATGATTGTGGATGCGAATCATTCTTGAGACGGAAAAGGTGCTCGCCGATAGGATGCGGTCCAGGATGTAACGAACTGTGGCGCTCATCCACGCCGCTTCCACCCAGGGATCACTGCATGAACATCGACAAATTCAAGACCGACCACGTTGCCATCCTGAGCGGCATTCAGCGCCTGCGCGATCTCACGCAACTGGGGGTCGCGGCGAGCGATGAAATCGCGACTGCGCTGGTGAAGTTTTCCACCACGATCCGCCTGCATCTGGCGGCCGAGGACAAGTTTCTCTACCCCTCGCTCGAAAAATCGCAGGATCCGCAGGTTGTGGCACTGAGCCGTCGCTTCGAGAACGAGATGGCCGATATCGCCAGCCGTTTCATGACATTCGCGCGCAACTGGAACCTTGGGGCCAAGATCGCCGCCGATTTCGACGGCTTCCGGCGTGCCGCCAACCTGACGCTCAAGCCCGTATGGGACCGCATGCAGCAGGAAAACCGCGAGTTCTATCCGCGCATCGAGGCTTCCTGACCTCCGGGCTCCTCACGCCCGTGCCGTGAAAATCTTGCCGGGGTTGAGGATGTTCTCGGGATCGAGCGCCTGCTTGATCGCGCGCATCATCTCGATCGCCCCGCTGCCCGCTTCCTCGGCCAGAAATCCCATCTTGTGAATGCCCACCCCGTGCTCGCCGGTGCAGGTGCCGCCGAGCGCGAGCGCGCGGCGCACGAGCTGATGGTTGAGTTGCTCGGCGCGCTCGCGCTCGTGCGGATCGTCGGGGTCGATCAAATAGCCCATGTGGAAGTTGCCGTCCCCCACGTGGCCCACGAGGAAGTAGGGGATGCCGCTGGCGTTGGCCTCGGCCACGCTGTCGAGCAGCGCGTCCGCCAGGCGCGAGATCGGCACGCAGGTGTCGGTGGTGATGCAGCGGCAGCCCGGGCGGCTTTGCACGGCGGCGAAATAGGCGTTGTGCCGCGCGGTCCACAGGCGCGTGCGCTCCTCGGGCGTATCGGCCCATTCGAAGTCGGCGCCACCGTGCTCGCTGGCGATCGTCTGCACGGTTTCGGCCTGCTCCTTCACGCTCGCGGGCGAGCCGTGGAACTCCATCAGCAGCAGGGGCTGCTCGCGCAGCGTGAGCTTGCTGTGGCGGTTGACGGCGCGCACGCTGTTGGCGTCGATCAGCTCCACGCGGGCGATCGGCACGCCCAGCTGAATGGTCTGGATGACGGTGCGCACCGCTGCCTCGATGCTGGGGAAGGAACAGATCGCCGCGCTCACGGCTTCGGGCAGCGGGTGCAGGCGCACGGTGATCTCGGTGAAGAGCCCGAGCGTGCCCTCGCTGCCCACCATCAGTCGCGTGAGGTCGTAGCCCGCGCTGCTCTTGCGCGCGTGCGTGCCGGTGCGGATCACCTCGCCGCTGGCGGTGACGACTTCGAGCGCCAGCACGTTCTCGCGCATGGTGCCGTAGCGCACCGCGTTCGTGCCCGAGGCGCGCGTGGCGGTCATGCCGCCGATGCTCGCGTCGGCGCCGGGGTCGATGGGGAAGAACAGGCCCGTGTCCTTCACGGCATCGTTCAGCGCCTTGCGCGTGATGCCCGGCTGCACGGTGACGGTGAGATCCTCGGCGTTGATGGCGAGCACGCGGTTCATGCGGCTCACGTCGATGCAGATGCCGCCTTGCACGGCCAGCACGTGTCCCTCCAGCGACGAGCCCACGCCCCAGGCGATGACGGGCACCGCGTGGTCGTGGGCGAGTCTGACGGCATCGGCCACGTCCTGCGTGCTCTCGGCAAAGACGACGGCGGCCGGAGGCGGGACGGTGGTGAACGCCGATTCGTCGCGCCCGTGCTGCTCGCGCACGGCCATGGCGGTCGAGCATTGCGCGCCAAAGCGCCCGGCAAGCGCGTCGAGCAGGACTTGGGGAATGGGGCGCTGGGCGATGGCGGGTTGCAGATGGGTGGCGATGTCGGGGGCGTTCATGGGTTGGGCCTCGGTAGGCCGAAAAGAATACCACCGAGTGGAATGCCGCCGGGTTCCCGCACGTGCCTGAGGGGGGCCGTGCCTCAAAGGGGTCAACGTTTTGTGTCGGACTCGATCCTGGTGCGTTTCAGGGCTGCTTGCGAGGCATCGGGGGTGGTCGGGGCGGGTGCAGTGGATGCGGGGCTGCCCTGGGTCTGTGGCGCGCGGCTGGGGGTCTGGGCCCGCAGCGCTGCGGGGCCACTCAGGGTGATGGCGGCGAACAGCATCACGCTGCAGGCGTCGAAATTGAAGGGGCGTTGGTGCAGGGGTTTCATGGCGAGCATGGCCTTGCGAGGTGGTACAGGGCTTCATTGCACTGCGTCGTTGCCTGCGAGGCCAGCCTTTTTGCCTGTTGTTGCCCAGGCCAACATCCAGGCGCGAGCTGTAACACCGGCCGGGCATGCCGACTCGCCGCACAATGCGGCGCGCAAGACAAGGAGGTTTTCCATGGGTGAATGTGTGTCGGCGGTGGCCATGCGGCGATGCCCGCGTGTTCCGGGCAGGGCCGGCGCCGCCAGAGCAGGTCGCGCGCCATGGAGGTGATCCTGAGCGCGCAGGCGCTGCGCTGCAGCGTGGAGGGACGCGAGCTGTGGCATGGGCTCGGCTTCAGCGTGCGCTCCGCAGAGCGCTGGGCGATTGCCGGCCCATCGGGCAGCGGCAAGTCGCTGCTGCTGCGCACGCTCGCCGGCCTGGTGACGCCCCAGGCCGGGGAGATCCGATTTGACGGTCGGCCGCTGACGGCCTGGCGGTTGCCTGAATACCGTGCGCGCGTGGTCTACGTGATGCAGCGGCCGGCGCTGCCTGAGGGGCGCGTGCAGGCGGCGCTGGCCGCGCCGTTTGCGCTGCGCGTGCACCGTGGCAAGCACTACTCGGATGAGGTGGCACGCGGCTACCTTGCGACCGTCGGCATCGACGGGACTTTTCTGGAGCAGGAGACCGACCGTCTTTCGGGCGGCGAAGCGCAGATCGTGAACGTGCTGCGTGCGCTCCTGATCGCACCGCGGATATTGCTGCTCGATGAACCGACGGCTGCGCTCGACCCGGCACGCACGGCGTGCGTCGAAGCCCTGGTGCAGGCCTGGCTGCGCGAGGCGGACGACCGTGCCTGTCTCTGGGTGAGTCACGACGGCGCGCAGCGCGCGCGCGTGAGCGACCATGTGCTGACGCTGGGAGCCGCCGCATGAATCCGCGCGACCTGGACATCGGCAACTGGCAACTGGGCTTTGCGGCTGCGCTGATCGTCGTCAACCTCGCGCTGTCGGCATCGCTGCGTCTGGGCCTCACGCGCAGCCTGCTCGTGGCCAGCGTGCGCATGGTGGCGCAGTTGCTGCTGGTCGGATTCATCCTGGACTACATCTTTGCGCTAGACCACCCGCTGCCGGTGGTGCTGATCGGTCTGGTGATGGCGGGGCTTGCGGGCGTGGCCGCCGCCAACCGCACGACGCGGCGTTTTCCGGGCATCTACCTGGACAGCGTGCTGTGCGTGTTCGCGGCGTCGTACGTGGTCACGGGCGCGGCCTTGCTGGGGATCGTCAATGTCGAGCCCTGGTATCGCGCACAGTACGCCATTCCACTGCTCGGCATGGTGCTGGGCAACCTGCTGAACGGCGTGTCTCTGGCGCTGGGCCGTTTCATGGATGGCGTGGCGCGTGACCGTGATCTGATCGAAAGCGCCCTCGCGCTGGGCGCCACCCGCTGGGAGGCGGCGCACCCGCTGATCACCGCGAGCCTGCACACCGGGATGGTGCCCACCATCAACGCCATGATGGTGATGGGCATCGTCAGCCTGCCCGGGATGATGACCGGCCAGATGCTTGCTGGCGCGGCGCCCGCCTCGGCCGTGCGCTATCAGATCGTGATCATGTTCATGATCGCCGCAGCCACCGCGCTGGGTGCGTTCGGGGCCGTGATGCTCGCGTTTCGCGCCCTGTTCAGCGCGCGGCATCAGTTGCGCGGCGAGCGCCTGCGCATGGTGCATGCCGCAAAGCCTGCGCGCTGAGTGGGCGTTCTGGCGAGCCGCCGGCCATCGCCGCACAATCACGGCATTGCAAACCCGGAGGATTTTCATGGGCAAACGTGTGACGGCGGTGGCCACCCGCACCGGAGACGATGGCACGACGGGCCTGGGCAACAACACACGTGTCTCCAAGGCGAGCGCCCGCCCGCACGCCATGGGCGACGTGGACGAGCTCAACAGCCAGATCGGCCTGCTGCTGTGCGAACCCATGCCGGACGACGTGCGCCAGCTCCTTACCGACATCCAGGATCAGCTGTTCAACCTCGGTGGCGAGCTGTCGATTCCCGGTTTTGCCTTGCTCAAGGACGAGGCACTGGCGCAGCTCGACGAGGCGCTGGCGCACTACAACAAGGCGCTGCCGCGTCTGGAAGAATTCATCCTGCCCGCAGGCACGCGCGCGGCCTGCCTGGCGCACGTGGCGCGCACCGTCGCGCGCCGCGCGGAGCGCGCCGTGGTGTCACTGCAGGAGACCGAGGAGATGCGCCCCGCGCCGCGCAAATACCTCAATCGCCTCTCGGACCTGCTCTTCGTGCTCTCGCGCGTGCTCAACCGCATGAACGAGGGCACCGAGGTGTACTGGAAGAGCGAGAAGCTGGCGCGCTCTCGGGCCGAGGGCTGAAACTTCAGCGCGGCTCCAGCATCGCCATCGTGATACGCGAGGTGCAGGTGGCCTCGCCCGCGTCGTTGACCATGTCGATCTGCCAGACCTGCGTGCGCCGGCCGATGTGCAGGGGGCGCGCCGTGCCCGTCACCCAGCCGCTGGTGGCCGATCGCAGGTGGTTGGCGTTGATTTCGAGTCCGACGGCGCTGTGACCTTCGGGGGAAGCGTAGTACGCTCCCGTGGAGCCCAGCGTTTCGGCCAGCGTCACGCTCACGCCTCCGTGCAGCAAGCCGAAGGGCTGGCGCGTGCGCTTATCCACGGGCACGCGGGCACGCAGGAAGTCGTCACCAATCTCAAGAAACTCGATGCCCAGGTGAGTGGTGGCGGTGCCGGCCTGCCAGGCGGCGATTTCGGCGAGGGAAATGGGTCTTTTCCAGATCGGCATGGGATGTGCAGGGTCTTGCAGGGCGATGGGCTCTGATCTTAGACCTTGCGCCGCCGATCCGGTGTCACCCTGGCGTTAGCGTCTGGGCTGCAGCAGCGCGTTGAGCAGGATCGCGCCGAAGGTTGCGGTGCCGATGCCGCCCAGCGCGAAGTCGCCGAACTTGAGCGTGAACTCGCCTGTGCCCAGCACCAGCGGAATCGCCGCGACGATGAGGTTGTGCGGTTGCGAGAAATCGACCTTGTTGTCCACCCAGATCTTGGCGCCGGTGATCGCGATCAGGCCGAAGACGACGATGGAGACACCCCCCATCACCGGCAGCGGGATCGCCTGGATCAGCGCGCCGAACTTGGGCGAGAAGCCCAGCAGCAGCGCGACGAAGGCGGCGACGAGGAAGACGGCGGTGGAGTAGATGCGCGTGGCGGCCATCACGCCGATGTTCTCGGCGTAGGTCGTGACGCCCGTGCCGCCGCCCGCGCCGCTCACCATGGTGGCCAGGCCATCGCCGATGAAGGCACGGCCCAGGTAGGGGTCGAGGTCCTTGCCGGTCATGGCGGTGACGGCCTTCAGATGCCCGAGGTTCTCGGCCACGAGGATGATGACCACGGGCACGATCAGGACCATGGCGGCGCCGCTGAACACCGGCGTGTGAAACTGCGGCACGCCCAGCCACGGCGCCGCCGCCACGCCCGAGAGGTCGAACGGCTTGCCCAGGCCCATGCCGTTGGTGAAGATGGCGTAGAGCACGGTGGCGATCAACAGGCCCACGACGATCAGGAGGCGCTGCACCATGCCCCTGGTGAACACCGCCACGCCCGCGACGCACAGGAAGGTGAGCGCCTGCATCCAGCTCTCGAAGTTGTTGGCGGCCATGTTCTTGACCGGGATGCCCGCGAGGTTCAGGCCGATGACCGCGACCACCGCGCCCGTGACGACCGGCGGCATGAAGCGCTCGATCCAGCCCGTGCCGATCGCGTGCACGATGAGGCCGACGATCACGTAGACCGCGCCGCAGGCGATGATGCCGCCCAGGGCCACGTCGATGTTGGCGTTCAGGCCCTTGCCCGCGTAGGCGGTGGCGGCGATCACCACGCCGATGAAGGCGAACGAGGAGCCGAGGTAGCTCGGCACCTTGCCGCCGGTGACGAGGAAGAAGATGAGCGTGCCGATGCCGCTCATGAAGACCGCGAGGTTGGGGTCGAACCCCATGAGGATGGGCGCGAGCACCGTGGAGCCGAACATGGCGATCACGTGCTGGATGCCCATGAGGCCGGTTTCCTTCCACGGCAGGCGCTCGTCGGGCGCGATCACGCCGCCGCTTGCGAGCACCTCGGTCGGTATCTGTCTCCAGCTGAAAAGCCCCATCGTTTTCTCCTTGTGTATCAGGGTGGCGCGATGGTAGAGGGTTTGGCGTGCTTGCGGGAGAATATTGGTCAAACAGGGCTCTAACGCTTATGGATAAAGCGTGAGCAGCTATGTTTGCTGATGCTCTTCGAGGCTCGATTGAATGCGCGCGCCCCGTGGTGCCAGGCGTCTGGCGAGCTTGAGCACGGCGCGGTCCTTGCTCAGCAGCGTGGCGCGCCAGGCCAGCGCCAGATCGATGAATTTCTGGTCGTCCGCGTCGCTGCAGCGCCAGGGCGCCGTGGGCGCCTCGGGCACGCGCTCGGTGCGGGCGTCAAAGCGCCGCAGGATGGTGGCCGCCTCGCGCTCGGTGCGTTCGCGCCAGGCGCGGATGGCGGGATAGTCGAGCACACGCGCGAGTTCGCCGCGCATGGCGTCCGTCGCCAGCCAGCGTGTGCCCGCGCTGGCCAGCGCTCGGTGCAGCGTGGCGCAGCGGGGGTCGTCAAAGACCAGCAGGTCGAGCACGATGTTGGTGTCGATCACCAGCACCGCAGTCTCATGCGTCATCGCCTGCCTTGCGTGGCTCGCGCGCGCTGCCGGCCACCATGTCGAAGCGCAGCAAACGGCATTCGATGGGGCCGTTGAAGAGCGGCACGCGGCGCGTGGCCTTCAGTCGCATGGTGCCGGGCAGGTTGCGGTCGGGCGTGAGGATCCACGCCTGCCAGCCCGCGTAGTGGCGCTTCCAGTGCGCCGCGAGCTGGCGAAAGAATTCCTCGCCATTGCCCGTCTGCGCGGTTTCGCGGCCAGTGCGCACGCGCTGGCTCTGCCCGGCGCTGCCGGCCGCGCTGATGCGCTCGCCATACGGCGGGTTGAGCAGCATCACGCCGGGTGGCTCGCAGGGCGGCATGCGCTCGAGCGCATCACCGCCGCGCAGCTGCACGCTCGCAGCCACGCCCGCGCGCTCGGCGTTGCGCCGCCCGAAGTCCACCATGCGGTGCGAAATGTCGCTGCCGAAAATGGGCACAGGGCTGACGGTGATGGCGTCCAGCGCTTCTTTTTTCAGCGCGCTCCAGGCGCTGCCGTCGTGCGGCTTCAGATGCTCGAAGGCGAAGTGGCGCCTGAGGCCCGGCGCGATGCGGCAGGCGATCTGCGCGGCCTCGATCACCACGGTGGCGCTGCCGCAGCACGGGTCGTACAGCGGCAGGCCGGATGCGGGTGTCCAGCCGCTGGCGGCGATCATCGCGGCCGCCAGCGTTTCCTTGAGCGGGGCGTCGCCCTTGTCCTCGCGCCAGCCGCGCTTGAACAGCGGCTCGCCCGAGGTGTCGATGGAGAGCGTGGCCTGCGCCTCGTTCAGGTGCAGGTGGATGCGCACGTCGGGCCAGTGCGTGTCCACGCTGGGGCGTGTGCCGCCGTGCGCGCGAAAACGGTCAGCCACCGCGTCCTTCACGCGCAGTGCGGCAAAGTTCAGGCTCTTGAGCGGGCTGCGCGTGGCGCTCACTTCCACCTTGAAGGTCTGGCGCGCGGTGAACCAGTCTTCCCAGGCGAGCGCATGCGCCATGGCGTACAGGTCGTCCTCGCCGCGATAGGGCTGATGCGCGAGCTGCACCAGCACGCGCTGCGCCAGGCGGCTGTGCAGGTTCAGGAGCATGGCATCGCGCCACATGGTGCGCACATGCACGCCGCCGCGCCCGGCCATCAGATCATCGCCTTCGAGGCCCGTGACGGCATGGACTTCGTCGGCCAGAAAGCCCTCGACGCCGGCGGCGCAGGGTAGAAAAAGGTGCAACTGGTTCATAGCAGGGCGCCAAGGATACGCGAGGCGCCCCGGCCGGGCCGTGCAGCTCGCCCGCATCGGGCAGGCAGCCACGGCAACTCTCGATAAAATCCGTGGCCGTGGCAAAAATCTTCGTTCTGGTCCTGGCGCTGCTCTTTTTCGGTTGCGGGCTGTACATGCACCTGCGCGGCAAGGTGCGCCACAAGGTCCTGCGCCAACTGTTCGATCACTCGACGTTCACCGCGCCGTTCAACGTCTTCATGCTGATGTTCAGCAAGGTACCGCGCACGCCCTACCTGCCCACCAGCACCTTCCCCGAGCTGGCGCCGCTGCAGTCCCACTGGCGCGAGATCCGCGAGGAAGCCGTCAACCTGCAGAAGAACATGCAGATCAAGGCCGCCGCCAACAACGACGACGCGGGCTTCAACTCCTTCTTCAAGACCGGCTGGAAGCGCTTCTACCTCAAGTGGTACGGCGATGCCCACCCGTCGGCCATGACGCTGTGCCCCAGGACCACGGCCCTGGTCAAATCCATTCCCAGCGTGAAGGCGGCCATGTTCGCCGAGCTGCCGCCCGGCGCCAAGCTCAACCTGCACCGCGACCCCTATGCGGGCTCGCTGCGCTACCACCTGGCCGTGCTGGCGCCCGACGACGACCGCTGCCGGATCGTGGTGGACGGCACGCCCTACAGCTGGCGCGAGGGCGAAGGCGTGATCTTCGACGAGACCTACATGCACTGGGCCGAGAACCGCAGCGAAGGCAACCGCATCGTGCTGTTCTGCGACGTGGAGCGCCCCATGACCCATGGCTTTGCCCGGTGGCTCAACCACTGGCTGGGCAAGAACGTGGTGTCCGCCGCCAGCTCGCCCAACAGCGAGGGCGATCCGCGCGGCCTGATCAGCAGGCTGTTCAAGATCTCGTTCTACGCCGGCAAATACCGCCGCGCCTTCCGAAGCTGGAGCCCCACGGTCTACAAGATCACCAAGTTCGGGTTGATGCTGGCCGTACTGGCGCTGTTCATCTGGTGGTTGCTTCCCGACTGACCTCTCGCAAACAAAAACCGCCGACGCCGACTCGGCGGCTTTTGTTTTCCGGCCAGGCTATAGCGCCTTGCGCAAGGTCGCGGTCGGGATCTTGAGCTGCTCGCGGTACTTGGCGACGGTGCGCCGCGCGCAGGCGATGCCCTGCTCCTTGAGCATCTCGGCGAGCTGGCTGTCCGACAGCGGCCGGGCCGGGTCCTCGGCGCCGATGAACTGGCGCAGCAGCGCGCGCACGGCGGTGCTGGAGGCGCTGCCGCCGGTCTCGGTGCCCAGGCCCGAGCCAAAGAAATACTTGAGCTCGTAGGTGCCCTGGGGCGTGGCCATGTACTTGCCGCTGGTCACGCGCGAGATGGTCGATTCGTGCAGGCCCAGTTCCTCGGCGATCTCGCGCATCACCAGCGGGCGCATGGCGAGGTCGCCGTGCATGAAGAAGGATTTCTGCTTTTCGACGATGGCGCGCGAGGTACGCAGGATGGTGTCGAAGCGCTGCTCGATGTTCTTGATGAACCAGCGCGCCTCCTGCAGCCGGGTCTGCAGCGCCTGGTGGCTCTCGTCCTTGCGGTGCTGGCGCAGCGCCTGCGCGTAGGCGTCGTGCACGTGCAGCCGGGGCATCACCTCCGGGTTGAGCTGCACATCCAGGCGCGTCTCCCCGGCCTGCACGCGTTTGCGCACGATCACGTCGGGCGTGACCACGTTGCGGTCCACCTGCGCAAAACGCCGGCCGGGGCGGGGCTCGAGCTGCGCGATCAGGGCCATCGCGGCGCGCGTGTCGTCTTCGCTGGTACCGCAGGCCAGTGACAGGCGCTTGATGTCGCGGCGTGCGAGCCACTGCAGTGGCTGACCACAGATGGCCGTGGCGGCGCACAGCACCTCGGGTCGGTGCGCGCCGGCGCGCTGCAGCGCCCGGATCTGCAGCCGCAGACATTCGGCCAGATCGCGTGCGCCCACGCCCACGGGGTCCAGGTTCTGCAGCAGCTTGAGCGCCACGGCGAAGTGCTCGCTCATCTCGAGCAGGTATTCGGTGTTGTCCGCCCCCACGAGCGACTCCACCAGCGCTTCGATGGCGTCTTCCAGGTAACCGTCCTCGTTGAGCGAGTCGATCAGGTAGGACAGCGCCGCGCGTTCGCCGCGCGACAGACGCAGCGCGAGCGCCTGGCGGTGCAGATGATCGGCCAGGGTTTCGTGCGCACTCTCGCGTTCGCCGGCGTTTTCCTCGTCATCGTCGGCACGCGGCGCTCGGATCGGGGCATCGGCACTCCAGGGGCTGTCGCTGCCGCTGGGGTCGACGTCGCTGTCACCTTCCCAATCGCTCGCGCCCTCGGATTGGCCCCCGGTCTGGGCGCGGGCCGGGTCGGCGTCGAATGCTTCTGAAATCGGAGCCACCTGGTCGCGCTGCACGGCGCGCTCGGACAGGCGCGCGTCGGCGGCTTCTGCCACCGGGTCGTCGCCGATCCGCTCCAGGAAGGGGTTGTCCACGAGCATGGCCTCCACCTCCTGCGCCAGCTCCAGCGTCGACAGCTGCAACAGCCGGATGGACTGCTGCAGCTGCGGCGTGAGTGCCAGGTGCTGGGAGACGCCCAGCGAGAGGCCGACCTTCATGGCGCGGCCCTACATCCGGAAGTGCTCGCCGAGGTAGACGCGGCGCACCTCGGCGTTGTCCACGATCTCGGACGGCACGCCGCGCGCGAGCACCCGCCCTTCGCTGATGATGTAGGCGTGATCGCAGATGCCCAGCGTCTCGCGCACGTTGTGGTCGGTGATGAGCACGCCGATGCCGCGCTCCTTGAGAAAACCGATGATGCGCTGGATCTCGATCACCGCGATCGGGTCGATGCCGGCAAAGGGCTCGTCGAGCAGGATGAAGCGCGGCTGCGTGGCCAGTGCCCGCGCGATTTCCACGCGGCGGCGCTCGCCGCCCGAGAGCGCCAGCGCGGGCGATTCGCGCAGGTGCTCCACGTGCAGGTCCTGCAGCAGCTGGGTCAGGCGCCGCTCGATCTCTGCCGACGCGAGCGGCCTGCCGTTCTCTCCGCGCTGCAGTTCGAGCACCGCGCGCACGTTCTCCTGCACGTCGAGCTTGCGAAAGATCGAGGCCTCCTGCGGCAGGTAGGACAGGCCCAGGTGCGAGCGCCGGTGGATCGGCATGCGGGTGACATCGTGCCCGTCGATGGCGATGGTGCCGCCGTCGCAGCGCACCAGACCCACGATCATGTAGAACGACGTGGTCTTGCCCGCGCCATTGGGGCCGAGCAGGCCGACCACCTCGCCCTTGGACACGTTGAGCGAGACGTCGTGCACCACGGTGCGTCCGCCATAGCTCTTCTTCAGGTGCTCGACCTGCAGCAGGCTGGTGGCAATCGGTGCGGTGGCATCGGCGCGGATCATGGCGCTCACTGCGGGGGCGGCCCGAGTTCGGGGCTGGTGCGCAGAGCCGGGGCGCCCGCCTGCCCTGCGGCGGCGGGTGCCGGCGTCTCCTTGGGCGCGAGCGTGGCGCGCACCCGGCCGTCGGTCTTGTTCCCCGCCTGGCGTGGCGCGCCGTCGACGGTGAAGACGTCGGTGGCGTTGTTGTAGGTGATCAGGGCGCCGCTCACATCATCGGTGAGCACGCCCGCGCGCAGGCGCCGCAGTTCGGCGCTGCGCTTGAGCCTGACCGTGTCGGCGCGTCCATCCCAGACGATTTCCGCGGCCTCGCCTTCCATGTATTCCTCGGGGGCGCCCTTGGCGGTATCGCGCCGCTGGCGAAAGAACGCGCGCTTGCCCGCCGCCGCTGTCACCACGCCGCTCTGGTAGCCCTGCGGGTCCTGGTGCACTTCCACCCGGCCGCCGCGCAGCACGATGGTGCCCTTGGTGATCACGACATTGCCCGTGAACACGCTGGTCTGCGTGGTTTCGTCATGCAGCAGGCTGTCGGCCTCGATGTGCATGGGCTGGTCACGGTCCGCTCGCTCGGCCCGCACGCCGCTGACCACGGTGAGCAGCAGCGCGCCGACGAGCAGCAGGGCGGGAGAGTGTTTCATGGGACGAGACGGGGCACGGTTCTTGCAAATGATTGTAGCGGTCGCTTCCAAAGGAAAGCGCAGGCGCCGCGCCGGTCGCGCGACATGAAAAAAGCGCGTCCCTGACGCGCTTGCAAGAGGGGCCGGTGCGGCCTCAGGCCTTGCGTTGCAGCTGCACCAGGTGATCGACCACCTGCAGCACCGTGCCCATGCTGCCCGTGAGCGTGCCGTCGGTGTAGTAGCGCCCCGCCACGCCCATGGAGGGCACGCCCTCGACGTTGTAGGCGCTCTGCAGCTGCGTCGCCTTGCGCACGTCGTTGGCCACGGTGAACGAGGCGTAGGCCTCCTTGAACTTGGCCGCATCGAGCCCCTGCTTGGCGATCCAGTCGAAGATCAGATCGTCCTTGTTCAGCGGCAGGCGCTCGACGTGGATGGCGCGAAACACCTTGGCGTGCATTTCGGCCACCTTGTCCATGCTTTCGAGCGCGTAGTAGAGCTTTTGCTGCGGCACGAAGCTGGCGTTGAAGGCCACGGGTGCGCGGCGGAAGAACACGTCCTTGGGCAGTGCCTTGATCCAGGCCGAGAGCGTGGGCTCGAAGGCATTGCAGTGCGGGCAGCTGTACCAGAAGAACTCCACCACCTCGATCTGCCCCTTCGGGGCCTCGGTCAGCGCCGGCTTCTTCAGTTCCAGATAGTCGATGCCCTCCTGGAACTTGCCGTCCTTGTCCTTGGCCTGCGCGGCCAGCGGCAGGCCGACGGCTGCGGCAAGGGCCGTGCCGGCCGAAAGGGAAAATTCGCGACGATTCATGCGTGGAGGCTCCGAAATGGCAACGGGTAAGTGTGAGCGGGTTTGACCTGCAAAGGTTCAACGGGGATCGGTGTCAGCGGCTGGCGCTCGCGGCGCTGCCTGTGCTCACGCGCACCAGGATGGACGAAATGCCGGCGCCGTCGAGCTTGCCCTTGAGCTGCTCGGCGTCGTCGCGCCGCGCGAATGGTCCGATGCGCACGCGGTACACCGAGCGCCCGTTCTGCTGCCCTTCGCTCGTGCGCGCGTCCCAGCCCAGCATGGCGAGCTGCGCGCGCTGCGCATCGGCCTCGTCCGCGGCGCGAAAGGCTCCGGCCTGGATGAAGTAGTTGTAGCCGCTGGCGGTGCCTGCCGCCGCGCCCGCCGCCGCTGGCGCGGCCGTGGCGCTGCCCTGCGCCCTGGAGCGCGCGAGGTCGCCCAGGGGGTCGTTGCTCGCGGCGGCGCCGGGCTCGGGTGTCTGCCCCGTCACCGCAGGTGTCGGCAGGTTGGCGGTCGTGCCTGCGGGCGTCTGCGGCTTCGTGCCCGAGCCGCTTGCGCCCTCGCCCACCAGCCCGGCGTTCGGGTTCCAGTTCTTGTTGCGCGCCGCTTCCTTGGCATCCTGGTCCACCAGGCGTGAGCCGCTGCTCAGGAAGGGCACGGGCACCTTGCTGACGTAGGCGGCCACCACCAGCGCGATGCCCAGTCCGACCACCACGCCCAGGATCAAACCCGCCAGCGTGCCCCCTCGTTGTTTGTTGACTGTCATGTTCACATTCGTTGTGGCGCCGAAACGCCAAGCAGGGCCAGACCATTTTCCAGCACCTGGCGCGTGGCCGCCACCAGGGCCAGGCGCGCGAGCTTCACCGGTTCCTCGTCGACCAGAATGCGCTCGGCGTCATAGTAGCTATGGTAGCTGGCGGCGAGTTCGCGCAGGTAGAAGGTCACGTCGTGCGGTGCGTTGCCCGTGGCGGCGGCCGTGAGCATGTCCGGGTATTTGGCCAGCTGCAGCATCAGCGCCTGGGCCGGTTCGCTGGCGAGCGGCGACAGATCGACGTCGGCCAATGGCGCCGTGTCGTGGTCTTCGCGCCAGGCGCGCAGCACCGAGCAGATGCGCGCATGCGCGTACTGCACGTAGTACACCGGGTTGTCGTTGTTCTGCGCGATCGCCAGGTCCACGTCGAAGGTGTACTCGGTGTCGGGCTTGCGGCTGAGCAGAAAGAAGCGCACCGCGTCCTTGCTCGTCCACTCGATGAGGTCGCGCAGCGTCACGTACGAGCCCGCGCGCTTGCTGATCTTGACCTCCTCGCCGCCGCGCACCACGCGCACCATGGTGTGCAGCACGTAGTCGGGGTAGCCCTGGGGAATGCCCACATGAGCCGCCTGCAGCCCGGCGCGCACGCGCGCGATGGTGCCGTGGTGGTCCGTGCCCTGGATGTTCACCGCCTTGGTGTAGCCGCGGCGCCATTTCTGGATATGGTACGCGACGTCGGGCACGAAGTAGGTGTAGTGCCCGTCGCTCTTTCGCATGACGCGGTCCTTGTCGTCGCCGTACTCGGTCGTCCTGAGCCAGAGCGCGCCGTCCTTCTCGTAGGTCTTGCCGTTGGCGACAAGGCGCGCCACCGTCGCCTCGACGTGGCCGTTGGCGTACAGGCTCGACTCGAGGTAGTACCCGTCGAACTTCAGGGCGAAGGCCTGCAGGTCCTTGTCCTGTTCGTTCCTCAGATACGCCACGGCGAACTGGCGCACGTTGTCGTAATCGCCCACGTCGCCGCTGGCGGTGAAGGCGCGGTCGTCGGCCTGCACCGTGGCCCGGGCGAGGAAGGCGTCGGCGATGTCCTGGATGTAGTCGCCGTTGTACGCGGCCTCGGGCCAGCCGGCGTCGCCGGGCTTCACCCCCTGCGCGCGCAGCTGCGTGCTGCGCGTAAGCGTGTCGATCTGCACGCCCGCGTCGTTGTAATAGAACTCGCGGTGCACCTGCCAGCCCTGCGTGGCGTAGAGGTTGCAGATTGCGTCGCCCAGCGCCGCCTGGCGACCGTGGCCCACGTGCAGCGGCCCCGTGGGGTTGGCCGAGACGAATTCGACGAGGATTTTTTCGCCGCGATCCGGTTGCCAGCCGAAGCGCTGCTGCTGTCCGAGCACCTCGCGCACCACCTGCTGCTTGGCGGCAGGCTTGAGGCGGATGTTCAGGAAACCCGGCCCGGCGATGTCGATGGCATCGACCCATTGCCGGTACGCGTTGGTGGCGAGCAACGCGGTTTGCAATTGTTCACCAAGTTGTCGGGGGTTGGTTTTCAGCGCCTTGGCCAGTTGCATGGCGGCGGTGCAGGCCCAGTCGCCGTGGGCCGCCACCTTGGGCGATTCGAACGCCGCGCGCGCGCCCGCGCCGGATGAGAGCTTTTCGAGTTCCGCGGCCAGTGCCGCGAGCAGTTCTTGTTTGACGCTGAGCATAAGAGGCGGATTTTAGGGTGTCCCACCTTGCCGCCGCCACCGCGCGCCTTTGCGCCGGGCGCGTCTCGCGGGTCTGCCCGACGGCACAAATCGCGTGCATCACGCTATGCTGCACGCACCTTGCCATCGCGTTGATGGCAAGGAACCAGACATCATCCTTTCAGGAGATTGGCATGAAAAAATGGCTTGCCATGCTGGCTGCCGCCAGTTGCGCCCTTTCCTTTGCCGCGCTGGCGGCCGATGCGCCCGCGACGAAGGCGCCCACGGCCCAGCAGCAGAAGATGACCACGTGCAACGCCGAAGCCAAGACCAAGGCCCTCAAGGGCGATGAGCGCAAGGCTTTCATGAAGGAGTGCCTGAGCGCCAAGAAGGCCGCCGCCGCGCCGGCCACGCAGCAGGACAAGATGAAGACCTGCAATGCCGATGCCAAGACCAAGAAGCTGGCGGGCGACGCGCGCAAGGCCTTCATGAAGGAGTGCCTGAGCGGCGCCAAGGCCGGCTGATCGCCGCCTCGCCAGCCAGACCCCGCAGCGCCGCCGGACCTGCGGGGTTTTCTTTTCAGCGCGTGAGCACGCCCCGCGCCAGAAACACCGCCAGCAGCACGACCACCGCCATCAGGTGCGCGGCCCACATCACGAGCAGTCGCGTCTTCCTCAGGTCTTCGTCGTCGGGCAGCGTGCCATCGGCCTGCAGCCTGGCGCGCCACACCCGGTAGCGGCGCGCGGCCATGGTCAGCAGCACCAGCATTGCCGCCAGCAGCGCGATCTTGGCGTGCAGCAGCGGCTGCGACCAGTACCAGCCCGTGCCCTTCACGCCCCACCACGTACGCGCCAGCCCCGTGGCCACGAGGATGGCGCCCGAGATCAGGCTCAGGCCGTTCACGCGCACCAGGCGGTGCACGACGGCCGGATTCATCCAGTGCGCCCGGCACAGCGCCGTCTCGCTGGTCATGAAGGTGGCCAGCATCAGAAAGGCCATGATGTGGGCGTAGGCCAGCAGGCTTTCGAGGATCACGGGAGGGCATCCTTTCGCGTGTGTAGGCCAGAAGTATTGCCCGCAGGCAAAACCCCCCCTGACCAGAAGGTCGGCCGAGCATACTGCGCGCGCAGGAAATCCATCCACAGCCGCACGCGCAGCGGCAGGTGCTTGCGCTGGGGCAGCAGCAGGAAGATGCCGTTGGGCGGCGCGGCGAAGTCTTCCAGCACGGCCACGAGGCGTCCCGCGGTCACCTCCGCCTGCACTTCCCAGGTCGAGCGCCAGGCAATGCCATGGCCCGCGAGGCACCAGTCGTGCAGCACCTGCCCGTCCGAGCAGTCGAGCGGCCCATCTGGCCTGACGTGCATCACCTCCACGCTGCCGTTGCCCTGCCGGAGGCTGAAGGCCCAGCCGCGCGTCTGCGAGGCGTCGCTGGAGAGCGTGAGGCACTCATGCTGCGTCAGTTCCGAGGGGTGCAGTGGCGTGCCGCGCCGCGCGAGGTATTCCGGCGTGGCCACGCACAGGCGCCGGTTGTCCGCCAGCCGCACGCTCACCAGCGAGGAATCGGTCAGGTCGCCGACGCGCACGCCGCAGTCGTAGCCTTCGGCCGCCAGGTCGATGACGCGGTCCGAGAGGTTCAGCGAGATCGTCACCTCCGGGTGCAGCGCGTGAAACGTCGGCACCAGCGGAGCCACCTTGCGCCTGCCAAAGCCCGCGGGCGCGGTGATGCGCAAATGTCCGGTGGCGCGCACCCCGCCGGCGGAGACGCTGGCCTCGGCGTTGGCCGCGTCGGTGAGCAGGCGCTGGCAGTCTTCGAGGAAGGCGCTGCCCTCGTGCGTGAGCGTGAGGCGCCGTGTGGTGCGCACCAGGAGCCTGACACCCAGGTGCTCTTCGAGCGCATCCAGGCGCCGCCCCATGATGGCCGGGGCCACGCCCTCGGCCCGCGCCGCCGCCGTGAGGCTGCCCCGCGTGGCGACGGACACGAAGGAGGAATAGGCCTTGAATTTATCCATTGGAAGTGGATGAAAACCTTGCTGAATAAGCTCTTGAAGCTATCAAGTTATTGATTCTGCAAGGCAGATCGTTTGTTCAGTTTTGCCAAAAAGTCACAAGTAATTGCCGTTTTGGCCTATTTATGTAGAAGTTTATTTGCAATAAAGTCTATATCACGATCCGCATGCCGGGTCACTGCTTGTTTTGATTCAAGGGGCTTTCCATGACCACACGCACTCGCACCCACGGCCTTCAGGTGGCCGACGAGCTTTATCAGTTCATCAACGCCGAGGTGCTGCCCGGCACCGGCGTCGCACCCGATGCCTTCTGGAAGGGTTTTGACGCGCTCGTGGCCGACCTCGCCCCGAAGAACGCCGCGCTGCTGGCCGAGCGCGAGCGCCTGCAGGCAGCGATCGACACCTGGCACAAGGCCAACCCCGGCCCGATCCGCGACATGGCGGCCTACCGCAAGTTTCTGGAGACCATCGGCTACCTCGTGCCCCCGCCCGAAGGCGTGCAGGCGACGACCGAGCACGTGGATGCGGAGCTTGCCATCCAGGCCGGCCCGCAGCTCGTGGTGCCTATCCTGAACGCGCGCTACGCGCTCAACGCGGCCAACGCGCGCTGGGGCTCTTTGTACGACGCGCTCTATGGCACCGACGTGATCGGCGAGGATGGCGGCGCCGAAAAGGGCAAGGGCTACAACCCGGTGCGCGGCAGCAAGGTGATCGCCTATGCGCGTGCCTTCCTCGATCAGGCGGCGCCGCTGGCGAGCGGTTCGCACGCGGACGCCGCCGGCTACGCCGTGCAGGGCGGCCGGTTGGTGGTCACGCTCAAGGGCGGTTCGGCCGCCGGCCTGAAAAACCCGGCGCAATTCGTCGGCCACCAGGGCGACGCGGCCAGCCCATCGGGCGTGCTGCTGGTGAACAACGGCATCCATGTGGACATCCGCATCGACCGCGCCACGCCCATCGGCCAAGGCGACGCGGCGGGCGTGGCCGACGTGGTCGTCGAGGCCGCGCTCTCGACCATCCTCGATCTGGAGGATTCGATCGCCGCGGTGGACGCCGAAGACAAGGTGCTCGGCTATCGCAACTGGCTCGGCATCCTGCGCGGCACGCTCACCGAAACCTTCGACAAGGGCGGCCGCAAGATGACGCGCGGCCTCAACCCCGACCGGCGCTACGCCGGCGCCAACGGCCAGGAGGTGGTGTTGCCCGGGCGCTCGCTGCTGTTCGTGCGCAACGTCGGCCATTTGATGACCAACCCCGCCATCCTCTGGGGCGCCGAGGGCCGCGAGATCCCCGAAGGCATTCTCGATGCGATGATCACCACGGCCATCGCGATCCACGACCTCAAGGGCCTGGGCGGCGCCAACGGCATCCGCAACTCGCGCACCGGCAGCGTCTACATCGTCAAGCCCAAGATGCATGGCCCGGCCGAGGTGGCCTTCGCCAGCGAAGTCTTCGCGCGCGTCGAGCAGGTGCTGGGGCTGGCCGAGAACACGGTCAAGCTCGGCATCATGGACGAGGAGCGGCGCACCAGCGTCAACCTCAAGGCCTGCATCGCCGCCGCCCCGAGCCGCATCGCCTTCATCAACACCGGCTTCCTCGACCGAACGGGCGACGAGATGCACACCTCGATGCATGCCGGCCCCATGATCCGCAAGGGCGACATGAAGACCAGTGCCTGGATCCAGGCGTACGAGAAGAACAACGTGCTCGTGGGCCTCTCCATGGGCCTGCGTGGCAAGGCGCAGATCGGCAAGGGCATGTGGGCCGCACCCGACCTGATGAAAGCCATGCTGGAGCAGAAGATCGCCCACCCCAGGGCCGGCGCCAACACCGCCTGGGTGCCCAACCCCACGGGCGCCACGCTGCATGCGCTGCACTACCACCAGGTCAACGTGGCCGCCGTCCAGGCCGAGCTGGAGAAGATCGACGCCGATGCCGAGCGCGACAACCTGCTCACCGGCCTGCTCACGGTGCCCGTGAGCAGCAACCCGAACTGGTCCGACGTGGAGAAGCAGCAGGAGCTGGACAACAACATCCAGGGCATCCTGGGCTACGTGGTGCGCTGGGTCGACCAGGGCGTGGGGTGCTCGAAGGTGCCCGACATCAACGACATCGGCCTGATGGAAGACCGCGCCACGCTGCGCATCTCCAGCCAGCACGTGGCCAACTGGCTGTTGCACGGCATCGTGAGCGAAGGCCAGGTGCGCGCCACCTTCGAGCGCATGTCCGCCAAGGTGGACCAGCAGAACGCGGGCGATCCGCTGTACGAGAAGATGCACGACCGCTACAGCGAATCCATGGCCTACCAGGCCGCGTGCGACCTGGTCTTCAAGGGCCTCACGCAGCCCAGCGGCTACACCGAGCCGCTGCTGCACGCCTGGCGCCAGAGGGTCAAGGCGAAGCAGGCCGGGAAGTAAACGATATTGAAAGCGTAGCTGATAACGCTTGTCTGGCAAGCGTTCAAGGCTGATTTCACTTGAAACGGCGCCTGCGGGTGCCGTTGCCGTTTTCAGCGCAGGCCCTTGCGGGGATGGCGGCGGCCGTTCCAGGTTCTTCAGAACAGCTCGGCATCCCCGTGCGACACCCTGCTTTGCAGTTCGCCGCTCTTGACGAGGTCGTCGTAGTAGCGCACCTGGTTGCGTCCGTGCTCCTTGGCGTAGTACAGCGCCTGGTCGGCGCAACCGATGATCTCGACCGGCGTGTCCGACGTGGCGGCGGCAAAGCCGATGCTGATGCTGATGTGGCCGATCTGCGGGAATTCATGAGCTTCGACGGCGGCGCGCAGGCGCTCCAGGGCTGCACGGGCGTTCTCCAGGCTGATGGAGCGCAGCAGCACCACGAACTCTTCGCCGCCGAAGCGAAAAATGCGGTCCTGGCTGCGAAACTGCGCGCGCAGCCGGTTGGCCAGCAGGATCAGGACTTCGTCGCCGTACAGGTGCCCATAGCGGTCGTTGACCAGCTTGAAGTGGTCGATATCCAGCACCGCCAGCCATTGGCCGTGCTCTTCGGTCGCGCCGTTGACCTCGGTGTAGCGCGCGAACTGCTCGTCGAAGGTCTTGCGGTTGAGCAGGCCGGTGAGCGCGTCGCGCTCGCTGTAGTCCAGCAGGCTCTGGTAGTTCTGGTAGACCATGAACACGCCGGTGATCACTTCGCGCTGATGCTGTGTGAGGGGGTGCGAGCGCGTCACTTCCAGGCAGGTGGTGACGTGGTCCCCCAGCCACACCGGCAGCCACAGCACGTGACGTCCGCGCCGGCTTTGCTGCGCGCTCGCCTCGTGCTCGCGGATGCAGCGCGCGAGCTCCGGCAATTCGTCCAGGCCGTGGCTGTTCGGGTCCTGCAGCGCCTCGTGCGGCGTGCAGGCGATACTGCCGTTGCTGCTCCAGCAGCGTGCCCGCACGCGGATCTCGTCGGCGAACGCGAACAACTCGAGCGAGCGCACCTGCAGGTTGCTGCCCAGCGCGAGGATGGTGGAGAGCACCGAGACCTCCAGCCGCAGATGATCGCGGTGGGTGGTCATTTCAGCGAGGTTTTGCAGCAGGGGTTGCATCGGTCCGTGCTCTCCGTCATGCGGTGTACCAGCGCAGTCGCGGCGATGGCGGTGGTGCACCTGCGTCTAGAGACGTTCTACTGGTTCTTCATGGCGATTGTGCCTTACGTCCTGATACGGTTTGTGACCGGGCACGGAGCCGGTCCATCATTGATCTGCCCAGACCCAATCGACCAGGGCATCGAGCGCCGGCCGCGACGCGACCGCGTTGGGGGCGTTGACCAGTGCCACGAGCACGTAGCGTCTCCCGCTCGCGCCTCGCACATAGCCGGCGAGCGCCGCCGCATCGCGCAGTGAGCCCGTCTTCAGGTGCGCCGCTCCGTGGGCCCGCCCCTGGCTCCGTTTGAGCGTGCCATCCACGCCGATGATGGGCAGCGAGGCGAGCAGCTCCGGCATCACAGGCGAGGCCCAGGCCTGCTGCAGCAGCCGCGCCAGCGCCCACGCGCCCACGCGCCCCTCGCGGCTCAGGCCGGCGCCGTTGTCCATCACCAGCTCCGCGGACGCGCCGCCATGCGCGCGCCACCAGTCGTCGAGTACGGCGCGCGCGCTCTGCAGCGTGCCCGTGCCCGTCTGCTCCCGGCCCATCGTGAGCAGAACCTGCTGTGCCATCACGTTGTTGCTGTATTTGTTGATGTCGCGTATCACTTCAGCCAGCGTGGGCGAGGTGCTGGAGAACACCGGTTGCAGGTGATCGGGCACCTGCCCGTCACGCACCACGCCCGTGAGCGTGCCGCCCAGCGCCCGCCACATGCCTTCGATCGCTCGCGCGGCAAAGCCCTGGGGATCGGCGGGTGCGGCGGACCACAGGCGTTCGCCGCAGGCGCTCGGGTAGCTGCCCGCCAGCACGATGCGGCCGGTTTGCGAAAAATCGGCCTGCAAACCGGCGCGCCAGTCGCCGCAGGCCGCCTGTTCCGGCGCCAGAGGCACGCTGCCCGGGATCTGCAGATGGATCATCGGTGGCTCGAAGGCAATGCGCGCGATACCCGCCGCCACGTCCGGGATGAAGTTCAGCGTGAGGGCGTTGAAATTCACGAGCAGCGCATCGGGCGCGACGTTGTAGGGCCGCCAGGGCTCGTCGTCAAAATCGCCGGGATCGCGCGCGGTGACGGAAAACGCGCTGCGGTCGAGCACGATGTCGCCATCGATGTGCCTCACGCCCTGGCCCTGCAGGCGCCTGAGCATCAGCCACAGGCGCTCGGCCACGAGCTTCGGATCGCCCTGGCCGCGGATGTAGACCTGGCCCTTGAGCGTGCCGTCGCGGAGCGTGCCCTGCACGTAGACCGGCGTCTGCCACGTGTAGGCCGGGCCCAGCAGCTCCAGCGCCGCGTAGGTGGTCACGAGCTTCATCACCGAGGCGGGGTTGCGCATCGCCTCGCCATGCCATGCCAGGCGCGCGTCGGCTCCCTGCACCGGCAGCACGACGGCGGAGAGGGCGTCCTGCGGCACCTGGGCCTGCCGCAGCGCCGCGGCGACGGTGGCGGGCAGACCGTCGGACCCGGCCGGCCGGGCCGGCGCGGCACGGCCTGAAAAGCCCGCCAGCGCGCCCCACAGCAGCAGGCAGGTCAATGTCAAGGGTCGAAGCAAACGCATGATGCGCGAGAGTCTAAAACCGGATAATCGAACCCACATGGATCTCCTTGCCTTTGACACCAGTACCGAACGGCTGTCCGTCGCCGTGCAGGCACGCGCGCGCGTGCTGACGCACGAGGGCGCGGGCGGGGCGCAGGCTTCGCGCACGCTGATCCCGGCCCTCCTGGATCTGCTGGCGCGGGCCGGTACCTCGCTGGATCGGCTCGATGCCATCGTGTTCGGCCAGGGGCCGGGCTCGTTCACCGGGCTGCGCACCGCGTGCGCCGTGGCGCAGGGCCTGGCCCTGGGCGCGCGCTCCGGCGCGGGCGTGCCCGTGCTGCCAGTGCCCACGCTGATGGCGGTGGCGGAAGAAGCGCGGCAGGCCTGCGGCTGTACCCAGGTGCTGGCGACGCTCGATGCGCGCATGGGCGAGGTCTATGCGGCCGACTGCGTCTGGGACGACCGCGAACAGCTGTGGCACCTGCCGGGCGAGGCGCGGCTGCTCGCGCCCGAGGCGGTGTGCGTCCCCCCGGGCTGGACGCTGGCGGGCAATGCCGATGCGGCCTACGGGCAGCGGCTGGCGCCCACGGCTGCGCGTGTGGTGGCGCTGCCCACCGCCCAAGCCCTGCTGCGCCTGGCGCCGGCGCTGATCGCCCGGGGCGGCGCCGTCGCCGCCGATCGGGCCCTGCCCCTGTATGTGCGTGACAAGGTGGCGCAGACCACGGCGGAGCGCGAGGCGGCGCGCATGGAGCACGGTGCATGAGTGCGGTGCTGGCCCCCCAGGCGGCTTTCGTGCCGCTCACGCTCGCGCATCTGGATGCGCTCATGGAGATCGAGCAGGTGGCCTATGCGCAGCCCTGGAGCCGCGGCAATTTTCTCGACTCGATCAACATGGGCTACGAGTGCCAGGCGCTGATGGCGGGCGAAGAGATGCTCGGCTATTTCGTGGTCATGATGGGCGTGCAGGAGGCGCATCTGCTCAACATCACCGTGGCGCCGAGGTACCAGCGCCAGGGCTGGGCGCGGCTGATGCTCGAGGCCATTGCCCTGTGGGCGCGGGGCCGGGGCGCGCGCATGCTCTGGCTGGAAGTGCGCGTGGGCAACGAACGCGCCCGTGCGGTCTATGCGGCTGGCGGGTTTCAGAGCGTCGGGGTGCGCCGCAACTATTACCCGGCAGCGCAGGGGCGGCGCGAAGATGCGGTGATGATGTGCCTGACGTTGTGAACCATCTCGACGCGCGTCGGCGGGCCATGCTGGCCGAAATGGGTGTGCGCGTGTGGACCCCGGCCCCGGCGCCCGTCATGGCGGCGCCTGCGCCGCGCGGGCCGGTCCCGGCCGCAGCCTCTGCCGTGGCGCGCCAGACGCCGGTGCCCCCGCCCGCTGCGCCCGTCCCGGTCCCGGCGCCGCACACACCGCACGCGTCGCACACCGCTCAGGCCGGGTGGCGCCTGGAGGCGCCGCAGCCTCTGTATGCCGCTGCGGCCGACGTGGCCGACGTGGCAGGCGCGGGCGCGTCGGCGCCCCGCTGGCTCGTCGCGCTCGACAGTCCCACGCCCGATGATCCGGGCAGCGGCGAGGCCGGTGATCTGCTGCACAACATGCTGCAGGCCATGGGGCTCAAGGGGGAACCTTCGGTCTTCGTCAGCACGGTGCGCCGTGCGGTGCAGGGCGCGCCCGATGACCCGCGGGCCTTGCGGCAGATGCTGGACGATCTGCGGCCGGCCATCGTGCTGGCCCTGGGCCTGAGCGCGGCCCGCTGCGTGCTCGGTGGCGGCGAGCCACTGGAGCGGCTGCGCGCACGCGAGCACCGCCTGCCGGACGGCACGCCGGTGATCGTGAGTTATGCGCCCAGCTACCTGGTGCGCGCGCCCAAGGCCAAGCGCGAAGCCTGGGCCGATCTGCAGCGCGCGATGGCGCTGGCGGCGGGCTCGTCGCCCCCGATGCCATAATTTCAGGTAACCCACAAAGGAGACCCCTCCATGGAAGCCAGCCCCAGTCGTCGGCTTTCAGCCTCCCGATCTGCCTAGGCGGTCCGGGGGTGCTGAAAGCACCCCCTTGCCGCCGCGGAACAACCATCTTCAGGGAGAGCGGGAGCCATGCTCAATATTTTTTCGCTGGTCAACGGCCGGCTGGTTCAGGAAGAATTCGAGTCGCTGGACGAACTGGCGCGCTTCAATCCGGTCTGGGTCGATCTGGAGTCGCCCACGCGCGAGGAAAAGCGCGCGGTCTCCCAGTACTACGGCCTCTCGATTCCCGAAGACGCGATGGATGACGACATCGAGGAGTCGGCGCGTTTTTACGAGGAAGACAACGGCGAACTGCACATCAGGAGCGACTTCCTGATCGACGATGACGACGATCCGCGCTCGGTGCGCGTGGCCTTCATCCTGAACCAGCACAATACCGAGCTCAAGAGCTGCGGCGTGCTGTTTTCCATCCACGAGGAAGACGTGCCGGTGTTTCGCCTCGTGCGCATGCGCGCGCGCCGCGCCCCGGGCCTGATCCAGGACGCGAAGGAGGCGCTGCTCAACCTCTTCGACACCGACGTGGAGTATTCGGCCGACACGCTCGAAGGCATCTACGACGAGCTCAAGAAGGTCAGCACGCAGGTGCTCGAAGGCCAGATGACGGACACGCACGCGCAGCAGGTGCTGGCCGACATCGCGTGGGAGGAAGACCTGAACGGGCGCATCCGGCGCAACATGCTGGACACGCGCCGCGCCGTGAGCTTCATGATGCGCAGCCGCATGCTCAACGCCGAGCAGTTCGAGGACGCGCGCCAGATCCTGCGCGACATCGAGTCGCTGGACAGCCACACCCAGTTCCTCTTCGACAAGATCAACTTCCTGATGGACGCCACGGTCGGCTTCCTGAACATCAACCAGAACAAGATCATCAAGATCTTCTCGGTCGCCAGCGTTGCGCTGCTGCCGCCGACCCTGATCGCCAGCGTCTACGGCATGAATTTCAAGGCCATGCCCGAGCTGGAGTGGCAGCACGGCTACCTGTACGCCATCGTGCTGATGATCGCCAGCGCGCTGGTGCCGATGTTCTACTTTCGCAAGCGCGGCTGGCTGGCCTGAAGCTCAACGGGGAAGGCTGGGCAGCAGCGCCTGCACGATGCGCTCGGCGTAGCCGCTGGCCACGTCGCGCACGAAGCGGCTGAAATCCACATGCGCGCTGTCGTCGGCGCGGTCTGAAATGGTGCGCAGGATGGCACAGGGCACGCCGTAGTCGCTGCAGGCCTGGGCGACGGCCGCGCCTTCCATTTCCACCGCCAGCGCGTCGTGGCCGGCCGCCAGCAGTCCGGTGCGCAGCAGGGCCGATTCCCGGGCCGTGCTCACGAAGCGGTCGCCGCTCACGATCAGGCCGTGATGGATGCGGGCGGGTGCGTGATTTTCAAGAACAGAATCGGCATTTGACCATGCCACACCTGCGCTGGCAGCTCTCAAAAGCAAAGCGCTGAGCGGCGCATCGCACGCCAGCAGCGCCGTGCCGCGCAGCGGCAGTTCCCAGCGCGGGAAGATGGGCGAGGCGTCCATGTCGTGCTGCAGCGTGTGGCGGGCCACCACCACGTCGCCCACGCGCACGCCCTCACCCAAGCCACCGGCCACGCCGGTGAAGATCAGGCGCCGCGCGCCAAAGCGTTCGATGAGCAGCGTGGCGGTGATGGCCGCCGCCACCTTGCCTATGCCCGAGAGCGCCAGCACCACGCGCTGCCCGTGCAGCGTGCCGGTGTGAAACGTGCGCCCCGCGCAGTCGCTGGTGGCGTGGTCCTGGAGCGCGGCGGCCAGGCCGCCCTGCTCCTCGGGCAGGGCGCTGAGGATGGCCGTGACCATCCCCCGCACTCAGGCCGTTTCGCGCAGTTCGCGCCGCAGGATCTTGCCCACGGCGGACTTGGGCAGGTCGGCGGTGCTGAATTCCACGTACTTGGGGCGCTTGTAGCCCGTGAGGTACTGGTGGCAATACTCGCGCACCTTCTCCTCGGTGAGGCTGGGGTCGCTGCGCACGATCACGAGCTTGACCGCCTCGCCGGTCTTCTCGTCGGGCACGCCCACCACGGCGCATTCGAGCACGCCCGGCATCTGCGCAACCACGCCCTCCACCTCGTTGGGATAGACGTTGAAGCCGCTCACCAAGATCATGTCCTTCTTGCGGTCCACGATCTTGAAGTAGCCGCGCGCGTCCATGGTGCCGATGTCGCCGGTCTTGAAGTAGCCGTCGGCCGTCATGACCTTGGCGGTTTCATCGGGGCGCTGCCAGTAGCCGGCCATGACCTGCGGGCCCTTGATCGCGATCTCGCCGGGCTCGCCGCTGGTGGAAATGTCGTTGCCGTCGTTGTCCAGGATGCGCAGCCAGGTGCTGGGCAGCGGCACGCCGATGGTGCCGGAAAACTCCTTGACCGTGACCGGGTTGCAGGTGGCCGACGGGCTGGTTTCCGACAGGCCGTAGCCCTCGCAGATCGGGCAGCCGGTCTTCTCCAGCCAGAGCTGGGCCACGGCGGCCTGCACCGCCATGCCCCCGCCCACGGACACCTTGAGGTTCTTCCAGTTGACGGTGTCGAAATCGGGGTGGTGCGCGAGGCCGTTGAACAGCGTGTTCACGGCCGGAAAGCTGTGGAAGGTGTGCCTGGAGAGCTCCTTGAGCGTGGCGGCCAGATCGCGCGGGTTCGGGATCAGGATGGTCCTGCCGCCCGTGCGCATGGACAGCATCATGTTCACCGTGAATGCGAAGATGTGATAGAGCGGCAGCGCGCAGACCGAGGTCTGTTGCTCGCCCTGGGGCACCTGGCTCATCACGGGCTCGTTCCATGCCTCGGACTGCAGCACGTTGGCGATCACGTTGCGATGCAGCAGCACCGCGCCCTTGGACACGCCCGTGGTGCCGCCCGTGTATTGCAGCAGCGCGATGTCGTCGGGTTTGATGTCGGGTTTGGCGAGCTTCATGCCCGCGCCCTTGTCCAGCGCGTCGTTGAAGCGCACGGCGCCGGGCAGCTCGAAGTGCGGCACCATCTTCTTCACGTTGCGCACCGCGTAATTGACGATCGTGCCCTTGAGAAAGCCCAGCCGGTCGCCCATGGCGCACAGCACGATGTGCTTGATGGGCGTGCGCGCCAGGCACGCCTGCAGCGTGGTCGCGAAGTTCTCCAGGATGATGATGGCCTGCGCCCCCGAGTCCTTGAGCTGGTGCTCGAGCTCGCGCGGGGTGTAGAGCGGGTTCACATTCACCACCACGTAGCCCGCGCGCAGCACGGCGGCCATGGCCACCGGGTACTGCGGGATGTTGGGCATCATCAGCGCCACGCGCGCGCCGCGCGCCAGCCCCAGGCTCTGCAGATAGGCGGCCATCTGGCGGCTTTGCGCGTCCGCCCGGGCGAAGGTGGTGTCCTTGCCCATGAAGGTGTAGGCGGTGCGGTTGGCGTATTTGGTGAACGCCTCTTCCATCAGCTGTACCAGCGACTGGTACTGCGATGGGTCGATGTCCGCGGGGACGCCTTGCGGATAGGCGGCAAGCCATGGGCGGTCGGTCATTATCAAGTCTCCTGCAATGCTGGTTGGGTGATCTGGTATGAAATCGAAGCGGGTTACAGCGATTTATAAAACGAACGGTCGTGCTTTTTTGAATTATGCGCCCTTGCCGGAGGGCCGAAAAATGGGAGGTGCCGCCCCTGGCAGGGGTTTCATGCCTTGAGCGCGGCCAGCACTTCCTCCAGCATCTTCTTGGCGTCGCCGAACAGCATGCGGTTGTTCTCCTTGTAGAACAGCGGGTTGTCCACCCCGGCATAGCCCGAAGCCATGGAGCGCTTCATCACGATGGAGGTCCTGGCCTTCCAGACCTCGAGTACCGGCATGCCGGCGATCGGGCTGCTCGGGTCTTCGGCCGCGCTGGGGTTGACGATGTCGTTGGCGCCGATGACGATGGCCACGTCGGTGTCCGGGAAGTCGTCGTTGACCTCGTCCATTTCCATCACGATGTCGTAGGGCACCTTGGCCTCGGCCAGCAGCACGTTCATGTGGCCGGGCATGCGACCGGCGACGGGGTGGATGGCAAAGCGCACCTGGATGCCCTTCTCGCGCAGCGTCTGCGTGATCTCGTACACCGTGTGCTGCGCCTGCGCCACCGCCATGCCGTAGCCCGGCACGATGATCACCTGCTTGGCTTCGCGCAGCAGCTCGGCCGTCTCGCCGGCGCTGATGGGCGTGACCTCGCCCTGCGGTTCGGCCGCGTCGCCTTGCCTGGCCGCCGCCGCGCCGCCGCCGGAGCCGAAACCGCCCGCGATCACGCTGATGAAGTTGCGGTTCATCGCGTTGCACATGATGTAGGAGAGGATCGCGCCCGAGGAGCCGACGAGCGCGCCGGTGACGATCAGCAGATCGTTGCTGAGCATGAAGCCCGTGGCCGCCGCCGCCCAGCCCGAGTAGCTGTTGAGCATGGAAATCACCACCGGCATGTCCGCGCCGCCGATGGCCATGATCATGTGCACGCCCAGCAGCACGGCGATCACCGTCATGATGAGCAGCGGCGTCATGCCGGCCTGCACGTCGGGCGCGGCCAGGAAGCGGCTGCCCAGCCAGAGCACCACCAGCAGCGCCACCAGGTTGATCCAGTGGCGCGCCGGCAGCAGCAGCGGCTTGCCGCCGATCTTGCCCGAGAGCTTGCCGAAGGCGATGAGCGAGCCCGAGAAGGTATAGGCGCCGATCAGGATGCCGAGGTAGATCTCCACCTCGTGGATGATCTTCTCCGAGCCTTCGAACCGGATGGACGTATCCACGTAGCTCGCGAAACCCACCACGCAAGCGGCCAGGCCCACCAGGCTGTGCATGAGCGCGATCAGCTCGGGCATCTGCGTCATCTTGACGATGCGCGCAGCCCACAGCCCGATGCCGCCGCCGATCACCAGCGCGAGCACGATCCAGCCCAGGCCCGAGATGTGCACGCGCGGGCCGAACACCGTGGCCAGCACGGCGATCGCCATGCCTATCATGCCCAGCAGATTGCCGCGGCGTGAGGTTTCGGGGTTGGAGAGCCCTCCCAGGCTCAGGACGAACAGAATGGCGGCGCCCAGATAGGCCACCGTCACGAGACTTGCGGACATGGTTGTTCTCTTCCTCGGGTTCTGGTTCTGGTTGGGGCGGCGGGGGTTTACTTGCGGAACATCGCCAGCATGCGGCGCGTGACGGCGAAGCCGCCGAACATGTTGACGCCCGTAAGCACCAGCGCCGCGAACGCGAGCCAGAGGATGAGCGTGTCGGGCCGTCCGTCGGTGCCCGCGCCGGGCGGTGCGATCTGGATCAGCGCGCCAATGGCGATGATGCTGGAAATGGCGTTGGTCACGCTCATCAGCGGCGTGTGCAGTGCGGGCGTGACGTTCCACACCACCATGTAGCCGATGAAGCAGGCCAGCACGAACACCGTGAAGTGGCCGAGGAAGGCGGCGGGTGCGTAGGCGCCGATGGCCCAGAACAGCACGGCGAGCACGGCGAAGACGATGGTCAGCGCCTTGCCCGACATCGGCGCGCCCGGGCCGTGCGCCGATTTCTTCTCCGCCACCGGCGCGGCCGCGGCCTTGGGCGCCGGTTTGGGCGCTGCCTTCAGCGGCGGCGCCGGCCAGGTGACTTCGCCCTCCTTGATGACCGTGAGCCCCCGGATGGCGTCGTCTTCCATGTTGACCAGCGCCACGCCGTCCTTGGCCTTGCACAGCTCTTCGAGCAGGCGCAGCAGGTTGGTGGCGTACAGCGTGGACGACTGCCGCGCCAGGCGCGAGGCGAGATCGGTGTAGCCGATGATGGTGACGCCGTGGCGCACCACGGCCTCGCCGGGCACGGTGAGCTCGCAGTTGCCGCCCTGCTCGCCCGCCATGTCCACGATCACGCTGCCGGGCTTCATGCTCTGCACCATCTCGGCGGTGATGAGCTTGGGAGCCGGCTTGCCGGGAATCAGCGCGGTGGTGATGATGATGTCCGCGTCCCTGGCCTGTTCGGCGTACATCTGGCGCTGCGCGGCCTGGAAACCCTCGCTCATCACCTTGGCGTAGCCGCCGCCGCCCGAGCCCTCTTCCTCATAGTCGACCTTGACGAACTCGCCGCCCAGCGACTTGACCTGGTCGGCCACCTCGGCGCGCGTGTCGTTGGCGCGCACGATGGCGCCCAGGTTGGCCGCCGTGCCGATGGCCGCCAGCCCCGCCACGCCCGCGCCGGCAATGAACACCTTGGCCGGTGGCACCTTGCCCGCCGCCGTGATCTGGCCGTTGAAAAAACGCCCGAAGGCGTTGGCCGCCTCGATCACGGCGCGGTAGCCCGAGACGCCCGCCGTGGACGTGAGCGCATCCATCTTCTGCGCCCGGCTCAGCGTGCGCGGCAGGCAGTCGATCGCCAGCACCGTGGCCTTCTTGGCGGCCAGCTGTTCCATCAGTGCCGGGTTCTGCGCCGGCCAGATGAAGCCGATCAGCGTGCGGCCTTCCGGCATCAGCGCCACTTCCTCGCTGCTCGGCGGGCGCACTTTGAGCACGATGTCCGACCGGGCCCAGAGCGTGGCCGCGTCGGGCAGCACCTCGGCGCCCGCGGCGCGATAGGCGTCATCGCTGAAATGGGCCGCGTCGCCCGCGCCCGATTCGATGGCGACACGGAAGCCGAGCTTGATGATCTTCTCGACGACGTCGGGCACGGTGGCCACGCGTTTTTCGTCGGCCAGTGTCTCGGCGGGCACTCCTATCTGCATCTTGATGGCTCCTGGGTGCGCCTCCCCGGCGCGCAAATGGTATGACGTCTTACTGCAAGCTTACACGATGCGCGCTCCGGTTTTTGCGGTGCATGCCCCGGGCGCGGCAACGGGATTCTCCGGTTTTGCCTTCGATGCCGTGTGTAACCTTGCTGGTAACCCCGATAATTTACCCATGTGTCAGCTTCTGGGCATGAACGCCAACACCCCCACCGACGTGACCTTCAGCTTCACCGGCTTCGCCGAGCGCGCGGGGCACACGGCCGATCACGTCGATGGCTGGGGCATCGCGTTCTTCGAGGGCAAGGGGCTGCGCCACTTCGTCGACCACGAGCGCGCGGTCGATTCACCCGTGGCCGAGCTGATTCGCCGCTACCCGATCAAGAGCCGCAACGTCATCGCCCACATCCGCAAGGCCACGCAGGGCGAGGTGCGGCTGGAGAACTGCCACCCCTTCGTGCGCGAGCTCTGGGGGCAGTACTGGGTGTTCGCGCACAACGGCGATCTGAAGGACTTCCGCCCGCGCCTGCACGCGAGCTTTCATCCCGTGGGCAGCACCGACAGCGAACACGTCTTCTGCTGGATCATGCAGGAGCTCGCCAAGTCGCACGCGGGCGCGCCCAGCGTGCGCGAACTCACGCTCACGCTGCGCGAACTGGCCGCGCACATCGCACCGCACGGCAGCTTCAACTTCCTGCTCTCCAACGGCCAGGCGCTGTGGGCGCATGCGAGCACGCAGCTGCACTGCATCGAGCGCCAGCACCCGTTCGCCGTGGCGCAGTTGAGCGACGAGGACCTGAGCCTGGACTTTTCCACCTGCACCACGCCGACGGACCGCGTGGCCGTGATCGCCACGGCGCCGCTCACGCGCAACGAGCCATGGATGCGGATGCCCGAGCGCAGCCTGCATGTCTTCGTCGATGGACAGCGTCTGCGCGACTGAGGTTCGGCACGGGATTGCGCGAGGCGCATCGGCGACTTTCCCTAGGGTTTACCTGAGGTGACAGCATTGTTTTAAACCCTAGACTGGCTTTGCATCTTCCGATGGAAGGGTTTCTGGCGTCCGTCGGAGCATGGTTTTCTCCACTGCCGAAAGGAGAGTTTCCGATGGACATGCACCGAAGACAGTTCTTCCGCGTCAGCGCCGCGGGACTGATCGGTTCCAGCATGGTGGCCCTGGGTTTTTCGCCCACCGCTGCGCTGGCCGAGACACGCGCTTACAAACTCACGGCCGCCACGGTCACCCGCAGTACCTGCCCGTACTGCTCGGTGAGTTGCGGCATGCTGATCTACACGCTGGGCGACAAGGCGAAAAACGCCACGCGCAAGGTCATCCACGTCGAGGGCGACCCGAGCAACCCGGTGAGCCGCGGCTCGCTGTGCCCCAAGGGCGCGGGTGTGATGGACATGATCAACTCCCCGGCCCGCGTCAAGTTCCCCGAGGTGCGCGAACCCGGCACCAAGGAATGGAAGCGCATTTCCTGGGATGACGCGCTCACGCGCATCGCCAAGCACATGAAGGCGGACCGCGATGCGAACTTCCAGACGAAGAACGATGCGGGCGCCACGGTCAACCGCTGGCTCTCCACGGGGTTTCTGATCTGCAGTTCCTCGAGCAACGAATCGAGCTATCTGTCCGTCAAGGTCGCGCGCGCCCTTGGCATGGTGGGAATCGATACACAAGCACGCGTCTGACACGCACCGACGGTGACCAGTCTGGGCCCGACATTCGGTCGCGGAGCGATGACCAATTCATGGACCGACATCAAAAATGCCGATCTGATTCTTGTGATGGGCGGCAATGCCGCCGAAGCCCACCCGGTTGGCTTCAAATGGGTGGTGGAGGCCATGCAGAAGCGCAAGGCCCGGCTGATCTCGGTGGACCCGCGCTTCAACCGCACGTCCGCGGTCGCGGACTTCTATGCACCGATCCGCAACGGCACCGACATCGCCTTCCTGGGCGGCGTCATCAACTGGCTGCTCACGAACGACAAGATCCACCACGACTACGTCAAGTTCAACACCGACGCCACCTTCCTGCTCAAGCCCGGCTTCAAGCTGGAAAACGGCATCTTCAGCGGCTACGACGAGGCCACGCGCAAGTACGACAAGTCCACCTGGGGCTACCAGCTGGGCGAGGACGGCTACGTCAAGGTCGACGAGACGATGCAGGATCCGCTGTGCGTCTACCAGCAGCTCAAGAAGCACTACAGCCGCTACACGCCCGAGATGGTCTCGCGCATCTGCGGCACGCCGCAGGACAAGTTCCTGAAGATCTGCGAGATGCTGGGCGAGATGTCCGCGCCCGACAAGACCAGCACCATCCTGTATGCGCTGGGCTGGACGCAGCACACCGTGGGCAGCCAGAACATCCGCACCATGGCGATGATCCAGCTGCTGCTCGGGAACATGGGGCGGCCGGGCGGCGGCGTGAACGCGCTGCGCGGGCACTCCAACGTGCAGGGTGTGACCGACATGAACGCCTACGCCGAGGTGCTCTCGGGCTACCTGGGCGCGCCCATGGACGCCGACACCACGTTCGAGGGCTACATCAAGCGGCTCACGCCCAAGGCCATGCGGCCCAACCAGTTCAACTACTGGAGCAACTTCTCGCGCTTCTACGTGAGCCTGATGAAGTCCTACTACGGCAAGGCCGCAACCAAGGAAAACGACTTCTGCTACGACTGGATGCCCAAGTTCCCCGGCGGCTTTGACGTGATGCACATCTTCGAGCTGATGCACCAGGGCAAGGTGGGCGGTTTCATCTCGCAGGGCTTCAACCCGCTGGCCACCGTCGCCAACAAGAACAAGCTGTCGGCGGCGCTCATGAAGTTGAAGTACCTCGTGATGATCGATCCGCTCGAATCGGAGACCGGCGAGTTCTGGCAGAACTTCGGCGAGTTCAACGACGTCAAGCCCGAGTCCATCCAGACCGAGGTCTTCCGCCTGCCGACCGCCTGTTTTGCCGAGGAGCAGGGCAGCTTCACCAATTCCAGCCGCGTCGCGATCTGGAAGGAAGCCGCCGTCGAGCCGCCCGGCGAGGCCAAGGTCGATTCGGAGATCATGGCGCAGCTGTTCGTCAGGCTGCGGGCGATGTACGCCAAGGACGGCGGCGCCTTCCCCGATCCCATCCTCAACCTGGACTGGCCCTACGTCATCCCCGAGGAGCCCACGTCCAGCGAACTGCTCAAGGAGATCAGCGGACGCGCGATCGGCGACGTGCATGCGCCGCCCGACCCGGCCAACCCTTCCGCGCCGCCCGCGGTGCTCGTGAAGGCGGGCCAGCAGGTGCCGGGCTTCGCCATGCTGCGCGACGACGGCTCCACCGCCTGCGGCAACTGGCTGTACGCGGGCGCCTGGTCGGAGGCGGGCAACCTGACGGCGCGCCGCAGCCTGGAGGATCCCACGGGCTGGGGCGTGTACCAGAGCTTCGGCTTCTCCTGGCCGGCCAACCGGCGCATCCTCTACAACCGCGCCAGCGCCGACAAGGACGGCAAGCCCTGGGCGCCGAACAAGAAGTACGAGTACTGGAACGGCAAGACCTGGACCGGCGCGGACGTGCCCGACATGCTGCCCTCGGCCAAGCCGGAGATCGGCATGGGCTCGTTCATCATGAACCCCGAGGGCGTGGCGCGGCTGCACGCGATCGGCATGGCGGACGGTCCCTTCCCCGAGCACTACGAACCGTTCGAAACCCCGATCGGCGTGAACCCGCTGCACCCGGACAACCCCAAGGCGATCAGCAATCCGGCCGCCCGGGTGTTCAAGAGCGACATGGATGCCTTTGGCAAGAAGGAGGAGTTTCCCTACACCGCGACCACCTATCGCCTGACCGAGCACTTTCACACCTGGACCAAGCATGCGCGCCTGAACGCCATCATGCAGCCCGAGGCCTTCGTCGAGATCAGCGAGGAGCTGGCCAAGGAGAAGGGTATCAAGAAGGGCGACAAGGTGAAGATCAGCAGCATCCGCGCGTCGATCATCACCAAGGCCGTGGTCACCAAGCGCATCAAGCCGTTCAACGTGGACGGCAAGCAGGTGCACCTTGTGGGCATACCGTTCCACTGGGGCTTCAAGGGACAGACGAAGAATGGCTACCTGGCCAATGCGTTGACGCCGTTCGTGGGCGACGCCAATTCGCAGACGCCGGAGTTCAAGGCCTTCCTCGTCAACATTGAAAAGGTGTAGCCATGTCGAGTCTGCAATCACTGGATGTGGTCGCCCGCTCGGCCACGACGACACCGCCGCCCCAGGCGCGCACCCACGTGACGGAGGTCGCCAAGCTGATCGACGTCTCCAAGTGCATAGGCTGCAAGGCCTGCCAGGTGGCGTGCTCGGAGTGGAACGACCTGCGCGACGATGTGGGCACCAACATCGGCGTCTACGACAACCCGGCCGACCTGTCCGGCCAGACGTGGACGCTGATGCGTTACTTCGAGGTCGAGCCCGAGCAGGACCATCTCGAATGGCTGATCCGCAAGGACGGCTGCATGCACTGCGAGGACCCGGGGTGCCTGAAGGCCTGCCCTTCGCCCGGTGCCATCGTCAAGTACTCCAACGGCATCGTGGACTTCATCAGCGAGCACTGCATCGGCTGCGGCTACTGCATCAAGGGCTGCCCGTTCGACATCCCGCGCATCAGCCCCAAGGACAACAAGGCGTACAAATGCTCCTTGTGCTCCGACCGGGTGAGCGAGGGGATCGAACCCGCCTGCGTCAAGGCTTGTCCCACGGGCGCCATCACCTTCGGGCCCAAGGAAGACATGCTGGAGCACGCGGTGCAGCGCACCGCCGAGCTCAAGGAGCGCGGCTACAAGAACGCCGGGGTCTACAACCCGGCGGGCGTGGGCGGCACGCACGTCATGTACGTGCTCAAGCACGCCGACCGGCCCGAGCTCACGGGTCTGCCGCGCGATCCGAGCATCAGCCCCATGGTCTCGCTCTGGAAGGGGCTGGCCAAGCCCATCGGCCTGGCGGTCATGGCGGGCGCGGCGTTCGCCGGGTGGTTCCACTACCTGCGCAAGGGGCCGCTGGAGGCCCCCGAGGATGAAACCGAGGACAGCACGCAAGGAGACCGGTCATGAAAACCCCTCAATTGCAACGCTACGACGCGGGCCAGCGCTCCAACCACTGGGCGGTGGTCACGTGCTTCGTGCTCGCGGCCGCCTCGGGCTTCGCGCTCTTTCACCCGGCGCTGTTCTGGCTCACCAACCTGCTGGGCGGCCCGCAGTGGACGCGCATCCTGCATCCCTACCTCGGCATCGCGATGTTCGTGCTGTTCCTGGGCATGTTCTTCATGTTCGTGGGGGCCAACATCTGGCACAAGGAAGACTCCGAGTGGCTGGCAAAGGCCGGCACGCTGATCGCCCAGGGCAATGCCGCGAAGATGCCCGCCGTGGGCAAGTACAACGGCGGACAGAAGTTCGTCTTCTGGGTGTTCACGCTGTGCCTCATCGTGCTGCTGGTGACGGGGGTCATGTTCTGGCAGGCCTGGTTCGCCGCCAGCGTGCCAATCCCGCTGCAGCGCGTGGCCGTGCTGGTGCATGCGCTGGCGGCCTTCATCCTCGTGCTCGGGGTGATCGTGCATGCCTATGCGGCCATCTGGGTCAAGGGCACGCTGGGCGCGATGGTGCGCGGCAAGGTGAGCGCGGCCTGGGCCAGGCACCACCATCCGCTCTGGTATCGCGACCAGATGAAGGCCTCCAGGAAATGAAGAAACCCTTTTGTTGAACCCCAAGCTGCCTGCGGGCGCCTGATGCGCCGGGGCAGCTTCTTTTTTTGCCGATACGCCCTTGAACTCGCCCGACTACCAACCGTTTCAGCACACGCCCGAAGAGATTGCACTGCGCTCGTCGATCGACGTACCGCTGCTGCTCCTGCCCAAGCGCGCCGGCCTGTTTGCCGAGCGCGCGCTGCGCCTGCGCCAGAAGGCCGCGGGCCACCCCATGCACGACTACCTGATGTTCATGGCCGTGGTCTGCGAGGCGCAGCATGCGCGCCTGTCCGGGTTCGCGCCGGTGCCGCTGCCCACGCAGGAACAGATCGACGCGGCCGCGGCCGAAGGGCGGGCCCTGCTGGCCACCGAGGCCTGGCCGCGCGATCCGGCCTGGCGCGGCGAATTGCGCGCGCTGCTGGCGCAGGTGCTGGGCAAGCTCCCGGCCGACAGCCCGGCGCGCACCGGCGTGTCGGCCGTCATCGGCCTGCCCGACCAGACGCTGGAGCAGCAGGCCGACCGGCTGCTCGCGGGCATCACGCTGGGGCTCGACCTGGCCACGGCGCCGCTCATCGCCGCGGGCCTGCAGCTCTATTGGGCGCACCTGGTCACGCGCACCAGCGCGCTGGGCCCGACGGTCTTTCACCCGGTCGAGAACAGCAACCGCTGCCCCTGCTGCGGCAGCGCCCCGGTGGCCAGCCTCACGCGCGTGGGCGGCCGGCAGGAAGGCCAGCGCTACCTGTGCTGCAGCCTGTGCGGCACGCAGTGGCTGATGGAGCGCGTGCAGTGCACGCAGTGTTTTTCCGACAAGAGCGTGCGTTACCGCGGCCTGCAGCCCGCCCAGGCCGCCGCCGAGCCCGAGAAGGCGCCCGCGATCGAGGCCGAGACCTGCGACGAATGCCACCATTACCTCAAGACCATGCACATGGCGCGCGAGGTGCACGTCGAGCCCGTGGCGGACGATCTGGCCACGCTCACGCTCGATCTGCTGGTGTCCGAGGAGGGCTACGTGCGCAGCGGCACCAACATGCTGCTGCTCTTTGGCGACCCTGAAGCCGAACCGGGAGCCTCCTGATGCTGCTGCCTGAAGAATCCGTGGTTCACGGTTCGTCGGCTGAACCCCAACCATCGAACGCCGCCCGGCCGCAGGATCTGCCTGCGCTCGATCGTCTTCTGCGCCTGTCGGCCGTGCAGGCGCTGGCCCTGGCGCATGGCCACACGCTGGTGGCCCAGACGGCGCGCGCGCTGCTGACCGAGCTGCGTGCGCGGGCCATCGCTGGTGGCCTGAGCGTGGACGCGCTGGCGCACGATGCGCTGGCCGATGCCCTGGCGCGGCGCGTGCACGAGCGCCTGGCGCCACGCATGCGCACCGTGCTCAACCTCACGGGCACGGTGCTGCACACCAACCTCGGGCGCGCGCTGCTGCCCGAAGCCGCCATCGCGCACATCACCGCGATGATGGCCGCGCCCAACGACCTGGAGTTCGATCTGGTCACGGGCCGGCGCGGCGACCGCGACAGCATCGTCGAAGGCCTGCTGTGCGAGCTCACCGGGGCCGAGGCCGCGACGGTGGTGAACAACAACGCGGCGGCCGTGCTGCTCACGCTGGCGGCGCTCGCCAGCGGGCGCGAGGTGATCGTTTCGCGCGGCGAGCTCGTCGAGATCGGCGGCGCATTCCGCATGCCCGACGTGATGCAGAGCGTGGGCGCGCGTCTGGTCGAGGTGGGCACGACCAACCGCACCCACCCGCGCGACTACGAAGGCGCGATCGGCGAGCGCACCGCGCTGCTCATGAAGGTGCACACCAGCAACTACCAGGTGCAGGGCTTCACCAGCGCGGTGGCCGAGGCTCAGCTCGCGCCCATCGCCGCCGTGCGCGGCCTGCCGCTGGTGACCGACCTGGGCAGCGGTGCGCTGATCGATCTGGGCGCCTACGGCCTGCCCCCCGAGCCGACGCCGCGGCAGATGCTGGCCGATGGCTGCGCGCTCGTGACCTTCAGCGGCGACAAGCTGCTGGGGGGGCCGCAGGCGGGGCTCATCGTCGGACGCAAGGATCTCGTGGCGCGCATCAAGGCGCACCCCATGAAGCGCGCGCTGCGCATGAGCAAGCTGCCGCTGGCGGCGCTCGAGGCCACGCTTCGGCTGTACCTGCGCCCCGAGCGCCTGACGCAGGACCTGCCCACGCTGCGCCTGCTCACGCGGCCGCTGGCCGCGATCGAAGCCACGGCCCGCGCGGTGGCGCCCGCGCTGCAGGTTGCGCTGGCGCCGCGCTACAGCGTGCAGCAGGTGGCGCTGCAGGGGCAGATCGGCTCGGGCTCGCTGCCCGTGGAGCGCCTGCCGTCCAGCGGCCTGGCGCTCGCACCGGTGGACGCGGCGGGAACGGGCCGGGCGCTCGAAGCGCTGTGCGCCGCGTTGCGCGCCCTGCCCATGCCGGTGATCGGGCGCATTCACGAAGACCGGCTGCTGCTGGACATGCGCTGCCTCGAAAAGCCGGCGCAGCTTCTGGATCAGATCGGCCTTCTGCGCTGGTCTGACAAGCGCAAATAGCTATTGAAAAAGTAGCTTATGATCGTCGGCACCGCAGGCCATATCGATCACGGCAAGACCACGCTGGTGCGCGCGCTCACCGGCGTCGATACCGACCGCCTGCCCGAGGAGAAGAAACGCGGCATCAGCATCGAACTGGGCTACGCCTTTCTCGATGCGCCGGGCGGCGAGCGCATCGGCTTCATCGACGTGCCCGGCCACGAGCGCCTGGTGCACACCATGGTCGCGGGCGCCAGCGGCATCGACTACGCGCTGCTGCTGGTGGCCGCCGACGACGGCCCCATGCCGCAGACGCGCGAGCACCTGGCCGTGCTCTCGCTGCTCGGGATTGCGCGCGGCGCGGTGGTGATCACCAAGATCGACCGCGCGGCCGAGGGTTGCGTGCCCACGCTGCGCGCCGAGATCGAGGCGATGCTCGCGGGCACGAGCCTGCAGGGCGTGCCCGTCGTGGAGGTCAGTGCGCAGACCGGCGCCGGCATCGCCGAGCTGCGCGCGCTGCTGCAGGCTGCCGCGAGCGGGCCGGCGCGCGCCGCGGCGCAGGACGATGAGCCCCGCGCCTTTCGCCTCGCGATCGACCGTGCCTTCACGCTGCAGGGCACCGGCACCGTGGCCACCGGCACCATCCACGCGGGCCATGTGCGCGTGGGCGACGAACTGGCGCTCTCGCCTGCCGCGCCCGGCGTTGGCCCCACGATGCGGGTGCGCAGCCTGCACGCGCAGAACCAGGCGGTCGAGCAGGCGCACGCCGGCCAGCGCTGCGCGGTGGCGCTCGTCGGCGTGGCGCGCGAGGCGCTGGCGCGCGGGCAATGGCTCAGCACGCCGTCGGTGCAACTGGCGACGCAGCGGCTCGATGCCTGGCTCACGCTCTGGCCGGGCGAGGGCCGGCCACTGCGCTCGGGCGCGCACGTGCAGGCGCACCTGGGCGCGGCGCATGTCAACGCCACCGTCGCGCTGCTCGATGCCGACGTGCTCGCGCCCGGCGCCACCGCGCTGGTGCAACTGGTGCTGGCGGGCGCGGTGGGCGCCTGGCACGGCGAGCGCGTGCTGCTGCGCGACAGCGCCGCAACCCGCACGCTGGCGGGCGGACGCGTGCTCGACCCGTTCGCGCCCACGCGCTACCGGCGCACGCCGCAGCGCCTGGCCGAGCTGGCCGCGCTGCAGCAGCCCACGAGCGCCGCTCGCCTGGCCGCGCTGCTGGCGGTGGCGCCGCAGGGCGTGGATCTGGCGCGCTTCGCGGCCGCGCAAGGGCTGGCCCGCCTGCCCGACGGATGGGTACCCAGCACCGCGCTGACGCAGGCGGGTCAAGCGCTCGGCGCCACGCAAACCGAGAGCCACGGCGCGGCGGCGCTGCAGGCGCTCAAGGCCTTTCATGAGCGCCAGCCCGACGAGCTCGGCCCGGACAGCGCGCGCCTGCGCCGCCTGGCCGCGCCGCGCCTGCCGCCCGCGCTCTGGCAAGCGCTGCTCGCGGGCATGGCGGCGGCGGGGCAGGTGGTGCTGCACGGTGCGGTGGTGCACCTGCCCGAGCACGGCGCGCAGCTTTCCGAGACCGAGACGCGCATCGCGCAGAAGGTGGCGCCGCTGCTCGCCGCCGCGCGCTTCGAGGGCGCCTGGGCGCGCGACATGGCGCGCGACGCGAAAGAGCCCGAGCCGCTGGTGCGCAGCACGCTCGCGCGCCTGGCGCGCCGCGGCGAGCTGCATCAGGTCGTGAAGGACCTGTACTACCCGCCGCAGGCGATGCATGAGCTCGCTCAGCTGGCGCGTGACGTCGGCGCGGCGCACGGCGGTGTGGTGCTGGCCGCACAGTTTCGCGACGCGACCGGCCTCGGGCGCAAGCGGGCCATTCAGATTCTGGAATACTTCGATCGCATCGGCTTCACGCGCCGCGTGGGCGATATGCACAAGCTGCGCGCGGATTGCACGTGGTTCACCGACGGGTGAGGCGACATGGAAGGGCAACCATCCTGGTGGGTGGGCCGGGCTTCAAACCCGGTGGGCGGCGCCACGCGCTGCCGGGTGGGTTCGACTCCCATGCCCTTCCGCCCCTGGAATTTGAATAGCTGACTACGCACGATCAGCAACGATTTCAAATCAAAATGTAGTTGGAATCCATATATGGCAGGCGTGAGCAGCTTCTCTTTTTGAGAAAGCTCAAAACACCAGCGTGCGCCAGCGCAGATCGATCGCCCGCGCCATGAATTGCACCGCGCCGCCGCGTGCGCAGCCGGGCATCAGTTCGGCGGGATCGACCCCTTGCGCCGCGAGCGCGTCCGAGCAGGCGAACAGGCGTGCGCCGAGCTGCACCGCTTCCTGCAGGTTGTCGGCGATGGTCTTGTTCACGCGCGCGCTGGCGCGCAGGCGCGCGGCCACACGGGGAATCAGCAGGTGCACGCTGGCGGCGGTGAAGTACAGCTCCACCGGCACGTCCATGGCGGCTGCGGCGGCGGCGTGGAAGAACGGCGTCGCCAGGCGCTCGGGGCAGCTGGCGTCGGCCGACCAGAGCATGATCGCGACGCCGGCCGCGTCGTGTTCGGTGAAGCTCATGGCGCGGCGGGCGGCGCGAGTTGCACGCCGTTGGCGCGCGCGTGCCGCGCCATGGCCTCGTGCACCGCGTCGCCGTGCACGAGCTGCGGCACATCGGCCGCGAAATCCGCCAGGCGCAGGCGCGCGATCCAGCCCGCGCCGTACGGGTCCTGGTCCACCAGGCGCGGGCGCTCTTCCAGCCGTTCGTTGATCTCGATGATGGCTCCCGAGACGGCGGTCTTCACCGCCACGATGGATTTGGAGAGCTCGACCACCGCCACGGTGGCGCCCTGCGCGAGCTCGGTGCCCACGCGCTTGGGGCGGCACATGTAGATGTCGCCCGAGAGCGCGATGCCAAGCGCGGTGATGCCCACCGTCGCGCTGGCGCCGTCGGCTTCCAGCCGCGCCCAGACCTGGTGCTCGATCAGGTAGTACAGCTCCGGCGGATGGCTCAGGCGCAGCAGCGGCGTGCTCATGCCGCGATGGTAGCGACTTGGCTACTTCTTGCCGTGCGGGCTCACGTAGTCGCCCGCCTTGGAGTGGAAGGCGATCGCCATGCGGTTCCAGCCGTTGATGGCGATCACCGCCAGCGTCAGGTCGACCAGGCCCTTCTCGTCGAAGTGCTTGCGCGCCTCGGCATAGATCTCGTCGGAGACCTCGCCGTCGGCGATGCGCGTCACGGCCTCGGTCCAGGCGAGGGCAGCGCGCTCGCGTTCGGTGTACAGGTGCGGCGCCTCGCGCCAGGCCGAGAGCACGAAAAGGCGTACGGTGCTTTCGCCCTGGGCGATGGCATCCTTGCTGTGCATGTCCAGGCAATACGCGCAACCGTTGATCTGCGAGGCGCGCATCTTCACGAGCTCGATCAGCGACTCTTCCAGCCCGCTCTTGTGCACCTGCATCTCGGTGTGCAGCAGGGCCTTGAACGCCTCGGGCGAGGCGTCCTTGTATTCAATGCGTTGTGACATGGCGACAGACTCCCATGGAAAACGCGGTTCAAGAGAAACCGCCAAATCACGCAGTCTAGGCGCCTGAAGCGGGGCGCGAGCCGATTTTCCGGGGGAACCTGCGTTGCGAGTGCGGGTTTTCCCTTGCCGCCCCGCGCCGGGTCAATCGTGCTCGAAACGGAACACCGCCGTGCTCGCGAGCAGATTCGGCCAGCGGCGCACCTCGCGGCCGTCTTCCAGCCCGAAGGCGTCGATGATGCGCAGCTTGTTGCGCTGCGCCAGCACCTCGAAGTCCTTGAAGGTGCCGACGCGGATGTTGGGCGTGTCGTACCACTGGTAGGGCAGACGGCTCGTCACCGGCATCCTGCCGCGCAGCACCGACAGGCGGTTGGGCCAGTGGGCGAAGTTGGGGAAGGCGACGACGGCGCTTTGGCCCACGCGCGCGGTTTCCTGCAACATGACCTCGGCGTTGCGCAGGTGTTGCAGCGTGTCGATCTGCAGCACCACGTCGAAGCTGTTGTCGGCGAACATCGCCAGGCCCTCGTCCAGGTTGAGCTGGATCACGTTCACGCCGCGGCGCACGCAGGCGAGCACGTTGGCGTCGGCAAGCTCGACGCCGTAGCCGCTGCAGCCGCGCGTGCGCTGCAGCAGCTCGAGCAGCGCGCCGTCGCCGCAGCCCAGGTCGAGCACGCGGCTGCCCTCGGGCACGAGCCGCGCGATGGATTGCATGGTGGCGTGGTCGCTCATGAAAGCTCCTTGGCAATGCCATCGAAATAAGAGCGCACCACGCTCATGTAGCGGGCGTCATCGAGCAAAAAGGCATCGTGCCCGTGCGGCGCATCGATCTCGGCGTAGCTCACGTCGCGGCGGTTTTCCAGCAGCGCGTGCACCAGCTCGCGCGAGCGCGCGGGGGCAAAGCGCCAGTCGGTGGAAAAGCTCACCAGCAGGAACTTCGCCTGCGTGACGGCCAGCGCCTGCGTGAGCTTGCCGCCGTGCGTGCGCGCCGGATCGAAGTAATCGAGCGCGCGGGTGATCAGGAGATAGGTGTTGGCGTCGAAGTAGCTGCTGAACTTGTCGCCCTGGTGGCGCAGGTAGCTTTCGATCTGGAACTCCACGTCCTGCGTGCTGTAGTGGTAGCTGCTGCGCGCCACGCCGTCGACGGCTTCGCGCAGCTCGCGGCCGAACTTGGCGTTCATCACGTCGTCCGAGAGGTAGGTGATGTGCCCGATCATGCGGGCGATGCGCAGGCCGCGCTGCGGGATCACGCCGTGGCGGTAGTAGTTGCCGCCGTGAAAATCCGGGTCGGTGGCGATCGCGCGGCGCGCCACCTCGTTGAACGCGATGTTCTCCGCCGAGAGGTTGGGGGCGCTGGCGACGACGATGGCGTGGCGCACGCGCTTGGGGTACTGCAGCGTCCAGGACAGCGCCTGCATGCCGCCCAGGCTTCCGCCCATCACGGCCGCCAGCCGCGTGATGCCCAGGCGATCGAGCAGCAGCGCCTGCGCGTTCACCCAGTCCTCGACGGTGAGCACGGGGAAGTCGGCGCCATAGACCTCGCCCGTGGCCGGGTTCACGTCCATGGGGCCGGTCGAGCCGAAGCACGAGCCGGGGTTGTTGATGCCGATCACGAAGAAGCGCTCGGTGTCCACGCTCTTGCCCGGGCCGATCATGTTGTCCCACCAGCCTTCGCTCTTGGGCTGGCCCGCGTACATGCCCGCGACGTGGTGCGAGGCGTTGAGCGCATGGCACACGAGCACGGCATTGCTCTTGTTGGCGTTGAGCGTGCCGTAGGTCTCGTAGGCGAGGTGATAGTCCCGAAGCACGGCGCCCGAGGTGAGCGCGAGCTCCTCCGGGAACTGCATCAGCTGGGATGTGGCAATGAGCGACATGAAAAAACCCGGCATCGCCAAAGAACGAGGCCGGGCTTGCACGATTCGGTCACGTCTTTAGCAGAACTTGTAAAGCGCCCGCAAGCGGTGCAAATCGGCGCGTCAACAGTGGGCCATTATGCCCAAGCGGCGGTTTCGTGTCGCCAAGACCGGGGTGGCGATGCGGTCAAGCGGGCCAGGCGAGGCGCACGCCGTGTTCGTGCGCAAGGCGTTCCAGTGCCTCGGGCGTGTCCACGTCCGTGGTGTAGCGCGCGTGCTCGGCCGCGAGTTGCGCCACCTGATCGGGATGCGCGCGCCGCCAGGCGCGCACCGAGGCGCCGCCCTGCACGGCGGCACGCAGCACGGCGCCGAAGGCGAGCGGGTGGCCGGGTTCGCCGCCGTGCACGGGAACGACCAGGTGCACCTTGTCCTGGCGCGTCCGCCACGCGTGCAGCACGGCCTGCGCATCGCCCTCCTGCAGCAACGGCTGATCGCCGAGCGCGACCAGGAGGGTGACCGTATCGGGCGGCAATGCCCGCAGGCCGTAGGCGAGCGACGTGGCCGGGTCTTCCTCGGGCTTGGGGTTGGTGACCCATGTCAGCGAGGGATAGCGTGCCTGCGCGGGTTCGAGCACCCGCAGCAGCGCCTGCCTGTGGTGGCCGAGCACGACGACGATGCGCGCGCAGCCCGCCTGCGCGAGCAGCCGCACCTGGCGCAGCAGCAGCGGCTCGCCATCGCGTTCCAGCAGCGATTTGGGCCGGTGACCCATGCGCCGCCCGGCACCGGCCGCGAGGACGACGGCGCCGATGCCCGTGCCGCCCGCAGACTCAGGCATCGTCGTGGATCACGAAGCAGACGTTGGCCGCGTCGTTGGGCGTGATCTCCTGCAGGTCCTTGACATGCGCCACGTCCATGTCGCGCGGCAGCGGCACGCCGTTCTTCACCGCGAGGATCTCGGCCATCACGCTCACGGCGATCTCGGGCGGCGTCTTGCTGCCGATGTAGATGCCCACGGGCCCGCGCAGGTGCTTGAGGCTTTCCTCGGTCTGATCCAGATACTCGATCATGCGCTGCTGGCGCAGCGCGCTGTTGCGCCGGCTGCCGATGGCGCCGATGTAGAAGGCCGGGGTCTCCAGCGCCTGCAAGAGCGCCAGGTCGTCGAGCTTGGGGTCGTGCGTGAGCGCGATCACGCAGGTGCGGCCGTCGGGCTTCATCTCGGCCACGGTGTCGTCGGGCATGGTGGTCACGAGCCGCGCGCCCGCCACGCTCCAGCTGCCCGAGAATTCCTCGCGCGGGTCGCACACGGTCACGGAAAAACCGCAGAACAGCGCCATGGTGGCGAGGTACTCGCTCATCTGCCCGGCGCCGATGATGAGCATGCGGTAGCCGGGACCGAAGGTGTTGACCACCTCCTGCGCGTCGATGAGCAGATCGGCCGGATGCTCGGCCGCCTCCAGCGTGACCGCGCCGTCCGCCAGGCGCACGCGCCGGTGCACGAGCTCGCCCGCGTCCAGGCGCGCGAGCAGCTGCTCGATGGCCTCTGCCTCGGGGTTGAATTCCACGAGGATCTGCAACGTGCCGCCGCAGGGCAGGCCGAAGCGGTGCGCCTCGTCGGCCGTGACGCCGTACTTGACGAATTGCGGCGGCCCCTCGTGCGCCAGCGCATCGGCCGCGCCCGGCTTGGTGTAGCGGTCGATCAGGTCGTACTCGATGCAGCCGCCCGAGACCGACCCCATCACCATGCCGTCGCCTCGCAGCGCCATGATGCAGCCTATGGGCCGCGGCGACGAGCCCCAGGTGTGCACGACCGTGGCGAGTACCGCGTCCTGCCCGTGGGCGCGCCATTGGGCGAGCGCGCGCAAGACGGTGAGATCGAGGTTTTCCATGACGGCGCCCTCCTGTGCTGTCGCTATTTCTGCATGGCGGCGTCGGCTTCGCCGCCGCCCTTGAGCTTGCCCCAGAGCTTCTTGAGCGCGCCGGGTTTGTCCGCCGCGGCCTCGCCTTCCTGCGGCGGCGGGCCATAGCGCCGCTGCATCTCCTCGTCGAAGCGGGTGAAGAATTTCTCGGCCATGGACTTGGCGACGCCGTCGATCAGGCGCTGGCCCACCTGCGCGATCTTGCCGCCGACGGTGGCGCTGGCGCTGTAGGTCAGTTCGCACCCCGCGTCCTGCGGCGTGAGCGTGACCCTGGCGCTGCCCTTGCCGAAGCCCGCCGGCCCGCCGGTGCCCTCGAAGCCCAGTGTGTAGCTGCTGGGCGGGTTGATGTCGGCGAGCGTGATCGCGCCCTTGAACCTGGCGCTGACGGGGCCGACCTTGAGCGCCATCGTGATCGCGTAGGCGTTCTCGCCCGTGGCCTCGATGCTGTCGCAGCCGGGGATGCAGGCCTTGAGCACCTCGGGGTCGTTGAGCGCGTCCCAGGCCTGCTGCTGGGTGATGGCCAGGGGCCGTGAGCCTTGCATTTCCATGGATGTGTCTCCTGGGCGTTTGGATTCAGGTTTTGAGCAGGCGTGCGATCGCGCCCGCGAGTTCGTGCAGTTTGGTGACGTTGTGCACCGCCACCATGCCGTCGGCCGCCTTGTGCAGCTCGGCCGCGCCGCGCGCGATCGGCTCGTAGCCGCCGAAGCGCAGCAGCGGGTTGAGCCACAGCAGCGTGCGCGTGTGGCGCTTGAGCCAGGCCAGTTCCTTTTTGAGCGGCTCGGGCTCGCCGGTGTCCAGCCCGTCGCTTACCAGCAGCACCAGCGTGCGCCGCCCGACGAGGCGGCGTGCGTGGCGCTCGCGCAGCTGCGCGAGCGACGCACCTAGGCGCGTACCTCCGGCGAAGTCGTCGATCGCCTGCCCGGCGGCGAGCAGCATGGCGTCGGTGTCGGCGAGGCGAAACGCGGCGTTCAGGTCGGTCAGGTGCGAGCCGAAGGCGAACACGTCGCGGCGCACCGCCAAACCGCGCCCGCCCGCCTGTGTGCGCGCCGTGGCGCAGTGCAAAAATGCGAGCAGCAGGCGCGCATAGCGCTCCATCGAGCCCGAGACATCGACCAGCACCAGCAGCGGCAGCGGCGCGCGGCGGCGCTCCAGGCGGTGCAGCGCCATCACGTCGCCGCCGCATTGCGCGGCGCTGCCAAACGTGCGGCGCCAGTGGATGCGCGCGCCGCGCGTGCCGCCGTGCGTGCGCCGCGCGGCCACGGTGGGCAGCGGCAGCGGGATGTCGCGCACCAGGCGTTCGACGAGCCTGTATTCGCTGGCCGTGAGCTGGTTGAAATCGGCGGTTTTCAGGCGCGCGACCTGGCTTGCGGTCATCGCGGCGTCCAGGTCGATCGCGTCCTCCTTGGCGGGTGCGCTTTGCGCCTTGGGTGGCGACAGCGCCTCGGCCACGCGCGGGCGGCGCTTGGGCGCCCTGGCGTGACCGTCGGCGCGCGGCAGCATCTGCGCGAGCAGTTTGTTGGCGAGCTTGGGGTCGCGAAAGAACGCGTCGAACAGTTCGCGGAACACGGCGCGATCCTGCTCGCGCGCGACCAGCACGGCTTCGAGCGCGGCGCTGGCATCGTCCTTTTGCGCCACACCCACCCAGTTCAGCGCCTGCTGCGCCAGCGCGATGCGCGAGGCATCGATGGGCACGCCCGCGCGGCGCAGCATGCGGCAGAAGGCGCCGAGGTTGCCCGCGAGCTTGCCGTGGCGCGCATCGCCGAGCTGGACGACGCGTTCGGGCGCGGGGCTGAGCTGCGCTGGCATGGCGGTGGCCCGTCTCAGTTCGCGCCGCCGCCCTGCGCGGCCACCTGCAGCACCTCGGCAGCCAGCGCCTGGTTCAGGGCCGCCACGTCGTCGCGCTGCTTGAAGAGGATGCCGGCGGTGTCCTGCACCACCTCGGGGTCCAGCGCCAGGGTGTCGAGCGCCACCAGCGCGCGCGCCCACTCCACCGTCTCGGCAATGCCGGGCGCGCGCTGAAAATTGCCGTCGAAGGGCGCGCTGCGCAGCTGCTGCACGAAGGCCGCCACCTGCTCGGTGAGCCGGGCGGGCGCCTCGGGCACGAGCGCGCGCACGATGGCCAGCTCGCGCTCGCGGTCTGGGTAGTCGAGCCAGTGGTACAGGCAGCGGCGCTTGACCGCGCCATTGAGCTCGCGCGTGCGGTTGCTCGTGAGCAGCGTCACGGGCGGCACGCTCGCGCGCACCGTGCCGAGTTCGGGAATGCTCACCTGGTATTCGCCCAGGTATTCGAGCAGGAAGGCCTCGAACGGCTCGTCGGCGCGGTCTACCTCGTCGATCAAGAGCAGTGCGCCAGGCGCCGGGGTCTCCAGCGCCTGCAGCAGCGGGCGGCGCACGAGGTAGCGCGGCTGGTAGACCTCCTGCTCCAGCTCACTGCTCGGCACCTGGCCCTCGGCCGCGCGCAGGTGCAGCAGCTGCGCGGCATAGTTCCATTCGTAGAGCGCCTCGCGCTGCTCCAGGCCGTCGAAGCACTGCAGCCGGATGAGCTGGCGCCCCAGCACCTGCGCCAGCGCCTTGGCCAGCTCGGTCTTGCCCACGCCCGGCTCGCCCTCCAGCAACAGCGGACGCTGCAGCTTGAGCGCGAGGAACACGGCGGTGGCCAGGCGTCGGTCGGCAAAGTAGCCCTGCTGGCGCAGCCCTGCGGTGAGCTCGTCGATGGTGTTGCACTCGCAGGGGGAGGTGGTGGGCATGGATGAGTATCAAAAGTAGAGCTGCTTGCGCTTGATGGACAAGCGCCAGCGGCAAAAAATACCATGATTTGCACGCTCCTGCCCCGTGGGAGGACAGGAGCGCGCACAGGGCCTCAGGCCAGCGCCTGCGCCACGGCGCGTTGCGTCATCACGCCCACGAGGTGCGCGCGGTAGCTGCTTGAGCCGTGCAGGTCGCTGGAGAGCTCGCCCGCGTCGGTCTTCACCGCGGCGGCGGCCCCGGGCGTGAAGCTGGCCGTGAGCGCCTGCTCCATCGCGCCGTGGCGAAACACGCCGCTGCCCCCGCCCGTCACGGCCACGCGCACGCCCGCGCCGGTCTGCGCGACAAAGACGCCGATCAGCGCGAAGAGCGAGGCCGGCTGCGGGAACTTCATGTACGCGGCCCTCGAAGGGATCGGAAAGCTCACCGCGGTGATGATCTCGCCCTCGTCCAGCGCCGTGGTGAACAGGCCCTGGAAAAAGTCGTCCGCGGCGATGCTGCGCGCGTTGGTGTGCACGGTGGCCCCCAGCGCCAGCAGCGCGGCCGGGTAGTCGGCCGCCGGGTCGTCGTTGGCGACCGAGCCGCCGATCGTGCCGCGCGCGCGCACCTGCTTGTCGCCGATGCCGCTGGCGAGCCGCGCCAGCGCCGGGATGGCGCCCGCGACCACGGCGCTTTCGGCCACGTCGCAGTGGCGCGTCATCGCGCCGATCACGAGGGCGTTGCCCTCCTTGCGGATGCCGGACAGCTCCTTGATGCCGCCCAGGTCCACGAGCTGCTCGGGCGCTGCCAGGCGCAGCTTCATCGACGCGAGCAGCGTCTGGCCGCCCGCGAGCAGCTTGCCGCCGCCCTGCACCAGTTTCAATGCCTCGGCCTGCGTGGCCGGGCGCTCATAGGTGAATGCATACATGAGTGGCTTCCTTTCAGGCTCGTTTGGCTTGCTGGATCGTCGCCCACACGCGGTCGGGCGTGGCGGGCATGTCGATTTCGGTCACGCCCAGCGGCTTGAGTGCGTCCAGCACCGCGTTGATCACCGCCGGCGGCGCGCCGATGGCACCGGCTTCGCCGCACCCCTTGCTGCCGATCGGGTTGTGCGTGCACGGCGTGCACACGTGGCCGATCTGGATGTTGGGGAAGTTGGCCGCGCGCGGCATGGTGTAGTCCATGTAGCTGCCGGTGAGCAGCTGCCCGGACTCCTTGTCGTAGATGCCGTGCTCGTACAGCGCCTGGCCCATGCCCTGGATCACGCCGCCCTGCACCTGGCCTTCGACGATCATCGGGTTGATGATCACGCCGAAGTCGTCCACGCAGGAGAAGCGGTCCACGCGCACCACGCCGGTCTCGGGGTCGATCTCGACCTCGCAGATGTAGGTGCCCGCGGGGTAGGTGAAGTTGGTCGGGTCGTAGAACGCGGTTTCGTTCAAGCCCGGCTCCAGCTTGTCCAGCGGGTAGTTGTGCGGCACGTAGGCCGTGAGCGCCACCTGCGCGAACGGGATCTTCTTGTCCGTGCCCTTGACCTTGAACTCGCCGCCCGAGAATTCGATGTCGGCGTCCGATGCCTCCATCAGGTGCGCGGCGATCTTCTTGGCCTTGGCCTCGATCTTGTCCAGCGCCTTCATGATGGCCGAGCCGCCCACCGAGAGCGAGCGGCTGCCGTAGGTGCCCAGGCCGAAGGGAATGCGCCCGGTGTCGCCGTGCACGATCTCGACCTGGCTCGGATCGAGTCCCAGGCGCGCCGCGACGAGCTGCGCGAACGTCGTCTCGTGCCCCTGGCCGTGGCTGTGCGAGCCGGTGAACACCGTCACGCTGCCCGTGGGGTGCACGCGCACCTCGCCGGCCTCGAACAGGCCGGCACGCGCGCCCAGCGCCCCCGCGAGGTTGGATGGCGCGAGGCCGCAGGCCTCGATGTAGCTGCTGTAGCCCATGCCGCGCAGCAGGCCCTTGGCACCGCTGGCCTTGCGCCGCGCGTCGAACCCGGCCACGTCGGCGAGCTTCTGCACCTCGTTCATGCAGGCGTGGAAGTCCCCCGTGTCGTACTGCAGCGCCACCGGCGTCTGGTAGGGGAACTGCGTGACGAAATTGCGCTTGCGGATCTCGTCCTGGGTGAGTCCCATGTCCCAGCCGCAGCGCGTGACCAGCCGCTCGACCAGGTAGGCGGCCTCGGGCCGCCCCGCGCCGCGGTAGGCATCGACGGGCGCAGTGTTGGTGAACCACGTGTCCACTTCCACGTAGACCTGGGGCGTCGCGTACTGTCCCGCCAGCAGCGTGCCGTAGAGGTAGGTGGGGATGGCGCTGGCGAAGGTCGAGAGGTAGGCGCCGAGGTTGGCGTGGGTGTGAAAGCGCGCCGCGAGGAACTTGCCGTCCTTGTCCATCGCCATCTCGGCGTGGCTTACATGGTCGCGCCCGTGCGCGTCGCTCACGAAGGATTCGCTCCTCTCGGCCGTCCACTTCACCGCGCAGTTGAGCTGGCGCGCCGCGTAGGTGAGCGCCACGTCTTCGGCGTAAAGGTAGATCTTGGAGCCGAAGCCGCCGCCCACGTCGGGCGCGATCACGCGCACCTTGTGCTCGGGCAGCTGCATCACGAAGGCGGTGAGCAGCAGGCGCTCGACGTGCGGGTTCTGGTTGGAAACGTACAGCTCCACCTCGTCGGTCGAACGGTTGTAGGTGACGTTGACCGCGCGCGGCTCCATGGCGTTCGGAATCAGGCGGTTGTTCACCACGTCGATCTTCGTCACGTGCGCGGCGGTGGCGAAGGCTGCGTCCACTGCCGCCTTCTCGCCCAGCGTCCACTTGAAGCACTGGTTGTCCGGCGCCTCGTCGTGCAGCGCCGGGCCGTCCTTGGCGCTCAGCATGTCGATCACCGGGGCGAGCACCTGGTACTCGACCTCCACCGCCTCTGCGGCGTTCTTGGCGTGCTCGTGCGTGTCGGCCACGACCAGCGCCACCTGGTCGCCCACGTAGCGCACCTTCCTGCTCGCCAGCGCCGGGTGCGGTGGCTCGCGCATCGGGCTGCCGTCCGGGTAGTGGATCTGCCAGGCGCAGGGAATCGAGCCGAGCTTGCCCTCGATGTCCGCACCCGTGAAGATGCGCGCCACGCCCGGCATCTTGCTCGCGGTGGCGGTGTCCACGCGCTTGATGAGCGCGTGCGCGTGCGGCGAGCGCACGAAGTAGCCGACCTTCTGGCGGTCCAGCCGCACGTCGTCGGTGTAGTTGCCCTGGCCGGTCAGGAAGCGCACGTCCTCCTTGCGCCTGAGCGACTCGCCGATGTGCGGCAGCTTGGCAAATTCATTGGCACCCATGGTCTTGTCTCCTTGAAGTGGCGCAACGCGCTCAGGCCGCCATCGCCGCCTGCGCGGTCTGGATGGCCTTGACGATGTTCTGGTAGCCGGTGCAGCGGCAGATGTTGCCTTCGAGCAGCTCGCGGATCTCGTGCTCGCTGGCCTTGGGGTGGTGCTGGAGCAGGTCGATCGAGCTCATCACCATGCCCGGCGTGCAGTAGCCGCATTGCAGGCCGTGGCACTCCTTGAACGCGGCCTGTACCGGGTGCAGCGTGCCGTCGGGCGCGGCCACGCCCTCGATGGTGGTGATGTCGCTGCCCGCCATCTGCACGGCCAGCACGTTGCACGACTTGATGGAGCGCCCGTCCGCCATCACGGTGCAGGCGCCGCACTGGGCCGTGTCGCAGCCCACGTGCGTGCCCGTGAGGCGCAGGTGTTCGCGGATGAACTGCACCAGCAGTGTGTTCGGCGGCACGTCGGCGCTGACGGCCTGCCCATTGACCTTGAGCTCGATCTGCATTGCGCTTGTCTCCTTGACGTCACGAGGGGGGAAAAGCATCCATTCTTGGATCAAGACACCACACCTGACCTAGGACAAACCCTGAAGCCGGGCCGATCTGCTTGCAATATTCTCAGAATGAGACGCCTGCCATGACTGCCTTGCACCACGACCCCCGTCTTTCCCAGATCGCCCTGGCACGCCGGGCGGTGCTGGAAAGCGGCGCCGAACTCACCGATGCCCTGGTGGGCGCCTGGGTCGATCGTGCCTGGATCATGCAGAGCTGGCGCCGGTGCCTCGCGCGCGGCGCGCTCCCGAACGCGCCCGTCGTGTTCGACGCAACGCCCGCGCACGCCGGCGCCGATGTGCGCGAGCAGCATGGCGCACTGCTGGCCGCCGCGCGCCCCGAACTGCTGCGCCTGGCCACGCAGATTGCCCCCATCCGCTACTTCGCGCTGCTCACCGACGCCCACGGCACGGTGATCGACACGGCGGGCTCGATCGACCACCGCAACCGCGCCACGCATGCGATCGCGCGCGTGGGCGTCGATCTGAGCGAGCACTCGATCGGCACCAGCGCCATCGGCGCGGCGCTGAGCGAGCGCGCGCCTGTCTGGCTGCATCGCGGCGAGCATTTCTTTGCCGATACCAGCGTTTACAGCTGTGCCGGCGCACCGCTGTTCGGCCCCGATGGAGCGTGCCTGGGCATGCTCGACGTGACCGGCGTCGATGCGCCCGAGCGCCCCGAACTCAAGCATCTCGTCGCCCAGAGCGCGCGCCAGATCGAGGATGCGCTGATCCTCGCGCAACCGCACCGCCTGCGCCTGCGCCTCGCGTGGCCGGCCGGCTGGCAGGTGAGCGGCGTGAGCAGCGCCGAGGGGCTGCTGTGCCTGGATGCGGATGGGCGCGTGGTGGGCGCCAATGGCACGGCGCGGCAGATGTTGCCCAGCCTGTACACGCTGGTCGGCGGTTCGCTGCACGCGAGCGACCTGTTCGCGCTGCCGTGGCACAGCCTGTTCGACGGTGCGGCGCTGGCCGAGCCGCGCACCGTGCCGCTGTGGTCCGGCCTGCGCATGCAGGTGCGCGCCGAGCGATCCGGGCCCGCGCCCGTGTCGCAGCGGCGCTCCCTCAAGGCGCTGGAGTCCGACCTGATCGACCAGGCCCTGCGCGATGCGGGTGGGCGCGTGGCGCAGGCGGCCAAGGCCCTGGGCGTGAGCCGGGCCACGCTGTACCGGCGCCTCGCCGCGGCGCCACGCGCGAGCGATTGACACCCGCCGGCCGGGCCGTAGCGGCCTCGTTCCGGGATTGACGCAGCGGTGGCATCGTTCTTTCGGACGATGGTCCGCGCATGGCGCCATCGTTCTTGTGCGCCTGGCGGCTAAGCCGATCGAAGGATGGTTCGGGAATTCGGTGCCGACTAATCTCGGTGCCGATGTTCAAAACAGTCCAAATTCCGGCTTTCCCGGCCGTCTCCCGTTCCGATGGCCGGCCCGCGCTGGCCGTGGCGCAGGCTCTCCTGTTCCTGGGGGCCGTGGCGTCGGCCAGGCGCTGCCTGCGTGTCCTGCTCGGGGTGCTGATGGCCTTGCTGGTGCAGCAGACGGTGCTGGCCGCCCCCTCGCGTCTGTCGCATTTCCTGCCGCAGATCACGGCGGACAGCGTGTTCCCCGGCGCGGATCGCGTGGGCCCTGCGCGCGACGACCTGCCCGTGGCGCCCGTCTATGCGGGCGACAAGATGCTGGGGCACCTGTACATCACGTCGGATTTCGTCAATACCCGCGGGTATTCGAGCTTTCCCATCGACACCCTGGTGGCGCTGGCCAGCGACGGCACCATCATGGGCGCCAAGCTGCTCGAGCACCACGAGCCCATCGTGCTCATCGGCATTCCGCAAAGCAAGATCGAGGCCTTCATTCGCGGCTATGTGGGCCGCAACTACGTGAAGAACCCGCCGGCGCCCGACGCCGGTCCGCAGGTGGACATCGTGAGCGGCGCCACCGTCACCGTGATGGTGATCGGCGACTCCATCATGCGCTCGGCCATGCTCGTGGCCCAGCGCCTCACCCAGGCCGAGCAGGCGCCGCAGGCGCACAGCGGCGGGCCCGTGCTGCTGCAGGAGCGGCGCGTCGTCAACATGAACAAGGACGGCGTCTCCGACTGGAAGACGCTGCTGGAACAGGGCGCGGTGACGCGGCTGCGCCTGACGGTGGGCGACGTCAACAAGCGCCTGACCGAGAGCGGCCACGCGGACGCGGTGATCAAGGATGAAAAGCCCGGCGACACCTACGTGGACCTCTACACGGCGCTGGTGAGCGTGCCGTCCATCGGGCGCAGCGTGCTGGGCGACGCCGAATACGGCCACCTCAAGGAGCGCCTGCAACCGGATCAGCAGGCCATTGTGGTGGCGGGCAATGGCAGCTATTCGTTCAAGGGCTCGGCCTACGTGCGCGGCGGCATCTTCGACCGCATCGAGGTCGTGCAGGGCCTGCAGAGCTTTCATTTCACCGACCTCAACCACGAGCGCCTGGGCGACGTGCTCGCCCAGGGCGCACCGCGGTTCAAGGAGGTGGCGCTGTTCACCGTGCCCACGCATTCCACGCTGGATCCGGTGGCGCCCTGGCGGCTGCAGCTGCTGGTGCAGCGCGCGATCTCCGACAACAACAAGGCCTTCGTCAGTTTCAACCTCAACTACGAATTGCCGGGCGACTACACGCGCATGATCGCGCAGGCGCCGCCCAAGGTGGCTCAGACGCAGGCGGGCACGGGCAAGGCGGCGCAGGCTGCTGCCAACACCAGGGCGCCCGCGGCCGCCGCGGCAGTCGCGGGCGACACCAGCGCGCCGACGCAGCTGTGGAAGCACATGTGGCAGGCCAAGCGCGTGCAGATCGCGGTGCTGCTCGTGGCGCTGGCGATCCTGGCCACCGTCTTCTTCTTCCAGAACACGTTCACGCTCAATGAGCGGCGTTTCGGGCTCTTTCGCACCGGTTTCCTGATCTTTTCGGTGGTGTGGCTGGGGTGGTACGCATCGGCCCAGCTCTCGGTGGTCAACGTGCTGACCTTCGTGCATGCGCTGCGCGGCGACTTCCGCTGGGAGTACTTCCTGATGGACCCGATGGTCTTCATCCTCTGGGTGGCGACGGCGGTGTCCATCCTGTTCTGGAACCGGGGCGCCTTCTGCGGCTGGCTGTGCCCGTTTGGCGCGCTGCAGGAGCTGCTCAACAAACTCGCGCGGCGCCTGCACGTGCCTCAGCTGAGCGTGCCCTACGGCGTCGGCTCGCGCCTGGCGACGCTCAAGTACGTGATCTTTCTCGGGCTCTTCGGCGTGTCGTTCTACGACATGGCGCTCGCGGAGCGGCTGGCCGAGATCGAGCCCTTCAAGACGGCCATCATCCTCAAGTTCGTGCGCGAGTGGGGCTTCGTGATCTTCGCGCTCGCGTGGATCCTGCCGGGCCTGTTCATCGAGCGCTTCTACTGCCGCTACGTCTGCCCGCTGGGCGCCGGCCTTGCGATCCCGGCGCGCATGCGCATGTTCAACTGGCTCAAGCGCTACCGCGAGTGCGGCAACCCCTGCCAGCTGTGCGCCGTCGAATGTCCGGTGCAGGCCATCGCGCCGGATGGAGAAATCCAGCCCAACGAATGCATCCAGTGCCTGAACTGCCAGGTGCTCTACCACAGCGAGGCGCGCTGCCCGCACGTCATCCAGGTGACCAAGCGGCGCCAGCGCAACAAGCCCGCGCCGGTGCAGGGCGCGCCCGTTGCCCCGGCACTGCCGGCGGCGGCGAGCCAGGGCTGATCCATGCCGAGCAGACCGATGCGAACGCTCAAGATCCCCTTCACCAACCTTCTGTGCATCCATCCATGGGCATGCACCCGTGAACGCACGGATTTTTCCGAGGAGAACCACGATGACTGATGAAAAAGGCAAGGAATCCACTGGGCTGAGCCGCCGCCAGTGGCTGGGCAGCGCGGCGCTTTCGGGCGCGATGGTGGCCGGCGCCACACAACTGCCGCATGCGCTGGCCGCCGACGCGAAGAAAGGCAAGGAGGGCAAGGGCAAGCAGGACGGCATCGTCGAGCCCGGCGAGCTCGACGACTACTACGCCTTCAACTCGGGCGGGCAGTCCGGCGAGATCCGCATCCTGGGGCTGCCCTCGATGCGCGAGCTCATGCGCATTCCGATCTTTCACATCGACAGCGCCACCGGCTGGGGCCTCACCAACGAAAGCCGCAAGATCATGACCGAGGGCATGTCCCCGGCCTCGCGCGAGTTCGCCAAGCGCTTCGGCGGCGTGCTGCCCAATGGCGACGCGCACCACCCGCACATGTCGTTTACCAACGGCACGTATGACGGGCGCTACATCTTCATCAACGACAAGGCCAACACCCGCGTCGCGCGCGTGCGCTGCGACGTGATGAAGTGCGACAAGATCATCGAGATTCCCAACGCCGACGGCATCCACGGCCTGCGTCCGCAGCGCTACCCCAAGACCGGTTACGTCTTCGCCAACGGCGAGCACATCGTGCCGCTGCCCAACGACGGCACGAAGATGGATGACCCGAAAGGCAACTTCTGGGCCATCTTCACCGCCATCAATGGCGAGACCATGGAAATCGCCTGGCAGGTGCTGGTGGACGGCAACCTGGACAACTGCGACGCCGACTACCAGGGCAAGTACGCGTTCTCCACCTGCTACAACTCGGAAAAGGGGCTGAACGTCACCGACATGTCCGCCAACGAGCAGGATTGGGCCGTGGTCTTCAATCTCAAGCTGATCGAGGAAGCGGTCAAGAAGGGCGACTTCAAGAAGATGAACGGCGTGCCGGTGATCGACGGCCGCCACGGCTCCAAGTACACGCGCTACATCCCCGTGCCCAATTCGCCGCACGGCTGCAACGCGGCGCCCGACGGCATCCACGTCGTCTTCAACGGCAAGCTCTCGCCCACGGTGACCGTGATCGACGTGCGCAAGCTCGACGACCTTTTTGCCGGGAAGCTCAAGGAGCGCGACATGGTGGTGGCCGAGCCCAAGCTCGGACTGGGCCCGCTGCACACCGCGTTCGATGGCCGGGGCAACGCCTACACCACGCTGTTCATCGACAGCCAGATCTGCAAGTGGAGCATCGACAAGGCCAAGCGCGCCTACAAGGGCGAGAAGGTGGACCCCATCCTGCAAAAGCTCGATGTGCACTACCAGCCCGGGCACAACCACACCACCATGGGCGAGACCAAGGAGGCCGATGGCAAGTGGCTGGTCTCGCTCAACAAGTTCTCCAAGGACCGGTTCCTGAACGTTGGCCCGCTCAAGCCCGAGAACGATCAGCTCATCGACATCTCGGGCGAGAAGATGCGCCTGGTGCACGACGGCCCGAGCTTTGCCGAGCCGCACGACATGCTGCTGGTGCGCCGCGACATCGTGCGTCCCCGGCAGATCTGGGACCGGGGTGACTCCTGGTGGGACGAAGCGCGCCAGATGGCCAAGAAGGACGGCGTCGATCTGGACAGCGCCTCCAACGTGATCCGCGACGGCAACAAGGTGCGCGTGTACATGACCGCGGTCGCGCCCGTGTTCAGCGTGCCCAACTTCGAGGTGAACCAGGGCGACGAGGTCACCGTCTACGTGACCAACGTCGAGCAGATCGAGGACCTCACGCACGGCTTCACGATCAGCGGCTACGGGCTGGCGATGGAGATCGGGCCGCAGCAGACGTCCTCGGTCACCTTCGTGGCCTCGCGCCCCGGCGTGCACTGGTACTACTGCCAGTGGTTCTGCCACGCCCTGCACATGGAGATGTCGGGGCAGATGTGCGTCAAGGCCAAGAAGGCCTGAGCGGCGGCATATGTGGCGCGCTCGGCGGCTCTTGTGGTGGCTCGCGCCGCTGGCGTGCGGCGCGGCGCTGCTGCCCGCGCGCGCGGCCACGGTCGCCGTGCCGGCAGGGGCCGACCTGCGCGCCGCCATGGCCGCCGCCGCGCCGGGGGACGTGCTCGAGCTGCAATCGGGGGACTACCCGGGCCCCGTGGTCGTCGACAAGCCGCTGACCCTGCAGGGCCCGGCCGATCACTCGGCGCGCATCGTGGGCGTGCGCCAGGGCCGCACGTTGTGGGTGCGCGCGGCCGACGTCACGGTGCGCAGCCTCAGCGTCACCCGCTCGGGCCTGAGCCTGCCGGACATGGACGCGGGGGTGTTCCTCGACAAGACCGCCACGCGCGCGCGCGTGCTGGGCAATCGGGTCGAGGACAACCTCGTCGGCGTCTATGTCTGGGGTGCGCATGATGCGCTGGTGCAGGGCAACACCATCGTCGGCAACACCACGCTGCGCCTCAATGAACGGGGCAACGGGGTGTCGCTCTGGAACGCACCGGGCACGCGGATCATCGGCAACGACATCTCGGATGGGCGCGACGGCATCTTTTCCAACGCCAGCCGCGACAACGTCTTTCGCGGCAACCGCTTCAGCCGCGTGCGCTACGCGGTGCACTACATGTACACCGATTCGAGCGAGATCAGCGACAACGTCTCCATCGGCAACGAAATTGCCTACGCGCTGATGTTCTCGCGCCACCTGACGGTGCGTGGCAACGTGGGACTCGACAGCTCCGACCAGGGCATGAACCTGAACGCCACGCAGAACTCGACGATCGAAGGCAACGAGATCAGTCGCGGCGGGCGCTGCGTGTTCTTCTACAACTCCAATTTCAACCGCGTCGTCGGCAACGTGTTTCGTGGCTGCGAGGTCGGCATTCACTACACCGCGGGTTCCGAAGGCAATGTGATCACCGGCAACGCCTTCATCGGCAACAAGACACAGGTCAAGTATGTCGGCACGCGCGTGCTCGACTGGTCGGCGGATGGCCGGGGCAACTACTGGAGCGACAACAGCGCCTTCGATCTCGATGGCGATGGCATCGCCGACACGGCCTACCGGCCCAACGACATCATCGATCAGGTGGTCTGGCGCGCTCCGTCGGCGCGTCTGCTGCTCACGAGCCCCGCGGTCACCCTCGTGCGCTGGGCACAGAAACAGTTTCCGGCCCTGCTACCGGGCGGCGTCATCGACAGCGCGCCCCTGATGAAGGCGCCCGACCGGGCCAGGGTGCTTGCAGGGGAGATGCGTCCATGAGCGTGCGCCCATCCATTTTCAACGTGGCCACGGGCGAGACCGTGGTTCAGATCGAGCACGTCGGCAAGACCTATGGCCGCTTGCGCGCGCTCGATGATGTGAGCCTTGCCCTCGCTCCCGGCAGCTGCACGGTGCTCGTGGGCCACAACGGCGCGGGCAAGAGCACGCTGATCAAGCTGCTGCTCGGTCTGATCGAGCCCGATGCGGGGCGGGTGCAGGTGCTGGGCTGCACGCCCACCAGCCGCGCCGCGGCGCAGGCGCGCCGCGCCATCGGCTACCTGCCCGAGACGGTGGCGCTCTATCCAGCGCTCACGGGCGCGGAGACGCTGGCCTTCTACGCCCGGCTCAAGGGGGTGTCCACGGCGGGCAACGCCGCGTTGCTGGAGCGCGTCGGCATCGGCGATGCGGCGGGTCGGCGCGTGGGCGGCTACAGCAAGGGCATGCGCCAGCGCCTGGCGCTCGCTCAGGCGCTGCTGGGCGAGCCGCGCCTGATGCTGCTCGATGAGCCCACGAGCGGGCTCGACCCGGCCTCGCGCGGACTGTTCTACGAGATCGTCGAGGAACTGCGGGCCCGGGGCGTGGCCATTCTGCTGAGCACGCATGCCCTGGCCGAGCTCGAACGCCATGCCGACCGCGTGGTCGTGCTGCGCCATGGGCACAAGATCGCCGATGGCACGCTCGCCGAGCTGCAGCGCCACAGCGCCTTGCCGGTGCGCGTGCGCGTCACGCTCGATGCCGCCGCGGGCGAACAGACCGGCTGGCAGCGCATCGATGCCTACCGTCACGAGCGCTGCTGCACCGCCGCCGACAAGCTGGCCACCCTGCAGGCCGCCCAGTGCCTGCCCGGCGTGACGGATATCGAAGTCTTCAGCCCGAGTCTGGACGAGATCTACGCGCACATGCTCTCGCGGGAGGAAAAAGCCGTATGAACGCCATCCTCATCATCCTCGGCAAGGAACTGCGCGACGGCCTGCGCAACCGCTGGGTGCTGGCGGTCACGCTGCTGCTGGCGGCGCTGGCGCTGGCGCTGGGGTTTCTGGGCAGCGCGCCCACGGGCAACGTCAAGGTCGATCCGCTCACCGTGACCGTGGTGAGCCTTTCGAGTCTCTCGATCTTTCTCGTGCCCCTGATCGCGCTGCTGCTCGCCTACGACTCGCTGGTCGGCGAGGTCGAGCGCGGCACCATGATGCTGCTGCTGAGCTACCCGGTGAAGCGCTGGCAGGTGCTGGCCGGCAAGTTCCTCGGCCACCTCGTCATCCTCGCGGTCGCGACGACCCTGGGATTTGGCTTCGCGGGCGTCACGCTGCAGCTGGCGCACGACGGTATCGAGCTGGCCGCCTGGGGGCCGTTCGTGCTCCTGATCGGCGCCAGCGTGCTGCTGGGCGCGTGCTTTCTGGCCATCGGCTACCTGCTGAGCGCGCTGGTGCGCGAACGCGCCACGGCCGCGGGCCTGGCCATCGGCGTGTGGTTGCTGCTCGTCGTCATCTTCGACATGGCCCTGCTCGGCGTGCTCGTGGCGGATCAGGGGCGCGTCCTGACCCCGTCCGCTCTCAACGCCGTGCTGATGTTCAATCCCACCGACGTCTACCGCCTGCTCAACCTCACCGGGCATGAGAACGTGGCCATGTTCGCCGGCGTGGCGGGCCTGGCCGAGCAGGTGGAGCTGCCGTTCGCCGTGCTGCTGCTTGCGCAGCTCGCGTGGGTCGCGCTGCCCTTCACGCTGGCCGTGGCCGTGTTTCAACGCAAATCCCTGTGACCATCATGAACACCCCCTGCCTGCACCGCCTTCACTCGTTCCACGGGCCATTCACGTGGCCATGGCGCCTGCCTCTGGCCGCCGTGATGCTGATCACCATCGCCTTGCTCACCGCGTGCAAGAACGAGAGCGTGGTGGCGCAGGCGCCCGCTTCGCCGGTGCTCGACGTGCCGGCCGATGCCAGGGGGCACTACTGCGGCATGTTCCTCACGGAACACGTCGGCCCCAAGGGGCAGGTGCGGGTGCGCGACGTCGCGGCGCCCTTGTGGTTCACCAGCATCCGCGAAATCTTTTCCTTTCTCGCTGCGCCCGACGAGCCCAAGGCGGTCACCGGGGTCTATGTGCAGGACATGGGCCGCAGGCGGGCCGACGGGAGTTTTCCGCCCGAGGCCTGGATCGACGCGCGTTCGGCCTGGTATGTGATCGGCAGCGGCGCACAGGACTTCCCCGCGGCCGATGACGCCATGCCCTTCGCCACGCAGGCCGATGCCGAGGCCTACCGCGTGCGCCATGGAGGCACGGTGGTGACGTTCGCCACCATGCCGCAGGCGTTCGTGAGCGCGGGCAGCGGCGCGCTGCCCGCCGGCGATGGCGCATCCACGGGAGGGACTTCGTCATGACCCACGCACACGCAACGGGCACCACGCGCAGGCGTTGCATCGGTATCGTGGCGGCGGTCAGCGCCGCCGCCGCCGCCCCAGGGCTGCTGCATCGGGCCGAGGCTGGGGCAGTCACCCCGCCGGTGACGACCTGGCAGGGCGTGGCGCTGGGCGCGGACGCGCAGCTGCGCATCGTGCATCCCGACCGCAAGCTGGCCGAGCAGCTGGTGCAGCAGGCCGTGGCCGAAGTGCAGCGGCTGGAGCAGGTGTTCAGCCTCTACCGTGACGACAGCGCGCTGGTGCGGCTCAATGACGCGGGCATCCTGCGCGATGCGCCAGGTGATCTGACGCGGCTGCTGGCCACGACGCTGCAATTTTGCGCCGCCACCGGCGGTGCGTTCGATCCGACGGTGCAGCCCTTGTGGGAGCTTTATGCCAGCGCCATCGGCGCAGGCCGACCCATACCGCGCGGGCGGTCTCTGCAGGCGGTGCTCGCGCGTGTGGACTGGCGCGACGTGCACCTCGATGGCGGCGACATCCGGCTGGGGCGTCCCGGCATGCGGCTGACGTTGAACGGCATTGCCCAGGGCTACATCACCGACCGCGTGACCGATGCTCTGCGCGACGCGGGGCTCGATCACGTGCTCGTGGACATGGGCGAGGTGCGGGCGCTCGCGCCCCCGCAGGCCAAGCCGTGGCGCGTGGGCCTGGCGGGAGACGATGAGGCGCGCACGCCGCTGGAGACGCTGGCGCTGCGCGCGGGCGCCGTCAGCACCTCGTCGGGCTCGGGGACGGTGCTCGACGCGCGCAGCGGCCTGAACCACATCTTCGATCCGCGCACGGGGCTGTCCGCCACGCGCTGGCGCAGCGTCTCGGTGCAGGCCGCGAGCGCCACCACGGCCGATGCGCTCTCCACCGCGTTCTGCCTGATGGACGCGCAGGCCATCCGCCGTGTCGCGGCCCGCGAGGACGCGCGCGTCTGGGCACTGGCGCACGGCGCCAGCGGTCTTCGGCGATTGGCGTAGCGCAGGCTCAGCCGCGCTGGGCCGATGGAGCGCCGGCGTGAGGCGCGAGCAGTTGCAGCAGGTCGCGGCGCACCTGCTGGATGTGCGCCACGAGATGCGCGCACGCCTGTTCGGATTGGCGCCGACGGCACAGCGCGAGCAGTTCGTGGTGTTCTTCGCGTGCGCGGGCCATCGCATCCTGGCGGTTCATCTGCAGGCGCGTGAAGCGCTCGCTCGATTGCAGCAGCGCCGCGACGATGGACAGCGTGCGCGGCTGCGGCGCGTGGCGGTACAGGCTCATGTGGAACTGCGCGTTGAGTTCGCCCCAGCGCGCCATGTCGCTCGCCTGCACGGCCTGCGCGAACTCGGCGTCGAGGCCGGCCACCTGGGCCAGGTCGGCGTCGCTCATGTTCGGCAGCGACGCCGCCAGCAGGCGCGGTTCGAGCAGCGCGCGCAGATCGAAGATGTCGCCGATTTCCTCGACCGAGAACGAGGAGACGATGGCGCCGCGGTGCGGCTCCATGCGCAGCAGGCCCTCGGCTTCGAGCTGGAACAGCGCCTCGCGCACGGGGATGCGGCTGACCTGAAAGCGCTCGGCCAGCGCGTCCTGGCGCAACTGCGTGCCGGCCGCGTGCTGGCCATCGAGGATCTCCTGCCGCAGATGCTCGGCAATGGCGGCGGACAAGGTGCGGTGCTCGAATCTGGCTTTCATGGTCATTGCGAAAGGGGCGCTGCCGGGCGCGTGTGGCGGGTATGGAGGTCGTGCGGCTCCTGGGCCAGCGTGGCGATGCGCGCCGGCTCGCTCGGTTGCCGGGGTGCCGTGGGCGTCCAGCCCCAGAGTGTGCGCGCCGCTTGCCCGCAGATGCGGCCCTGGCACGAACCCATGCCGCAGCGCGTGTGCAGCTTGGCCTGCACCCAGTTCTCGCAGCCCGCAAGTTCCTGAAGCGTGACGTCCTCGCAGCGGCAGATGAGTGTGTCGGCGTCGGCCAGCCGGGTGACGGCCCCGCCCAGGACGAAGCGCTCGCCCGCGAGGGCGGCAAAACGGCTCCAGTGCGCCAGCTCGCGCGCAAGGGGCGGCGTCACTGCGGCGCCCGTGGCGCAGCGCCCGGCGATCCTGCCCTGCAGCTGGGCGCGTTCGCTGCCGCCGATGCCGGTGCATTCGCCTGCGGCGTAAATGCCCGTGACGCTGGTCTGCTGCGCGGCATCGACGACGATGGCGCCGTCCGCATCGAGCGCGCAGCCGAGCAACTGCGCGAGCTGCGTGCGCGGCACGAGCCCGAAGCTGCAGGCCAGGCGCTCGCAGTCCACCCGGTGCTCGCGACCGCCGCTGCGCAGGGTGACGGCTTGCAGACGCTCCCGGCCGTGGGCCGCGGTCACCGTGCTGCCCGGTCGAAAGCCGGGGTCGAGCAAGGTGGCGGCCTGCCACGCCTTGGCGGGCCAGCGCCAGAGTGCCGTGGAAAAGCGCGCCACGCTGGTCCACGAGGCCTGCTCGGCCACGCGCAAGACGGTGGCGCCAGAGCGGCGTGCCGTGGCGGCCGCAGCCAGCAGCAAAGGCCCGGTGCCTGCGATGACGATGCGCTGGCCGCGCACGTCCAGTCCCTGCTTGATGAGCGCCTGCAGGCCGCCCGCGCCCGTGACGCCGGGCAGCGTCCAGCCCGGGAAGGGCAGCAGCAGCTCGCGCGCGCCGGTGCACAGAATGGCCCGGGAAAAATGCTGTACCCCGCTTTGCGTTGGCGTCTCGATCAGCAGCGCGCGTTCTCCCGCCAGGCCCACGACCTTGGCGCCCGTCACCAGCGTCACGTTGGAGAAGTGCGCGAGCTCGTCGAGCAGGCGCCGGGCGGGGCTGGGCATGGCGTGGCGCGGGCCGCTGCGCCAGACCTGCCCGCCGGGGGTGGGGTTGTCGTCGAGCAGCGTGATGCGCATGCCGCTGGGCGCGGCCGCGAGCGCCGCCTGCAGCCCGGCCGGCCCCGCGCCGACCACGAGCAGGTCGCAGCTTCGGTCGCAGGCTTCGGTGGCGGGCACGGCCCGCAGGCGCGCGGGACGGGTATCGACCACCTGCCCCTCGGCGCAGGGCGTCATGCACGCCAGTTGCTGCACGCCGCCCACCTGTACCCGGCATTCGTGGCAGACCCCCATGCCGCACAGCGGCGCGCGGGGCTGTCCGCTCACCGAGCGCCGTACGGTGCCTGTGCCCAGCGCGGCGGCGATGGTGCTGCCGCGCGGCACGTCCATGGGGGCGCCGTCGATCTGGATGCGCACGGTGCGCTCCGTGGCAGAGGCGGGGGTGTTCATGGGTGTGAAAGCAGCAGCCGCTGCGGGCGGTAGGGCGTCGCATCCAGCGCGGGCGTGTCGCCGGTCATGAGCGCGGCGATCAACTCGGCCGTGGCCGGCGCGGTGGTGACGCCGTGGCCTTCGTGACCCGCCGCGATCCACAGGTGCTCGCGCCCGGGGTGACGGCCGATCAAGGGCAGACCGTCGCTTGTGGCGGGGCGCAGGCCGGCCCAGGTGCGGATCGCGCGCGCCCCCGCGAGGCCCGGCAGGGTCTGCATCGCCGCGCGCAGCAGGCGGGCGACAAGGGACGGATCGACCCCGGTGTCCTCGCGCCCGAACTGGCGTGTGGAGCCGATCAGCAGCTGTCCCGTGGGCCGTGGCTGGATGTTCACGGCCACCGATGTGCCCTCGGCCTGGTGGGCGCTTGCCATGTAACCGAGCTCGACGAGCTGATGGCGCACCTGACCCGGATAGCGGTCGGTGATGACGAGATGGCCCTTCTTGGCAAAGATCGGCAGCTCGGGGCAGAGCGCGGCGCTGCCCAGCCCTGCCGCCAGCAGCACCTGCCCGGCCTGCAGGTGCCCGGCGCTGCTCTGCACGCTGGCGTCGTCGTTCAGGTGCGTGACCCGCGCGGGTGTGAGCGTGATGCGGCCGGGGTGGCGCGCGAGCAGCCACGAGGCGACGCGCGGCGCGTAGACCGCCGCGTCCGACGGCACGCGCAGGCCGCCCGCGAGGCCAGTGCGCAGCGCGGGTTCGGTGCGTGCGAGCATGGGGGCATCCAGCCATTCGCTGGCGATACCGGCGGCCGCGAGCGTGGCCTGCTTGTGCCGGGCGAGTGCTGCCTCGGCGTCGTTGGCGGCGATCCAGATCGTGCCGCAGCTCGTCCAGGCGCAGGCGTCGTCGAGCCCGGGCTGCCAGCGGCGCCACAGCTGCATCGAGCGGCTCGACAGCGCGAGTTCCGCCGGGTTCTCATCGAGGATCAGCAGGTGGCCCATGCCGGCGTTGGTGGCGGCGGCCAGCCGTGCATCGACGATGTGCACCCGGAGCCCCTGCGCCGCGAGTGCGTCGGCGCAGGCAGCGCCGATGATGCCCGCGCCGACGATGAGCACGTCCGCGATCATCGCGCCGGGATGCCCCAGGCGAACGGGTCGCTGTCGTCGATCAGCAGCGTGCTTTCGGCGCAGACCCAGGCGCGTCCGCGGATCGTCGGGATGAGCTGCTCGCCCTGCATCTCGTAGTGCGCCTGGAACTGGCTGCCGATCACGCTCGCCTGGCGCCAGACCTGGCCGGGGGCGAGCCGGCCGCGCGCGACCAGGCACGCGAGCTTGGCGCTGGTGCCGGTGCCGCAGGGCGAGCGGTCGTACGCGCCGCCGGGGCAGAGCACGAAGCTGCGGCTGTCGGCCCCGGGGTCGTCGGCAAAGAGCTCAACGTGGTCGATCTTCGCGCCGTCGGCGCCGCGGATTCCCGCCGCTTCGAGCGCATCGCGGGCCAGCGCGGCAAAGCGCGTGAGCTCGGCCAGGTTGTCGACCGCCACGCGCAGGCCGTGGTCGCTCACGAGGTAGAACCAGTTGCCGCCCCAGGCGACGTCGCCCGTCACGGTGCCGTGGCCGGACAGGTTGACGCGCACATCGGCCAGCAGCCGGTAGGCGGGGACGTTTCTCACGCTCACCGAACCGTCCTCGTGCAGCGTGGTCGTGACCTCGCCCACGGGGGTTTCAATGCGGTGCGTGCCGGGGCCGATGCGCCCCAGGTGCGCGAGCGAGGCGATGAGCCCGATGGTGCCGTGCCCGCACATGCCCAGGTAGCTCTCGTTGTTGAAGAAGATCACGCCCGCCGCGCACTGCGGGTCCACCGGCTGGCACAGCAGGGCGCCGACGATGACGTCGTTGCCGCGCGGCTCCAGCACCGTGGCGCGGCGCCAGGCGTCGTGCTCGCTCGCCAGCAGCGCGCGGCGCTCGGCCATGTTGCCCGTGCCGAGGTCAGGGAAGCCGTCCACGACGAGGCGCGTGGGCTCGCCGCCGGTGTGGCTGTCGATGATGTGGACTTGGCGCATGACGGCTCGCTTGGTGTGTGTTGACTTCAATTTACATGACCGAGCGGTACTTCTGCGGGCGCGTCCTGAGGGCCTGCTGCACGACCGCGATCACCTGTTCGCGCTCTTGGCCAACGAGCGGCAGGCGCGGGCGGCGCATGGGCTCGGTGCCCACGCCCGCGAGCACGTCGATGAGCTTGAGGTTCTGCACCAGCTTGGTGGAGACGTCCAGATGCAGCATGGGCGTCATCCACTGGTAGAGCGCGAGCGCCTCGGCGAACTGCCCGGCCTTCATCAGCTCGTACAGCGCCACGGTCTCGCGCGGGAAGGCGCAGCCCACGCCCGCGAGCAGGCCGTCCGCGCCCAGCGCCAGCGCCTCGTAGGCGAGGTCGTCCACGCCGATGAAAATCTTGTAGCGCTCGCCCACGACGCGGCGCAGATCGGTGATGCGGCGCACATTGCCCGTGCTCTCCTTGATGGCCATGAGCCACTTGCAATCGGCGAGCTCGGCCATGTGCTCGGGCCTGAGGTCCACGGCGTAGGCGATGGGGTTGTTGTAGACCATCACGGGCAGCTGCGCGGCCTCGGCGATCGCGCGCACGTTGGCCATGGCCTCGCGCGAGTCAGCCGCGTATATGACCGAGGGCATGACCATGAAGCCCTGCACGCCGATCTTCTGGCACTGCTGCACATAGCGCAGCGCCTCGCGAGTGCTGGTTTCCGAGACGTTGGCGAGCACCGGCACGCGCCTGCCGCTGGCGTCGAGCGCGATGCGCGCAACCTCGACTTTTTCCTCCAGTGTGAGCGTGCTCGCTTCGCCCAGCGAGCCGCAGGTGACGACGCCGTGAATGCCGTTGCGGATCTGGAAGTCGAGGTGGCGCGCCGTGCCCTCGGCGTCGATGCGCTCGTCGGCGTGGAATTTGGTGGTGACGGCGGGGAAGACGCCGTGCAGGTCGGAAAAGTCCATCGGGCCTCCTGGGGGCGGTGAATCGTCAGTGGTGAGCGGAGCGGTCAGTCCTGAGATCGGACTGATTATGTAGATTTTATACAATCTACAAAAATGAAAAAGGGCTGGAGTTGCCCGCAGGCCACGAAATTCAGATCAGCAGCGCCTGGCGGGTGATGAGCAGCACCTGGTCGCTGCCCGCGCTAGTGTCCAGCCAGACGACCGGCAGCTCGGGAAACGCGGCTTCGAAGTGCGCGCGCTCGTGGCCGATCTCCAGCACCAGCACGGCGTCCTCGCTCATGCGGCCGGGAGCCTCGCGCAGCAGGCGGCGGATGAAGTCCATACCGTCGCTGCCGCCCGCGAGCGCCAGCTGCGGCTCGGCCTGGTATTCGGGGGGCAGCAGCGCCATGCTGTGCGCATTGACGTAGGGCGGATTGCACAGGATCAGGTCCCAGGGGCCGGGGCAGGCGGCCAGGCCGTCGGACTGCAGCAGCCGCACGCGTTGTTCAAGCGCGTGCTTCTCGACGTTGATGCGCGCCACCGCGAGCGCGTCCGTCGAAAGATCAGCCCCCGTGACACTGACCTCGGGCCAGGCCATCGCGGCCAGGATGGCGAGGCTGCCGTTGCCGGTGCACAGGTCGAGCACCTGATGTGTGTGCTCGCTCAGCCACGGGTCGATGCTGGCGTCTGCGATCAGTTCGGCGATGAAGCTGCGCGGCACGATGGCGCGCTCGTCCACGTAGAACGGCACGCCGGCGAGCCAGGCTTCGTGCGTCAGGTAGGCCGCGGGTTTGCGGCTGGCGATGCGTTCTTCGAAAAGCAGAGCTGTCTTCGCTTGCTGGGTGGGCGTTACAGCGTTATTTTTTATGGAATCTGCTTCGTCGCCCAGCGGGCTGTCGAGCGGCAGGCCCAGGCTCCAGAGGACGAGCCAGGCGGACTCGTCGCGCGCGTTGGTGGTGCCGTGGCCGAAATGCACGCCCGCGGCCTTCAGCGCCGCGGCGCCGCTCGCGATGAGTTCGCCGACGGTATGGCCGGACAGCCTCGGGGCGGCGGGGGCGGCCATGCAAGCGCCTACTTTTCGACGAAGGCGCGCTCGATCACGAAGTCGCCGGGGCGGGTGGTGCTGCCCTCGTCGAAGTCGAGCTTGGTCAGCAGCGCCTTGAGCGTGGCCAGCATCTCGGGGCTGCCGCAGAGCATCACGCGGTCGTTTACGGGGTCCAGCGGCGGCAGGCCGAGATCGCGGGCGAGCTGTCCGCTTTCGATCAGCGTGTTGATGCGGCCCTGGTGCACGAAAGGTTCGCGCGTCACGGTCGGGTAGTAGCGCAGCTTGTCGCGAACGAGCTCGCCGAGGATCTCGTGCTGGGGCAGCTCTTGCGTGAGATAGTCGTGGTAGGCGAGTTCGGCGGCCTGGCGCACGCCATGCACGAGGATGACCTGCTCGAAGCGCTCGTAGGTGTCGGGGTCGCGCGCGATGGCCATGAAGGGCGCGATGCCGGTGCCGGTCGCGAGCAGGTACAGGCGCTTGCCCGGCAGCAGGTAGTCGGTCACCAGCGTGCCCGTGGGCTTCTTGGCCACGAGGATGGTGTCGCCCACCTTGATGTGCTGCAGGCGCGAGGTCAGCGGCCCGTGCGGCACCTTGATGGAGAGGAACTCCAGGTGATCTTCCCAATTGGGGCTGACCACGCTGTAGGCGCGCAGCAGCGGCTTGCCATCCACCTTCAAGCCGATCAGGCTGAAGTGACCGTTGGAAAAGCGAAACGAAGGGTTGCGGGTGATGGTGAAGGAAAACAGCCGCTCAGTCCAGTGGTGTACGGAGAGGACGCGCTCTTCAAAGAACATGGTATCTCGCGGGTTGGCCGACGAGTGGTGACTGTGATGCGTATGCCTTGCGCTACCGCGCGACGAGCATGGAGGTTCACCCGCCAGAATTGATACGGGAAAACCCGTATTGTCGTTGAAACCGGGGCGGTTTTCGGGACGGAAGTACATTACTTCTCCCTAAATTTCTCTGATCCGGAGGGGATATGACGAAGTGGTTGGCGCTGGCTGTGGCTTCTTTGGCGGTTGCCACCAGTGCGGCCAGCGCGCAGGGGCACTACACCATCGGCGAGATCAACAGCTACAAGGCGCAGCCGGCCTTCCTGGAGCCCTACAAGAAGGGCATGGAGCTGGCGGTCGAGCAGGTCAACGCCCAAGGCGGCATCAACGGCAGGACGCTGGTGCTGATCACGCGCGACGACAACGCCAACCCGGGCGAGACGGTGCGCGCGGCCGAAGAGCTGATTTCCCGCGAGAAGGTGGATGTGCTCACGGGCGGCTTCCTCTCGCACCTGGGTCTCGCGCTGGCGGATTTTGCCCAGCAGAAGAAGCGTTTTTACCTGGCGAGCGAGCCGCTCACCGACAAGATCGTCTGGCAGCAGGGCAACCACTACACCTTCCGCCTGCGGCCCTCGACCTACATGCAGGTGGCCATGCTCGTGCCCGAGGCGGCCAAACTGAACAAGAAGCGCTGGGCCATCGTCTACCCCAACTATGAATACGGCCAGTCGGCCGTGGCCACGTTCAAGCAGCTGCTGAAGGCCGCGCAGCCCCAAGTCGAGTTCGTCGCCGAGCAGGCCACGCCGCTGGGCAAGGTGGACGCGGGCAGCGTGGTGCAGGCGCTGCAGGATGCCAAGCCCGACGCGATCTTCAACGTGCTGTTCGCCACGGATCTGGCCAAGTTCGTGCGCGAAGGCAACACGCGCGGGCTCTTCGAAGGCCGCAAGGTGGTAAGCCTGCTGACCGGCGAGCCCGACTACCTCGACCCGCTCAAGGCCGAGGCGCCCACGGGCTGGATCGTCACCGGCTACCCCTGGTATGCGATTCACACGCCCGAGCACGACGCGTTTCTGAAGGCCTACCAGACGCGCTTCAAGGACTACCCGCGCGCTGGTTCGGTCGTGGGCTACAACGCCATTCTGTCGATCGCGGCGGGCCTGAAGAAGGCCGGCAGCAGCGATACCGAGAAGCTCATCGCGGCGTTCACCGGCCTGACGCTCGACACGCCGTTCGGCCCCATCACCTACCGCGCGCAGGACCACCAATCGACCATGGGCGCCTACGTGGGCACGACGGCGGTGAAGGACGGCAAGGGCATCATGGTGGACTTCCGCTATGAGGACGGCGCAAAGTACCAGCCCTCGGACGCCGAGGTGAAACAACTGCGCCCCGCCGCGCAGTAAGCGCCCGCCGCCCGCCCCATGGATCTCTCGGGCCTGCTCGTCCAGCTGCTCAACGGCCTGGCGAGCGGCTCCACGCTGTTTCTCGTCGCCGTCGGCCTGTCGCTGGTCTTCGGCGTCACGCGCATCGTCAACTTCGCACACGGCTCGCTCTATGTGCTCGGGCTGTACGTCGCATATTCCAGTGTCGAACATCTGGCGGGCGCGATCGGCTTCTGGCTCGCGCTGCTGCTGGCGCCGCTCGCCGTCGCGCTGCTGGGCGCGGCCATCGAGATTCTGCTGCTGCGCCGCCTGTACCACGCGCCCGAGCTGCTGCAACTGCTGGCCACGTTCGCGCTGGTGCTCATCATCCGCGACGCGGCGCTGTGGCTCTGGGGCGCGCAGGATCTGCTGGGGCCGCGCGCGCCGGGACTGGCGGGCGCGGTGCAGATCCTCGGCAGGCGCTTTCCCACCTATGACCTGCTGTTGATCGCCGTCGGGCCGCTGGTGCTGGGGCTGCTGGCGCTGCTGCTCACCCGCACGCGCTGGGGCACGCTGGTACGCGCGGCCACGCAGGACCGCGAGATGCTCGGCGCGCTGGGCGTGCGCCAAGCGTGGCTGTTCACGGCGGTGTTTGCGCTCGGCGCGCTGCTCGCGGGGCTGGCCGGGGCGCTGCAACTGCCGCGCGAACCGGCCAACCTGGAGCTGGATTTGCCGATGGTGGCGTCGGCCTTCGTCATCGTCGTCGTCGGCGGCATGGGGTCGCTCTCGGGCGCGTTCATCGCGGCGCTCTTGATTGCCGAACTGAAAGCGGTGTGCATCTGGCTCGGCGTGGTGCAGATCGGGCCGCTCAGCGTGGCGTTTCCGCAGCTCACGCTGGTGGCGGAATTCCTCGTGATGGCGCTGGTGCTCGTCTGGCGCCCGTGGGGGCTGATGGGGCGCGCGCCGGTGATGGCGCGGGGCGAGGCGCCGCCGCCGTGGCCGGGGCGCGGCGGGCGAGCGGCGACGCTGGGCTGGGCGCTGCTGCTCGCGGTGCTGGCGCTGCTGCCCTTGATGCTGGGCGCGCAGAGCTATGCGCTGGTGCTGCTCACCGACATCGCCATCGCCGCGCTGTTTGCCGCCAGCCTCGCGGCCATCGTCGGCCCCGGCGGGCTGCATTCGTTTGGCCACGCGGCCTACTTCGGCCTGGGCGCGTATGGCGCGGCGCTGCTCACGCACGCGGCGGGCTGGCCGTTCGCGGCGGCGCTGGGGGTGGCGCCGTTGGCGGCGGCGGCGGGGGCGCTCATCTATGGCTGGTTCTGCATGCGCCTGTCGGGCATTTACCTGGCCATGCTCACGCTCGCGTTCGCGCAGATCACCTGGGCCGTCGCCTACCAGTGGGATGGCTTCACCGGCGGCAGCAACGGTCTGACGGGCGTCTGGCCGCCTGGATGGCTGCAACAGGGCGCGCGCTTTTACTGGCTGGTGCTGCTGCTCAGCAGCCTCGGGGTGTTTTTGCTGCGGCGCCTGCTGCATGCGCCCCTGGGCTGGGCGCTGCGCGCGGCGCGCGATTCGGCCGTGCGCGCCGAGGCCGCGGGCCTGCCGGTGCGCCGCGTGCAGTGGCTGGCCTTCACCGTGGCGGGGCTGGCAGCCGGGCTCGCGGGCGCGCTGTTCGCGTTTTCCAAAGGCGGCGTGGCGCCCGATGCGCTGTCGGTCAGCAGCTCGGTCGATGCGCTCGTCATGGTGCTGCTCGGCGGCGTGCATGCGCTCGCCGGGCCGGTGGTGGGCGCGGCGGCCTTCACCTGGTTGCACGACAGCGTGGCGCACGCCACCGACTACTGGCGCGCGCTGATGGGGGCGATCGTGCTGGCGCTGATCCTGCTGTTTCCACAAGGAATTTCGGGTATAGGCCAATACGGACGGGCGTTTGCAGCTTTCATTTCAAGAGCGCGAAGGGCCGCGCCATGAGTCTGCTCGAAGTGCGCCATCTGCGCAAATCCTTCGGCGGCGTGCATGCGGTGCAGGGCGTGTCGCTGGACCTGGCGGCGGGCGAGGTGCTGGCGCTGATCGGCCCCAACGGCGCGGGCAAGACCACGACCTTCCAGATGCTCGGCGGGCAACTGCGGCCCGACGCCGGGCGCGTGCGCCTGGGCGGGCGCGACGTGACGGGCCTGGCGCCGCGCCAGCTCGCGCGCCTGGGCGTGGGGCGCACCTTCCAGATCGCCGAAACCTTCACCAGTTTCACGGCCCTCGCCAACGTGCAGATGGCGCTGCTCGCGCACGACGCGCGCCACTGGCGCTTCTGGCGCCGTGCCGACGGCTACCGCATGCCGGACGCGCGCGCGCTGCTGGCGCAGGTGGGCATGGCGGAGCAGGCCGACCGGCCCTGCAGCGAACTGGCCTATGGCGACGTGAAGCGCCTGGAACTGGCGCTGGCGCTCGCGGGCGAGCCGCGCCTGCTGCTGATGGACGAGCCCACCGCCGGCATGGCGCCCGCCGAGCGCGTGGCGCTGATGCAACTGGCGCGCACGCTGGCCAAGGAGCGGGGCATCGCCGTGCTGTTCACCGAGCACAGCATGGACGTGGTCTTCGGCCAGGCCGACCGCATCGCCGTGATGGTGCGCGGCGAACTGCTGGCCGAGGGCGCGCCCGAGGCGATCCGCGAGGATGCGCGCGTGCAGGCGGCCTACCTGGGCGTGCAGAGTCATCAAAACGGGAGCGGCTCGCGCTTGTCCGGCAAGGGTTTGGAGCCAAAAACACTTGAAAAACCGCCGAGTGAGGCAAAGCCCCTGCTCACGGTGCGCGAGCTGCACGCCTGGTACGGCGCGGCGCACATCCTGCACGGCGTTTCATTCGACGTGCGCCCCGGCGAGGTCGTGGCGCTGATGGGGCGCAACGGCGCGGGCAAATCCACCACGCTCAAGAGCCTCGCGGGGCTGCTCGCGCGCACCGAGGGCGAGCTGCGCTTCATGGGTCAGGACGTGGCGCGCTGGCCCGCGCACCGCATCGCCCGCGCGGGGCTGGGCTACGTGCCCGAGGAGCGGCGCATCTTCGGCGACCTCACCGTGCTGCAGAACCTGGAAACCGGCCGCCAGCCGCCGCGCGCCTGGCCCGATGGCACGCCGCTGGCCGCATGGACCATCGAGCGGCTGTTCGCGCTCTTTCCCAACCTGCGCGAGATGCCCGATCGCCTCGGCGCACGCATGAGCGGTGGCGAGCAGCAGATGCTCACCGTCGCGCGCACGCTCATGGGCCAGCCCTGCCTGCTGCTGCTGGACGAACCCTCGGAGGGCGTCGCGCCCGTCATCGTGCAACAGATGGCGCAGGCGGTGCGCGCGCTCAAGGCGGGCGGGCTGGGCATCGTGCTCAGCGAGCAGAACCTGGCGTTTGCCGAGGCGGTGGCCGACCGCGCCGTCGTGATCGAGCAGGGCCGCATCGTGCATGAGGCGACCATGGCCGAGCTGGCCGCCGACACGCAGGCGCGTCGGCGCTATCTCGGCGTGACGTGACGAAAGTCACTGGTGCGGCGTGGTGGGCGCCGATAGCATCGTTCGCTTCATGCCTACCTTGCGCTGCACTCCCCTGCTGCCCTATCTGGCGCTGCTGGCCGCCTGCGGCCCGGCGCCCGAGCCCGCTGCCCCGGCGGCGCCCGCCGCGAACGCTTCGGCCGTCGGTACCTGCCTGCCGCTGCCCGAGTGGACGCGGCTGGGCCAGGGCACGCTCCAGATCACCGACGGCGCGACCGACGAGGGCTACCAGGTCGGCTTCACGCTCACGCTGAACGGCGAGAGCGCGCGCGACGCGGTGCTGCTGCCGGCCGATGCCGCAGCGGGCATCACCATCGATCGGGGCGAGTTCGACGCCCACACCACCGTCTGCGCCAACCACTGGTTCATCCTCAACCTGCCGGCCGAGCGCGGGGGCACCCTGGTCATCGCCCAGCCGTTGGGCGCGGGCCTGGCGATGCAGATCCGCGACTACGCCAGCGACGACGAGCACACGGCGGTCATCACCTGGGCCGACGGCGCGCCCCGCGTCGAGACCGGCGACGGCCAGCCCTGGCCGCTGCCGAAAGCGGCCCCCACCGGCACGCTGGCGCAGGGCACGGGCGCGCCCGTGGTGCTGCACTGCGAAAGCCCGCAGGAGCCGCGCGGCGCGCAGTTCCTCACGCTGGCGCTGGACAGCGCGGGGCGCCCTGCCCGCGTGGACTACCTCAGCGCCCAGCGGGGCGGCACCAGCTGCAGCGTGGCCGCCACGCGCGGCGACGAGGCCACCGCCTGGAGCGATGGCGCGAAGCAGGCCGGCATCCGCTGGGGCGAGGACGAGCCCGATGCCTCGCGCCTGCGCGTCACGCGCGAGGGCGAGCGCTACACGGTGGACACGCGCTGGCTGCGCTGGCCGGATTTTTGCGGGCAAAGCTCGGAGATGGCGCTCACGCTCACGCTGCAGGCCGGCGACGCCTCGTGCCAGGCGGTGCAGTGGCCCGATGAAGCATCGAACTGAAGGACGACCATGCGTTTTGGCTTGCTGGCCCTCGCCCTGTTCTGCGCCGCGCCCGCGCTGGCGGCCGGCGCCGCGGCGCAGCCGAGCTTTGACTGCCAGGCCGCCCACAGCGCCGCCGAACGGCTGATCTGCGCCGATGCGGCGCTCGCGCGCCTCGACGTGCAGGCCGCGCGCCTGTACCGCCAGGCGCGCCAGCAGGCGGGCGACGCCAATGCGCTCAAGAAGGAGCAACTTGCCTGGCTGCGCGAGCGCGATGCCGAGTGCATCGCCGGCCAGACCCACGAGGCCGCGCGGCAAAACCCGCGTGTGGCCCCCTGCCAGGCCGCGCGCTACGCCGCGCGCATCCGCACGCTGCGCGACGTGGTGGCGCCGCCGCTGCTGCCTTCGGCCCTGCTGCCCGTCAGCGCCGCCGCACGCCAGGCCGCGGGCCTCGCGCGCAAGGGGTGCGAGGCGATGCAGGGCGCGTTCGACGGCAGCGGCCAGGTGCTTGCGCTCGAAGTGAATTGCGAGGCCGCGGGCCAGGGGCGGCGCGTCTGGCTGATCGAACGCGGCGAACGCGCCGTGGCCGCCACGCCCGAGCTGGGCGTGGGCGATCCGCACGACGAGCGCGTGCGCACCACCGGCACCGATCTGTTCTGGGATACCGATACGCTGTACGTCTTCACCTCGGCCGAGCAAAAAGGCCAGGGGCCGGACGGCGACTCGGATTGGCGCGCCGCGAATTTCACCGCCACGGTGCGCAACGGCAGCACCCGGATAGAGAGCGTGCCCCAGCGCATCGAACTCTTCTTCGGCCAGCGCATCGGCGCCTTCTTCGGCGACGACGAAGGCCGCCTGATGAACGGCATGGCCGATGCGATCGGCGATGGCGCGCTCAGCCTCGGCCGGCGCGCCACGCCCCGCGGCCCGACCGATGCCACGGGCACGCAGCGCTTCAGCGTGCAGGACACCCGCCTGGTGTGGCTCGCCAACCCCGGAGGCGACCGCTACACGCTGCACCTGAAGAACTTCGAGCAGCAGGGCGCGGTGGGCGAGATCGCGCGCGGCGGGCCCGAGTTGCTGCGCCTCGTGTTCGACAACTGGCACGTGATCTACCCGTCGAGCGATGGCCTGCTGGTGTTTGATCTGCAGCGCCAGACCACGCAGCGCATTGCCGGCACGATGGCCCATGATCGGCCGCTGGCGTGGGAGCCCGCCACCGGCACGCTCGCCTGGGCCAGCCCGCGCCCCTGCGGCGGCGCCAAGGCGCCCGCGGGCGGTGAATTCGTCTGCATCGCGCACCTGGACGGCGTGCGCATGCCATGAGGCCCGTGGCCCCGCTCCTTGCGCTGCTGCTGGGGCTCTGCGGCCCGCTGGCCTGGGCGGCGCCGACAGCTACGTCGCCGGTGGTGCCCGAGGCGGTGCAGGGCGTGGCCTTGTCCGCTGTCAGCGACCCCGAAGCCGCCAGCGGGTCGCTGCGGATGGCGCTGGCGCCCGGTGGCCAGATGCTCGCGGCCAGCAACGGCGCCGCGGCCTGGCTGTACCTGCGCGAGGCACGCCGGCGCTTTGCCGTCACCCCCGTCGGCGGCAGGCGCGACCGCCATGACATGGGCGCCGTCGCCAGCATCGAAGGCCTGCGCTGGGGGCTCGATGGCCGGCTTTATGTCTGGGCGCGCCTGTTCAATGGCGCCGAGCAGATCTACGCGGCTGATCGCGGCGGCGCGCTGGGGCCGGTGCTGCGGGTCCCCGAGCGCTGGCCGGATGAAGACGATGCCCTGGCTGACCGCTACCCAGTCCCCGATCCGGACAACGCCTACGATATCCACGCCAACGCACGCCACATCGTCTGGCGCCAGAACCTCGGGCACGGCAGCATGGCGCTGATGGCGGCCGAGCCGGGCGGCGCGCCGCGCCAGCTGGCACGCGGCGGTTGGGAGCTGGAAGACGCGTTGTTCGATGCCGCCGCCTCGCACGTGATCTACGCCAGCGCCGAAGGCGTGGTGGTGCAGGGCCTTGCGCCCGGCGCGCCGCCGGTGATGATCGCGGGTACGCGCGGTGCTGACCAGCCGCTGTCGTTCGATGCCGCCAGCCGTTGGCTGGCGCTGCGGCGTGCGCGGGGCGGCTGCGACGCGGCTGTGGCTAATCCATCGGGCGAACACGTCTGCCTGCTGCGCCTGCCCCCTGCGGGTAAGTGACCACTACGGAACAGGGGGAAGGCCATGGACGGCATGAACCTGGGGCGTGGATCGTGCTGATCACCGCCGTGCTCACCCTCGTGCTGCCGTTTTTCATCATGTGCGTGGTGCTGCGCAAGCTCGGCCTGCACTCGCACTATTCGCCCGGCTCATGGCTGCTGTGTTGGTTTCCCGGCCTGACGGGCGGCGGCGACCCCGCCGAGCGCCTGCTCCGGTTCACGGGCCTGCGCGATCAGCGCCTGATCACCGAGATGGGATGCCAGGCCAGGCGCGCCGAGGTGCTGAAGGTGCTGAAGGCGCTGTGATGACCGCCCTGCCCTCGCTGCCCTCGATCGGCATGTTCCTGCTCGTCTCCTGGGCCTTCTTTGCCCTGCGCCTGGCCTGGTTCGTGAGCCTGGCGCCCGGCGCCGAGCGCGTCCAGGTGCTGGTCAGCCATCTGCTCGGGCTGCTCGTGTGGGCCGTCCTCTGGCTGTTCCTGGGCTATGTGCTGTGGGTGGTGGCGGTTGGCTCGGTCTTCCCGTCGCTGCTGGAGGTGGCCACGCCGCTGGTCTGCCCGGACGGGCAGTTCCGCATCCTGACGCAGGCCTATTCGTACAAGCCGGGGCAGCACGGCACCTCGGTGCGCATCGTCTGCCTTCTGGCCGATGGCGAGCCACGCCCCATCCTGGCGCTGACGATCTTCTGGGCCGGGCTGATCTGGAGTGCGGTGTTCCTGACGCTGTGGCTCTGGCTCGGCAAGCTCGGACTGCGGCTGATCCGCCTGGGGCCCAGGCGCGAGCCGGGTGAATCGGCGCGCGACCACGAGCAGCGCAGCCGCGCCTGGCTGGCCGCGCGCACCGAGGCGGCCAAGGCGCGGTCTTCTGGCGGCGGCGTTCGCGGCGCGGCGAGCCGTGATCCGGCCCAGCGGCTGCGCACGCTCAAGGCGCTGTGCGACGAGGGCCTGATCGACGAGGCGGCCTACGTTGCCAGGCGCAACGACATCCTGAAGGAGCTCTGATCGCGGGCCATGCGCCGCCCGGGCGCTTTCAGCCGCGCGCGCCGCCCGGCTTGCACGCCGGGTGCAGGCTGGCCTGCGCCGAGGGCCGCGCGGCCACGCGCTCGAACCAGGGCGTGAGGCGCGCCAGCGCATGGTCGAACGGCTGGCCCACCGAGGCTCCGAAATCCAGCCATACGTAAAGCCAGATATCGGCCAGCGTGAAGCGCTCGCCCGCCAGCCACGGGCCGTCGCCCAGCATCGCGTCGAGCCAGGCGAGGCGGTCCTGCGCCACGCGCTTGAGCGCGGCGGCGGCCTCGGGCTCCACCGGGATGCGGCCGGTGAAGCGCGCCAGGCCCTCGGCCCAGTGGTAGGCGTTGTGGATGTGCTCCGTCACATTGAGCTCGGCGCGGCGCTGCCATTGGCGCGTGGCCGCGCGCTCCTCGGGCGTGGCGCCGATCAGCGCGGGCGCGCGGTGGCGCTCTTCCAGGTATTCCATGATCGCCACCGATTCGGCGATGCAGGTGCCGTCATCGAGCAGCAGCGCCGGCGTCTGCCCGGCCGGGTTGTGCGCCAGATACGGTGCCTGACGGTTCTCGCCGCTGAACACGTCCACCTGCTGCATCGGCAGGCGCAGGCCTTTTTCCAGCAGGAACATGCGCAGGCAGCGCGGGGCGGGGCTCAGGGCGTCGAGGATCATCATGGTGTGCGGGCCATGGTACGCGCGTCGTACAGCCAGCGGCGCAGCTTGGTGGCCTTGACCCGGTGGGCGTCGGGGTGGCGCGGATTGAGGAGCAGATTGCGCTCCTCGGGCACGATGACCGAGGGCACCTCGGCCAGACAACTCGCGCCCTGCTGCGCCCAGGCCATGCCCCAGGCGATGCTGGTGCGCCCGGAGGGCAGTGCGTCCCAGCCCACGTATCGCGCGGCGTCGAACACGGTGCGCGCGGCCCAGAGCTCGGCGGGCACGTCGAGGCGCACCAGGTAGCGGTTGAGCGGCAGCGCCATGCCGCCGCCCAGGTGCACCACGGTTTCCAGGCAGGCGAGTGCGCGCGTGCTGCTGGCATAGACCAACGGCTGGCCGCGCGCGTTCCAGCGGCCGCCGCTGCGCTCGGCGCCGGCGCCGCTCAGGTCGTCGGCAGTGTATTCGGGCGTGTCGCTGGCGATGCGCCAGAAGGCGAGGGCGGGCGCCTCAGGCATAGACGCCGAACTGCATCTGCGTGAGCAGATTGCCCAGCGCCTCGCGGCCGTCGGCGGTATCGAGCAGCTCCTGCGGGCACAGGCCGCTGAGCGCCGCCACCGGCTGCGCGATCCAGGCGGCGAACCAGCGCGGCGCGCTGAACTCCTGCGCCGTTTCGCCCGAGGCCTGCACCATGGCCTGCACCTGGCCGATCAGGCGCGAGATGCCGACGAGCTTTTCGCTTTCGGATTCGGAAAGCATGCCGCGCGCGGCGATCTTGCGCTCCACCGTGGAGCGCGCCAGGCCCGCGGCACGCATGAACTGCTCGCGCGGCAGGCCCATGGCCGCGCTCAGCTCCTGCACGGCGCGCGCGGGCACACCCTGCTTGACCATGCGGGCGCGCTCGATGGCCGAGAGCTCGAACACCTGGGCGTGCGCGGGCCGCTGCGGTGCGTAACTGGCGCTGCGATCACGGACGACGGGGGGAGCGGACGCGGAAGCGGACATGAGGGTCTCCAATTGAGATCGAATGTAGTCTCAATCGAGATTGAATGCAAGGGTGGGCGGTGCGTTTCGCCCATCCCGTCAGGCTTGCGCTGGCTGCAGCACCCGCCGGTACTGGATCGCCTCGCCCACGTGCGCGACGGTGATGTGCTGCGAGCCTGCCAGATCGGCGATGGTGCGTGCCACCCTGAGCGCGCGATGCGTGGCGCGCGCCGACCAGGCCAGGCGTGCCGCGGCGGTTTGCAGGAAGCGGCCCGCGGCATCGTCCAGCTGTGCCATGGCCTGCAGCGCCTGCCCGGCGAGCGCCTGATTGGGCACGCCCTGACGCGCGATGGCCCGCTCATGCGCGGCCGACACACGCGCACGCACGGCGGCACTCGGCTCGCCGGGCGCGGTGCCCAGCAGTTCATCGGCGGGCAGGTGCGGCACCTCCACATGCAGGTCGATGCGGTCGAGCAGAGGGCCGGAGAGCCTGCCCTGGTAGCGCGCGATCTGCTCGGGCGTGCAGCGGCAGGCGCGCTGGCGCGAACCGGCAAAGCCGCAGGGGCAGGGGTTCATTGCCGCAATGAGCTGAAAGCGCGCGGGGAATTCGGCACGCTGCGCCGCGCGGGCGATCGTGATGTGGCCGCTCTCCAGCGGCTCGCGCAGGGCTTCGAGCGCGCTGCGCGCGAACTCGGGGAATTCATCGAGGAAAAGCACCCCTTGATGGGCGATGGAAATCTCGCCCGGGCGCGGTGGCGAGCCACCGCCAACCAGCGCCACCGCGCTGCAGGTATGGTGTGGGCTGGCCGTGGGGCGCTGCATCCAGTGCCCCGGAGTGAAGCGCCCCGCGAGACTGGCGATGGCCGCGCTCTCCAGCGCTTCCTCGATCCGCATCGGCGGCAGGATGCCCGCGAAGCGCTGCGCCAGCATGGATTTGCCCGAGCCGGGCGGGCCCACCAGCAGCAGGCCGTGGCCTCCGGCGGCGGCGATCTCCAGCGCGCGGCGCGCCGCGGCCTGGCCCTTCACGTCGGCCAGATCCGGGCCGTCGGCGGCGGCCTCGGGTGCCAGAGGCTGCACGCGCTGCCAGCCGCTCGCCGCGCCCGCATCGCCCACCTCGCCACTGCCGGGCGGCAGAAACTGCGCCACCACGTCCAGCAGATGCTCGGCAGCATAGATGGCGGCATCGGGTACCAGCGCGGCCTCGCGCGCGCTCTCGGTGGGCAGCACCATACGCGCCTGCTCGCCCTGCGTGCGCAGCGCCAGCGCCGTGGCCAGCGCGCCGCGCACCGGCCGCAGCTGGCCGGAAAGGGAAAGCTCGCCGGCGAATTCCCAGCCCGCCATGCGCGCCGCATCGATCTGGCCGCTGGCGGCCAGCAGGCCGAGCGCGATCGGCAGGTCGAAGCGCCCCGAATCCTTGGGCAGGTCGGCGGGCGCCAGATTGACGGTGATGCGCTTGTTCGATGGAAACTCCAGCCCGCTGTTGAGGAGGGCCGCGCGCACGCGTTCACGCGCTTCCTTCACCTCCACGTCGGCCAGACCCACGAGCGTGAACGAGGGCAGGCCGTTGGCCAGATGCACCTCCACCGTCACGGCGGGCGCCTGCAGGCCGAGCAACGCACGGCTCTGCACCAAAGCGAGACTCATGATGCGGATTCTCCCCAATCTGGTGCGTGGCGCCAGCGGCATCCATGCGTGTTGTCGGGCAAATGTACTCGTAAGAGGGACTGGCACGGTCCGTGCATTGAGGGAGTGACCTCATTGCAAATCCCTTGGAGGAACCATGTCCCACGCCCCGCAGAAGCCCCTGTGCCTGGCCCTTGTGGCGGCCGCCTTGCCCTTGCTGGCGAGCGCCCAGCTCACGGCCAACCTGTCGCTGACGAGCAACTACAAAGTCCGTGGTCAGGATCAGGATGTCAACCGCATCAAAGCCGTGAGCCCGGCGATTCAGGGAGGGTTGGACTACGCCTTTGGGGATAGCGGCTTCTACGTCGGCAACTGGAACTCCAGCGTCGACTGGCTGGCGGGCAACACCATCGAGTCCGACCTGTACGGCGGCTACAGATTCAAGGCGGGCGGGCTCGATCTGGACGTCGGCGCGCTGACCTATCTGTACCCCGGCAACAGCAGCGGCAACACCACCGAGCTCTATGGCTCGGCCACCCGGGGCCCGTTCACCGTCAAGTATTCGCATACCGTTTCCCGCGACTACTTCGGCTGGGCCAGCGCCGGGACGTCCGGCAAACGCGGTCGCAACACGGGCTATCTGAATCTGGCTTTTGTCCACGAGGTGGCGCCGAAATTCACCTTCAAGGCGGCCATGGGCTACACGCGCTTCGCGGGCGACATCAGGGGCCTGGGCGTGCCCAACTACGTGGACTATCAAATGGGCGGTGCCCACGACCTTGGCGATGGCTTGTCTCTGTCCGCGGTCGTGGCGGGCGCCACCCGAAAGGGATTCTTCGGCGATGCCAACAAGGCGCGACTGATCGTCACCCTGACCAAGACCCTGTAATTCCCTTCGAGGAGAGCCCATCATGAAAATGATCACCGCTGTCATCAAACCCTTCAAGCTCGACGAGGTGCGCGAGGCGCTGTCGGCCATCGGCGTGCAGGGCATCACCGTCACCGAGGTCAAGGGCTTCGGCCGCCAGAAGGGGCACACCGAGCTGTACCGCGGCGCGGAGTACGTCGTGGACTTCCTCCCCAAGATCAAGGTGGAGGCGGCCGTGACCGACGAGCTCGCGGAGCGCGCCATCGAGGCCATCGAGGCGGCGGCACGCACCGGCAAGATCGGCGACGGCAAGATTTTCGTGGCGCATCTGGAGCAGGTCACCCGCATTCGCACAGGCGAAACGGGCGAAAGCGCCGTCTAAAAGAAAAGAAACCTCTCATGCAGACGCTGCACACGCCTTCCGATGTCCTGTTCATCCTGCTGGGCGCCATCCTCATCCTGGCCATGCACGCCGGCTTCGCCTTCCTGGAGCTGGGCACCGTGCGTGAAAAAAACCAGGTCAACGCGCTCGTCAAAATCCTCGTGGATTTTTCCGTCTCCACGCTGGCGTACTTCTTCATTGGCTATGGTGTGGCCTATGGCGAGCATTTCTTCAGCGGAGCCAGCGTGCTGGCGCAGCACAACGGCTATGACGTCACGCGCTTCTTCTTCCTCCTGACTTTCGCTGCGGCGGTGCCGGCCATCGTCTCGGGTGGCATCGCCGAGCGCGCGCGCTTCACGCCGCAGCTGGTGGCCACCTTCGTCATCGTCGGCCTGATCTATCCCCTGTTCGAGGGGGTGGCGTGGAATGGCGCGTATGGCGTGCAGACGTGGCTGCAGGCGCACTTCGGGGCGCCGTTCCACGACTTTGCCGGCAGCGTGGTGGTGCATGCGGTGGGCGGCTGGATCGCGCTGATGGCGGTGCTGCAACTGGGCGCGCGCCGCGGGCACTATGCCCGGGACGGCGGCGTGAAGGCACACCCGCCGTCGAGCATTCCCTTCCTGGCGCTGGGCGCCTGGATTCTCATCGTGGGCTGGTTCGGGTTCAACGTCATGAGCGCGCAGTCGCTGGACAAGATCACCGGCCTGGTGGCGATGAACTCGCTCATGGCGATGGTGGGCGGCACGCTGGCGGCCCTGCTGGCCGGGCGCAACGACCCGGGCTTCGTGCACAACGGCGCGCTGGCGGGGTTGGTGGCGATCTGCGCCAGCTCCGATCTCGTGCATCCGCTGGCGGCGCTGGTGATTGGCGCGGTCGCGGGGGTGCTCTTCGTGCGCCTGTTCACGCTCACGCAGAACCGCTGGAAGATCGACGACGTGCTCGGCGTCTGGCCGCTGCACGGCCTGTGCGGCACCTGGGGCGGCCTTGCATGCGGCATCTTCGGGCAGAAGGCGCTGGGGGGGCTGGGCGGCGTGAGCTTCTGGAGCCAGCTCGTGGGCACCTTGCTGGGCGTCGCTCTGGCGGCTCTGGGCGGCTTTGTGGTGTACGGCACGCTGCGCAAGACCGTGGGCATACGCCTGAGCCAGGAAGACGAGTTCGTCGGCGCCGACCTGGCGATCCACAAGATCGGCGCGACGCCGGACATCGTCGCCAGACCGTAGGCCGGCCGCGCCGGCGAGACGATCCAGGCGGCGCCCTGAATTCCCACGACGGAGAAACGCCATGAAAAAGCTGCTCGCTTCCCTGCTACTTGGTCTGAGCCTGTTGGCCGGCGGCACCGGCGCGCTGGCGCAGGCCGCATCCGCCCCCGAGCCGGCGGCCGCCGCGCAAGCCGCCGCGCCCACCGCGCCTGCTTCCGAGGCGCCGGCGCCCAAGCTCGATTCGGGCGACACCGCCTGGATGCTCACCTCCACGCTGCTCGTGATCCTGATGACCCTGCCGGGCCTGGCACTGTTCTACGGCGGGCTGGGCCGCAGCAAGAACATGCTGTCGGTGCTGATGCAGGTGTTCGTGATCTTCTCGCTCGTTTCCGTCCTTTGGGCGATGTATGGCTACAGCCTGGCGTTCTCGGGCGAAGGTCGGTTCGTGGGCGGTTTGGCCAAGGTCTTCCTGAGGGGTGTGAACATGGAGACCTTCGGCGCGCTGCCCACCATTCCCGAGTACGTCTTCGTCGCCTTCCAGGGCACGTTCGCGGCCATCACCGTGGCGCTGGTCGTGGGCTCGTTCGCCGAGCGCATCCGGTTCTCCGCCGTGCTCATCTTCTCGCTGCTGTGGTTCAGCATCGGCTACGTGCCCATGGCGCACATCGTGTGGGGCGGCGGCCTGCTGGGCGCCGGCGGTGCGCTGGATTTCGCAGGCGGCACCGTGGTGCACATCAACGCTGGCATGGCGGGCCTGGTGGGCGCGCGCCTGGTGGGCCGGCGCATTGGGTTCGAACGCGAGGCGTTCACGCCGCACTCGCTCACGCTGACCATGGTGGGTGCGTCGCTGCTGTGGGTGGGCTGGTTTGGCTTCAACGCCGGTTCGGCTGGTGCAGCCAACGCCGTGGCGGGCCTGGCCTTCGTCAACACCGTGCTGGCCACTGCTGCGGCCGCGCTGTCGTGGATCGCGGGCGAGGCGCTGCACAAGGGCAAGGCGTCGATGCTGGGTGCAGCCTCGGGCGCCGTGGCGGGGCTGGTGGCCGTCACGCCGGCCGCCGGTTTCGTCGGGCCCATGGGGGCCATCGCCATCGGCATGGTGGCGGGCCTGGCCTGCCTGTGGGGCGTGGGTGGGCTCAAGCGCATGCTTCGGGTGGACGATGCCTTCGACGTGTTCGGCGTGCATGGCGTGGGCGGCATCGTCGGCGCCGTGCTGACCGGCGTGTTCGCCGCGCAGAGCCTGGGGGGCACGGGCGGCGCGGCGCCCGCTGCCTTCGACATGGGCGCCCAGGTCTGGATCCAGTTCAAAAGCGTGCTGTTCACCCTCGTCTGGTCGGCGGTGACCTCGTTCATCGCCTACAAGGCAGCCGATCTGCTGGTGGGTCTGCGCGTGGGCGAGGAGGCCGAGCGTCAGGGCCTGGACATCACCTCACACGGGGAGACGGCCTACCATCGTTGAGTTTGATCGCCAGCGTTCCCCGGCGCGGCAGTACCATCTCATCATATGGATGCCCTTCTTCAACGGATCACAGACGGCGTGCGCGATGCCGCCGCCCGTGCCGCGCCGCTGTGCCTGCGCGGCGGCGGCACCAAGTCCTTTCATCCCCGGTGCGCGGCGCTGCGGGGGCAGGTGCTGGAGCTGGGGCCGCTGCGCGGCATCCTCGATTACGAACCGACGGAGCTCGTCATCACCGCCCGCGCCGGCACGCCCGTGGCCGAGCTGCAGGCCGCCCTGGCCGAGCGGGGGCAGTCCCTGGCGTTCGAGCCGCCGCTCTTCGCGCCGGGCGGCACCGTCGGCGGCATGGTCGCCAGCGGCCTGTCGGGGCCGGCGCGCGCCAGCGTCGGTGCGTTGCGCGACTTCGTGCTCGGCGTCGAGATCATCAACGGCAAGGGCGAGCTGCTGCGCTTTGGCGGGCAGGTGATGAAGAACGTGGCGGGCTACGATGTCTCGCGCCTGATGGCGGGCGGCTGGGGGCAACTGGGCGTGATCACCGAGGTCAGCCTGAAAGTGCTGCCCTTGCCCGCAGCCGAGACGACCCTGCGCTTTGCCTGCACGCAGGACGAGGCGCTGCGCCGCCTGGCCGCGTGGGGCCGCCAGCCCCTGCCGCTCAATGCAAGCTGCTGGGTGCACGCCGATGGCCAGGAGCTGCTCTATGTGCGCCTGTGCGGCGCGCGCGCGGCCGTGGATGCCGCGGCCAGCGCCATGGGCGGCGAGCGGCTGGACGATGTGGCGGACGACTGGCAGTCCTGCCGCGACCAGCGCCTGCCGTGGTTTACCGGCATGACCGGTGATCACGCCCTGTGGCGCCTGTCGGTGCCGCAGACGGCGCCGGTGCTGGCGCTGCCTGGGGGCGTGGATGCGCCGCTGATCGAATGGCACGGCGGTCTGCGCTGGGTGCAGGCGCCGCTCGCCGCCGGGGATGCCCTGCGCGCCGCGGCCCGCGCAGTGGGCGGCAACGCAACTCTTTTCAGAGCGCCTAGCGCAGGTGAGACGGGCGCTACAGCCGATTTTTATCTTGAATCTCCGGCACTGCGGGCCATTCATGAACGGCTCAAGCAGGCGTTCGACCCGGCGGGCATCTTCAATACCGGAAGGGCCTGACGCATGCAAACCCATCTCTCTCCCGAATTCCTCGGCACGCCCGACGGCGAGGAGGCCGAGGCGATCCTGCGCAAGTGTGTGCACTGCGGCTTCTGCCTCGCTACCTGCCCGACCTATCAGCTGATGGGCGACGAGCTCGACAGCCCGCGCGGGCGCATCTACCTGATGAAGCAGGTGCTCGAAGGCCAGGAAGTCACGCGCAAGACGCAGGAACACCTGGACCGGTGCCTGACCTGCCGCAACTGCGAAACCACCTGCCCCAGCGGCGTGGAGTACGGCAAGCTGCTCGACATTGGCCGCCGCGTGGTTGAGGAAAAGGTCGCGCGCCCGCCGGTCGAGAAGGCGGTGCGCTGGGCGCTGGCGCAGGGCCTGCCCTCGCCGCTGTTTGCCCCGGCGATGAAGGCCGGGCAGGCGGTGCGCGGCCTGCTGCCCAAGCGCCTGCGCGAAAAGGTGCCGCCGCGCCAGAGCGCCGGGCACTGGCCCACCACCGTGCATGCACGCAAGGTGCTGCTGCTCGCGGGCTGCGTGCAGCCCTCGATGGCACCCAACATCAACGGCGCGACGGCGCGCGTGCTCGACGCGGCCGGCATCCAGACCCTGATCGCGCCCAAGGCCGGCTGCTGCGGCGCGGTGAAGTTCCACCTCAACGACCAGGCGGGCGGCAAGGATGAGATGCGGACCAACATCGATGCCTGGCTGCCTTACCTGGAAAGCGGCGAGGCCGAGTGCATCGTGATGAACGCCTCGGGCTGCGGCGTCACCGTCAAGGAGTACGGCCATCTTCTGCGCCACGACCCGGCGTATGCCGACAAGGCGGCCAAGGTGAGCGCCGCCACGCGCGACCTCTCCGAGCTCCTGCCCGAGCTCGTGCCGCTGCTCCAGGGCAAGGTCAAGGCGCAGGGCCAGCCCTTTGCCTATCACCCGCCGTGCACGCTGCAGCACGGCCAGCAGCTGCGCGGCGGCGTGGAGCAGGGTCTGGCGGCACTGGGTTTCGAGCTGCGCCTGGCCGCGAGCGAATCGCACCTGTGCTGCGGCTCGGCGGGCACCTACTCGGTGCTGGAACCCGAGACCGCACACCAGCTCAGAGACCGTAAACTCGCGCACCTCCAGGAGGCGTTTCCGAACGGGGCGCCTCAAGCCATCCTCTCCGCCAACATCGGCTGCATCACCCACCTGCAAAGCGGCACCGACACACCGGTGCGCCACTGGATCGAAGTGCTCGACGAAGCGCTGACCTCATGACCGACGAGATCGAAACCCCACCCGCCACCGAACCGCCCGCCACCGAAACCGGCGCGCGCAAGCCCCGCCCCGCGCGCACCGCGCCGCCGCTGCTCGCCGAGCTGGCGCAGTGGTATCCGCGTCTGTTTGGCGAGCGGCCGCTGCCGCTCAAGCGCGGCATCTTCCAGGACCTGATGGCCGCGCGCGCGCCCGACAAGGACGCGCTCAAGCAGGCGCTGGCCTGGCATACGCGTTCCACGCGCTACCTCGTCGCGGTGGCCGGCGGCCAGCCGCGTCATGACCTGGACGGCAACAGCGTCGAAGCCGTGGCGCCCGAGCACGTCTACCAGGCGCTGTGCGAGGTGTTTCGCCGTCGCCAGCGGCGCAGCCAGGAAGACCTTGCGCCGCAGCTGCGCCAGCGCATCGCGCGCGCCTGCGAGGCCAGCGGCCTGACGCGCGAAGCCTATGCCGAGCGGGTGCGCGGACACAACGTACAGGCCAACGAGGTGCTGGACGCGGCGCTGGCCGAGGTGGCCGAGCACGATGCGCGCGCCGAGGCGCTGCTGCGCGCCTTCGAGGCGAGTGGGGCCGAGGTGGCGGACTTTGCCGCGATGTATGGCCTGGCCGTACCCGTGGTGCAGCGCGCGCTGACCCGTGCGCGCCAGCTGCAGCGCCTGGGCACGGATACCGCGGCGGCCTGAGGCCGTGCGCCATCAGCGACGCGATGGCAGCGCCGCCAGCAGCGACACTGAAATGATGAGCGCACCGCCCGCCCAGGTGCTGGCGCTGGGCTGAGCCGCGCCGGCGAGCACCGAAGAGCCGCTGGCAAACAGCACCTCGCAGAGCATCACCAGCGCCGTCGTGCCCGCGGGCAGGCGCGTGGCGCCGAACTGCAGCGCCCAGTTGGCCAGCATGAGTGCCGTGCCCCAGAGCACCACGGGGACGATCCAGGTGGGCGCCGCGTCCGGCAGGGCGGGCACCGCGCCGAGCGACGTGCCGCCCGCCGCCACGGCGAGGCCCATCAGCGCGCCCCCCGCGAACATCGCCAGCACCCGCGCCTGCGTCGGCTCATCGCGCAGGCGCCGCAGCGCCACGTTGGTCGCGGCGAACATGAAACCACCCATCAGGGCCAGCGCATCCTCCAGCGAAAACCCGCGCGTGAAGTGCCCCAGGTCGCCATCGGCGGGCCAGAGCACCAGCACCACGCCGCCGAAGGCCAGCAGCAGGCGCCCCAGCGCGCCGGCCGTCGGGCGCTCGTCCAGAAAGCGCCAGGCCAGCAGGATGGACCAGGCCGGCATCAGGTAGAAGAGGATCACCACCCGCACGACGTCGCCGACCGTGATGGCCCAGTTGAAGCAGATGTTGGTCAGGCCCGCCACCAGCACCAGCAGCCACAGTGATGGCGTGCGCGCCATCCCGAGCGCGGCCTGGGGGCGGACCAGCACCAGCACCGCCGTGATCATCGTGAACATCAGCGCCGTGGCCCACAGCGGGTGCAGCCCCGCGCCCTGCATGAGGCGCAGCGGCCACCACGACAGGCCCCAGATCAGGGCATTGCACAGCAGGGCGACGATGGGCAGGAAATTAGGCATCAAAAGTGGCTGTAACGCTTGCCAGTCAAGCGCTGACAGCTAGCAAATAAGGGGTGGCTATCTGTCGCGTCGCGCGATGACCTTGAGCCGCGACATCTCCTCGCGGAAGGTGCGCAGATTCCACTTGTACCAGCGCCCGATGAGCCACATCACCACCACCACGCTGGCACCGAACGCGGTGACCGCGCCAAAGGCCGACAGCCCCCATTTGCTGGCCACGCTGTAGGCGCCGCCCATGAGCAGGATGGCCAGCTGCTCGTTGAAATTCTGCACGGCGATCGAACGCCCCGAGCCCATCAGATGGTGGCCGCGGTGCTGCAGCAGCGCGTTCATCGGCACCACCAGAAAGCCGCCGAGCGCGCCCATGAACACGAGGAACGGCACGGCAACCCAGATGCTGTGGATCAGGTTCATCGCCATGACGAGCCCGCCCATGGCGATGCCCCAGGGAATCACGCGCGGCGCGCGGTCCAGGCGGATGCGCATCGAGGCGAAGACCGCGCCGCTGGCCGTGCCGATCGCCACCACGCCCACGAGCGCCGAGGCGTTGGTCGTGCCGTAGCCCAGCGCCGCCGCGGCCCAGGCCAGCACCACGTAGCGCAGGTTGCCCGAGACGCCCCAGAACAGCGTCGTTGAGGCCAGCGAGATCTGCCCCAGCTTGTCGCGCCACAGGCGCTTGTTGCATTCCCGGAAATCGGGCAGCAGCGCCAGCGGGTTGCGCGGCATGCGCTGGCGGCGCGTGCGCGTGAGCGGGATGTGCAGGTTGAACCAGGCCGCCAGCAGGTACACCGGAATCAGCGCCAGGATGGCGCCCTCGGCCGGCAGGGCTATGCCCGGCCAGTGGCCGGCCAGCAGCCATTCGGAGACGTGCGGCGCCACGAGCTGGCCGCCCAGCACCACGCCGAGGATGATGGAGGCGATCGTCAAGCCCTCGATCCAGCCATTGGCCTTGACCAGCAGCGACGCGGGCAGCAGCTCGGTCAGGATGCCGTACTTGGCGGGCGAGTACGCCGCCGCGCCCAGGCCCACCACGCCGTAGGCCAGCAGCGGGTGCGAGCCCGCGAGCATCAACAGGCACCCCAGCGCCTTGATCGCGTTGCTGTAGAACATCACCCGCCCCTTGGGCATGGAATCGGCGAAGGCCCCGACCCAGGGCGCCAGCAGCACGTAGAACAGCGCGAACATCGGCACCAATGCGGCGGCCTGCCAGGGGTCGGCGCCGTTGGTGCGCAGCAGCTCCACGGCCACGACGAACAGGGCATTGTCTGCCAGCGAGCTGAAAAACTGCGCCGACATGATGGTGTAGAAACCGCGCTTCATCGGGAGCTGGGGAGCTGGCAAGGCACGCCATGGGGCAGGCGTGCCGATGTTAAATCTGGTTACTCCGAGGAGCGACGCGCGGGTTTATATCACGCGCTGCCTCATGGGGCCGGTGCGAGAATGCCCGCGCTCTTCGCTGCCCTGATCTCATCTACCCCATGCCACGCCCCATTCTCGCCACCATCCACACCGGCGCGCTGCGCCACAACCTCGACGTGGCGCGCCAGCGCGCGCAGGGCGCACGCGTCTGGGCCGTCGTCAAGGCCAATGCCTACGGGCATGGCATCGAACGGGTGTTCGACGCGTTTCGCGCGGCCGACGGCTTCGCGCTGCTCGATCTGGCCGAGGCCGAGCGGCTGCGCCACCTGGGCTGGCGCGGGCCCATTTTGCTGCTCGAGGGTGTGTTCGAGCCGCGCGATCTCGAAATCTGCTCGCGCCTGTCGCTGTGGCACGCGGTGCACAACGACGCGCAGATCGACTGGCTTGGCCAGCACAAGACGCAAGTGCCGCACCACGTGTTCCTGCTGATGAATTCGGGCATGAACCGCCTGGGCTTCACGCCTGCGCGCTACCGCGCTGCCTGGGCGCGGCTGAACGCACTGCCACAGGTCGACGACATCGCCCTGATGACGCATTTTTCGGATGCCGACGGCGATCGCGGCATCGCGCACCAGATCGAGGTGTTCGAGGCCGCCACGCGCGATCTGCCGGGCGAGCGCAGCGTGGCCAACAGCGCCGCGTTGCTGCGCCACGCCGATGCGGCGCGCGTGCGCGGCGACTGGGTGCGCCCCGGCATCATGCTCTATGGCAGCGCGCCCGACTACCCGGCCCACGATGTCACGCACTGGGGTCTGCAGCCGGCGATGACGCTCGCATCCCGGATCATCGGCGTGCAGCACCTCCAATCGGGCGACACCGTGGGCTACGGCTCCACCTTCACGGCCGACCGGCCCATGGTGGTGGGCACCGTCGCCTGCGGCTATGCCGATGGCTATCCGCGCCACGGCGGCACCGGCACGCCCGTGCTGGTGGAGGGCGTGCGCACCCGCACCCTGGGCCGCGTGAGCATGGACATGCTCGCGGTCGATCTCACCGGCTTGCCGCAGGCGGGCGTGGGCAGCGAAGTCACGCTCTGGGGGCGCGCGGGCAATGGCGCGCTGCTGCCCGTGGAAGAAGTGGCCACGGCCGCGGGCACCATAGGTTACGAGCAGCTGTGCGCGCTCGCGCCGCGCGTGCCGGTGCGCGTCGAGGCTTGAGAGGCTGAGCCCCATGGCCAGGGACAAGACCCTCTACACCTGCAACGAGTGCGGCGCGAGCAGCCCGCGCTGGCTCGGCAAGTGCCCCGGCTGCGGCGCGTGGAACACCCTGGTCGAAACCGTGGCCGAGACACCCGGCGCGGGCAAGAACCGGCTCGGCGCCGCGCAGTACACGGGGCTCGCGCCGGCGCAGCCGGTGGTGCCGCTGTCGGCCATCGATGCGGCCCAGGTGGCGCGCACGGCCAGTGGCATCGCCGAGCTCGACCGTGTGCTCGGCGGCGGCGTGGTCGAGGGCGGCGTGGTGCTGATCGGCGGCGACCCCGGCATCGGCAAGTCCACGCTGCTCTTGCAGGCGCTCGATGCGCTGCAGCGTCTGGGGCTGCCGGTGCTCTACGTCACGGGCGAGGAAAGCGGCGCCCAGGTGGCGCTGCGCGCGCGCCGCCTGGGCCTGGCGGGCAGCCAGGTCCAAGTGCTGGCCGAAATCCAGCTCGAAAAAATCCTCGCCACCGTGAACGCGGTGCAACCCGCCGTTTGCGTGATCGATTCGATCCAGACGGTGTACTCCGACCAGCTCGCAAGCGCTCCGGGCAGCGTTGCGCAGGTGCGCGAATGCGCGGCCCATCTCACGCGCCTGGCCAAGGCCAGCGGCATCGCGGTGGTGTTCGTGGGGCACGTCACCAAGGAAGGTGCGATTGCGGGTCCGCGCGTGCTCGAACACATGGTCGATACCGTGCTGTACTTCGAGGGCGACACGCACAGCAGCTTCCGTCTCGTGCGCGCGATCAAGAACCGCTTTGGCGCGGTCAATGAAATCGGCGTGTTCGCCATGACCGAGCACGGCCTGAAGGGCGTCTCCAACCCCAGCGCGATTTTTCTGTCGCAGCACAGCGAGCCCGTGCCCGGCTCGTGCGTGCTGGTCACGCTCGAAGGCACGCGCCCGCTGCTGGTCGAAATCCAGGCACTGGTCGATGGCGGCGGTGTGAGCCCCCGGCGCCTCTCGGTGGGGCTGGACCGCGACCGCCTGGCCATGCTGCTGGCGGTGCTGCATCGGCACGCCGGCGTAGCCTGCGCGGATCAGGACGTGTTCGTCAACGCCGTCGGTGGCGTGCGCATCAGCGAACCGGCCGCGGACCTGGCGGTACTGCTGGCCATCGTTTCCAGCCTGCGCGGCAAGCCCCTGCCCAAGGGCTTCATCGCCTTTGGCGAGGTCGGCCTCGCCGGTGAGGTGAGGCCCGCGCCGCGCGGGCAGGAGCGTCTGAAGGAGGCGGCCAAGCTCGGTTTCACGGTGGCCGTCGTACCCAAGGCGAATGCGCCCAAAAAGCCTATTGCCGGTCTCACGATCCATGCGGTCGATCGCGTCGAGCAGGCCATGGACGCCGTGCGTGCCCTGGCGTGAAGCCATTGAAACTGCGCCGGTTTGCCGCGCCCCTCGCGCTCGCCGCCTTGCTCGTGCTGTGCTGGCAGGCGTGGGGCTGGGCGGGCCTGCTGGCGGGCGCGGGCGGCGGACTGTTCTGGCTGCTGCTGCATGTGACCCGATTGCTGCGGATCATGCGCCGTGCGGCCGATCGGCCCGTTGGCACGGTGGCCAGCGCCGTGATGCTGAACGCCAGGCTGCGCGGCGGTGTCCATCTTCTGGATGTGATCGCGCTCACGCGGTCGCTGGGCGAGCGCCTGAGCGCGGAAGGCGCCGAGCCTCAGGTGTACGGCTGGCGCGATGCGGGCGGCGTGCAGGTGCGCTGTGAATTCGAGCTTGGGCGCCTCGCGCGCTGGGATCTGTTGCGTCCTGCAACCCTGCCGCCTGCGCGTGAATCGTAGAATGCCCGGTTATTCTGATTCAGTTTACAGAGGATACAGATGAGTCCCACAGCTCCTTCGCTCGCCGATCGTGACGGAAAGATCTGGATGGACGGCCAGATGGTCGAATGGCGCGACGCCAAAATCCACGTGCTCACCCACACGCTGCACTACGGCTGCGGCGCCTTCGAGGGCGTGCGCGCCTACGATGCTCAGGGCGGCACGGCGATCTTCCGCCTGCAGGATCACACCCAGCGCCTGTTCAACAGCGCCAAGATCCTGCGCATGGCCATTCCGTTCAGCATGGAGCAGGTCAACGAGGCGCAGCGCGCCGTGGTGCGCGCCAACGGCTTGCAGTCGTGCTACATCCGCCCGCTGGTGTGGATCGGCGACAAGAAGCTCGGCGTCTCGCCCAAGGGCAACGACATCCACGTCATGGTCGCTGCCTGGGCCTGGGGCGCCTACCTGGGTGAAGAGGGCATGAAGCGCGGCATCCGCGTGCGCACCAGCAGCTACGCGCGCCACCACGTCAACATCACGATGACGCAGGCCAAGACGGTGAGCAACTACACCAACTCCATTCTCGCGAACATGGAAGCCACCGACGACGGCTACGACGAGGCCGTGCTGCTGGACAACGCCGGCTTCGTGAGCGAAGGCTCGGGCGAGAACGTCTACATCGTCAAGGACGGCGTGGTCTACACGCCCGATCTGTCGGCAGGCGCGCTCAACGGCATCACGCGGTCCACCGTGCTGCAGGTGTGCAAGGATCTGGGTATCGAGGTGGTGCAAAAGCGCATCACGCGCGACGAGTGCTACATCGCCGACGAAATGTTCTTCAGCGGCACCGCCGCCGAGATCACGCCGATCCGCGAATACGACCGCCTGCAGATCGGCTCGGGCAGCCGCGGCCCGGTCACCGAAAAAATCCAGACGGCGTTCTTCGACGTCGTCAACGGCCGCAACGCCAAGTACGCCCACTGGCTCACCAAGGTCTGAGCGCCATGCCTGAAACCGTCGTTGAACTGCTCGCCAGGGATCTGGATGGCAACGGGGGCATCCACTGCCCCAGCGCCAAGGCCGACATGAAGATCTGGAATGGTCATCCGCGCGTCTTCCTTGAGATCGCCCGTCAGCATAAGGCCAAGTGCCCGTATTGCGGGACGGTCTATCGCCTCAAGGAAGGCGAGGTGGTCAAGGGTGGGCATTGATTGACGCCGCCAGAGCCAGGTACTGCCGGGGTGCGCGCGCTGACGCTGACCGTCGCGGTACTGACCTTCAATGAGGCGGCGAACATCGAGGCGTGCTTGCGCAGCGCGGCGTTTGCCGACCAACTCCTGGTGATCGATGGGGGCAGCACGGATGGCACCGCGGACTTGGCGCGTGCGCTGGGAGCGGAGGTCCGCGTCTATCCCGACTGGCAAGGCTTCGCGGTGCAGCGCAACCATCAGATTGCGCATGCCCGGGGTGACTACGTCTTCTTTCTCGATGCCGACGAGGTGATGTCCTCCGCGTTTGGCGAGGAGCTGCGCAAAATCGTCGCCAGCGGTGCGCGAGGCGTATGGAAAATCCGCTGGCGCATCGTGGCGTTTGGCAAAGAGTTGCGCCATTTGCGCGGCGGCACCTGGGTGGAGCGCCTGTTCCGCCGCGACCAATTGCACCATTGGACAGGTGCGGTGCACGAAGAAGCGGTGCTCGAAGGCGAGCCGGTGCCCCGACATACGATGCGCACGCGCCTGCTGCACCACGCCCGCCCCACGGTGCACTCGAGCCTGATCAAGCTGACGCAGTATGCGATGCTCGGCGCGGCCAAGAAGGCGCAGCACGGGCACCGCGGCGGCGTGCTGCGCGGGCTGGCGTCGGGCGGGGCCATGTTTTTGCGCCTGTACGTGCTGCGGCTCGGTTTCCTGTGCGGCGGCCCCGGGTTTCTCTATTGCCTGTTCATCGCGCTGGAAGGATTTTTCCGTTACGCCGCGTTGCGCTACGACCGCGACGGGCTCGCTTCATCGGTCGGGCGCGCTGCATCATGACGGTGTCTGAAGCCCGGCTGTGGGCGGCCCGGTTGGGCGTCTTCATGGTGCCGGGGCTGGCGCTGTGGCTGCCCTCGGGCTACTCGTGGGGGGCCGCGTTGCTGTTGCTGGCGGCATGCGTGAGCGTGCGGGAGTGGTGGGGCCGGCCTCTGCCGCGCGGCACGTGGTGGTTGGTGGTCAGTTTCATGGCCATGGCCGCGCTGTGGCTGCTCGAGGCCGATGGCGAGTGGGCGTGGCGCACGTTCGATCGGCCGTCCAAGTACCTGCTCGTCGTTCCGTGCCTCCTGTTTCTGCTGACCTGCACCCCGCGCTTTGCGTGGCTGGCAATGGGGGTCGCGGTGGGTGGCATTGGCGCGGGCGTGGTGGGCTTGTACCAGATCGACTGGCAGCACATCGACCGCGCGACCGGCTACACCAACGCGATCGAATACGGCAACCTGAGCCTGTTGCTCGCGACCCTGGCGCTGCTCGGCCTGAGCCTGCTGTGGTCCGGGTGGCGCTGGTGGCAGAGGCTGCTGCTTGGCGCGGGCGCCGTGCTCGGGGTCGCCGGCTCCGTGATTTCGCAAACGCGAGGGGGGTGGCTCGCGCTGCTGCTGTTGCTTGTGCCGGCGTGTATCTGGTTGCTGGCGCGCAGCCGCGCGGTCAAATGGGCGCCGCTGTGGGTGGTCGCATGCGTGATGGGGCTGGCGCTGCTCGGGCAGAACGCCACCGTGCAGCAGCGCGTGGCGCTCGCGTGGAACGAAGGACAGACGTATTTCGACCAGAAGGATATGCAGAACTCGGTCGGCTATCGCCTGGATTTGTGGCGCATGGCCTGGCAACTTGGCTCGCAGCGCCCGTGCTGCGGCTGGGGGCAGACGGGCTACGACGCCGAACAGGCGCGTCGCGTGCAAGCGGGAGAACTTCCCGCCGCCGTGTTGTCGCTGCACCATGCGCACAACGAATTTCTCGATGCCTTTGCCAAGCGGGGGCTGCCGGGATTGGCGTTGCTGCTGGTCTTTTATGGTATTCCGCTGTGGCTGTTCCGGCCCGCGGCGGCGCGCGTGCGCGACGGCGCCGGGCGGGTCGATCGCGAGTCGCTGGTGCTGTGTCTTTGGGGGGGGTTGCTGCCGCTGTCGTACGCGGGGTTTGGCCTCACCCAGGTCTTTCTCGCGCACAACAGCGGGGTGATGTTCTACCTGTTTTTCTGCGCGATTGTGTTTGCCATGCTGCAGGCCCGGCGCGGCCTGGTTCGGGGCGCTTCACGCGTCTGATTCGCGGGCCAGGGTGCGCATGAGCTCCGCCGCCGGCATGGCCCGCGTCTGTCCCACACCCTGCCCCGCCCACAGCGCCATGTGCTCGCCATCACCTGCCTTGGCGGCCGCGCGGCGCACCGGGCCCATGAGCGCGTTCTGGATCGGGTAGGGCGGCAGCACCGCTTCGTGGGGCAGCAGCTCGCGCATCATGGTGTTGACGATGCCGCGCGCCCAGCGGCCGGAATACACCCGGGTCAGGCGCGTGTCGCCACCGTCCGCCCGCGCCATCGCCTCGCGCCATGCGGGCACCAGCGCCGATTCGGGACAGGCGAGAAAGGCCGTGCCCATCTGCACCGCCTGGGCACCCAGCGCCAGAGCGGCCCGGATGCCGCGCCCGTCCATGATGCCGCCTGCGGCGATCACGGGAATCGCGAGCGCATCCACGCAGGCCGGAACCAGAGCCATCGTGCTGATCTGGCTGCCCTCCCAGTCGCTCAGAAAGGTGCCGCGGTGCCCGCCGCCTTCGACGCCGCTCGCGACCACGGCGTCGGCACCCACGTTCTGCCATGCCAGGGCCTCGGCCACCGTGGTGGCCGTGCCCACGACCAGCGAGCCCGCGCCATGCAGGTGCCGCACATGATCGGATGTGAGCAGGCCGAAGGTGAAGCTGGCCACGGCGGGTCTGAGCTCGAGCAGGGTCTCGAACTGCGCCGCAAAGTCCTGGCACCACGCGGACGGGGTCTGCAGCGGCAACTGGAAGCGCTCGTAAAGCGGCGCCAGGCGTTCGAGTGCGGCCTGCACTTCGGCCGCGCCCGGGCTGGGCGTGTCGAGGACGAAGAGGTTCATGGCAAAGGGCCGGTCCGTGGCGGCACGCACGGCCGCCGCCGCCTCGCGCATCGCCACCGGCGAACGCGCCCCGCAGCCCAGCGAACCCAGGCCCCCGGACTGGGAAACCGCCGCGGCCAGTGCAGGGGTGTCCGAGCCCGTCATTGGGGCCTGGATGATGGGGAGCTGCGTGCCGATGCGCTGCAGCAGGGTGGGGGTGACGCTCATGTCTCGCCTCTTGAAATGTCCGTGTGTGCGATGATTTCCACTCTTATCTTACGGCGCCCGGTGTCTTGCGATCCGATGGCGCCACCCACCGTTTCGCATGCCTGCCCCTTCTTCCGTCGTCATGGCGCCGTGCCGGTCTGAACGCCCCTGGGCCGTGGCGCTGGCGGGGCTGCTTGCGCTGCAGGGTCAGGCGCGAGGGTTCACCACGCTTGGCTTGACCTTCGCCGCGCCGGCGCTGCGTTGGAGGCATTGGCCATGAGCACGCTGGCGCGCCATGACGATCCCATCGTCGCCATCGCCACGGCCCCTGGGCGCGGCGCGGTGGGCATCGTGCGCGTCTCGGGACGGGCCCTGTCGGGCTTCGTGCGGGCGCTGCTCGGCCGCGATCTGCAGCCGCGCGAGGTGCATTACCTGGCGTTCCCGGATGCGCGCGGCGAGGCCATCGACCGGGGGCTCGCGCTGTGGTTTCCCGCGCCGCGCAGCTACACCGGCGAGGACGTGCTCGAGCTGCAGGCGCATGGCGGGCCGGTGGTGCTGCAGCTCTTGCTTGCGCGCTGCCTGGAGGTGGCCCGACTCACGCTGCCGCGCCTGCGCGCCGCGCAGCCCGGGGAATTCACCGAGCGGGCGTTTCTCAACGACAAGCTGGACCTGGCCCAGGCCGAGGCCGTGGCCGACCTGATCGATGCGAGCACCGAGACCGCCGCGCGCAGCGCCGCGCGCTCGCTCTCGGGCGAGTTCTCCGCGCACGTCCACGCGGTGCGCGATGCGCTCGTGCAGCTGCGCATGCTGGTGGAGGCGACGCTGGATTTTCCCGAGGAAGAAATCGACTTCCTGCGCAAGGCAGATGCGCGTGGGCAGCTATCGAATCTGCAGAGCCAGGTGGCTGCCGTGCTGCGACAGGCGCATCAGGGGGCGCTGCTGCGCGAAGGCATCACCGTGGTCATCGCCGGGCAGCCCAACGTGGGCAAGAGCTCGCTGCTCAATGCGCTCGCGGGGGCAGAGCTGGCGATCGTCACGCCGATTGCGGGCACGACGCGCGACACCGTGCGCCAGACCATCCAGATCGAAGGCATGCCGCTGCATGTGATCGACACGGCCGGCCTGCGAGACAGCGGCGATGTGGTCGAGCGCATCGGCATCGAGCGCGCATGGCAGCAGATCGAGCGTGCCGATGCGGTGCTGTTCCTGCACGACCTGACGCGTCGCGGGGAGGCCGGCTGCGCAGCCGCCGATGCCGCGCTGGGCCGGGAGCTCGCCGGCAGGCTCGGTCGCGCGGTGCCGCTGATCGATGTGTGGAACAAGGCCGATGCCGCCGTCGATGCGGCCGATGGGGCGCCGATGCAGGCCGTGGTGCTTTCGGCACTGACCGGCCAGGGATTGCAGACCCTGCGCGAGCGGCTGCTGCAGGTGGTGGGCTGGCAGGCTACGCCCGAGGGTGTGTTCATGGCGCGCGAGCGTCATCTGCAGGCGCTCAAGGCCGTGCAGGCCCATCTGCTGCAGGCCGCGCAGTTGCTCGAGGCGCCGTTGCCGGCGCTCGATCTGATGGCGGAGGAGCTGCGCCTGGCACAGGGTGCGCTCGGGGACATCACCGGGGAATTCACGGCCGATGACTTGCTGGGCACGATCTTTTCGCGGTTCTGCATCGGGAAGTGAATCGATATCCAAGGGCATCCACTGACGTCTTCAGAGTGATTTTAAGTTGGCGTAGATAAAGGAATTTTTGTCTACTGACGAGTTCGGTGATACAGTCGAAGCCATTCACTAATATGTCCAAGTTTGACGCCAAGTAGCAGGATATATGCTCTCCGACCCTCTGCTTGGACATACGGAGGATGAGATGGCACTGACCGATACCGCGCTCAAGGCGCTCAAGCCCAGGGACAAGACGTATACGGTTACCGATGACAGGGGTCTGTATGTGGAGGTCTTCCCGACCGGGGGCGTCGTCTGGCGCTACCGCTACCGGCTGAATGGCAAGTACGAGAAGCTGACGCTGGGTAAGTACCCCGCGCTGACGCTGAAGAACGCCCGCCTGAAGCGGGACGAGGCGGCCCATCAGGTGGCGATGGGGGAGTCACCGGCAAAGAAGAAGCAGCAGGAGAAGGCGGCCGGCGCAGAAGACGCCACTGTGGCCGAATTCGCCGAACGCTTCTTCAAGGACATCCAGTCACGCGACCGCAAGAACGTGACCATGCCCCGCCGCTACCTGGAAAAGGACATCCTGCCGCACATCGGCAGTAAACCGATCCGGGACATCACCGCCGAGGACGTGCGCAGTGTCATCTGGCGCAAGAAGGAACAAGGCTTCGATGCCGCCGCCGGCCAGGTGCGCGGCCTGCTCAAGCGCATGTTCGATTACGCGCTGACCTGCGGCCTGATCCAGGCCAACCCGGTCATGGCCCTGCCGATGCGGCACGTCTACCGCGCCGCCGCCCGCGACCGGGCGCTGACGCCGAACGAAATCCGGCAGTTCCTGCGCGCCATGCAGACCTCCAACGTCCGTCGCCAGTTCAAGATCGCCTTCCAGTTGATCCTGATGACCCTGGTGCGCAAGTCGGAGCTGATGCTGGCGCAGTGGAAGGACGTGCATCTGGACGAAGGCGAATGGCACATCCCGGTCGAAAATTCCAAGACCGGCAAGCCGCACATCGTCTACCTGTCCACCCAGGCGCAGACGCTGTTCAAAGAACTCAAACCGCTGGCCAGCAGCAGCGTCTGGGTGCTGCCGGGGCGCGGCACCCTGGCCAAGCCCTTTGCCAGCAATGCACTGAACCAAGCGCTGAAGGTGTCGTTGCAGGGGCAGGAGATCCCCGCCTTCACCATCCACGACCTGCGGCGCACGGCCTCGACGCTGCTGCACGAGCAGGGCTGGCCTTCGGATGTGGTGGAAAAGGCGCTGAACCACATCATCGGCGGTGTTCGCGGTGTCTACAACCGGGCGGAGTACGCCGAGCAGCGGCGGGAGATGCTGCAGGCGTGGTCGGACTACATCGACGGGCTGGCGCCGTCGGGGAATCTGGTGATCGGTGCTGGTTTGGCTTGAGGGTGGCCTTTTCCTTTTCCGGGTAGAGTCGTTGTCCCTTGGGCACCATTCCCTTATCGCCGTTTCATCTTCCCTTTGGCCGGGCTTGGCCCGGCAATTCATTTTCTCTTCCTGCTGCTTTTGCCCGGCTTGGGCAGCGCCTTGGCAGCGTCCTCCAACGCTCGCACATTGGCATCTGCACCTTCGGCCTCCAACAAGGCCCGCCGCTGGACGGCGAACTGCTCATATTGGTTCTCAGCGTGGGCGTCGGCCTGCTTCTTGGAGATGCGGCCTGCGCCGGTGAGCACATCGCGTTCGTTGAAGGTCAGGAAGGCATCGAGCCGCTCCGCCCAGTCCTTCAGGAACACCTCCTTGCGCCGACGAGCCTGATCCTCGGCGAAGTCCAGCCACATCGTGACGATGCGGTTGAGTTCGCTGATTTCCGATTCCCGCAGGTAGTTCTTGGCAACGGTCACATCGGCCTTCTGTACGCTGCCGGATTTCCAGGTCGTCAGCCCCATGTTGGGCTGGCGGCTGTCGGCACGCTCGGCAATTAGTTCGGCGGCGGTCTTGCCGGTGACGGCGAAGTGCAGCTTGTTCTGGATAAAGCGGAAGAACTGGGTGGTTTCCGGCAGCGTGGGCGAATAGTCCGCCGCCATCGAAAATATCTCGCGCACTCGCAGGTACATCCGGCGTTCGCTGGCCCGGATGTCGCGGATACGTTCGAGCAGCTCGTCGAAACGGTCGGGAACGGCGGAACCGGCGACGGGCGGATTCTTCAGGCGTTCGTCGTCCAGCGTGAAGCCCTTGACCAGGTACTCAGCCAGGCGCTCCGTGGCCCAGCGGCGGAATTGGGTGCCGCGTGGCGAGCGCACCCGGTAGCCGACTGCCAGAATCGCCTCCAGGCTGTAGTAGGCCACCCGGTAGTTCTTACCGTCAGAGGCAGTTGTCAACCATTGGTTGACAACTGCCTCGGGCCGCAGCTCCCCCTCGGCAAAGATCGCCTTCAGGTGTTTGGCAACGTTCTGCTTGCTGGTCTGGAACAGCTCGGCCATGCCCGCCTGCGGCAGCCACAGTGTATCGGCCACGAAGCGGCATTCGACGCGAGTGCGCCCGTCCTCGGTTTCGTAGAGCAGGAATTCACCAGGCAATGGTTGGAGCTGGTCAGTCATGAGCAATACACCCAAACGAGAGGATTTGCATGAGATCGGCTTCGGTCATAGAGGCTATTTCAGTCATCGAATGCTCCCAAGCCGTCTGGGTTCTTACCTGCTTTTAGCATCTCGAACTCTTTCAAAAATTGTGAAACAGCCCCAGTCGCCTCACCGGGAACCGCCCCCCTTTTTGTCAATTGGGTCAATCTTTCGGCGCAGGCAGCAGTATCAAGATAACTCTCCAGCCATGTTGGATTGAGGCGAGGCTGAAGGCGCACTGCCCAATCGCCCACGGTCTGGGATCTGGTGTGCTGAAGGAACTTCGACAGCACTGCCAAAAGCCCATCATCAGAAGCCGTTGTGCGGTCGCACCACGTTCTTGCCTCGGAGCCATCGCCCCATTGCCGCCAAACGGCGAGCAGTCGTGGCAGTTCCGGATGTTCTATAAAGTCGGCCTCGCCCGAAAGCACACGAACCCTATCAAGCCACGCGACCTTCAAGCGAGAGACTTCATCAGCCGATAGCAGCGTGGTTTCGTTCGTTTCCTTCGCCTTCGTGGTTTCATCATCCAAAGCTCGTAGGAGCCAAGCTTGAACTGCGACGGCGCAGCCTGACTTGATGGCAGCTTCCAGAACTCTGGCGCGCTGATCAGCGGGCAATCTCTTCAACAAATGATAGACAGGGCGGGACGCACGCGAGATATTGCCGAAATCGAATGCGCCCCGTTCATCGGCAGGATCAATCAATGAATCGCCGATGTTGAAGAGGGCTTGGATGACCAGCGGGATATGCTCATCCGTAATGTCTTTCTCGACGTGATCCATCAGGCGTTCGAGAAGCACCCGCGCTTTCGACAACCCGTCAGGACGCTTTTCTTCTTTGGCGCGAACGAGTGCATCACCGAAATCAGTGGGGGATGCTGCCAGACTCAGCAAGGCCATGATCTCATTGCGACGAACGGCACCAAGAGGCACGGTGAGCCGGAAATAGATCGGAAATACATCGGGATGGCAGGCGCGCAGCTCCCTGCGCCACTCGTTCAACCATTCGGAGCCATACCCCATTTGGCTGATCTTCGGGAAAATACGTTCCAGCAATGCTTGGGTACTCGCCCGTAGCGACTCCGGCACCTGATTCACCCAGCCATGACGGAAGGCTTGGGCTGCATTTCGATCCCCCTCGTATCTGTCGTCGCGGCTGTGGCCGGAGAACCTATTTGCATTCGCCCGAACAACTCCATACAGATCGGGCAGAAAGACCCTGACAGCTTCGAGTGCGATGAAATCGACAGGATTGACCTCTCCACGCACCGCCGGATAGGTCACGGACAGCGTATTCGTGAAACGAACGACATCTCGGGGCACTTGTATAAGAGGATCAATGCCATCATAGAAAACGTTCGTCCAATAGGATTGGTCGAACAGACCATCTGGCGTGTCGCCCAGTACCTGATCAAGGCGTTTGAAAAGCGCCGCCTGCAAGGCAACGCGTTCAATAGGCGGCAGCTCAAATGGAACCTGAATGATCTTCTCCAGGTATCGCTCACCTGGCAACCCGCTTTGCTGCTCGATGGCCTGCGCTGCAACGTCACGATCAAAAGCCAGCAGGTAAACCACGTTCGGGAAGTCCGCTAAGGATCATGTCCAAAACAGACTCTCGAACAAAATTTGAGTTGGCGCTTCCCACATGTTGAAGAATTCGACTGATCTTTCGTTCGGATTCAGGCCACGGAGGCCTTGTTTGCGGCCTCTCGGCCGCCTG